>Ga0315339_1000022_pt1 | contig 378150 bp, 350 predicted proteins | sample ASW17metaG_FD_204514 | JGI IMG/M metagenome (GOLD analysis project Ga0315339, IMG submission 204514) | Ammonia-oxidizing marine archaeal communities from Pacific Ocean, United States - ASW #17 | ecosystem: Environmental > Aquatic > Marine > Oceanic | place: USA: California | collected 2016-12-05
CCGGCCGATCGCCAACCTGCAGATCCATGTCCTGGATGACCGCCTGAACCCGCAGCCTGTGGGCGTGCCGGGCGAACTTTATATCGGCGGTGCCGGTCTGGCCCAGGGCTACCACGGCCAGCCGGACCTGACGGCGGAGCGCTTCGTGCCCAGTCCCTTTGCTAACGGCGAACGGCTCTACCGCAGTGGCGACCTGGCCCGCTGGTGCCGGGATGGCACCCTGGAATACCTGGGCCGGCTGGATCACCAGATCAAGCTGCGTGGCTTGCGGATCGAGTTGGGTGAGATCGAGGCCGTGCTGCGGGAATCTGCCGGCGTCATGGACGCCGTGGTCATCGCCCGCAACGACCAGTTGATCGGTTACGTGCAGGGCACCGGCATCGAAACGGATGCCCTGAAAGCGGCGCTGAAAAACCACCTGCCGGATTACATGGTGCCGGCACACCTGATGGTACTGGAACGCTTTCCGCTATCGGCCAACGGCAAACTGGACCGCAAGGCATTGCCGGCTCCGGAGATGGACACGGTTGGCTACGAGGCGCCACAAACCGACATCGAACAAACACTCTCACGCCTATGGCAGGAAGTGCTGGGTGTTGAGCGGGTTGGGCGACAGGATAATTTCTTTGCCCTGGGAGGGCACTCGCTGCTGGGTGTCACCCTGGTTCATCGTATCCGCAAAGCCCTGCACTGGACGCTGCCGCTGAGCGTGTTGTTCGAGTCAGGTTCTTTGGCTGGGCTGGCCGATGTACTTCAGAGCATACCGGCCGATGAAGCGCCTCCGTTACGCGTTCATGATCGGGGCCAGTTGGCACCGCAGTCCTTTGCCCAGCAGCGGCTCTGGTTCCTGGCCCAACTGGAGCCTGAGAGCAGTGCCTATCATCTTCCGGGCGGCCTGGATTTGCAGGGTCGACTGAATGAAGAGGCGTTGACGGCGGCCTTCGTCGGACTCATTCAGCGGCATGAGTCGCTGCGCACGGCGTTTCGGCATGGGGAACATGGTCGCCCCCAACAGTGGGTGATGGAAGCCATGGCGGTACCCATGGAGCGTTATGATCTTCGAGGCCACGACGATGCCGAGACTGTATTCGGAGAGCTATTCCGGGAGTTCAGCCGCCGCCCCTTCGACCTGGAGACCACACCGCCCTGGCGCGTTGCCCTGGTGCAGATGGATACATCGGGCTGGCGCCTGCTGTTGTGCATGCACCATATCATTTCCGACGGCTGGTCAATGCAGTTGCTGTTGGAGGAACTGGTTGAGCTCTATCGCTGTGCATCAAGAGGTGAGCCCGATAGGTTGGCACCGCTGGACGTTCAGTATGCGGACTACGCACTTTGGCAACGAGAGCAACTGACGGGTGCTGAGCTGGATCGGCAATTGCAATGGTGGCGAGGGCAGTTGGGTGATGAACATCCGGTTCTTGAGCTGCCCACGGACCGCCCGCGTCCGGGGCAGCGGGATGGCCGTGGTGCCCGACATGCTTTCACTTTGCCATCGTCGCTGGCGGAGCGCTTGCGTCACACAGCCCGTGATCAGGAAGTTTCGCTGTTTATGGTCGTTCTGGCCGGCTTTGAAGCGCTGCTGTACCGACTCAGTGGTCAACGGGATCTGCGCGTGGGTATTCCGGTTTCGGGACGGCATCAGCCGGGCACCGAGGGACTGATTGGCTTCTTCGTCAATACGCTGGTGGTGCGTGCCGAGATTGATCCCGGTGACCGGGTCAGTGATCTTCTGGCCCAGGTACGAGAGCGAATGCACGGAGCCCAGGCGCATGCGGATCTGCCATTTGAGCAACTGGTGGAAGCACTGCAGCCGGAGCGAAGTCTGAGCCACAATCCGCTGTTCCAGGTCAGCTACAACCATCAGGTCTTTGACCAGAAGCCCTTGTCGGACTTGCATGAGCTGAGCTGCGAGCCGCTCGCCTGTCCGGCGGAGAACGCGCATTTCGATCTGGTACTGGGCACCCACGAACACGCGGACGGTCGAATCGACGGTTACCTGGACTTCGCGACGGATATCTTCGACGCGGCGTCGGTGGCGCGAATGGCCGAACAGCTGCAAGCCTTGCTGGAGGTGATCAGTTGTGAGCCCATGGCCCACTTGTCGGACCTGCCTCTGCTGACGGACCGCGAACAACAGGTCTGGTCCGAGTGGAACAGCGTGGAGCACCCGGTAGTGGACCCGCGTCCGATCCCGACCCTGATCGCCGAACAGGCGCGCCAGCGCCCGGATGCGGTGGCCGTAGTTCACGGCGACGACCGCCTGACCTTCGCCGAGTTTAACACCCGCGCCAACCGCCTGGCCCATTGGCTGATGGGGCAGGGCATCGGTGCCGAAAGCCGCGTGGGTGTGGCCCTGGAGCGGGGCGCCGACATGCTGGTGGCGCTGTACGCCGTGCACAAGGCCGGCGGCGTCTACCTGCCCCTGGACCCGGACTATCCGGCGGAACGAGTGCGTTACATGCTGGAAGACTCCGGCGCCGCGTTGTTGCTGACCCACGACGCCGCCCTGGACCGACTGCCCTCAGCCGAGGGCGTCGAGACGGTCAACCTGGATCACCTGGATGTCAGCATCCAGCCCGAGTCCGTACCAAAGGCATCGATTCATCCGGAACAACTCGCGTACCTGATCTACACCTCCGGCTCCACCGGTAAGCCCAAGGGCGTGGCCATACCCCACGGCGGCCTGTCCATGCACTGCCAGACCATCGGCGCCCGCTATGGCCTGACGCCGGAAGACCGGGAACTTCACTTCCTGTCCATCAGCTTCGACGGCGCCCACGAGCGCTGGCTGACCGCGCTCAGCCATGGCGCCCGCATTGTCCTGCGGGACCAGGCCCTGTGGAGCGTGCAGGAAACCTACGACTGCCTGATCCACGAAGGCATCACCGTGGCCGCCTTCCCACCCAGCTATTTGCGCCAGTTGGCGGAGTGGGCGGAACTGAAAGGCCAGCCGCCAGGCGTGCGTATTTACTGCTTCGCCGGCGAAGCCTTCAGCCGACAGATGATGCACCACACCATCGAGCACCTGCAGCCGGACTGGGTGATCAACGGCTACGGCCCCACAGAAACCGTGGTTACGCCCACGCTATGGCGCATTGCCGCTGACACGGCTGACTTCGACAGCGCCTACGCTCCGATCGGGGACCTGGTGGGCGACCGTCAGGGCTATGTGCTGGACGCAGACCTCAACCTGCTGCCCCCGGGCGTGGCCGGGGAGCTCTACCTGGGCGGAGCCCTGGCGCGGGGCTACCTGGACCGCCCGGACATCACCGCGGAACGCTTTGTCCCCAACCCCTTCCGGGCGGGCGAGCGCCTTTACCGCACAGGTGACCGGGTGAAACTGAACCGGGAGAGCCAGTTGGAATACCTGGGGCGGATGGACCAGCAGGTAAAACTGCGGGGCTTCCGGATCGAGATCGGGGAAGTGGAGTCGGCGCTGAAAGGCTGCGAGGGGGTGAAGGACACCCTGGCGGTTGTGAAAGACACCGCCGCCGGTCAGCGGCTGGTAGGTTATGTGTCTGGTGAGGGGTTGGACGAGCGTGCCATCAAGACACAGCTACGGGAGCAGTTGCCGGAGTACATGGTGCCGTCGCACGTGGTCACCCTGGCGGAACTGCCCAAGCTGCCCAATGGCAAGCTGGACCGCAATGCGTTGCCTGAGCCTGTCTCGCGAACGAAACAGCATCAGCGGCCAGAGGGCGCGCGCGAGGTCCTGCTGGCTGAACTGTGGGCTGCAATGCTGGGAGCGGCTGAGGTCGGCAGGAATGACAGTTTCTTCGAGCTGGGTGGTGATTCCATCCAGTCCCTGGAGCTGATCACTCGTTTGCGTCAGTTGCGCTGGCAAGTCACACCGAAAACCGTGTTCCTGAAACCGCGACTCTCGGAGTTGGCCGCTGCTTTGGAGCCGATAACGACGTCAGCCTCCGAAACTGCAAGGGCCGAAGGCCTTGTGCCACTGACACCGATTCAGGCCCATTTTTTCGAGCAGCCTATGCCTGATTATTCCCATTGGAACCAGTCGGTATTGCTTGAGGTCATTCACCCGCTTGACGAGGAACTGCTGCGGCGAGCGGTTGCGGCGCTGATCGAACACCACGATGTCCTCCGCCTGGGCTTCCACCGTGAACGGGATGTCTGGTATGGAAACTACCGAGCTACAGAGTCCGTGGACCGGCTTTTCAGTGTCGTGGTGCTGCCAGACGAGGGTTTGGTGACGACGACTTGTGACCGAATACAGCGCAGTTTCGATCTCGAGAACGGCCCCCTTGCAGCCATTGTGCTGATGACACTTCCGGACGGTGGGCAGCGACTGTTGGTCAGCGCCCATCACTTGATTGTTGACGGTGTCTCCTGGCGGATTCTCCTGGACGATCTCGGCGAAGCCTACCGGCAGGTTGCCGAGGGAAGGGCAACTGATGCTCGGCTACCGCGCGCTACTTTCCAGTCCTGGGCCAATCACCTCCGCGAGCGTGCCGATCAGGGAGCATGGCAGCAGGAACTGGCGTATTGGGAACGTTTTTCCACTGCCCCTGAGCCCTGGCCGGTGGACAATCCGGCGGGCAGCCGGGCGACACGGTATGAGGAACTCTGCGAGTGGAGCCTGTCCGCCGGTCAAACCCGAACGTTGCTCCGTCAAACCCTGGCGGCGTTTGAGGCGGGCATGGACGATGTCATGCTGGCTGCCCTGGCGGAGGGGCTACGGGCATGGGGTGGTCTGCAGCGACCCATCGTCGCCGTAGAGGGGCATGGCCGGGAAACCGACGATGCAGCCCTCGACCTGAGCCGCACACTGGGTTGGTTTACCAGCCTGTATCCGGTTCAGCTCGAACCCACAGGCAATCCGTTGTTAACCCTAGACGCGACCCGCCATCTGCGTGCCGGGATTCCGGGCAAGGGACTCGGATACGGTGCCCTTCGATACCTGGGTGACCCGAAAACCCGTTCGCGTCTGAAACGCCTGCCGGAACCGGACCTGGCATTCAATTACCTGGGTCAGTTTGGCGACACCCTTGCGAGCGGTCGTTTTAGATTGGCGCCGGAGTCGGCGGGTGAGTTGGTGGACCCCGATGCGCCCCTCGGGCGGGAGCTGGAAATAAACGGCCAGGTCTATCAGGGGCAGTTAACGCTCAGTTGTCGCTACAGTGGTCAGCGATATCAGGCTTCCACCGTCCAGCGGCTGATGAGAGCGATTGGCCTGGCTCTGGAAACCCTGGTGGCCGGCACATCGGAGGCATTACCGGCGGAGGCCGAGCGGCCGTCGGCGGGTAAGCTGAATCCTCTGATTCGTCTTTCAGAGTCGCGTGGGACAGCACCGCAACTATTTTGTCCGCACCCGGTCAGCGGCACGGTGGTTGGCTACTATCCGCTTGCCTCACGATTGGCGGGCGACTGGTCGGTCTGGGGTTTTCAGAATCGACAGATTCTTGATTCAAGCTGGCGCGACCGGTCACTGGCCGCGATGGCAAGGGACTACGTGAAGGAGATGCTGGCGCTACAACCCCAGGGGCCATACTACCTCCTTGGTTGGTCCATGGGTGGTGCGCTGGTGCTGGAAATGGCGAGCCTGCTGGAGCGCCTGGGCAGGGAAGTGGCCTGGGTCGGCCTGATCGATGGTTATATCCCCGGGGCTGGCCACCGGTCCGTCGAAAGCAATCCCGAATCATCCCCTGAGGGCGTCGCCCAGGATGAGTGGCAGCAATTGCTGGATGTGGAAAGGCATATGCGCCGGCTGGCAAGGGCCCATGAACGGGTCAAGCCACTTCGGGCGCCAGTGCATGCGTGGTGGGCAAAGCGGTCACCAGAGAGCAATGACAATGCAGAAGCGCTACTGACCGCCTTTATCGGCTGCAAACCTGCCAGCTCGGTGTGGATCGATACTCACCACCTGGGAATTGTACGCCATCCGGAATTTCTTGAATCGATGCCCCGTTCGTTGGAAGCGAACTCCAATTCCACGGTCGGAGCCGATGGTATGAAAGTGGGGCGTTCAGGCGAACCAGTGGGTTAGGCCTTAACAGGCATTGAATACAACGCATTTTCTAATGTAAATAGGAATTGTTATCGTTGAGTTTAAAATTAAATATGCTTAAGATAGCTTCAGCTTCAGGTAAGGCGCCGGGTTTTGGCGCTTTTGTCACATTCAGTAGGGAATCAGTTATGACGTTTAAGGAAAACGGCTTATCCGCCTTCCGAATCAGTCTGCTTGCGGCTGCAGTAGGCACCTCTGGCCACGCCTTTGCCCAGGACGAGAATAACGCAACGAAACTCGAGGAAATTCAGGTCACCGCTGAGAGGGAAGGGCCGCAGGGACCTGACTATGGCTACGAGGCGGAACGAAGCCTGACGGCGACCAAGACGAACACGCCGCTGGCTGAAACACCGCGGTCGGTTTCCGTTGCTACCAAGGAGCGCATCGAAGACCAGAATGCCCAGACGTTGTCCGATATTCTCTACTACATGCCGGGTGTTTCCTCGACCAAGTTCCCGGTCGGTGATGGTCTTGCCGGTGACATTTTCTATATTCGCGGTATGAACCAGCGCGACTACGGCTACGGTACCTACCGCGATGGCCTCAGGGTTCAGCCCAACGCCTACTCCACCTCGGCAGAGCCCTTCGGGCTTGAGCGGGTTGAGGTGTTCAAGGGCCCCACTTCCGTACTGTACGGTGAGAACGTGCCGGGCGGACTGGTGAACCTGGTGAGCAAGCGTCCCACTGAGACCGATCAGGGCCAGGTAAACCTGAGCTACGGCACCCATGACCGCAAACAGGTATCCGCTGATATTTCCGGTGCGATGACCGATGATGGCAAGGTGCTGGGGCGCATGGTGTTCCTGAGCCGGCGATCCGATACCCAGACCGACAGCGTGCCGGACGACCGGCTTTACTTTGCACCGTCCATGACCCTGAAACTGACCGATCAGGACACCCTGACACTGCTGGTCTCCTATCAGAAAGACGATACCGAAATTCAGTTGGGGCTACCGGCAGGCGGAACCGTGTTGGATCACCCCGCCGGTCAAATCGACCCGTCCACCAATCTTGGTCATCCGGAGTGGGATACCTTTGATCGTGAGGTCTGGTCACTGGGCTATGAATACGAGCACCAGTTCAATTCTGACCTGACCTTCCGGCAGAACGCCCGTTACCTGCGTTCCCGTGTTGAGCGCAAGGAAGTCTGGTGGGGGTTCCCTGGGGATGGGTTTGATGATTTCGTGGGTGCGTATGGCCGTGACCGGTTTAATGAGTCGCGTACCTATTCCATCGACAACCAACTGGTTGGAGATCTGCAGATCGGCGCTACCGAAAACACCTGGCTTGCCGGTGTGAGCTTTGATCGCACCAGTTTTGATCAGACCCAGGATGTCGGTTTCAGCGATATTCAATTTATCAACATCTATGACCCGGTTTGGGCCCGGATCCCGGGTACCCCGACCACCTCCAGCGACGGTGAGGAAATTCAGAACCTGGCTGGCGTTTATGCACAGGTGCAGAGTCGGGTCGGTAACCTGATCGGGCTACTGGGAGGGCGTTTTGATTACGCCGAAACTGAATTTGATAATCGTCTGCCGGGAGGCGAGGACTTCGACTTCAACGACAAGGAGTTCACATGGCAGGCCGGCCTGATGTACGAGTTTGATTTTGGCCTTTCGCCTTACCTCAGCTATTCCACTTCGTTTGTGCCAGCTCGCCAGACTACGACGGATAATGAAGCCCTGGAACCGATCACAGGTCGGCAGTATGAAGCTGGCTTCAAGTACCAGCCGCCGGGCTTGGATACGCTGGTGACCGTTTCGGCATTTGATATTGTCAAGAAGGACGACGTCAATTATGACGGTTCCATTGGTGCCTATCGGAACGTCGGCCGTACGGAATCCGAGGGTGTCGAGTTTGAACTCAACAGCGACATCAACGAGAACCTGAGCCTGCTGGCCACCTACACCTACACCGACGCAAAGATCGTCGAAGATGAATCCTTCCCTCGCTATGAGGGCAGGCAGGTCGTGGGCGTCCCGCGCAACCAGGCTTCGCTCTGGGCCAACTACAAATTCTTCGAGGACCTGTTGCGTGGCGTGGAAGCTGGCGTCGGTGTGCGCTATGTCGGCGAGTCCTACGCCTACCCGTCTGATACTCTCGCCTACCCGTCACGACTGGAGACCGACGAGGTCACTCTGGTGGACCTGGCTCTGGCCTACCAATTCCTTAATGGTTGGGAGACCCGCGTGAACGTCCACAACCTGTTTGACGAGGAATACGTCGGCGAATGTAACAATGCGGCGCGTTGCTACTATGGCGCTGAGCGCACCGTTCAGGGCACGGTTTCCTATAACTGGTAGTGCCTGAGCCGGCGATGTGCTGACGGCGGTCGTGCCTTCCTGCGGCTGCCGATGCCATCGCCGGATTCTCTGCACCCTGATGAATGGATGTTGGTGTGACTGCGGTGAATCAGCAAATTGAAGGTGGCCAGGTCAAGGCGACGAACCGCCGACTGTGGCTGGCGACCGGGGCGGGAACCCTGGCCTTGATAGCCCTGCTGTTATGGCAGGGCTTTTTCCGTTATCCGATGCCGGAGGCCGGTGCCTGGTTGACCCCATGGCAGTCGTCACCGTCCCTCGATGACCTGCTGCTCTGGTGGGCACAGTTACCCCGAGTTGTTGCAGGCCTGATCGTCGGTGCGGGGTTGGGTATTGCCGGCGCCCTGATGCAGTTGATTACCCGCAATCCGCTGGTGTCGCCGGATCTACTTGGTATCACGGCGGGCGCCCAGTTTGGGGTCATCCTGGGGATGATGCTGCCAGCGGCGTTTGCCCTGCCGCTGGTCTTCCTGGGTGGTCTTGTGGCCGCGATGCTGACGTTCTTTTTCGCCGGCGGCAGTCGTACGACGCCGCTGCGCCTGGTGTTGGCCGGCATGGCCATGGCACAGATCCTTTACGCCCTGTTGACGCTGTTGCTCACCCTCAATGAACGGGCGGCCTTTGTGGTGGCGATCTGGGACACCGGGTCACTCAGCCAGTTCGGTTGGGCCCGGGTGCAACTGGCACTGTGGATGGTGCCGCCATTGCTGCTTGCTCTTGCGTTGCTGCGGCGACCGCTGAACATGGCTTTGTTGGGAGATACCCAGATGCGGGTGCTGGGGCTGTCACCCCGCATGCTTAAAGCGGTGGTTATCCTGATAGGCACTCTGCTGACCGCACTGGCAATTCATATCGCCGGGCCGCTGGGGTTCATTGGTCTGGTTGCGCCGAACCTGGTGCGCTACGGATTTGGCGTACACTGGCCATCACGGTTGCTGCCGCTGGCTGCGCTTTGGGGCGGGGTCCTGACGTTGTCCGCGGATGTTGTGGTGGCTGCTGTGGCGGAGGTGATGGAACTGCCTTTGGCGACCTTGTCGGCGGTTCTTGGCGGCGTCGCGGTCATGCTGTTGTTGCGATTGACCCGCAGCCACCAGTTTCCGGTTCAGGCAGCCCTGGGGTCAGGGGAGCCTACCGGGAAAAAGCTCTCCGCCGTCGCGATCGTGGTGATACTGACGATGATGCTGGGCGGTGGGCTGGGTTATGGCGTGCTAGGTGGCGACGCCATCAGCCTGACCATGCTATTGGCGGGGGATGGAGTGGCCTGGCAGTTGCTGGACCTGCGGTTGCCCCGGCTGATGGTGGATGCCGCCGGGGGCGCCTTGTTTGCCTCCAGTGGTCTGATTCTACAGGGAGTAACCCGCAACCCACTGGCGAGTCCCAGTGTGTTGGGGGTCAGCCAGATGTCCGCACTGGCGGTGTTGGCCGGGATCATGCTACTGCCCGAACTCGCACCGGGCTGGCGCCTGCCCTTCGCCTGGCTTGGGGCGACAGTGGCACTGACCGTCGTCATTCTGCTCAACGTTCGTCATGGTCTCGAGCCCTTGCGGCTGATTCTGACAGGCTTCGCTCTGACCGGTGTTGCTGCGGGGCTCACCAGCCTGTTGATTGGCTTTCACTCCCTGAACATAACGCTCGCGCTGATCTGGATGGCTGGAAGCAGCTACGCCACTACCTGGGGTGATGTATGGTTGTTGTTGCCCTGGTTGTGCATCGGCCTGGTGCTGGCGATGTTGGCGCGTCGGTGGCTGGACCTGCTGGCCCTGGGAGATGGGGTCGCGGACAGTCTGGGTGTGGGCGCCGCCCGTAAACGCCTGCTACTGCTTGTGCTGGCCAGTTTCATGATTGCTGCGGCTGTCAGTGTGCTTGGGCCGGTGGCTTTTGTTGGGCTGCTGGTGCCTCATGCTGTGCGGTTGCTGGGTTTCTATGGCTATCGGGATCGGCTGATCGTGACGCCATTGATGGGCGCGGTTTTGCTGATCCTGGCCGATGTGGGGGGGCAGCGATTGTTGTCACCGCTGGACGTGCCACTTGGTGTGATGACCGCCACCATAGGGGCGCCGATTTTCCTGGTGCTCCTGACCCGAACCTACTTTCGTAAAGCATGAGAGCCGGAATGACGTTAATTGCAGCCATTGCACTCTGCCTCGTATCTCTGGTCGCCAACGCCGAACCACCGAAGCCCATCGTGGCCGCGCAGTCAGAGACGATTCCCGACGAGCCTCTGCGGATCGTCAGTCTGGATGACCTAACCACGGAGATTCTGCTGGCGCTGAGTATACAGCCGGTGGGTGTCGCCAACCCGGACAGCTATCGCTGGCAGGGCAAGCCTCTGGCTGACAGTCTGGATGGCGTGGAATCCCTGGGAACGCCGCAACAACCCAACCTGGAACGTTTGGTCAGCCTGCAGCCGGACCTGATTCTGGGTGTGTCCAGCCTCCATGTCAGCCTATTTGACCGCCTTGACCGGCTGGCGCCCACAGTGATGTATCGGGTCTCCCTGGAACCGTCACCCCGGGATGCCGTAGACGTTGGAAAGGCGATTCTGGGGCACCTGGCGGCCCTGACAGGGAGAGAGGCTGAGGCGGAGGTGGTTGTTGCCCGGCTGGAACAGGTCCTGGATAAGGGAAGGCGGGTGGCTCGTGAAAGGGGGATGGCCGGAGAGCCCATCGCAGTGCTTTACCCATTGGCAGAGCAGGGGCTGTTTATTGTTTCGAATGAACAGACGCTGGTCGTCAGCCTGGCGAACCGGCTGGGCGGCACCAATCCCTGGCCATTGCGGGAAGGCCACACCATCCACCAGCGGATTGAAATCCACGCGCTTGCCCAGGCACCCGATGCCCATATCTTCATGATCGGCAATTTCAGTGGAGCACCGATGTTTGAATCTCCGCTCTGGCGAGCTCTGCCGGCGGCGCGGAAGCATCGCTACGGCTTCCTGGCAACCAACTACTGGTCGTTTGGTGGGCCGCTGACCGCCACCGTCATCATGAAGCAGATGATTGATGTGATGAACGGGATGGGCTCAGACAGGCCGTCGCCCTAAATTTCCGGGTGCCCCGTTCGTCTTGGAGAGTATGGGAGGGGCGGTCTGCCCCTGGAGTTACAGGTCAGGCGAGGTACGTCATGAGTTTCGATAGCGAGAGCACCATTTTTCAGGTTGTCATTAACCACGAAGAGCAATACTCCATCTGGCCGAGCTACAAACCCATTCCCGAAGGCTGGAAAGCGATAGGCGTGGAGGGGGATAAGGCCTCCTGTCTCGCGCACATCCGTGAAGCGTGGACGGATATGCGTCCCAAAAGCCTGCAGGATGCGATGGCCGGAGGTTGAAGCCGATGAATTCCATCACGGCCAGAACAGCGCCTGAGGCGTTGGCCATCGAGGACGGTGTTCCGCTCAAGGTCAGCCCGCTCACGCCGGATACCGGCCTGGAGCAGGTTGCTGGAGCAATTCGGGAGCTGGTCGAGCACCGACTGGAAAAAGACGGTGCCATCCTGTTTCGCGGCTTTTCAGCGCCCGGCGTTGAGGGCTTCCAGTCGTTTGCCGGTTCTTTTGGTCATCCGCTGCTCAGTTACGAGTTTGGTTCAACGCCCCGCAGCCAGGTGACCGGAAAAGGTGTTTATACCTCAACGGAGTATCCGGCTCACAGAAGCATTCCACTGCATAACGAGCAGGCCTATACCACCGAGTGGCCAATGCGGATCTGGTTCTATTGTGCTCGGGCGGCCGAGCAGGGCGGGGAGACCCCCATCGCGGACAGCCGAGAGGTCTATCGCCGGATCGATCCGGCCCTGCGCCGGCGTTTCAGTGAACGGGGGCTGACTTACGTCCGCAACTATGGCAACGGCCTTGATGTGGATTGGCAACAGGTGTTCAACACCGACAGTGCCGAAGCGGTTGAGGTTTTCTGCCGACGGCAGGGTATTGACGTAACTTGGAAAGACGATGGTTGTCTGCGCACGGCTCAGCGCTGTCAGGCAGTTGCCCGTCATCCCCGTACCGGCGACAAGGTGTGGTTCAATCAGGCGCACCTGTTCCACTTGTCGGCGCTGGATGAGGAAATGCAGGCGATCCTGCTGGAAACCGTGGGCGAGGACAATCTGCCCAGAAACGTTTACTACGGCGATGGCGGCGCCATTGAGTCCTCCGCCCTGGAGGAAGTCCGGGGTGTTCTGGATGAATGTCGCGTGGTCTTCCCGTGGCGCAGCGGCGACATCCTGATGCTGGACAATATGTTGATGGCCCATGCGCGGGAACCCTTCGCCGGCCCCAGGAAAGTCGTCGTTGCAATGGCCGAGGGGCATGGGCTTTCCAGCAATCCACAGAACCCGGCGCTTCGGGAGGAGGTAACGTGAGTACAGCAGATGCTTTGGAAAACCCGGGTGTTCCGATACGACCGCAAAAACCCGTTGGCGAGGTGTACCGCCGCCATGATACCCAGTTGTGCAGTTGGATTTCTTTTCGTACGTTGGATATCCGGGAAGATCTGGCGCGCTTCAATCGTTGGCAGAACTCCCCCAGGGTCGAGTATTTCTGGGAGGAGAGCGGGTCGCTGGAAGAGCATCGCAGGCATCTGGAGGTACTCGCGAAGGACCCCCATTGCCTGCAACTGATCGGCTGTTTTGATGACGAACCGTTTGGTTTTTTCGATGTCTATTGGGCCCAGGAAGATCGTATCGGGCCCCATTGTGAGGCCGGATTGCATGATCGTGGCATCCACATGCTGGTCGGGGAGGATCACCATCGTGGCCCTCACAAAGTGGCGTGCTGGCTGCCGTCCCTGGTGCACTACCTGTTTCTGGATGAACCCCGGGCACAGCGTATCGTCTCCGAACCTCGGTCCGACAACGACCGCATGATTCACCACCTTCAGAATACCGGCTTTGATCGGGTCCGGGATTTTGATTTCCCCCACAAACGAGCCGCGCTCATGTCACTTTCGCGGGAGCGCTTCTTTGAACGGTCTTCGATGTGTTAGGTTCCTTCCTCTCAAACAGCTTTACGCAGCCTGATTCATGACTATTCGTGCGCTTGCCCCCCTGTTCGTCGGGGATTTCGAACATTACCGGGACATACTGGTTCTGCCGGATGATCCGCGGCCAGCAATTCCTGTCCGGGAACTGATAACCACCGATGGCCTGGCGTGGCTGTTGGAACATTATCGCCGCTTTCAGCCAGGTGATGACCGGCGGGCATTGGTTTCCCAGTGGTCCCGCACATACTTCGTGAAGCTGATCGTGCCGACTGTGGCGGCGAACATGGTGCTGGGGCATGAGCTGCCAGTGGCACTCGACAAGCTTGAGGTGATTCTGGGGGATGACGGCTTGCCGGAAGCCTTCCGGCTACCCCATGAGGGACAGCCCTTTGCGAGCAAGCCCGAAGGGCCTTTCGAACGCTTTAAGGAGCTGCTGGACGGCAACTTCGAACCACTTATCGAGGGCTGGAACCAGCAGGTAAAGCTGTCCAGGAAGGTGTTGTGGAACAATGCCGCCAATTATGTTGAGTGGTTGGTTCATGCCATGGCTGGCCTTGGATTGCCGGCGGAGATGCTTGCTGACGGCAAACAGCTGATTGAATCAGAGCGCCGCCCGGATGGTGGCAAAAACCCGATGTTCAGCCCGGTACGCTATGTGGAACGCTCATCCGGGCCTTCGCCCCTGCGTCAGCGGCGTCAGTGTTGTATCCGTTACCGGCTGCCGGAGCTGACGCTGTGTGAGAATTGTCCCCATATTGATAAACCGCCTAAAGGGGCCCGGCTTCCGGAAAGCCTGGTCGAGCAGGCCTGAGCAGAACAACCAATCGGTTTAAAAGCGTCAGGGTACCAAACGGCGGGGTTCAGGCGATGGCAATGTGTGCCCCATCGTTATGAGGGTGAGGCATGACAGACATGGAAATACCGTAGATGGATTCCAGTGTGCTGGTGTTCATCAGCTCTTTGGGCGCACCCTGCGTCAGTAACTTTCCGCTGTGGAGTGCGACCAGGTGGTCACAGTAGGTGGCGGCCATATTGATGTCGTGCAGAACCACAACGACACCCATGTCCAGCTCCCTGCCCAGGTTGCGAACCAGCGACAGGACTTCCACCTGGTGGGCAATATCAAGTGCGGAAGTGGGTTCGTCCAGCAGCAGATACCGGGCGTTCTGGGCGATCAGCATGGCCAGCCAGACCCGCTGGCGCTCGCCCCCAGACAGTTCATCGACGTTGCGGTGGGCAAACTGTTCCGTATCCGTCAGTGCCATGGCTCGGTTCACCTGGGCCCGGTCTTCGGCGGAAAAGCGTCCGAGTGCGCCATGCCAGGGGTAGCGGCCGAAACGTATCAGATCGATAACACGCAGGCCTTCTGTCGGTGGCAGCTGTTGCGGCAGGTAAGCGATCTGCCTCGCCAGGGGTTTGTCGCCCCACGATTCCAACGGTTTACCCTCAAGGGAAACCTGGCCTGATGTCGGCGTCAGTTGGCGGGCGAGCAGTTTTACCAGCGTGGATTTTCCAGAGCCGTTGTGCCCGATCAGCCCAACCACCTGACCATGCTTAATGGTCAGGTCGATCGGATGGAGCAGGGTCTTTCCATTGATCTGCCAACTGACGGCGTCCAGTTTAAACATAGTGCCTCTGGCGGGAGATTGAGAGAAACCGTGATCCTATCTCAAATGGTAATGGTTATCAATTGTGGTGGTTGGCGGGAACCACGATCAGGCTGATCAGGCGGTCGTGCTCCTGCACGAACCGGGCTTCCAGTTCCGTATTCGTAGGCCACTGTTCGGAAAGGTGGGTGAGCAGGCGCAATCGTGCTGTGCCATCCGGGTCCCATGACAGCACTTCCGCGTGCTCGAAGTAGAAGCGCTTCTGAACCAGCGGATACAGCGCCTTGAAGAGCGTTTCCTTGAGGCAGAACACCAGAGTGATGAAATGCCCTGCATGATTGGCCAGTTCCGAACGGAACCGTGTCTGCTCTGAAGGGGTCAGGATTTGCCGGCAAAGCGGTAGGGCGCGTTCATCGGGCATGATGATTTCCGCATCCAGGCCAACTCCGGCGTAGTCGATCTGCTGGCCAATCACCGCCGCAGCCCAACCCTGGGTATGGGTGATTGAGCCTACGCAGCCGGTTGGCCATACCGGCGCCCGGTCATCGCCGAGGGCTGGCACCACCGGTTGCCCCGTGGCGCGCAGTAAGCCTTCGCGGGCGCAGAAACGGCCAGCCAGGTATTCCGCCTGGCGTTTGGCAACGGCCCTTTCCACGGACGGTGGCGGAACGATGTCACTGATCGTAAAGTCGTCCGGTTTGAGGTTATCAGGATCAAAATCCAGGCTGATCAGCTCAAGCCCTGGCAACGATTGCGGCCAGGGCCACCGGTCATCCGGGGTACTGCAGCATGCTGGCAGGAGGCTCACCGTCAGAACGCTCCAGCGCGGTCAGACATTGAACCGAAAGTGGACAACGTCGCCGTCCTGGACGATGTATTCCTTGCCCTCAAGGCGCCACTTGCCGGCTTCCTTGGCTCCGGCCTCACCGTTGTACTTGACGAAGTCATCGTAGCTCACCACTTCGGCGCGGATGAAGCCGCGTTCGAAGTCGGTATGGATCACGCCTGCCGCCTGTGGTGCGGTAGCGCCCACTTTTACCGTCCAGGCGCGGACTTCCTTCACCCCTGCGGTAAAGTAGGTCTGAAGGTTCAGCAGACCGTAGCCGCCGCGAATGACCCGGTCCAGGCCAGGCTCGTCCATGCCCATTTCTTCCAGGAACATGGATTTTTCGTCGTCTTCCAGTTCGGAGATTTCGGCTTCTATCTTGTTGCAGATAGGCACCACAACTGCGTTCTCGGATTCCGCAATCTTTTTCACGGTGTCCAGGTGAGGGTTATTCTCGAACCCGTCTTCGCTGACGTTGGCGATGTACATGGTTGGCTTTACGGTGAGCAGGCAGAGTTCGCGGATCAGTGCCATCTTCTCTTTGTCGAGATTCATGCTGCGAACCGGTTTGCCTTCGTTCAGCACGGGAAGCAGGGTGTCGAAGACTTCAAGCTGAGCTTTGGCCTCTTTGTCGCCGCTTTTTGCGACTCGCTGAACCCGTTTGATGGCCTTCTCGACGGTTTCCAGATCGGCCAGGGCCAGTTCTGTGTTGATGATTTCGATATCCGACGCCGGGTCAATCTTGTTGGCGACGTGAATGACGTTGTCGTCCTCGAAGCAACGCACCACATGGGCAATGGCGTCGGTCTGACGGATGTTGGCCAGGAACTGGTTGCCCAGGCCTTCGCCTTTCGAGGCACCTTCTACCAGGCCGGCGATATCCACGAATTCCATTGTGGTTGCCACCACCTTTTCCGGCTTTACGATGTCAGCGAGCTTGTTGAGGCGGGGGTCGGGCATGGCCACGACGCCGGCGTTAGGCTCAATGGTGCAGAAGGGGAAGTTTTCCGCGCCAATACCGGATTTGGTCAGTGCGTTGAACAGGGTGGATTTGCCGACGTTGGGAAGGCCGACGATGCCGCAGTTAAATCCCATGGAATGCCTCTGCTGGTGCTGGAAAATTTGGGCGGATTATACCGGTTTGAAGCTGTGCAAGCGATTCATCGCAGCGGGAAGTTTGCCGCTGGCAGCGTCCGGCAGTACGCGAATGATTTCGTCGATCAGGGCGTTGAGTTCTTCGGTTTCCCGTTTGCCCAGGCGGCCGAGAACATAGCCTGTGACCTGGCGGCTGTCGCCGGGGTGGCCGATGCCGATGCGCAGGCGCTGGAAGTCGTTGGTGCCGAGGTGAGCAATGGTGTCCCGCAGGCCGTTGTGTCCACCATGGCCGCCGCCTTTTTTTAGCTTGGCGGTACCCGGGGGCAGATCGAGCTCGTCGTGGGCAACCAGAATCTGTTGGGGCTGAATCTTGAAGAAGTCCGCCAGTGCCTTGATGGAGAGGCCACTGCGGTTCATATACGTGGAAGGGTTCAGCAGGTGCAGGTCGAGACCCTGAAGCTGAATTCGGGCGTAGAGCCCGTGGTATTTCTTTTCGGGGCGGAGCGACTGGCCCGTTTCACGGGCCAGTGCTTCCACGAACAGGGCACCGGCGTTGTGGCGGGTATTCGCATAGTCGGGGCCGGGGTTACCCAGTCCCACCACCATGAGGATATCCTGTGCCATCTGCCGTTGCCCTCATTCGTACAGGAGCGATTACTCCTTGTCTTCGCCTTCTTCACCCGCTTCGCCGTCTTCGCCTTCGTCAGTATCTTCTGTCTTGGCAGCGCGCGGCTTGTGGATTGCAACGACTGGCAGGTCGTGGTCTTCACCCTGCAGCAGAGCCGCAATACGAACGCCTTTCGGCAGTTTGAGGTCGCTCAGGTGAACAACCTGGTCCATCTCCACGGCAGTCATGTCGACTTCGAGGAACTCAGGCAGGTTCTGCGGCAGACAGATCACTTCTACTTCGTTGATCTGGTGGTTGGCAACGCCGCCCTGGAGCTTGATGGCCGGTGCAGTTTCTTCGTTCAGGAAGTGCAGCGGTACGTTAACGTGGATTTCGTGATCCTTGTCAACGCGCAGGAAGTCAGCGTGGGTCAGCAGCGGCTTGTACGGGTGACGCTGCAGATCCTTCAGGATCACGCTTTCTTTCTTGCCTTCCAGTTCGATGGTCAGAATGTGTGAGAAGAAGGCTTCGTTTTCCAGAGCTTTTTTCAGCTCGTTGTGCCAGATGGAAATCGAAACGGCTTCTTTCTTCCCGCCATAAATGATGGCCGGAATTTTACGCTCCTCACGACGCAGGCGGCGGCTCGCACCTCTCCCCTGATCGCCACGAGGAAATGCTTCGATAAGAAATTCCTGAGACATGGTTATAACCTCAATTTTCACCAGAGCGGCCCGCGACCAGGTCCTGAACCGGTGATATTTTCGATATGCCGGCTGTTTTCCGGCGGACTAAACAGACCGGGAGCCCACTGGGCTCCCGGTCTGGATTCTTTTCACTAAATCAGGTGGTTAGCTGATCAGGCGTTCTCAAACATCGCGCTGATGGACTCTTCGTTGCTGACGCGACGAATGGATTCCGCAAGCAGCCCAGCCATAGTGAGGATGCGGATCTTATCACAATTACGCGCTTTGTCACCCAGTGGGATGGTGTCGCAGACAACCAGTTCGTCCAATTCGGAGGCGTTGAGGTTGTCAACAGCCGGGCCTGAAAGGACGGGGTGGGTGATGTAGGCGACCACGCTGGCGGCACCATGCTCCTTAAGAGCGTTGGCGGCTTTGCAAAGCGTGCCGGCGGTGTCGATGATGTCGTCCACCAGGATACAGGTCTTGTCCTTTACATCACCGATGATGTGCATGACCTGCGACACGTTGGCCTTGGGACGGCGCTTGTCGATGATGGCGAGGTCGGCATCGTCCAGTCGCTTGGCAACGGCGCGGGCACGAACAACGCCGCCAACGTCAGGAGATACCACTACGAAGTTCTCAAAGCGCTGCTTCTCGATATCCTCAAGCATGACCGGGGTGGCGTAGATATTGTCCACCGGAATGTCGAAGAAGCCCTGGATCTGGTCGGCGTGGAGGTCAACGGTCAGGACCCTGTCAACGCCGATGCTGGAAATCATATCTGCAACCACTTTGGCACTAATGGCAACACGGGTGGAGCGAACACGGCGATCCTGGCGGGCATAGCCATAGTAGGGGATAACCGCGGTAACCCGGGTGGCAGATGCACGGCGCAGTGCGTCGGCCATCACGATCAGTTCCATCAGGTTATCGTTGGTGGGGTTGCAGGTGGGCTGAATGATGAAGACATCATGCCCGCGAACATTTTCGTTGATTTCAACGGTGGTTTCACCATCGCTGAAGGTTCCAACGGTGGCCTGGCCCATGGGAATGTGAAGTTTCTGGGCGATGGCCTTGGCAAGCTCCGGGTTGGCGTTGCCAGTAAAAATCATCAGTTTGGACACGACGGCATCCTTCTCGGTATCGGCGTTTGATTCAGAAGAAGCGGGAGAAAGGTGGCTGGGGTGGCAGGATTCGAACCTGCGCATGACGGGATCAAAACCCGTTGCCTTACCACTTGGCGACACCCCAGTATCGTGCTTTTTTGGCATCATTTCAGCTCTGTCAGCTTTTTGTGAAGTGGTGAAATGTTCACCCCTTGAGCTACGAACCCCGTGATGCCGGAGGGTTTGCTTTCCCAGATAATCCGGGCTGCGGATTCTGTCGGGAAACGTCCAAATATGCAAGCCCCGGTTCCGGTTAATCTTGCAGGTCCGAATTGTGCAAGCCACTCCAGGCTTTGATGAACCTCAGGATACAGTCTTCGAACTACATCCTCACAGTCGTTTCGGTACCTCGAGGCGTCTCCCTCAAAAGCGGGCGCTATTTTGATTCCGGGGGTATCCCTTGTCAACCCTTGCTCGGAAAAAATCTCTTTGGTGCTTATATCGCAAGGTGGTTTTATAACCAGAAACCAGTCTTCTGGTGGGTTGGCGTCGGTGAGTCGTTCGCCCACGCCTTCGCCCCAGGCTGCATGTCCGCGAACGAATACGGGCACATCGGCACCCAGGGACAGGCCCAGTTCAGCCAACTCGTCCAGGGAGCGGTTCAGGCCCCACAGGCGGTTCAGCCCCACCAGTGTGGTGGCGGCATTGGAGCTGCCACCACCCAGGCCACCGCCCATGGGCAACTGCTTGTCGACTGCAATACTGACACCGGGAGTCGTATGACCTGCGGTTGCCGCCAGTTGTCGCGCAGCACGGACAATCAGGTTTTCCTCGTCGGGCACCCCGGGCAGGGGTTGCTCAAGGACGATTCTGCCATCGGTGCGTGCGGTCAGGGTTAGGGTGTCGCCATAATTCAGAAACTGAAACAGGGTTTGCAGTTCATGGTAGCCATCCGGTCGGCGCCCGAGAATATGCAGGAAGAGGTTCAGTTTTGCCGGGGAGGGCAGAACCAGGCTGTTCACCGGCTGTCACCATCGGTCTGGTTCCAGCTGGTAACCACCACCCTCACGCGCTTCTCGCCCTTGACCGCCGTGATACGGGCGGGCAGATGAGGGTAGCCCTCTATGAATGCTTGCCAGCGGTCGTAGCGGATCTCCCAGCCCAGTTGGCGTATGACGGCCAGTTGACCCTTGTCGTCGAAGAACAGCCGGAAGTCCCCGTCAGGGCCGGGCAGCCCCCGTATCCACCAGGCCAGGCTGTCAATGGGGAGCAGCCAGCCGGTGGCGGCGTTGACCAGGGACTCCGGGTCGCCGGACTGGTAGCGCTCGCCGTTGGGAAGTGTGAGTTCGATGAACCCGGGAACGCCTTCAAGGGTAGTGCGGCCCATACCGAGGAACGATGATGACAGTGCCAGTTCGTACGTTTCCCGGTCCTGTTTCCAGTAGTTGATGACGGCGGTGCCGCTGTCCGAGGGCTGGCGAACGGCGAGTTTGCCGGTCAGTTCCCAGTGCTGAAGCTGGTCAAGTCGGGCACTGGTCTTGCGCCAGTCGGCCGGTGGCTGTTCAGTCAGGCCTTCGGGAAGTGGTTCAACTGTCAGTGAGCTACAGCCGCTCAGAACCAGGGCGGCGAACGTCAGCGCGACAACCGATAATTTCACAGGGACGGCTCCCCGGTCAGCCTTTCAACAGTTTCAGTCAGTATCGGGTGGTCCGGGTCCTGCTCGAAGCCTTCTCTCCAGATCGAGCGGGCCTGTTCCTGATTGCCGGTTTGCCAGAGCGCTTCGCCGTAATGAGCGGCTACTTCCGGGTCAGCGTAGGCCTCCCAGGCACGTGACAGATAGCTCAGTGACTCGTCGGTGTTGCCCTGCAGATACAGTACCCAGCCCATGCTGTCGAGTATGGCAGGGTTCTCCGGATCGATGGCCAGGGCTCTCTCAATATAGTCCCTGGCTTCATCGAGTCGGTCCGTGCGGGTGGTAAGGATATAACCCAGCGCGTTGAGTGCCACGGCGTTGTCGGGCTGTTCCTCGATGATTGTTCTCAGATCGGCTTCGGCCTGCTCTGGCTTATCCATGGAGTCGAGCAGCATGGCACGGGCGTAGCGAATGCGGACATTACCTGGGAAGGATTTCAGGGCTTCATTGGCCGCCTGAAGGGCTCGCTCGTCATGATCCCGGTCCAGCAGGAGATTGATTTCCAGCAGGCGGAAATTCTCGTCCTGGTCGGGGTTGTTCTTGCGGATCTCGCGAATGTCGGCCAGGGCCTCGTCCAGCTCTCCCTGTTCCGCCATCAGTTCGCTGGCACGGGCCAGGGCCGGGAAAAAGTAATTACCTTTCTCGACATTCCGGTAGTAGCCGATGGCCTGCTCGTTTTCGTTTTCCTCGTCGGCAATCCGGCCCAGGTAGTAGTGAGCCTCATCGCTGTGGTGGCCTTGTTCGATCAGGCGTGTCAGTTCCTCCTCGGCCAGCGCGATCTGATCGTTTTCAAGCGCGACCAGGGCGTAGGAGAGCCGCAGGCCGGGAACGTCGGGGAAGCGGTTAACCAGCCGGCGGAATTCGTTCTGGGCGGTTTGCAGCTCACCTTCGCCGATCAGCATGCGGCCGTAGAGGGTTCCCATCTGGCGATTGTCGGGGAATTGTCGTGTATTCGCCCTCAGGTGATCCAGGGCCTGCTGTTTCTGGTTGGTCTGGTAGAGCAGGTCGCCCTTGAGTATCAGTGCTGGCTGGAAATCCGGCTTGCTGTCCAGAAGGGGTTCCAGTTTGGCGAGGGCTTGCTGGGGCTCGCCCGTCACCTTCAGTAGAAGGGCAATGCTGTATTGCAGTTCCGGGTTGTCAGGGTGGCGCTGCTCCAGTTGCTGGTATAAGTCGAGCAGTTCCTGCTGTTGTTCCGGCGGCAGGTTTCCGGCCATCGCGGCAAGGCTGTCAAAATCCGCGTCGCCGCCCAGATCCATGATCTTTTCCATGTGGCCCAGGGCGGTCTCCAGTTCGTTCTTCTTCACGGCCTGGATGGCGGAGATACGATGTGCCTGCATGTTGTCCGGGGCTACCTCCAGCCACAGCGCCGCCAGTTTCTGCTGCGCGTTATCGGCGTTCAGTGACTGGGCAATGCGCATGGTCCGCTCAATCACGCCCAGATCGCGGGATTGCTGTGCCGCCTTCATGTAATTGACAAGGGTGACGTCGAATCGGCCCCGTTGGGCGGCTATCTCGCCGGAAAGCAGCAGGTACAGTTCTTCCGGTTCGAAATCGGCGTAACGGATGTCCGCTGACGGTTCCGCGGATGATGCAGTGGCGTCATCAGGCGACGAGGTGGATTGCGATTCCTGGTTGTCCTGGAGAAAAGCGCAGCCGGACAGGGAAAGCCCAAGCAGGCAGGTACCAAGCAGTAATGCAGACTTATGCATGCAACATCCCATGATCTGTGTACGATGCACCTGAGCGGCCGGAGAAGGGTCTGGCGGCGGTCTCAGATGTGGCTTAGTGCGACAAGGCTCTATGATGGCACAAGCGCTTGATATTGCCCAACCTGTCAGCAGTTGCCGATATCACGATGGTTATGGGTGGCGACACTGGCTCCCGATCGTTAAAATGGCGGTATCGAACCGTCGTCAAAGATAAGGCAGTCTAACCCCGATATGGCACTGGTCACCCTCGGAATCAATCATCGCACCGCACCGGTAGAGTTGCGTGAGCGCGTCGCGTTCACGCCCGAGCGTATGGCCGAGGCGTTTGCCGAACTGCGTGCCACTTCCGGCGCCAGCGAGGCGGCGATCCTGTCTACCTGCAACCGCACCGAACTGTATCTGGCCGGAGATGACGACTGTGCCCCGGCGGTATTGCGGTGGTTGGCGGGGTTTCATGACATGGAGGCGGCAGACCTGGAAGACGTGCTCTACGTACATCGGGACTCAGACGCCGTGCGCCACATCATGCGGGTTGCGTCGGGGCTGGACTCCATGGTGCTTGGAGAGCCGCAAATTCTCGGCCAGCTCAAGGACGCCTATGCCCTCGCTCGCGAGCATGAGGCGAGCGGTGCGTTCCTGTCCCGTCTGTTCGAACATACGTTCTCCGTCGCCAAGCGGGTGCGCACGCAGACTGCCATTGGCGAAAACCCGGTGTCGGTGGCCTACGCTGCAGTCAGCATGGCGCACCACATCTTTGCGGATATGTCCCGCAATCGAGCCTTGCTGATTGGCGCCGGCAAAACCATTGAACTGGTCGCGAGGCATCTGGCCGACGCTGGTGTGAAAAACTTCCTGGTCGCCAATCGTACCCTGGAACGTGCCCAGGCGCTGGCGGACTCCCGTGGCGGGCAGGGCATTATGCTCTCCGACATTCCAGAACACCTGGCAAACGTGGACATCATCATTTCCTCCACTGCCAGCCCGTTGCCTATCCTTGGCAAGGGCGCCGTGGAGCGTGCGCTTAAAAAGCGCAAGCATCGCCCCTATTTCATGGTGGATATCGCCGTTCCCAGGGATATCGAACCCGAGGTGGGTTCCCTGGCTGATGTCTATCTCTATACCGTTGACGACTTGCGGCAGGTTATCGAGGAGAACGTTCGTTCCCGAGAGGGCGCCGCGCGGGAAGCCGAGAACATGGTTGCTGATGGCGTACAGCAGTTCCTGAGCCAGCTACGGGCCCTGGATGCTGTCTCTACCCTCAAGCAGTTCCGTCAGCGGGCCGAAGCCCTGAGAGACGGGGAGACCGAAAAGGCCATACGCGCCCTGCGTAATGGCGCAGACCCCGAAACCGTGATGCGAAGCATGGCCCGGGGGTTGACCAACAAATTACTGCACGAGCCGTCCATCCAGGTCCGCAAGGCTACCACGGAGGGCAGAACCGAAGTCACTCAATGGCTCAGAGAGCTGCATCAGCTTGATGTGCTGGATGCCGACGCGCCCATCACCCCGGAAAAACTATGAAGTCATCGATTCAGTCCCGCCTCGAGCAGCTTGTTGACCGCTTCGAGGAAGTCAGCGCGTTGCTGAGCGATCAGGGTACTATTGCCAACCAGGATAAATTCCGCGATCTGTCCCGGGAATTTGCCGAGATTGAACCCATTGTTCGCTGCTTCCAGGCATGGCAGAAATCCCGTGACGATGTTAAGGAAGCCACTGAACTGGCCCGCGACGGTGACGCCGACATGCGAGCCATGGCGGAAGAGGAGTTGGGCCTGGCGGAACAGAAGAGCGAGGAACTGGACGAAGAGCTCCAGCGCCTGATGCTGCCCAAGGACCCCAACGATGGCAAGAACGTATTCCTGGAGGTTCGTGCCGGCACCGGAGGCGATGAGGCGGCGATTTTTGCCGGTGACCTGTTCAAGATGTACATGCGTTATGCCGAACGCCAGCGCTGGCAGGTTGAGGTTATCAGCGCCAACGATGGTGAGCACGGCGGCTACAAGGAAATCATTGCCCGCATTGCTGGTAGTGCGGTCTATGGGGCACTGAAGTTTGAATCCGGTGCCCACCGGGTACAGCGGGTGCCGGAGACCGAATCCCAGGGCCGAATTCACACCTCCGCCTGCACGGTGGCGGTGATGCCGGAGGCGGATGAAACCGAGGCCGTTGAAATCAACAAGTCCGACCTGCGGGTGGACACCTTCCGAGCCTCTGGCGCCGGTGGTCAGCACGTCAACAAGACTGATTCGGCGATTCGTATTACCCATATTCCCTCGGGCATTGTGGTGGAGTGTCAGGAAGAACGCTCCCAGCACAAGAATCGGGCCAAAGCGATGAGTTTCCTGGCATCGCGCCTCCAGAATGAGGAAATTGAACGCCAGCAGAAAACCATGGCGGCCACCCGCAAGAGCCTGGTGGGCAGTGGCGATCGCTCAGAGCGAATCCGTACCTATAACTTCCCCCAGGGGCGGGTGACCGACCACCGCATCAACCTGACGCTGTACAAGCTGGATGAGGTTATCTCCGGTGATCTTGATGCCGTCATCATGCCTTTGCAGCAGGAACACCAGGCCGATCTGTTGGCCTCCCTGGCTGATGATTGACAAACCCCTGGCCTGTGAGGCGTTGCTGACAGAAGCTGCCGGGCTTATTGGCGGTGATTCTCCGCGCCTCGATGCTGAGCTACTACTGGGTTATGTGACGGGTTGGTCCCGAACCACTTTCCGGGCCTGGCCCGAGCGTGAGGTGGACGCGGCCCTGGTTGCCCGCTTCAGAACCCTTGTGGAACGACGCTGTGAAGGCCACCCGATTGCACACCTGCTGGGCGAACAGGAATTCTGGTCACTCCCGCTGAAGGTCAATCCATCCACACTGATTCCCCGCCCGGATACTGAATGCCTGGTGGAGGCAGCGCTGGCGCTGGATTTACCGAGAAATGCCAATGTGCTGGATCTTGGTACCGGCACGGGTGCCATCGCACTGGCTTTGGCCAGCGAGCAACCCGGCTGGCGGGTTTCCGCCTGCGACGCCGTCCGGAAAGCTGTGGCTCTCGCAACCGACAACGCCGACCGGTTGGGCCTGCCGGTGACGGTGCGACAAAGCAACTGGTTCGAGGACTTACCATCAGTTGCTTTTGATCTCATCGTTTCCAATCCACCGTACATCGCAGGAAATGATGTCCACCTGGGAGCGGGCGATGTGCGCTTCGAACCGGCGTCGGCCCTGGTGGCCGGCGATGACGGCCTCGACGATATCCGGCGGATAACCGCCGAAGCCCCCGCTTGGCTCTCGCTTGGGGGCTGGTTGATACTGGAACACGGCTATGAACAGGGAGCGGCTGTGCGGCAGCTTTTTACCGATGCGGGATTCACCTGTGTGGAAACCCGCCAGGACTACGGCCGGCGTGACCGCTTCACCCTTGGGAGAAAACAAGATGCTGAACGATGAGGAACTGCTGCGCTACAGTCGCCAGATCCTGATGCCCCGGTTTGATATCGCAGGCCAGGCCAAGCTCAAGTCCGCGAGAGTGCTGGTGGTCGGTGCTGGCGGTTTGGGCTGCCCGGTTGCGCTCTACCTCGGCGCCGCCGGTATTGGCCACATGACGCTGGTCGACGACGACCAGATCGAGATCGCCAATCTGCAGCGCCAGATCGCATTCGAACAGTCCGACCTGGGTGAATCCAAAGCCGAACATCTGGCTGACCGCGTTAGGCGCATAAACCCCGATGTGTCGGTGACAACCCTTACTGAACGCCTGGAAGGCGATGAACTTCAGCGGCAGGTAAACTCGGCGACCCTGGTGGTCGACTGCACCGACAACTTCAATACCCGCTTCGCCCTCAACCGCGCGTGTGTTGCTGCCCGCGTCCCACTGGTATCTGGCGCAGCCATTCGTGGGGAAGGGCAACTGTCGGTTTATGACGTCCGCGATGACAGCAGTCCCTGTTACCACTGTCTTTACTCAGAACAGGGCAACGAAGACCTGACCTGTTCCGAAGCTGGTGTTATCGGCCCCCTCGTTGGCATGATCGGCGCTTCCCAGGCAATGGAAGCCGTGAAAGTCATCACCGGTGTCGGCAAACCGTTGATTGGGCGCCTGCTCATTCTTGACGTCTGGCAAATGGAATGGCGGGAAATGAAACTCGCCAGAGACCCAGAATGTCCCGTCTGCAAAAGCAGAGAGTCAGCATAAGGCGGGCTGGGGGAAGGCTCTGCCAAAACCGTGCGGAGCCATGGATGGCGGAGCCGAGCGTACATGGACGTATTCACAGCGTGTTTTGGCAGAGCCTTCCCCCAGCCGGCCGTTTCCTCCCAACGACGAAGCCGGCGCTTTAATTTTTCAGGGCCTGAAACTTTGAAATTGCCTCTTTCCTGCTTTCTTTCAGGTCAACGATAGGTCGTGGATACCCACCGGGAATCACACCACCGGCCCAGGGTTGGTGAATCCGTTTATTGTCCAGCTTTGCGATCTCGGGAACGTATTTGCGGATGAATTCGCCATCCGGATCAAACCGCTCACTCTGAGTGGCCGGATTGAATACCCGAAAATACGGCGCCGCATCGGTGCCGGTGGAGGCGCTCCACTGCCAGCCGCCGTTATTGGAGGCCAGGAAGCCGTCCACCAGTTTTGACATGAAATAGGCCTCACCCAGTCGCCAGTCGATGAACAGATTCTTGGTGAGGAACATCGCCGTGATCATGCGCAGCCGGTTGTGCATCCAGCCGGTCTGGTTCAGTTGGCGCATGGCGGCGTCGACAATGGGGATGCCGGTGTTGCCCGATTTCCAGGCTTCGAAATTCTCGCCGGGTGTATTCCATTGCAGGGCCTCGGTCTCCGGTTTGAACGCCCGGTGCATACTAATCCTGGGGTAGTGGTAAAGGATATTGATGTAGAAATCCCGCCAGGCAATTTCATTGGTCCAGGTGGCCAGGCCTTCCTGGTTGCCTCCCATACCTTGCTGCTGGCGGGCGGCAATCAGGCACTGTTTGCCGGAAAGCACCCCGTTGGCCAGGTAAGGGGAGAGCAGGCTGGTACCATCTACGGATGGCAGGTCGCGCAGATCCTTATAGTCCCCGCCGTGGTCGTCGAGGAACTGTTCCAGTTGCCGGTGGGCGGCGTCCTCGCCGGTTTCAACAAGCCGGGGTGGTGGATTATCGAAGCATTTTGGCAGGCCTTCATAATAAAGAGGCTTAACAGGCTCGCCGACGGGCTTGGGAACGGGAAAGAGGGTTGGCTGCGCCTCATCAACCCAGCTTCGCCACCGACGGGAAAACGGGGTGAACACGGAATAGGGCTCACCCTGTTGAGTAAGGATGGTGCCAACAGGCGCTACCGTCTGGTCCCGGTATTTATTCGCCGCCACGCCAATATCATCAAGGGTGTGTTTTACGGCCTTGTCGCGGCGCCTTTCGTTAACTCCGTATTCCTCATTGAAATGCACATGCCGGATACTCTCGCGCCGGCAGAATTTTTCCAGTTTTTCAACGCTATCGGCGAACGTGGTTGCGGTCATGAATGATAGGGGTATGCCTAATTTCGCCAGTTCTTCCGACAGCGCATTGGCGTGGTCCAGCACAAATTGAACCCGCGCCGGAGACCAATCATGCTCCTGCCACTGAGCCGGGGTTACGATAAAACAGGCCTGCACCGGTTGCTGTTGCTTGCAGGCTGCCGTAAGGGCAGCGTTGTCGGCAACGCGCAGGTCGTTTCGGAACCATACGAGCTGAGTCATTGAGCTTCCTGAGTTTGATGGCGGATCGACAGTTACGGATGGATATTCGCTGGAACGTGCTGATTGGATTATAGTTAATGGAAGAATTTATGGACAAAGGGCCGGAATGACGACGAGTCTGGACACACAGCGAACGATGCAGGATGGCCACTGGGCAACGCCTTACACATTGGAACCCGGGCAGACGCAATACCACGAACTCAGCCACACCCGAATCTGGATAACCCTGCTGGATCAGGAATGGCTGATCCGCTACCAGCGTATGCCCGAAGACGACAATCAGGAGCGTTGGCAGCAAAGGGTAACCCACACGCTACCCGATGCGGATCTGGAGGTTCATCGGTTCGTACGGCCGGATGATGGCAGTCAGGTTTGCTACCTGCCAGCGATGTCCAGCCTTGCTACGGTGATACGTCCCTATCAGCCGCTGACCATCCCCGCCGAGAGTGAGTGCACCATTTACGTGGGCACCCTCCTGTGGATGCGAATCCAGGCTGGAAGCAAAGGCACGCACCTGATGGAACTGCCGCTGGCAGATCCGTCGTTGACCTGGGTGGGAAGAACCACCATGGAAGGCGAGCTGTGCTACTCCGCCGCCACGTTTGCGCGCCTGGTGCTCGAAGCTGTGCCCAAACGTCCCTGGCGGGCGATTACCCCGGTGCGGATCGTCAATGAACGACAGGAACCGCTGCTGCTGGAGCGGTTCAATCTGCCCACCCCGTTGCTGTCCCTGCATCGTAATGACAAGGGGCAGCTATGGACACCGCGTGTGACGGTGACCTGCGAAACCGATATGAACTCAGCACGCCTGAAGATTGACCAGTCGCTTATTGCTGCTGCCGGACAGTGCGAGCTTATTTCGCCGGCGCGGGAACAAACCTCCCGTGGCGGGTTGGTACGAGCCTACGACCGTATATTTGGCTGATATCATCGGCCAATTGTCGACATCGAATCCGTAAACGGAGTTACCTCCTTGATTGAGCAGTTTGAAAGCAGCCTGATGCAGTTTTTTGGTGCCATTGCCTGGGGCAAGTGGATCAGCACCCTGTTCCTGTTGATTCTTGGCATTGTGCTGGCTTCATTTGCGGCCCGTGGAGTTACCCGCTTCATGGAGGACCGTGCGTCACGGCACCATACGGTGATGTTGAGGCGGCTGGTTTTCTACATCGTGCTGGCCATATTCTTCGTCGCCGCCTTGCGTGAAGCCGGCTTCTCTCTCGACGTGGTGCTGGGTGCCGCCGGTATACTGACGGTTGCCATTGGTTTTGCCTCCCAGACGTCCGCCTCCAACATGATCAGCGGGCTGTTCCTGCTGGTGGAAAAACCCTTTGAAATCGGTAACTTTATTGAAGTGGAAAACACCATTGGCGAGGTGGTTTCCATTGATATGCTGAGTGTGAAGTTGCGCACGCCGGACAACCTGTATGTGCGTATTCCCAATGAAACCCTGATCAAGACCCGCGTGGTCAACCGCTCACGCTTTCCCATCCGTCGTATGGACCTGACGGTGGGCATTGCCTACGCCGAGGATGTGGAGCGGGTTGAAAAACTGCTTCTTGAGCTCGCGAGACAGAACAGTGCGAGTCTGGAAGAGCCGAAGGCATTTGTACTGGTCACCGGGTTTGGTCCATCCTCAGTGGACCTGCAGTTCTCGTTCTGGGTGCCCAGCAACAAAGTGTTGGAGGGTCGTAGCCAGATGATGGTGGCCATCAAGAAAACGCTTGATGAGGAGGGCGTTGAAATACCCTTCCCCCATACGAGCATTTATGCCGGAAGCCATTCCGAGCCCTTCCGGGTGGAGCTGCTTCGGCCGGAAACCACAACCAACAAGGGAGGCCCGGATGCCGACCAGAATGGATGATGCCTCGAAAGCCGGCCCGGTGCCGGACACAGACGGAAAGCTGGCGTTGGGCTGGCGCGAGTGGGTTGCCTTGCCGGAGTTCGACATTTCCCGGATCAAGGCGAAAGTGGATACCGGTGCCCGCACCTCTTGTCTGCATACCTTCCGTACCGAACCCTACACAGAGAGCGGTCAGCGCCGGGTCCGCTTTTGGGTGCACCCGGTTCAGAACGATCTACATCATGTGGTGGAGTGCGATGCGGCGGTTCTGGATGAGCGCAACGTCTCGGACTCCGGTGGTCATAAAGAACTGCGCTTGGTGATCGAAACCCGGTTGGTGCTCGGCAACATCGAGTGGCCCATCGAAATGACATTGACCAATCGTGACTCCATGCGTTTCCGTATGCTGCTTGGTCGAACGGCAATGGCCAAGCGCGCCATTGTTCTTCCTGAATGTTCCTATCTTGCCGGCGAGCCGGCCCTAAGGACGAAAACATGAAAATTGCGATTCTGTCGCGTAACCGTCATCTCTACTCAACTCGTCGTCTGGTGGAGGAAGGGATCAATCGGGGCCACGAAGTGAAGGTGATCGATTGCCTGCACTGCTCCATGAACATCACGTCCGCGGACCCTCGCATTCACTACCACGAGGAAGTCCTGGAAGATTTCGATGTGGTGATCCCCCGTATTGGCGCGTCGGTGACCTTCTACGGGACGGCCGTGTTGCGGCAGTTCGAGATGATGGGCGTTTTCCCCGTCAATGAGTCCGTGGCCATTACCCGCTCTCGGGACAAGCTGCGTTCATTGCAGTTGCTGGCCCGAAAGGGCGTTGGCATGCCGGTGACCGGCTTCGCCAACAAGCCGGACAACGTGCCGGAACTGCTGCAGATGGTGGGCGGTGCTCCCGTCGTTATTAAACTGCTGCAGGGTACCCAGGGCATTGGCGTGGTGCTGGCCGAAACCCGCAAAGCGGCGGAAAGTGTCATTGAGGCTTTCATGGGCCTGAAAGCGGACATCCTCGTGCAGGAATTCATCAAGGAAGCCGGTGGCGCTGATATCCGCTGTTTCGTGATTGGTGACAAGGTGATTGCGGCGATGAAACGTCAGGGTGGGGAAGGCGAGTTCCGTTCCAACCTGCACCGGGGCGGTACTGCCTCTCTGGTGAGGATCACCCCCGAAGAGCGCAAAACGGCGATCACGGCTGCAAAATCCATGGGCCTGAACGTGGCCGGTGTGGATCTGCTGCGTTCCAGCCGTGGGCCCCTGGTTATGGAAGTGAACTCCTCACCGGGCCTGGAAGGTATTGAAAATGCCACCAGCAAGAACGTGGCCGGCATGATCATCAACTGGACTGAAAAAAACCAGAAGCCCTGGAAAACCCGCACCAAGGGGAGAGGCTGATATGGCTGCTCGGGCGCCGTTTGTTATCGCCGGTCACGAGGTCAAGGCCGGCACTCGACAGACTGTTGAGATTCCGGTTGCCAAACTTTATACCCACACGCCACTGCATATTCCCGTTGAAGTGGTTCATGGGCGTCGAAGCGGGCCGGTACTGATGGTTTGCGGAGCGATACACGGGGATGAAATCAACGGTGTCGAGATCGTGCGCAGGGTGCTGACCAACTCCGCCCTGCGGCATTTGCGGGGGACGTTAGTGGCGGTTCCCATCGTGAATATTTTCGGGTTTGTCCAGCGCACCCGTTACCTTCCGGACCGCCGGGATTTGAACCGTTGCTTCCCGGGCAGCGAAACCGGCTCCCTCGGTGGTCGCATTGCCTACCTGTTGCGCACGCAGATCATGGAGAATGTCTCCCACATTATTGACCTGCATACGGGCGCCATACACCGGTTCAATTTGCCGCAGATTCGCGCGGAGCTCAAAAACCCGGAAACCATCCGTATGGCTGAGGCCTTTGGTGCGCCCATTATCATCAACGCCAGCCTGCGGGAGGGCAGCCTTCGCGCCTACGCTGATTCCCAGGATATTCCGGTAGTCACCTTCGAGGGCGGGGAGGCCCTGCGATTTGACGATGTGGTGATTTCCAGCGGCGTGAAAGGGGTCATCCGGGTGATGCGGGAACTGGAGATGATTCCCGCCAAGAAAGGCCCCAAGGCTCCCAGGAAACGCTCGGAAACGGCGGCAAACTCGCAGTGGGTGCGAACGGACACCGATGGCATCATGCGCCCGGTTGCCAGTCTTGGCCAGAAAGTCCGTAAAGGTCAGAGACTGGCCATGGTAGCCGACCCGTTCGGCGAGTCGGAAACCGCAGTGACATCACCCTGTTCCGGCATTGTTATTTGTGTGAATAACCTGCCGCTGGTAAACGAGGGCGAGGCGATCTACCACATTGCCCGATTTGACGAACTCAGCGAGGCGGAGAAGGCGATGGACTATTTCCGCAGCAGCTATGAAGGAGATGTGGGCGACGACGTGGTGCCCGTCCATCCCTGGGACGACCGGCAGAAATAGAAACGAGGTTGGACATGATCTGGGATCAGACCTTTATCGAACTGAAGCCCCAATCCAGGGGCTTTCACCTGGTAACCAATGAAATCCTGGCCCAGGCGCCGGCCCTGCAGAACTGCCAGGTGGGGCTTTTACACCTGTTTATCCAACACACGTCCGCCTCCCTGGCCATTAACGAGAACGCCGACCCGGACGTGCGCGGCGATCTGGAGCGCCATTTCAATGTGATGGTGCCTCAGAATGCGCCCCACTATGAGCACACCATGGAAGGCCCGGACGACATGCCGGCTCATATAAAAAGTGTTCTGGTCGGCCCCTCACTGACCATTCCCGTGAACGACGGACACCTTGCCCTGGGCACCTGGCAGGGGATCTATCTGTGCGAACACCGGGATAGCGCCGGCAGCCGCCGCATTGTCGCGACATTACAGGGACGGTGGTAACCGCTGGGTGCCAATTAAGAAGGTGGCGGGGTGGCTCTCCCTTGTAAACCATTCATTGCGGGTGCCTGGTCGCAGGCACCCCGAACGGGAACTCAAAGTATGCAAATACTCGACCCTGAAATCGTCGCCGAAAACCTGCCCTGGAATGCGCTCGTCGACCAGTTGGAACGTGCTTTCGCTGGCGGCATCGTAACACCACCTCGCCATCATCATGCCGTCGAGCGTCAGGATGGGGAGGCTACGATGCTGCTGATGCCGGCCTGGGAGGATCAGGGCGAACAGCCGGGCTATCTTGGGGTGAAGATGGTGAACGTTTTCCCCCAGAATGCGAATCGCGGCATGCCCGCGATCAGCGGCGTTTACCTGCTGAGCGATGGCGCCACGGGCCAGCCCCTGGCCTGTATTGATGGTAGTGAGCTGACCCGCCGGCGCACTGCCGCGGCCTCCGCCCTGGCAGCCCGCTACCTGGCCCGCGAAGATGTCGAGACCCTGGTTGTCGTGGGCACTGGCAAGCTGGCGCCAATGTTGATTGAAGCCCATGCGTCGGTGCGGCCGATTCGCCGGGTCGTGGTGTATGGTCGCAACCTGAGCAAAGCTGAGGATCTGGCCCGGTCGTACTCGGGTTACCGTAAAGGGCAGGCGGCATTTGAGTCCGTTACCGCTACCGACAACCTGGCCTCGGTGGTTCCAGAGGCGGACATCGTCAGTGCGGCGACGCTCTCAACCCAGCCCATGATTCAGGGTGAATGGTTGAAACCCGGAACGCATCTGGATCTGGTTGGGGCATTCCGAAAGAATATGCGGGAGACCGACAGCGAATGCGTTGCTCGTTCTGATGTCTTTGTTGACTCCTATGCCGGCGCTAAAGGCGAAGCGGGAGATCTGCACTTTGCTGTGAACGATGGCGTTTTTGCCATGGACAAGATTCAGGCGGAGTTGTCTGAACTGGCAAGTGGTACCCATGCTGGCCGCAACGGTGATGATGCCATTACCCTGTTCAAATCCGTGGGTGTTTCGCTGGAAGATCTGGCTGCGGCGATCCTGGTTTGGGAGAACTACTCGAGTTCCAGTAAACAGGGTAAAGCCTGATCACACGGTTTTTGTCGTGCAATATGGGTGGATATCCACCCATTACCTTCCTGGAAATGGGTGGAATGTTACCCGCCACTGCTTGATCTGCCCCGGCTTTATTTATGAAATATCCGTAAGATCAATTAGTTGCCGTATCTGGCCTGCTAGTTGCTGTTGTTCGTTGCTGTAAGTGTCCAACCGGAACCTGCTGGGCTCCGTTCTAGCACCCAACAAACACAACGAAACGGGAGCATTCTCTATGAAAACCCAATCCGTCTTTGCCATGGCATTTGTCTCAACGTTTGCCGCCACCAGTCCCGCCATTGCTCAGGACCGGTCTGATTGGCCGGATAACTTTACGGTCGGTACCGCAAGTCAGGGGGGAACCTACTTTGCGTATGGGTCCGGATGGGCAAACTTTGTCGCCGAGAACCTGGGCGTATCCGGTGGTGCTGAAATTACCGGTGGCCCGATGCAGAATATGGCGCTGGTTCATACTGGCGATCTGAAGTTCGGGCTGACCACCATGGGGCCGGCGCAGGAGTCCATCGACGGTAACAGCCCACTGGCACCGGGCATGAAAATGGACAATGTGTGCGCGATGTTTCCCATGTATGAAACGCCGTTTTCCGTCACCGCACTTTCCAGTTCCGGCATTACGTCTATCTCTGATATTCCCGATGGCGCCACCATCGGATTCGGGCCGGCCGGCTCCACATCCGACACCTATTTCCCCCGCATCATGGAAACCCTGGGCGTCAATTTTGAACGCCGCAACGGTAGCTGGTCTGACTTGGGCGGGCAGTTGCAGGATGGTCTGATTGACGTGGTGGCCTTTGCCGCCGGTATTCCTATCCCGGCCGTCAGCCAGTTGGAAGTGCAGACCGATGTGACCATCATCGGCATGACGGATGAAGAGGCCAAGAAGGTGACTGCGAATTTCCCGGTATCGGAATTCACCATTCCAGCCAGCACCTACCAGTCCCTGAATGAGCCGTCCCGCGTGGTCTCCATGTGGAACTTCGCCATGGTCAACTGCGACATGCCGGAGAGCTTTGTGTATGAAATTACCAAGCTGACCATGGAGAACAACGACAAGATGGTGTCCATCCACAAGGCTGCCAAAAACTCCATTCCGGAAAACTACACGAAGAACAACGTCTTGCCCTGGCATCCTGGCGCAGCTCGTTGGTTCAACGAAAACGGCTACACGATCGAAGACAGCAAGATCAATCAGTAACCATCGTGTGCTCAGGAGGGCCGCGGTGGTGGCCCTCCTGAGCAAAGCCGGCGAACCGCCGGCCCCGTTTCCCCGTGAGCAGGGTCTATCATGACTGACAAGCAACACCCCGAAGAACACCCGGTGAACGACATTGGCGATGACCACGTCCTGGCCCACGATGTCGATGAAGAGCCGGTCGAGGCCAATCGCCGCCTGTTTGAAGGCGGAATGCTGAAATTCGTGACGTTACTGGCCATCGCCTACTCGTCGTTTCATCTTTACAGCTTGAACATTGCGCCGCTGGAAACCTGGTCGTTCCGGATTGTCCACATTGCAGGTGCCCTGGTGTTGGGCTTCATCCTGTTTGCCGGTGCCCGTTTTGTCTCCGCCGAAGACGGTCCCGCACGTCATCGCTGGACAACCTGGATCGGTGCCGTGGCTCTGGTGCCGGCCCTATACGCGCTGTACCAGACATTTTCATTCCACCAGATGATCCTGGATGGCACCCAGAGAGTTCCAGTTGACCTCGAAACCTGGCATTTCGGCTGGCCGCTGTTGGCCGCCAGTGCGATCGGTATCGTGATGAGCTGGTTTCACCAGCGCGAGCGCTCCCGCTTCAGTGTGCCGGATCTGGTGCTGATTGTGTGTTCGGTGGCGGTCGCTGCCTATTTTCTGGTGGTTTATAACACCTCCATGCGCATGTCCACGGGCACCTCGTTTGCGCCGGTCGGCATTTCATTCGCGGCCATTGCCGGCACAGCCCTGATCATGGAGCTGACTCGCCGGGTGGCAGGTCTGGCTCTGGTCATTATCGGGCTGGTCTTCCTGGTATATGTCTTCCTTGGGCCCTACCTGCCTGGCTTCCTGGGTTATCCTGGTTTATCGGTTCAGCGCTTCTTCAGTCAGGTGTATACCGACGCTGGTATCCTCGGCCCGACCACCGCCGTGTCGTCGACCTATATCATCCTGTTTATCGTCTTCGCCGCCTTCCTGCAGGCGTCAAAAGTGGGCGATTATTTCGTGAACTTCGCCTTCGCCGCGGCGGGTCGCACCCGGGGTGGCCCGGCCAAGGTGTCGATTTTTGCCTCCGGCCTGATGGGTATGATCAACGGAACCAGCGCTGGCAACGTGGTCTCCACCGGCTCCTTGACCATTCCGCTGATGAAAAAGGTGGGTTACAGCAAACGGTCGGCAGGGGCCGTGGAAGCGGCTGCCTCTACCGGTGGGCAAATCATGCCACCGATTATGGGGGCGGGCGCCTTCATCATGGCTGAGATTACCGGCATTCCTTATACCGAGATTGCCATTGCGGCGATCATCCCGGCCATCCTTTACTTCGCCTCGGTCTATTTCATGGTGGACTTTGAGGCGGCGAAGACCGGCATGCGTGGCATGCGCGAGGATGAGTTGCCCAAGCTCAAGACCATGGTGAAGCAGTGCTACCTGTTTGTGCCCATTATTATTCTGATTGTGGCGCTCTTCATGGGCTACTCAGTGATCCGGGCCGGTACGCTTGCCACCGTGTCTGCCGCTGTTGTCAGTTGGTTCTCGCCCAACAAAATGGGCATACGGAAGATCCTTGAGGCGCTGGAAATTGCGTCGTACATGGCTATCCAGATCATTGTGGTATGTGCGGCGGCAGGTGTGATTGTGGGCGTTATTTCCCTGACCGGTGTTGGAGCGCGGTTCTCCGTGTTGCTGCTGGACGTGGCCGAGGCCAGCCAATTGCTGGCGCTGATCTTCGCCATGTTCATCTCCATCCTGTTGGGTATGGGCATGCCAACCACAGCCGCATACGCAGTTGCCGCGTCGGTGGTCGCCCCGGGCCTGGTTCAGTTGGGTATCGAGCCGCTTACAGCGCACTTCTTCGTGTTCTATTTTGCGGTGGTGTCAGCCATTACCCCGCCGGTTGCACTGGCCTCCTATGCGGCTGCCGGGATTTCGGGCGCCAATGCGATGGAGACCTCCGTGGCCTCGTTCCGAATTGGTATTGCGGCGTTCATCGTGCCATTCATGTTTTTCTACAACGGCGCCTTGCTGATGGATGCTGGCTGGTTTGATATCGCCCGCGCACTGATCACCGCTCTGTTCGGAGTGTATATGCTGTCCGGTGGTGTGCTGGGCTGGTTTGCACGGGCCTCCGCCGGTGTGATCACCCGTCTTCTGCTGATCGGAGCGGCGTTGCTGATGATCGAAGGCGGTTTATGGACAGACCTCAGCGGTATTGCTCTGGCGGTGGTTGCGTTCCTGGCGCAGCGTCAGAGCAAACTGCGTCCGGCGAGCACCTGAACAGCAGCGGCTGGAGTGTCCGGGCCAGGGCGGCCGAGTTGAAACTCGATTGCCCTGGCCCGGACAGGGCTATACTCTAGCGGCTTTCAACGGTTTTTCAGGAACCGGAGTGTATGTCCTACCGGATTATCGCGTTTCTTGTTTTTCTGGTGACTCTGGCCTTCTTATGGATGTTGGGTGGCTGGTATGGCTACCGGCAGGTTGAACAGGAGAGCGTGGAAGAGTCGTTTCGCTATCGCCAGCTTGTGGCCAATGAGCTTAACCGGTATGTGCCCATCCCCGAGTTGATGGCCGAACATCCGTTGTTGGCAGAAGCCCTGGCATCACCGGGTGACCCAGGTACACTTCTGCGGGCTAACGACCAGATGCAGCGAATGGCGACCATCGTCGGCAGTTCGGATGTCTATCTTATGGATGCCTCCGGAACCACTATTGCGGCTAACAACTATCTGCGCAGGGACAGCTTCGTGGGCCGCAACTTTGATTTCAGGCCCTATTTTCAGGACGCCATGGCGAGCGGGGATTCCGCCATCTATTTTGCCCTGGGCGTCACCTCCGATGTCCGCGGGCTGTATTTCTCCCATCCCGTCCGCGACAACAGTGGCGAGATTCTGGGTGTTATCGCCATGAAAGTCCTGGTGCATGAACTGGAATCACAGTGGCGTCGCCCCGCCTCATTGAGGGATTCGGAAATGGTCGTGTTGGACGACGCTGGCATCAGTTTCCTGTCCAGCAAGAGTGAGTGGCTGTACCGGGACTTTACCGGTGACAACGCCGATGCTCCCAGTGAGCTGTCTCACCTGCGTTACCCGGATCGTGAGCTTTCGCCGATTGACTTCGACAGCCTGGGATCACCCTGGGGGCTTTCCGACAGGGCAGGGACCATGCGTATCCACAACGATGGAGAAAGCCGCGAATACCTCAGGGTGCTTACACCCCTGCCACGCCTGGACTGGACGCTTCAGGTGATGGTCAGTACCCGCACTGTGCTGTGGAGTCGGCTCGGGTTTGCGGCGGTGGGCGTGGCGATCTTCGTGGTCGGCTTGCTCGCCTCGCTGTATTTGCGGGAACGCTATCGGCGGGAGGCTGAACTGGCACACAGGGGAGAGCAGCTTGAGCTCAGCGTCGCCAGCAGAACGGCGGAGCTTGAGCGTTCCAACCAGCAACTTCTGGATGAAATCCGCGAGCGGGAGAAAACCCGCGATGAGCTCCGGGAAACCCAGCATGAGTTGATCCAGGCAGCCAAGCTTGCCGTGCTTGGTCAGATGTCTGCGGGCCTGAACCATGAAATTAACCAGCCGCTCACGGCGATTCAGACCTATGCCCGCAACAGTCGTCGGTTCCTTGAGAAAGGGGTGACGGAGACGGTGGATGCCAACCTTTCAGAGATCATCACCCTGTGTGACAAAATGGCGGAGCTTACCCGCCAGTTCAAGGTGTTTGCCCGCAAATCGGAAGGGCCACCGGCACTGGTTGATTTGCGGCAATCGGTCGACGGTGCCCTAAAGATAATGGCGGCGCAGGAGAGCCGATCCGATATCTCCATTCAATGGCACCGCCCGGAACAACCGGTACAGTGCCATGGAGATCTGATCCGGATCGAACAGGTTATGGTGAACCTGGTGGCGAACGCCATTCAGGCAGTCGAAAGCAGCGAACGGCCGGAGATCACCATTGATGTGGAAGAAGATGACGGGCATTGGTATTGCCTTGTGCGGGATAATGGTTCCGGCCTGCCGGGCAGTACGGAGCGGATCTTCGAGCCTTTTTTCACCACCAAATCGGTGAAGCAGGGGCTCGGGCTGGGACTTTCGATATCCCGGCAGATCGTGGACGCGCTGGGCGGCAGCCTGACGGGGCGTAACCGGAGCGACGGACCGGGCGCGGAGTTCGTATTGACACTCAGAAAGCGGGAGGCCACCGAATGACAGACGCATCGGTAATTTTTGTGGACGATGACCCGCACATCCGCCAGGCCATCGCGCAAACCCTTACCCTGGAAGACCTTTCCATTGCGTGTTTCGAGGATGCGCGGTCTGGTCTTGAGAGCATCTCACAGGACTATGAGGGCGTCGTGCTATGTGACTACAACATGCCGGGAATGGATGGCCTGGAAATGCTCGACAGGATTCGCGCCATGGATGAAACCATCCCGGTGATCATCCTGACCGGGCAGGGCGATATCAGCACGGCCGTCACCGCGATGCAGCAGGGCGCCTATGATTTCATCGAAAAACCCTTTGATCACGACGAGCTCCTGGAGCTGCTTCGCCATGCATTGGAAAAGCGCCACCTCGCGCTGGAAAACCGGCGGCTGAAGGCCCAGCTGAAGCATCTGGCCCGGCCAGGCCCCCGAATCCTGGGGGATTCAGCCGGTATGCAGAAAGTGATGGCGACCATCGACCCGGTACTGGATATCTCCGCCAATATCCTGTTGCACGGTGAGACCGGTTCGGGGAAGGATGCCTTGGCCCGCTATATCCACGAGAACAGCCCCCGAAGCGCTCACAACTTCGTTGCTATCAACTGTGGTGCCGTGCCCGAGAATCTGATCGAGAGCGAGCTTTTCGGTCACGAAGCCGGTGCCTTTACCGGTGCGGAAAAACGCCGCATCGGAAAAATCGAGTACGCGCACAAGGGCACGCTGTTCTTGGATGAACTGGAAAGCATGCCCATGGCCCTGCAGGTCAAACTGTTGAGGGTGCTCGAAGAACAGCGTGTGGAGCGCCTGGGCAGCAATCAGGTGCAGAATGTGGATGTTCGCATTATCGCCGCCACCAAGGCTGACTTAAAGCAGCTCAGCGACGAAGGCGAGTTCCGTGCTGACCTGTACTACCGGCTGAACGTGGTGAAGCTGGATATTCCGCCACTGCGCGAACGCAAGGACGACATCCCCGTTCTGTTTCACCATTTTGTGCTGATTGCGGCAGCCCGTTACGACCGGGAAAGCATCCCGCTGGATGCCAGCCAGGCCGCGCGTCTGATGCAGCATAGCTGGCCGGGGAATGTGCGGGAGTTAAGGAACCTGGCCGAGCGCTACGTTCTGCTGGGGCCAGCGGCGTTGGACGAAAACGATTCCTCCGTCACCGCCAATGTGTCCGGGCGCCAGACTCTGTCCGAGATGATGGACGACTTTGAACGTTCAGCCGTCGTCAGTGCGCTCAATGCCTGCCATGGCAGCATTAAGGGCACCATGGTCCAGCTAGGCATTGCCCGTAAGACGCTGTACGACAAAATGAAGAAGTACGGGCTGGACAAGTCTCAGTTCCGGGATTGACCCTAAAGGCAGGGGTTCAGACGCGATACCGCCGTTCCGGTCGACCGACGCTGCCGTAGGTAACTTCCGCGGTTAACTCCCCCCGGCCAACGAGGAATTCCAGGTAGCGTCGCGCTGTCGTTCGTGACGCGCCCATGGCCTGGCCGACTTCCTCGGCACTCCACTGGCCGGATGAAACCACCTCGCGAATTTTATCCAATGTGATGCTATCGATGCCCTTGGGCAGTCTGTCTGTGGGTGCGGGCTGACTGGCTTCGCTTGACCCTCTGGGCAGCAGGGCATCGACTTCTTTCTGGGCGATTTGCACCAGGCCAGACAGTTGCCGCAAGTGGTCGCGGTAACGGTTGACGGCTTCCTCAAGTCGTTCAAAAACCAGGGGCTTGAGAATGTAGTCGAAGACGCCGCCGCGCAGGGCGCTCTTGAGCGGTTCCACTTCCTTGGCGGCGGTAATAAGAATAACGTCACTGCTGCTATCCCGCGCCCGGAGTTCCCGCAGCAGATCCAGACCATTGCCGTCGGGAAAATAGATATCCAGCAGGATCAGGTGTGGGGCCATAACGTCGATAAGGTCGCGTGCATCCCCCAGGCTGTGGGCAATGCCGCAAAGCTCCACATCCTCGAGTCGTTCAACAAACCGGCGCTGGATTTCGGCGATCTGCCGGTCGTCCTCAACAATCAGGATCCGAAGGGTATTCAATGGCTGTCACTCCCCTGACTGGTTTTCGGAAGGTAAAGGGTAAATCGCGAGCCCACGCCCGGTAGATTCTCCACCGTGATGGAGCCGCCCCAGCGATTCAGGAACTGACGCACCAGGTGCAGGCCATAACCGTGTTCTTCAGCGCCCGGCTTGGTGGTTACGCCTTTCTCGAAGATCTTCTGTTGAGATTCTTCCGGGATACCAGGCCCCTGGTCTTCAACCTCAAAGATCAGTTCATGCCCCAAGTCTGTCATGGATAGCTGAACCCGTCCTCCTTCGCCCGTTTGATGAAGGGTGGCCTCGAGGGCGTTGTCGATGAGGTTGCCGAGGACGCTCACCAACTGATCCCGTGGCATGTCGGCGGGTATGTCCACCATGCGGCTTTCGGCATCGATCTGTAAGCCCAGCCCCATCTCCCGGGCGCGATTGTACTTGCCCATAAGGCAACCGGCGATAACCGGATCGGGGACGGCTTCCAGAAGCAGGTGAATCAGTGCCTGATGGTCGCTGACTTCGCTGCCGATCAGATTCAACGCGTCGTCATAGGCTTCAATCTGGATCAGGCCCGCGATGGTGTGGAGCTTATTCGAGTATTCGTGAGTCTGGCTTCGCAAGGTATCTGCGTATTGTTGTATGCGAGTCAGTTGCCGGCTGACCTGATCCACCTCGTCCTTCAGCCTGAAACTGGCCACAACACCGGTAATCTCAGCGCCCTGGCGAACAGGTAACCGGTTGACGATCATCTGTCGGTTTCTCAGCCAGACCTCGCGGTCGAAGTCCGGCGTGCCGGATTCTAGTACCGACAGCAGGTCACTTTCGGGCAGAACATCGAGAATGGGACGGCCTGACAGCGGCGTGTCGGGGTCGATACCCAGGGTTTCCAGGGCGGTGCGGTTGAAGGTCGTGATCACACCGTCGCGGTTGATGGCGATGATGCCCTCCCGAACGGACTGCAAGGTGGCGTCCCGCTCCTGGAACAGGCGTGCGATTTCTTCAGGTTCCAGGCCGAAAATGGCGCGCTTGAAGCGCCCGGCGATCACCATCGCGATGAGTATGCTGACCAGCAGGGTAAGGCCAACCACGGTATACAGTACGAAGCTGTAGCGTTTGATGGTGGCATCTACCTGGTCAACTCCGTATCCCACGGAGACAATGCCGATGATCTCGCCAGTTTCTGGCTCGATCACCGGGGCCTTGCCACGCATGGATTCGCCGAGGCTGCCCGTGGCCCTTGCCACATAGGCCTTGCCATCAACCAGGGCACGCCGGCCCAGGTCACCGTCATCGTCGGCCATGGAGTGGCCAATGCGACCAGGGGAGGGGTGTGCCAGGCGTATGCCCTGGTGGTCACCAATGACGATGAACAAAGCTTCGTTGGTGCGGGTTAGTCGATTTGCCAGCCGGTTCAGCCCTTCAATATCACGCTCGCGTACACCCTCGATCACCGAGGGGGCTGCCGCGACGGTCTTCGACACCATGAGAGCCCGTTGTCCGATTTCATCAAACAGGGAGTCGCTGAGGTAATAGCCGGCGAACACGCCTATGAGGATCGTCTGCGCTGCGCTGACGAATCCGAGCGTGAGGATCATTCGGGTTTTCAGTTTGGTTTTTCGGAACACGTTGTCAGCAGTGATTGGTTTGTTGTCGTTATGGGGTCAGGTTAAAACACCCGCTTTACGATTGCCCGTAAATTTTATGAACGAAACGCCCTTTAGTTTCTTTAAAGGCATTACGCGCACAAACTTCTGGCCTCAGTGGTGAATCTTTAACCTCAGTCAGGTAGCGCTTCACGTTGGCCCTGAACGCGGGCCCGTACCCTGGAAGCGATCACAAAAACAAGACAGAGGTGACAATCATGACTCTCAAACGAAGCTTGTCGTTTATCGCGGCAGCGGCTTTCAGCCTTAATGCCATGGCATGGCAACCCTCCGGAAAAGTGGAATGCATCGCCCCGTCCGACCCGGGTGGCGGCTGGGACTTTACCTGTCGCAGCGCTGGTAATGTAATGAGGGACCTTGGCCTGGTTGATGGCACCGTACAGACCATCAATATGGCCGGTGCTGGCGGCGGTGTTGCCTATGCTCACACGGTCAGCAAACGAGCGGAAGATGACAAGCTGATCGTCGCCGCATCAACGGCAACCACCACCCGTCTCGCCCAGAAACAGTTCCCCGGGCTGGATGCCGATATGGTGACCTGGATTGGCGCACTGGGCGCGGATTACGGCGTCATTGCCGTAGGCAAGGACTCACAGTATGAGAACCTGAATCAACTGCTCGATGCCATCAAGCAGAATCCGAAATCCGTCAAGTTCGCGGGCGGCAGTGCCCGGGGTGGCTGGGATCATCTGAAGGTGCTGATCACCGCGAAGGCCGCCGGCGCCAATCGATTGCCCGCCATTCCGTACCTTTCCTACAATAACGGTGGTGAGGCCATGACCCAGGTGGTCGGTGGCCAGGTCGACGCCTTCACCGGTGATATCTCCGAAGTCACCGGTTTCCTGTCGTCGGGCGACCTTCGTGTTCTGGCCGTGCTGGCCGACGAGCGCCTGCCGGGTGAATTTTCCGATATTCCGACCGCAAAAGAGCAGGGCGTTGACGCCGTTGGCCCGAACTGGCGCGGTTTTTACATGCCCAAGGGTGCTTCCAGTGAGTCCAAGGCGTTTTGGGTCGAGACCGTCGATACCCTGTATGCCAGTGAGGAGTGGAAAAAGGTGATGAAGGCCAATGGTCTCATTCCGTTCCATCCGCCTGCAGATGAGTTCGACAGCTTTGTCGAGCAACAGGTACAGGACATCGAGAACCTGTCCCGCGAAATAGGACTGCTGAAATGACAGGCCTGGGTGATCGGCTTCTTGGCCTGGGCCTGATGGTTCTGGCGGTGGCTTACGGCTGGGTTGCACAGCAGTGGCCCGAGCCGTTTGGTGGCGCCGAAACCGTTGGGCCGGAAACTTTTCCTACCATCCTTGCGGTGGTTCTGGTTGCCGGCAGCATCTATTTGATGGTCAAGCCGGACCCCGACGCCCAGTGGCCGCTGGGCCGGTCCGCAGTTGAACTGGTGGTGTCGCTGGTTGTGCTGGTGGTCTACGCGATGCTGCTTGAGCCCCTGGGGTTTGTCATCTCGACAACCCTGGCGGTTGGCACCCTTAGCTGGCGCATGGGCGCGCCCGCCAGGAATGCCTTTTTAACGGGCCTGATCAGCGCCGTGGTGGTGTTCGTCCTGTTCAACTATGGCCTGGCGTTGAGCTTGCCTGCTGGCATCCTGGAGGTGAACTGATGGAAACGCTCGGTTTTCTGATGGAGGGGTTTGCGGTTGCCCTGACACCGTACAACCTGATGTTTGCGCTCTTCGGCGCTTTCGTGGGTACCCTGATTGGTTGTTTGCCCGGCCTGGGGCCGGCAAACGGTGTGGCGATCCTCATCCCGTTGGCGTTTACCCTAGGCTTGCCGCCGGAAACTGCCATGATCCTGCTGACATCGGTATACGCCGGCGCGATGTATGGCGGCCGCATTTCCTCCATCCTGCTCAACATTCCCGGTGACGAACCGGCGATGATGACCTGCCTGGATGGCTACCCCATGGCCCAAAAGGGGCGGGCGGCCGATGCGCTGGCGATCTCTGCTATTGCGTCCTTTGCCGGTGGGCTGATTGGCACCATCGGGTTGATCATGCTTGCCCCGGTGCTGGCGAGGCTTGCCTTGAGTTTCGGCCCGGCGGAGTATTTCGCGTTGTTCCTGCTGGCCTTCGCCACCCTGGGTGGTATTACCGGCAAGAACCCGATGAAGACGGTGATTGCCGCGACCCTGGGGATCATGATCTCCACTGTGGGCATCGATATCTCCACCGGCACCCAGCGCTACACCTTCGGTGTGCTGGAGCTGTACGAGGGTATTGATTTCATCCTGGCGATTGTTGGCCTTTTCGCCATTTCGGAGTTGTTGTTCTTCGTCGAGTCGCGCATGGGCGGTGGGCGTAAGAAAATGAACGTGGGCAAGCTGACCCTTACCTTCAAGGAGTTGGTGTCCACGGTTCCCACCCAGCTTCGTGGCGGCGTGCTTGGATTCATTTCCGGCGTGCTGCCGGGTGCCGGTGCGTCCCTGGGCAGTTTTATCAGCTACACCCTCGAAAAGAGCGTGATAGGCAAGAAAGGCACGTTCGGCGAGGGCGATATCCGGGGTGTGGTGGCGCCTGAGGCGGGCAACAACGGTGCCTCATCAGGCGCGCTCGTACCCATGTTGACCCTGGGCGTGCCAGGTAGCGGTACCACCGCGGTGCTGTTGGCGATGCTGATTTCATTGAACATCACTCCGGGCCCGCTGATGTTTACCCAGAACGCCGATATTGTCTGGGGCGTCATTGCCGCCCTGCTGATTGGCAATGTGCTGCTGCTGGTGCTTAACATCCCGTTGGTTGGCTTCTTTGTGCGCCTGCTGTCGGTGCCGCCCATGTACTTGCTGCCGATTGTGACCATGGTTGCCTTCGTGGGCATCTATTCCATCAGCAACAGCGCCTTCGACCTGTATTTCATGGTGGCGTTTGGCGTGGCGGGTTATTTCCTGCGCAAACTGGAAATTCCGGTGGTGCCGATTATTCTCGGGCTATTGCTCGGACCGGAGATGGAGAAGAACCTGGGGCATGCCCTGGTGTTGTCAGACGGCGACTGGAGCATTCTGTGGGAAAGCACCCTGGCCAAGAGCTTCTGGCTGGTTGCCGCTCTGAGCCTGGTGTTGCCTTATGTGGTGGGTCCGGTGCTGCGTCGCCGCATGAACGCAGCGATGAAGGAAAGCCCGGCCAGCGACTGATTCGGTTCCCGGTCGCTAACCTCCGCTTTGCCGCACCGGATGACCGGTGCGGCTTTTTTGTGCGCGCTGGTTAGAGATTCGCTTCGGCGTACTCCGCCAGAACTGAGCGCGGGACGCCCTGCAGGTGGATGTGTCCGCCATGGCGGAAACTCTTGAAGCGCTCGGTCATGTAGGTCAGGCCTGAGCTCAGGGCGCTCAGATAGGGGGTGTCGATCTGAGCCAGGTTACCCAGGCAGATCACTTTGGAGCCGTTGCCGGCACGGGTGATGATGGTCTTGATCTGATGCGGCGTCAGGTTCTGGGATTCGTCGATGATGATCAGGCTGTGTTGGAAGCTGCGGCCACGAATGTAGTTCATCGACTTGAAGTGCAGTGGCACCTTGCTGAGGATGTAGTCCACGCTGGCGGTCATATTTTCATCGTCTTCGTGGAGAGCTTCGAGGTTGTCCACGATGGCCCCCAGCCAGGGCTCCATTTTCTCCGCTTCGGTGCCGGGGAGGAAGCCAATGTCCTCGTCCAGACCCTGAGTGCTACGGGTGGCGATGATGCGTTTGTACAGCTTGCTGGCAACCGTCATTTCGATACAGGCCGCGAGGGCGAGGATGGTTTTACCGGAGCCGGCGGAACCGGTCAGGTTTACCAGGTGGATATCGGGGTCCAGCAGCAGGTTCAGGGCAATGGCCTGGTATATATCCCGCGGTACCAGGCCCCAGACTTCCTCGTGCATCAGATCGTGCTGGTGCAGATCCCGAATGACAATCCGGTCTTCGCCCACATCAGACACCTTGCCAACGAATCCCTGTTCATCAATCACGAACTCGTTGATGGTCAGCCTGGCCAGGTCGCCCTCACGACGAAGGATGTGTTCGGTAATACCCTCCCGCTGGATGGTTTCGACCTTCTCGATGGTGTCCCAGAACGAGTTCGGGAATTCTTTGTACCCTTTCGGCAGCAGGTCAATATCGTCCAGCAGCATATCGTTGTGATAGTCCTGGGCCTCCACGCCGAAGCCCCGGGCTTTCAATCGCATGTTGATGTCCTTGCTGACAAGGATGATGTCGCGCGATGTGTGGCGGGTTTGCAGGGCCGCCAGGGTATTGATGATCTTGTTGTCGTTCAGGTGCTCGGGCAGGCCATGGTTGCCCTGGTAGTCCGTGCTCATCAGTATCGATAACGCGCCGAGCGGTTCTGCTTTCTTGCCGCGCACGATGGGTACGCCTTTCTCGATTTCTCCTGGGCTGGCGTCACCCAGCAACTTGTCGATGTTGCGGATGGCCTGTCGGCAATCGGCAGCAACGGCCTGTTTGCCGGATTTGAGACTGTCGAGTTCTTCGAGGACCGTCATCGGAATGATGACGTCGTGTTCTTCAAAGTTCAGGAGGGCGTTCGGGTCGTGGATGAGGACGTTGGTGTCGAGGACATACATCTTTCTGCGAGCCTGCGATGCTCTTGGCATAGGGTGTGATACCTCTCTGGTCAGCCGTTCCCGGCACAGCGGTTGGTGAGCTCCTGGTCGGAGATCAGTTTGAGCATGTCATACGTGGTCACAATACCGGTGATCTTTTCGTCTTTGGTGATGAAAATCCGGTGCAGGTGTTCACGCATCATAATATCGGCAATGTCGCGCACAGGCGTTTGCTCGTCAACCGATAAAACGATAGGGGTCATGATGTCACGCACTTCCACCGGCACCTTGCCCATCTCCTCAAAAATGGCCATGCGCAGGCGCCGGGCTTCGTGTTCTTCTTCCGGGGTCATGCGCGCATCGGACTCGGAACGGCTGGCGTTCCAGCGGAATTCGGTGATGTCCTTCAGGGTGGCAATGCCGACAATCTCGCCCGTTTCGTCGGTAACCGGGCTGCCGGTGATTTCGTTGTCGGTGAGGAACCTGGCCAGACGGTCCATCGTCCAGGATTGGGGTACGGCCTTGATGCTCGGGGTCATGATCTCGTAAGCGAGAACGGTCATTGACGAATCGGCTCCGTTAGCAGGTCCTTTGTAAAAGAGCTTAGCTGTTACTGATGTTCTAGTCATCCCCTGATTCAGCTTTGGGGGCTACATCTTTCAGTTGGCCCTGCGAGTCATAGATCAGTTCGTAGTTCTGGTAACGGTCCCACCGGGCAACCCGTTCCAGCTGCTCCATGGAACGGATAGGAATGTCCACCAGCAGGGTGTTGACCAGCCAGCCGGGTATCGAACCGTTTGGCTCGGTGTGTTGAACCCAGATCATCCGGGTCTGGCCGTCTTCGGGAATAAAGCGGTAAAGGGTGTCGGACTTGTCGACACGGATGTAGTCATCTTCCTCGGCCCGTTGATCGGGAATGGCGTTGAGGTCCATCACGATTTCGCCGTCGACCTGTTGGCCCCGGGTGCGAATCCGTAGTACGTAATCCCGGTCGGTGACCGGCCAGGGCATATCGTTGACCGAGTAGGCGTAGCGCTCATCAAAGTCACCCGAGCCGAAGGCATAGGATTCCGAGCAGTTATGAACCCACTGGACACAGGATTTGGGATTGATCATAACCGCCATCAGATTCTCGATCGGCACATCAAGCACAGCCACAGCCTTGAAGGCCTGGAAGCTGGAGTCCGGCTGGTCAGTGGTATAGACCCGGATACGATCGGTTTCCTTGCGAAGGCTCCAGTTCTCTGAGTCTTCGGCTGGCAGCCCGGCGAAGGTCAAACCTGAGGCCTGCAGGAAAACCGTGGTGGCTGCAAGCCAGATGACGCGTCGATTGGCCGGGCGTTGGTTGCCACGGGCTCTCAGGTTTTGCATGAGGTACACTTCCTTGAACATGGTCGGGCGAGTCTAGCACGACTGATCTGGTGCCAACCTGCTACGATCGGGGGTTTGTGAACTGGGTAACTGACTGAATTCCTGACGTTAACATTTGGCCCGAATTGACGATGAAAAAACCGAACAAGCGACTGATCGATGACCGAGGGCGGATTCCCTACGGCGTATTGGACACACCGGTGGATGTCATCAACTACCGGGACTTTGACCTCCGTACGGTGATGGATAAACCGCGCTCGGCCCTGGCCCGTAAAGCCCGTTTTAACCAGTTCCAGTTCGTCAGTGCGATGGCGCCGGGTTGGGTGTTCGGGCTGGCGGTGGTGGATCTGAAACTGGTCAGTACGGCGTTTTTCTATCTTTATGATTTCAAGACCGGGCAGATGCTGGAGCAGTCCCTGACGCAGCCATTGGCGAAGGGAACTCACATTGAGCCAAGGCCTGAAACCGGCGTGACGGAGTTTCGTAAAGGGAAAACATGCGTTCGTATTACGTCGGACGGCCACTCGCGTGGTGTGTTGGTTTCCGGCCCCGGTGACCTCCGGATAGCCCTGAATATAGAAGGGGACACCCGCCCTCTGCGACTGGTGTGCCCAGCCGGTTACAGCGGTTGGGTGTTTACCCGTAAATCAGCGGGTCTGCCGGTGTCCGGAGACATTCGGTGGCAGGGACAGAGCTGGCAATGCGACTCGCTGTCACGCGCAGCCGTTGATTGGAGTTGCGGCTTTATGAGGCGCGAAACCGCCTGGAACTGGGCAAGCCTGGCGGGGGTGCTGCCAGATGGCCGTGCCGTTGGTCTCAATCTGGCGGCGGGCGTGAATGAAACCGGTATGACGGAAAATGCGCTCTGGCTGGAAGGGCGCTGTATCAAGCTCGGGCAGGCCCGTTTCGTGTTTGATCGCTACGATGAAATCGCACCCTGGCAGGTCACCACGGACGATGGCAGGATCGATCTCTGGTTTGAGCCATCGGGGGTTCGGCGGGAGCGACTCAATGCATGGCTGATTGCCTCCAATTTCCGCCAGTACATCGGTACCTTTTCCGGCACAGTGCGCGATGAGGCGGGCAACTCAATCCCCGTAGACGGGCTACGGGGACTGATGGAGGATCACTTCGCACGCTGGTAACGGCGCGGTCAGTGTTCCGGCAGGGTAACGTTCAGTTCCAGTACCGAACAGCTGTCGTTGCGGTCAACTTCCACCTGGACCTGGTCATCGCTGATCTGAACGTACTTGCGGATGACCGCAAGCAGCTCTTTCTGCAATTCTGGCAGGTAGTCAGGTTGGTCGCGCTGGCCCCGTTCGTGGGCAACAATGATCTGTAGGCGTTCCTTGGCAACGCTGGCGGACCGGTTGTTTTTCTTGCTCTTGAAATAATCCAGGAAACTCATCCGTCAGCCCCCCTTGAACATCCGTGAGAAGAAACCTTTTTTCTGGGACGTCATGAAGCGATGTTCTCGCTCCTCACCCAGAAGGCGGGCCACGGCATCATCATAGGCCTGTCCGGCATCGCTGTCTTCCTCAAGAATGACTGGAACGCCCTGGTTGGAGGCATTCAGTACCACCTGGGACTCCGGAATCACGCCCAGCAGGGGGATGGCGAGAATTTCCTCCACATCGGCCACGGAAAGCATTTCGCCCTTCTCCACCCGATCCGGGTTGTAGCGGGATAGCAGCAGGTGTTCCTTTACGGGGTCCTGCCCCATCTCGGCTCTCCGCGATTTGCTCTGCAGGATGCCGAGAATACGGTCTGAATCCCGCACCGAGGACACTTCCGGGTTGGTAACAACCACCGCCTCATCGGCATAGTAGAGCGCCATCAGGGCGCCATGCTCAATGCCGGCGGGAGAATCACAGACAATGTAGTCAAACCGCTCGGACAGCTCGTTGATCACCTTCTCAACGCCATCTTTGGTCAGGGCTTCCTTTTCCCGGGTCTGGGAGGCCGGCAGGATATACAGGGTGTCGACCCGTTTGTCCCGGATCAGAGCCTGGTTGAGAGTGGCTTCGCCCTGGATCACATTCACGAAGTCGTACACCACCCTGCGTTCGCAGTTCATGATGAGATCCAGGTTGCGCAGGCCCACGTCGAAATCGATCACCACGGTTTTGTGGCCTCGCTTCGCCAGGCCGGTGCTGATAGAGGCGCTGGTTGTGGTTTTACCTACGCCACCTTTTCCTGAGGTAACGACAATGATTCTAGCCAAGGTTGCATTCCTGTTTTGCGGTGGATTCGTCGTTTTTCCCGCCCGTGCGGGTAGTTACGTTCTTTTCAGGCCTTCTCCAGTGGCGTTACCACCAGCAGGTCATCCCTGAGCTGGATCTGTACGGCGGTTTTCCAGCCGTTGTCCTGAAGATCTTCGGAGATTTTATAGTGTCCGGCGATGGACACAAGCTCTGCTTCAAGAGACTGGCAGAATACCCGTGCATGTTCCGCGCCGTGAATACCCGCGAGGGCCCGCCCGCGCAATGGTCCGTACACATGAACGTTGCCGGCCGCAAGCACTTCGGCGCCGGCTTGAACCGGCGCAAGGATGATCAGGTCGCCCTCGGGTGCGTAAACCTGCTGGCCCGAACGGACTGGCTGATTGATGATTTTCGCGGGCGCTGGCTCACCCGGATTCTCGACCCTGGCGGGAGTCGGGTTTTCGGTCGGTCCAGTGGCGGCCGATTCCGTGGCCGGCGCGGTGTCGATGTCCCGGTCGCGCTGGTTGCCACCGGGAAGCAGCGCCAATGACGCACCGCGGGCGAGGCGGCGCTGATCATCGTTGCCACCGCGTACGCCGATGACATGGATGTTGTGGCGGCGGCAGGCGCCGATGATCTTGAAAAAATCCAGTTCGCTGCTCAGCCCCTCATACTTTTCCAGGCTGATGATCAGGGGGATGTCCTTGAAGAATCCGGGTGCCTGGCTGATTTTGTCTCTGAGCGTGCTTTCGAAGTCGTCATTGTCAAAAAAATACAGCTCCAGTGCGGTCATGGAAACGTTCGCACTCTTCAGTTGGAAGCACTGCTTTACCCCGGATACGGCGGTCTCGCTCATGGATGGGTCTCTTCCGTGGTGTCGTCCTGAGTGGTGCCCGGGCGTTTGCGAAGCGCCGGGCCGTCAAAGCGGATACCGGACCAGCCGGTGCCCATGAACTGGCGGATATTGCCATGGCTTTCACCTGCCGGTTCGTCCAGCACTTGCTGGTAGTGCTGGGCAAACAGACGCAGCGTGTCGGATTCGGTCAGGTTGCAGTATTGGGCCAGGGAAAATACCCGGCATGAACCGGCGTTCTCGCCGGTGCCATTGTACAGCGGTCCGTTGTGAAACCCGGTGGGCTGATAGTCGAAGAATCGGTCAATCAGCGCCAGGGTATCGTCAAAATCGCCATGACCGGCCTCAACCGATGCCAGGTGGATACGAACCGCGTCATTGACGTTCATGCCTTGTGGTCCTGTTTGGGCCCTTGCTGATAGCGGGCTTTCCACTCTTCATAAGACATGCCATAGATGATCTCCCGGGCGTCCGGGTCAGACAGCTCGAAGCCTCTCTCGGCGGCTTCGGCGCGATACCATTTGGAGAGGCAATTGCGACAGAACCCTGCCAGGTTCATAAGGTCAATATTCTGGACCTCGGTGTGCTCGCGCAGATGGTTGACCAGCTTTCGAAACGCGGCGGCTTCGATTTCCGTCTGCGATTGTTCTGGGATCGGGTTTGTCATGATTGCTCACACCTGTCTCTGTCGTCGTTGGGAGTTGCTACTCGGAGCTCCTGACATTCTCAGCATGTTACCGTAAGATACAAGGCTGTACATATGTACAGATAATTTACTTGATTGAAGAGTCATGGCCCAGCGCAAGATTATCCATGTAGATTGCGACTGCTTCTACGCCGCCGTGGAAATGCGGGACGATCCCTCATTAAGGGAAGTTCCGCTGGCCGTGGGTGGCGAAGGTGGCCGCGGAGTGGTTACCACCTGCAACTATAAAGCGAGGGCTTTTGGCGTGCGGTCCGCCATGCCTGGCGGCGAAGCCCGGCGCTTGTGCCCCGGCCTGGTGACCGTGCCGCCGGACATGGCCCGCTACCGGGCGGTGTCGAAACAGGTGATGGCCATTCTGAGGGAATTGACCGATCTGGTGGAGCCGCTGTCGCTGGACGAAGCCTTCCTGGATGTCAGCGAGGTAACCGAGCATAAGGGCAGTGCCACGTTGATGGCGCAGTACTTGCGAAAGCGAGTGAAAGATGAGGTGGGTATCACTATTTCCGCCGGTGTGGCCCCCAACAAGTTCCTGGCGAAGATTGCCAGTGACTGGAAAAAACCTGACGGCCTGTTCGTGATCCGCCCTGAGGACGTCAAGGGTTTCGTACAGGACCTGAAGGTCGAAAAGCTTTTTGGCGTGGGGCAAGTGACCGCTGGCAAACTTCACACGATGGGCGTTGCCACCTGTGGCGACATTCAGGCGCTACCCGCTGAAGCCCTGCCGGAGAAGTTTGGCAAGCAGGGGTACCGGCTGCGGGAAATGGCGTTCGGCCGTGATGATCGGGATGTGGTGGTGTCGCGCATTGCCAAGTCCGTCAGCGTGGAACGGACCTTTTCCCAGGACCTGCCGGACAAGCGCGCCTGCGAGTCGGTGATGGCCTCGCTGGTGGCCGATCTGAACCTCCGGCTCAGCCGCAAGGCCGGCCGAAAACCCATTCACAAGCTGTTTATCAAGATTCGTTACAGCGACTTTTCCACCCATACCCTGGAGCGTGTGCGCGACCGGATTCAGGAGCCCGAGCTGGAAGACTATCAGCCGCTGCTGGATGAACTGGTGACTGATACGGGCCGCCCGGTGCGCCTGTTGGGGCTGGGCGTGCGCTTTCGCAGTGATGAGTCGCCGGTTATGCAACTGCGGTTATTTGAATAAACCGGTCGTACAGGCCGTTAACCGAAGCCAGGCCCAGGCAACCGCCGATCAAGGCGCCTGCCGCTACATCGCTGGGGTAATGAAGGCCGAGCACGACCCGGGAGGCGGCAACACTCAGGGTGAACGGCAACAACAGCCAGGCCACCTCAGGCGCTGTCATGGCCAGCACCGTATTGAAGCAGACGGCATGTAGGGTGTGACCGGACGGAAAGCTGTAACGGTCCAGGGGCGGTGTGCCGCAGTTTATCGAAGGAAACGATATAAACGGGCGCTCGCGGATCAGCCAGCGCTTCAGCAGCTTGTAGGTAATGGTGCAGGTGAGGCCGGTAGCCACCATCAGCAACGCGATGGCGAGCCCGGCCTGAGGCATAAGCACTGGCATCGACAGGATGACCAGATACCATAGCCAACCATCACCCAGCCGGCTGACAACCTTGAAGTACCCCTGCACTGGTCGAAACCGCAGAGAGCGATTGATGGACTGGCAGAGGGCAAATTCCCTCTGATCCACCACGTTAAAGAAGCGAGATGCCTTGCTTGTGGAGGGCATTGTAGCTGTTCCTCAGTGGCTGGTTCAGTATCAGGTGTTCGAACTGCTCAACCTGTGCGGCCCAATTCAGGTCCAGTGCGTCCAGGCGTGCCTGTGCCCGTACCCTGTTCATCAGGGTTGGCTGGTCAGCCAGGCGCAGGGCATGATCGACAAAGCCTTCGTCGTTGCTGAGCTGAGCCTTCATGCCGTTGTCTTCATGGCGGATATGTTCGCTGGCGGCGGCATCGTCAAAAGCAACCACCGCCAGGCCGCTGGCCATGGCTTCAGTAACCACGTTGCCGAAGGTGTCGGTTTTGCTGGGGAACAGGAAGATGTCACCGGAGGCATAGTGCCGGGCCAGATCTTCGCCACGGCGGGTTCCTGCAAAAACGTAATCCGGATGGCGTTCGGCAAGGCGCTTGCGCATCGGCCCATCACCTACGAGTATGAATTTCGCGCAGGGGTGCAGCCCGCGGATACGCTCAAAGCATGACACCGCCATCTGAAGGTTTTTTTCCGGAGCGAGGCGACCAACATAGAGTACCGCGCGGTCGTTGGCTTGCAGCCCCCATTGTTGCCGGAGCACCGCGTCCCGTTTGTGGGGCGAAAAACGGGTGCAGTCAACGCCGCGACTCCAGACCGATGTCGGTTGAATGCCCATGTCATGGGTGGTCTGTGCGATTTTCCGGGTGGGGACCAGTGTTATGGCCGTCCTGTTATGAAACCAACGGCCGTAGCTGCACAACAGTTTTTCCAGGAACCCGGCACCATAGTAGCGACTGTAGGCATGGAAGTTGGTGTGAAAGCCGGAACTGACCGGGATGCCGGCCCGTCTGGCGGCCGCAACGGCCGCTACGCCGAGGGGGCCTTGAGTGGCAACGTAAATGGCATCCGGGCGTTGATGCTTCCAGAGTGAGGCCAGGAAGCCCGGCCGGGTCATTCCGAACCTCAGGTCACTGTAACCCGGTAGCGGCAGGCCGGTCACAACTTGCTCGTCGGAAAACAGGCATTCCCCGGCACCATCGAATCGTCCTTTCGATTCATGGCGCTGGCGTGGACGGATGACCGTTACCTTGTGGCCACGTTGCATCAGGCCCAGGCATAGGTGCCTGAGGGTGTTCGCCACGCCATTGATTTCCGGAGGAAAGGTCTCCGAAACAATGGTAATGTGGTGCTTGCGCCCTGAAGCCTGGGTGACTCTCATCGCGGTGTTACCTGTGGTTTCCTCTTTCATGCCTCCACTATGGAAACCTGGCATGACAGTTCCGGGACAATCCCGTGACAATCCCTTTACCTTTTTCACCAATCAGATTCGGGAGTACGCATGAAAACCCGCAAGCTCGGCAGGACCGACATTGATGTAAGCGAGATTTGCCTGGGCACCATGACCTGGGGCGAGCAAAATACCGAACAGCAAGCGTTTGAGCAGCTGGACCTGGCCACCTCCGAGGGCATTAATTTCATCGATGCCGCGGAGATGTACCCGGTGCCCCCGCGGGCTGAAACCCAGGGCCTCACGGAAAGCTATCTGGGCAACTGGCTGGCGAAGCGGGGCCGTCGCGACGATCTGGTGATTGCTTCCAAAGTGGCGGGGCCGGGTAATGGACTGGGTTACCTCCGGGATGGCCCGCGCCTGACCCGGGACCATATTCGTCAGGCCTGTGAAGACAGCCTGCGCCGGCTCAAGACCGATTATATCGACCTCTATCAGGTGCACTGGCCGGATCGTAACGCCAATTTCTTTGGCAAGCTGGGGTACCGGCACAGTGTGGACGAACAGGCTACCCCCATTGAAGAGACACTGGGCACACTGGCGGAGCTGGTCAAAGAAGGCAAAGTCCGCCACGTAGGAATCTCCAACGAAACCCCATGGGGAACGAACGAATACCTCAGGCTGGCCCGGGAGCATGACTGGCCCAGGGTGGTCAGCGTCCAGAACCCCTATAACCTGCTCAACCGCACGTTTGAGGTGGGAATGGCGGAAATTGCCTGCCGTGAACAGGTTGGTCTGCTCGCGTACTCCCCGCTGGCCTTCGGCATGCTCTCTGGCAAATATCTCGATGGCAAGCGCCCGGAAGGCGCCAGGATGACCTTGTTTGAGCGCTTCACCCGTTACACCAGCGGTCGAGGTGCCGAGGCGACCCGAGCCTACGTAGACCTGGCGGCCAGCCACGGGCTGTCACCGGTACAGATGGCGCTGGCGTACGTGACCAGCCGTGATTTCGTTACCAGCAACATTATTGGGGCCACGACGCTTGAGCAGCTTCGTGAAAACCTGGGGTCAGCGTTGGTGTCCCTGAGCGAAGAGGTGCTTGGGGAGATAGAGAACCTTAACCAGGTGTACACCTACCCCTGCCCTTAATCCTGCAAGCGTTACGGTTTTTTAACAACTCCCATCGTGAAGCAGCCACTCTGACCGTTACAGGCGGCAGAGTGGGGTGCTTACAGTTTGCAACAAAGATTGCTGTTTTCTTGACAAAAATGCGGTGATCCTGTGACAAAAAAGCGGCGCTTTTGTGTGCAAAATCACATCTTTCTGACCTTTAATCATTAGACTTAAGCATTACATGACAGTAGAATTCCGCTTCGATTACAGGTCGCCAGAATTATTATGATTATCCGTATCTTCGTCGCACTACTTGCACTCAACATGATCGCCTTCGTCGTTCGCGCCGAAGCGAGCGAACGTGTGTTTGCAGACGAAGTTCCGGCCGAGAATGTGTATCAGCTTCAGGAAGAGATGTCGGGTGACTTCGAGCGTGAAGAATCCGACATGTATGCGACCATTGGTTCTCGCCTGCTGAGCCTCAGTCTCAGCGGCTCAGATTCGGGAAAGAAGTCCTACGCGTCTGATCGTGCCAAGCCAGACCACGGTATCGCATTGCTTGAAGAGGGCGCCTGCCTCAACCTTCGCTGGAATTTTTGAACTCCCGCCGACGTTTTCTCCTTCTGAACCCTGACTGACCTCCCACGAATCCTCGCCACCGCTTATCTGTCTCAGTGCATTGCCTGTCGCAATGGCACATGTGATTATCCATATCGGTAAGCATTCTGACGGCAACTAAGGGAGTAACACTATGGCCGCGATGGTGGAGGAACAACCGGTAATGCTCGCAGACAGCAGCGCCTGTGTAGACGAGCTGATTCGCCGGGTGGGTAAGCGCATCACACTCGGCCTGCCACTGGGGCTTGGTAAACCCATACGTTTTGCCAATGCTCTCTACCAGCGTGCCAAGGACGATCCGTCCATAGAGCTTCACATTGTCACGGCGCTATCCCTGACCGCGCCCGGTGGCAGTTCATCGCTGGAAAAGCGTTTCATGGGCCCGTTCGCCGAGCGCCTGTACGGGCGGATTCCGGAACTTGATTACGCACGGGACGTGATTGGTCAGCGTTTGCCCGAGAACGTGCGGGTATCCGAGTTCTTCTTCAAGGCCGGGTCCTTCCTGAATAACAAGGACCAACAGCGCAACTATGTCTGTACCAACTACACCCATGCAGTGCGCGACCTTATGGCGCTCGGTGTCAATGTCGTCGGCCAGATGGTGGCTCCGGCGACCGAGCCGGATCAGGAAGGCTACGTTAGCCTGAGCTGCAACCCGGATCTGAGTCTGGACCTGCTGCCCCTGTTAAGGGCGCGGGAAGCGGCCGGAACCCCCGTGGCGTTGGTGGCAGAGACCAACAGCCATTTGCCCTTTCTCGGCAATGACGCCGCCGTCGAGACGGGCCAGTTTGATATCGTCCTGGAGCATGCCGCCTCCGACTACCCCCTGTTTTCGGCACCACAAATGTCGGTCAGCCCGGAGGATCACCTTATCGGGTTCTACGCCAGTGCGTTGCTCCGGGATGGAGGGACCCTGCAGGTGGGGATTGGCTCGCTGGGCGCGGCGTTGGTTCACAGCGCGATTCTGCGGCATCGTCACAACGAGCATTGGACGCAGGTGTTTGATCACCTGAAGGTGGCAGACCGCTTCCCGGTGGTTTCCGAGTGCGGTGGCACGGATGTCTTCGAGGAGGGACTCTACGGCTGCAGTGAAATGATGGTGGATGGTTTTATTTACCTCATGGAGGCGGGTGTCCTGACCCGCGAGGTGTTTGATCATGCCGGACTGCAAACATTGATAAACCGGGGCGAACTTACTCACAGTGTTTCTCTCGACACCCTGGATGTCCTGCGGCGGGAACAGTTGATCGACTCGCCGTTACGGGCCAGGGACGTGCAGTGGCTGTGTCGTTACGGCATCCTTAATCCGGAGGTCGAGTTCAAAGGCGGGCGGTTGCGTGTGGGCGAGCAATCCCTGGATCCGGATCTCGACAGTGAGGAGGCGAGAAGCGCCATTGAGTCGTTGGCCCTGGGAAAGTCACTGACCGGAGGGATTGTGGTGCATGGTGGCTTCTTCGTCGGCCCCGAAGCCTTCTATCAGCGGTTGCGGGACCTGGCGCCGCGCGACCGCCAACGCATCTGCATGACCAGCGTCAACTACATCAACCACTTATATGACCACGCGTTCGGCAACCAGCGTCTGAAAGCTGCACAGAGGGTGCATGGCCGGTTTATCAACTCGGCGATGATGCATACGCTAAGCGGTGCGGCCGTGTCCGACGGGCTGGAAGACGGCCGTGTGGTCAGCGGTGTTGGCGGCCAGTACAATTTTGTCGCCATGGCCCACGAGCTGCCGGGCGCGCGGTCTATCCTGACCCTGCGCAGCACCCGTAAGTCCGGTGAGGAAACACTGTCCAACATTGTCTTCAGTTACGGGCACTGCACCATTCCCCGTCATCTTCGCGACATAGTCATCACCGAGTACGGTATTGCGGATCTGAGGGGTCAGTCCGACGAGCAGGTATACCTGCAACTGATCCGCATTGCAGATTCCCGTTTCCAGGCCGATTTGCTGAAGCAGGCCCAGAAAGCGGGAAAAGTGGATGCTTCGTTTCGTCTGCCTGAGCACTGGTGCAATAACACGCCGGAGGCGGTTGGAGAGGCTGTAAAGATCGCCGGAGACACGGATATGTTTCCAGCATTCCCGTTCGGGCGGGACTTTACCGATGAAGAACTCCGGCTGGGCAAGGCTTTACAAACTCTGAAGGCCGCAACGGCGACTCGTCGTGGTAAACTGTTGACTTTGTGGCGCGCCGTTAAGGCAAACGACGACGACAATCGCTACCAGCCGTTGCTGGAGCGCATGAGCCTGGATAAACCCCGGAGCCTGAAGGCGAGACTGGACCGGCGCCTGGTTATCCATGGCCTGAATCTGACTGATACACCCCCGAATACAGGAAACACAAACGCCTGATGCAAAAACCTGCTGTATTAACCGTCCACTATGTCCTCAAGAACAAGCTCGGTGAGCTGGTTGACACCTCCGAGGGCAGCGAGCCGCTTCATTTCCTGGAAGGCAGCCCGGAAATCATCGAAGGCATCCAGAAAGCGGTGAAAGACCGTAATGTCGGTGATTGCCTGGAAGTGACCGTACCTCCGGCCATGGCGTATGGAGAACATAATCCGGAGCTGATCCGCAAAGTACCCCGTTCCATGTTCGAGAACGTGGAGAACCTGCAGGTAGGGATGAAGTTTCAAACCAATACCGGCGACACGGCCCAGGTGGTACAGGTGGTAAGCATTGATGGTAATCTGGTGCGGGTGGATGCCAACCATCCTCTGGCGGGTTTTACCCTGTACTTTGATCTGGAGATCATCGGTAAGCGTGAAGCCACGGAAGAGGAAATCAACGCCGGCCATCCGCTGAGCTGAATTACAGCTCCGGGCCGGCAACCGCTGTCGGCCCGTCTGATGCCTGGTCTGAAAGGCGTCCCGCCTGAATCTGCCGCAACCCATCGTGTACTGTCTGCCACAAATCCCGCGTTACATCTGTCAGGTCCGTGCTGTCGTCGATAGTCACCACCGGATGGGCGATAACGCCGACCTCGACCGCCGGCTGGCGCAGCATGCGCATTAAATGATGCTGAAACTCATCGTCGCCAATGAACGGCGCCAAATGGTCGGGGTGGCCGTTTCTCAAATAACCGATGCTCAGAGGTTGTATGTCCACGCCTGCATCCGCCGCGGCGTGAAGCAGCCTGCTATGGAAGGGCAGGACGGTCACTCCGGCTGTGGTGGTGCCTTCGGGAAACACCAGCACCGACTGCCCGTTCAGAAGAGTTCGGGCAATTTCGTCGCGGGCCTGGCCGGCTTTGCCATTGCCGCGCTGAATGAACAGCGTGCCCGCCTGCGTGGCCAGCCAACCGATCACCGGCCAGCGGCCTACTTCCGCTTTGGACAGGAAGCGCAGGGGCGCCTGTCCGCCAAGTACAGGAATGTCCGACCAGGAGATGTGGTTGCTGACATAGAGCACGGGCCTGTTGCTGAAGGTGCCCTGCGTGGACATGCGAAAGCCAAGGCAGCGACTGGCTCCGTTAAAGCAGATGCGGGCGAAGGGCGCGCGGTCGATTTGGCAGCGGAACAGGGTCTCAACCAGTAACAGAGTGCCGGCAAGCGTTGCCGTCAGGCCCATGAAGCCGGTAAAGAGTACCAGTCTTGCGGTCAGGCGTATCAGTTCCATAACCAATCCTCGGGTTGCCAGGGTAGTCCCGGTTGTCTACTGGGCCTGTTTACGCATGAAATGGCGGCTGTAGCGACTGGCCAGGTTGTTGACGTCCAGCACCACCAACAGGTCTGCGCAACGGAAGTCCGGGTCCCAGCAGGGCTCGCCGCAGACGCGGGCGCCGAGGCGCATGTAGGCCTTGATCAGCGCGGGAACGTCCACCGGGCGATCCTCGCTGACAGTGTGGGTCAGGTGCGGCATTGCCCGTAACGGGGTTACCCGGTACTCCTCGCCGGCCAGGAATTCCCGCTGCAGGTATCGGGCTATGCGCCAGGCTTTCAGGCCGCCATCTGACATACCGATACTGGCGCAGCCAATCAGGTAATCCACGTTTCGCGATACCAGGTATTCCGCAACGGATGCCCACAACAGGCTGATGGTCGCACCATTACGATAGTCCGGGTGCACGCAGGTTCTCCCAAGCTCGGCGACAGTCCCGGGGAGTTGGTAAAGGGAAGAGAGTTCGAACTCACCCTCGGAATAGAAGCCTCCGGCTTCCATGGCCTGGCTGTGGTGAAGCACTCGTGTTGTAGCGACCAGTTCACCGGTGTTCTCATCGGTGACAATCAGATGATCGCAGAATCGGTCAAACTCGTCCGCATCAATGCCAGGGACGGTAGCCCCCAGGTCAGAACCATACTCTTCCGAGAAAACCTGATAGCGCAATTTCTGAGCGGATTCAACGAGATCCGGCTGTTGGGTAATGACGGTTTTGAGCTGTCGGGCCGAGCGTGACAGGCGGGCGGTCTGGGCGTTCATGGCAATGCCTCTTTGTTTCCACTTTTCGACAAGGCTATGAATCCGGTGTGACATCGGAATGAACGGGGGATGACGACTTTGTGACAAGTCCCGTTATCGGTGTGGAGGTGTGACCTTTGTCACGGGCTGTAACGAACAGGCGGTTCCATGTATATTTCTGAATAGCATGTATAATTGCTGTTACAGGAGGTAGCCTGTATTGTCAGTTGGGTAGCTGATCTTCTGACAGGCAGCTCTGTTCCGGCCATGTGGGGTGACGTTGGCCGGACGTTTCAGAAACCGGAAAAACAAAATCAGAGATGGATGGCGTGGAACAGACGAACGAAAGTTGGCGGATTCTTATAGTCGAAGATGATGAGAGGCTGGCAGAGCTGACCAGGGAGTACCTGGAGAGTAACGGGTTGACTGTCACCCTCGAAACTCACGGTGGGAACGCGGTGGAGCGCATTCGCAAGGAACAGCCGGACCTGGTCGTGCTTGACCTGATGTTACCGGGTGAGGATGGACTGTCTATCTGCAGGCGTGCGCGGCCTTTTTATCCAGGCCCGATTATCATGCTTACTGCCCGCACGGACGATCTGGACCAGGTGCTCGGCCTGGAAATGGGTGCCGACGATTACATCGGCAAACCGGTTCAGCCAAGGGTGCTGCTGGCGAGAATCCGCGCCTTGCTGAGGCGGGTTACCGAGAATGGTTCGGTGGCTGCGGAAGAGGGTAGCGGTGAAGAACCGGTCAGGCTGCAGTTCAACAACCTGGTGGTGGACAGGTCAATGCGTGAAGCATGGCTGAGCGACGACAGTATCGACCTCACCAGCGCGGAATTCGACCTGCTCTGGCTATTGGCAAGCAATGCTGGCCGAGTGCTCAGTCGGGAGGAAATCTTCACCGCCCTGAGAGGGATCGAATACGATGGCCAGGACCGTTCGATCGATGTCCGGGTTTCGAGGATACGTCCCAAGATTGGCGACGATCCCATCCACCCGAGGCGCATTAAAACCGTACGCAGCAAAGGCTACCTGTTCGTAAAGGAAGCCTGACTGTTCAGTCTCTGGCGCTGGCCCGGCGGGGCCGGCGTTCATTGCCAGGGTTATCGCAATGCCCCTCAAGTTTTTTCTCAAGCTTTACGCCCGGCTGATTGGTCTTACCTTTCTGATTCTCCTGTTTTGTGCCGCATTGTTCCTGGGTGTGAATTCCGTCAGGGAGCAGTACTGGCAGGAGCGTTTTTCAGAGCCCCTGTTGCGTTGGCTTGTCGCGACTCCTCATCCTCAGCAACAGTATCCCTGGCTCAAGTCTTTCTACGATTTCCGGGTGACGCCGCCGGGTAACCTGTCGGTGTCCGATGTCATCATGGAGCGCCTTTCCTATGGCCAGGTAGTGGCGATGGACACCAGTATCGGCCAGCAGGTGATGGTCCGGAACGATAGCGGTGGGATCATCGACCTGCGATTTCGGGATATCTACAGCGATGTTGCCGAGGCAACCGCTCTCATCGCTCGCCTGCATCTTGATGACATGTCTTCGGATGGAAGGGAAGGTGCCATGTCGCAGCTATCCGATACGCTCGGGGTAGAGCTGATGGCGGTTCGGGATCAGGCCGCACTCCCGGATTCCGAGGTTCTCGAACGCGTCTCCGAGCGGGGTATCTCGCTATACCATCATCCCTCCCGGGATCGTGCCCAGGTGTTGATCCGTCTGGAAGATGGCACTCTCGTGGACATGGCTATGCCTGCGCCCTTCAGTCCCTGGGCATGGCCGGTAATGCTGCTATTGCTTGTAGTGGCGGGAAGCGTTCTCGCACTGGCTCTCTATCTGGCGTTAAGGGATGTAGACAGCAATCTCCGGGCCGTGGAGTCGGTGGCAATTCGCATAGCCCGCGGCGAGATGGGGGCGCGGGTGGATGCAGGCGACAGTCGCCTTGTGTCCCGGTTGGCCGCAGCCTTCAACGGTATGGCGGAGCATATTCAGCGGCTGGTAGGGGTTCAGCGGGAAATGATCCACGCGGTTTCCCATGAGCTGAGAACACCGGTTGCCCGTATTCGATTCGGTGTCCAGATGATCGAAAGCGCCAATTCTCCGGAGGCGCTCCAGAAGCAGCTTGATGGCATTGACGGCGACATCCAGGAGCTTGATGAGCTGATCGATGAAATCCTGACCTACGCCCGGTTGGAGCAGGGTGGTCCCGTATTTGCGCTTCAGGAGCGGTCGGTCAGTGATATCGTTCGCCAGGTGGTGAGCGAGCAGCAGATGGTCCGCCCGGATCACACCATCGAGGCAGACATTGACGATGAATCCGAGCGTTGGTCACTGTCTGATGTGGAGCCTCGGTATCTGCACCGGGCGGTTCAGAATCTGGTAGGAAACGCTGCACGCTACGCGGCCGGCCGCGTGAAAGTCCACTGCCAGTTTGATGAGGATAATTGCCGCATTGATGTGGAGGATGACGGCCCTGGTATTCCCGAAGAGGATTGGGAAAAAGTGTTTACTGCATTTGCTCGCCTCGATGACAGCCGTACCCGAACCTCGGGCGGTTATGGCCTTGGCCTCTCCATTGTCAGGAGAATCCTCTACTGGCATGGCGGGCAGGCGTTTGTCAGTCGCAGCGACGAGTTGGGCGGAGCCCGCTTCAGTCTGGTCTGGCCTCGCAAGAAGCCGGTGGAGCACACCCTCTAAGCCGTTTTGTGATGCGCCTCTCAGCCCCTAACCTGATGTAACAAAGGCGCAACACAACCTCAACTGAAGGCTGGGCAATCCGAGCCGATACTAAATGTGTAAGGGATGACTTTTGAGGTTGTAGTTCTTACGAACTTTCCTTGTTTCATTCGTCATTTGAGGGCCGGTTTTCCGGCCCTTTTTTTATGCCCGACTTTACCGTAGCGTTCTTAGCAATCCTTTGAGAAGATTGCAGCATTGACCAGAATAATGCTGAAGCACCTGAAAGGACGCCCCATGACCCAGCACCTGCTCGCCATCGATCAGGGGACCACCAGTTCCCGAGCGATCATTTTCAATGCCTCCGGCCAAGCCATCGCCACGGCGCAACAGGAATTTCACCAGTACTTTCCGAAAGATGGCCAGGTGGAACATGAGGCCGGCGAAATCTGGCAAAGTACATTGGCGGTGTGCAGGGAGGTTCTCGAGTCGTCAGGGCTGGATGCCTCAACCCTGGCAGGTATCGGCATCACCAATCAGCGGGAAACCACGGTGATCTGGGATCGGAAAACCGGAGAGCCAATTCACCGCGCGATTGTCTGGCAGGATCGACGCACAGCGTCTGTTTGCACCAAACTCAAGTCCGATGGCCATGAAGGTAGGGTGGTGGAACGCACCGGGCTCCTGATCGACCCGTATTTCTCCGCCACCAAGATTGCCTGGATACTCGACCATGTGGACGGTGCCCGTCAGAGGGCGGAAGCTGGCGAGCTTGCCTTCGGTACTGTGGACTGCTGGCTGCTCTGGAATCTGACTGGTGGGCGCTCCCACAAGACCGATGCCACTAACGCCTCGCGCACCGCGTTGTTCAATATTCATAGTCAGCAATGGGACGACGAGTTGTTGACCCTCTTCCGGGTTCCCCGGGCGCTGTTGCCGGAGGTGCTCGATTCTGCCGCGGATTTTGGCACCACCGACAGGCAGTGGCTGGGGGCATCGGTGCAGGTCGCCGGTATCGCGGGCGACCAGCACGCAGCATTGATTGGGCAGGCCTGTTTCGAGCCCGGCATGGCGAAAAGCACCTATGGCACCGGTTGTTTCCTGATGCTGAATACCGGCGAAAAGGCGCTACGCTCCGAAAACCGGTTGCTGACAACCATGGCTTATCGTTTGAATGGCAAACCGTGCTACGCCATGGAAGGCAGCATCTTTGTTGCCGGCGCCGCCATGCAATGGCTCAGGGACGGGTTGAAGCTTATCAGTCACGCCAGCGAATCCTCTGATTACGCCTCGAAAGTGGGGGCGGAAAACCCTGTTTATCTGGTTCCGGCCTTTACCGGTCTGGGTGCGCCACATTGGGATCCTCACGCCCGCGGGGCGATTCTTGGCCTTACCCGGGACACCGGAATCGGCGAGATCGTCACCGCCGGCCTGCAATCCGTCTGCTATCAGACCAAGGACCTGATCCGCGCCATCCAGAACGATGGTGCGTCCCTGCAGGCACTGCGGGTGGATGGTGGCATGGTGGTCAACGACTGGGTGATGCAATTTCTGGCGGATATCCTCAACGTGCCAGTGGACCGCCCCCGCGTGACAGAGACCACGGCTCTGGGGGCGGCCTATCTGGCCGGGCTGCAGACCGGTGTATACCAGGGGCTGGACGAGATAGCACAACTCTGGGAGCGGGAACATCGCTTCGAGGCGGCTATGAAGCCGGCACTGCGGGAGACCCTGTACGCCGGCTGGCTGGATTCCGTGGAGCGGGTTTGTAATAACTGAGGCTCGGGCTCTCAGGTTCTCTCGAAGGCGATCAGATGGTCTGCCTCCACCCGGACTGGCACGTGTTCGCCCAGGTGAAAGTCCAGATGGCTCCGGAACAGGGCCTCGAACTCGGTGTCTTCCGAGCAGCGAAAGCGATAGAGCGTCGACGTCCCGGCAAAGGTCTTTTCCACCACTTTTGGCTTAAGTTCGGAGTTGGCATCGTAGACGATGTCGTCTGGCCGGATCAGCACGTCGACCAGCGTGCCGGGTTGCCAGGTGTATGCGCGGTTGCCGCGGATGACCCCCAGCTCGGACTCAATCGTGTCCGGCCCCAACGCTTTTCCTGGAACGAAACCTCCCTGGCCCACGAAACCTGCAACAAAACGGTTGGCGGGTTCGTGGTATAAGTTGTAGGGCACGTCCCATTGCTGTATTCCGCCGTCTTTCAGAACCGCCACCTGATCACACATGGCGAAGGCTTCCTGTTGATCGTGAGTGACCAGGATGGCACTGATGCCCAGTGTCTTGAGGATTTCCCGCACATCCAGGCTGAGTCGGCGGCGCAGATCTGCGTCGAGGTTAGAGAACGGCTCGTCCAGCAGTATCAACGTGGGTTCCGGTGCCAGGGCACGGGCAAGCGCCACCCTTTGTTGCTGCCCACCCGACAGTTCATGGGGGTAGTTGTCGGCAAGATCCTGCAGATGAACCACCTTGAGCAACTCGGTGACTTTCTGATGTTTTTCCTCGCGATCCTCTCTGCGCAAGCCGAAGCCGACGTTTTCGGCAATTGTCAGGTGCGGGAACAGGGCGTAGTCCTGAAACACCATGCCGATTCGGCGCTTCTCAGGGGCGAGAGTGCGACCGGGCAGGCTGATGGAACTGGACTGCAGGCAAATCTCACCGGTATTGATGGGAAGAAATCCTGCCAATGCCCTGAGGATGGTGCTTTTTCCGCAACCGCTGGGGCCCAGCAGGCAGCCGATGTCGCCGTGACTGAGGGCAAAGTTGACGTTCCTGACCACTGAGCCATCGCCATACCCGCAGGACAGGTTGTTTACTTCCAGCAGCCAGTCAGCAGGCTGAGCCAGGCTATCGGTCATTCGGTCAGTCCAGTCGATTGAGGATCAGGAATTCCAGCAGCGCTTTCTGGGCGTGCAAGCGGTTTTCGGCTTCGTCCCAGACCACCGAACGCGGGTGTTCCATCATGTCCGCGGATATCTCCTCGCCACGGTGCGCCGGCAGGCAGTGCATGAACAGGGCGTCCTTGTCCGCCAATTTCATCAGCGAGGGATTGATCTGGTAGTTCTGGAAGACTCTCTGACGGGCTTTCTGTTCATCTTCCTGCCCCATGGAGGCCCAGACATCCGTGACCAGGAGATCGGCATCTCTGGCGGCTTCAGCCGGATCATGAACCACAGACACCCGATCCTGATGGGTTTTCAGCAATTCACTGTCAGGTTCGTAACCCTCCGGGCAGGCAACGCGCAGGTTAAAGCCGAACTGCGTTGCTGCATTGATGTAGGACTGGCACATGTTGTTGCCATCGCCAACCCAGGCAACCGTACCGCCACGAATGCTGCCGCGATGTTCCCGGTACGTCTGCATGTCGGCCAGCAGCTGGCAAGGATGGAAATCATCTGTCAGAGCGTTGATGACGGGCACTCTGGAGGCCGCCGCGAATGCGTCGACGGTATCGTGGGAAAACGTCCGGATCATGACAGCGTCCACCATGCTGGAAATCACGATGGCGGAGTCTTCAATGGGTTCTCCTCGTCCGAGCTGGGTATCACGGGGAGAGAGGAACAGAGCAGCGCCACCGAGCTGGGTCATGCCCGCCTCGAAGGATACCCGCGTACGGGTTGACGACTTCTCGAAGATCATTGCCAGGACACGATTCTTCAGGGTTTCGCGCACGACGCCCTGGCGCCAATCGTTGCGGAGTTTAGTGCCGTGGTCGACCAGACTTTCAAGCTCGTCGGAGCTTAAGTCATTGAGTGTGAGAAAATGTCTTGCTGCCATGGAGTGGCCCTTAATTAATCGATAACCCTATCCAAGAAATCCGGATCTATTCGTGGTTACAACCGGCCCGCGGTGGTCATTGTCCTGAAACGGCAATACGCCAGCACGCGGTGAGAGCCGCACTGGCGGGAAATACGGAAACGGAGGTTGCCTGAAAGGCAGGGGCTCAAGTCTAGCCCGTCAGGGGGCTGAAGACAACGCCAGGGCATATGCAGGTGTCAGGCGGTGTTTGGTGAGCGTCACGGGACGTGTACAATAGTGTCAGGCATGTCGCAACCGGGCGACCCCGTTTCCAATGAGAGGTGAGAGTTCATGGACATCAACGAAACCATCAAGAGCCAGCTTGAGGAAAACGCCATTATCCTCTATATGAAAGGCACTCCACAGGCTCCGCAGTGCGGTTTCTCAGCGAAGACCGTCCAGGCGCTGATGGCATGCGGCGAGCGGTTCGCCTTTGTAAATATTCTTGATAACCAGGAATTGCGTGAAGGCCTCAAGGTCTATTCAAGCTGGCCCACCTACCCGCAGCTCTATATCAATGGTGAGCTGGTAGGCGGCTGCGACATTATTCTCGAAATGTCGGAAAGTGGTGAGCTGGCCGAGCAGGTCAAAGCCGCTGCGAAACAGGCAGAAGCCTGAGTTAACCGTGTTTAAAGTCGTTCCGGGGCGAAAATGAGTTCGACCCGGAATTGCTTCCTTCCTGAGTATTCTTCCGGTGGTTTTGGATAAGGGCTGGCTAGCAGGGCAGCCTGATAAATCGCTCGGTCTATGTCGTTGAACCCCGTCGATTTGGTGACCTTGGCACCAGTAAGTGCTCCGCTTGGGAGTAGTTTCAGCTCAAGCTGACTGCTCACCGGCTCGGTGACACTGCGGCTGGAAGGAACCGGTCGTTTGCCGAGTTCCTTACCAATGTGTACGGCCAGGCTTGCCGTATAGGGATCCACATCTCGTGGCGACGAGGTTATCTGAGTGACCTTTTCCGGCGTGTCCTCCACCGGTTGCTCCGGGTTGCCTGCGGCAGTAGCGGCCGAGTCCTGCGAGGGCGTTGTCCGTGCTGGAGATTGGGGCTCCACCACGGGTGTTTGTGGTGATGGCGCCGAACGCGCAGTTGGTTCTTTGTGCCGGGGATGACTGGTGTCGACTTGCGGCGATTCCACAGCAACGGGGTCACGCTGGTCGCTGGTGGACGTTGGTTCAGTTGTGATCGTGTTGCGGTCCGGAGCTGTCGTGCGAGTCGGCGATGTCGCGCTGGCGGCGGATTCCGGCAAGGGAATACTGCCAGGACTGACCAGTTCCACTTTCACCGTCTGGCGATGGCTTTCCGCGCTTGGAGCCGTATAGGGAAGGGTGGCCATTATCAGGGTATGAAGCAGTAAGGCAACCGATATCGCCAGGGTGATCCGGTATTTGTCCGGGAGGCCGGTAACACTGCCATACTCCAGCATTGTTGCTCAGACGCTCCCAGTACTTTTAACCTGCCTTGCTCCGCAAGCTGCCCACGACTGCGTCCAGCGCCCGGTCAATCAGCGCTCCCTGCTCAAGGACGGTCAGACGGCCGCGCCGCATCTCATGCGCCAGGTCGGTGCGGGTTTTCTCGATCACCTTGAGCCCCATGCGATTTACGAAAACAAAGCAGTCTGCTTCCTCAATGATGGCGGACAGTTTGCAGCGGAAGCTGGCCCCGTTGACCAGGTTGAACTCCACCCAATTGCCGATTTCAATAGCATCGATCTGTGCCACATATTCGGCGATGGCGGCGTCCTCAAGCTCCTGTTGGCGCTCGATGGCAGTCTGATGAGCCGTGGGGATGTCTTCTTCGGGCTCCGGCTCGGGAGAGTCCTCCATGGCCTCGGCCAGCGCGTTGGCTCGGAAAGCTTCCGTTAACTCGTGCTTGAGGTCCGCCATCATCTCATCCAGCTTGGATGAGTTGTAGGAAACCTCTTCAAGCCCGGCCCGGAGTGACTTCAGCAAGCCGGGAACCACGCGAACCCACTGATCCCGCTCTTCATCTTCCTGATGCGGATGCAGGCACCAAATGAGGTCATCCACCACGCGGACAGTCTGTAGCCAGCGGTGTTCCACGTCGTCCCTCAGGTAAGCCAGGAACATCACCCGGCTCCAGCCGTTGATCAGGATGTTCCGCACTGGCTCCTGAAGCTTGTATCGCGCCAGTTTTTTCTGCAGCAACTGATCGACGGTTTCCTGAGCTTTCTGCGATTTGATACGTCCGCGCTCGGATTCCCGGGTGCGCTGCTCCACCAGGGAGGACTTGCGGTTTTCCCTTGCCAGGAACTGTTCGAACTCCTCGCCCAGGGTTTCAAAGAGTGTTACGTCACCATCGAATTCGTTCAGTATGCGAACGACAATGGCGTGGATCTGCTCGTACAGCTTGTCGCGGGTTTTCTCGTCACTCTCGCTCCAGCCAATGCCGGCCCGTGCCAGGGAGTTCAGCAGGCGGCGGGCTGGGTGAGTTGCTTTACTGAAGAATGACTTGTCCTTGATCACCACCTTGAGGATGGGGATCTGTAATCGGCTGATCAGGACCTGCACGGGGGCCGAGAGGTTGTAATCGTCGAGAATGAATTCAAACAACATGGACACGAGGTTGATCAGGTCCTCGTCCATTTCCGCCAACGCCGGCTTTTTGCCATCGCTGGTCGTTCCGGCCTGTGCCAGCAACTGTTGGACAACCTGATGGAGGTCAACCATCACCGGCTCGCCGGCACTCAGGTTACCGCTAATCTGTTCGCCAGGGGGGTGTTGGGGAAGTGAGCCGAGCAGACTTGCCAGTTCCGCTCCCCCAACGACATGAATATTGGGGTCGGATGCCCGCGGCGGAATGCCTGCGTTGGCGCGCTGGAGCGCCAGCATCTGCCGGATCTGGTCGAACATGGCGCCTTCATGGTGCCCTTGCTGACTTTCCGCAGCAGCGGGTTCCGTCATCGCGCTGGCGTTCCCACCTGTTTCGTCAGCGTGAGTGCCGGATGCTGTCTTGCTCTGCTGTTTACCGGCCTTGCCGTGGTAGCGGAAATTCGGAATCACGCCGGCCTGGATGAGGATTCGGTTGGCTTCGTCCAGCAACATGCCAAGGTTGGAGACAACGTAACGATCAAATTGCTTGAGCAGAATCAGGCGTTCGCGTATCTGGATTTCCAGCGCCTGGATGGCTTCCACAAAGGCGCTGCAGAGATGTTCCGGCGCCATGGGGTTAACCGGCGCTTCGTCACTGGCGCCCGGATAAACCACGCTGAAGCGTGTCTGCAGTTGTAACAGGGGACCCTGAAAGTGGACCTTGGACTTGGTGATCATGGCATTGAGGGCAACCTGTTCTTCCAGGTCGTCGTCGCCTACCAGCGACAGGCTGTCTGAGCTGGTCTGGCTGGCTAGACTTTCGTCGGCTGCCACGCTGCCGCTTTGAGGCGGATTGGCGAACAGTTGTGCTACCGCATTCTGGAAGTGACGCTCTACACCCTTCCGCTTGATACGGATTTCGCGCATGGCCTCGAAATAGCGGTTCTGCTCGTTGTTGCTTCTGGCGTTGTTTGCCAGCTCGAACAGCGAGTCATCAACTGCATCAAATGCACCCTGCAACAAATCCCCCAGTCCAGCAACGACAGTGTCGCGGATGCGAACCACCTGCGCAGGTACGGGATTTGAGCTCCCTGCCTCCCGGTGCTCGCGGAGATAATGTATGCCGGACTGCTTATTCATGGCCGACTCCTGTGTACGCCTCAACCGGATACATGACCGAGCTTACAGCTGTATTTTTTCTTTATACGTTAAATCTACCGCATTTTAACACACGGTAACATGACCAAACGCTAACGAAACCCACTAATGTTCCAAAGCACCCTAAGGAACGGCGGATCATATGCCTTACGGCATGTTGTTATTATTTTTTGCGTGACTCCAGTCTTGGGTGGAACCGCATTTCGGTCAAGAAAAATATTAAAATTTGATCTTTCTAAATAGTCAGGTGTTATAGCCAGATGATCTAGCCCATAGCGCGCTTTTTCTTCTTTTTGGGGTGAACGATCGCAGCCTTGACCACATTGTCCTTGATTTGGAGCACCTCAACGCGGTGCCCGCCCACCTTCAGGCACACGTTGGTGTCCGGGATGTTTTCCAGGGTTTCGGTGATGAGGCCGTTGAGTGTTTTGGGGCCATCAATAGGTAGCTTCCAGCCAAGGGTTTTGTTGATGGTTCGCACAGCGGACGTACCATCGATGATGTATGTGCCGTCGTCCTGGGGAATGATGTCGGGGCTGGTGGCGGCGTAATCGGTGGTGAATTCGCCAACGATCTCCTCAAGAATGTCTTCCAGTGTCGCCAGGCCGAGTACTTCTCCGTACTCGTCAACAACGATGCCGAAGCGTCGTTTCTCCTTCTGAAAGTTGATCAGTTGGGTGTTGAGGGGTGTGCTTTCCGGAATGAAATAGGGCTCACGGCACAGCTGCATCAGCATGGCCTTGTTGATTTCATCGTGAAGCAGGAGTTTTGAGGCGTTGCGCAGGTGAAGCACGCCCTGAATGTTGTTGATGTCCCCCTTGAACACCGGCAAGCGAGTGTGCTGACTGCTTCTTAGTTGGCGCAGGATGGTGTCCAGGTCATCATCCAGATCGATGCCGACCACCTCGTTGCGTGGCACCATGATGTCGTTCACGGTCACTTTCTCAAGGTCGAGGATGCTAACCAGCATGTCCTTGTGTTTGGCTGGGATCAGTGCGCCCGCCTCATTTACAAGGGTTCTCAGTTCTTCGCGGCTGAGGTGCTCGTTGGCGGCATCGTCGGCGGACACGCCGATGATCTTCAGGATGGCGCCTGTAAACAGATTAACCGCCCAAACCACGGGATAGAGTAATTTGAGCAGCGGTCCCAGTACGTGGCTGGCTGGAAAGGCAATCTTTTCGGGAAACAGTGCAGCAAGGGTTTTGGGGGTGACTTCCGCAAAAATCAGGATAACGATGGTCAGCAGAACGGTGGCAATGGCAATCCCGGCGTCGCCCCAAATGCGGATGGCGATCACCGTGGCAATGGCTGAGGCAAAGATGTTGACGAAGTTGTTGCCGATCAGGATGACGCCGATCAACTGGTCGGTGCGATTGAGGAGAGACTGGGCTCTGCGGGCGCCTCTATGGCCGGTCTTGGCCATGTGCTTCAGCCGGTACCGGTTCAGTGACATCATCCCGGTTTCAGAGCTGGAGAAGAAGGCGGAAAGCAGGATGAGTCCTGCCAGGATGATGAACAGCGCAGTAAGCGATGTTTCGTTCAAGACTGAGTGTCCTTATGTTGCCGACAAGTTGGGAAAATAGGTGGTTGAAAGTCGGGGTGTCAAGTTGGTGTCTGTCCGGGGAAATTCATGGTAGCGTCAGCCGCCCCGGTGAAAGATCAGTTCCAGCACGAACTTGCTTCCATAGAAGGCGAGCATTAACAGGGCGCACCCTGCCAGTGTCCAGCGGCTGGCGGTAATGCCGCGCCAGCCCTTCGTGTAGCGTCCGATTAGCAATGCGATGAAGACGATGAGTGACAACAGCGAGAACAGCGTTTTGTGGGCCAGATCCTGAGCGAACAGGTCGTCAATGAACAGGGCGCCGGTCACGATGGCCAGAATCAGCATGACCACGCCTGCCCACACCAGCTCGAACAGCAATGACTCCATGGTCTGCAGCGGCGGCAGGTTGCGTATCAGGACGCTGTTATAGTTCTGTTTGAGCTGGCGATTCTGCAGGTAAAGCAGCACCGCCTGTATGGCGGCCAGCGTAAACAGGCTGTAGGCTGTCACCGACAGTGCGATATGGGAGAGCATGCCGTAGTGGTCTTCCGGCACCAATCGGGAAGGGGAGTGAGTAATCAGACCCATAATGATGGTCAGCGCTGCCAGCGGGTAAACGCCAAGGAAAAGGCTTTGTACCGGTTTGCGAAGGTTGAGGGCTAGCAGCAAAAAAGCGATCAGCCAGGAAATAAGGACAGAGCTCTGGAAGAAGCCGAAATCGAAACCGCCTTCACGATGAACGGTCTGGGCAATCAACAGTCCATGTGCTGTCAGGGCCAGCAGGCCGATAAGGGTGGTGATGGCAATGCTGGTGTGTACCCGTCCCCGGAAGCTGAGAGCCTGCAGGGCGGTACCTACGCTGTAAAGCAATAACGAAGTGACCGCGAGGATCAACGTTCCCATGACGTCCTTTTTATAACCACTTTCTGACTCGAGATCGGCGGGGTTCCACGCCGATTTGACCGGGCTGGTCGTTTCAGGGCGATAGTCTGGTTATAATGTCGCGATTATGCAACAGGAATCAAGGAACCTGATCGGGTTCCGGTGTTTCATGCAACCAATTTATCCGGGTACGGAAGAGCAACATGTTTGAAAACCTCCAGGACCGACTTTCCGGCAGTCTGCGCAAGATATCTGGGCAGGCGCGGCTGACTGACGACAATATAAAGGAAACGCTGCGTGAAGTGCGCATGGCGCTGTTGGAGGCGGACGTTGCCCTGCCTGTGGTCAAGGCATTCATTGAGGGCGTGCGTCAGCGGGCAATCGGGCAGGAAGTTCAGCGTAGCCTGAGTCCGGGCCAGGTATTCGTGAAGGTTGTCCAGCAGGAGCTGGAGCGCGTGATGGGGGATGGCAACGAATCCCTCAACCTGGCAGTACAGCCACCGGCAGTGATTATGATGGCCGGCTTGCAGGGTGCCGGTAAGACCACCACGGTGGCCAAGCTTGCCCGCTTCCTTAAGGAAAGGCAGAAAAAGTCCGTTCTGGTGGTGAGCGCCGACGTGTATCGCCCGGCGGCCATTCGTCAGTTGGAAACGCTGGCCGGTGAAGTGGGTGTGGAGTTCTTTCCCAGTTCTGAGGACCAGGACCCTGTTGATATCGCCAATGGCGCCATGGATGCAGCCCGCAAGAAACATGTTGATGTTGTGATTCTGGATACCGCCGGCCGCCTGCACGTCGATGAGCAGATGATGGGCGAGATTGGTCGTCTTCATAAAGCCGTCAACCCGGTTGAAACCCTGTTTGTGGTCGACGCCATGACGGGCCAGGATGCTGCCAACACGGCCAAGGCCTTTAATGATGCGCTGCCACTGACGGGCGTTGTCCTGACCAAGACCGATGGCGATGCCCGTGGCGGTGCCGCGCTGTCGGTGCGTCACATTACTGGCAAGCCGATCAAGTTCCTGGGTGTGGGCGAGAAGTCCGATGCCCTGGAGCCATTCCACCCTGACAGGGTGGCGTCCCGGATTCTGGGTATGGGGGATGTGCTCTCCCTTATAGAGGAAGCCGAGCGCAAGATTGATCAGAAGAAAGCCCAGAAACTGACAAAGAAGATCAAGAAGGGTAAGAGCTTTGATCTTGAAGACTTCCGTGACCAGCTTCAGCAGATGAAAAGCATGGGCGGCATCGGCGGTCTGATGGATAAGCTGCCCGGTATGGGCCAGATGGCACAGATGGCCCAGCAACAGGTCAATGACAAGTCCATGGGGCAGATGGAGGCCATTATCTGCTCGATGACGGCAAAGGAGCGCCGCTACCCGGATGTGATCAATAACTCTCGCAAGCGCCGCATTGCGACGGGGTCCGGTACGCAAATCCAGGATGTGAATCGTCTGCTAAAGCAGCACAAGCAAATGCAGAAAATGATGAAGAAATTCGGCAAGAAGGGCGGAATGGCTAACATGATGCGCGGTCTTGGCGGTATGATGCCGCCGGGTGGCGCAGGCGGTGGTATGCCTCCGCGTGGGCGTATGTAGAAACCGGGATGTTTTCCCTGTTTTCTTTGGCGTTCATTTAGCATAGAATAGCGCCCCTTTCGAGTATGGGTCTTCGCGCCAGCCAGTGATTTCTGAAGCTTGGCGGGTGTGAATCGTACAAAGTTCGTACAACAGAACAGGATATTGGTCGAAATGGTAATAATCCGTTTGGCTCGTGGCGGCTCCAAGAAGCGCCCGTTCTACCATCTGACAGTGACAGATAGCCGCAAATCCCGCGACGGTCGTTTTATCGAGCGTGTTGGTTTCTTCAACCCGGTTGCCCGTGGCCAGGAAGAGCGTCTGCGTATTGATCGTGATCGCATCGATCATTGGCTGGGTCAAGGCGCCCAGACCAGCGAGCGCGTTGCACAGCTGCTGAAAGGCGCTGCTGCAGAGTAATTGAAAGAACGTTTCACCACCGGGGTTAGGGTATGGCTCAACATTCGCAGGAAACTGTGATTGGTCAGATTACCTCGGTGTTTGGGGTTAAGGGGTGGCTCAAGGTCTACTCCTATACTGACCCCAAGGACGGAATACTGAACTACCGGGACTGGACCTTGGTTCACAACGGCAAGCGTATCCCGGCCAGGCTTGAGGAAGGTCGCCGGCAAGGCCAGGGGATCGTCGTCAGGCTGAAAGGTATCGATGATCGTGAAGTGGCCCGCAGTTACTGTGGTGCCGACGTTGTTGTGTCTACCGAGGAATTGCCGCAGCTCCCCGAAGGGGAATACTACTGGCATCAACTGGAAGGCCTTGACGTTTTCACGACAGAGGATGAGTACCTGGGTAAGGTGCATCATCTGATAGAAACAGGCTCCAACGACGTCCTGGTGGTGCGGGCAACCGACGCCTCCATTGACCAGCGTGAGCGGCTGATTCCCTATCTTCCGGACCAAGTGGTCCGGAGTGTGGATCTGGCCGGCTCGCGTTTGGTGGCCGACTGGGATCCGGAGTTCTGACGGGTGTGGATTGGCGCAGTCAGTCTGTTCCCGGAGATGTACGCTGCGGTGACGGATTACGGGATTACCGGAAGGGCCGTTCGTGATGGTCTGTTGACGTTCACGGCCTGGAATCCTCGGGAATTCACTCATGATCGTCACCGAACGGTAGACGACCGGCCTTACGGTGGAGGCCCCGGTATGCTGATGAAAATTCAGCCACTGCGGGATGCCATCCATGCGGCAAGGGAGTCTGCACCCGGACGCGCCTGCGTGGTTTATCTGTCTCCCCAGGGGGAGGCGATGAATCAGGGCGTGGTTGAATCGCTGGCAGCGGAAGAGAGTCTTATTCTCGTCGCTGGGCGATATGAGGGTGTTGATGAGCGCCTGATATCGGCGGAAGTCGATCGGGAGGTGTCACTGGGAGATTTCGTGCTTTCCGGTGGCGAGTTGGCGGCCATGGCTGTCATTGATGCGGTTACACGCCTCATCCCCGGAGCGCTGGGTCATGCGCAGTCGGCAGAGCAGGATTCCTTTGCTGACGGTTTGCTGGATTGTCCGCACTACACCCGGCCGGAGGTTTACGAAGGTCAGGCTGTGCCGGATGTTTTGTTAGGCGGTCACCATGATCAGATCCGGCGTTGGCGGCTGAAACAGTCGTTGAGGCGAACCCGGGAGCGACGCCCCGACCTGCTGGATAAGCGGGTGTTTACGGACGAAGAGCGTGAGCTGCTGGAAGAGATTTTGAACGAACCGGGTGCCTCTGAATCATCAGGGCATTAAAAGATTGGGTATCAGGAGCACATACGATGAGCGGCAAGAACAACATCATCAGTCAAATTGAATCAGAGCAGATGACCAAGGAAATCCCTGCCTTTGCGCCGGGTGATACCGTGGTGATCCAGGTTCGCGTTACCGAGGGCAACCGTGAGCGTCTGCAGGCGTTCGAAGGCGTTGTGATCGGCAAGCGCAACCGTGGCATGAACTCTTCCTTCACTGTACGGAAAGTGTCCTACGGTGTGGGTGTTGAGCGTACCTTCCAGACCTTCTCCAAGCTGATCGACAGCATCAGTGTGAAGCGTCGTGGTGACGTTCGCCAGGCTAAGCTTTACTACCTGCGCGACCTGTCTGGCAAGGCAGCTCGTATCAAGGAAAAGCTGGGCTGATCAGCAGAAGTTGCTGGTACAGTTCGTCAGGAAAAGGCAGCCCAAGGCTGCCTTTTTCGTATCCGGTTGCCGGAACTTTTCGTTCCCGTTTCGTTTCGAGTAGGCCGCCATGCCCCGGAAACCCACCTCCAGAGTTGAGCTTAGATCGCAGGATGAAGCGGTCATTGTGCGCTTCACCGATGCCATCTGGCTTGAAGATGGCTTGGGGGAAAAAACCCGTCAGGCGTACCGGAGTGATCTTGAGCGGTTGGCGGCCTGGCTGCAGGAGCAGCCGGGAACGCCCCTGCTGACCGAGGTGCGCCGGACCGACTTGCTGGGCTGGATATCCCGTGGGTTGTCTGATGGTTTCAAAACCTCCACGGCTGCCCGTCGTCTCTCCGGTCTTCGTCGTTTTTTCCGCTACCTTTTGCGAGAAGGCGTGATCGCTGAAGACCCTACACTGCGAATAGATAGCCCCCGCCTTCCTCGACGGTTGCCGGACTCGTTGTCGGAAGACGACGTGGAAAGCCTGTTGTCGGAACCCGATCCTGAAGTGCCTATTGAGCTTCGTGACAAGGCGATGATGGAAATTCTGTACGGCTGCGGTTTGCGGGTTTCGGAGCTTGTGGCTTTAACGGTGGATGAGGTGAACCTGCGCCAGGGGGTGATCAGGATTGTTGGCAAGGGCAACAAGGAGCGCCTGGTTCCGCTTGGTGAAGAGGCAGTTGATTGGCTGGTACGTTACATGAGGGAGGGGCGAGGTGAGCTTCTCAAGGGGCGGGCCAGCAACGCACTGTTTCCGGGTAACCGTCCCGCTGCGATGACGCGGCAGACCTTCTGGCATCGGATCAAACATTACGCACTCCGTGCTGGAATTCACAAGCATTTGTCACCCCATACCCTTCGCCATGCCTTTGCGACGCATCTGTTGAATCATGGTGCCGACTTACGGGTGGTCCAGATGTTACTTGGGCATTCGGACTTGTCGACAACCCAGATATACACCCATGTGGCACGTCAGCGATTACAATCGCTGCATCAGGCTCACCATCCGCGCGGTTAGTTAGAGTGTCGTAACATCCCGGGTTAGTCGGCGGGCATGGCGCTTGGTACACTGAACTTTTTGCGGGCAGCGGTGTCGCACAAACTCGGCGGAATTCGCCGTCTCACAGGCTATATACCTTCGTGATTCTGGAAAACTGGAAACCAATATGCTGATCAAGAACTTGTTTAAACCCATGCTGCCACTGGTGCTCGCGGCTCTGGCGGCTGGCGCTCACACTGCTCATGCGGGCGAGGTCGAGGATGCGATTGCCGACAAACTCACCGCAGCGATTCCGGGGCTGAAGATATCCGATGTCCGCAAGTCGGAGGCTGAGGGTTTGTACGAGGTGTACAGTAATAACGGCGATACCATTTTCACAACGGCCGATGGTCAGTACCTCCTGACCGGCGACCTACTGAAAGTGACCGCGAACGGTATTGCCAATATCTCTGAACAGGGCAGGGCGTCCCAGCGCGCTCAAACCATGGACGAGTTCGGTGATGAGGGGCTGATCAGTTTTCCGGCCAAGGGCACCGAAAAGGCTTCTATTGCTGTGTTCACCGATATCGATTGCCCATACTGCCGCAAGCTGCATGACGAGGTTCCGCGACTGAACGAATTGGGTATTACTGTCAATTACTATGGCTTTCCCCGTTCCGGCCCCAATACGCCCTCTTTTCGCAAGTATATTTCCGTCTGGTGTTCCGATGATCCGCAGGCTGCCATGAATGCCGCCAAGCAGGGTCGATCCGTGGATGATCAGAGCTGCGAGAACCCGGTCAGGGAGCAATTCGAGCTGGGTAGTCGCGTCGGTGTGACGGGTACCCCGGCGATCGTATTGGAAGACGGTAATATGGTGCGTGGTTATGTGCCATCTGAAAAACTGGCTGAAGGCCTGGGGCTGCTCTGATAGGCTACGGAATGCCTTGTTTGCCTGTTCATCAGGCGGGGCTTATTCGGGCGCCCGTTAACCGTTATACTATCGCTCCCCACAGCAACCCATCGGGAACAGAGGTGAAAGCTTGAAAGACGTCAATGTCGGAATCTGCGGACTGGGAACAGTCGGTGGTGGTACGTTCAACGTACTGACCCGTAATGCCAGCCTGATCACAGGCCGGACAGGTTTCAATCTCCGTATTGCCCGGGTGGCGACACGCACCCCGCGCAATGATATTGATCTGGGGGATATCCCGTTCAGTACCGACATTTTTGACGTGGTGAACGACCCGTCTGTGGATGTTGTGGTCGAATTGATTGGTGGTTACGAAACCGCTCGGGAACTGGTGCTGGCTGCCATCCGAAATGGCAAGCACGTAGTCACCGCCAACAAGGCGTTGATTGCGGTCCATGGCAACGAGATTTTCGAGGCAGCGGCGAAGCAGAATGTGATCGTTTCCTACGAGGCTGGCGTTGCTGGCGGTATCCCCGTCATCAAGGCTGTTCGCGAAGGCATGGCCGCCAATCGCGTTGACTGGATCGCCGGCATCATCAACGGCACCGGTAACTATATTCTCACCGAGATGCGCGCCGGTCGTGAGTTCGCTGAAGTGCTGAAAGAAGCCCAGGACCTGGGGTATGCCGAAGCGGACCCGACCTTCGATGTGGAAGGCATTGACGCTGCACACAAATTGACGATCCTGGCCTCTGCGGGCTTTGGTGTGCCGCTGCAATTTGAAAAAGCCTACACCGAGGGGATTTCGGAAATCACCCCTTACGACATCGCTCACGCGGAAATTCTTGGTTATCGCATCAAGCACCTGGGGATCGCACGTCGCCGCGATGAGGGCATCGAGTTGCGGGTGCATCCCACGCTGGTTCCGCGCAGCCATCTCATTGCACAGGTGGATGGTGTGTTGAACGCAGTTCTGGTGGACGGTGATGCCGTTGGCCAGACCATGTATTACGGCCCCGGCGCCGGCGATGAGGCCACGGCATCAGCGGTTATCGCCGATATCATCGACGCGGCCCGTTCCGTGGCTGCCAAGAGCAACCAGCGGGTTCCCTACCTTGGCTTCGAGCCTGCGGCAATGGAAGATCTGCCGGTGCTGCCGATGGAGGATGTTCAGTCCGCCTATTACCTGCGCATACAGGCGCTGGACCGTCCCGGCGTGCTGGCGAAAGTCGCTTCCATTCTCAGTGAGCACGGCATCAACATCGAATCCATTATGCAGAAGGAATCGGAGCTGAAAGATGGCCGCATCCCGGTAATTATCCTGACCCACACGGTCCAGGAGCGACAGATCAACCGCGCTATTGAAGAGCTGGAAGCCCTGAGCGATATCGACGAAAAAGTCGTCCGTATCCGCGCCGAAAACTTTAACTGACAGGAACGCAAGGTGAGATACATCAGTACACGGGGCGAAGCTCCCGCCCTGGGCTTTGAAGACGTCCTGCTGACAGGCCTGGCCACCGACGGTGGCCTGTATGTCCCGGAATCATTGCCTCATTTCAGCCTGGAAGAAATTCGCAGCTGGCGTGGGCTTTCCTACAGCGAGCTCGCTTTCAAGGTAATGCACCCGTTTGTCGACGATGCGATTCCTGCGGAGGATTTCCGCAGGATGCTGGACGAGACCTACGGTGACGTATTTGCCCATAAAGCGGTGGCCCCGCTGGTTCAGTTGGACACCAATGAGTGGGTCATGGAGCTTTTCCGTGGCTCAACCCTGGCGTTCAAGGATTTTGCCCTGCAACTGCTGGGGCGCCTGTTGGACTACGTGTTGGAGAAACGCAAGCAGCACGTGGTGATCATGGGGGCAACGTCCGGTGATACCGGCTCCGCCGCCATTGAGGGGTGCCGCCGGTGCGAACACGTCGACATTTTCATCCTGCATCCCCATGAACGGGTGTCCGAGGTGCAGCGTCGCCAGATGACCACCGTGAAGGGTGACAATATCCATAACATCGCGGTGCGCGGCAACTTTGATGACTGCCAGCGCATGGTGAAGGCGAGCTTTGGTGACCAGTCGTTCCTCGGTGGTCAAACCCAGCTTGCGGCGGTGAATTCCATTAACTGGGCCCGTATCATGGCTCAGATCGTCTACTACTTTCATGCTTCCCTGGCGCTCGGCGGTCCGGATCGGAGTATGGCTTTCTCGGTGCCCACGGGTAACTTCGGCGATATCTTCGCGGGTTATCTGGCTAAGAAAATGGGTTTGCCGATCTCCCAGTTGGTGATCGCCACCAACCGTAACGACATCCTGCATCGCTTTATGAGTGGCAATCGCTACGAGCAGCTCCAGCTTGAGCATACCTTGTCACCAAGCATGGATATCATGGTGTCCAGCAATTTCGAGCGCCTGTTGTTCGACCTGCACGGCCGCGACGGGGCTGCGGTAAAGGACCTGTTGGAGAATGCCACCAAGGGCCCAGTCAGCATTGAAGATTACCGCTGGAAGCACGCTCGCAAACTGTTTGACAGTGACGCGGTGGGTGATGAGGGCACCACAGACACCATCCGTGAGGTGTTTGACCAGAACGAGTACTTGCTCGACCCCCATACCGCCATCGGCGTGCGTGCGGCCCGAAACTGTCGTCGCGACCCGGCGGTACCGATGATTACCCTGGGTACTGCGCATCCGGCCAAGTTCCCGGATGCCGTGTTGCGCTCGGGTGTTAAGGCCGAGCCGTCCCTGCCGGTGCATATGTCGGATCTGTTCGAACGGGAGGAGCGATACACCGTTTTGGATAATGACCTGTCCGCCGTGCAGGACTTTATCGCCAAACACTGGAAAAATACCTGAGTGGTATGACGCCCAAAAAAATCCTTCGTCGCCCCAGCCCGGACACCACTCCGGACTGGGGCCAGAATCTGCCCCCACTGCTTCGCCGTCTATACGCCGCCCGTGGCGTGACTTCCGATGACCAACTCACCTACACACTGAAACACCTGGCATCGCCCATGGATCTAAGGGGTGTCGACCGTGCCGTTGCGCTCCTGGCGGACGCCATCACCAGTCAGCAGCGAGTGCTGGTGCTTGGGGACTTCGACGCCGACGGCGCCACCAGCACGGCAGTTGCCATGCTGGGATTGGGGATGCTGGGGCTGAACGATATTGACTTCCGTGTGCCCAGCCGGTTTTCCGACGGTTATGGATTGACGCCGGGCATTATCCACCGGTTGAGAGATGAGGGTGCGCTGCCGGACCTGCTGGTGACCGTGGACAACGGTATTTCCGCCGTGGAAGGTGTTCGCGCAGCCCGGGAACTGGGCATCCGGGTGGTTGTGACCGATCATCACCTGGCCGGTGAAACCCTGCCTGAGGCGGACGCCATCGTGAACCCCAACCAGCCCGGCTGCCCCTTCTTGAGCAAGAACGCGGCGGGCGTGGGTGTGATGTTCTATGTGCTGACGGCTCTTCGAAAGCATCTGCGTGAGCAGGGCCTGTTGCCAGAGGCGCAACCTAATCTCGGCAATCTGTTGGATCTTGTGGCGCTTGGCACTGTAGCGGACGTTGTTCCCCTGGACCATAACAACCGCATCTTTGTGGAACAGGGCCTGCGCCGCATCCGCCAGGGGGAGGCCCGCCCCGGTATTCTGGCGCTGCTGGAAGTGGCAGGCCGCGATCACAGCGAAATCAGCTCCACGGATCTCGGGTTTGTGGTTGGCCCAAGGCTGAATGCTGCCGGTCGCCTGGACGATATGAGCGTGGGCATTGCCTGCCTGCTGGCGGACAGCCGTGACGAAGCCCAGCGCCTGGCTCGAGAACTGGATACCTTCAATCGTGAACGTCGCACCATCGAAAAAGATATGAAAACCCAGGCTCAGGACCTGCTGGCGTCCATGTCGCTGGACATCGAGGGCCTGCCATGGGGCCTGGCCCTGTTTGACACCGACTGGCACCAGGGTGTGATCGGCATACTGGCGGCCCGTATCCGCGAGCAGACTCACCGCCCGACGATTGCGTTTGCGCCGGACGACAACGGCGAGGACATCAAGGGTTCGGCCCGTTCCATCCCGGGCCTGCATATCCGCGACGTGCTCGCCGTGGTTGATGCCAGGCACCCGGGGATGATGAAAAAATTCGGCGGCCATGCCATGGCGGCAGGCATGACCCTGTCCCGCGGTGATCTGGATGCGTTCAGTGATGCGTTCGACCGGGCGGTCCGCGATACCTTGCGGGCGGAAGACCTTGAGGCGGCCATCACCACCGATGGCCCTCTGAGCCCGGACGAGCTTCACCTGGAAACCGCCACCCTGTTAAAGCGTGCCGGTCCCTGGGGGCAGCATTTCCCGGAGCCCCTGTTTGACGGCAACTTTCGTGTGGTCAGCCAGCGCATCGTTGGCGAGAACCACCTGAAGCTGGTGCTCCAGCCGGAAGAGGGCGGCGCCATCATCGATGGCATCGCCTTCAACACCGGGCCGGAAGTGCCCGACTACACCAGGACTGGTGCGCGGGTGGTTTACAAACCTGATGCAAATACCTTTCGTGGGCGTACTAACCTGCAGCTTTTGGTGGATTATCTGGAGCCTCTGGCCTGAAGGTTGGGAGTCTGGCATTTGGGGACTTGGCCTTGGCGGGCTGGGCCCGGGGTGGGGGTATCTTTTCTTTGGAAAAAGAACTCGCTTCGCTCAGACACCTTTTTCTGGCAGAAAAGATACCCCCACCCCGAGCCCGATCACACCTTGTATGAATGCCACACCCAGCTTTGGGCGCCAGGCAGGGCCGTTGTTCCGGGAGTGTCGAAAACATGGATGTTTTCGTCAAGCGTACATGGACGTATTCACAGCGTCTCCCGGAACAACGGCCCTGCCTGACGCTTTCACCGAAGTAGCGGTTACCACCGGCTGATTTAAAAACAGATTTCCGGTAGAATCTCGCGTCTGATTTTGATCGCATTCATTTTCCGAGCGAGAGTAAGGATTTCATGGAAATCAATCCCATTGTTACGAAGATAAAAGACCTTCGTGAGCGCACTGAAGCGCTCAGGGGGTATCTTTGACTACGATCAGCGTAGTGAAAGACTGACCGAAGTTGAGCGTGAGCTGGAAGTGCCTTCCGTATGGGAAGACCCCGAACGAGCACAGGCGCTGGGCAAGGAACGCTCCGATCTTGAATTGATTGTTCGTACCATCGACAACCTCACCTCCGGCCTCGAAGACGCCGAAGGTCTGCTCGAAATTGCGGACGAGGAAGAGGACGAGGGCACGGCCGCGGAGATCGAAGCCGATCTGGCCGGGCTTGATAAAGAGCTCGAGAAGCTCGAATTCCGCCGCATGTTCTCCGGCGAGATGGATGCCAACAACGCCTATCTGGACATTCAGGCCGGCTCCGGCGGTACTGAGGCCCAGGACTGGGGCAATATGCTGTTGCGCATGTACCTGCGTTGGGCTGAGCGCCGTGGCTTCAAGGCCGAGATCGTCGAATTGCAGGAAGGCGATGTGGCTGGCATCAAGAGTGCGACCATCCACATCCAGGGCGACTATGCGTTTGGTTGGTTGCGCACGGAAACCGGTGTGCATCGTCTGGTGCGAAAGTCGCCGTTTGATTCCGGCAACCGCCGTCACACGTCGTTCTCATCCGTCTTTGTCTCACCGGAAGTGGACGACAGCTTCGAGATTGAAATCAATCCGGCAGACCTTCGTGTCGACGTCTATCGCGCCTCGGGTGCGGGTGGTCAGCACGTAAACCGGACCGAATCTGCTGTGCGTCTGACTCACAATCCCACTGGTATTGTCGTGGCCTGTCAGGCTGGCCGAAGCCAGCATCAGAACAAAGACCAGGCCATGAAACAGCTGAAAGCGAAGCTGTTTGAGCGTGAGATGCAGGAGCGTAACGCCGAGAAACAGAAGGCTGAGGATGCCAAGGCGGATATCGGCTGGGGCAGCCAGATCCGCTCCTACGTGCTGGACGACAGCCGTATCAAGGACTTACGCACCAAGGTGGAAACCAGCAATACCCAGTCGGTGCTGGACGGTGACATCGACAAGTTCATCGAAGCCAGCCTGAAGATGGCGCTGTAAACAGCGCCTTTGCCATGCTAACCCGGACAATTCCCGATTTTGCGAGCCAACATGACTGAACACACCCCGAATGCACAGCCAGAGGACAACAAGCTGATTGCCGAGCGTCGCGCCAAGTTGGCGGAGATGCGTGATCAGGGCAATGCCTTTCCCAACAACTTCCGTCGCGACGCCACCGCGGCCGAGCTTTTGGCCAAATATGGCGACAAGAGCAAGGAAGAGCTGGCTGAGATGGGCATTCAGGTGGCTGTTGCCGGCCGCATGATGCTTGATCGTAAAGCATTCAAAGTGGTTCAGGATATGACGGGCCGCATTCAGATCTACGCCTCAAAAGATGTCCAGAAAGACACCAAGCACTGGGATCTGGGCGATATCGTGGGGGTGCGGGGTATTCTGTGTAAGTCAGGCAAGGGTGACCTCTATGTAAGCATGGACGAGTACACGCTGTTGACCAAGTCGCTGCGTCCATTGCCGGAGAAACACAAGGGGCTGACCGACACGGAAGCCCGGTATCGTCACCGCTACGTTGACCTGATGGTGAACGAAGACAGTCGCCGCGTGTTCTATGCACGTTCGAAGATTATCAGCGTCATGCGTCAGTACTTCACCGACCGAGACTTCATGGAAGTCGAAACCCCGATGTTGCAGGTGATTCCTGGTGGTGCCACGGCGCGTCCGTTCGTGACTCACCACAACGCCCTGGGTATCGACATGTACCTGCGTATTGCTCCGGAGCTGTTCCTCAAGCGCCTGGTGGTCGGTGGTTTCGAGCGGGTATTCGAAATCAACCGCAACTTCCGTAATGAAGGGCTTTCCACCCGTCATAACCCGGAATTCACCATGGTGGAGTTCTATCAGGCCTATGCCGATTACAACGACCTGATGGACCTTACCGAAGACATGCTGCGCACCATTGCCCAGAAAGTACTCGGTACCACCACGGTGGTGAACACCCGTACCCTGTCCGATGGCGAAGAAGAAACCATTGAGTACGACTTCGGCAAGCCTTTCGAGCGCCTGACCGTGGTGGACGCCATCCTGCGATACAACCCCGATATCAAAGCCGAACAACTGGCCGATGAAACCAGTGCTCGACAGGTAGCGAAGGATCTGGGCATTCACCTTAAAGAAGGCTGGGGACTGGGCAAGGTGCAGATCGAAATCTTTGAAGCGACTGCTGAGCATCGCCTGATGCAGCCCACATTCATTACCGATTACCCGAAAGAAGTGTCACCGCTGGCCCGCTGCAAGGACAACGATACGTTCGTCACTGAGCGTTTCGAATTCTTCGTGGGCGGCCGCGAGATCGCCAACGGATTCTCCGAGCTGAACGACGCGGAAGACCAGGCTGAGCGCTTCCAGGATCAGGTGGCCGAGAAAGACGCCGGCGACGACGAAGCCATGTTCTACGACGAAGACTACGTCATGGCGCTGGAATATGGCCTGCCACCGACCGCAGGTGAAGGCATTGGCATCGACCGTCTGGCCATGCTTCTGACGGATTCCGCCTCGATTCGCGACGTCATCCTGTTCCCCGCCATGCGCCCGGAGCACAAGGCTGAAACGAAGAAAGACGAGGGCTGAACATGCAGCCGGTGGAGATACTGGCAAGCCAGCTAAAATCAGGGCGAGGTTGGACGGAGCACCTTGGTGACGAATTCCGTCAGCCCTACATGCAGCAGCTGGCTGAATTCCTCGCGGCGGAAGAGCAGGCGGGAAAGACCTTGTTCCCCGCCAGCCAGCATTGCTTCAACGCCCTGAACAGCACACCGCTGGATAAGGTGCGCGTGGTTATTCTCGGCCAGGACCCCTACCACGGTCCCGGCCAGGCCCACGGCCTGTGCTTCTCCGTGCGCCCGCACGTGGCCACGCCGCCGTCGTTGGTCAACATCTTCAAAGAAATCCACGCCGACCTCGGCATTCAGCCCCCAGACCACGGCTGTCTGCAACCCTGGGCGGAGCAGGGCGTGCTCCTTCTCAACAGCGTCCTCACCGTCGTCCAAAGCCAGGCTGGCGCCCACCAGGGCAAAGGCTGGGAAACCTTCACCGACCGCGTCATCGAAACCATTAACCGCGAGCGTGAAGGGGTGGTGTTTCTACTCTGGGGAAGCTACGCCAAGAAAAAAGGCCAGCACATCGACCGAAGCAAGCATCTGGTACTGGACGGGCCACATCCATCGCCGTTAAGCGCCTACCGCGGCTTCTTCGGCTGCAAGCATTTTTCCCGGGCCAACGAGTGGTTACAGCAGAAGGGCCTGCCGACCGTTGATTGGTCTTTGCCAAACAAATCGCAGCTACTGGAACAATACGGTAAGAGCCAATCCTGAAAAAATGAAGCGGCCCGAAAGAGCGGCCCGCAACTGTATTGATCGGCCGGAGGTGGGGGTATTTTCTCTGACAGGAAAAGGTGTCCGAGCGAAGCGAGTTCTTTTCCCGAAGAAAAATACCCCCACCTTCGGCCAGCCCCCAAACCTACTGAAGAAGCGCCATAGCAGCTTCCATCTGCGCATTCAGGTCCTCTTCCTCGCTCATATCCACCTCAGGATCCAACCCAAGACGATCAAACGCCGAAATCGTCTTCCAGTCCACCTCCGTCCAGGGATGATCTGTCCCGGCAATCAACTGCAGATTGGCAATCATCACCAGATCCGCATAATCCGCTGCCGGCACCTCACGATGCAGGTTCGCGTATTCCAGAGGCACATTCTGAAGTTCTTTCGGGAAATCCCATTTCTGCAGAATCGTCGCCCCGATACGCGGATGAATTTCATCAATCACATTGTCCAGCATGATGCTACTGATCTGAATATCCCGGTCTTCCACATAGCGCAGAATCGGCAACACCCCGATGAGGTGAACCAACCCGGCCAGGGTGGCCTGATCTGCCTTGAGATTGGTGTAATGCTGTGCCAGCACATGGCACACCCCGGCCACCTCAGTGCTCTTTTGCCAGGTGGCACGCAGGCGCTTGTCGATCATGTCCGAAGTGGCCTGGAACATCTGCTCCATGGCAAGGCCCATCGCCAGGTTGCTGGTATAAGCCATGCCCAGGCGACCAACCGCCATATTCAAGTTCTCAATCGCCCGGCTGCCGCGAAATAGCGGGCTGTTGCAGACTCGAATAATACGGGCTGACAGGGCCGTGTCGTTGCTGATGACCTTCACCAGGTCAATAATGGCCGAGTCCTCGTTTTCTGCGATGTCGCGTACCTGAAGCGCAACTTCCGGAAGTGTCGGAAGTACCAGTTTGTCGTTTTCAATAGCGTCGGTCAGGTCGGTTTTTATGGTTTCTACAATGTTGGACATAGTCAGTTTGAATCCGCCTGTTAAGTGTCACCTGGCCGGCAGGAACGTCCGGAAAGGCTAATATGTTCATGTATATGACGTACTTTATAGCAAATTATCGGGATTCTTCCTGTCAACTTATGTATCAGGCGTGTCGGTTTTTTCACGCTCCGGAACAGAATACGGCAAGGGGTGCAGTGACAGAACCGCGTCGGAGGCGCTCTCGGGTACCAATGATTTCTCCGCCGCATCGTGGCGCACAACGGCCAGAATCTCCGAGTGTCCGTCAGAGAAACCAACAGAATTCACGACATTTCCCACTGACCGATCTCCGTCCAGCAGCGACTCACCGGGGGCAGGCAGGGTACCGGCATCGCTGCAGGTATACCGGAAAAGGCTTTTTTTGAGTTGCCCCAGGAAGTGCATGCGCGCGATCACCTCCTGCCCGGTGTAGCAGCCTTTCTTGAAGTGGATGCCTCCAACATGCTGCCAGTTCAGCATTTGCGGCACGAAGCTCTCCGTGGTGGCGGCCGTGAGCGATGCTACGCCGGCAGCAATTTCGGAAGCCTGCCAATCGGCGAGGGGGGCTGCAGGAATGTCCGCCAGAGCCTGTTGTAGCGATGTGTCCAGATCACCCGTTTGCCAGAGTTCATAGCGAGCCATGCCCTCGGCGGTGTCCATCGTACGTATCACGTGGCCTCCGTTGATTTTCACGGAATCGCCTGCGACTGCCAGTGCACCGGTGCCTTCTGGCAGCAGTTTTTCTACTGCGGCATCGCCCAGAAGTCCGATGATCCGAGCGTCCGACTCTACCTCCATTGACGTACCACGGAACAGCATCAGGTACTTGCGCAAATGAGTCACCGTGCCGTCGGAGAGATCCGCTGGCAGCTCCATCAATATGTCATCACCATCCCTCACCAACCGGGTCAGGCAATAGGCGCGCCCCTTGGGTGTACAGGCTGCCGCTCTTGGCGAATGACCCTGGGTGACATCGTCGATCTGCTGGCTGAACTGCCCCTGCAGGAACTTGTCAGTGCCTGGCCCGGATATTCGAACCATGACACGGTCAGAGATGGAAGCGCAGCGGGGCTGGGGAAGCGGATGGTTGGCCAACGGACTTTCGATGTCTGACATGAAGCACTCCAGAATCAGTGGATTTCCTGCGTTTGGCGACCAGATGCCTTGCTGCCAGAGGTCGGGCCCAGGCGAAGCCAGACCCGCAAACGGCGGAATGCATCGGAAGGGATGTTGCGAAACCGCGGCGTAACGGCAACCAGGACAACAGGATATGTACACGATATGGTGCCGGAATGCTGCAGTTTCAAGATCGCAAAGTGGGCACCCAGACGACTTTCGTCCGCAACCTGAACAGCGCGGTCCTGCCCTGAGCGAAGGCGCACGTATAATTGCTCGCCCTCAACCCGTAGTTCGGTTACGGCTGCCGGACCGACCAGCAAGCCGGTTCGGCGATACTCGAAAACCGCACCCACGAGTGAGGGGATAGCCAGCACCAGAAGGAGGGGGCTGAACTCACTGGCTACGGCGGCTACGAACAGGGTCAGCGCCAGCCAGGGCAGGGTGCACAGTAACCCGACAGCGTGGGATGGAATCAGCGCCAGTTCAATCCGGCTGGACACGGTTCAGTATGAGGTCAACGATGCGTTGCAGGTCGGGGTCTTCCGGGCGGCTGCGCTGCATGAACCACTCGAACATATCGGTGTCCTCGCAGTTGATCAGCTTTTGGTACCGTGCCTGGTCCTCAGCGGGAAGGTCTCGATAGGCGTTTTCAAGGAACGGGATCAGCAAAACGTCCAGTTCAAGCATGCCGCGGCGGCTGTGCCAGTAGAGGCGGTTGAATTCGGTGTTGTCAGACATTGATTCTCTCAGTTAACCAGTGGGCATTGGAGTGGACCGAGCCATTTCCTTCAGGGAGACGACCGTCGGTAAGTGGTGGGAACCAGTACGGTATCCCTTGCCTCGTGGAGTAGTCCGGGGAAATCCAGTGTGTAGTGCAGGCCGCGACTTTCCCGGCGCTGCAACGCGGAACAGATAATCAGGTCCGCCACGGTCACCAGGTTGCGCAGCTCAAGCAGGTCGTTCGAGACGCGGTAGTTGCTGTAGAACTCGCCAATTTCCCGTTCCAGCAGATCAATCCGGTGCTTGGCTCTCTGCAGGCGTTTGGTCGTACGAACGATGCCAACATAGTCCCACATGAAATGCCGCAGTTCGTCCCAGTTGTGGGAGATTACCACGTCTTCGTCGGAATCCCTTACCTGGCTTTCGTCCCAGTCCGGTGCTTGGGGTGGTGCAGGAATGTCCGATTCCCGTCGCGCTATATCCGCAGCGGCGGCACGGCCGTAGACCAGGCATTCAAGCAGGGAGTTACTGGCCATGCGATTGGCGCCATGCAGACCGGTAAACGCAGCCTCGCCGACAACATAGAGCTGGTTGATGTCGGTGCGGGCGCGTTCGTCACTGAGTATGCCGCCACAGGTGTAGTGCGCGGCGGGTACCACCGGGATCGGTTCTTTGGTGATATCAATCCCGAACGTCAGGCATTTTTCGCGAATGGTTGGGAAATGCTGTTTGATGAACTCGGCCGGTTTATGGCTGATGTCCAGGTATAGATGATCAGCACCCAGCCGTTTCATTTCGTGGTCGATGGCGCGGGCCACGATATCCCGGGGCGCCAGCTCGCCTCGATCATCGAAGCGATCCATAAAGCGGGAGCCGTCCGGAAGCTTCAGCACACCGCCTTCACCCCTCACTGCCTCGGTAATCAGGAACGACTTGGCATGTGGGTGGTACAGGCACGTGGGGTGGAACTGGTTGAATTCCATATTGCCGACCCGGCAGCCGGCGCGCCAGGCCATGGCTATACCGTCTCCCGAAGCTCCGTCCGGGTTGGTGGTATAGCGATACGCCTTGCTGGCGCCGCCCGTGGCGAGGATAGTGAACCGGGCCCGGAACAGTTCGACATGGTTGTCTTCCAGGTTCAGTATGTAGGCGCCTACGCACGCGTTTCCAGGCAATGCCAGCTTGCGATTGGTGATCAGGTCTACGGCAACCCTGCGGGACATCAGGGTAATGTTGGGGCGCGCCTGGGCCTGGGACGTCAGGGTGGTGGAAACAGCGTGACCGGTGGCATCGGCCGCGTGGATAATGCGGCGGTGGCTATGCCCGCCCTCCCGTGTCAGGTGGTACTGGGACTGGTCATCGCGGGTAAAGGTGACGCCGCTGTCGATCAGCCAGTTGATGCTCTCGCGGCCATGCTCAACCGTAAACCGGACAGCATCCTCGTGGCAGAGGCCGCCCCCGGCGTTGAGGGTGTCGCTGACGTGATTCTCAAGAGAGTCGTCGTCATCCAGCACGGCGGCAATGCCGCCCTGGGCCCAGAGTGTTGCGCCGCTGCTGATATCGGCCTTGCTGATGACGGCGATCTGCAGGTGCTCGGGCAAATTCAGGGCAACAGTGAGGCCGGCAGCACCGCTGCCGACAATCAGGACATCGAATTCGTAGGACTGTGGCATCGGGTCGTAATCGCGGGCCATAATGTGGATGTGTATTGAACTAAACTTTGCGCTCGCTGTCTATTTGGCCTGACGGGGTGCTCCCGGATAAAAGGGGGCATTGTAGACTCATCGGATGCCGGACAGCAGCATGATTCCATTGAATAGCAGGCAAGTGGGCCAGACGGTCGAACGCTATGGCAACTCCGGCACTCCGTCTATGAATGCTGATACAGAAAGACACAAGGAAGACGGCAGCGAAAGCCAGACAGACCTTCAGCTGGTAAAAAAGGTCCGTCATGGTGATCGGCCTGCCTTTGATCTTCTGGTTGTCAAATATCAGTCCAGGGTTGCGTCGATTATCAGTCGTTATGTCTACGACAGCCAGGAGGTGATGGACCTTACCCAGGAAACCTTCGTCAAGGCGTACCGGGCGATTGACCGTTTTCGGGGAGACAGCGCGTTCTACACCTGGCTGTACCGTATAGCCGTGAATACGGCCAAGAATTTTCTTGAGTCCCGCGGGCGTCGTCCGCAAGGCAGTGCCGACGCGGGGGAAGCCGAGAATTACGACGACGGTTCAAGACTCAGGGACAATGCGTCACCGGAGAAACTGTTGCAGCGGGATCAGTTGCAGAGCGCGCTCAGGGTGGCGATATCAAACTTGCCGGAGGAGCTTCGATCTGCGTTTTTGCTCAGGGAGTACGACGGGCTGAGTTACGAAGACATCGCCGGTATTCTCGAGTGCCCCATCGGCACGGTAAGGTCACGAATATTCAGGGCACGGGATGCAGTGGATCGCCACCTGGGCCCTTTGTTAAATGATTCCCGGACGTAATGAGGTTGCATCCTATGGATGATCGTCTCAAAGAAACGCTGTCGGCAATGATGGATGACGAGGCAGATGAATTGTCAGTTCGCAGACTGCTGTCACACGCTGAGCAGGATCAGGTTCGTTCGCAGTGGCAGCGTTGGCAGCAGGTGCGGGATCTCATGCATCAGGGCAGCGTGGCACCGGAGGCTGTGGATGTCAGTGCTGGGGTCAGGGATGTTCTGGATGGCAGCGGTGCGGTATCGCCTGCTGCGACAGTCGGCTCGATGCCCCGCCGGGACAAAAGCTGGCATTGGCCAGCGGTTGCGATGGTCACACTGGCAGCGGTGATTGGTTTTGGCGCCGGTGCTGGTTGGGAGTCCGCCGAAGATGGTGGAGCGATTGCAGCCGCGGGCGTTTCAGAAGAACAGGATCGGCAGGAGTCGGCGGTCGAGCCGGTGCCGGAGGTGGCATTGCAAGGACTTGATGAGGAGCAATGGGAACATCTTAGCCGCTATCTTCTTGAGCACGCCCAACACAACAGCGTAGGAGCCGGTCGAGGCTCCGTTGGCTATGCGCGTGTCGTTAGCGCGTCCGGACCAGGGTATTGACGTTTCATGTTTGCAGGACACTGGCTGGAGTTAAGCGGCTGATGGGCAGAATCGCAATGGCAATCCAGAGTCGATTCCCTGGTGCAATCAGGCACGGGCTGGTCATGTTAACGTTGCTCACCGTTCTGACAGGGCAAGTGTCTGCCGAGACGGCGGAGAGCGCCGGGAAGAATGAACAGAGCGCCGAATATTGGCTCAACCGTCTTGGTCCTGCCCTCAACATGACGTCCTATCGCGGCGTCTTTGTGTATGCCCGGGGTGATCAGGTCAGTTCGATGCAGATTGCGCACCGGTATCGGGATGGCATGGTGGAAGAGCGGCTGGTTCTGCAGGACGGAGCCAGCGGTGAGATCGTGCGAAAGGGGATGCGGGTTGTCTGTGTGCTTCCTGACCATGGGCGCATCCAGTTGGATCAGGTTATTCCGTCGGGTCCTTTTGCCGAGGCATTTTCCCATCAGTTGATGCCGGTCAGTCAATGGTATCAGCCAGAGCTGGTGGGCGATGATCGTATTGCTGGTTACGATGTGGTCAAGCTCGGGCTCAGGGCGAGGGATGATCTTCGATACAGTCACCAGCTATGGCTGGAAAAATCCACCGGTCTGTTGGTGAAGAGCCATGTGCGTTCCGTCGGCGGTGAGGTGCTTGAGCATTTTCAGTTCACCAGCCTTGAAATAACGGACTCTCTCCCGGATAGCGAATTTATCGTGCAAACGGAGGGAGAGGCCATCAAACGGGAATTGAAACCGGAACAGACGTCGTCTCCCGCGGCACGGATGGATGGTTGGACGCTTGAGTGGCGCCCGGATGGTTTTGTTCCCGCCGCTGCCCCGCGATCAGGCAAAGGGCAGGCAGTGGCGTTCTCGGATGGGCTGGCAGCCTTTTCTGTGTTTGTCGAACCAGCACGGAAGATGGTGATGCCCACCGGCGCTTCGCGAATTGGCGCAACCACGGTGTACATGAAACAGCTCAGTGTGGATGACATCGCGTTTTTCGTGACTGTGGTTGGGGAAGTTCCACCGACGACGGCCCGTAAGGTGGCCGAATCAGTGACGATTGACGATACCCTGGCGTTCGGCGGAGGCCGGAAATGATTACGGAAACCGGGAGGGTTGTCGGTGTTGCCGGCGACCGGGTATGGGTGCAGACGATTCGCACCAGCGCCTGTGAAAGTTGCTCGGCTCGTCATGGCTGTGGCCAGCGTGCACTGGCCGGTGTTTCAGGAGGCAGGGCCAATCAGGTTCTGGTGGCCAACAGCCTTGGTGCCGAGGTGGGTGATGAGGTGACGGTGGCCATTGATGAGTCCGCGCTGCTTGGTGCTTCCCTGCTTGTTTACGCCCTGCCATTGGTGTCGATGGTGGCCGGGGCTGTTTTGGGGCACCAGTTGTCGGCAGGCCACGCGGCCAGTGAGGCCGTCGCCATGATGGGTGCTGCGGCGGGACTTGCCCTGGGCTTCCTGGCCGCTCGCAGGGGGCAGTCACGTAAAGCGGGAACCTGGGAGCCGACACTGGTGGAGGTCAGGCAGGGGGTGGTCGCTTCCCCGGAATGATGTTCCAACAGGCTCTGTTGAAATTATCGGCTTTGACCGCACATTGAGTTTATAACGTCCGCTGAACAGGGGGTCTTTAATGCCTGAAGTAAAGAACGATCAAGACATGCTGCGCCGGCCTCAGCGCCAGGGTTCCATTGTGTTCGTCTGGTATCTTTTGTGTCTTCTTGTTCCCTTGTCTCTGGCTCAGTCTGTCTCAGCTCGCAGTCTCCCTGACTTTACCGAGTTGGTCGAAGAGAACTCGAATGCTGTGGTCAACATCAGTACAACGACCGAGCCCAAGTCAGCGAATCGTGGCCGCTCAAACGGTCTCCCTTTTAACGATCGACAGCTTGAGCAGTTACCGGAGTTTTTCCAGGATTTCTTCCGCGGTCCCCAGTCACCGTTTGGCGGCAGCCCTGGTGGTTCAGCCCCGCGTCAGTCCATGGGGTCCGGGTTTATCGTTTCCAGTGATGGCTATGTGTTGACCAATAACCATGTGGTGGAAGGGGCCGACGAGATCATTGTGCGCCTGAATGACCGTCGAGAATTGCCTGCCAAACTGATTGGCACTGACCCACGTTCGGACATGGCGGTTCTGAAGATTGAGGGCGGCGACGACTTGCCTGTGGTGCGGATCGGGCGCTCCAATGACCTGAAAGTGGGTGAGTGGGTCCTGGCTATCGGCTCGCCCTTTGGTTTTGATTACACCGTAACAGCGGGCATTGTCAGCGCCCTGGGCCGTTCACTGCCATCGGAAAACTACGTTCCGTTTATCCAGACTGACGTTGCTATCAACCCGGGTAACTCCGGCGGGCCACTGTTTAACCTGGACGGCGAGGTTGTGGGTATTAACTCCCAGATCTACACCCGCTCGGGTGGATTCATGGGGGTGTCCTTTGCAATCCCCATTGATGATGCCATGAATGTGTTCCGGCAGCTTCGGGACGATGGATCGGTTTCCCGTGGCTGGCTGGGTGTGCTGATACAGGAGGTTAATCGAGATCTGGCGGAGTCATTTGGCCTTAAGCGTCCTCGAGGCGCCCTGGTTGCAGAAGTGATGGCGGGCTCGCCTGCCGAGAAAGCGGGATTGCAGGCGGGTGATATTGTGCTCGAGTACGAGGGCGAGGACGTAACGTTGTCTTCGGATCTGCCGCCGATGGTAGGGCGTACGCCGGTCGGTGAAACGGCCACCATGGAAGTAATGAGGGAAGGCCGGCAGATTACACTGGACGTTGAAATCGGCAAACTGCCGGAAGAGGGTTCGGAGCAAGCCTCCGCTCCGGCGTCCAGCAACAACGGCCCATCATCGGCGCCATTGGGGATGACGGTTGAGCCTCTGCCAACTGAGCTTCAGGAGTCGCTGGGGATATCTGGGGGAGTGCTTGTGGCAGACGTTGCCCGCGGGCCAGCGCTTGATGCGGGTATCCGTCCACGGGATGTGATCACCGAGCTGAACCGCCGCAAAGTCACCTCTGTGGAGGATTTCCGCGAAGCGGTGTCCTCCTTGCCAGACGACAGCGCCGTCTCGGTGCGCGTTGTTCGCCAGGGGCGGGCCACTTATCTGGTGATGAAGCCCTGACGGTTGATCCGCCGGATCGGCGGACACAAAATGGTACAAAACTGAGAGCCCTGCTGGGGGTCGTTTAAACGACAGCCAGTGGGGCTTTTGTTATACTTCCCAAAATAATCAGATTACTGGCCACGGATCGGACCTGCACGAGAATGATGAACAGAAAGGAACTTCCCCTCCGGAAACTGCTCCAGCTGCGCTACTCGTGGGCAGCATGGCTAGTGCTGATTGCATCTCTCGCTGTCACCGTCCTGTTATGGCAAGTTTCCATTCGCCTGGTCGAAGACCGTACCGAAGCCCGTTTCAAAACACAGTCACTACAGCTGCGAACTGCTATTGAAGAGCGCCTGCTGAATTATGAGCAGGTATTGGCCGGCAGTGCGGGCCTGTTTGCCGTTGCCGGTGAAGTGGATAGGGACGATTGGCGTGAATACGTCGACAATGTGGATATCAACCGTTATTACCCGGGCATCCAGGGCATTGGCTACGTGAAAAGAATAGGTGTCCGCCAGATGGCGGACCACATCGCGTCGGTCAGGAAAGATGGTGTCCTCAATTACCTCGTGACGCCTCTTGGTACCGGGCCGGATTACTACCCCATGGTGTATCTGGAGCCCGGAACGGAGCGGAATCGCAAGGCACTTGGTTACGACGCCTTCAGTGATCCGGTGCACCGGCATGCCATGGCGAGGGCACGGGACCATGCCGAGCCAAAAGTGACGGGTAAAGTCGTGCTGGTTCAGGAGGAAGTGGCGGAGGATCAGGCTGGCTTCCTGATGTATTACCCGGTTTACCAGGGTGGGGAAATACCTGAAAGTCGTGTTGAGCGGCAGATGATGCTCGCCGGTTATGTGTTCAGTGCCTTTCGGATGAACACCCTGCTCGATGGCATCGTCGGCCTGATCTCGCCATTCCTGGACGTGAAAATATACGACAGCGGGGAGGTGTCACGGGATACGCAGATGTATGGGTCAAACCTGGGCTCCCTGGATGAGGATTTCAGTTTTGAAATGAGTCAGACCATTACCCATGGTGGGCGCGACTGGTTGCTGCAAACCCGTTCCACACCGGCGTTTGACTACCTGGCGTCTGATCCGCGGCCGCCCATCGTTCTCGGTTCCGGTATTGTTATCAGTCTGCTGATGTTCCTGTTCGTGTTGACCATGATTCGCGGCCGGATCATGGCGCAGATTGGCGCGGGTCGCTACCGGGCTATTACCGAAGGTGCCGCGAACGTGACTCTTGTGCTGGATCGCGATGGCACGCCGCGTTACGCCAGTCCGTCCAGTCACGACATTTTGGGCTTCGATCCCGACAAGGTTTATGGTCTGGAGTTGGCCTCCCTGGTGCATGCCGAGGATTGGCCGCAGTTAAAGTCCGGGTTTGATGAAGCGGTCAAATCACCTGGGAAGCAGATGCCGGTGATCCGTGGTCGTATACGCGATGCGCAAGGTCAGTGGCGGGATATGGAAGGCACGTTCACAGCCATGCTGACGGTGCCCGGCGTGAATGGGGTGGTGTTGAGCCTCCGTGACCTGACCCAGCTGAAAGCCGCACAGACGGAGCTGCATCGCCTGGCGTTCTACGATCCGCTGACCGGGCTTGCCAATCGCCAGTTGTTCCGTGACCGGCTTAACCATGTGGTGCGCAGAAGTCGTCGCACCGAAGAGCCGGCCGCCCTGATGTTCCTGGATCTTGACGGCTTCAAACGTATCAACGATACCCTCGGCCACGATAGTGGCGACGAACTGCTGAAGCAGGTTTCCCAGTGGTTATCCGGCTGCGTGCGGGAGGAAGATTCGGTGGCCCGGCTGGGTGGCGACGAGTTCGTGGTGCTGTTGTCACGAATCAGCGGTCCCGATGACGCTGGCAAGGTTGCCGAAGCCATACTGCGGAGGCTGTGCCAGCGAATTCGTCTCAACGATCACGAAGTGGGGGTTACCGTCAGTATCGGTATTACCATGATCCCTCACGACAGTGAGGACCCCGGTACGCTGATGAAGTATGCCGACCTGGCCATGTACCGGGCCAAGGAGTTAGGGCGCAACACCTACCAGTTCTTTACCCCGGCCATGAACATCAAGGCCGCCAGGCGGCTGCTTCAGCAGGAAGAACTGGCGACCGCACTGGAAGGCGATCGGTTTGTGCTGCATTACCAGCCCAAGGTGGATCTCGAGAGTGAGCGGGTGATTGGCGTCGAGGCTTTCCTGCGCTGGCACCACCCCGAGAAGGGGCTGGTCAGTGCCCAGCAATTCATTACCCTGGCCGAGGAAACGGGCCTGATCATACGTCTTGGCGAGCTGGCGCTGAGGCAGGCCTGTATCCAGGTTCAGGCCCTCGAACGGGCCGGGTTTGAATCGTTGAAAATGGCGGTCAACCTGTCCGTTCGCCAACTGACGGATTCCGGGTTTCTGGATATGATGCGCCAGGTCATTACCGAAACCGGGGTGTCGCCAGAGCGGCTTGAACTTGAAATGCCAGCGGAGCTTCTGAATGAAGACCCGCGTATGCTGAGAGAGCTCCTTGTGTCCCTGCACGACATGGGTGTCTGCCTGATCCTGGATGATTTTGGCACCGGTTCCTGTTCTCTGGTGGCGCTCCAGCAGTTGCCATTGGACGTTATCAAGATTGACCATCGTTTTATTCGCGACATCCCGTACAACGTCAGTGCAACCGATGTTGCCTCGGCGGTGATCGCACTGGCCAGAAAGTTACACTTGACCGTTGTTGCCGAGGGTGTGGAAACGCCTCAGCAGTTGAGCTTCCTCAAAAGCGCCGGTTGCGCCCAGTGTCAGGGCAACCTGTTCAGTTATCCGCTGGACGAGGATGCGCTTATCGGCTTCCTTATTCGGCAATATGAACGGCCGCTGATCTCCTGATCATGGCAATAGCGGCCGGTAACCGGTAAAATCACGCCGTCGCCGGACTCCGGCAACGGCCCTTCCGGGCTCAATCCTTCGTCTTTTGCGAGTATTCATTGTCTGTGACTGAACTGAGCCGAATCCGAAATTTTTCGATCATCGCCCATATTGACCATGGTAAATCCACTCTGGCAGACCGCTTTATCCAGATCTGCGGTGGCCTGACAGAACGCGAGATGGCTGAGCAGGTCCTTGATTCCATGGATCTTGAGCGTGAGCGTGGTATTACCATCAAGGCCCAGAGTGTGACTCTGAACTACAAGGCTCGGGACGGCATTGAATACAAACTGAATTTCATCGATACACCCGGCCACGTCGACTTCTCCTACGAGGTATCGCGTTCACTGTACGCCTGTGAAGGTGCGTTGCTGGTGGTGGATGCCGGCCAGGGCGTTGAGGCCCAGTCTGTCGCCAACTGTTACACCGCGATTGAACAGGGGCTGGAAGTAGTTCCGGTGCTCAACAAGATGGACCTGCCGCAGGCTGAGCCGGACCGCGTAGCCCAGGAAATTGAGGACATCATTGGTATAGAGGCAACCGACGCCGTGCGCTGCAGCGCCAAGAGTGGTTTGGGCGTCGAGGATGTTCTGGAAGATCTGATCAGGAAAATCCCGCCACCCAAGGGTGATCGAAAAGCACCCTTGCAGGCACTGATTATTGACTCCTGGTTCGACAACTACCTGGGGGTTGTGTCGTTGGTCAGGGTGACTGAGGGCACCCTCAAGAAGGGCGACAAGATCGTCATGAAGTCGACGGGCAAGGCCTGGAATGCTGACAAGGTCGGTATTTTCAATCCCAAACCCAAAGACACGGATATTCTGGAGTCCGGGGACGTTGGCTTTGTGGTGGCCGGCATAAAGGACATTCATGGTGCTCCGGTGGGTGACACCATCGTTCAGCAGAAAGGCTCGGAAGACATTCCGATGCTGCCCGGTTTCAAGAGGGTCAAGCCCCAGGTATACGCGGGTCTGTTCCCAGTCAGTTCTGATGACTACAACGATTTCCGGGATGCCCTAGAAAAGCTGACCCTGAACGACGCCTCTCTGTTCTTTGAGCCGGAGAGCTCGGATGCCCTTGGATTCGGCTTTCGCTGTGGCTTCCTGGGGATGCTCCACATGGAAATCATCCAGGAGCGGCTGGAGCGGGAATACGACATCGACCTGATTACCACCGCCCCGACGGTTATCTATGAAGTCGTTACCAAGCAAGGTGAGACCCTGTCGGTGGACAACCCCTCAAGTCTTCCGGATATTGGTTCCATTGAGGAAATGCGCGAGCCAATCGTGGAGGCCAGCATTCTGGTGCCCCAGGAACACCTGGGCAACGTGATCGCCCTCTGTGAGGAAAAGCGCGGCATCCAGAAGAACATGCACTTTATGTCCACCCAAGTTCAGGTGACTTACGAGTTGCCGATGGCCGAGGTGGTGCTGGACTTTTTCGACCGGATCAAGTCCGCCAGTCGCGGGTTCGCATCGCTGGACTATCAGTTTGTGCGGTTCCAGGCGGCCAACCTGGTGCGCCTCGATGTGCTGATCAACGGCGAGCGCGTGGACGCCCTGGCGCTGATTGTCCATAAGGACCAGTCCCACTACCGGGGTCGCGCTCTGATCGACAAGATGAAAGAGCTGATTCCGCGCCAGATGTTCGACATCGCCATTCAGGCGGCTATCGGGAATCAGGTGGTAGCGCGAGTGACCGTCAAGGCGCTTCGCAAGAACGTCACCGCCAAGTGTTACGGTGGCGACGTCAGCCGGAAGAAGAAACTGCTGCAGAAGCAGAAAGAAGGTAAGAAGCGCATGAAGCAACTGGGCAATGTTGAGGTGCCTCAGGAAGCATTCCTTGCCGTATTGAAAGTGGATAACTAAAAGGCACCTGAATGGATATTGATTTCCCCCTGGTTCTGGTTGTTCTGACGTTTGCAACGGGGCTGATCTGGCTGTTGGATGTTGTATTTCTGCGTAAGCGCAGGCTCGCGGTCGCAGAAGGCGCCAGCGGGGAGGTTGAGGCTGAGGAAGAACCGAAGGAGCCTTACCTCGTTGATCTTAGCCGTTCGTTCTTCCCGGTGCTGGCGGTGGTGCTGGTTCTGCGCTCGTTTCTGGTGGAGCCTTTCCAGATTCCGTCCGGCTCCATGTTGCCTACCCTTGAAGTCGGAGACTTCATCCTCGTTAACAAATACGCCTACGGGCTTCGCCTGCCGGTTGCGGGCAACAAAATCCTGGCAGTGGATGACCCCCAGCGCGGTGACATCATGGTGTTCCGCTATCCGGATGACGGTAGCACCAATTACATCAAGCGGGTGGTCGGGCTTCCGGGAGACCGTATTCGATACCAGGATCGGGAGCTGTTTATCAACGGCGATAAAGTGGAGACGCGCTTTGTTGCCCGGCTGCCACCAGTGGAGCTGAGACGTGAATACCTGGGCGACGTTGAGCACGACATCTTCCTGACCCTGGGGCGCACGGGGCGCTCTGGTGAAGGCGAGTGGGTGGTGCCCGAAGGCGAGTATTTCGTGATGGGTGATAATCGGGACAACAGTAATGACAGTCGCTATTGGGGCTTTGTTCCGGATGAAATGGTCGTTGGCAAGGCGTTCGCGATCTGGATGCACTGGCAATCGCTCACCAGTCTGCCATCCTTTGACCGAGTGGGCGGTTTGGAATAAGTACGTTGTTATTCAGGGGTGTATCTAACATGAAGAAGAACAGTCTTTCCTCCATGCATCGGCAGTCGGGTGCATCGGCGCTCGTTATCATGATTATGGTGCTCTTTTTCGGCGGCTTGCTGACACTGGCCATCAAGCTGGGGCCAGCGTATCTTGATGACATTACCATTCAGGAAGCGCTTGAGAGCCTGGAAGGAACAGAGGATCTTTCCACCATGGGGCCTGCTCAGGTGAGAAGTCTGATAAACAAGCGACTTAGCGTGAACAATGTTCGCGGTTTTGATGAAAAGAACATCACCGTTGAGAAGGACGGGGATCTGGTCATCATCAATGTGGATTACGAAGTCCGTAATAACCTGTTCCGTAATGTGGATACCGTTATCCATTTTCAACATGAGTATGAGATGAAGGGCAAGTGAGTTCGCAACCGGATCTCGAGCAGTTACAGCGACGTATCGGCTACCAGTTCAAGACGCCTGAGCGGCTGTTGCTGGCGCTGACCCATAGGAGTTTTGGCAACCAGAACAATGAGCGCCTGGAGTTCCTGGGTGATTCCATCGTTAACATGGTCATTGCTGAATACCTGTACCTGCATTTTGAAAAAGCCCGGGAAGGTCAGTTGAGCCGTCTGAGAGCCCGTATGGTCAAGGGTGTAACCCTCGCGGAAATTGGCCGTGAATTCGAATTGGGCAAGTACCTCAGGCTGGGTTCCGGTGAAATGAAGAGCGGTGGTTTCCGTCGTGAATCCATTCTTGCCGACGCTGTTGAATCCATCATCGGAGCCATATACCTGGACAGTGATTTTCACACCTGTCGGGAACAGGTTTTGCGCTGGTTTGAGGTGCGCCTTCAGAAGCTGGATCTGCAGGATACCCAGAAAGACCCCAAAACCCGGCTCCAGGAGTACCTGCAGTCACGGCAGTTTCCGCTGCCTCGCTATGACGTCATTTCCGTGGATGGTGAAGCCCACGCCCAGACGTTCCATGTTTCCTGTGCCCTGCCATCACTGGACCGAAAAACGACCGGCACGGGCAATAGCCGTCGAATCGCCGAGCAGCAGGCCGCCCGCAATGCCCTTAAGCAACTGGGTGTGGAGAATGACTGATGAATGATGTGACTCGTCCGGAAAACCCGGACAGCCGTTGTGGTTTTGTGGCGATCGTCGGTCGGCCCAATGTGGGCAAGTCCACATTGCTGAACCACATTCTGGGCCAGAAGCTCAGTATTACGTCCCGTAAACCCCAGACAACCCGTCATCAGGTACTGGGCATCAAGACCGAAGGCCCGGTTCAGGCAATTTACGTGGATACGCCGGGGATGCACGAAGAAGAACCTCGCGCTATTAACCGGTATATGAACAAGGCGGCGACATCGGCCCTCAAGGATGTCGATGTCGCTGTGTTTGTTGTCGACCAGATGGCGTGGACGACGGCGGACGAAATGGTTCTGGAGAAGCTCAGTAGCCTGAAATGCCCGGTGATTCTGGCAGTGAACAAGGTCGACCGCATTGAAAATCGGGAGGCCCTGTTGCCGCACCTCGATATGCTATCCCGGAAGCGCGAGTTTGCCGAAATCATTCCGTTATCAGCTCTCAAGGGGATGAACCTGGAGCCGCTGGAGGCTGCGGTCAGTCGGTTCCTGCCGGAAAGTGTGCATTTTTACCCGGATGACCAGATCACGGATCGCAGCGAACGGTTTATGGCTTCCGAAATGGTGCGGGAGAAAATTACCCGGCAACTGGGAGCAGAACTGCCTTACTCCGTGGCGGTCGAGATCGAAGAATTTCGCAAGGACGGTAAGACTCTTCACATTTCTGCGCTGATACTGGTAGAGCGTGAGGGCCAGAAGAAGATCATTATTGGCGACAAGGGCGAACGCCTGCGGCGCATCGGTCAGGAAGCCAGAACGGATATGGAGCGCCTGTTCGACAGTAAAGTCATGCTGAGGCTCTGGGTCAAGGTCAAGCGGGGTTGGGCGGACAGCGACCGGGCATTGAAAAGCCTGGGTATGAACGACTTCTGAGGCAGCTATGACGGGGCCAATGCAACAGGAGCCCGCGTATGTCCTCCACCGCCGGCCCTGGCGCGAAACCAGTCTGATGGTGGATGTTTTTTCCCTCAACGCGGGCCGGGTAACCGTGATTGCCCGAGGCGGCAACAGCGCAAAGAGCCCGCTCAAGGCACAGTTGCAACCGTTCCAGCCTTTGTTGCTGGACTGGACCGGACGCAGCGACCTGAAGACGCTGACTCAGGCGGACGTTCGCAGCGGCCCCACCCTGAAGCGCACTCTCTCCCTGTACAGCGGTCTTTACGTGAATGAGCTATTGCAGCGTCTGCTGCCGATGGCCGACCCTCACCACCAACTCTTTGCTGCCTACATTGATGTGATTGCTGAGTTGTCGGAAGCCAGTGACGTGGAGCCGGTTCTTCGACGTTTCGAGCAATCCCTGGCTGCGGAACTCGGGTATGACTTCGTCTGGGATCAGGCGACGGATAGTGGGCAGCCGGTCGAGGCCGGTGGGCTTTATTGCTATGATCCGGAGCAGGGGATTCTGGCCGAGCCCTCGCCGGGCTCCAGGCTCCGGAACCTGCCCGGGGATACACTGTTGGCGCTGGCTGATGGCGACCTCGAATCTGCGGAGTGCCGGCGCATCGCCAAGCGGGTAACAAGGGTACTTGTGGACTACCTGTTGCAGGGCAAGGTGCTCCATAGCAGAAGCCTGTTCAGTCATCATCGAGGAGACCGTAATGACCTCTAGCTCAATGAAGCCCAGAGTTTTGCTGGGTGTGAATATTGACCATGTTGCTACCTTGCGTCAGGCTAGGGGGACCCGATATCCGGATCCGGTACAGGCTGCGATTCTGGCGGAAGAGGCGGGCGCCGATGGTATCACCATCCATCCCCGCGAAGATCGCAGGCATATCCAGGACCGTGATGTGCTCCTGCTGAAGGAAATCCTCACTACCAAGATGAACCTGGAAATGGCGGTCACCGATGCCATGCTGGCATTCGCCGAGCAGGTGCGGCCGGAATGTGTGTGCCTGGTGCCCGAAAAGCGTGAAGAGCTGACAACTGAAGGCGGCCTGGATGTGGACGGCCAGGAGGCGCGGGTGGCGAAAGCCTGTGACAGGTTGGCAAAGGTTGGTGCCGAGGTCTCCCTGTTTATCGATCCGGATGTAACGCAGATTGATGCGGCAGTCCGTTGCGGTGCGCCGGTGGTGGAATTGCACACGGGGGAATACGCGGAAGCGACAGACCCTCAGATTGTTGAGGCGGCTTTTAACACCTTGCAGGACGCAGTGACTTACGCTCGCAAGAAAGGGTTGGTGGTCAACGCCGGCCACGGTCTGCACTACCACAACACTGAACGCGTTGCCGCCATCGCGGGTATCAACGAACTCAACATTGGCCATGCCATCATTGCCAGGGCGGTGTTTACCGGGCTCAAAGAGGCGGTAAAGGATATGAAAGCAATCCTCGAAAGCGCCCGAACCTAAGGCGCTGATCGTTCCTCAGTCCACGGTTGCCTGCCGAGGGTTTTGCTGCCGGAACAACTGCTGCCAGTCAGTTTGTTCGCTCCAGGTCTGCAAGCGCTCCATGGCTGCAAGCAATTGATTCTTCTGGTACTCCATATCCGGCGCCGCGCACTTCAAGGCGGTTTCCAGTTGGTTTGCAGCAGCGCGTAACTCCGGCACGCCACAGTAACGCGTGGCGCCATGCAGTTTGTGGACGCACTCCAGTAGCTCGTCCATGTCGCCTTTGCTCCAGAGTGCCGGCACCTGGTTAATGTCGGTATGGATCTGTTCGATCAGCATGCTGAACAGTTCCTCGGCCAGATCTGCTTTTCCGGCGGCCAACTGTACGCTTTCGGCCACGCTGACACAGTCAGGCTGTTTCTTTCTGGTTGACGGGCGAACCGAGCGGCGTGTATCGCGCACCTCGGGTACCGGCAGGTGTCCATCATCCGGGTCGGGGTGGCAGGTATAGCCAGTGTAGTCATGAATAATGTCGATCAGTTGGCTGTTGCTAATGGGTTTGGCCAGGTAGCCATCGAATCCCTGCTGGATCAGGCGGTCCTGCTCCTCTGCAAGGGCATGGGCCGTGAGCGCAATGATCGGAGTACGATGGCTGGCGCCATCAAGGCTTCTCAATCTCTCAGTGGTTTCCACCCCGTCCATTCCGGGCATCTGAAGATCCATGAAAACCAGGTCGAACGAGTGTTGGCGCGCCTTGCTCAGCGCTTCAAAGCCGCTGGTTGCTCCCTCAGCTACAACGCCGCAGTCGTTGAGCAGGGTCATTACCAGCTTCAGGTTGGCATCGTTGTCGTCCACCGCCAGCACTCTGGGTACGCGTGTTGATTGGGTTGGCAACTCACGGCTAATGGCATGGGAATGATCCGGCAACTGGCGTTGCCGGTTGCTGATACCGTGCACCAGCAGCAACAGTTCGTCGTACAGGGAGTCGCGGCATACTGGCTTGGTCAGGTGGCCACTGGCCAGCCCCGATAGCGGTGTATCGTGAGTTTCAAGGGTAGGGGTCAACAGCAGTGTGCGGCAATCCCGCTCCAGCTCCAGGGACCGTACTAACGAGCAGTATTGGCTTGAATTCAGCAGGTGACGGGTGATGCCGACAACCGCAACGGCGTAACCGGACTGCTCTTTTTGAGCTTCCTCTATCTGCTCCTGCATGGCACCCGGTGATGAAACCCGGTCGACCGTCATGCCCCATTCCCGGAGCATATGTTCTACCGCCAGGCCGGTGGTTTTCTGTTGGTCAAGGTAGATGGCCCTTTCGCCGCGCAAAGAGTCTTTGGGCGCGATGGCTTCGCCGTTAGAAGACAGTTCCGAGGTCAGGGTAAACCAGAACGTGGAGCCCTTGCCCAGCTCACTCTCAAGCCCGATCTTGCCGCCCATTTCCTCAACCAGGCGCTTGGAGATCGCAAGCCCCAGCCCGGTGCCACCGTATTGCCGGGCAGTAGAAGCGTCGGCCTGGCTGAAGGCGTTGAACAGGGACTGCTGCTGAGCTCGCGAGAGCCCGACACCGGAATCGGTAATGCTGAGTCTCAGGGTGATCCGGTTACTCTCTTTATCTTCTTCTTCAAGGCTGGCGCGCAGGACCACTTCACCGGTCTGGGTGAACTTGATGGCATTGTTGACCAGGTTGGTGATCACCTGCTTTACCCGTAGGGGATCGCCCATGATGTTGTCGGGTACATCATTGTAGACCAGTGGTACCAGGTCCAGGTTCTTGCTGTGAGCCGCCGGAGCCAGCATGACCATGACCTCTTCTACGATGTCCCGGAGCTGGAAGGGAATGCGGTCGAGGATGAGTTTGCCGGCCTCGATCTTGGAGAAATCCAGAATGTCGTTGATGATGGTCAGCAGTATTTCCGATGACTTGCGGATGGTGCTCAGGTGATCCCGCTGCTGGCGCGGTAGCGGGCTTTTAAGCAGTAACTCGGTGAAGCCGATGATGCCGTTCAGCGGGGTGCGGATTTCATGGGACATGTTGGCCAGGAATTCCGATTTGATGCGGCTGGCTTCCAGGGCTTCCTTGCGGGCGAAATCGAGTTCGATGTTCTGGATTTCGATGGTTTCCAGGGTTTCTCTCAGGTCTTCCGTGGCCTGGTCAATGTTCTGCTGCATTTCCGCCTGGGCTTTGCTCAGTTCCCCGGCCATGGCGTTCAGGCCAGATTCCAATTGCTCGAATTCAGGGCCGGCGCGGGTATAGACCCGAGTGTCCAGTTTGCCTTCCTTGAGTTTGGCCACCGCCTCATTGAGTTCGAAGACAGGATCGGTAAACGAGCGGCTCATGCGTAGCGCAATCATCAGGCTGAGGAGTACGCCGCCTAAGACGAGCAACAGGGAAATCAGCAGTGCTTTATAGGTTTCCTTTTCGGTGCGTATGTGGGACATCTCCACGGTTACCCAGCCGATCGGTTTCTTGCCCGCCCCCACGTTCTGGCGGGAATCGGGGTCAAGCATGCTTTCGATCATCAGGTCCTGGAGATAGACCGGTGTCACGAAAACAGTACTGTCGGCGCGGGTAACCCGTACCGCTTCTTCGCCGGTCAACGTGTCCTTGCCAATATCGTCGGAGCTGCCGGGGCCTGTGTGCAGCAGCCGGTTATGCTCGCTGTCGAAGAAGGTAATCGAGCGCACATCCTGCTCTTCCAGAAGGGCGTTGGAGAGGCTGCTGAGCAGGCTTCTGTTGGCAGTGAACAGGCCGTATTCCGAGCCGGCTGACAGCTGCCGCGAAAGCGACTCGCCACGATCCTGCAGGAGGCTTTCAATGTTGTTGACCCAGCTGTAGGTGAAGAAAAGCCCCAGCATCAACGTGGTCAGAAGGGTGGGGACGAGTGTCACCACCAGTACTTTTTTGCGTATGCCCCAGCGCCGCATAGTGAGTTCCCGATTGACGTCGCCGGCCTGATATCCGGCATTCTTCCCTGTCAGAATAGTTGATTCCACGCAGTCTGGCCGTGATGGCGTCCCCGGATATAGCCCACAGTCATGGATATAGCGAGAAGCTGTATTGGGAGACTGCGGATATTCCGCGTATCATGCGAACCCGGAGTGTATCACAGGCTTGTGTCGTCGGCGTTACCCGCTGGCGGCGGGTTCCGGAAGAATTGAGGAAGGTTACAACATGCATTTCCCGACCATCGAAGATTATGTAGGGCATACGCCTCTTGTGCGTCTGCAGCGACTTCCGGGCGAGACCAGCAATGTGATTCTGGCCAAGCTTGAGGGTAATAACCCCGCCGGTTCGGTGAAAGATCGTCCTGCTATCAGCATGATCCAGGAAGCAGAGCGCCGGGGTGAAATCAAACCAGGCGATACCCTGATCGAAGCCACCAGTGGAAATACCGGAATTGCCCTGGCGATGGCGGCTGCCATCAAGGGCTACCGTATGGTGCTGATCATGCCAGCGAACATGAGCGAGGAGCGTCGAGCGTCGATGCGCGCCTATGGGGCGGAGATTGTCACCGTCACCAAAGAGGAAGGCATGGAAACCGCCCGCGACCTGGCCCAACAAATGGAGGCGGAAGGCAAGGGTAAAGTGCTGGATCAGTTTGCCAACCAGGACAACCCGCTGGCGCATTACCGCACCACCGGCCCGGAAATCTGGGAGCAGACGGCAGGGCGGGTTACGCATTTTGTCAGCTCCATGGGTACCACCGGAACCATCATGGGCGTGTCCAGGTATTTCAAGGAACGGAATCCCGATATCCAGATTGTTGGCCTGCAGCCCCAGGAAGGAGCGTCTATCCCCGGTATCCGCCGCTGGCCGGAGCCGTACCTGCCGAAAATTTTTGATGCCACCCGTGTGGACACGGTCATGGACATCGGCCAGCAGGAAGCTGAGGACACCATGCGTGCCCTGGCCAGCGAGGAAGGCATTTTCTGTGGTGTTTCATCAGGTGGCTCCATCGCTGCAGCCCTCAAGCTGTCGGCACAGGTTGAAAACGCGGTGATCGTGGCCATTATCTGTGATCGGGGTGATCGTTACCTTTCCACCGGTGTGTTTCCCGGTGCCTGAACCCATCAAGACCTGAATCCAGTTAAGAGACTTTCTATGAGTAGAAGACGCAGGAAGGCCCTGCCAAGCGAACCGGTGCGCTGTGTGATTGAAACCCTCAGTCACGATGGCCGGGGCATCGCCCGGGACAACGGTAAGGCACAGTTCGTCGACGGCGCCCTGCCTGGCGAGACGGTCATGGCCAAATTTACCAGTACACGCAGCAAGTTCGATGAATTACGTGCTGTGGAAGTGCTTGAAGCCGACGACGCGCGTATGACTCCGCCCTGCGACTTTGCCGACCTGTGTGGTGGGTGTAGTCTTCAGCACATGAGTGGCGATGCCCAGATCCGGTTCAAGGAAGATACCCTGCGGGAGCATTTTGCCCATTTTGGGGGCATTGAACCGGATGAGTGGGTGGCGCCCATGCGTTCCCCGGCTCTGGGCTATCGTCGCAAGGCACGGCTGGGCGTGAAATACGTGCCAGCACGGGAGTCGGTGCTGGTCGGGTTCCGGGAAAAGCGCAACAGTTTCCTGACCGATATTGATCGTTGCGTGGTGTTGGATCCGCGTATCGGCGATCGCATCACGCCGCTACGTGAACTTCTTCATGGCATGGACGCCTATCGTCGCATACCGCAGGTGGAAGTCGCCTGCGGCGACGATTCGGCGGCGATGATATTCCGCAACATGGACCCGTTGAGCGATTCCGACAGGCAGTCGTTGATCGATTTCGGCCAGGCCCATGACTTGCATATCTATCTGCAACCGAAAGGGCCGGATACGGTTCACAGAATCTGGCCCGAGACCGGCGAAGAGCGACTGTCCTACGACATGGAGGAATTCGACCTGACCATGAAGTTCCATCCCATGGACTTTACCCAGGTCAATGTGGACATCAATCGCAACATGGTACATCGGGCCGTCGAGTGGCTGGACATCCAGCCCGGTGAGCGGGTGTTGGACCTGTTTTGCGGACTGGGTAATTTCACCCTGCCGCTGGCTCGCCGTGCCGGGCAGGTGGTTGGAGTGGAAGGTGACGATGCCATGGTCGTCCGCGGGCGGGAAAATGCGGAACTCAACGGGCTATCGAATGTCGCATTCCACGGCGCTGACTTGCAGGCGGATTTCACAGCACAACCGTGGGCAGCGGAGGGGTTTGACAAAATCCTGATTGATCCGCCGCGTTCCGGAGCCCAGGAGGTGTGTGAATACCTGACAGCCTTTGGTGCGAAGCGAATTGTTTATGTCTCCTGTAACCCGGCCACGCTGGCCAGGGACGCAGGGGTGATGGTACGTAATGGTTATCGACTGGTGAGGGCGGGCGTTATGGACATGTTTCCCCACACCACTCATGTTGAATCCATGGCGATGTTCGAGCGCGTGGATAATTGATGCCTCTCGGGACCGGTCAGGGATGGCCGGATAAGCGACCAGGAAGAACAAGAGCGATATGGTAAAAGTTCGCGAAGACTATGCAGTGACGGGTGACGGCCAGGTTGATATCGAGCGTTGGGTCCGTCAGATCGAGTCACAGACGCATCTTGAGGATGCTGAACAGTTCCGGCGGGCCTGTGAAATGGCCGCCGCGATTGATGTCCAGGCGGTACGCGAGGACAGGGTCTGGGCCCCGGGTGCCAGCAGCTTCCGAACCGGCATCGAAATGGCTCAGGTACTGGTGGAACTGCACCTCGACCAGACCAGCCTGGTGGCAGCAATTCTCTACCGGGCAGTGCGGGAGGAACGGATTCCCCTGGAGGACATCCGCAAGGAGTTCGGCGATGAGGTGGCCGGGCTGATTGATGGTGTTCAGCAGATGGCGGCAATATCGTCCATCCATCACCCTCTTAAGGGTAATGTGCTGGGCCAGACCGAGGGCCAGCTCGATAACGTTCGCAAGATGCTGGTCACCATGATCGACGACGTCCGGGTGGCGCTGATCAAGCTTGCAGAGCGGACCTGCGCCATTCGTGCGGTGAAAAACGCGTCTGAAGAGAAGCGCATGCGTGTGGCCCGCGAGGTGTTTGATATCTATGCGCCGCTGGCTCATCGACTGGGTATCGGTCACATCAAATGGGAACTGGAAGATCTTTCGTTCCGCTACCTGCACGAAACCGCTTACAAAAAGATCGCCAAGCTGCTCGATGAAAAACGGCTTGACCGCGAAAGCTACATCAAGCGTGTCATCACCACCATCAAGGACGAACTGGATGCGTCTGGAATAGACGGTGAGCTTTCAGGGCGTGCGAAGCACATCTACAGTATCTGGCGGAAGATGCGGCGCAAGGGCATCGACTTTTCTCAGGTGTACGATGTTCGGGCCGTCCGTATCCTGGTGCCTGAGGTCCGTGACTGTTACGCCGCGCTTGGTATCGTGCACACACTCTGGCGCCATATTCCCAACGAATTCGACGACTACGTTGCCAATCCCAAGGAAAACGGGTATCAGTCCCTGCACACGGCTGTCATCGGCCCTGAAGGCAAGGTGATGGAAGTGCAGATCCGTACCCAGGCCATGCATGAGGAAGCTGAGCTTGGCGTTTGTGCTCACTGGCTCTACAAAGGCATGGATAAGGGCAACCGGTCCGTGGGCTATGACGCCAAGATCAACTGGCTGCGGCAAGTGCTGGAGTGGCAGGAAGAACTCGGCGACCTGTCCGGGCTGGCGGATCATCTCAAATCCGATGTCGCCTCCGATCGGGTCTATGTGTTCACGCCCGAAGGCCATGTGGTGGACCTGCCACAAGGCGCGACGCCGGTGGACTTCGCCTATCGTGTGCACACGGAAATCGGTCATGCCTGTCGCGGGGCCAAGGTTAATAGCCGTATCGTGCCGCTGACTTACCCGCTGAAGACCGGCGACCAGATATCCATTCTCACGTCCAATAACCAGGCGCCCAGCCGTGACTGGCTTAACCCGAGCCTGGGCTATATCCAGACTTCCCGTGCCCGGGCCAAGGTTACCCACTGGTTCAAGCAACAGGACCGCGATCGCAACATTGTCGATGGTCGGGCCATTTTGGAAGACGAGTTCAAACGCCTGTCGCTGTACGAGGTGGACCTCAACGACCTGGCTCGCAAAGTGAATTACCAGGCTGCCGAGGACATGTATGCGGCAGTGGGGGCCGGGGATCTTCGACCCACCCACGTGGCTAACGTCGCCCAGCAGATGCTGGAGCCGAAATCCGAGCAACTGGATCTGAAGCTCAGCACACAGAGGCGCAAGCCCTACGACACCGAATCGGATATCCAGATTCTGGGTGTTGGCAAACTCAAGACCCAGGTGGCGAAATGCTGCAAGCCCCTGCCGGGTGATCCGATCGGTGGCTACATCACCGTCGGCCGTGGTGTCACCGTGCATCGGCAGGATTGCATCACCTTCCTGAATCTGAAGGAGTTCGAGCCCAATCGGATTATCGAGGTGAGTTGGGGCGGTCAGCCTGTGGCCGTGTATCCCGTTGATGTAGAAATTGAAGCTTACGACCGCTCCGGGTTGTTGCGGGATATCACCCAGGTGCTGTCGTCTTCCAAAAGTGACGTTCTGGCACTCAATACCCTGTCCAACAAGGATGAGAACACAGCCACCATGACCGTTACCCTGGAAATTTCCAGCCTTGATCAGTTGGCCAAGTTGCTCGCCCAGATTCGCAATCTCCCCAACATCATTAATGTCAGGCGAAAGCGATCATGAGCTATTCCATTGACGATCTTAAAACCTTGATGACACGGCTTCGGGACCCGGAGTCCGGGTGCCCGTGGGATACCCGCCAGAGCTATAAGACCATCGTGCCCCACACCATTGAAGAGGCCTACGAGGTTGCCGATGCCATCGACCGTGAAGACTACCCGCACCTGGAAGATGAACTGGGTGATCTGCTGTTTCAGGTGATCTTCTACAGCCAGATGGGGAAGGAAGATAACCACTTCGACTTCGACTCGGTGGTTGATAACCTCGTGCGCAAGCTGGTCCGGCGTCATCCCCACGTGTTCCCGGAAGGCACCCTGGAAAGCAGGATCGATCCGCACAACCGGCCCAGTGAGGCTGACATCAAGGCAAGCTGGGAACGTATCAAGGCAGAGGAGCGGGCGGCGAAGCCGGAGGCGTCTGCGAAGGCAGAGTCATCAAGCCGGCTCGACGGCATTGCCCGGACGCTCCCCGCAATGGTGCGCGCTGAGAAACTTCAGCGCAGGGCCGCCAACCATGGCTTTGACTGGCCAGAGGTTGAGCCGGTCTTCGACAAGCTTCACGAAGAGATCGATGAGCTAAAGAAAGCCTGGTATGACGCGAGTTCCGGCGATGGTCCGGCGGAGGCGGTGGAGGACGAGCTGGGTGACCTGTTGTTTGTGTGCGTCAACCTGGCACGTTTCATGAAGGTTAATCCTGAGCAGGCCCTCAACAGCACCAATCACAAGTTTGAGATGCGATTCCGTGCTATTGAGGAGCACCTCGAACGCGAAGGCCGTGATCTCGATGGCGAATCGCTGGAGGCATTGGACGCCGTCTGGCAAGCCGTCAAAGGGGTTGAAAGGACTCGTAAAAGGTAACGGATAAGTACAATCCGTTACCAAGTTTTCCGCCCCTGGTGCGGCCGCTTCGTCTACACTTCCGGTTAAGGATGCACACACTTTGTGCACCCTGTGGGCCACCAAGAAGATGCAGGAGTGAAGGCACCATGAAAATCAAAGATCTGGTCAACTACTGGGACAAGCACGCACGTGGTCGGCTGACCCGTGATGCGTATTTTGCCGACCTCTCTGACCAGCATCACAAGCGACTGGAAAAACTGGCCGCGTTGTATCCGATGAAGTCTTCCCAGGACCTGATGCGAGACCTGATTTCCGCTGCCCTTGATGAGCTGGAAACCAGCTTTCCGTACGTTCAGGGGTCTAAGGTTGTTGCGTTCGATGAAGACGGCTTCGAAATCTATGAAGATCAGGGGATGACCCCGCGCTTCATCAGTCTCAGCCAGAAGCATATCCAGCGGCTGAAGGCGCGCCAGCTCGAATCGGTTGCCTGATCAGGCCAACGCCTGATTGATCGCGACGGCCCTGCGATACCCGACGGGGTGGCTTCGCCACCCCGCAGAGAAGTGCCCCCGCTTTATTTATCCTTGCCTTCCAGCTTGTCCTTCAACGGGCTCAGCCTGACCAGGTCGTCCAACGCGGCGCCAATCATGTCATTCAGTATGTCGCTCTCTGAACGATCCGGGTAAAGCTCGGCCAGTGCTGCTATGCGCGCGGCATCTTCCAGCGGCAAGCGGAGATTGTAATCGTGGCTGCGCTCAACAGACTCTTTCTTGCTTTCCCAGTGTTTGGGCAGATCGGTTACTTTCATGGATACTCCTTGCGGCGATAGGCTTTAATCGTTAGAAAGGCTTTATAAGAGTAAACAGTATCGTTAGTTTACTTCGCCTCCGTCAATTTAAAAGGACGTCAATGTGACTGAGCTACACCCTGACCTTCGAGAAAACGTTCGCATGCTGGGCGAGTTGCTGGGGCAGAGTATCCAGCGTCACCCCGGGCAAGATTGCTACGAGTTGATAGAAGAAGTGCGGGCGGCTGCCAAGGCCGACCGTCGCCAGGAAAGCGGTTCCGGCCAGCGCCTGGTCAACCTGCTGGGCAAGCTTCGTGATGACGAGTTGCTGCCGGTAACCCGCGCCTTTAACCAGTTCCTGAACCTGGCCAATCTGGCGGAACAATACCACGGCATCCGCCGCAAGCGGGGTCATCAATCGGACCTGATGGTGGAATCCCTCGAAGAGGTGTTTGGCCGCCTCAAAGACGGTGGCGTCAGTGCCGATGAACTGCACAGGCGAGTGGCTGACCTTCGTATCGAGTACGTTCTGACAGCACATCCCACCGAAGTGGCCCGCCGTACGCTGATCATGAAGTACGACGAAATGTCCGATTGCCTGGCCCGACTGGATCATGAAGACCTGTTGCCCGCGGAGCGTGATGAAATCGTCGGACGCCTGTCGCAACTGGTCACCGAAGCCTGGCACACGGATGAGATTCGGCATGAGCGCCCGACGGCGGTTGACGAAGCCAAGTGGGGATTTGCCGTTATTGAGAATAGCCTGTGGCAGGCATTGCCGCGTTTTCTGAGAAGCCTGGATCTATCGCTTTCAGACGCCACGGGGAAGGGGTTACCGCTGGACGCGTCGCCCATCCGGATCGCCTCCTGGATGGGCGGTGATCGCGATGGCAACCCCAATGTAACTCATGAAGTAACCCGCAAGGTGTTCCTGCTGGGCCGCTGGATGGCAGCCGATCTCTACCTGCGGGATATCCAGTCCCTGCGAGCGGAATTGTCCATGTGGCAGGCCAGTAATGAGCTGCGGGACGTCGTTGGTGATACCCGGGAGCCCTATCGCCAGGTGCTGGCCGGGCTGAGGGAAAAACTGATCAAAACCCGGGACTGGGCGGAAGCCAGGGTTGCCGGCGAGCCCTCTGACGCCACCGGCATTCTGTTTGCCAACGAGGACTTCACAGGGCCGTTGGAGCTTTGTTATCGGTCCCTGGTGGACTGCGGACTCGAATCCATTGCCAATGGTCCGCTGCTGGACACCATTCGCCGCGCCCACACCTTTGGCTTGCCTCTGATTCGCCTGGACATCCGCCAGGAGTCGACCCGCCATGCCGAAGCGGTTGCGGAAATGGTGGATTACCTGGGGCTGGGCGATTATCTGTCCTGGTCCGAACAGGAACGCCAGGATTTCCTGGTGCGCGAACTCAAGGGGCGCCGGCCACTGATTCCCAGGCACTGGAAACCCTCCGACGAAGTCGCCGAGGTGCTGGCTACCTGCGAAGTGGTGGCAGAGCAGACGCCGGAAGCGCTGGGTTCCTATGTCATCTCCATGGCCAGCAAGCCGTCGGATGTGCTGAACGTGATTTTGTTGCTACGTGAAGCGGGTATGAAAAACCCGATGCGGGTAGTGCCCCTCTTTGAGACCCTGGATGACCTGCGCGGTGCCCCTGACAGTATGGCGGCGCTCTACAGCGTGGACTGGTATCGGGACTATTGCGAAGGCCGGCAGGAAGTCATGATCGGCTATTCCGATTCCTCCAAAGACGCTGGTCAGATGATGGCCGCGTGGGCTCAATACCAGGCTCAGGAAAAGCTCACCGAGGTCGCCAATCAGTATGGCGTCCACCTCACGCTGTTTCATGGCCGCGGTGGCACCGTCGGCCGTGGTGGTGGCCCGGCCAACCGTGCAATCCTGTCTCAACCGCCAGGTTCGGTGAACGGCAGTTTCCGGATCACCGAGCAGGGCGAGATGATCCGCTTCAAGTTTGGCCTTCCCCGGCTGGCGGAACAGAGCCTTACGCTGTACACCACGGCGGTGATTGAAGCCACCCTGGCGCCACCGCGAGGGCCAGAGCCGGAATGGCGGGAGGCTATGGACTGGCTCACCGAACGCTCCCTCAAAGCTTACCGTGACGTGGTTCGGGAGAATCCCGACTTTGTTCCCTATTTTCGCCAGGTCACTCCGGAACAGGCGCTGGGCAAGCTGGCCCTGGGTAGCCGCCCGGCACGACGCAAACCCGGCGGTGGCGTGGAAAGCCTGCGGGCCATTCCCTGGATTTTCGCGTGGACCCAGATGCGGATGATGCTGCCCAGCTGGCTGGGTAGCGACGTTGCCCTGGAGGAGGCATTTCACAACGACCGCGTGCCGGTGCTGCGGGAGATGATGCAGCAATGGCCGTTCTTCAAAACCTACGTGGATATGCTGGAAATGGTGCTGGCAAAATCTGACCTGCGAATTGCCAGCTACTACGAAAAGACGTTGGTCGATGATCCAAAACTGCTTGAACTCGGCAAGAACCTGCGGGAGCGCCTGCAGGGCTGCATCCGCCATTTGCTGGAATTGAAGCAGCAGGACACCTTGCTGGAACAGGAACCTGTATTTGCCCATTCCATGCGTGTACGTAATCCGTATACTGATCCGCTACACTATTTACAGGCGGAACTGCTCAAGCGTGACCGTGAGGGCGAGGGCAAGGGCGAAGTGCCCGAGATGGTTGAGCGCGCACTCAAGGTAACCATGGCCGGTATTGCGGCCGGCATGCGGAACACCGGCTAAAGCAGGTTCAGCGGATCATAAAAAACAGGAGTAACGCCGTGGCGTTAGCGGCAAGACTGGAACGCTTTTTAACCGGCAAAGGAATTGCCTATCGGGAACTTGAGATTGATCAGGTGCTTAGCTTTGACGCCGCGGTCATGGCGTCCGGGCGTCCTCAGGATGAGTTTATCCGGGCAACGCCCCTGATCGACATCAATGGCGTCGTCATGGCCGTTCATGGTTACAACACCAGTCTGGATATGGACCTGGTGCACAAGCAAACTGGCCGACGCCTGCAGCCGTTAACGGCTCGCCAGTCTGCCCGGCTGTTTGCCGACTGTGACCCGGGCTTCCAGCCGCCGGTCGGGGCTGCCTACGATCTGCCGGTACTCGTTGATGAGGATATCCTGGGATACCCCCGCACCCTCATGTGCTGCGGGACCGACAACACGCTTCTCGAGTTGGACCGCACCTCTCTGGCAAGGGCCCTGGCGGATGCCACTCAGGGCCACCTGGCGATTCGCGGGCAAAACAACGATGAGCGTGATGCCCTGACGCTGGAAGAAGTGGCCGACAAGCTGCAGAAGCTTTACCGTCTGCCGCCCATGCCAGCGCTGGCGCTGCGCATTCTCCGTTTGACGGCCAATTCCGAGGCGACCGCCCGCGAACTGGGCGAGCTGATAGAGTTTGATCCCAGCCTTACCGCGCAGATCATGCGCTATGCCCGTTCTGCCCTGTTCAACTATCCCGGTCAGATCAACTCGGTACAGGAAGCGGTGACCCGGGTTCTTGGGTTTGATCGTGTGGCCCATATCGCGCTGGGTATTGCGTCCGTGCGCGCTTTCGAAGTGCCCCGTCAGGGCATGCTGGGGATGGACCAGTTCTGGCGCCACTCTCTGTATAACGCGTTTGTTTGCCAGCGTATGGCGCCAAAGTGCCATTCCGATAAAGGCCTGGCGTATCTGTGTGGCTTGCTGCACAACTTCGGCCTACTGCTGATCGGCCACCTGTTTCCCCAGGAGTTTGACGAGCTGAATTCGCTGCGGGAAGCCAATCCCGACGCCAGCATGCATTCGCTGGAGCAACAGGTGTTCGGGGCCAGCAACGATCAACAGATGCTGGCGGTTGGCCACGGCGCCATTGGCGGCATCCTTCACCGACTTTGGGAACTTCCTGACCCGGTGGTCAAGGCCGCGGGCATGCATCAGCAGGAGGGCTACCATGGCGAGCATGAACAGTATGTGCTCATGGTCCAGCTGGCCAATGGGCTGCTGAAGGAAAGGGGGATTGGGGATGAGTTCAACCCGGATGATGTCGCCTCCCTTGCGTCGTCCCTCGGGCTTTCCGAAGGGGATGTTGCTCGTTTGAACGAGGAGATTGACAGCGTTTCCGGGGAGCTGGACGCGCTGGCGTTATCCCTGTCATCCTGACCGTCGAGCACTATCAGCTACAGCCGCAACTCACAGCCCGATGTAACCTTTTGGTGCATGCTACGGAGGTCCACTTTCTATGAGGGGGCTGAGTTCGTATAATGCGCCTTCCTTGGCAGGGGCTGCGGGCTCGTTGCTGCCGAGAAGCTGTCGCAAAGCCGCCGGGTTTTGCAACAGCTTTTCAAATGATAATGACTACAACGGGAGCACAGCGTTATGAGAATCATCATGTTAGGCGCGCCAGGCGCAGGCAAGGGTACGCAGGCCCAGTTCATCACCGAACGGTTTGAAATCCCGCAGATTTCGACCGGCGACATGCTTCGCGCGGCGGTGAAAGCCGAGTCCGATCTTGGCAAGCAGGTCAAGGAAGTGATGGCTTCTGGCGGTCTGGTGTCTGATGACATCATCATTGCGCTCATCGAAGAACGGGTTAAGCAGCCTGACTGCAAGAACGGCTTCCTGCTCGACGGTTTCCCCCGCACTATTCCCCAGGCCGAGGCCCTGAAAGACCAGGGTATTGTTATTGACTATGTGGTGGAAATCGCCGTTGATGACGAGGAAATCGTAAGCCGTCTGTCAGGTCGTCGGGTGCACGAGGGCAGTGGTCGCATCTATCATGTGAAGTACGATCCGCCCAAGACCGAAGGTAAAGACGACGAGACTGGCGATGCCCTCATCCAGCGCGAGGACGACAAGGAAGAAACCGTCCGTAAACGCCTGAAGATCTACCACGAGCAAACCGCGCCACTGGTCGGTTACTATCAGGACTGGGCGAAAGAAGCCCCTGCCGCTGCGCCGAAATATGTGCGCGTAAAAGGCGTGGGCAGCCTGGATGACATTCGCGACCAGATTCTTACCCAACTGAAGTAACCCTGTGAAACTACTGGCACTGGATACCTCATCAGAGGGCTGCTCAGCAGCCCTGCTGGTGGATAACAGCTTGGTGGAGCGGTTCGAGCTGGCTCCCCGCGGACACACCCGCCTGTTGATGCCGATGATCCGCGAGCTTCTCGCCGAGAAGGAACTAGTGCCGGCGGACCTCGATGCGCTCGCATTTGCCTGTGGTCCGGGCTCGTTCACGGGCCTTCGCATTGCTACGGGGGTTGTCCAGGGCCTGGCCTATGGTCTCGGAATCCCCGTTATTCCAGTGTCATCCCTGGCAGCCGTTGCCGAGGATGCGATACAGCATTGGCAAATGCTGGACGGCGACGCCGTTGCAGTGGCCTTCGATGCCCGCATGGGTGAAGCCTATTGGGCCTGTTATATGTGCCGAGATGGGCAACCGGAGTTGATGGGTCACGAGCAGGTCTGCGCTCCGGCGTCTGTGACTCTGGCCGATGGCGCATCCCGGTGGTTTGGTGCCGGTCAGGGGTGGAGCCTGAAAGAAAATTTCCCGGCCGATGTTGCCGCAACCATGGAGCGCATCGACGAGACTCTGGTTCCCAGGGCTTCCAGAGTGGCGGAGATCGCCGCCCGTGCCTTTCATGCGGGTGCCGGGGTGCCGGCCGAACAAGCACAACCGGTATACATTCGTGATGAAGTGGCCTGGAAAAAACTGCCCGGCCGCTAACAACAACCTCACTGCTACCACCCGGAATCACTGCCGATGGAACTGTGGCACATTATTGTATTGGCCGTTATACAGGGGCTGACGGAATTTCTTCCGATCAGCAGTTCGGCCCATCTGATCCTTCCCTCACAGGTATTTGGCTGGCCGGATCAAGGCCTTGCGTTCGATGTCGCCGTGCATGTAGGGACGTTGGCAGCGGTGATCTGGTACTTTCGCGCGGAAGTGGGCCGTCTCACGGTTGCCTGGGTTGGAGATACGGTTCGGGGCCGTGTCGGGCAGGATAGTGGCCTTGCGTGGGCGGTCATCGCCGGCACCATTCCAGCCGGACTGGCTGGTCTGTTGCTTAATGATTTCATTGAAACCTCCCTGCGTTCCGGGTTGGTGATTGCAGTTTCGACCATCGGTTTTGGTTTGGTGTTGTGGTGGTCGGACGCGGTGGGACGTCGCAACCGGGACCTGCCGGCATTGACCATGAAAGATGCGGTGATCATTGGCGTGGCCCAGGCGCTGGCTCTCATTCCGGGCACCTCCCGATCCGGTATTACCATCACGGCGGCTCTGTTTCTCGGGTTTGGACGGGAGGCAGCCGCCCGATTCTCGTTCCTGTTGTCGATCCCGCTGATTCTCGCCGCCGGTCTGCTGAAAACCCTGGAGCTGGTGGAGCAGGGCGGGGCAACCGACTGGGCGGCTATTGCCCTGGGTGCTGCGCTGTCATTTGTCAGTGCCGTGGTCTGTATCCACCTGTTTCTCAAGTTCCTTGAGAGACTTGGCCTGATGCCGTTCGTTATATACCGCCTGGTACTCGGTCTGCTGTTGCTTGTCATGCTCTGGTAGTGCAAACATTGAACAGCCTGCTTTAAAATTGGTCCAGGATCTTCCATAATCCACTACCTGTGGTCTTTTTAACCGGTGTGCCAGAATGATCGGTGGTGTTAACCCAAACAGCAGTCTTCCTTTCCAGTCCGGCAACAGCAGCCCGGTTCGTGAGCGCAGTGACATCGCTCGTGCGCCTGCGTCCGCCCCCGATAACGACAGCCAGGCCGTTCGCCGTGATCTCACCGATGCACGGGCCCCCAACGCCGAACAACGGCCGGTTCCTTCTGCTGAGTCGCTAGAGCGCCGTGTCGAGGCACGTCAAGCCGCAGAGGACGTGCGCCTGGAGCGTTTCCGTGCCGATGAAGTTTCCCTGAGCACCTCCAGAGCCCTGTCCACGTTTGCCGATGTCGCCGCCGGAGGCGATGTTGCGGATGCAGGGCTCTCAGGCATCGATATCCTGGTTTGATGTCGCCAGGAAGCACCCTGTCTGAACTTGCAGTTGGCTGCAGCCCCCTTGGCGATCTCCACGCTGCACGTTCCCTGTCTGAAGCATTATCGTTGCCTCTGCTGGGTACGCTTCGTCCGCGAGACGTGCGGGATTACCCAGTGCTGCTGTTTCTGGATGAAAATGGTCTTGGCCTGCAGGTGACCGGCAAGGGGGCTCCAGGGCCTGTCAGAGCCGAGTTTGTGACCGGAAAGGCGGGATACCGGAGAGAACACGGCGGTGGCACCGGACAACTGATTGCCAAGGCTGTTGGCCTGAAGAAAGCCCGCCAGCCCCTTCATGTTCTGGATGCAACGGCCGGTCTTGGCCAGGACGCGTTCGTACTGGCCTCCCTGGGCTGCAGGTTAACCCTTTTCGAACGTTCGCCGGTCATCCATGCGTTGCTTAGTGATGGGCTTTCCCGTGCGGCCCTGAACGAGCAGAGCGCGCCCATTGTCGCCCGGATGGCATTGCAGTCGGGTAGCAGTATCGACTGGTTATCGCAGGCGGGCGCGGGCGCCGCGGATGTGATCTACCTTGACCCGATGTTTCCCCATCGCGACAAGTCGGCCCTGGTCAAGAAGGAAATGCAGGTGTTTCGCACGGTGGTGGGAGACGACGATGATTCACCAGCGTTGTTGAAGGCCGCGTTGGCAGTGGCAACCTATCGGGTTGTCGTCAAACGCCCGCGCAAGGCGGAGCCAGTGAGTGGCCCCGAACCCACCACCCGTATTGAAGGAAAGAGCAGCCGGTACGATATCTACTCCATTAAGGCGTTTCCTGCCGGATAGGTCACCGGTCGCGTTCAGGCCCCAAGCATGGTCACCTGCTGAATGGCCTGGCGTTTTTCCACACTTAGCACCAACCGTGCGTCTTCCGCTACTTCATCCAGGCCGTCGGTGTAGCACAACAGTCCGTCGTCATCGGTGGTGATAACGCCATTGTGCTGCATGTTGGCGATGAAGTTACGGAACAGGGTCTTGTCGAAGAACTCCGGCGCATTGAGGCCGAACAGGATGGACATACGTTCGGCCAGAAGCGTGCTCTGCTCTTCCAGTTCGCCGGCGGTAATCTTACCCGACCCGTATTTGCGCAGGATGCCGATGGCAATGTGATAGCGTTCTAGGGTCTGGATGATGAACCGTGACAGCACCCGCAGGCGCAGCATGGCATCGGTGCCTTCCTCAGGGCGGCTGATCCTGTCTTCCTCTTCTTCGAACAGCAACCCTTTCTCCAATAGGACGTCGATCCATTGGTTGATGACCCCGTCAATCTCCTCGGCGTCGTATTTGAGGAACAGTTCGGATTTCAGATAGGGGTACGCCACGCTGGCCAGGAACTCAATTTTGTCCCGGCGCAGGGAGTTCTTGTTCTCAAACAGGCTCGCGATCAGAGACGGCAGGGCAAACAGATGCTGGATATTGTTGCGGTAATAGGTCATCAGGATCGCGTTGCTGCCTTCCAGCGCGATGATGTCACCCAGTTTCTGGGGCTGGCGCGTGATCAGGCCCATGTTTTCGCAGTAGTCGACCCAATCCTTGCCACTGCCTTCCGGCAGCGTGATGGTGTCGGCGTAGGGAAAGGCTTTCAGCAGGTCGGCATACTGGTCCATCAGGCGAATCAACTGGCCTTCATCCATAGCCAGGCGATCGGTGCCCAGCAAAACCGTTGCAGTCATGCCAATGGGATTGACGGCGACAGATGCGTTAATGCTGGACGCAACACGATTGGACAGTTCAGACACCGCCTGATTGAGCCATTTTGGCCGGTATTCGGAATCGTAGGCTTCTTCCCGCCAGCTTGGTTCGACTTCGTTCAATACCTCAGCAAGGGGAATGGCTTCACCGAAGTTTACAGCGACCTGGCCAAACGAGTTGCTCAACTTGCGAACGGTCTTGGCAATCGCGAACACGCTCTCTTTCTGTTTTTTCTTGCCCCGTAGTTCACCGAGGTAAGAACGGCCTTCCATCACCTTCTCGTAACCAATGTATACCGGGACGAACACGATGGGCTTGCGATGGTCTCGCAGAAAGCTGCGGACGGTCATGGACAGCATGCCGGGCCGAGGCTGGAGCATGCGGCCCGTGCGGCTGCGCCCGCCCTCCACGAAGTACTCAACGGAATAGCCGCGGGAGAACATCACGTGCATGTATTCGTTGAACACGGTGGCGTAGAGCGGGTTGTCACGGAAGCTCCGACGCATGAAGAACGCGCCGCCGCGTCGCAGGATGGGGCCAACAATAGGCATGTTCAGGTTGATGCCGGCGGCAATGTGCGGGGGCATCAGCCCGTTCTTATAGAGCACGTAGGACAGCAGCAGGTAATCAATATGGGAGCGATGGCAGGGAACATACACCACGGCATTGTCCTGGGCTTCTTCCTTGGCAACGCGGATGTTGTTGATAGCGATGCCGTTGTAGATACGATTCCACAGCCAAGACAGCACCACTTCCAGGAAGCGTATGGTCACGATGGACATGCTGGCAGCGATCTCGTCCGCATATTTGTACGCCTTGGCGCGCACCTTTTCCGGGGGGATGTCATCCTTTCGGGCAGCTTCCCGGATGGCTTCCTTGACCGCCTGGGTCCGCACCAGTCCACCCACCAAGGTGCGGCGGTGAGACAGGTCCGGGCCGAGCACGGCTTGGCGCACCCTGCGGAAATGGGTACGGAGAATGCGGGCGAGCTTACGGTTGGCGCGTTCCTCGCTATGGCGGTATTCGTCAATCACCTGCTTCAGGGACAGGGGCTGATTGAACTGCACGTAAGTGCTACGCCCATGCACCATGATGATCAGGAATTTCTGCAAACGTCCAGCCACGGACCAGGTGTCGGACAGCAGCAGTTTGACCAGCGATTTTTCCTTGTCCGGGGAGCGCCCCCAGAACAGCGACACAGGGACGATCTGAACATCCTGCTCAGGGTGTTCCAGGCCATGGCGAACCAGCGCCCGGAACTCACCGGTGGGAACCGGCGTCTGGCGACGACGGAAAAGACCACCAATCCGACGGTAGAGAAAAAAGAAGGAGTGGTTCGGACCGTTCTTGACCGGCAGGGACGACTCGGCACCAGGCAGGCCAGCTCGCAGCACCTCCTGTTCCAGGACCAATCGGCTGGACAGCGAGCTGTACTGCAGTACGTAGCAAACCGGTTTTTCCGGGTCTACTCCCAGGGCTTCCACGCTGTTGCCGCTCACATCCGTCCGGACCCACAAAAACAGGATTTTGCGGAAAAGGGTCAGGATCAGGCTGCGAAGGCCCAGGAAAAAACGCATAAACGGTCGCTCCGGTTCACAAAACAGGCGGTAAGTTTACTTGGTTGCGTGCAGTGCGGAAAGCCATGCGGTCGTTCTGTTGTGTTGTGCCGCTGTGATACATTTCCAGCTCTACCCACATAATAGCTTCTGGACACGGATTATGGCGTTATGGACTCCCGGCTGGTCTTCGAAAGGGCCCGACGATGACGATCTTGTGTTGGCCATCGACGGTGATGCGGTGCTGAAGCCCGACGTTGGCTGGCTGAAGCCCTGGCGGATGATTGCCCCTAGTACGCACGGTGATATCGGGCCGGTGTATGTTGGCCAGATGGACGGCAAGCCTGTCTACGTGGCCGAAGCCGACGCGGCCAGACTGGCCAGGTCTACTGAACGGGTGACGCTTCGGGAAGCGCTGCTGATGATGGAGGACGCCCCCGCGGAAATGTTGGGTACCGCGTTCCAGGTACATCAATGGTGGCGGGACCATCGCTTCTGCGGCCGCTGTGGTGAATTGACGGATCTGCACCCGTTGGAGAGGGCCAAGTGGTGCGAGCCCTGCGGCATTCCCTGGTATCCCAGGCTGGCGCCCTGCGTGATTGTGGTTATCCGCCGTGGTGAACGCATGTTGCTGGCCCGGTCATCGCGGACGAAGCGTCATTATTTCAGCCTGATTGCGGGCTTTGTGGAGCCGGGTGAAACCATCGAAGCGGCGGTTGCCCGGGAAGTGAAAGAGGAAACCGGCCTTGAGGTTAGTGGGGTTCGCTACCACTCATCTCAGCCATGGCCGTTTCCCCATCAGTTAATGCTGGGCTTTTTTGCGAACTACGCCGGGGGCGAGCTGGTGCTGCAGGAAGACGAAATTGCGGAAGCGGACTGGTTTCTGCCGGGCGATATGCCACCTGTGCCGCCGGTGACCACCATCTCCGGCGGCCTGATCCAGGCCATGGTGCGGGAAATTAAAGGGCAGGGGGCATCGTCGTGACTGTGCCAAGAGTGCTGGTCTTTGATTCAGGCGTTGGCGGATTGAGCGTTGCTGCTTGTATCCATCAACAATTGCCGGGGGTGAAGTTGGTGTACCTGGCTGATAACGCTGGCTTTCCTTACGGCGCCCAGCCGGAAACGGTGGTCATTGAACGCAGCCAGACACTGATTCGGCTGGCGCTGTCGGAATTTCTCTGTGATGTCATTGTGGTGGCGTGCAACACTGCGAGCACTGTGGTGTTACCGCATCTTCGGACCATGACACCGATACCGGTGATCGGCGTGGTGCCGGCGGTAAAGCCTGCGGCGGCGGTGTCTGAAAACCGCCGTATTGGTCTGCTGGCCACCCCCGCCACTGTTCGTCGGCCCTACCTTGCCGACCTGATTGACGAGTTTGCCAGTGATTGCGCGGTGGAACGGCTGGGGCATCCGGACTTGGTGCAATGGATCGAAAATCTGGTGTCCGGTTCGCCAGTCCCCGAACAGGCCTTGTCCGTGGCATTGCAACCATTCCGGGACGTGGGTGTGGACACTGTGGTTCTGGGCTGCACTCATTACCCGCTGATAAAGGATCTGCTGCAGAGCCAGTTGCCGACCGTAAAACACTGGGTGGATTCCGGAGAGGCCATCGCCCGCCGAGCGGCCTGGTTATTCGAACAGCAGGGGCTGGAAGTGAAAAGTCTTATGGCCCTCAACAGCGATGGCGATGTGGTTGATGCCGCCCTGTTTTCCGGGGACATCCCACGAGGTATCGGGGAGTTCCTGGATGGGCTCAGCCTGGCCACCAACGACATCCGTGGTAACTGGTCCTCGTCGGCAGTCGGTGCTACAGCAAGCGGGTCAGCTTGAACATGGCCAGGAACTCCAGTGCCGGTAAGGATCGGCGGTGGCAACAGTAGGTTTTAAAGTTGTCGCCACGGAATCGTGACTTGGTAAATTCCAGGCCCTTGAAGTTGTAAAGGAAGTTCCCCTTCTCATACAGGCCGTGCATGATGCGCTTGAGCAGCCGGCTTTCCTGGTGCTCGGTAGCCGGGTCCAGGGATAGCGGAATTAAACCCAGGTCCAGATAGGGCACGCCTTCGGCCTTGAACACATCCATGGCATGGGCCATCAGGGTGTAGAAAATACCCTGGCGGAAATCCGCGTTGGCCCTTGAGATGTTGGGCACGTAACTGATGATCTCGTTATTGCGGTAGATGGGGTCGAAGTAGATAAAGCCCACGGCCTTGCCATCCTGGTACGCGTAGAAATGGCGTTCGTTCTCCCGGTACTCCATCTCCATGGGACGTATCAGGAAACGGATCTCCTTGCTCTTGCATTTACGGGTGCGAATCCAGGCATCGGAAATTTCGCGGGTGTGGTCATCACTGAAGCGCTCCTTCACGGTAATGCCGTTTTTTTCCGCCTGGTTGAGGGCCGTGCGCAGGATCTGTTTCTTCTTCCCGCTGAGCGACCAGTTTTTCAGGTTGATACGGGATTCGCTGCCAAACTGGGTGCCAAACAGGCCAAAGCGGCGGTAGAGGTAGTCTACGACAGGTTTGGATACCTGGATGTAGCAGGCGGAAGGGAAGCGTTGGTGAAACTGTTCCAGGATCACCTCAAAGTGTTCCGGTGCGGTGACAGGATCGGAGAGCACGAATGTGCCGCCCCATTTGCGCATATACGCCAGGTAGCCAACGCCGGGCACATCGAAATACTGCATCTCAGGTTGCAACGTCGAGAACGACTGGGAATGGGTGCCGTACTTCTTGAGGTAACTGATGCGCTCCGGAAAGGTAAATACACCTTCGTCCAGAGAGCGTACGCCATCGAGTGAAAGGATCTGGTCTGACATTGTGAAACTCCCCCGTTTATTGTTTTAAATCCGGCGTGAGGCCTCGTGTCTACACCTGTTTCCGTCCCAGGATCGACCAGTAACAGTTCATGTTCAGCAGCTTGAAATGCTTTTTCTCGGTAACGTGCAGGCCAAGGCGCTGCATGTGTTCGGGGTAGTTGTAAATCTTGTGGAAGGCGTTGTTGGCGAACAGCCAGAAGATGAAGACGGCCATGTACCAGTACATCTTCTTGAACAGGCGGGCCACAATGTTGCCGGTGGGGTAGCAGAAGTCACCCACAACCACCCTGGCGTCGGCTTTGCCCAGACGGATCAGATGCTCCAGCACCCGCACCATCATGTCTTCATCAAACACGTTGAGGAAAAAGTTGGCGACCACCATGTCGTACTGTTCGAACTCATCGACCTTCATGATGTCGCTGTGAATACGGCGGATGTTCAGGTGCGGCGCCTCTTTTCCCTGGGCTTCGGCAAACTTGCGCAGCATGGTTTCGGAGAGGTCCACCACGGTCACGTCCGCGCCCAGTTCCGCGGCACGGATCGCGTCACGGCCATGGCCCACGCCTGCAAACAGGATGCGGGCGCCGGGCTTGACGGTTTCCACATCGAGCATGGCGGTCTTGCAGCGATGGATGTTCTTGCCGCTGTAGAGGTTGCTCAGAAAATCGTATACCGGGCCAATGTATTTGTATTTATCGCGCATGGTGACTTCTGCCTGTCCATATCCTGGGGATGCTTCCATTCTTCTTGTGATTGTTGATTCACCGTCAGGTGAATTGAAGGAAGCGCCTGATGGATTTGAGCTTAGAGAAGCCGGTGGGGGAATTATGTGCAGTACCGCGCATTTCCAGATACATAACGTAACGAACAGCAACACTTTGCAAACCAGATCAACATTTTAGATCTGACTGTCCGACAATGGAGTATCGATAATGCGGTAGGTTAGAAAGCGACGGCGCGCGCCGGGGTATGTCCGAGGGTTTGGCCGATGACGTCTGCAGGCCGCGCCGGGCCGTAGAAGAATCCCTGAACCTGGTGGCATCCCAGGCTTTTGAGGTAGGTGAGCTGTTCGTCCGTTTCCACACCCTCCGCCACGATCTGAAGTTTCAGTCCATGGGCCATGGCGACAATGGCGTTTACAATACAGGCACCATCTTCGCCTCTGCGAATGGCTTTGACGAAGGACTGATCCACTTTCAGGGTGTGAATGGGCAGCCGGTGAATGTAGTTCAGGGAGGAGTAGCCGGTGCCGAAATCATCAATGGCAATTCTGACGCCCAATGACGCTAATTCCCGGAGTTTCTGACTGATCTGCTCAAGATCGTTCATGATCACGTTTTCAGTGATCTCGATTTCCAGGTTTTGGGGCGGGAAGCCGTGGGCCTGGAGTTGAGCCATCAGGGTCTCTACAAACCTTGGGTGCTCCACCTGGACCGGGGACAGGTTTACGGCCAGTCGCAGGTCGCTGTGTCCTTCTCGAATCCACTGGCCGACATCATGGCAGGCCTGGTCGAGTACGCATTCACTGAGTTTGGCAATGAGTTTGGTTTCTTCTGCCAGCGGCAGGAAGTCCCGTGGATAGAGCAATCCCCTTTCCGGATGTTGCCAGCGCACCAGCGCTTCCAAACCCACCACGCGATTGCTCGAGGAACAGACTTGCGGCTGATAGAACACCCGCAACTCATCGCGCTCCAGTGCCATCCTAAGATCTCTTTCCAGGCTCAGGCGGTTGGCCGTGTCAATGCTCATGCTCTCCGAGTAGAAGCGATAGCCATCCTTGCCCCGTGCTTTGACGTGATACATGGCAATGTCGGCGTTCTGGATCAGTTGATCCATGGATTCGCCGGCTTCCGGGTAGGTGGCAATGCCAATGCTCACACCTACGAAAACTTCGTGTTCGCCCAGTTGGAAAGGCGCGCGCAAGGCCTTGATCAACTTCTTTGAAATCTGTCTTGCGTCCTCGTAACCGTGGATCGACGGCAACAGCAGAGTGAATTCATCGCCACCGAAGCGTGACAGGGTGTCCCCTTTGCGCAGACACCGTTCCAGTCGCTGTGTGACAGCCTGCAACAGGCGATCGCCCATGGCATGTCCCAGCGTGTCGTTGATAACCTTGAAGCGATCAAGGTCCAGGAACATCACCGCCAGCTTCTGCTCACTGCGGCGCGCGTGGGTGATGGCCAGGTCGAGCCGGTCCTTGAACAGGGCGCGGTTTGGCAGTCGGGTCAACAAGTCGTGGTAGGCCTGGAAGTTGATAAAGGCTTCCGCTTCCTTACGCTCGGTCACATCGCGGGCAGTGCCGTAGTAGCGGGCCTCGCGACCATTGTATTTGCCGTCGTCGTGATTGGTGTGGGGCCAGGTTTCCGGGTCAATCGGAAACGCGGTAATTTCAAAGTGTCGGGTGGCTTTGCGGCTGCCTCGGGTCTTGAGCCGAACTTCCAGTGTCCGGGGATTGTCGGCGCTGATATTCGGGCCTTTCAGAGCATAGGTTCCCCGGGCGATGTCCCGGTCATCCAGGATGTGGCGAAAGTGACGCCCGCACAGCTCAGCGGGTTGGTAGCCAAGCAGGCTCTCAATCTTGCTGTTCACAAAACAGAAATGCCCGTCGCCATCGAGCATGAAAACGATATCGGGTGAGCTGTTGACGATGTAGCGATGCAGTTCCTCGGACTTTTCCAGGCGCATTCGTATGTGCTCGTGGGCGCGAAGCAGAGAACGCTTGCCGAGCACGCCGTCGACCGTTGCCAGCAGTTCTTCCGGGTCGAACGGTTTGCGGATATAGTCCAGTGCCCCCCGGCGCAGGGCACGGCTGACGGCGCTGAACGAGCTTTCACCGCTCACGACAATCACGCCACATTCTGGTTGTTCCGATGACAGGCGTTCCATCACACCGAATCCGTCCACATCGGGCATGCGAAGATCCAGCATTGCCAGGTCGAACGATTCGGTCTCAAGGATGCGACAGGCCATGCGCCCACCTTCCGCTTCGGTGACCTCGTACCCCTTGCTTCTGAGCAGTGAGGCAAGGCCGGAAAGCAGTCTCGGATCATCGTCGACGACCAGGATGCGCGCCTTTCCGTCGTCGCCGTAAGTCCACTCGGTGCTCGCAGGTTTCATGTCAGTAGCCCGTCGTTTCTTCGTCATTTTTCATCGTTTTTTTTATTTGCCGCCGCGGGAAACAGAATTCGGAATGCTGTCCCTCCGCGCCCCGTGCGGCAACTAATGATGCCCTCCATGTCATCAATCAACTGTTTGACCACGCTCAGACCCAGGCCGCTATGGCCCTTGCCCTTGGTGGATTGAACCGGTGAAAACAAGTGTTTTCGGACCTCGTCGGGAATTCCATTACCGGTGTCCGCCACTTCCAGTTCCACCCAGGTTTTTCCGCTCTGCCAGACTGGTGCCTGTGTGTGAATAGCCACTTCGCCACCGTCAACAAGGCATTCTGCCGCATTACGGACCAGGTTGATAACCACCTGCCGGATGACCGCACCGGGCACGGTAACATCGGTGGGGTCCGCGCACAGGTCAAGCTCCAGCGCCATGTCGTCGCCGTTGAACAGGCTGTCTTCCAGCAAGTCCCGCAGAATTCTCAGTTCGTCATTAAGATTGCAGACGCCGGTCGGGTTTGCTGCATCATGGCCCGGACCCCGGCTGATCTGCAACAGGAGATCCCCCGCGCGATCGAGTTCGTCACGTATGACGTCCAGCTCTTCCTGTACTTCGTCATCATCCAGCCGGTTCCGTAGCTGATAGATATATTGCCGGATGATGGTCAGCGGGTTGCTCACCTCATGGACCTGGCGACGAATGGCCTGTCGGGCCAGTTCCGCCTCCATACTGTCCTGGGTACCACTATTGGCTAGCGTGGCAGTGACGGCGTCAGACAGTTTGGCGCTGAACAGGCGACCGATTTCTTCTGCCTGACCGGAACTGTCGTGGTCGGTACCGACGACAAAGACGCCAGCACATTGATCTTCCCCCCGAACGGGAATAGCCACCAGAGAAGGGGTTTTCAAGAGAGAAAGCAGCTGGCGGTCCAGCACAGTCGTTGTGCGGTCACCAAGACACAGGGCGGTGCCGCTGCTGTAGGCCTCGGTCAACACGCTGGTGGCCGGCCCGCTGGCAACTGTAAGGTCAGGAGTATCGCCGTTGCTGGCGGATAGCAGTGTCAGCCCGTCTCCGGCCTGGCCAAAATACAGTGCCGGCAGGCCGGTGATCAGTGTCAGGCTGGTGACGGTTGCGGCCAGACTCTCCTGGGCACTGCCGCGAATCGGCGACAGTTCCAGCGCCTGGCTGGCCATGGCCTGTTTCAGTATGGTCTGTTTGAGTTTGTGGTTGGAATGGCGGGCGTCGTAGTCTTCCGATAGCGGAATGCCCAGTGACTCGGCCGCGCCGCTCACTTCCTGGTCGATCCTGCGGTTGATCTCTCGCGTGAGCTCTTCATTGAGCCCAAAAATGGTCCCCGCCGCCGCAATGCCCGCCGCGTCCGAGAGTGCCAGGCGCGTTGCCAGACTGATCAGTTTGACCAGGTGCCCGGCATCCTGTATTTCCGTTGGCATGGCCTGCTGATAGCGCATAGCGTCAACCGCCATGGGGCCCAGCCCCCATGAATTGACCAGTTCGGCAGCAATATCGGACTGGTGGTCAAAGTAGTATTGCTGGGTTTCTCCAGGCGGTGTTTTCAGTGCGATCAGCTCGCCTACGTTGTGCAACATACCCAGCATGAACGCCTGGTCGGGTTCGGGGTAGCGGGTCAGTGTTGCCAGAGCCCTGGCCGTCAGGGCGGTGGTCAGGGAATGGCGCCAGAAGTCCCGCAGCTGTTGCCACTGGTCTGCCCCGAGTTCGTAAAGAATCTGGCGCAGTGCAGCAGTCAGAACCAGGGTGTGAAAACGTCGGGTTCCCAGCCGGAGCAGTGCCTGGTCAATGGAACGTATTTGCGAGGTGGGGCCGTACAGTGCCGAGTTGGCGAGGGCGAGAACGCGAGTGACCAGAGCGGTGTCGGCAGACACAATGTCACTTATTCGGCGATAGTTTTCATCCTGATGGCAGGCCTCAAGCGCCCGAAGGGTAACCTCCGGGAGACTCGGTAGCTGTATGTCAGGGGCAATCTGCATAGGCCTGCCTGTGTAACGCGCCAGATATTTCGCTAGTATCTGACGACTTGTTCATAAACATTAACCCGATGGAGCTTAGTCAATAACCTGCATTTATTAAACAGTTATTGGTCCTTTTTTAAGCAGAGTATTACCCGTGTTGTGATGTGTGTAAACTTTTTACAGGTTAAATGTCGCAAAACCGTCCATGATCGGGCATTCAACCCGTCTCTTTTTGTCTACAGTTAGAACTCCGTCCGGGTTACACTTTGACACAGTACTCAAATTTTACCCGGATCACGTGTCAGTCGACGGACAAGACAGCGCCTATTAAGCATTCATGACCGATTCCCGCACTTCCAGGCACATTCCGAAGCAACCCAGAACACTGGCCATAACCGGTGGCAAAGGTGGCGTCGGAAAAACATCGGTGGCACTGAACCTTTCCCTGACCCTTGCGCGAGAGGGTTACAGAGTATTGTTGCTGGATGGTGACACGGATCTGGCTAATGTCAGTATCATGCTGGGCCGGTATCCGGAGCGCACCCTGGCCAACGTAATGGCCGGTGAGTGCTCTCTCCGCGACGTGATTATGGAAGCGGAGTGGGGTTTGCACATCATTCCCGGCGCCTCGGGAGTTGAACAATGTGTGGATATGGCCGCTGAAGAAAGCCTGCGTGTTCTCAAGGCGTTGTCGAGGCTGGAGAAAAACTACGACTACGTGATCACAGACACGGCCTCGGGTTTGCAGAAGACCGGCATGCACATGATTGCGGCGGCGGAACTGGCCTGCGTCGTGGTCACGCCAGACCCTGCATCGCTGACCGATGCCTTCTCCCTGATAAAACTTCTGATTCGTCGTGGCTACCGAAGGACGCCGAGCGTGTTGGTGAACATGGCCCAGGGTGCAAGTCAGGCTCGATCCGTGTTTCAGCGCCTTGATGCTGCTGCAGTTCGGCACCTGGGGTTGCAGTTGCATTACCTGGGTGCGATCTGGCGTGACGAAACCTTGCGCCAGTCAGTGATGAATCAACGCCCTGTGGCACTGTTGCCGGCTTCTGATCCGTCCAGCCGTCAATTCCGAACATTGGCTGACATGCTGAACGTGCGGCTGCGCCAGTTGCCGCCGCGAAAGGCGGGGATTGCGGCGTATTGGCACCGGGTGTCGTCCGGCCCAGCGGATACGGCGCCTGCGTCCGGCGGTGGCCAGGCAAAAGCACCAAAAGACCCGGCCCAGGAATGCAAGCGGCTGACAGCAGAGCTCGGTGAAATACTGGCTGACAGCAATGATAAGCCGCTGCTGCGTTATGAAGCGTTTCAGGGGCTCTTTGCACTGTTAGGGCGCAGAATGGATGCAGATGCCATTGAGATTATCCAGACCGGTTTAGCCTCTCTCAATTGGGACAAACTGGAAAAGGAACAACGAGAACATATGGCGACTCATCTTCGCCATCTCGCTGCAGAAGTTGACCCTGCGGCAGTTCCCCGTAAGGCGGAAGCAATAGTAAATAAGCCAGAGCGGGAGCCGTACTACGACCGTATCAGTTTTGGTGAACAAAGCCGGTTGATTCGGGCGCTTAAGGAGCAGCCGTCCAATATCTCCCTGGATCAGCTTCTACGCTCGCTGGCGGACACCGACAAGAACGGTTCCTGAGCGCCTTTTATCCGGTTTCTCTCCATTCCTTTTTTTTGCATTTAGTCACCTTATTTTATGGTCATTTTATTGATGCAATTTGTAGCGTAACTTTGCTCTATGTCACCGCACTGTCATTCGGTCTGTGCAAAAATCAGCCTTATTCCCGGAATCGTGGCCCGCAAAATGCAGTAAAACCCACTGCATTTGATGGCTACACAGTGAATTTGAGAAGGAGTTCTCGCCATGGCAACACAGCAGCAACAGAATGGAGCGTCAGCGTCCGGTGTTCTTGAGCAACTACGTGGTAAACACGTGTTGATCACCGGCACCACCGGGTTTCTTGGTAAGGTGGTACTGGAAAAACTGATTCGCACGGTGCCGGATATTGGCGGGATCCATCTGCTTATCCGCGGTAACAAAAGGCATCCGGCAGCGCGGGAACGATTTCTCAATGAGATCGCGAGTTCTTCCGTGTTCGAGCGCCTTAGGCACGATGACAACGAGGCGTTCGAAAGCTTTCTTGAGGAACGCGTTCATTGCATCACCGGCGAAGTGACTGAACCCCGTTTTGGGCTTACGCAGGAGCGGTTCCGTGCTCTTGCCGGGCAGGTCGATGCGTTTATCAATTCCGCAGCCAGCGTAAATTTCCGGGAGGAGCTCGATAAGGCGCTGAAGATCAATACCCTTTGCCTCGAGAACGTTGCCGCTCTGGCGGAGCTCAACAGCACTATGGCGGTCATCCAGGTATCCACCTGCTACGTCAACGGAAAAAATTCCGGTCAGATCACGGAGTCCGTTATCAAGCCGGCGGGAGAGTCTATCCCCCGCAGCACCGACGGATACTATGAAACGGAAGAGCTTGTACACCTTCTGCAGGACAAGATCTCCGACGTGAAGGCCCGATACTCCGGCAAAGTGCTTGAGAAAAAGCTCGTGGACCTGGGTATTCGCGAGGCCAACAACTACGGCTGGAGCGACACCTACACGTTTACCAAATGGCTGGGTGAGCAACTCCTGATGAAAGCCCTTTCCGGGCGCTCACTCACAATTGTTCGCCCTTCCATCATTGAAAGTGCACTGGAAGAACCCTCGCCGGGATGGATTGAAGGTGTGAAGGTGGCGGATGCGATCATACTTGCCTACGCCCGTGAGAAGGTCTCCCTGTTTCCCGGCAAACGCAGCGGTATTATCGACGTGATTCCGGTGGACCTGGTGGCCAACAGCATTATCCTGTCCCTGGCTGAAGCCATTTCCGAGCCTGGGCATCGCCGCATCTATCAATGCTGCAGTGGCGGTTCAAACCCAATTTCGCTGGGCACGTTCATTGACTACCTGATGGCCGAAGCGAAGTCCAACTATGCAGCGTATGACCAGTTGTTCTATCGACGGCCCACGAAACCGTTTGTGGCGGTCAATCGCAAGCTGTTTGATGTTGTGGTTGGCGGGATGCGCGTGCCGTTATCCATCGCTGGCAAGGCACTGAGGCTGGCTGGCCAGAACCGTGAGCTAAAGGTTCTCAAAAACCTCGATACCACGCGTTCACTCGCCACCATCTTTGGTTTCTACACGGCACCGGATTACATCTTCCGTAACGATTCGCTGATGGCCCTGGCTTCCCGCATGGGTGAACTGGATCGTGTCCTGTTCCCGGTGGATGCACGCCAGATCGACTGGCAGCTGTACCTGTGCAAGATCCACCTCGGAGGTCTTAACCGTTACGCTCTCAAGGAGAGGAAACTGTACAGCCTGCGGGCTGCCCAGACCCGCAAGAAAGCCGCCTGACACCCGGTCAGTCGGCTGTCCTTTCTACCCGTCCCCCCGGTTCCCGGGGGGCGGAACGTCACTTGTTGTTTCCGCTGGCGGGTCTATCCTTTAGGGCAGGCTCCAGAACATAGGGTCACCCCTCGTGAGACCGTCATTCTAGCTAAAAGTGCTGGCGGATTGGGACGTTAGTCTAATTCATTGTTCACTGGCACGCGTGTTGAACTATGGGTATCCGTCTTCAGGGCTTTTTTGCCCGTCACGCTCTTTATTAAATAACCGATAATGACAACAGACTCTGACTAATAAGGGGGAGCACAATGACTGATAAACAGGTTTATCCGGTAAGTCCGGACGTGGCCAAACGGGCCCTGCTAAACCGGGATCAGTACGAGAAGATGTACCAACAGTCGGTGAATGACCCGGAGACCTTCTGGGCTGAACACGGCAAGCGACTGGACTGGATCAAGCCCTTCTCGAAGGTGAAAAATACCACCTACGACTACGACAACCTATCCATCAAATGGTTTGAAGACGGCCAACTGAACGCCGCCGCTAACTGCCTGGACCGTCACCTGGAAAAGCGCGGTGATCAGACGGCCATCATTTTCGAGGGCGACGACCCGGCCGATTCCCGCAACGTGACCTACCGCGAACTGTACGAAGAAACCTGTAAGTTCGCGAACGTTCTGAAAGATCAGGGCGTCAAGAAGGGCGATGTTGTCACTATCTACATGCCCATGATTGTTGAAACGGGTGTTGCCATGCTGGCCTGTGCCCGCATCGGCGCTATCCATTCTGTTGTCTTCGGCGGGTTTTCTCCGGAAGCACTGGGTGCCCGGATTGCTAATGGTAAATCCCGATTCGTGGTAACGGCTGATGAAGGTGTCCGCGGCGGCCGCAAGATTCCTCTCAAGAAAAACGTCGACGCTGCGTTGAGTAAGGAAGCCGGCGCAGAGGTGGACAAGGTTATCGTGGTCAAGAGTACCGGCGGTGATGTGCCCTGGAAAGACGGTCGTGACGAGAGTTACGAGGAGCTGATGAAGGGCGCGTCCACGGATTGCCCTGCAGAACCCATGAACGCCGAAGATCCGCTGTTCATGCTGTACACCTCCGGCTCCACTGGCGCCCCGAAAGGCGTATTGCATACCACCGGTGGCTACATGGTCTTTACCTCCATGACCCACGAATACGTCTTCGATTACCACGATGGCGACGTCTACTGGTGTACGGCGGACTTTGGCTGGGTCACCGGTCACAGCTACATTCTGTACGGCCCGCTTGCCAATGGTGCTGTCACCGTCCTGTTTGAAGGTGTACCCAACTACCCGGATACCTCCCGTATGGGTCAGGTGGTGGACAAGCACAAGGTCAATATCCTGTACACCGCACCTACCGCCATCCGTGCCTTGATGGCCGAAGGTGAGTCCTGCATGAACGGCACCACCCGCGACAGTTTGCGCCTGCTGGGTTCGGTGGGTGAGCCGATCAACCCGGAAGCCTGGGAGTGGTACCATCGCGTAATCGGTAACAGCAAGTGCCCGATTGTGGACACCTGGTGGCAGACGGAAACTGGCGGCATCCTGATTTCGCCGCTGCCGGGCGCCATCGATCTGAAACCGGGTTCCGCGACTGTGCCGTTCTTCGGCGTCAAGCCGGCACTGGTGGATAATGACGGCAATATCCTGGAAGGCAAGACTGAGGGCAACCTGGTGATCCTGGACAGCTGGCCTGGCCAGATGCGCACCATCTACGGTGATCATGAGCGCTTCAAGCAAACCTACTTCAGTACCTACAAGGGAATGTACTTTACTGGCGACGGTGCCCGTCGTGATGAAGACGGCTACTACTGGATCACCGGCCGGGTGGACGATGTTCTGAACGTGTCCGGCCACCGCCTGGGGACCGCTGAGGTTGAGAGCGCCCTGGTAGCCCACAACAAGGTTGCCGAAGCAGCTGTGGTTGGTTACCCCCACGAAATCAAGGGGCAGGGCATTTATGTCTATGTAACCCTGGTTCATGGCGAGGAACCCAGCGACGAGTTGAAGAAGGAACTGGTCCAGTGGGTGCGCAAGGAAATCGGGCCGATTGCGTCTCCGGACGTAATTCAGTGGGCGCCTGGACTGCCCAAGACTCGTTCTGGCAAGATTATGCGTCGTATTTTGCGTAAAATCGCATCCAATGAGCACGATCAGCTGGGCGACACCTCCACTCTGGCGGACCCGGGCGTGGTGGATGACCTGATAAGCGGTCGTGCGAACAAGTAAGGCCTGCTTGCTATCAGGCTGTGACCCTGTGAGGAATCTGTTGAATGACACAAACTATTATCGTCGCCGATGATCACCCGCTGTTTCGGGCAGCTCTGAAACAGGCGGTCAGTCAGGCGGTACCTGATGCCAAGACAGTGGAAGTGGACAGCATCAAGGCGCTGCAGGCGGCGGTAGAGTCGCATCCGGATGCGGATCTGGTGTTGCTGGATCTGAACATGCCGGGCGCCCACGGCTTTTCGGGGCTCGTGTTCATGCGCGGGCAGTACCCCGGCCTGCCAGTGGTGGTGGTGTCAGGATCGGAAGAAATGCAGGTGATGCGCCGTTCGATCGACTACGGGGCGTCGGGCTTTATTCCGAAGTCGGCGCCTCTGCCAACCATCACCGAGGCGATTCAGGCAGTCCTGGAAGGGGACGTCTGGTTGCCGGAGGGTGTGGCGGACAAGATCGAGCGGATGCATTCGGACATGACGGACTTCTCCGAAAAACTGGCGTCACTGACGCCGCAGCAGTTCCGGGTGCTGGGTATGCTGGCTGAGGGGCTTTTGAACAAACAGATCGCTTATGATCTGGACGTCTCAGAGGCTACCATCAAGGCCCATATCACGGCGGTGTTCCGGAAGCTGGGGGTTCGCAACCGGACCCAGGCGGTAATTGCGATCCAGCAAATGGAGATAGATCCTTCGGATACGTCGTTGTCTGGTAGCTGATTGGCCCAGAGGTTCTATTGAATTGAAAAAGCGGAAATCCCTGCGAATGGGATTTCCGCTTTTTTGTTTGAGCGGGCATGCTCACTTTTTACTGGCATACCCCAATTTCTTATCCACCAGATTGAACAGCTCCTCACCCTGATGCCAGCGGTCCAGGTTCTCCAGGAACTGGTCGGTCAGCGCCCGTTTCCAGCCGATAAAATCGCCAGACATGTGGGCGGTCATGATGACATTTTCCATATCCCAGAGCGGATGATCCGCCGGTAGGGGCTCTTCCTCGAACACGTCTAGCGCCGCGCCGGCGATGTCGCCGTTGTTCAGGGCGGCAATCAGGTCGTCGGTTTTCACCACGGGCCCGCGACCAATGTTGATCAGGCGGGCGGACTTGCGCATGGCCTTGAAGGCTTTTTCGTTGAATAGGCCTTCGGTCTGGGGGGTCAGTGGGGCGGCGATGACTACGAAATCCGCCAGGCCCAGTTGCTCGGTGAGGTCGTCATTGCCGTGAACCGCGACAAAATCCGGATCGTCGTGGCGGGGTTTGCGGGCAATGCCGTGGGGTTTCAGGCCGGCGGCCTTGCATAGCCGGGCAATCTGCCCGCCGATGGAACCGGCTCCAACGATCAGTACCTGTTTGCCTTCAGCTCTTTCGGTGTCCCGGTGCTGCCATTTGTGCTCAGCCTGCAGGCGCAGGGAGCGGGGGAAATCCTTGGCGAACATCAGAATCGTGCACAGCACGTACTCGGCAATGGTGCGGTCGAAGATACCTCGGGCGTTGGTTACGGTAACGTCGCCTTCAATAAGGTCCGGGAACATCAAGGCATCCACGCCGGCACTGGTGGCGTGGATCCACTGCAGTTTGTCCGCTGACGGCCAGGCGGCGGCCAGGGCCTCGGTACGAAAGTCCGTCACCATCATTACGTCGGTGCCCGGCAAGGTGTCCCGCAGAGTGGGCTCGTCAGAGGCAAAGCGAACCTCTGCTCGTGCCCGCAGGGCATCCATGCCAGGAGGCTCGTTTTCACCGGGTGCTGTCAGAACGGTTACAACCGGTTTGCTGTGTTGGGTCATCTGTCCTCCGCCAATGCAGTTTGTCCGCGTCCGGCCGCGGGAATCGACAGTCCGGATGTCGAGTCTACAGTCTGGTATCTGAGCCTGAACTGGTCAACCTGACCCCATATAAGATAAAGGTCGTAGCCCTTGTTATAGCGGGTACTACGGCGTTTCGTTCCGGTAATCCAATCTTTCTGTTTTATGTCTTGTACGGCCCCTGTTTACTGACTAACCTGCAGGAGTAGCTACTATTTTGCCCCGCGTCCAGGAGGTGTTTATGGCAGAAGCCGCCAATCGAGAAACCGGCCAGACCAAACCGCGTAAAGTGAAATACCGGAAGAACAAGGCCAGTTGGAACCCGGCGATGCAGGCGGTTCCGGTGCCGGGCATTCGTCGCATGGTGAATATGGCGGCCACCATGAAGGATGTCATTCATCTTTCCATCGGTCAGCCGGATTTGCCAACCCCCAAGCATGTCATTGACGCTTATATTGACGCGCTCAATGCCGGGCAGACGGGGTACACCATGGACGCGGGCCTGCCCGAGTTATTGGTTGCCCTGCGGGATTACTACGGCGCACGCTACGATCGCAAGCTGACCCGGGACAACATCCTGATCACCAGCGGGGCGACCGAGGCGATGTACCTGGCGATCTCGGCGACGTCTGCGCCAGGCCGGCAGTTCATCGTGACTGACCCGTCGTTCCTGCTTTACGCACCGCTGATTCGCATGAACGGTGGTGAGGTCAAGTTTGTGCCCACCCGGGCGGATAACGACCACCAGTTGGACCCGGACGAAGTAATCCGGGCCATGGGACCGCGCACGTTTGCGCTGATCCTGAACAACCCCAATAACCCCACCGGGGCCGTATACCCCCGCACTACCGTCGAGACCATTCTGGAAGAGTGCGCCTACCGGGGAATCCAGGTATACGCCGACGAGGTCTATGATCACCTCATCTTTGACGATGACGACTTCGCCAGTGTATTGAACTGCTCAATGGACCTGGACAACATCATGTGCATCAGCAGCTTCTCGAAGACCTACAGTATGGCCGGGTTGCGGGTAGGTTGGGTGATTGCAAGCCAGGCGGCGATCAAGTCGCTGCGGCGTTTTCACATGTTCACCACCTCTGTCGCCAACACGCCGTCCCAGTTCGCGGGCGTCGCGGCACTCACCGGAGACCAGCAATGCGTCAAGAACATGGTGGACATCTACCGTGAACGCCGCGACAAGGTGGTGGAATTGGTCGACCAGACACCGTATCTGACAGGGTACAAACCCGGTGGCGCCTTCTTTGCGTTCCCGGATTTGCCGCCCCACGTGGACGGCTCCGATCTGGCGCTGCGAATGCTCAAGGAAACGGGTGTTTGCCTGGTGCCGGGAGATGCCTTCGGGGAAGGGTGCACGAACGCCGTTCGGATCAGTTTCTCGACCACGTGCGAGAAACTGGATGAAGCCTTCGACCGGATCATCCCCTGGATGGCCAAGCAGCAGTTCTGACCGTCATGTCGGCTCTGGACTCAGTGCTTGTGCAATGCCCCTACTGTTGGGAGACGCTGGATCTCAGCGTCGACCCTTCGGTGGAAGATCAGGAGTACGTGGAGGATTGCCAGGTGTGCTGTCAGCCCATCCTGGTCCACGTGGTCCTCGACGAGAACCTGACCCCCTCCGTGACTGTCCGGGCCGAGAACGAATAACCGCCCGCCAACCTTCGGCGGGGTCTATTTATTCCTGAACGATGATTAACCTGCCCGGCTTGCCCGGGCAGCCACCTTGGCTCAGGATAGGAGGAACTGCAAAGGAGAGTCTTTCGATGGTCAACGCATCAACCCGCCTGTTTTCGGCCGTTATTCTGTTATCCATGTTTGTGCTAGGCGGCTGTGCCAGCCTGTCACCCTATTCCATTTCCGAAGCGACGTTGGAGCGCCACTTTCAGGATACCGTCAGTGACTTTGATCGCCGGCAGCTGCAGAGCGGGTCGCCACTTAGCCTGAGTCTGAGCAATGCGGACATTACCCTTGGCCCGGATGGCCGTGACGTGGCGGTCATTGACCTGAGAGGGCAGGTCGCCCTGAATGCGCTGATGGCAAAGCTGCCAGTCGATATTGCCCTGAAAGTGGAAGGAGCGCCTGTTTACGACAGTAAGGAGAAAGCGATCTACATTCGGCGGCTGCAACTGTTGGAAAGCAGTATTGATTCGTCGTTTTTCAAAGGGGATCTCAAACCGGTTACGGATAACGTCATGAGGGTGGTTGCCCAGATGCTGGAAACCATGCCGGTGTATCGGCTGGATGAAGCGGACTTCACCCAGCGAATGTTCGGCATGGTGCCCATGGACGTGAGGGTTGCGCCCGGGCGGCTTGAGTTCGTTATGGCCGAGTAAGTGACTCCAGGCGCTCGCGTACGGCGGCGCCGATTTCCTGTGTACCCCTGGATTTGCCGGCGTTCTCCGCCAGATCAGCGGCTACTGCGTCAAACAATTCCCGCCCGGCCGCGGCCACAGCCGGGTCTTTCCGCCCCAGCCACTCCAGCATGCGTGCCGTGGTGAACAGCATTGCTGTGGGGTCGGCCAGGCCCTGGCCGGCAATATCCGGTGCGCTGCCATGGGTTGGTTCGAACATCGAGGGCATGCCGTTTTCATCGGGGTTCAGGTTGCAGGAGGGCGCCACGCCCATGCCGCCGGACAATACGGCTGCCAGGTCGGTCAGGATGTCACCCTGCAGGTTGCTGGCCACCACCACATCGAACGCCCAGGGCGCCTGAACGAACTTCATGCAGGCCGCATCCACCAGTTCGTGGTGCGTTGCTACGTCGGGGTACTGTTTCGCCATTTCTTCGAAGGCTTCGGTGTACATGTCGCCCCAATAGCGTAGGGCATTGCGTTTGGTCACGATGCACACCTGGCTTTCGCAGGTTTTACCGTCCAGAGTACGGAAGTGTCGGGTGCGGCCTTCTTCGGCGCGTGCGGCGGCTCGCAGGCGGGCCTGCTCGAAGCCATAGCGGATAATCCGGTCGGTCGCCCGGCGGGTGAATACTTCCATCTGGGTAGCCACTTCATCCGGTGCGCCCTTACGGAGCCGTCCGCCCTGGCTAACGTACTCGCCCTCGCTGTTTTCTCGAATCACCAGCATGTCGATGTCTTTGGCGCGCTCATCCGCCAGATACTGACGGGCACCGGGAAGCAGTCTGGCGGGCCGTTCGCAAACCCACTGATCAAATCCCTTGCGCATGTCCAGCAGGGGGGCCAGGGAGATGCTGTCTGGCAGCAGGTAACGGTCCGGGTCGTCGACCGGGCCGGGGTCGCCCAGGGCACCCAACAGAATCGCATCATAGGATTTTAATTGGTCCAGAGCATCAGCCGGCATGGATTCGCCATTCTCTTCGTGCCAGGCATGGGATGGCCAGGGAAAGCGTGTCCACTCCATCGGCAAATCGTGTCGTTTGCGCAGGGTCTCCAGGCAGTGTACCGCCTCGGCAACCACTTCAGGACCGATGCCATCACCGGGGGTCACCGCAATTCGGGTTTTCTGGGCCATTCCGGATACTCCTTCCTGTTGCTGTGATCGTAGAGTCAGTCGTGTGATTCAGTGTAGTCATGTGCCATGGGGATTCCACACCATTTAATCCCTCGTTTGTTTTACCAGTTATGGATTGCTGGTTATAGTGCTGTGGTTGACTAATTTTACTGAGGATTTGCCTTGTTCTATCGCCTGATTACCGTCGTTGGCGGACTGTTGTTTGTCATCATCCTGTTCGCGCTGATCTGGTTCTTCTGCAAACAGTTCCTGCTTCGCCATGGCGTCAAGGAACAGGTATCTGATCGCGCCACAGTGCTGGCCACCTGGACATTTGCGGGCGTCAGTGTGGGGCTCGTGTTTGCGGTGTTGGGTGCCTTTATTCTTGGCCCCTGGGCGTTCTACCGCACCTTGCGAGGGCACGACACTGAGGTGTCTGATGGGGCCGCGATCTGGTGGGGCTTCGGCATTGTTGTAGCGTCACTGGGTATTACCGCCGCCGGATTTCTTGGTTTCCTGAAACTGGTGGGGGCCTACTGAAGGTGGCGCTCACACGATGCTGGCCAACTGCTCCCGGAACCAGATGAGCGCTGGCTCCCTTTCATAGGCCTTGTGCCAGTATAGATGCACATCGATACCGGGTAGGTCCACCGGAGTGGTCAGAATATCGATGTCAGCCCGTTCCGCGATGATCCGCGCGTAGTTTTCCGGCATGGTCAGCAACAGGTCGGTTCCCTCAGCTACCCGGCAGGCGGCGTAGTAGTGCTGGCATCGCAGACGAATGTTTCGCTGCACTCCGAACCGCGACAGTTCAAAGTCCTCAATGCCGGGGCCCTCCGACCGGGACGAAACCAGTACATGCTTGGCTTCGAGATACTTGTCCAAGGTCAGGCCGCCGCCGGTGAGCGGGTGGCCCTTTCTCGCCAGCACCACCAACCTGTCGTGTCGCAATAGTTCATGGCCCGTCTGATTGCTGACCGGCAACAGCACGTCCACCGCAAAATCCAGTTTGCCCGCTGCCAGCTGGGTTTCCATGTCCCGCCGGGGTACCCGCTGGCTGATGATCTCCAGTTCGGGGTAGCTTTCCAGTCGGCCCATCAGTTTGGGCAGGAACGTCGACTCGAGGATGTCCCGCAAGGCCAGCGAATAGGTTTTGCGCTGATTGGCCGGGTCGAAGGCGTGGAACTGGTTCACCGCACTCTGTATCTGGGTCAGCCCCGGGCGCATGGACTCCAGGAAACGACGGGCCAGGGGAGTGGGCACCATCTGGTTGCCCTGACGGCTGAACAAGGGGTCATCAAAATGCTCCCGCAGACGTGACAGGGAATGGCTGACCGCCGGCTGGGTGAGGTGGAGGGCCCGGGCGGCGCGGGTCAGACTGCCCTCCCGGTAGATGGTGTCGAATACATGCAGCAGGTTCAGGTCCAGTCGATTCAGTGCCATAAGCATCTCCCCTTCGCGAATAAGCCAGCCTTATGATAAATGATAAGAATTATTCAGTCGCGTAATAGTGGATAGAAAACTAGACTGGCTCGATATCGGTCAAACCAAGAGGACATGGCAATGGATTTCAGTATTTCCGAGAAGGGCCAGGACTATCTCAAGCGCGTCAAAACTTTCATGGAGGAAGAAATCTTCCCGATTGAAGAGCAGTACCATAAGGAACTGATGGCGCAGGAAAACCGCTGGGTGGTGTTGCCCATCATCAAGGAACTGAAAGCAAAGGCCAAAGCACAGGGCCTGTGGAACATGTTCTTCCCGGATGAGAAATACGGGTGTGGGCTTCTCAACTCCGACTATGCCCTGATTGCCGAAGAAACTGGCCGCAGCTTCATTGCCCCGGAAATCTTCAACTGCAACGCGCCGGACACCGGCAACATGGAAGTGCTGATCCACTACGGCTCCGAAGAGCAGAAAGCCGAGTGGCTGCCCCGTCTGCAAAGCGGTGAAGTACGCTCCGCTTTCTGCATGACAGAGCCAGCTGTGGCATCTTCAGACGCCACCAACATGGAAGCCACGGCCACCGTGGATGGCGACGAGGTTGTTCTCAACGGTCGCAAATGGTGGAGCACTGGCGTTGGCCACCCGGATTGCAAGGTTGCCATATTCATGGGCCTGACCGATCCCGATGCCCACAAGCACCGCCGTCATTCCATGGTGTTGGTGCCGCTGGATACCCCTGGGGTCAAAATTGAGCGAATGCTGCCGGTGTTCGGCGCCTACGATGAGCCATACGGTCACGGTGTTGTGTCCTTCGACAACGTGCGCTTGCCCAAGACTGCATTTATTGCGGGCCCCGGCCGTGGCTTCGAGATTGCCCAGGGCCGTCTTGGGCCGGGGCGTGTTCACCACTGTATGCGTGCCATCGGTGCGGCGGAGCGTACTCTGGAACTGATGATCAAAAGGGCGACCAGTCGTGAGGCGTTTGGTCGGCCAATCGCTAAACTGGGCGGTAATCCGGATGTGATTGCCAATGCCCGTATGGCGATTGAGCAGGCGCGTTTGCTGACGCTGAAATGCGCCTGGGCATTGGATACCAAAGGTATCTCTGGAGCCTTGCAGGAAGTGTCCATGATTAAGGCGGTTATTCCGAAGATGCTTCAGCAGATTGTGGACGATACGATTCAAATTCACGGTGGTGCGGGTGTTAGCGACGATGATTTCCCGCTGACTCAGCTGTTCGCCTATGCTCGGGTTTTGCGCCTGGCTGATGGCCCTGATGAGGTTCACCGTGCGATGGTTGCTCGTCTGGAGTTGGCTAAATACCGGAACTGAAGCTTGGGTGCCTGGGGACGGAGGGAGGCTGTTTCAGAAACACGCTCCTTCGGCACATCCATGTGGCGCTTGGACTCCGCCATCCATGGCTCCGTACAGTTTCTGAAACAGCCCCCCTCCGTCCCCTGCTAACTCAGGGAGTCGGCATGTGGGGCCATCGCGGGCTCTTGCACCGAAACTAAAAACGATAGAAAACAGCGGAAGACAACGATGACACAGCGAGTATTTATTACCGGCGGGGCCAGCGGCCTGGGCCGGGCTATTGCATTGCGGTATGCCAAAGAAGGCGCCAAGGTCTGTATTGGCGATATTAATCCCGAGCAGGGCATTGCCGTAGAGCAGGAGATCAACAACGCGGGTGGCGAAGGTTACTTTGTTGAGTGCGATGTGCGCCGGCTGACCGACCTTGAGAAGATCTGCGAGGACCTCACCGGCAAATGGGGCGGGGTAGACGTGGTGGTGAACAACGCTGGTGTCGCTTCCGCGGGCTCGATTGAAGACACCACCATGGCCGATTGGGAATGGATCATGGACATCAACGTGTTGGGTGTCGTTCGTGGCTGCAAGGCCTTTACCCCGCAGTTCAAGAAGCAGGGCTCCGGAGCCTTTGTGAACATCGCTTCCATGGCCGGGCTTATGCTTGCGCCGCTGATGGACAGCTACAATGTGTCCAAGGCCGGTGTGATTGCGCTCTCGGAAACCCTCAGCCAGGAGCTGCGAGACTCCGGTATACACGTTAGCTGCGTATGCCCGGCGTTTTTCCAGACCAATCTGACCAGCAGCATGCGATCGGATATTCCGGGCATTCAGCAGAACGTCAACAAACTGATGAAACGCTCCACCATCACTGCTGAAAACGTGGCCGATGACATCGTTCGTTCGGTAGAGAAAGGCGATTTCTGGGTGCTGCCACACGCCAAAGAGCGTCGCATGTGGGTACTCAAACGCCACGCGCCCAAGGCGTTTGACTGGTTGATGTACCAGGAAAGCAAGCGCTGGATGAAGAAAATGGGCGGCAAGGCCTAAGTCATTATTTAACACAGAATCAGGAAGTAAGGGAGAGCCGTATGACCCAGATCGACCAGGCTGTTGATATCCGCGAAGGTGAAGAGCTGGATATTGCGGCCGTTGACCGCTTCATGAAGCAGGCCATCCCGGACCTGGAAGGCGCGCCTGCGATCAAACAGTATCCCGGTGGCGCATCCAATCTGACGTACCAGGTGGACTATGGCGATCGTTCTTACGTGTTGCGCCGCCCGCCGTTTGGCCATATTGCCAAGTCTGCCCACGACATGTTGCGGGAAGCCAAGGTGATGCGGGCTCTCAAGCCCGAATTCCCGTATGTTCCGAACATTGTCGCCATCTGCGACGACCACGACATTCTGGGCTGCGATTTTTACATCATGGAGCGCCTGAAAGGCATCATCCTGCGCCAGGATTTCCCCAAGGACTTTGAGCTCAGTGAGGCGGATACCCGCAAGCTGTGCCTGAATGTGATCGACAAACTGGTGGACCTGCACAATGTCGATGCCAAGGCCACCGGCCTTGATAAGTTGGGTAAGGGCGCCGGTTATGTGCAGCGCCAGATTGGCGGCTGGAGTGACCGTTTCCGCAAGGCGAAGACGGATGACGTGGGTGACTTTGAAGCAGTGATGGGCTGGCTGAACGACAAGATGCCGGACGACGTTGCCCAGGTGGTCATTCACAACGACTACCGCTTCGACAATGTGGTGCTCAATCAGGACAACCCGTTCGAGGTGATTGGTGTTCTTGATTGGGAAATGGCGACCATCGGCGACCCGCTGATGGATCTGGGCAACAGCCTGGCCTACTGGATTGAGGCCGATGACGAGGGCCCGTTCCAGATGTTGCGTCGACAGCCGACCCACCAGCCGGGCATGCTGACCCGCAAGGAGGTGGTCGCTTACTACGCGGAGAAATCCAGCCGCAAGATCGACAACTTCGATTTCTACGAGATCTATGGCCTGTTCCGGCTGGCGGTGATTGTCCAGCAGATCTATTACCGTTTTTACCACGGCCAGACCAAAGACAAGCGATTCGCCGCCTTTGGCCATGCCGCGAACTACCTGGAAAAACGCTGTCAGCGACTTATCGAGGCGAGTGACCTGTAATGGCAACGATCTATCTGATTCGCCACGGGCAGGCCAGTTTCGGCAAGGAAAACTATGACCAGCTTTCTCCTCGTGGCTGGGAGCAGGGGCGTGTCCTCGGCCGGTGGCTTGCGGGCAAGGTGACGCCCAACGCGGTCTTCGGCGGCAACATGGAGCGCCATCGGGAAACGGTAGAGGCGATCGCCAGTGGTTACGGTGATGCACTGCCAGACATGCAGGCGGTGGATGGCTTCAACGAGTTTGATCATACCCAGGTGGTGGAGCGTTTGCGCCCCGAGTGGCAAGACCGCGAGCGCATGGCGCGTGATCTGGCAGCCTTCCCCAAGCCGGCAAGGGCGTTCCAGCAGGTGTTCGAGGAAGCCATGCAGCGCTGGGTCAGTGGCGGACACGATCACGAATACACCGAAAGTTGGCAAGCGTTCCGTCAGCGGGTGATTACGTCGCTGGAGCAACTGATTGAGTATGCCGATGGTGGCGAGACCCTGGTATCCACATCCGGCGGTCCGATTGCCGTGATCGCCCAGCATCTTCTGGAACTGAGTGATCGCAAGGCCCTGGATATGAATTCCGTGATTGCCAATACCAGTGTTACCCGGGTTCTGCATTCCGGGGCCCGGCGCAGCCTGGCGGTGTTCAACAATTACAGTCACCTGGAAGCCGAAGATCCCTCCCTGGTGACCTTCCGATAACGAACTGAGGTGAAGAATGAGTAAGCAAGACCTGTTTGATCTGAGTGGGAAAGTGGCCCTGATCACCGGCGCCAGCCGTGGCATCGGCGAGAGCATCGCCCGCACCCTGGCAAACTACGGCGCCCATGTGATTGTCAGCAGCCGCAAGATTGACGGTTGCGAGGCGGTTGCCAGTAGCATCCGCGAAGCTGGGGGCAGCGCCGAAGCCTATGCCTGCCACATTGGCGAAATGGATCAGATTGAAGACATCTGGCAGCACATCGAATCGAAACACGGCAAGCTGGATGTTCTGGTGAACAACGCCGCAGCCAACCCCTATTTCGGCCCCATCGAAGACACGGATCTGGGCGCCTACCACAAGACGGTGGACGTGAACATTCGCGGCTATTTCTTCATGTGTGCCCGCGGCGCACAGATCATGAAGAAGAATGGCGGTGGGTCCATTATCAACGTGGCCTCGGTCAATGGCGTCAACCCTGGCCATTTCCAGGGTATCTATTCCGTCACCAAAGCAGCGGTGATATCCATGACAAAGTCCTTCGCCATGGAACTGGGGCAGCAGAAGGTTCGGGTAAACGCCCTGCTGCCGGGGCTGACCGACACCAAGTTCGCCAGTGCGCTGACCAGCAACGAAGCCATCAAGAAGCAGGCGATGGCCCACATCCCCATGAAGCGGGTGGCAGACCCGGACGAAATGGCCGGCACGGTCCTTTACCTGGCGTCGGGTGCTTCCAGCTATACCACAGGCACCTGCATTAACGTGGACGGCGGTTACCTGACGATCTGAGCCGGGCGTCCTGACGTTAGCCGTTAAGGCTTCCGGTACCCTCGCTGGTGCAGGCGAGGGTATCGAAATCGCCCTGCATGGTTGCCGCCTGTTCCAGCAAGTGGTCAAGGTGGCGCTGGTCGGCCTGCTGCAGTAAATCGGTCATCAGGCCGGCCATGGCTGCCCGGCTTTCCGACATCATCCGCTGGTATCGTTCCCCCCGAACTTCCTCGTAGTTGCTCATTAGATAATGGACTCGATCTGAAAAATCGTCGCTGTCTCGCGTTGCCAGGGCATCGATTAACGCCTGTTGCCAATTCCGACGCCCCTCCAGCCAGATTTCAGTCTGCTTGCCCCGGCCTTCCGACCAGGCGTTGACCGTGTCACGCTGTCGCTCGTTGAGGGACCCCAGCCAGCGTTCAACCCGTTCCATCGTGCGCTCGGCCCGGGCTTCCCGGGTTTGTTCCGGGTTGTCCGCCAGGAACTCGTCTTCCAGCTCTTTTTGGCTCTCTTCCATATTGCTGGCCAACTGTTGAACCTGTTCATCGCTGAGGCTTGATAACAGGCGTGTGGCTGCCGGCCTTGCGCGCTCCATGAGTGGGGGAAAAAAGGAAAGCAGCTGTTCCTGGTGGTGGGTAACGGTGGATTGACTCAGGTTGCCAGAGCGAACATCGCTTTTTAACTGGGCAAGCCACTCGGAATAGCGTGGCAATTCAGTGGCGCAATGCCATTGGCGGAGGCCACGGATGTCCTGCTCAAGCCGGGATTCCTGTTCGGCGGTCATGGGTATGTAGTCGTCCACCCACCAGACGATGCCCCAGTCCGCATAGCGATACGCCATCTTGGTGGAGCTGCAGCCGGCCAGGAGTGCCAGGCCCAGCAGCGCAATGGAAACAATCCGAATCATGACCGGTCCTCGGGAAAAGCGGGTAACCTGATCCAAAAGTGATGAACGACGTATAACACCTTAGAATCAGGTTGAAGCGTTGATTCTTTGCATCTTTTGAAAAAACTTGCCCCGGTTGAACCGGGGCTTTTTTATGGGTAAGTGGCAACGGGGTGATCAATTCTCCCGCGCTTTGATATTGCCCTCTTCGTCGGAGATGACAATCTCTACCCGGCGATTTTGCTGTCTTCCGCCAGAGGTGTCATTGCTGGCAACGGGGAACTGCTCACCGAACCCTTTTGTCTCAACGCGGCTTCTGCTGATGCCCATATCGACAAGGGTATCGCGAACGGCTTCTGCACGACGCTCGGACAGGCCCTGATTGTAGGAGGCCTCACCGGTGCTATCGGTGTAGCCTTCCACCCGCACACGCCGGTTTTCATACTCGGCCATGAACTCGGCCAATCGCCTGACAGTGGCTTCACCGGAAGACTTCAGTTCGGCCTTGTTGAGATCGAACAGCACATCTCCGAGGGTCAACACCATTCCCCGGTCGGTTTGCTCTGCCTGCATGGCTTCCATTTGCAGGCGAAGCTCTTTGGCTTCCCGCCTGGCCTGTGCCGCTTCGTCAGCGCGCATCTGCAGTTCCAGCTCCTTGCGACGCGCTTCCGCGGAATCAATCTGCTCCTGCAGCTCTGCGCGCTCTCCCTGCTCACCGGCTATTTGTGCATGCCGGTTGGCAAGATAAGCCGCGTGTTCAATCTCGGTAACGTCCGCACCGTCCGCGAGCAGAGTTTCAGCACGGGACAATTGCTCCCTTGCGTTCCTCAACTGGCGATCACCACTGCGGGCTACGTTCGGGTCGTTGCGGATTTCCTCATAGGCGGCCCGTGCTTCATCGACCTTTGCGTTATCCTGGGGCGTGCTGGCGCAGCCTGCCACGAGGACAGAAACGCTTACTGCCATACCCAAAGTCATGTTGCGCTTATTCATAACCATCTCCCGTTTCCGATGAGGCCTTTACTGGCGTTCGTCGATTCGCTTGCGAAGAGACTCAATATTGCGATTGACCTCATCAACCGCTTGTCTTGCTTTCGCGGTTTCCGAGCGAGCGCCGGCCAGTTGCGCATCCACGGCTGCCTTTTCGAGTAAGCGGCTTGCCTCAAGGTATTGTTCGCGATTGATCAATTCCTCGGCATCCGCAACCCGGTTCTGAGCCTGATTCAAGAGTACGGGTTCAAAATCCCTGGCATCGGACGACACCGCCTGCTGAATGGCGGACTCGGCGGACCGGAGTTCACCATCCGGCCGCTCAACCGAACTGGCGCAGCCTCCGGCAATGACAGCGATGCTGATTACACCTGCAGCACCTAACATCGAAGTATGCTTGCTCATGCACAATCTCCTTCCAGTGAGGAACGGGGCGATATAGCCCCGTCCAGACTCTTGTTGGTACTTGTCTTTGGCGACACCCCTGAAGGCTCCGCCAATTTAAGCACCTAGTGCTACTGCTACGCATAAGATTAGCAGTGGGATCTGATTACGGCATGAAGGTATGGAAATAAACTTGGTAGGGAGAGGCGTCGCTACAACGGATCTGTTGCCGAATGCGCCACAAAAGGTTGCGGGCGTGGGGGGTGGGCTTTGGGCCGGTAAATGACAGAACGGTAACCACCGAAACCCGGCAGCTACCGCTTATTGGTGTGGTTCAGCGTATTTTTGTGCCGCTGGATTGGGCCCTGGAGAGGGTGGTTCCAGTGGGCGGACGGTAGTGAAGGGAGTAGATAATCCGGTCCAGCACGGCCTGACCATTCCAGGCAGGGTCGTTGTTGACCATGCCGACAATGGCCCAGGTGGTGTCGGTGTCGTCGCGGGTGAAGCCTGCGATGGAGCGCACGTTCTCAAGGTAACCTGTCTTGATGCGCCCTTTGCCGTCCAGGCCGGAATTCCGCAGCCGTCTGGCCATGGTGCCATCCATCGCAATCAACGGCATGGAGGCCATCAGGTCCGAAGCGAAAGGGCTGTTCCAGGCGTGCTGCAAAATCTGCGCACCCTGGCGCGCTGTAATACGGCCGTCGCGTGTCAGACCCGCACCGTTTTCGATCACCAGGCCAGCGGTATTGACGCCTTTTTCCTGTAGCCACTCGTTAACGACGCGAATACCGGCCACACGATCGTCTTCTTCATCTTCCAGGCGATTCTCGGCACCGATGGTAAGAAGCAACTGGCGAGCCATCACGTTGCTGCTCCACTTGTTGATGTCCCTAACCATCGTTACCAGATCCGGAGACGTGGTCCTCAGCAACAGGCGGGCGTCATCCGGCGTTTTGGCCAGCAGGCTCTTACCGTTGATGTCGATACCCATGTCTGACAGCAGTGAACGTATCATGGATGCGGTGTACTGTTCGTGAGGCAGAAGCGACAGATAGGCCGTGGTGCGGCAGCCCTGCGGTAATTCGCCTGACACCCGAACGGTGACCCGGTGATCCTCGTGAAAAAACGGCTCCCAGGTAAAATGACGGCGAGCGGGGCAGGGGGCTTCCGCAGTAGCGATCACTCGATTGTCGATCACCACGTCGTTCAGTGAAGGCGCGCTCCAGGCCTGTGTTCCGCGTTCATCTGCGCGAACCTGAAAGTGAACGAGGTTGAGATTGCTCAGGTATGGCGACGGCTTTACCAGAAACGGAGCGTGGGGGTTGTCACCGTTGTCGTCGAAAACGGGTTGCTCGTCTGCGATGCGGAACACATCACCGTCCAGCACCAGGTTGCCGTTGATGGCACTGATACCCATCCCGCGAAGCTCGTTCAGGGTGCTCCAGAGCCGTTCAATGGTCAGCTTGGGATCACCCCCCATGTCAACGTAGAAATTGCCATTGAGGGTATCGCCCACAAGCTCGCCATCGGTGTAGAAGCTGGTGTCCCAATGATGGGTTGGCCCCAGGATTTCCAGCGCCGCATAGGTGGTGACCAGCTTCATGATAGAGCCGGGGCTCATCAAGGCATCTGCATTGATGTACTGCTCGATGCCCGGCCCGTTCATGGGGATGGCCGCGAGGCTCAGCGCCTGTTCGTCGTTCAGGGATTCGGTGGCGTAATCCCGCACCTGATTGCTCCAGGTCTTATTGGTGCCACCGGCCTCGGCTGACTCCGAAGCAAAGGCACCGGCAGACCCGACTGCCAGGACTGCAGCCATGGTGGAAACCACCATGCCACGGGCCACCCGACCATGCTGGCGGATAGTTCCATAACGGGACGTGTTCGGGTGGCGTCGTGCCTTCAGCAACATGGTGTGGCGCTCATTGATTCCAAGTGCATTAACAATAGCCCATATTCTAAGCGTGTACTATGTGGAAAGGCTCTACATGACGTTAAAAAATGCCAGTAGGGGCGTTGTTTATATTGCGTTTTTGTTAACGGATGTAAGCGCCCATGCTAATCAACTGGTTAGCATTTGTACAACCTCTTGATTAGTATGATGGAAACAGAAAATGGAGTGAGTATGGCGCACGAACTGACTCGACGGCGATTTCTGGCTGCCATGGCCGCGGCAGGTCTTTCATGTCGAATGCCTGCGCTGATGGCTGCTCCGAAGGGGGATGTGATGATGAATCCCATTCCTTCCTCCGGCGAACGGTTGCCTGCCGTTGGCATGGGCACCTGGCGTACCTTCAATGTCGGCGGTGACCAGTACCTGATTGATCAGCGTACCGAGGTACTGAAAACCTTTTTCGATCTCGGTGGCACCCTGGTGGACTGCTCACCCATGTACGGCTCGGCGGCAGAGGTGATGGGTGAGGCACTGGACACCCTCAATGCCCGTGAAAAACTGTTTTCCGCCACCAAGATCTGGACCGGAGACGGCGATGCAACCCGGCAACAGGACCGGGAATCCCGCAGGAAGTGGGGCATAGAGCGTTTTGACCTGCAGCAGGTACACAACCTGGTGGCCTGGCAGCAACACCTGGCATCCTTACAGCAAATGAAGGCCGATGGTGACGTGCGCTATATCGGCATTACCACCTCCCATGGCCGCAGGCACGGAGACTTTGCACGCATCATGGAGACGGAACCGCTGGACTTTGTGCAGCTGACCTACAACGTGCTGGACAGGGAGGCGGAAGACCGACTGCTGCCTTTGGCGAGGGAACGCGGGATCGCCGTGATTGCGAACCGGCCCTTCCAGGGCGGGCGACTGTTCCGGCGCTTCCAGTCCGAAGCACTGCCGCCCTGGGCCGATGAGGTGGGCTGCCGCAACTGGGCGGAGTTTTTCCTGAAGTACATCCTTTCCCACCCGGCGGTTACCTGTGCCATTCCGGCCACCACCAGCGTTGAGCATATGAAGGAGAACATGGGCGCCCTATACGGTGCTTTGCCGGATGAGAAACAACGGCGCCGAATGGCGGCCTATGTCGCAGGGCTGTGATGGGGACCACCTGGCTCAGCTATTCCCTGGCGGATTTCCTGATGTTCGGGCCGGAGGTGTTTCTTCGGCTCTTTGTGCGCATCAACCAGGACATCTGGCCATGGCAGGGAGTTGCGGTGGTGATGGTGATCGCGATTGGCACCTTACTGGTACGTGGGGACGCGATGGCGAGGCGCAGTGCACTGCTGCTGGTGGCCGCGGCGTGGCTATGGAGCGGGGCCGGCTTCCTGATGCATTACTACGGGCCGATCAATCTGCCGGCAATCTGGTTCGGCTGGGCCTTTGTCCTGCAGGGTGCTTTACTGACGGTGGCGGGGCTGTTCTGGCCCTGGAATGCGGCAACGAACCGGCCGATATGGTCTCGCTGGCTGATGGGCACCGGCTGGATCGCATTGATGGGGCTGTCGCCTCTCCTCGCAGTCGCTCAAACCGGCAATGGTCAGGCAGCAGCGCTGTTCGCCGTTACACCGGACGTCACGGCGTTGGGCGCGGTGCCCTGCATGCTGCTGTTTCCCCGCCGGGTGCGGTGGCTGTTTCTATTATTACCACTGATATGGTCACTGTTCAGCGTGGCGACCCTTTGGACATTAGGCACCTGGGTGCTGGCGGTCATTCCGGGTACCACGCTGGTGTTGGCGGCGATGGCCTGCTTCGTCAGTCCCAGGCAGGCGCGAAATCCGGATTAGCGATCCGATCACCACGGTCCAGGCCGTCAATTTCCGCAATTTCATCCTCGCTAAGCGTGATGTTCAGCGCGTCGAGGTTGGACTTCTGGTGCTTGGGCCGGGTTGACGACGGAATCGGTACCACCCCTCGGGAGGCCACCCAGGCAATGGCAATCTGCGCAGCAGACGCATTGTGTTCGCGGCCAATGCGAGCCAGGGTTTCATCGTCCATTACCTTGCCCACCGCCAGCGGCATGTAACCGGTTACGGTAATGCCCAGCTTCTGGGCATGCTCCACCACCTTGCGGTTGGCCAGGAACGGATGCACTTCCACCTGGTTGGTGAAAATCGCCGTGTCACCCAGTATTTCCTTGGCCTTGTCCATTTGCGCGCAGGTGAAGTTGGACAGCCCGATGTGGGTGGTTAGCCCTTCGCGTTGCGCGTCGCGCAGTGCACCCAGGTATTCCTCCATGGGGATGGCGTCGCCCGGCGATGGCCAATGAATCAGTGTGAGGTCGACATGGTCGGTCTTCAGTCGCGACAGGCTGTCGTGCAGGCTGTTGATCAGGTCGCTGTGCTGGAGCTGGTCGTGCCACACTTTTGTGGTCAGGAAAATCTCCCGTCGTGGAATACCGCTTGAGGTAATGCCATCGCCTACTTCAGCCTCATTCCCGTACATCTGGGCGGTATCGATATGCCGGTAGCCAAGGGAAAGGGCACTCTTCACGGCGTCTCGTGCATCGTTGCCCTTCAGGCGGAATGTACCCATACCGATGTTCGGAAGTGTGCTGAATGCCATAGTGTCCTCCTTCGTGAACGCTGTGACTTATATGTGGTGCCCGCCCGCTGGTTCTTCAAGTGGCGGGTGGTTATCATACCGGCCTTCGGAACCCGCAAGCGAAACCATGGTTGAGGTCACGTTATGCTGACAGGGCAATGCCTGTGCGGCGATATAAAACTTGAATACGACGGCCCTCTGGGGCCGATTGCCCTGTGCCACTGTAGCCAGTGCCGCCGGGCTCACGGCAGTGCATTTTCCGCCAGTTCGCCGATCCAGAAAATCCGTACCCGTTTTACAGCGGGTGAGGACCTGATCCGTGAATACGAATCCCGGCCGGGAAAGTACCGTGGGTTCTGCCCCAGGTGCGGTAGCCAGTTATACAGCCGCGTGGATGCCATCCCCGGTATACTGCGCCTGCGGGTGGGCGTGATCAATGAGCCCCTGGAAAAGCGGCCGGCATCACACGTTTATGTGGGCTCCAAGTCGGACTGGTTCACCATCACCGACGATACTCCGCAGTTTGAGAAAACCGAGAGAACCAACGATCCTCACTGACGCTTCGCTGGTTTCTTCGTCGAACTATTCTGCTGGAACTATCCGGTAGACCTTGCCGTTGTCCGCGTCCGTCAACAGCCACAATGCACCGTCGGGCCCCATTCGCACATCACGGATGCGTTCGCCCAGGTCTTCCAGAAGATCCTCTTCTTCCCTGACCGCGCCGTTCTCAATGCTCAGGCGCACCAGCTTCTGCATTTTCAGGGCACCCACAAACAGATCTCCCCGCCACTCCGGGAATTCGTCACCGGTATAGAATGCCATGCCCGAGGGGGCAATGGACGGGTCCCAATAGTGCAGCGGGTCGGTCACGCCCTCCATGGTGGTTTTGCTGGTGATGGGCACTCCGGAGTAGTCGATGCCATAGGTGACGTCTGGCCAGCCGTAGTTGTTACCCGCACGGATGATGTTGATCTCGTCGCCACCCCTGGGGCCGTGCTCATGGCTCCAGATGTCGCCTGTTTGCGGGTGAATGGTCATGCCCTGAATGTTGCGGTTGCCGTAGGTGAAGAAGGTGTCATTCACTGACGGGTCGTCGACAAACGGATTGCCCGGCGCGGGGGCGCCGTCAACGGTCAGGCGGTGAACGCCGCCAGCATCGTCATCGGTGGCCTGGGCACGGTCCATTTCACCCCGGTCGCCCACCGCGACGTACAGATTGCCATCGCGATCAAACTCCATGCGGCCTGCGAAATGACGGCTGGTGTTGCCTCGGGGGAGGGCCTCGAAAATCACTTCAACCTCTGACAGCCGGTCGCCGTCCAACGTTGCACGAGCCACTCTGGTCGTCAGCCCGTCGCGGCTGATCTTATGGGCGTAACTCAGGAACAGAGTGCGATTGTTTTCGAAGTCCGGATGCAGGATCACATCCAGCAGGCCACCCTGGCCGGAGACCACCAGCTCGGGAACACCGGCAATTGGCTTGTCCTGCAATTCACCGTTCTCGATTCGGCGTAGCCGGCCTTCGCGCTCGGTCACCAACTGTGAACCATCGGGGAGAAAGGCGAGGCTCCAGGGATGTTCCAGGCCTTCCGCGACCGTATCCAGACGAAATTCGGCTTTGTCTGAGCTGAACGTTTGCCCGAAGGCTGGCCCGGCCGCTGCCAGCCCAGCCAACGCCAGTAGAGTCGCGATGTTGCCGAGTCGGTTCATAGAATGATCTCCGTCCGCCAGGTTATTCCTGCATCGATAAAGTCTAGCATTTGATACGAACGGAATGGCCGGCAGTATCAGGCGATAACATTACGACCAGGCATTACGACCCTGACGTTACCAAAACGGTAATGAGAACTATTAACATCTGGGCGAGTATCATGTACAGTTACTTCAATATCAACGGGAACCATCCATACCCATGGACACAAGGAGACGTACAATGACCCCGGAAGAGGAAGCGATTGAAGGGCTGAAACTGGCCGCCGGCGCCGGTGTGTTTGTTCTGATCATAGCCAGCCTCCTGGTGCTCTGGTGACACGTCCCGTCGGTCACGCTTTACCGTGCCGGCTTAGCCCCCACAAGAAGTAGACGCCACCAACTAGCGCAGCCAGCAAGCCCGCCGGTAACTGGTTGGGGAAGACCACAATGCGCGACAGGTAGTCCGCCAGGGCCAACAGAAGGCCACCCACCAACCCGGCCACGATCAATTGCCTGCCAACGGTTTGCTGCCCCAGTACCCGTGCCAGGTGCGGTGCAATGAGCCCTACGAAACTCAGAGGGCCAATCACCACCGTAGCCGATGCAGTCAGTACCGCGGCAAGCAGCAGCAATAGCAGGCGGGCTTTAGTGACGGGAAGCCCGAGGGACGATGCCGAAGTATCTCCCAGAGGCAAGAGCGTCAGGGGTCTTACGATCAGCGCCAAAACGCCGCAGATAAGAAGGATGAATCCCAGCAGCCCAAACGCTTCGGTTTCGGAAACCAGCCAGGTGGAACCGTACATCCAGTTCAGCAGTTGTGACGCGACGGTGCCGCCGGAGGCCATGACCAATCTCAGCCCCGCATCCATGAATACATACAGGGCCAGGCCGCCCAGCAGCAGTTGGTTACCGGCGAATCGATGTTTTCGGGCCAGGAGAATCAATAACCCGAGTGCGCCGGCCGCGCCGAGCGTCGCAGCGCCAAGCTGCCCGGCCCGGCCTACATCCGCGCCGGTGAGCACGATAAGAACCATGGCCAGCGCGGCGCCGCCGCTGATACCCAACATCTCCGGGCTCCCCATTGGATTACCCGTCATCCGCTGAATCAGCGTGCCGGCGAGACCCAATGCGACCCCTGCCAGCATGGCGGCCAACAGGCGCGGGCCGCGCCACACCCAGGCATTGTCCCATTGGGTGACAGGTGTCCAGTTCCAGCCATCCAGGCCCGGGGACCAACCCATGGAAACGACAACGGTCAGTGCGATCAGCCCGGTCACGATACCACTGACCAGCAACGGCGCTCGCCGCCTGGGCTGGAAGCCCGCAAGGTTGGATTCCTGCCCGGGCATGTGATGGGTGTTTCTGAAACCCTGTAACGCCAGCAGGATGATGGGGCCGCCAATGAGGGCGGTGGTGGTTCCCGTCGGCACCAGGGAGCCATCACCCCAGGTAGATGCCCAATGCGCCAGGGTATCCGCCAGCAGCAATAGCCCACCGCCCATGAGCGTGCTCCACAGGATGCGACTGGCTAATGTACGCGCGCCCAGCAGGCGTGCCAGTACCGGCGCTGCCAGCCCCACAAAGGCCACGACGCCCACCCGGCTGACAACCGTTGCCGTCATCAGTACCACCAGGAACAGAGCCAGTGCCCGAATAAGCCCGACCCTGGCACCCAGTGAACTGGCGGACGACTGCCCCAGTTGCAGCACCTGCAACGGGCGCATCAGCAGCAATATCAGCACCGAGATGACCAGCACGCGGGGCCACAGCTCCATGAACGGCCCCCAATTGTTCTGTACCAGGGAGCCGGCGCCCCAGATGAAAAGATTGCCCAGCCACTCACCCTTGAGCAGCAGAAATGCCATGTTAAGGGCGCCCAGAAAGAAGGTGATGACAAGGCCGGCAAGGATCACCGTCACGGGTGAAAAACCAAGCCGCCACGTCAGGGCGATGACCATGCCGATGGCGATGAGGCCACCTGCAATGGCCACCAGATCCGGGCTGAAGGCCAGTAAACCGGGCGCGAACAGCGTGGCAACGGTCACCCCGAATTGGCCACCCGCTTCCACACCGAGGGTGGTAGGCGAAGCCAGTGGGTTGCCCAGCACCTGTTGGGTAACGGCTCCGGCCAGACCCAGGCCGCAGCCAATCAGAATGGCGATGGACACACGTGGCGCCCAACTGAAGTGAGCCAGAACCGATGAATAGTCGTCCGGATTGAAGGCCCAGAATGCTGACACCACAGCGCCGGCATCCAACTGGTTGAGCCAGGGAGCGGCGCTGGCAAGTAACGCGCCCAGCCAGAGGAGTGTGGCGGCGATGGGCAGCCTGGCGGGCATATCAGGCCGGGAAGCAGGCATGCCGGAGGTGCTAGCGTACATTGTCAGAGCCCCCGGCCAGCAGGCTGTCTGTCAGCATGGTGGCCAGCCGTTTCACCGGAAAAACCCCGCCAAACGGCCAGATGGCGTCGATCTCGTAAACCTGATGGCGGTTGACCGCTGGCAGGTACGTCCAGAACGGGCTGGCGGCCAGGGTGTCTGCAAGCCCGGGGGCGGTGGGCGCAATCACCACAATACGGCTGTCTTCATAAGGAGCTATGGATTCCAGGCCCACCACCGAGAAGCCCCAGAAGTTGCCTTGCCGGGGCCAGGCGTTTTCCAGCCCGAGGGCATTCAGGGCACTCTGGTAAAGCCCGTTGGGGGCATAAATACGCACGTGGCGGGCGTCCATGAAATTAACCAGTGCAACCGGCCGGTCTGTCAGTCCCGCCGCTTCCAGCCGGCGGCGTTGCGTTTCCAGAGTGGTGTCAATATCCGCCAGAATCGATTCGGCGCGAGCCTCGCGGCCCAGCATCTCGCCGAGGGTGGTCAGCATGTCACTGGCTTTCTCGAAGGGTTGACTGCCCTCTTTGTACACACTGATAACGTAAGTGGGGGCGATACGCTCCAGCAGTTTTGCGGCGGGCGCCATTTCGGCACTGGTAACAATCAGATCCGGTTTGAGTTCTGCGATAGCCTCGAGGCTGGGGGCGACGCGGGTGCCAATGTTGGCAACCTCCTCTGGAAGCTGCGGCTCATTCACCCACACGTCATAGCCATCGCGGTCAGCGACGCCCACGGGCGTCACGCCCAGCAACAGCAAGGCTTCTGTGGCGGCCCAATTGAGGGCAACAATCCGCTCAGGTTGCTCGTCCAGGGTGAGGGTGCCGCCTTCATGCTGCCAGGTGCCGGCGCTGGCGGGCAGCGACAGGGCACCAATGAACACCATGGCAATCAGGGTTTTAGCCACACGCTCAGTGCACATACGAGACCCACTGGCCCGGCGCCCGCTCCATCACCCCCATTGGTACGCCGTAAATGGATTCCAGGGTTCCCGAATCCATGATGTCGCGTGGGCTGCCATCTGCAATCAACCGGCCGCCTTTGAGGGCCACCAGGCGGTCGCAGAAGCGGGCGGCCAGGTCGACATCGTGCAGTACCACAATCACCGTCAGTTCCCGTTCTTCGGCCAGGCGGTGCACCAGGCGCAGGGTTTCCACCTGGTGTTTGACGTCCAGGGCGGAAATCGGCTCGTCCAGCAGCAGGCAGCGAGTTTGTTGAGCCAGCAGCATGGCAATCCAGGCGCGCTGGCGTTCGCCGCCGGAGAGCGTGTCCACAGAGCGGTGATGGAAGTGGTCGAGCCCGGTATCGTGTATGGCCTGGTCGATGAACTGGTGGTCTTCGCCGGTATAGCGGCCTAAAGGCCCGCGCCAGGGATAACGCCCCAGGGCAACCAGTTCCCGTACGGTGAGGCCGTCCGTGCCCGGTGGATGTTGGGGGAGGTAACCGACCGTACGGGCGAATTCCCGCGCGCCGGTGGTCCGGAATGAGCTGCCAAGAAGGCTTGCATTGCCCGAAGAAGGCGACATCTGGCGGGCCAGCACTTTCAATAACGTGGACTTGCCGGAGCCATTGTGACCGAGCAGGGCAGTGACCTCGCCTTCACGAAACTCGATGTTGATGTCGTCAAGGATCGCAGCGTCACCAATGTGCACGCCCAGGCTGGATACTTCAAAGAACGCAGACATGCAGGCTCCCATGGATCTGAGGGCCTGCAGAATAATCTAAATGCGAATTACTATCAATGTGTGCCTGGCAATGTATGGCGTGCTGTCAGGCCTGACCGGTCTGTACGCGCCATTGTGCGGAATAGGGGCCGTTGTTCTCCAGCAGTTCCTCATGGCGGCCGGATTCCAGAATGCGTCCGCCGGCTACCACGGCAATGGTATCGGCATCCACAATGGTGGACAGCCGATGCGCGATCATGATCACGGTGCGATTGTGCCCGATCCGCTTCAGGGAGCGCTGGATGGCCGCCTCGGTTTCGTTGTCCACGGCACTCGTGGCTTCGTCGAGCACCAGAATGGGCGGGTCTTTCAGCAGTGCGCGGGCCAGTGAAAGGCGCTGGCGCTGGCCACCGGAAAGCCGAACTCCTCGTTCACCCACGGCGGTGGCAAGCCCTTCGGGCAGTGCCTCGATGAATGACCAGGCCTCCGCCGTCCTGGCCGCTTCGATAATCTGTTCGTCACTCGCGCCGGGGGAGCCGTAGGCGAGATTGTCACGAATGCTGCCCTCAAACAGGTATACGTCCTGGCTGACCAGGCCGATGGCCTCCCGCAGGGACTTCAGGCTGACGGACTGGATGGGCTGGCCGTCGATGCGGATCTGGCCGCCCGTGGGGTCGTAGAAACGCAACAACAGCTTGATCAGTGTGGACTTACCGGAACCGGTCGCCCCGACCAGCGCCAGGGTATTGCCGGCTGGTACCGCTACCGAAATGTCGTCGATACCGGCACCGCTGGACGGGTAGTGGAAGCTCACGCCCTCGAAGGTGACTTCGCCCTTCACCGGCTGTTCCAGCGTTTTGCCGGATTCATCCCGAACGTGAACCGGCTCAGCCAGCAGGTCCAGGATGCGGCGGGTGCTGGCCATGGCTCGTTCAAACAGGTCGATTACTTCCGCAAGGCCGGTCAGAGGCCACAGCAAACGTTGGGTCAGGAACACCAGCACGCCGTAAGCACCGACGTTCAGAGAGCCTTCCAGGGCCATCATGCCGCCCACGGTAAAGGTGGCCAGGAAACCCGCCAGGATCGCCATGCGGATCACCGGAATAAACGCGGAGCTGATGCGAATGGCCCGGCGGTTTGCGTCCACATAGGCTTCACTGCTGGCTTTCAGCCGCTCCGCTTCCCGGTTTTCGGCCGTGAAACTCTTGATGGTGGCAATGCCGCCCAGGTTGTTGGCCAACCGGCTCGACAGGTCACCGACCTTCTCGCGCACGTCGGCGTACAGCGGGCCAGCCTTGCGCTGGAAGTAGAACGCGCCCCAGATAATCAGCGGAATGGGAGTAAACGCCAGCAGGGCAATGAGCGGTGACAACACGAAAAACACAGCGCCCACGGCAACGACCGTCACCACCACCTGAATCATGGCGTTGGCGCCGCCATCCAGGAAACGCTCCAACTGGTTGACGTCGTCGTTCATGGTGGCGACCAGTTGCCCTGAGCTGCGGGCTTCAAAGAAGCTCATGTCCAGCTTCTGGGCATGCTCGTAGGCGTCTTGCCGCAGGTCGGACTGCAGGCGTTGAGCCAGGTTGCGCCAGAGGATCTGGAACAGGTACTCGAATATCGATTCGCCGGCCCAGATAAAGAAGGTCAGCACAGCCAGGATGGTGATCTGCTCCTGAGCGGTCTCAAAGCCCAGGCCCGCCACAAAGCTTTCTTCCTTGTTTACCACCACGTCGATGGCGATACCAATCAGGATCTCCGGCGCAATATCGAACAGCTTGTTGATGATGGAGCAGGTGGTGGCGGCAATGATCTGACGGCGATAGCCGCGAGCGTATTTCAGCAGTCGGCCCAGGGCGGCAAAGCTGCTGGTGGTGTGGGGGGAAGACTGTGTCATGGTTCGCTCCGCTTGCGCCAGAAAGCGGCAAGGGTAGCGGATTTGTCGAGAATTTAAAATGGAATCATTATCACCTACTGGCGTTCTGTTGCAACCAGCGGTCAAGCTTGTCGGCGAATTCCTTGCGGTCGGTCTGGCTGAAGGGCGCCGGGCCACCGGTGACCTGGCCAGCATTGCGCATTTCTTCCATGAAGTTGCGCATGGCCAGGCGCTGGCGGATATTCTCTTTGGTGAAAGCCTGGCCGCGCGGGTTGAACACGTCCGCGCCTTTTTCGATGGCTTCGGCAGCCAGGGGGATGTCCTGGGTGATCACCAGATCGCCTGTCTCCATCTGGTCAATGATGTCGTTGTCGGCCACGTCGAAACCCTGGGGTACCTGCCGGCGTTTGATGTAAGGGCTCGGGGGCAGGTTAATGGCGTGGTTGGCGATGAAGGTGGTATCGACCTGCCAGCGGGTGGCGGCGCGGCAGAGGATTTCCCGAATGGGCACGGGGCAGGCGTCGGCGTCGACCCAGATTGGCATGTTTGGTTCCTTTGTTGGTTCGGTGCTTGGTGAAGTTTACCTTTTGATGATGTGAGCCTGGTAGGTTTGGGGTGCGTATTAATTACGTGGTTGCATGCTTTGCGGGTGGAGGATCGACAAACTTATGAAAACTCACAGTTTTCTTACTGCACTTCTTGTGTTTTCGCTGGGGCTGATTTCCCTTTTTGCAGGAACTGCGTACGCCGATGAATCAGAGGCCTGGGAGGCTCTCCGGGAAGGCCGGGCGGTTTTGATGTTGCGACACGCCCTGGCACCGGGAACAGGCGACCCCGCGAACTTTGATGTCGACGATTGCAGCACGCAGCGAAACCTGAATGCCGAAGGGCGCGAGCAGGCGCGGGCTTGGAAGGTCTATTTGGCGGAGCATGGCGTTGAGGAGGCCAGGGTCTTCAGCAGTCAGTGGTGCCGCTGCCTCGATACCGCGCGGGGAATGGATGTGGGGCCGGTGAAGGAGATGATGTCGCTGAACTCGTTTTTCCAGAACCGTAGCAACTCAGACATGCATACCCAGCAGACCATCGCCATTGTGAATGAAATGGAGCCAGGCCTGCCAGTGGTGCTGGTATCCCATCAGGTAAATATTACGGCACTGACCGGCATATACCCATCGTCGAACGAGGGAGTGGTTATGGCACTGCCGTTGTCAGAAAACCCGACGATACTGGCGCGTGTGTCGCCGGGGAGTTAGGCGCTCAAATCCAGGGCTCGATGTTCCCTATCTATCGGTCAACCGGCCTTCAGGCGTGGGAGGTCGTACACCTCCTGCCCGCTCAGGTGAAGGTATTTCTGGATCACCAGCAGTGCAATGGTCTGTTCCATCTGCTGATCGAAAAACTTCTCTACATACCGGTTGGCGTTGGCAATGATGGCCTCTGCCTGTTCAGGGTGATTCTGGTAATAGCGTACTTTTTCCGGCAGGTCAGAGTGGTCATCGGCCAGTTCTACATAGTGATAACCGGGCACCAGTGAGCCTTCCATGAACCAGGTTTCAAAGCGGGGCCGGCGCATCAGGCACAGGGAATTGGAGGCCATGATCCACTTCAGGTTCGTCGCCACATCAATGCCTTCCACGCTCACCACAAACTGGTGCTGCAGCTGTTCCTCAATGCTCATGAAGTCCTTGTGGTAGGGCTGGGGTGCGGGTTCCTTATGTTGGGTGCAGCCAATATCGCAGAGGGGGTGGTCATTAAAGCGGGTAGCAAATTCGATGCGGTGCTGGCGGTTGGACTTGCCGCGCCACACCGCCAGGGGCTTCTTTTGGCGGAAAGGTGTCGGGTCCTCTACAAACTGGTAATGCCGAACCGAGTTGAGTTTGAGCAATACTGAGTTACGGTTGGAGGCATCACGACGTACCGGGCGGCTTTTCACGAAACGGGGTTCGTTCGGGATTTCGGTTACATCACCGAACTGGTAGTCCACTTTTCGGTTCCGGGGGAAACACTGGATCAGATTGCGAAAATCGAAGCAGTAGGCGCTGCTTTTGCCGGCGAAGGTAAAGTCGCCGGCGGGTTCGGCGGTTGCTGGTAGCGTGAACGGGTTTGAAAGGCGATTGTAGTACGCAACCCTTGCGTCAATCGCCGCTCTGCGTTCGCCCGTCATCGCCTCGTATTCCGACATCAGCAGGTCGCACTGCCATTGCCAGTAGGCTCGAGGAACCAGGGAGCGCACCGCGTTTCCGGAGTAGTAACCCAGTTTGTGCAGGTTCTTGGAAAAATTGTCACCGACTCGCATTGTTGTCACCAGACGTTGGTTGAGGCGCGCCTTCCGCAGCACGCAAGGGCCCGAAATAGGTCAGGTAGACACCACTAAAACAGCAAAGTGTGTCAGGAGGATTAAATGAATGAGCGATCTTCAAAGCCCCTGTCGCCGGTGTTGGCCGGGCCTGTTCTCCGGCATACCTCTCTCAACCGGCTTACGCTCTGGCTGGTCGGCTCCTGTGCGCTCGCCCTGAGATTGCGCCTGTATCTGCAAGATGCGGATGAGCCATGGATGGACCGGGTACTGACAGAGAAGGACGTCACCAGGGTGCGATTCGGCGCCTCCGCCTACCTCTATCTGATCGACGTTGAATTGAACGACTCGTTGCCGGCAAACACCCGCATCGGGTACGACCTGGGCGTTTCGGACGACACCGTGGATTCGGTCGGGAGCGACGAGCGATGGATACGGGAATGGGCGCCACACCTGTGCCTGCCGGGCGCCGAGCGGCCTGACTTCGTGATCCGGGAGCGATTGGACCGGATCGCCCATGGTTCCTGCCGGCGGCCCCATTCCGCCGCTTCCGACGGTATGGTGAGAGTGGATCAATCGTTACTGGAAGCCGAAGGCGATATCGCCGACCGGCCAGCATTGTTGTTGATGACCGGCGACCAGATATACGCGGACGACGTGGCCGGCCCCATGCTGCGGGCCATACACCAACTGATTGACCGCCTGGGCTTGTACGAGGAAACGCTCACCGGCGGTTCGGTCAGCGACAGCAAAACCCTGCGGGAAAACGCAGACACCTACTTTCACAGGGAAAAGCTGCTCCCGGATGTGCGTAGCAATGAAGCGCTGATCGAGCGATTCTTCGGCGGTGTGCGAAAACCGGTGTTCACCACCGCCAATGCCCACAACCACCTGATTTCCCTCAGCGAAGTGATGGCCATGTACCTCTTGGTGTGGTCGCCTGTGTGCTGGGAACTGGTCGAACGGGACCAGCCTGCGCTGGCTTCCAAGGATGCCGCCGTTTTTCAGGACCAGCAGGCCGCCATCGATGACTTCGTCGCTGGCCTGCCACAAGCTTCCCGGGCGCTGGCACACTTGCCTACCTACATGATCTTTGACGATCACGACGTGACCGACGACTGGAACCTGTCTGCCCTTTGGGAAACCACCACCTATGAACACCCGTTTTCCCGGCGCATCGTTGGCAATGCCCTGGTGGCCTACCTGTTGTGCCAGGGCTGGGGCAACAACCCTGACGTCTTCGATGACATCATGCCGGCCATCAAGGAACTGGCCGCCTCCGCAGAGCAGGGTGGCGTGTTTAATCACGCCGGGCAGGACCAACTGATTGATGATCTGCTGCAGTTTCAGCAATGGCACTACTCCCTGCAGACGTCACCTAAAGTGGTGGTGCTGGATACCCGCACCCGCCGATGGCGAAGCGAGCTCAATCGGGCGCGGCCTTCCGGCCTGCTGGACTGGGAAGCGCTGACCGAATTCCAGCAGGATGTGATGGGCGAAGACGCTGTCATTGTGGTGTCGCCTGCGCCCATATTTGGTGTAAAACTGATTGAAGCCATCCAGAGTGTGTTCACCTTCTTCGGCAAACCCTTGGTGGTGGACGCTGAAAATTGGATGGCCCACCGGGGTGCTGCCAACGTTCTGCTCAATATCTTCGGCCACTCCCGCACACCGGAAACCTTCGTGATTCTCTCGGGTGACGTACATTACTCATTCGTCTACGATGTTCGACTGCGGCACAGGCCGGAACGGCCCAGAATCTGGCAAATTACCAGCAGCGGCCTCAAGAACGAATTCCCCCACACCCTTATGGAGTGGCTGGATAGGATCAATCGCTGGTTGTACGCGCCCTGGTCCCCGCTGAACTGGTTTACCAAGCGCCGGCGCATGCGAGTGAGCCCCAGGCTGCCCGAGGGGCGTGATGCTGGCGAACGGCTATGGAACAACGCCGGTATCGGCTTGGTAGAGCTGGATGGAACCGGTGCGCCAACCAATATCCAGCAACTGAATTCGCGCTCTGGCGGCACACGTTTCCTGAAACCGGAACGCCACGGCCCTGACGACGACTTCCATTGAAACAACCATTGATGAGGTAACAAGGAACATGAGCCCACTCAAAAAACTGGCCGCCAGCGCCCTGATCGCCTGCAGCACCCTGATTGTCACCCCGGCCGCCGCCCACGATCATTCCTCAGACTCCGTAACCATCAATCACCCCTGGAGCCGCCCGACGCCTCCCGGTGTACCCATGGGCGTTGGCTACATGGTGATCACCAACCACAGCGACAGCGACATCACCCTGACCAGCGCTACCACGCCCAGGGCGAAGAACGTCTCCATTCACGAAAGCACCATGACCGACGGCACCATGAGCATGCGCCCTCTGAAAGATGGCCTGACCATCCCCGCCGGTGAAACCGTGGAGCTCAAACCCCACAGCTACCACATGATGCTGGAAAAACTGGATGGACCGTTGAAAGAAGGGGAGCGCGTGCCGCTGACGGTGAGCTTTGACGGAGCAGACACGATGGACGTGATGCTGCATGTTGAGCCGCTGGACGGCGACATGAAGATGGAAGAGCACGGGATGGACCATTCCGGGCATTGATTGATGTTGGCTGGGGTTCCACTCCTGATTGTTGGACTTGCACAGAAGAACAGGCTGAACGGGAAGTAAAGCTATAGCCGCAGGTCGGCAACTTATAACCAGTCCATGCACCGGATGCCAAGCCGTCCGCTTCGCTGCGGCTTTATCACCGATGATGGAGGCGCTATGCATTAAGGAGAATGGAATGCCGATAACCGGCGAGTGTTTCTGCGGAGAGGTGAAGTACCAAGTCGACGGCAGACTTCGTGATGCCAGGTCTTGCCACTGCTCCCGCTGCCGCAAAGCATTCAGCTCCCAGGCGTCAGCATACGCTTTGGTTGAACCAACTGAGTTCAGGTGGTTGTCTGGCGAAGGATTGCTCACATCCTACGTTGGCAGTCATGGTTTTGGGTTGCAGTTTTGTAGCAGGTGCGGGTCTACGCTTTGTGGCATTTTTGATGGCGTCATTCATGGCGTGACATTGGGTTGCGTTGACGGCGATCCGGAAATCGAGATTGGTATGCACATCTTTGTGGGTTCAAAGGCTGCGTGGGAAGTTTTACCAGATACAGTGACTCAATATTATGCGCAGGGTCCGGACAGTGCATAACTGGGTAGTTAACCAGGCGCTGAATGCGTGGCCGCTTTTGGTTTCCTTGGCAGCACCCCGTACCAGCTGTTTAGCCCAGACGTTACAAACCCGGGAGTAGTCATCTGATGGAATGGCGCAAGGACGATTACCTAATTACTGATGACGTATCCAAGGTGCAACTGGATGTCGTCCACCGCTTGCTTGCTGCAACCTATTGGGGCGACCGCCGCCCCAGAGAAATCATAGAGCGCATGGTTGCGGGTTCCATCTGCTTCAGTCTTTACCTTGGTTCGGCGCAGATTGGTTTTGGGCGGGCAGTCACCGATAGTGCTACGTTTACCTGGGTAGCGGATATTGTGGTTGAGCCAGAGTTTAGAGGTGCCGGCCTGGGGCAGTGGATGATGGAATGTTTGGTCGCGCACCCTTCAATTAAGGGAACTCAAATGGTGTTGCAAACCCGTGATGCTCAAGAGCTGTACGAGAAGTTTGGCTTCGCTGGAAACAGTGCTCTCATGAGCACAAAAGTCACTGATTTATAACAAGTGACTATGGTTTTGCCCCCAGGCTTCAAACGAAGGCCATCTCATAGGCCTTCGGGCTAACGCCACCCAAGTGGGGATGACGACTGCAATCGAAGAGGAGTTCGTATGAGCTACAAGGCGATAAACTTCAAAAACAAGCTTGATCTCTTTGATGAGCAGTGGTCGCCCAAGGTGATTGCAGAGATGAATGACTATCAGTTTAAGGTGGTCAGAATCCAGGGAGATTTTGTGTGGCACGACCATAAGGACACGGACGAGACGTTCATTGTGCTTGAGGGCAGTCTTAGAATTGATTTCAGAGATGGGCATGTGAATCTTGCCGAGGGCGAAATGTACGTGGTTCCAAAAGGCGTTGAACATAAGCCCTATGCGGAACGCGAGGCGAAGGTTCTACTTATAGAGCCGAGGGGAGTCGTGAATACTGGGGATGAGGGCGGTAGTCGGACGGCGGAAGGTGCCTGGATTTGAAGCAGCTGACGATTTGCGGCAGTTCTCCATTGAGTCTCCGTTGGTAATGGTGAGCTCCCGCTTGCGTGCATTTTTATAATGAACCGAAAAATCGGAATTTGGATGGATGATGGCGAGTGAAAGCTGGTTGTTGATTGGTGGACTGGTCGCCATCGTTGTAGCGGTTGTCCATTCAGTGCTTGGCGAAGTTCTGATTTTCCAGCGAATGCGTAAAGAGACAATTGTCCCAACGCAGGGGCAGCCGGTCCTGAGAGAGCGTTACGTTAGAATTTTGTGGGCCACATGGCACATCGTTTCTGTATTTGGTCTGGCCATTGCGGGGGTACTCATTTTCATGTCTCTTTATCCGGTCACCGATGTCCGAGGCTTGTTTCTCCGAGCGGTGGCAATTTCAATGGGCGTGTCCAGCGCATTGGTACTTTTCGCAACCAAAGGAATGCACCCGGGATGGGTTGGGCTGCTGATCGTGTCGATATCAGCGGCAATGGCATTTTGAGAATGCTGCATAAACACAGCAATATTGAGGTCTAGTAAGTTGAGAAGAGTATTAATGAGCGCCTGCCTTCTAGGGAAACGGGTTCGATACGATGGTGGGAGCCTTTCGATGAATGATCAGCTTGTAGAGACCTGGATAACAGAAGGTCGGGTTGTTTCAGTGTGTCCCGAAGTTGAAGCCGGAATGAATATCCCAAGGATGCCTGCGGAGATTTACGGAGGAAGCGGAAACAGTGTATTAGATGGCGAAACCAATGTTGTTGAGAAAGACGGAAATATTGTTACCGACGATTTTATTGCAGGTGCCTCGATTGCCTTGGAACTGTGCAAGAAATTCAACATTGAAATAGCGATACTGGCCGAGTCTAGTCCCTCTTGCGGAAGTTCATTCATCTATGACGGTAGCTTTTCAGGTAACCGAACTTCAGGAATGGGGGTTACGGCTGCGTTGCTACGTCGTCATAACATTCAAGTGTTTAGTCAGTATGAAATAGCAGATGCTCACAAGGCCATCCACGCGACAAGTGCCTGATGACAATGTTTTGAGACTGTAGATAAAACCTGAAATCCCCCGATTTTGATGGGGTCAGGCAGAAGAGGGTGCCGAGCCAGTGGCGACTATACTGCCTGGTTAGAGCTAAATGAACCTCAATCTGCGGGAGACAAAATGAAGGTAAAACGAATCGTTACCAACATAGCGGCGGCAACCCCCTCCGAAGCAGAGAAATTCTACTCGGCTATTTTTGGGCTTAAGATTGTGATGGATCATGGATGGATAAGAACCTATAGCTCGGGCGAGGAAATGACCACTCAGGTAAGCGTGGCATCGGAAGGTGGCTCCGGAACGCCAGTTCCTGATCTGTCTATCGAGGTTGATAACCTGGAGATCGCTTTGGAGAGAGTGAAGAATGGAAATATTGAGATTGAGTACGGCCCGGTAAGTGAGCCTTGGGGTGTCCGTCGGTTCTATGTTCGTGATCCGTTCGGGAAGCTCATCAATGTATTACAGCATGAGTAACCGTTGGGGATTGCTCTAACGGTTCGTTCCGTGTCAGATGGTAAAAATATGGAACCCGTTGTTCAGGAAGAAACCACTGGTTGTGGTATAGCACGAAAGTGCAGCTTTAGCAGGCATCAGTTATGCCGAGGCTAAACGAACGGCAAACGCGCTGGGTATTCACGCCGACGATACGGCGCTTTGGTCAGAGAGCGTGGTGATGCAAAGGTGTTGGATTCCAGGAAGGCACTGAAAGCAAATGTCCGCCGGGATTTCGGGCGCATGAAACCCAAGTGGTACATTGAGATATAAAGCGAATAGGCCACAGCAGTGGTGGCCTGCACCGGTTCATGGGTTTGGTTCAAAAGGGAGCCAAAATTCAAACTGAATGTTAGGTATGGAACAGTCGATTCAGTCCAGGTTCTGACGGGATCAAACAAGCAGACAAGGAGGTGTACAGATGAAGCAAATGGGTCGCTGTCTCTGCGGAGGCATTCAATCGTGAAAGAAACCCCGTCAGCAAAGCTTGTATCGTCAGCTAATCATACCGCCTCGCCATTTGGCACTCAGTTTTGCGATCATATGACACTCGTCCGTTTTGCCGATGGGCGTTGGTCTGAGGTGGAGACACTGCCGGTAGGACCTTTGCCGCTACACCCAGCATCTCATGTGTTGCATTATGGCAGTTCGTGTTTCGAGGGCATGAAAGCTTTTCGGATGCAGAATGGCGGCGTTCGTATTTTTCGCCTCGACCGCCATGTTGAGCGCTTCCAGCGCAGCGCCGAGTTGCTTTGCTTGCCTCTGCCGCCCGCCGACATTGTCGAAGCAATGATCCGCCAACTCGTTGATTTATGTTTTGACGATATACCGGAAGCACCTGGTGCGCTCTACCTACGGCCGGCACTGATTGGCACGGAGGAGAACATCGGTGCGGCGGGTGCGCCCTCTGCACAGGCCATGCTCTATGTGTTGGCATCGCCCGTCGGAGATTATTTCTCGAGAGGTGGTCATGGTTTGACTATCCTGATCGAAGATCAGGAGTTGCGGAGTACTCCCGGCTTCGGTCAGGCGAAAGCCGGAGGTAATTATGCCTCAGCGCTTCGCCATGTCGTTAAAGCCAGGAAAGAACATGGAGCAGATCAGGTGTTGTTCTGCCCGAACGGCGATGTGCAGGAAACAGGGGCGTCGAACTTCTTCCTGATCAATGATTCTCAGCTGCTCACGAAGCCTTTGGATGCGTCGTTTCTGCATGGCGTCACCCGGGATTCGGTAATAACCCTTGCTCGAGACTTGAACTATGACGTCATCGAACGAGATTTTACCGTTGCTGAGGTCATGGATTGGATTCAGACCGGAGAAGCCGCGTTATCCGGAACAGCGGCTGTTCTTTCTGGTGTGGGGTCGTTTGTGCACAAAGGCGCTACATACAAGGTAGGCGATGGTAGCACCGGCCCTAACACTCGAAAACTGAGCGACGCACTGCGGGCACTGCAATCTGGCAGAACTGAAGATAGATTCGGCTGGCTGAGCTGAATGTTGCTTCTGGAGTAGCGACGTGAAACTCAAGGAACTTTTAGAAGAACTCGAGACGCTAGGGAAAGAGAACGATGCGTCGGTAGAGCAGAAAGATCGCAAGTATCTCAACATCACCAGGGATACCGGGGAGTTCTTGTCGGTACTGATAAAAGCTGGCGCCGTGAGACAGGTTCTGGAGATCGGAACGTCTAACGGTTATTCCACTTTGTGGATAGCGTCCGCGCTGCCAGAGGATGGGCATGTGACCACTCTGGAGGTGTCTCCGTTCAAGATTAGTCAGGCCAAAAGCAACTTCAAACGTGCCAATCTCGATCATAAGATCACTGTGGTACAAATGGGCGCCGTCGATTATCTCGGGCAAGCTAGCCGTTTGTATGATCTGGTTTTTCTTGACGCCGACCGCGCGAGCTACGTTCAAGTTGCTGACCAAATCGTTTCCCTCATTCGGCCCGGGGGCATTCTGGTGTGTGACAACGCGGTTTCGCACGCTGAGGAACTGAGGGAATTCATTGATTTTGTCGACAGCACTGGCGGGTTTACCACCACTACTGTGCCGGTAGGCAAAGGTGAGTTCGTGGCGTGTAAAAAAACATAATCAAGACTGGTGGTGGGAACGCTTGGAACCGGTTTCTTTACAACCTCGTTAAGCACCGGCGGATGCGCGCGTGTGTGGTCCGCTGCGGAATGTTATCTGATTGGAACGGAGACACAGATGAAATCCATCGCAACGTCACTCATGTTTGTTGGAGAGCAGGCTGGGAAAGCCGAGGAGGCCGTCAGGTTTTATACCTCGCTATTCGTTGGTTCAGAGATCGACGATATTCAACGTTACCAGGCCGGCGAGCATGAACCAGAAGGTTCTGTGAAAATGGCGAAGTTTAAGATAAACGGTCGAGAGTTTATGGCGCTCGACAGCCACCTTGATCACCAATTTACGTTTACGCCCTCCATGTCGCTGTATGTTGAGTGCGAATCGGCGAGCGAAATTGAGGACGTATTTAAAGCCCTGGCAGAAGGTGGCTCAGAGCTAATGCCGCTGGATAATTATGGTTTTAGCCAGAAATTCGGGTGGTTGAATGATAGGTATGGTGTGTCTTGGCAGCTAAACCTGTCGAACTAGTGTGGCGACAACTCCAGCCCAAAACCGTGCGCAGTGTTATGCAGTTTCCGCGGTTGCCGGAGGCCCTACATTGAACGCATAGGAGACTCAGACAATGGCGACAGATAAACAGCCATTACCGGAGGTCGTTTCTTCGGAACAGTGGAAAGCGGCGCTGGATCAGCTTCTTGTAAAAGAGAAAGAGTTAACCCGGGCACGGGATGCACTGAACGCAGAGCGTAGGAAGTTACCGATGGTCAAGGTGGCCAAGCACTATACGCTCCAGGGGGAAAATGGCGCAGTGTCCCTGCTCGATTTGTTCGAAGGGCGCCGTCAGCTCATTGTTTATCACTTCATGTTTGCCCCGGATTGGAACGCTGGCTGCGACGGTTGCTCCTGGTTGGTAGATGCCATGACACACCCGGCCCACCTGCATGCTCGCGATACGTCGTTGGTTATGGTGTCACGCGCACCAAGGGAAAAGCTCGTGCAGTACAGGTCGCGGATGGGATGGACGGCGCCTGTTCCATGGTATTCCTCTTACGAGAGCGACTTTAACGTCGATTTCGGCGCAACCACGGATAACGGTGAACGGCACGGTGCCAGTGTTTTTATTCGCGACGGAGATGACATCTACCGCACCTACTATACGGGTGCGCGTGGCGTCGAATATCTTGGCACTCTCTGGACATACCTGGATCTGACTCCCTTTGGTCGTCAGGAAACGTGGGAAGACTCACCGGAAGGCTGGCCGCAGACGGAGCCCTACGTATGGAGTCGCCGCCACGACGAGTACGACGTCTGACAACTCATATGGAGGAAAGATGATATGAACACGGCTCCCGCACCCTATCCCATCGGTAAGCCTGGCACTCCCTGGGGTGAGGTGGAACGTGCTGAGTGGTTGTCACAGCAGACCCGTCAACGGAGCTACGAGTCTGATGTGTTGAGCGTGATCGAGCGTCTGCGCCCACGTTTTGATGTGAAAGAATATGGCCATCTGGATTATGGCGCCAACCATTATCCGCTGATGGCGATTCGCAGCCGCGACTGGCGTGAGGATTTGCCGGTCGTGCTGATAACAGGCGGGGTTCATGGCTATGAAACCAGCGGCGTACACGGTGCGCTGCAGTTCGTTGATCAGCATGCGGAGGATTACGCGGGCCGTGTCAATTTGTTGGTTGCGCCGTGCGTCAGCCCTTGGGCATACGAGCGCATTCATCGCTGGAACCCGAACGCGGTCGACCCGAACCGTTCGTTCCGAGATGACGGTTTGGCGGATGAGGCGGCGGCGCTTATGCGACTGGTGGCCCCCGTTCGCGATCATGCATTGATGCATATCGATCTGCACGAGACCACTGATACGGATGAAACCGAGTTTCGTCCCGCGCTCGCGGCCCGAGACGGCAAGCCGTTCGAGCCGGGGGAAATTCCTGACGGCTTCTATCTGGTCGATGACAGCGAAAGCCCAGAGCCCGAGTTTCAACAGGCGTTGATTGAGGCGGTGGAGCAGGTCACACACATCGCACCGGCCGATGGTAACGGCGAGATCTTTGGCTCACCGGTCGCCGCTCGAGGCGTCATTCAGTACCCGCTCAAACAGCTGGGCCTGTGCGCCAGTATCACCAGTGCTCCATACAGGACCACCACCGAAGTCTATCCCGACAGCGCACGAGTGACCCCCGAGCAATGCAATGCAGCGCAGGCTACTGCCGTGTGTGCGGCGATCGACTACGTGCTGGTGAACCCGTAGGGAAGGGCAGTCATGATTCTGCAACTAACGTGGGTCGTTATGAGCAGAAAAAATGTTTGAGGGGCTGCTCAACCCAGGCGGCTTCCAACTGTCTATTCCGTAATTTGTCTCTGGTTGAAAAAGCCCCTTCCCGCCGTAACGTCATGATGAGTGAGGCGAAAATCCCCCATCACTCAATTGCACCAGTGGGAGGTAAGCAATGGCAAACGCACAAAACTGGAAACGCGAGCGGGAACAGTATCAGGCGGCCTGGGCCAAGTACCAGAACGTGGCTGAGCGGATAGATGCCAAATACGAAAGCCTCGATAGTGGCATCAAGGACCAGGCGCCCGCCGAGGAAGATCTATCGGAGCTACAGGAAGCCTGGAAAGAGCTTGAGAACGCTCGTGAGCGCCTTGGTGAGTATAACAATGAGCTCCATGAGCGGCATATGGCCCAAGGTAAAAGCATGTGACTTTATTGAGCAAGGTTGAGCAAGACCGCGCCATTCTGAGGAAGCGCTAGAGGCGTATCCTGAACGCGTGTCTAGATAGCTTTTATCCGTGTCAAAGGCCGGAGAGTAGCGCTACTCTCCGGCCTTTATATTTGGATGGCAGTTAAAGCCAGGTCAGGCCCGCGCTGATAATGATGCCGGTGACGATCAGCAGCATCAGGCAGTAGCCCATGATGTCCTTGGCTTTCAGCCCAGCGATGGCAAGCACAGGCAGAGCCCAGAAAGGTTGTAAGAGATTGGTCCAGGCGTCGCCCCACGCAACGCCCATGGCCACTCTGGATATGTCAGCGCCAAGCTCCTGTGCAGCAGGCAGCATAACCGGCGCCTGAACGGCCCACTGGCCGCCGCCGGATGGCACGAATATGTTGACCACCCCGGCGCTGATAAAGCTCCAGAATGGCAAGCTCTCGGCGCTCGCAATGGACACAAACCCTGTTGAGATGCTTGCTGCCAGTCCGGAAGCTGTCATTACGCTCATGATGCCGGCGTAGAACGGAAACTGGATAACGATGCCGGCGCCGCCTTTCACGGCTTCATTCAGGCTGGCAAGCAGGCGCTTTGGGGTCTGGTGCAGGATGATGGCAACGAACAGGAACATGAAGTTCACGATGTTCAGGTTCAGCCCGCCACCCTCGATAAAGTATTGGAAGATGAATGCGATACCACTGAATCCGATCAGCCAGGCAAGTGTTCTGCTGTTCTCCAGATAGTCGGCCGGGCGATTGATAACAACCGAAGTGTCGGGCTCATCGTCCAGGATTTTGGGGTCCGCGTACACGCTGTCTCTTTCGTTGGGCAGCATGAGGCGGTTAACCAGGGGCACAATAATAAAAAGTGCGGCGACGATGGCCAGGTTGAAGAAGGCGAAGATGGTTTCACTGGTGCCGATAACGCCGATCACATCTGCAGTGAAGTGGTTCTCTGTGGCAATCGTCAGTGGGATGGAGCCTGCAAGCCCGCCGTGCCAGACAATGAACCCGGAATAGGCACTGGCGATCAGCAACGGATAGTGTACGCGGATTTGCCGGGCGAGGGCTTTGGCAAACAGCGCGCCGACCACCAGGCCAAAGCCCCAGTTGATCCAACTGGCGATCAGCGCGATGAAGGTAACCAGTACAATTGCCTGGCCCGGTGTTCTGGCAAGGCCTGCAATCCGGTTCAGGATGCCACGCACCAGTGGGGTGCTCGCCATCATGAAGCCGGTGACCAGTACCAGCAGCATTTGCATTGAGAAGGTCAGCAGGTTCCAGAAACCGTCCCCCCACATCTCTACTACCGCCATGGGGCTATGCCCCTGGAACACCATAGCGGCAACGAATGACAGCAGTGTCAGTATGATGACGAATAGGTAGGGGTCCGGTAGGTATTTGTCTACCAGACTGACCATAGGTTTGGCTGCTCTGTCTAACACATTGTCCCCCAATATTTTTTTCAGCTTGTTTTGTTGCTGGCAAGCTAAACTAAAAGCCTGGGGTAGCACCAACTATCCTTTCGCCGTATTGCATTACTCATTCATTGGGGGAGGGGGTACTCCCACCATCGTCTATTGCTCCCAGATAGCCCGATTTCTATAATCAATCGTTGGTCCGCTGCCTGATAGCGGCACAGCGATCTTCACAATCCCAATAAAAAGGAAAACCACATGTTGAAACGTCGCTCTCTTCTTGCTGCCGCGGCGGCTACCCTGCTGTTCAGTGCCGTTGCTCAAGCCGACTACAAGGATGAATACACCGTTTCCACCGTACTGCCGTCTGCGTTTCCCTGGGGCCAGGCTGCCGACAAATGGGTGGAGCTGGTGAAAGAGCGCTCCGATGGGCGTATCAACATGAAAATCTACAGCAACTCCCAACTGGTTTCCGGTGACCAGACCAAAGAGTTCTCGGCGATGCGCTCCGGGCTGATCGATATGTCGGTGGGGTCCACCATCAACTGGTCGCCTCAGGTGCCTGAGCTGAACCTGTTTTCCCTGCCTTTCCTGATGCCGGATTATGCCGCCATCGATGCGATCACCCAAGGCGAGGCTGGCGAAGCTGTCTTTGCCGCGATCAAGAAGCGTGGTGTTACACCGCTGGCCTGGGGCGAGAATGGCTTCCGCGAGCTCTCCAACTCCAAGCTGACCATCGATGAGCCGGCCGACCTGGATGGCCTGAAAATACGCGTAGTCGGTTCGCCGCTGTTCCAGGATACCTTTACGGCCCTGGGCGCTAACCCCACCCAGATGAGCTGGGCCGATGCCAAGCCGGCGCTGACCACCGGTGCCGTCGACGGCCAGGAGAACCCGCTGTCAGTGTTTGACGTGGCGCGTATCGATCAGGTTGGCCAGAAGTACCTGACCCGCTGGCACTACATGGCAGACCCACTGGTGTTTGCAGTCAGCAACAGCATCTGGGACCAGTTCAGCGCGGAAGATCAGGCGCTGCTGAAGCAGGCGGCGATTGATGCAGGCCAGTGGGAAATCGAGAAATCCCGTAGCGAAATCGATGCGACCCTGGCCGCCATCAAGGAACGTGGCGTAGAGGTCACCGAACTGACTGATGAGCAGCGTGATGCCTTCATGAAGGCCACCCAGTCGGTTTATGAAACTTGGACTCCGCGCATTGGCGAGGATCTGGTCAAGCAAGCGCAGGAAGCGGTCGCCAACCGTAACCAGTAAGCGCGATCTGTTCAGGCGCCCACCGTTGCCGGTGGGCGCTCTTTCCGAACCGGAGTTACCATGCCGTCCCGTCTTCCCAAATTCCGGCTCGATGCCTGGCTGGCCACCATTGCCCTGGTTGCGATCTGCTTGATCAGCCTAGGCAATGTGATCGTGCGCTACGCGACAGATGCCTCTTTTGCCTTTACCGAGGAATTCTCGGTGTTCCTTTTGGTGGTGCTTACCTTCGCAGGCGCTGCGGTGGCTGCGCGACACAACCAGCACATTCGCATCGAATTGATAGAGCACTACCTGCCGCCCTGGGCACGAAAGGTGGTGTTTGTCCTGCAATGGCTGGGCGGGGTGACAGTTCTGGGGATCATGACGTGGTATGGCAGTACCTTCGCCTTGCAGGAATACCAGTGGGAGTCATTGTCACCGGGCCTGGGGTTACCCAACTGGATTTACGTAATTTGGCTGCCGCTACTATCTGCAGCCATCATTATCCGCATGACCCAGAACCTTGTTGATCGCCTTCGCGGCCGGGAAGACCCGGAGGTGATCCATGAGTCCTGATCTGTTGATGATTGGCAGTTTCCTGCTGGCGTTGCTGTTGGGCATGCCGGTCGCAATTGCCCTGGGCCTGGGCGGGCTGGTGGGTATCGTAGCGGGACTGCCGCCCGCGATGCTGGGCACGTTTGGTACCAACACGTATAACAGCGTAGCCAAATACCCGCTGATTGCGATTCCCCTGTTTATTCTTACCGGCCTGATCTTCGAGCGTGCGGGCGTTGCCGCCGCGCTAGTGCGATTTGCCCAGTCGATCATCGGCCCCCGCCATGGTGGGCTGACCGTTGTTGCGGTGCTGGTGTGCCTGATCATGGGTGGCATGAGCGGTTCTGGTCCAGCTGATGCGGCCGCTGTTGCCATGGTGATGCTGCCAAGCATGCAGAAGGCCGGTTATCCGAAGCCGTTTTCGGCGTCATTGATTGCGGCTTCGTCGTCCACAGCAATCCTGATTCCGCCGTCCATTGCATTGATTCTTTATTCCATCGTGGTGCCTGGTGTTGATCTGCGGGCGCTGTTCGCCGCCGGTATTTTTCCGGGCATTCTGGCGGGCGTGTCCCTGCTGGCGCCAGCGTTGTATTTCGCGAAAAAGTACCGTTGGGAAGACCCTGAAGCGGTCGAGCGCCCGCCTTTCTGGCCCAGCCTCAAGGCGGCCTTGCCCGCGCTGTTTGCACCGGTGATCATCCTTGGGGGCCTGCGCTCAGGCCTGTTTACGCCCACTGAGGCGGCCGTGGTGGCGGTGGCATACGGCGTGCTGGTCGGTTGCGTGTTGTATCGCAATCTCAGCCTGCGGAACCTCTGGGGCCTGATGACAGACGCCGCCGTTACCTCCGGTGTGGTGATGTTTATCATTGCACTGGCGGGCATCTTCGCCTGGGCGGGGACGACGCTGGGTACTTTCCAGCACCTTGCTGATGCTTTGTTGTCGCTCTCGGAAAACGGCTGGGTGCTGTTGGGTTTGGTGATGGTCCTAGTGCTGATTGCCGGGATGCTGCTGGATGCCATCTCGATCTACCTGATCCTGATTCCGATTGTTCTGCCGCTGATGAATCACTTTGGCTGGAACCCGATCTGGTTTGGCATATTGCTGGCCATGAACATCGCCATTGGCCAGTTCACCCCACCAGTCGCCGTGAACCTGATGGTCACCACCCGCATCGCCAATATCCGCCTGGAACACACCATCGGTTGGGCCATGGTGTTTGTGGCTGCGATGGCTGTCAGCCTGGTGCTGGTGATGTTGGTGCCGGGGATTGCGTTGTGGTTGCCACAGAAGCTTGGTTATGTGGTGGGGCCGTGGTAGTCCGGTTTGGTGCCATACCAAATACCATAGGAACGTCTAGCAATGGCTAAAACCAGAAACATTGAGTCAGTTGTCGAACTTCAGGGTGACTTGGCCAATAAACATAAGGCGTACAAGCCTGGTGAGGAGAACTCTTCCGAAACTCTTCATGTCCAGATAGCGGAAGACTTTGAAACGTTACAGAAAAACGGCTATGTCATTATCGAGGGCCTGCTTTCCAGCTCAGAGCTACAGTCCATTCGCCAAGCGACCGGGCCGCTTCTGGACAAGCCAGGGCGTAACAGCTTTGAAGGTGTAAAAACACAAAGGGTTTATAACGTTCTGGAACAAACGCGGGTGATCGATTCACTGGCGGTTCATCCAAGAATCACAGGCTTGCTGAGTCGCCTGTTTCAGCCCAACTACTTGCTCAGCCAGGCACAGATCATCAATATCCTGCCTGGAGAAGCAGCCCAACCTTTGCACTTCGATGACGGTTTCTATCCCGTTCCGCGGCCACGAAAACCCTTTGGCGCTGCCACCGTTTGGGCTATTGATGAATTTACCGAGGACAACGGGGCAACCGTTCTCATTCCAGAAAGTCACTTGCTCGGGCAGGAAATAGTCACCGACCGAAGTAAAACCATTCCAGCCATTATGCCTGCCGGTTCTGTGGTGTTTTTCCTGGGTACAACGTGGCACGGAGGTGGCGGAAACCAGTCCGATTCTTCTCGTCTCGCGGTGACCTGTCAGTATTGCGAGCCATGGCTCAGGCCTCAAGAGAACTTCTTTCTTGAGTTGAGCCAGGAAACCCTGAAGAGTATCCCGGAGCATTTGCTGAGTATGGTGGGATACTCTATTCATCCGCCGTTTATGGGAATGGTCAATGGCATGCATCCCAAGCGGACTCTGAAGAATCGAACTCAACCGTGAGATAAGAATGACCATCCAGAATTTGCTCGGTGGTGATTTTCCGATTGGCATCAGCCGCTATTGCCCTGTTGCAAGCAACGGCCGAAGCTGAAGGGCGCGGGGACTTTTTGCCGTTGTAAGCCGGGTAAAATGGCAGTGGCCGTAAAGAAGTGTCGGCTGCAATGCTTACACGAAAATGGGCGGGTGTGGGTGAGTAATCACGTTCACAATATCCTATGACTGAACATGTTCTCTATCACTATTCCAAGACCAGAAAACAGCGGGCGAAACTGTTCGTTCGGATGGGTGTTGTTTGCTGGGTATACGTCATTGCCTTGTTGCTTTATGAGGAATTTGGAGAACAATCAGTCCCGGAAAGCCTGTGCCTGGCCACGCTGATTGTGTTTCCGGTGGCCAGTGTCATTCTGTTTCTGATTGCGCGGTGGCATATCCGCAACCCTGCTACCTATCGTGCGGTGATCACACCTGAACGGTTTTTGGTCGAGTATCCCAAATCTGAGCAATGGTCGTTCAGTGTGAACGTTGCAGACATCAAGCGTTTTGAGAACCGGCAAACTCGGTCCCATGCCGGCAAGGGCATACCGGAGCATGGGATTCTTATGAAAGATGGGAGTTTCCACCACATTTCCATGAACTATGGAAACAACATTCGGGACATGTACAACGCCGTAAAAGCGGTGAACCCCGACGTCGTATTTCCATACAAGGTGAACACTAAGGCGCAGGGTCTAGGTATCAACAAGGATTACGATACTTAGTGCCAACAGGTTTTCGCGCGCGATACTCAGGCACCGGCAACCCACCAATTCCCCAATCCTCCAGCGCCACTTCATCAATCACAACCATTGTCGAGCCTGGATTCTTGTTCAGTACCTGAACAAGCAGGTCGGTAACGCCCGCGATCAGTTCCGCTTTCTGTTGCGCAGAAGGTCCCTTGCCCTCCGGGCCGCCTTCGCGAGTAATTTTGATATTGACGTACGGCATGGTCAGTCTCCCTGGCTTGTGATTTCATAGTGAAAGATTTTGGCCATGATGGCCCAGCGGCCTTGATCGTAGATCAGGGTCAGGAAATCGGTGTAGTCGCGGTCCATCATGGTCATTTCCACTCGCGCGAACGCGAGAGTCGGGCCTCCCGTTTCGATCGAAATGATGTGCTCGTTGCGGGTTTCTCCGTTGCTTGCTGGCGGCACCCGTTGATCCAGCACCTTCCGGTATTCGTCGAATGTCAGTACCCGGTAATCCTCTGGTGTCGCACTCACATACTGGGCGTGCGGATGGAACACGCCAGAGAGCATGGCGCTGTCGGCCTTGTGCAGTCCTTCAAAATAGGTTTCGAGCAGGACCGGGATGGCTTCGTAAGGCTTGGGCGAGTTCATTGTGCGACCAGTCCTTCCGACGACATTGCGGCTTTAACGCTCGGCCGGGCCGCAATGCGATTCCAGAGGGTGTTCAGGAACGGCCAATCCTTGAGATCGATCCCGGGCACGGCAGCCCAACTGCACACTACAAAAAGGTAGGCGTCAGCAACGGTGAAGGTGTCGCCCACCAGATAGGCTCGACCATCGTCGAGCAGAGACTCCAGGTAGTCGAAATGGCGGGGGATGGTCTCCAGTGCCTGGGCACGCTGTTCGTCCGTTGCGCTGGCTTTGAAGAAGGGACCAAAGGCCTTGTGCAGCTCCGATGCAATGTAGTTCAGGTGCTCCTGCAAACGGGCTCGCTCAAGGGTGCCTACGTCGGGTATCAAAGTAGTTGATTCCGCCAGGTATTGGAGGATCGCAGCGCCTTCGGTCAGTACCGCTCTGCCGGTATCCAGCGCCGGCACATAACCTTTGGGGTTGACGGTTTTATAGTCGATACCGGACTCGGTGCGCTGGGTTTGGGTATCAACGGGCTCAAGGGTGAAATCAATACCCAGTTCTCTAAGTACAATGTGTGTCGCCAGTGAGCAGGCGCCGGGTTTGAAATACAGTTTCATGGGTGGATCTCCTTTGTGTGATAAGCACTGGGCTTGGACACAGAGGAGATTACTGCCTGCAATAATAATAAAATAATATTGAGTTATTATTATAATGATAATTTAATAGAATCATCTTTGAGTGAAGAAACAAGAGGCGTCGATGAAGCTGGAGCAATTGCGTGTACTGGATGCCATCGTGACGCAAGGCAGCTTTCGCAAAGCGTCTGAGGTGCTCTACAAATCCCAGCCCGCTTTGAGCCAGGCTATCAAAAGCCTGGAAGAGGAAACCGGGCTAACCCTGCTGTCCCGGGAGAGTTACCGCCCGGTGCTTACCCCAGCCGGTAAGGCCTATTACCGCCAGGCACGGGGTGTGCTGGACCAGGTACAGGCTCTGAAGGAGTTGGCCGGCAAGTTGTCGGCCAGCCAGGAAGCGGAGGTGCGGCTGTCGGTATCCGCCACTTGTCCGTTGGGTAATCTCCTGTCAGTGATCGGTGAGCTCAAGGAGGCATACCCAGCCACGGATATCCGGCTGATGTCGGATGCCATGGGTGGCAGTGCAGAACGACTCATGGCGGGCGAGGTTGATTTTATCATCGCCACAATGGATGGTCTTTCCACAGAGGCAGTTCATGCTTCGCCCTACACCGCCGTGAATATCATCCCGGTAGCCCATCCCGGCTATGGTCCCGCAAGCAGTCGCAAGCGGCTGAGCAATGCTGAAATGCGCCCGTACGTCCAGGTTGTGGTGGCGGGTACCGGGCAGGGGCAATATGACCAGAGCCGGGATGTGGTTCCGGAGAGCCTAAGGTGGACGGTGTCGGATTTTGCCGCTAAAAAAGAGATCGTGATGGCCAGGATGGGATGGGGCGGTCTGCCGGAGCATTTGATTGCCCGTGAATTGGAGGCCGGCGAACTGGTAACGCTTGATCTGAAAGGTTACCCGATCCGCCGTTCACAGCTTCACCTGGTGCGTCGTCGGGAAGGCGCTCTGGGGGTGGTTGCCCATGAGCTTTGGGAGCGACTCTCCACCAATTAAGAATCTAGAGGTAAAAAATGACCATCCAGAATGTGCTGGGAATTGATCTGCCCGTCATTCAGGCGCCAATGGCCGGTGTGCAGGGGCATGAACTGGCTGTAGCGGTGTCCAATGCTGGAGGGCTGGGCTCGTTGCCCTGTGCCATGCTTAGCTCTGAAGCACTGCGAAAAGAGTTGGAAGCACTGACAAGCCAGACCAGCAAGCCCTACAACGTCAACTTCTTCTGTCACACGCCCCCAGAGCCAGATGCCAATGCAGAGCATCATTGGCGCGAAGCGCTGTCGCCATATTTCGACGAGTTGGGTATCGATTCCAATGATGTATCCGCGCAAGCGGGAAGGGCCCCTTTCAGCTCTGAGGCAGCGGATGTCTTGGCGGACTTCAAACCGCCGGTGGTGAGTTTCCACTTTGGCTTGCCGGCACCCGAGTTGATGGCTCGTATAAGAGGGTGGGGCGGGAAGATACTGTCGACCGCCACAACCGTGGACGAAGCGCTTTGGCTGGAGGCGCAGGGCGTCGATGCTATTATCGCGCAAGGGCTTGAAGCGGGCGGCCATCGCGGGTTTTTTCTGTCGCGGGACATCAGTACTCAGGTCGGCACCTTTGCCCTGATTCCACAATTGGTAGACGCGGTGGAAATCCCCGTTATCGCCGCTGGCGGCATTGCGGACTTCAAAGGCGTACAGGCTGCAATGGGGCTTGGGGCGGCCGGAGCGCAGATTGGCACCGCGTACTTGTTGTGTCCCGAAGCTCAAACCAAAGCAGTGCATCGCGCCGCCCTGAAATCAGAGACCAGCCGTGTAACTGCGCTGACAAATCTGTTTAGCGGTGGCGCCGCCCGGGGTATTGTGAACCGAATAATGCGTGAATTGGGGCCGATGAGTTCCAAAGCTCCTGCTTTCCCCCTGGCATCATCCGCCATTGCACCATTACGTGCGAAAGCCGAAGCTGAGGGGAGCGGTGACTTTTCGCCTTTGTGGGCAGGGCAGAATGTTGGTGGCTGCAAGGAAGTTTCTGCTGCAAGTCTTACTCGAGAGTTAGCGGGTGTGGGTGAGTAAGTAACTTCAAAATTAAGTGACAGACTCAGGAGAAAGTTTGCATGGAAGATTGAGACTTCCGCGAATCAGCAAGCCGGAGTCGGTAATGTTTGAGAGTCTGTCGACGCTATGATGCGGCGAGAAGCCAAATTAACCTTGTCTTCGTAGTTGCCTGCAATAGACTGATAACTTCAGCCGGAAGCCCGTCTTAGGGTGTTGTGGCGGCTTGATAATCAAAGAAAGGCCAACCAATGAGAGGAATAACCGTGCCCGCTATCTTTCCTTTTTACCGCGCAGCGGCTTTTACCCTTGCTCTGATCGCCGGGCCGGCTATGGCTGCTGACCCTGTGGTGGTGTCGTCCAAGATCGATACGGAAGGCGCAGTGTTGGGCCAGATGATCCTGCAAACCCTTGAAGAAGCGAACATTCCGGTTGAGAACCGCCTGCAGCTCGGCGCGACCAGCATCGTTCGCAATGCTATCAAGGCCGGCGAGATAGATCTGTACCCGGAGTACACCGGCAATGCCGCTTTCTTCCATGATCAGTCAGACCGGGACATCTGGAAAGATGCCGCCAAGGCCTACGAGCAGGCTGCCAGCCTTGATAAGAAGGCACATAACATTGTCTGGCTAACACCGGCGAAAGCCAACAATACCTGGGCCATGAGTGTGCGGGGTGATCTGGCACGTGAGAACGGCTTGAACACGCTTGAAGATCTGGCTTCCTATATCAATGGCGGCGGCGCCTTCAAGTTTGCGGCCAGTGCCGAGTTTGTCGAATCTGCCAGCGCGTTGCCGGCGTTCCAGGAAGCGTACGGTTTCAAACTGGGGTCTGATCAGTTGCTGATCCTGTCCGGCGGCAACACTGCTGCGACGCTCCGGGCTGCGGCCCTGACCGACAACGATGTGAATGGCGCCATGACCTACGGCACTGATGGTGGTCTGAACGCACTCGATCTGAAGGTGATGGAGGACACATTGGGTGTCCAGCCGGTCTATCAGCCCGCGCCTATCGTGCGCGCGGAGGTGCTGGAAACGTATCCGAATATCCGCGAAGTTCTTGCGCCGGTCTTTGAGTCACTGGACCTGGAAACCCTTCAGCGTCTGAATGGTCAGGTTGCGGTGAACGGTGTACCTGCCGAAGCAGTTGCCCGGGACTATCTGGATTCCCTGGCTCAGGACTAAGATTTGGCGATCACCGAGACTTTGCGCCCAAACCGAGTCATTCCGGTGCTTGGGGTGTTGGCCCTGGCACTGGTCTGGTTGCTGGACCTTGGTACTATCCAACCCAACCGTATTGTTCCGGGCACCGGCCATGGCCTGTTTTCGGCCGTGGGATGGACAGGGGCAGGGCTGGTTACGGGGATTCTGTTGGCGACCATTGTGCTGTCCACATTGCCGTTACGTCGTCGCTATGAGCTCCTGCTCGGTCTGATTGGGCTTTCACTGGCAACGATGCCGCTGTTGCTGGATATGTTTGCCGCCCTCCATCTGCCCGAGGGTTCGCCCTACGCCCGCTCGTCGGTCGGGGCAGGGTTCTGGTCTCTTCTGTTCCTGCTTTCGCTGATGTTGATTGAGACCCTTGGCCGGCTCGAAGCCCGGCGTTGGTTGCAACTGATACTGCTCGTGTTTATCGGTGGGAGCTGGATTGTCCTGCTGCGTGGCGAGGGCCTGGAGAGTCTGTCGCTGGTGCGGGAGTTCAACGCTCGCCCCGACAAGTTCCAGCAAGCGCTCTGGACGCACCTGGCCCTGGCCTTGGGTGCGGTCGCCATCAGTGCCGGCCTGGCGTTCGCCCTGGCGCTTAAAATGATCCGCAGCCCCGCCTGGCAGCGCCCTCTTCTGGGCGCCGTGAGTTTTCTGCAAACCATTCCAAGCCTTGCGGTGTTCGGTTTGCTGATTGCGCCGCTCAGCGCGCTCTCGTCAGCGCTCCCGTTTCTGCAGGATCTTGGCATTCGTGGGATTGGTTGGGCGCCAGCGCTGCTGGCGTTGATCGCTTACAGTTTGCTGCCGATGGTGCGCAACACCTTTGTGGCCATTACCGAAGTTCCCGAAAGCCTGGCCGATGCGGCGCGGGGTATGGGTATGAATGAACACCAGGTGTTTTATCAGCTCAAGCTGCCGTTGGCGCTGCCGGTGATGATTGAGGGTGTACGGATCACAACCATTCAGGCAATCGGCCTGACGGCGGTAGCCGCCCTCATCGGCGCGGGTGGTTTCGGTGGTTTTATCTTTCAGGGGCTGGGGCAGGCGGCGATGGACCTGGTGTTGCTCGGTGCTTTGCCTACGATTGCGTTGGCGCTGCTTGCCGACGCGTTACTCACGATGCTGGCGGCCAGTCTCAAGCCGACACCGGCAACGGCCTGATAGGGGAAGGAACTGGTCGGATGATCGAACTGAAGAATGTCTCCCGGCGTTTCGGCGATACCATCGCAGTGGATGGGGTTAACCTGACCATCGAAACCGGTGAAGTCTGCGTGCTGGTGGGCAGTTCCGGCTGCGGTAAATCGACCACGCTGCGCATGATCAACCGTCTTTTGCCCCACAGCGCTGGCGAGATATTGGTGGATGGTGAGGACATCACCACCATGAATCCGGAACAGCTGCGGCTGAACATGGGGTATGTGATCCAGGGTACGGGGCTGTTTCCTCACTGGACGGTGGCGCGCAACATCGCCATGGTGCCCAGGCTATTGAACTGGCCGAGGGAGCGGATCGACGCACGCGTCGATGAGTTGATGACCTTGCTGGATCTCGACCCCAGCGCCCACGCCAACAAATACCCCCAGCAATTGTCTGGCGGCCAGGCGCAACGGGTCGGTGTTGCGCGGGCACTGGCGGCGGACCCCAACATTTTGTTGATGGACGAACCTTTCGGTGCATTGGATGCGATAACGCGGGAAAACCTCCAACTGGAAATGCTGCGGATCCAGAAGCAGGTCCGTAAAACCACTGTTTTCGTGACCCACGATATTGATGAAGCACTGAAGCTGGCCACCCGCATTGCCGTGATGGATCAGGGGCGCATCATCCAGCATGACACGCCGGAGAATATCCTCCGACATCCAGCATCTGACTTTGTTGAAAACCTGATTGGCAAGCAGGACCGCGGTCTGAAACTGATGAGCCTGCGGCCTGTGCGGGACCTGATGGCCAATCACACCGAGCCGCGGCAGTCGGAACCCGGGGAGCATGTGCTCAGGGAGGAGGACAGTATTCGCCTGGCCCTGTCCGTGATGCTCTGGCAGGACCTGCGACAGGTTGCGGTGTTCAATGCGCAAGGGCAGGAGACGGGTGTGATTACCCGTGAACGCATTATCCAGGAAGGCGTGTAATGCGTGTCTGGTTACCTACCACTCTTTTGGCCTCGCTGCTGCTCGCGCTGAGTGCCGGCATGCCGGTGCTGGAGCCATTGTTTAACTGGGTGCAGCCGGGCAAGCAGCAGGTGATCTATGACCGGGAGAGCTTTTTATTCCTGCTTCAGAATCACCTGATGCTGGTCGTCGTATCGGCGGCCGTGGGTACTCTCGTTGCGGTGGCTGGCGGCATCTTTGTCACCCGTCCTTTTGGCCGCGATTTCCTGCCTCTGGTCGGCCAGGTGGCTTCTATTGGCCAGACCTTTCCTCCAGTGGCTGTACTTGCGTTGGCGGTACCGGTGCTTGGTTTCGGCGAGGCTCCGATCCTTCTTGCGTTGGTCCTTTATGGCTTGCTGCCCATTCTGCGTAATACCCTAGCGGGTCTGGAAGGTATCAATCCGGCTGTGCGGGAGGCCGCACTGGGTATGGGCATGTCGCCAGTGCAGGTCCTTGTGCGAGTAGAACTGCCCCTGGCCGGAAGGGTCATTCTCGCGGGTATTCGAACCTCTGTTACTATCAATATCGCGACCGCCGCTATTGGCTCAACCATTGGGGCCCGCACCTTGGGTGATCCGGTGATCGCCGGGCTGGTGAACGGCAATACCGCGTATGTGCTGCAAGGAGCGATTCTGATCGGGTTGCTTGCGCTGACAACGGATAGCCTGTTTGAAGCACTTGAACGATCCTGGGATCGTCGATTGCAATCCGTAGGAGTCTAGATGGGTAGTTATCTGCTGTTTGTTGTTATCGCTATAGCGACTGTCCTCAGCCCGGGGCCAGGCGTTATGTTGACACTGACCAACGCCATTCGGTTCGGTGTGTCCGGTGCCTTCGGCGGAATTCTGGGGATTGCCTTTGGTACGTTCATTGTTGCGGGTATTTCAGCCACAAGCCTGGGCATTGTACTGGCGACGTCGGCGACGGCGTTTAGCATCATGAAGTTTATTGGTGCCGCCTACCTGATTTATCTGGGGGTAAAACTGTGGCGGTCTCCTGTTACGGAAATGGAGGAAGCGACGGCGGCAGCTCGGAGCAGGAAACTCCAGTTTCTTGAGGGGCTGACATTGCAACTCACAAACCCGAAAGCCGTATTCTTCTTCCTGTCTGTTTTTCCTCAATTTATTGATTACTCGACTGAATTTGTCGGCCAGTTCGCCCTTTTGGTCGTCACTTACAGCGCCCTGGTTGTCGCCATCCACTTGCTGTATGCGCGCCTCGCCAGATCAGCCCGTGGCTGGCTTTCATCTGAAAAAGGGGGGCACTTGGTCAATAAACTGGGTGGGGCGACGTTTGTTGGTTTTGGGGTGGGGCTGGCAACGGCGAGCAGGTAGCGGCGAATCACTTCCAGCGCTTGTATGGGTGCTTCAGTCGTTGGAAACTGCTCCATTGTCTGTGGTGTAGCCATCGGTTAGATTTCCCAAACATGTCGGCGATAAAGTCAAAGAAAGTGGTAATGCCTAGTGCATGTCGAGGGGAGGAAAAGCATGGAGCAAAGTGAAACAAACTCTCAGTTCAACGCGGAATTACTTTGTCCGGCGAAGCCCGGCGAAGGCGCTCCCTGGGCCTTTATTGTTCTGCCCCGGGAGGCAAGCAAAAAGCTTCCCAGGCGGGGAAGAACAACGGTAGAGGCCAGCCTCAACGGTCATCATTTTCAGGTAACGCTCGAGCCCGATGGTCAATTGAGCCATTGGCTAAAGGTGAGCAAGGAACATCTCGAAGCTGCAGGTGTGAGCGTCGGTGATGTTGTTGATTTGGGCATCAGGCCGGTGGACCAGGAACCTGAACCAGAAGTTCCCTCGGACCTGCAAGAGGCGTTGGAAGCGGCCCCCGAGGCTCGGGTGGTTTGGAATGAGACAACCACCATCGCGCGTCTGGACTGGATTCATTGGATTGTCTCAGCCAAGCAGGCAAAAACCCGGACGAAGCGAATTAGCGATGCGTGCTACATGCTGGCCTCGGGAAAGCGGCGCGTTTGCTGCTTTGATCCTTCAGGGTATTACAGCAAAGCACTCAGTGCGCCCAAGGCGGCGGACACACAGGAGATTGGATGAGCAAGCCCGTTGTATCAAGTCCCCTGCGGCGAGCTTTCCCGCTTGTCGCAATCCTTTTGCTCACCGCCTGCGATGCGCCACAACTGCTTCCGCCTGACGCCCGCCTTCCGGACGGCAGTACCTATTCCGGTGATATTCAGGACGGTTACTTTCACGGTGAAGGCGTTCAGGAATTTGCCAGTGGCATGGTTTACACCGGTCAGTTCCAGGAGGGCTACTGGCACGGCGATGGTGAGCTCGAGTCCCCGGCGGGTTGGCATTACGAGGGCGAGTTCCAGAAAGGGACGATGTCGGGACAGGGCGTAATCGAAGACGACGGCAGTCGCTACGAGGGGGAATTCCGGAACGGTGAGTTTCACGGTGAGGGGCGTTACGAAGCCGGTGGCAGTGTCTATATCGCTGAGTTTGAAGATGGCGAGCCCGTGGAGGGAAAACACGTTACGGATTACGGCACCTACGAAGGGGAGTTCCGTGACTGGTATTACCACGGGGAAGGCAGCTACGCCTTTACCGGCGAATCGGAGGATCTGGGCAGCCTCACAGGAACCTGGGAGTTTGGTGAGTTCGTCGATCAGGAAGAGTACGTCGCGGAAGCACCTGTCCCGGAAGAACCAGCGCTTTTCACCGAGACTATTCTCGTCGAAGACCGTCGGCGCCTGAACAACCAGATCGAGAGCCTCGCCCCTGAACAGGCGGAGGCAGCAGATGCTTACTTCCTGGCAGTTGGTGGCGACGGCACCGAGTCGGTGTTCATGCGCGATATCCAGGTTGCCAAAACTGGCCTTCAGGCGCAGTTCGATGTGGAAAACCGCGCCATCATGCTGCTCAATCACCGGGACTATGAAACGTTTCCTCTGGCTACCCGGCCATCCATTGCCTCAGCTCTGGAGGCATTGGATGCGCAGATGAATCCTGAGGAAGACCTGCTTGTGGTTCACCTGGTCAGCCACGGTATGCAAAACGGACAACTGCTGTTGCAGCAACCCGGTATCGAGTTGCCGAACCTCTCGCCGCAGGATTTTGCGAAAATGCTGGAACCACTGAACGCGCGCCGAAAATTGCTGGTAATTTCGGCATGCTACTCCGGCCAGTGGATAGAGCCACTCAAGGACGAAGACACACTGATCATGACCTCCGCCCGGGCAGATCGTACCTCTTTCGGCTGTGGTGATGACTCCGAAATGACCTGGTTCACCAAGGCGGTTTATCAGAGTGTGGGGCTGTCATTGGCCGACCCTGATGCCATGTTCGAGGACATCAACCAGCAGATCCGAACCTGGGAAGAAGAGATTGGTATGGAGGAATCGAATTGGTCCTATCCCCAGTCGCACGTGGGTGAGAACCTGCGAGAGTGGTTGAGCCAGATGCCTCAGCCTGCACCTTAGAAAGCTAAAACACCGTGACGAGCTCGCGATGGACCCGATGATCACAGCCGCTGGCCGAGCGCTTGCGATGGGCGACCCGTTGGCCGCGCTGAACTGCGTTGCCTTGCGCGACGACGCGCCGTCGCTTGCGCTGCGTGGCATCGCCATGGCCCAGCTCGGAGAACTGGACCGGGCCAGGGTGTTGATAGGCAACGCTACCCGTGCTTTTGGTTCGCAGAAACCGTTGGCACGCGCAAAGTGCATTGTGGCCGAGGCGGAAATTGCGCTTGCTTCCCGTGATCTCGGCTGGCCATCCCGCAAGCTTGACGCAGAGCGCGAGGTGCTGGAACAGCATGGCGACCGGGTGAATGCAACGCATGCGCGCTATATCGATATCCGGCGCCGGCTGCTGATCGGTCGACTCGATGAAGCTGAGCTCGAACTGGGGGTTATGGACGTAGCCTCGTTGCCGCCGGCGTTGAGAGCCATCCATGAACTTATTGTTGCCGGGATCGCTATGCGGCGCCTGGAAACCCAGGTGGCACGCGATGCGCTCCTGCAGGCCGAACGCGCCTCACAAAACGCCGGTATTCCGGCTCTTGTGGCTGAAGTCGCCAGTAAAGTTGAACTTCTGGGCTTGCCCGCCGCTCGCCTGACCAGGATGGGTAGTGAGCGGTTGCTGCTTCTGAATGAAGTAAAAGCGTTAATGGCGTCCCAGGCGTTTGTGGTCGACGGGTGCCGTTATACCGTGAAGCACAAGGAAGCCGTTGTGTTACTCGCGACGCGCCCAGTGCTGTTCGTGTTGCTTCGCATCATGGCTGAAGCCTGGCCCAAAGAAGCATCCAGAGACGAGCTGATTGCACGGGCATTTCGCATGAAACAGGCTGATGATTCCCATCGTGCACGCCTGCGGGTGGAGATCGGGCGCCTTCGTGAGTTATTGAAGCCGTTGGCAACCGTGGATGCCACGTCACGGGGTTTTGCACTGGTACCCCACGAGGCGTGCGATGTGGCCGTCCTGGCACAGCCAGTGGAGGAAAAGTACGCGCCTATACTGGCACTGCTTTCCGACGGTGAGTCCTGGTCGAGTTCCGCCTTGGCTCTGGCGTTGAATATCGGCCAGCGCAGCGTGCAGCGGGCACTCGATACGTTAGCGACAGAAGGCAAGGTTTATTCGTTTGGCCGGGGCCGCAACCGCCGCTGGACAACGCCACCCATTGCCGGATTCGCGACAATCTTGTTACTCCCTGGTTCACTGGCCCTTGGCTAATATGGGGACGTGATTCAGCCAACCAGGAGACGACCATGAAACAGTTTAGTGCAGAGATTCTCAACGAGTACGGCCCCTTCCACGGAGCTGAGCAGATCCATGGGGTTACATTCGATGGGCAGCGCGTCTGGTTTGCATCCGGTGACAAACTGAATGCAATCGATCCGGATAGCGGCGAGCCGGTCGATTCCCTTAGTGTGCCCGCACAAGCCGGGACCGCTTTTGACGGACACCATATTTTCCAGATTGCGGACAGCCAGATTCAAAAGGTTGATCCAAAAACCGGCGAGGTACTTGGAACCATCCCTGCGCCAGACGGCTGCTCGGGGCTGGCATGGGCGGAAGGTTCTCTCTGGGTGGGGCAGTATCAGGCGTGCAAGATTCATCAGCTGGACCCGCAAACAGGGAAGGTTCTTCGTAGCATCGAATCCAACCGACATGTGACCGGTGTTACCTGGATCGACAGCGAACTTTGGCACGCCACCTGGGACGGTGACGACAATGAGATCAGGCAGATCGACCCCCAGACCGGGGACGTTCTGAAAAGCATTGCAATGCCGTCCGGCGTTGGCATATCGGGACTTGGGGCCGATGGTCGTAGTCGCTTCTTCTGCGGAGGCGGCCAGAGTGGGAAGTTGAGGGTTGTTCGTCGTCCGGATTAGCTGCCCAAACCATCCATGGACAGGTGGCGCAGTGGGGTTGTTGCAGGCGCATCCTACGCATCCTAGATGTCTCGTGATTCAAACTCCGTATTGCGCGGATCAAGTTCCTCAACCCCCAATCCTGCTTCCGGAGTGACGGTGTAGTACTGCTCCTGCTGCTCCACAGTTGGGTGTTGGCGCTTCGGCCCCGCCACCATGAACAGGATCAGCCCTCCCAGCATCAGGGCATTGCTGACGAAAAGGCCCCGCGGCCCCAGAAAGTCCATGAACAGGGAACTGATCAGCGGGCCGATGATGCTGCCAATGCCATAACTCAGTAACAGCGCTGTGCTTGCTGCGGTGATCTGGTGGGTTTCCATCAGGTCATTGGTGATGGCCACAGCGATGGGGTAGATGGCAGCGCTGATGCCCATGTACAACCCGACAAACAGCACCAGGGCCACCATGCTGATGTTGCCAATAGCAGCGGCAGCCAGGCTGCACACGGCAGCGACGATGGCGGCCACCAGCATGACCCGGTATCGGTCGAAGCGGTCGCACAGTTGCCCGATGGGCCAGGCTATCAGCATGGCAGCCACGATGGCCGAAGCCATGAAGTTGGAGAGCTGCCCCAGGTTCAGGCCAATCTGATTGGCGTACACTGGCCCCATGGCATAGAAGGCACTGATGAGCAGCCCGGCGATCAGTGCACCAAGCGTGCCCGTTGGTGACTTGTTATAGAGTTTACGTAATGACAGGCGTTCACCCTGCGAAACCGACGGTGACTCCCGGCGGGTCATTGTCAGGGGCGTGAGGGCGAGAACCACCAGGATGGTTGCCAGGGAGAAGGGAATAAAGCCCGCCGGGTCGGCAACGCGTATCAGCACCTGACCTCCGGCGGTGGATAGGAAGAAGATGACCTGGTAAATGGCAAACAGGCTGGCCCGGTTACGGTTGTCGGCCTTGCTGCTGAACCAGCTTTCCATCACGATCATCAGGCCGGCCATTACGAAGCCGCCAACGGCCCGTAGGCCACCCCAGAGTTCGGCCTGGACGGCCATTGGATAAATCAGTATTGAGGCAGAAAGCACCGCAGCGAAAACCGCGAACGCGCGGATGTGTCCCACCTTTTCAATGATGCGCCCGGCATAGAGCGTGCCGGCCACAAAGCCGATGGAGTAGAACGCCAGGATCCACCCGATCACACTGGCGCTGAAGTCTTCGATGCTGAGCCTGAGCCCCAGCAGGGTCATGAGGAAAGCGTTACCCGCGATGAGCAGAATGATGCTCAGGATCAGTGACGTCAGGCTGATGATGGTTTGCCGCATCAATCGTCCGTCCCCGCTTGTCCGCTAGTCTGGATATCCGTATAAGTTTGTGGGGTTGTGCGGAAATACTGTAGTGATGGTCTCGCTTGAATTAAAGGGGCCCATCCGATTCGTCTGTGGTGTGAATTCGTGCGCAGTTGAGAACAGCGCTTCAGAGGTGAGGTAGAAAGTTCATTGACGCCGGAACAAATCGATACCCTGCTGGAAACCATCCCCGACGCCCGTGACGGTCTCACCCGCACGGAGCGGATCATTCTCTATGTGTTACACGAAACCCAGCGTGAGTTAAAAGGTCGTAACGTGCCAACGGTTATGCTCTATGGCCGGGTGGTGGAATACGTCAACATCAGCGAAGCGGAGCTCCATGTCTATCTGGACAGGTTGGGTGTGAGGGGCGGCTGAGTTGCCCCAGGTCATTGATTTTCGCCGTTCATTATTTGCGCAAACGCTAATCCACTGTTAGGTTTCTAGTCAGGGCTTCATCCTGAATTCATAGGGAGAGCGCATGGCAGACACCGTCACTGACTTGCTGGTCCGCTACTGGGCCACCGGCTTCTTCATCGTTGCCACATTGGGCCTTTGTGCCTTTATGGTGGGTGCCTCCAGCTTGCTTGGAGGGCGTAGCCGGGGTGTCAGCAAATCCCTCCCTTTCGAGTCCGGCATCGTCGGCACCGGTGATGCCAGACAACGCTTTTCCGTCAAGTTTTATCTGGTCGCGATGCTGTTCGTGATCTTCGATATCGAAGCCGTGTTCCTGTTTGCCTGGGCCATTGTCATTCCCGACGTGGGCTGGACAGGATTCTGGGGCGCGGCGGTTTTTATCCTGATTCTGCTGGCCGGTCTGCTCTATGACAGTCGTACCGGTGCCCTGGACTGGGCCCCGGAATCATCCAGCGGTAGACCTCGTAGTCCGGCAGGCTGATTCAACGCACCCGATTACGGCGCGGGCCAACGGTGATTTCGCTGTTGGGACCAGCGCCCATGGAGGCGCAGCATGTCCTACACACTGACCAGAGCGGAACCTTCGCCGGAAGGTGACACGCGATACCCGGTAAGGCAACAGGAACCGTCGGAAGATCCGGTGAAACGCCAGCTTGAACGCAATGTGTTCACCGGCAAGCTGAGCGACGTTCTCAATTCCGCGGTCAACTGGGGCCGCAAGAATTCCCTTTGGCCCTACAACTTCGGGCTGTCCTGCTGCTACGTGGAAATGACCACGGCCTTCACCGCGCCCCACGACATTGCCCGTTTCGGCTCCGAAGTTATCCGCGCATCGCCCCGACAGGCGGATTTCATGGTGATTGCCGGCACCTGCTTTATCAAGATGGCACCGGTGATCCAGCAACTGTACGACCAGATGCTGGAGCCCAAGTGGGTAATCTCCATGGGCTCCTGCGCAAACTCCGGCGGTATGTACGACATCTACTCGGTGGTGCAGGGCGTCGACAAGTTCCTGCCAGTGGATGTGTATGTGCCCGGTTGCCCGCCCCGGCCAGAGGCCTTTCTGCAGGGGTTGCAGTTGCTGCAGGACTCCATCCAGGAAGAACGCCGCCCGCTGTCCTGGGTGGTGGGCGATCAGGGTGTCTATCGGGCGGAGATGCCGTCCCAGCGTGAAAAATGGCGGGACCAGCGCATCCAGGCCACCGAACTGAGAACGCCGGACAAACTGTGACAAACGCAACGATGACGACAGGCACCGCTGACTTCGAGAGCCTGCTGGGCGAATTTAGAGAGGATGTACTGCACGTACAGCCCACGCTGACGGGCATGCCCGTATTCTGGGTGTCTCGTGAGAGCATCGTGGATATCCTGACCCACTTGAAGCGGCAGCCAGCGCCATTTTCCATGCTCTATGACCTGTCGGCCGTGGATGAGCGCTTGCGTGGTCACAGGAACGGTCTGCCAGAGGCTGACTTCACCGTGTTCTACCACTTGCTGTCGGTGGAGCGTAATGAAGACCTGATCCTGAAGGTTGGGCTGCCAGAGAGCGATTTGCGGGTGCCCACCGTTAGCAACGTCTTCGCCAATGCCAACTGGTACGAGCGGGAAATTCTGGACATGTTTGGCATCGCCGTCGCCGGACACCCGCATCCGGAGCGGATCCTGATGCCGCCGACCTGGACAGGCCACCCGCTGCGGAAGGATTACCCCGCCCGGGCCACCGAGTTCGACCCCTATACCCTGACCGTGGAAGGCCAAGATGCCGAACAGGAAGCCATGCGGTTCGACCCGGAAGCCTGGGGCATGCAGCGTGAACGCGACGGGGCGGAGTTCATGTTCCTCAACCTGGGGCCCAACCACCCATCCGCCCATGGGGCTTTCCGCATCGTGCTGCAACTGGACGGTGAGGAAATCGTCGATTGCGTGCCAGACATTGGCTACCACCACCGGGGCGCCGAGAAAATGGCCGAGCGCCAGTCGTGGCACAGCTTTATTCCCTACACCGATCGCATTGATTACACCGGTGGCGTGATGAACAACCTGCCTTATGTGCTGGCCGCAGAAAAACTGGCCGGTATTGAGGTGCCGGACAGGGTGAAGGTGATTCGGGTGATGATGGCCGAGATGTTCCGCATCACCAGCCATCTGCTATTCCTCGGGACGTACCTGCAGGATCTGGGGGCCATGACGCCGGTGTTCTACACGTTCAGCGACCGGCAGCGGGGCTACGAGGTGATCGAAGGCATTACCGGTTTTCGCATGCACCCGGCCTGGTACCGCATTGGCGGTGTGATGCAGGACCTGCCACAGGGTTGGGAAAAACTGGTGCAGGGCTTTCTGGACTGGATGCCTGCACGCTTGAAGGAATACGAGCGGGCGATGATGGAAAACGCCATCGTGCGCGAGCGGACCCGCCATGTGGCGGCCTTCAATACAGCCGAGGCACTGGAGTGGGGGGTGACCGGGCCTAACCTGCGGGCCACCGGCTGCGATTTTGATTTGCGTAAGCAGCGGCCTTACTCCGGTTATGAACAGTTCGATTTTGAGGTGCCGCTGGGCCACAACGGGGATGTGTTCGATCGGGGACAGTTGCGTATCGACGAAATGCGCCAGAGTCTTCGAATCATCCAGCAGTGCGTCAAGAATATGCCCGCGGGTGACTACAAGGCAGATCATCCGCTGACCACGCCGCCACCCCGGGAACGCATGCTCCAGCACATTGAAACCCTCATTACCCACTTCTTGCAGGTGTCCTGGGGGCCGGTGCTGGAACCCAATGAATCCCTGCAGATGATTGAGGCCACCAAGGGCATCAACAGTTATTACCTGACCAGTGACGGCAACACCATGAGCTACCGTACCCGCATCCGCACCCCGAGCTTCCCGCACCTGCAGCAGATACCGGCGGTGATGCGCGGAGGCTTCGTACCGGACCTGATCGCCCACCTGGGCAGTATCGACTTCGTGATGGCAGACGTGGACCGCTGATGATGGCAACAACACCGCAGACACATCGGCTTATCGGCACCGACGGATTCGAACTTGATCCCGCGGACGAGGCCGCGATGCTGGAAGAAGTGGGGCACTACGAGCAGCCTCAGGCCGCGTGCATTGAGGCCCTGAAAATCGTCCAGCGCCGATACGGCTGGGTGCCGGATGGTGCCATTGGCGCCATTGCAAAGGTGCTTGGTATTGGCCCCGCGGCGGTAGAGGGCGTGGCGACCTTTTATAGCCTGATTTTCCGTCAGCCGGTGGGTCGGCATGTGGTGCTGGTTTGTGACAGCAGTTCCTGTTTTCTGAGTGGTTTCGACGAATTGAAACAGGCGCTGGAGAGCCATCTTGGAATCGACTATGGCCAGACGACAGAAGACGGCCGGTTCACCCTGCTGCCGGTCTGCTGCCTGGGTGCCTGCGATGGCGCGCCGGCCCTGATGATTGACGATGATACCTATGGCCCGGTGTCACCGGACGACCTGCCGGGCCTGCTGGAGGGTTACCCATGAGCGAGTCCATTTCCAGCCAGCGTGCGTCCGTGCGTTATCGCAGCCGGCTGTTGCAACCGGAGGCGGACCGCCATCCGGATACCCATCCGCTGACCTGGCGGCTGCGGGACGACGGCGAAGTGATCTGGCTTGACGAATACCTGCGCAAGGAAGGCTACCAGTCGGTTCGCAAGGCGCTGGACAACGGCGACCCTCAGGCCATCATCGCCACCATGAAAGACGCCAATGTACGAGGTCGCGGCGGTGCAGGCTTTTCCGCCGGGCTCAAGTGGAGCCTGACCCTGCAGGGCGGCGACATGCCCCGGGGCTACCTGATCTGCAATGCGGACGAAATGGAACCAGGCACCTTCAAGGACCGCCTGCTGATGGAGCAACAGCCTCACCTGCTGATCGAAGGTATGATTCTGGGGGCTTTGGCCAACAATTCCTTTTACGGCTACATCTTCCTACGCGGTGAATACGTGGAGGCAGCTCGAGTTCTGAACCGAGCTCTGGACGAAGCCAGGGAGGCCGGTTGGCTGGGCGCCAACATTAATGGCAGCGGCTTTGATTTCGACATTGCCGTGCATACCGGCGCAGGGCGGTACATCTGTGGCGAGGAAACCGCACTGATCAATTCGCTGGAAGGCAAACGGGCCAACCCCCGTGCCAAGCCGCCGTTCCCGGGCCAGTCGGGGGCCTGGGGCAAACCCTCGGTGGTGAACAATGTGGAAACCCTGTGCAACGTGCCGGCGGTGATCCTCAAGGGTGCGGACTGGTATCAGGCACTTTCCGGAGATCGCACTGAAGACGGCGGCAGCAAACTCTATGGCGTGTCCGGCCCGGTGGAGAAGCCCGGCCTGTGGGAATTGCCCATGGGGACAACCGGCGCAGAAATCCTTGAGCGGGCTGGGGGTATGCGTGGCAACCGATCACTCAAGGCCTGGCTGCCAGGCGGCGCCAGCACCGGGTTTCTGCTGCCGGAGCATCTGGACCTGCCGCTGGATTTCGACACCGTGGGCAAGGAAGGCAGTCGTCTGGGGACGGGATTGCTGACGGTGGTGCCTCAGGAACAGAGCATGGTGGCGCTGATGCGCAACCTGGAGGAGTTTTTTGCGCGGGAATCCTGTGGCTGGTGCACCCCCTGTCGGGACGGGCTGCCGTGGACGGTCAAACTGCTGTGGGCACTGGAACTGGGGCAGGGTGAAACTGGCGATATCGAACTACTGGACAAGCTGGCGGCGGACTGCGGCCCAGGGCTGACCTTCTGCGCCCATGCGCCCGGCGCCGCCATGCCGTTACAGACGGCCCTGAAACACTTCCGGCAGGAGTTTGAGCAGGGCGTCAGCAAACCCCGGGGTAAGGCCCATCAGGACCCGATTCCGGTGGGAGAAATCTGAGCGAAAGTCATCGAAGGATAGGCAGGCAACATGGCGACGATTCACGTGGATGGACAACGCTATACGGTCAATGGAGCCCACAACCTGCTCCAGGCGTGTCTGTCCCTCGGCCTGGATATTCCCTATTTCTGCTGGCACCCGGCCATGGGCAGTGTTGGTGCCTGTCGCCAGTGCGCGGTCAAACAGTATAAGGACAAGGACGACGACAAGGGCATGGTAGTTATGTCCTGCATGACGCCCGCCGCGGACCAGACCCGCATTGATATCGACGATGAGGAAGCCAAAGCCTTCCGCGCCAGTGTGGTGGAGTGGCTGATGATCAACCATCCCCATGACTGCCCGGTGTGCGAGGAGGGCGGGCATTGTCACCTGCAGGACATGACGGTGATGACCGGCCATGATCGCCGCCGTTACCGGTTCCGCAAGCGCACGCGCCGGAACCAGTATCTGGGGCCGTTCATTGCCCATGAGATGAACCGGTGCATTACCTGTTACCGCTGTGTGCGTTTTTACAACGACTACGCTGGTGGTACCGACCTGGGGGTCTTTGGTGCCAAGGATAATGTCTATTTCGGTCGCTACGAAGAAGGTATTCTGGAAAGCCCCTTCGCCGGCAATCTTACGGAAGTATGCCCCACAGGCGTGTTCACGGATCAGAGCCATTCCGAACGTTACACCCGCAAGTGGGATTTGCAGTTTGCGCCCGGCATCTGCCACCAGTGTTCAATGGGCTGTAACATCAGCCCGGGGGAGCGGTACGGAGAGTTGCGCCGTATTGAAAATCGCTACCACGGTGAGTTGAACGGGTATTTCCTCTGTGACCGGGGCCGGTTCGGCTATGGTTACGTCAACCGCTCAGACCGGCCGCGACTGCCGGAATGCCGGGAATCGCCAGACAGTGATCCGGTCAGCCTCGAAGTGGACACCGCTCTGGCCCGTATCAGCGACGCTCTGCGCCATTCGCGCCGGGTGATCGGCATCGGCTCGCCACGGGCCAGCCTGGAGAGTAATCACCAGTTGCAGGCATTGGTCGGCGTGGAAAACTTTTCCACCGGCATTGAGTCGCGGGAACAGGCCTGCCTTGACCTGATGAATCACCTGCAGCGCCATACCGGACTGCCAACGCCCACGCCCCGGGATATGGAAGAACACGACGCCGTTCTGGTGCTGGGCGAGGACCCGGTCCAGAGTGCCGGTCGCCTGGGCCTGAGCCTTCGTCAGGCCGCGCTGTCGCGCCGTGAGGCACTGGGCGAGACTATTGGTGTGCCGGCCTGGAATGCCGAAGCCCTCAAAACTCTGGCGCAGGATCGTTACCACCCGCTGTTTATCGCCTGGCCCACGACCACGGACCTGGACGATGTGGCTGCGGCTCGCTATGCCTTGAGTCCCGATGAGATTGCCAGTCTTGGCTTTGCGGTGGCCCATCGGATCGACCCGGCCGCCCCGCCGGTGGAAGGGCTTTCTGAGGCCATGGCTGAGGCTGCTGAAACCATTGCCACTGCTTTAATGGCGGCGGAGCGTCCGCTGGTTATCAGTGGTGGATCGCTGGCCTCCGAACCGGTATTGGAAGCGGCCGGGAATGTGGCCCGAGCATTGTCCCGGCGCGCAAAACGGGGCGGGCTGGCACTGATACGGCGCGAGGCCAACAGCACGGGCTTGTCGCTGATGGGCGGCCAACCGCTGGACTGGGCACTGGAGGAACTGGCTAAAGGCCACGCGGATGCCGTGGTGGTGCTGGAAAACGACCTGTACCAACGGCTGCCCCGGCAAACGGTGGATGCAGCACTGGCGCAGGCAGAGATCTGCGTGGTGCTTGATCATCAACGCACGGCAACGGCCGAGCGCGCCAACTTCCTGCTGTCCGCGGCCAGTTTCGCGGAGGCGGACGGTACGCTGGTTAACCTGGAGGGCCGGGCGCAACGCTTCTTCCAGGTGTATGACCCCGGTTACATGCGGCCGGAAAGCCGTATTCATGAAAGCTGGCGCTGGTTGCACGCACTGGCGGTGAACCTGCGAGGCGAGAAAGCCGGTGATATCACCCTGGATACCGTCATTGCGGCGTGTGTCGAGGCTCATCCAGAGCTGGGCGGTATGGAGGAAGCCGCTCCCGCCTCACACTACCGCATTGATGGCCTGCAGCTGGCGCGGGAGCCCCACCGGTACAGTGGCCGTACTTCCATGCGGGCGAACCAGAACGTCAGCGAACCACGGGTGCCGCAGGACCCGGATTCCGCGTTTGCCTATTCCATGGAGGGCTACAGCGGTTATCACGAACCCCGGCAGCAGGTGCCCTTTGCCTGGGCGCCCGGCTGGAACTCGCCCCAGGCCTGGAACAAGTTTACCGACGAAGTAGGCGGGCATTTGCGCGGCGGTGACCCCGGCGTGCGTTTGATGTGTCCGGTTCCGGGGCAGGGCCATTACAGCCGACCGCCTCAACGTGCCGAGGGCGTCGAAAGCGTCGAAAGCGTCGAAAGCGTCGAAAGTGGAGAACGCTCGCCAGCTTTACGGGCCCTGATTCTGCCGCGGCTGTTCGGTGGCGAAGAGACGTCCTCATTGGCCACGCCCATTCAGAAACGTACGCAAACGCCCAGTGTCACCCTGAGCATGGATGACGCTGAACACTTGTCGATCCGGGGCGGTGACACGGTGACCATCTTTGGGGAAACGCTATTGGTGGTTCAGCAGGATGGCTGGCCTAAAGGCTGGATCGGTCTTCCGGCCGGGCTGTTTGCCGGACTGCTTCCGGGAGAGCCAGTCGCACTGAATAACTCCGCCGGAGGTGAACCATGACCTGGTGGACTCCGCAACTGGCTGCCATTGCTTGGGGGATGTTCCAGGCCCTGGTGATCCTGCTGGGTGCTGTGCTGCTGGGTGCAGTGCTCACGGTAGTGGAGCGTCGCCTGCTGGGGCTCTGGCAGGACCGTTACGGGCCCAATCGGGTCGGGCCGTTTGGCACGCTGCAACTGGTGGCGGACATGATCAAGATCTTCTTCAAGGAGGACTGGATACCGCCATTCGCCGACCGGCCGCTGTTCGTCCTGGCGCCGGTGATTGCCTTTGCCTCATTGCTGCTGTCGTTTGTCATTATCCCGATCACCCCCGGTTGGGGCGTGGCGGACATGCACATTGGCCTGCTGTTTTTCCTGGCCATGGCTGGGGTCAACGTATACGCGGTTTTGCTCGGGGGCTGGTCCAGCGGCAACAAATACGCGCTGCTGGGCGCCATGCGAGCCACGGCCCAAACACTGTCGTACGAAGTGTTCATGGGGTTGTCGCTGATGGGGGTGGTGGCCATGGCCGGGTCGTTCAACCTGCGAGACATCGTCAACGCCCAGGAAGGTTTCTGGTTCATCATTCCCCAGTTCTTCGGTTTCGCCACCTTCCTGATCGCCGGTATTGCTGTCACGCACCGCCACCCGTTCGACCAGCCGGAAGCGGAACAGGAACTGGCCGACGGGTACCACATTGAATATTCCGGCATGAAGTTCGGCCTGTTTTTCATCGGCGAATACGTGGGCATGGTGCTGGTGTCGGCGCTGATCGTCACGCTGTTCTTTGGTGGCTGGCACGGCCCGTGGCTGCCGCCAATTCTGTGGTTTGCGCTCAAGACCGGCTTCTTCCTGATGCTGTTTATCCTGCTGCGGGCATCGTTGCCCCGGCCCCGATACGATCGCGTGATGAGTTTTGGCTGGAAGGTGTGCCTACCGCTGACGCTAATCAACTTACTGGCGACGGGGGCGGTGATGCTCCTGGTGGCTGAATAAGGGAGGACTTATGGAAAGAGAAAAGGTCCCGATCATCAAACACATGCTCTGGCTGTTGCCGGCCACCTGGTCGCAATTGCGCACCCTGGGCATGGTGTTCATGCACAGTTTTCGCAAGCGGGAGACCGTGAACTACCCGGAACAACAGGTCTATCTGCCACCGCGCTACCGCGGCCGCATTGTGCTGACCCGCGATCCGGACGGCGAAGAGCGTTGCGTGGCTTGTAACCTGTGTGCGGTGGCCTGCCCGGTGGATTGCATCTCGCTGCAGAAGGGGGAGCAGGAAGACGGCCGCTGGTACCCGGAGTTCTTCCGCATCAACTTCTCCCGCTGCATCTTTTGTGGCATGTGCGAGGAAGCCTGCCCGACGTCGGCCATCCAGCTGACGCCGGACTTCGAGATGGGCGAGTATGATCGCCAGCAACTGGTGTACGAGAAAGAGGATCTGCTGATCAATGGTCCCGGCAAGGACCATGACTACCACTTCTACAAGGTGGCGGGCATGGCCATCGGGGGTAAAGATAAGGGCCAGGCCCAGAACGAGGAGGCGCCGGAGGATGTGCGCACGTTGTTACCCTGATAGTCACCGCAATAGCGACCGTAAGCCGGAGGAGGCAATCTGATGGAGCTGGCCTTCTATGTCAGCGGATTGGTGGCGGTGCTGGCGACCATTGGCGTGATCACCGGCACCAGCCCGGTTCATGCAGTGGTGTATCTGATTGTGTCGCTGATCGCCGTGGCGCTGGTGTTCTTTGCCCTGGGGGCACCGTTTGCCGGCGCCCTGGAAATCATCGTGTATGCCGGGGCGATCATGGTGTTGTTTGTGTTCGTGGTGATGATGCTGAACCTGCGGTCGGATGCAGAGCGGGATCAGTCCTGGCGGAACCCTCGCCATTGGGCAGGGCCGTCGTTGCTAACGTTGCTGCTTCTGGGTGCCCTGGCGGCCCTGATCGGTCAGGGTGGCATGGGGCAGATGATCGATGGTGAGCTGCTGACCGCACGGGCCGTGGCCCTGACTCTGTTCGGGCCCTGGTTGATGGTGGTGGAGCTGGCCGCCATTCTCCTGCTGGCGGCCCTGGTGACGGCGTCCCATGTGGGGCGGCGCTCAAACCCCCTTCGAAAGCAGACGACATTGGACAACCGCAACCAGGGAGGCAACTCATGACGGGAATTCCCATGGAGCATGGGCTGATCCTGGCCGCCATTCTGTTCAGCCTGGGACTGCTGGGGCTGATGCTGCGCCGCAGTATGTTGTTTGTGCTGATGAGCCTGGAAGTCATGCTCAACTCGGCGGCGCTGGCATTTGTGGTGGGGGCCACGGCCTGGAACCAGCCGGACGGCCAGGCCATGTTCCTGCTGGTAATTACCCTGGCGGCGGCGGAAGCCAGTGTTGGGCTGGCGCTGATGATTCAGCTTTACCAGCGCTTCCGCTCCCTGAATCTGGATGCCGTTAGCAGGATGCGTGGATGATGGCGATGGCAGTGACTCTTTCGTTCCTGTTGCCTCTGGCGGGCACACTGATCCTGGCGTTCAGCGGCGGGCGCTTGGACGCATTGGCCAGTTCCGTCGTGGGCGTCGGTAGTGTTGGGCTGGCGGCGCTGGCCACGGCCTGGGCGATGATGGCTCATGCCGGCGGCAGTGAAGGAATAACCCTTTGGACCTGGATTGCCGTCGGGGATTTCCAGCCCACCATCGGCCTGGCAGTGGATGGCCTGGCGCTGGTGATGATGTCAGTGATCACCGGTGTGGGTTTCCTGATTCACCTCTTCGCCGCCTGGTACATGACCGGTGAGGAAGGCATTACCCGCTTCTACGCCTGGATGAACCTGTTTGTGTTCAGCATGATGCTGCTGGTGCTGGGAGACAACCTGCTGTTGTTGTTCCTCGGCTGGGAGGGTGTAGGCCTCTGCAGCTATGGCCTGATCGGCTATTACTACCAGGGCAGCGCCAATGGCTGGGCGGCTTTCAAGGCGTTCGTGGTAACCCGCATTGGCGACGTGTTCCTGGCACTCGGGTTGTTCCTGATCTTCATGGAGCTGGGCACACTCGATATCCAGCAATTGCTGGCCCTGGCTCCGCAGCAGTGGCAGGAAGGCAGTACCACCGCCAACCTGGCGGCGTTACTGGTACTTGGTGGTGCCCTCGGCAAGTCGGCTCAGGTGCCACTGCATACCTGGTTGCCCGACGCCATGGCCGGCCCCACGCCGGTGTCTGCGCTGATCCACGCGGCGACCATGGTCACGGCGGGCGTGTACCTGATTGCCCGGCTCAATGGCCTGTTCCTGCTGGCCCCGGATGTGCTCCTGCTGGTCGGCGTGATCGGGGCGGTGTCTCTGCTGCTGGCGGCCTTTGCGGCTCTGGCCCAGACCGATATCAAGCGCGTGCTGGCCTACTCCACCATGAGCCAGATTGGCTATATGTTCGTGGCGTTAGGGGTAGGCGCGTTCGATGCCGCGATCTTCCATCTGGTGACCCACGCCTTCTTCAAGGCACTGCTGTTCCTGTCAGCCGGGGCAGTGATCATCAGTTGCCACCACGAACAGGACATGCGGCGGCTTGGCGGGCTTTGGCGCAAGCTGCCCGTGGCTTATGGTGGCTTCCTCGTGGGCGGTGCGGCGTTGGTGGCATTGCCACTGGTGTCGGCTGGCTTTTTCAGCAAGGACGAAATCCTGTGGCAGGCAATGGCGGCTGACCAGACCGGCCTATTGATTGTTGGATTGCTGGGCGCGGTGTTGACCGGCATCTATACGGTTCGACTGATCCTCGGCACCTTCCATGGCGAGCCGGGAAGCGACCACGCCCGCCATCCGGAACCCGGCACCAACCCACTGACTCATCACCTGCCGTTGATGGTGCTGGCGGCGCTGTCGACCTTTATCGGCGCCTGGCTCTATCCGGGCCTTGGCGGACTCTTCCCGGATGCACCCGGAGAAGCAGCGGAAACCGGCCACACCCTGCTGCAGGTGCTTGCCATGGGCGCCGCTATCGCGGGGTTGCTGTTGGCAGCATGGCTGTTCCTTTGGCGGCGTGACTGGCTTGCAAAACAGGTCGGGCAGGGCATAGGCGCCCGCCTGTGGACACTCTGGCACCATGCGTGGGGTTTTGACGCCCTGTTTGACCGGGTGCTGGTGCAGCCCTGGCAGTGGATGGTAAAGGTTCTGAGGGTGGATCTGGTGAACCTGGTGATGAATCTGCCAGCGCTATTGGCGCGTGCGCTTAACGCCGGGCTGGTGAAAAGCCAGAACGGTCGCGTGCGCAGCTACGCCCTGGTGATGGTACTGGGCGCCACGATCATCCTGCTGGCTCTGGCGGTGTTGCCGGGAGGGGTAGCATGATCCTTGTGTGGCTGATCCTGATCCCGTTTGTGGGTGGACTGCTGTGCTGGCAGGCGGACCAGTGGGGCGACAGGGCGCCTCGCTGGATAGCGCTGGCCACCATGTTGTTTGTACTGGTTATCAGCCTGGTGCTCTGGGTAACCGGTGATTTTGCGTTGCCGGGCGAGGTCACCAGGCATTGGCTGCTGGAATGGAGAACGTCCTGGATCCCGCGTTTTGGTATTGAGATTCATCTGGCGATGGACGGCCTGTCGCTGATCCTGGTGGCGTTGACTGGCTTCCTCGGCGCACTGGCCGTGCTCTGTTCCTGGCACGAGATTGACCACCGTGTGGGCTTTTTCCACCTGAACCTGCTGTTCATCCTCGGTGGTGTTGTGGGCGTATTCCTGGCGCTGGACCTGTTCCTGTTCTTCCTGTTCTGGGAAATGATGCTGGTGCCGATGTACTTCCTGATCGCGCTCTGGGGGCACAGCGGCTCGGCGGGACAGACCCGGATTCGTGCTGCTACCCGATTCTTTATCTACACCCAGGCCAGTGGCCTGCTCATGCTGGTGGCGATACTCTCACTGGTGTTCGTGCATTACGCCAACACCGGCGAACTGTCTTTCAGCTACGACACCTTGCTGGATACTGATGTCCCGGAGGCGCTGGCGCCGTGGCTGATGCTGGGCTTCTTTGTGGCCTTTGCCGTGAAGCTGCCGGTGGTGCCATTCCACGGCTGGCTTCCGGATGCCCATGCCCAGGCGCCGACCGCCGGCAGTGTCGATCTGGCCGGTATCCTGTTGAAAACCGCCGCCTACGGCATCCTGCGGTTTGCGCTGCCGCTGTTCCCGGAAGAGTCCCAGGCGTTTGCGCCTGTCGCCATGACACTCGGGCTGGTGGGCATTATCTATGGTGCCGTACTGGCGTGTGGACAGCAGGACATCAAGCGCCTGATCGCCTATACCAGTATTTCCCACATGGGCTTCGTGCTGATTGCCTTGTATTCAGGCTCGGAACTGGCGATTCAGGGCGCGATCATCCTAATGGTGGCCCATGCCTTCTCCAGCGCCGGGCTATTTATTCTCAGCGGCCAACTGTATGAGCGCATTCACACCCGTGACATGCGGATCATGGGCGGCTTATGGGGTCGAATCCCGGTGCTGCCCGGTTTTACCCTGTGTTTCGTTGCCGCCTCCCTGGGTATGCCTGCCACCGCCAATTTCGTGGGTGAATTCATGGTGCTGTTTGGTACCTTCCCCAGCGCGCCGGTCGTGGTGGTGATTGCCAGCGTGGGGCTGGTGTTGGCGGCGATATACTCCCTGCTGCTGATGCAGCGGGTGCATTATGGCCCGGAATACCGCCAGGGCGCCCTGAGAGGGCCGGACGCGAGAGAATACGGCATGATGTTGGTGCTGCTTGTGCTGACGGTGATGGTGGGGCTCTATCCTCAGCCAATACTCGACATTACCGCCCCGATAGCGGGCCCGGCTGCCGAGCTGTTTGAGCAAGCCGGGGCAGAACTGGCCAGCCGCGCAGGGGAGGTGAACTGATGCTGACCCTGGCAAATCTGGTTGCACTCATACCACTGATCGTCGTTGGCGCCACTGCGGTGATCGTCATGCTAGGCGTAGCCTGGCAGCGGCACCATGGCGCCACGGCGTTGGTTTCGGCCGTTGGGCTGGTATTGGCTCTGGCCTGCGTGCCTGTGGCCTCTACAGCATTGTCATCGCCGCCACTGATGACTATGGATGGGCTGGCGTTAATGGGCAGCGTGCTGGTGCTCCTGTGTGCGCTGGTCACGGTCGCCCTGAGTCATCATTACCTCACCGGTTACATCGGCCCCAAGGAAGAGTTTTACCTGTTGCTCTTGTGTGCGGTGACCGGGGCACTGGGGCTGGTGGCCAGCGACCATCTGGCGACCCTGTTCATCAGCCTGGAGCTGCTGTCGATGCCCCTCTACGGCATGTTGGCCTATAGCTTTCGGGCAGAACGGTCTCTGGAAGCCGGCATCAAGTACCTGGTTCTGTCTGCGGCCGCGACGGCGTTCCTGTTGTTTGGCATGGCGTTGATCTATGCCCGTACCGGGCATCTCGACCTGGCGGGCCTGGCGACGGGGCTGGCAAACACCTCCGATGCGTGGACGCTGGCTGGGGCTGTGTTGATGCTGGTGGGGCTTGGCTTCAAGCTCTCCATTGTTCCCTTTCATCTCTGGACGCCGGACGTATACCAGGGTGGGCCTGCGCCGGCCACCATTTTCCTCGCCACGGTCAGCAAGTTGGCGGTGTTCGTGCTGTTACTGCGTCTGGTGACCGTTGCGCCGGTGTTTAACAGCGACTGGTTGAACACGCTGATAACACTGCTGGCCCTGATCACCATGTTGGGGGGCAACCTGTTGGCGTTGTTCCAATCCAACCTGAAGCGACTGCTTGGCTATTCCTCCATTGCCCATTTTGGCTACCTGATGGTGGCTATCGTTGCAGGTGGGGCACTGGCAGTAGAAACCGTGGGGGTTTATCTGGTGACCTACCTTGTCACCACACTGGCAGCCTTCGGCGTGGTTACCCAGCTGTCCAGCCCATTCAGTGGTGAAGATGCCGCCGGACTGCACTATTACCGTGGGCTGTTCTGGCGCCGTCCATGGCTGGCAGCCGTGATGACCGTGAGCTTCCTGTCCCTGGCTGGCATCCCGCTCACGGCGGGGTTTATCGGCAAGTTCTATGTATTGGCACTGGGGGTTGCTGAAAACCGCTGGTGGCTGGTGGGCGGTATCGTCGCAGGCAGTGCCATTGGCCTGTTCTACTACCTGAGAGTGATGGTGACCCTGTACCTGCCGGAACCCGGCATGCGCCGGATGGACGCCACCAACGACTGGGGTAACCGCATTGGTGGGCTGACGCTGCTGGTCGTGGCCGTGTTGATCCTGGTGCTGGGTGTTTATCCCTCGCCAATGATCCAGTGGGTGGCCGGGCTGTCGACAGCTGCGTTCTGACCTCCCGTTTTGGCCGGATCAGTGATCGTTAATGGCCTAATTATCGTTAATTACCTAATTATCGTTAATGACCTAATTATCGTTAATGACCTAATTATCGTTAATGACTTCGTGCTCGAACCGGCCAAGAACCACCATGATGATCAGCGCCAGCGCCGTGACCATGCCGGCCAGGGCGAGGTTGCCGATGCCGCACGCAACGCCAACTGCGCCCGCTGTCCAGATGGATGCACCAGTGGTAATACCCTGAATACTGCCACGGCTCTGAATAATGCTGCCAGCACCCAGAAAACCGATGCCGCCGATGACACCCTCAACGATCCGCGTGGGATCGATTCGTGCCGAGGGGTCGCCCTCGGCCGTGGCGAACAGGATATGAATCCCCATCATAATGAAGGCCGAGGCCCCCAATGACACCAGCATGTGGGAGCGCAGGCCTGCGGCTTTGCCTCTCAATTCCCTTTCCAGCCCCAGTAACAGGGCCAGCCCAGCCGCGGCCAAAAGTCGGAACAACATATCCATCAGGGGGATTTCACTGTCGAACATCGTGTGTCTCCTTTGTTGTTATTAAGCGATGAATGAGTGAATGGGGCGTCTATTTTCCTAGCAGTTCACCGACCGGGCGTAAATTAACGACATGGTCGCACAATGACTTGACGATCATCAGGATTGGAGTGGCAACCACGAGGCCTACGGGTCCCCAGAGCCAGCCCCAGAACAGCAGGCCGATAAAGATGGCAACCGCGTTGAGGCTGGAGATATGGCTGGTAAGCCAGGGCGTCAGCAGATAGCCCTGAACGCTGGTGATGGCCAGCGACGTGCCGGCAACAATGATCGACATCTCCAATTCGCCAAACTGGATAAAGGCGGCCACACCTGTGCCCATAAGCACCAGGAACGGACCCAGGTACGGCACGGCACTGGCGACGCCTGCCAAAACACCCCAAAAGCCGGCCTGTTCAACGCCCAATGCCAAAAACGCCAGCCAGGTCAGCACGCCCACAAATACGGCACCTACAAACATCACAAACAGGAACTGCCGTACGCTGCGATGGAACTCGTTCATGATTCGGGCGGCTTTACGCATTCGTGCGAAGGATGGCCCGGATATTTTGACGATCTTGCGTCTGTACAGCGAGCCAATGGCGAGCACGAAATACACCAGCAACAACGCCGAGAAGCACTGGGAAATCAGCACCAGCGCTGCCGGGGAACCCTGAAGTACGTAATCTTTGATCTCGAGGGGTTCGTCCACCACGCGCACGGGCGTTGCACCCGATCGGGAGGCGTCTTCGTTGCCCTGATCGGGGCTGGCGGTGGCTTCAATTTTCTTTGCGGCGGATTGCGCTTTTTCCATCATGCTTTCCCCGTCCTTGGGGCGGCTGGCTTCATTCTGCTGAAACTGTTCGATGGCCACCGGTATCTTGTCCAGCATAGCCATGGCTTCCTGCTTCAGGGGAATACTGGCTCCGGCAATAATACCTATAAGCAGAATCAACACCACAGCCGCCGCCAGGGGGCGGGGTACTCTCAACCGATTGATTGTAGCGACAAGGGGTTCAAGGGCGTAGCTGATTAACACCGCCACCACCAGTGGCAAAAGAACCGCCTGGGCCCAGTCAATAAAATAAAGGGTTGCGATACTTGTGAGTGTGATAAGCGACATGCTGCGCATGTTGATGGCGTCAATCAGTGCCTGACTGTTCTGGGAGTTGTTGTCTGCTCCCGACTCCTCACGCTTTGTCTTATCGCCGTTCTCCATGGGATATTGCCTCCGTGTCTAATCGGTAAAACCGTTGCAGCGCTTCGTAGACTTCCGGCTGTTCCGCTTTCAGGTGCTCCGGTTGTTGGTAAAAGGCTTCCGTCAGCACTGCAAAAAACTCGGCGGGTTCGGTGGCGCCGTATGGGTCCAGCCAGGGCTTCTGGTGATGTTGAAGCGACTGTCTCAAGTGTTCATAGGCCTGGGTCATTGTTTCCTGCCAATGTCTTGCCTGTTCGCCACTGAGTGGCGGAGCGCCGTCCGCAGTGCCGTCCAGATAGTCCAGCTGGTGGGCGAATTCGTGAAGAATGACGTTGTGGTGCCCATCAGGGTTGACGGCACCTTCCTCGCACTGTGTCCAGGCCAGAACCACCTGTCCATAACTTGAGGCTTCGCCCGCGCGAATCTCGTTACTCTCGCTCACCACCAGGCCATCATGCTCAATATCCCTGACACGATAGGCATCCGGATAGACCAGGATACTGCGGATGTCGTCGAAGTCGGAATAGCTGCGGTTCATAATGAGCAGGCAGGCATGTCCCGCGATGGTCAGGCGTACGGTGTCGTCCACCTCGAACCCATCGCAGCCGTAAAAGGATTTCTCCGCCAGGAACAACTGTACATGCTGTTCCAGTTGTCGTTTCAGCTTGGCCGGCAACCCGGGGAATAGGGGCACCTGGGACTCGAGCGTCGCGCGCCAGTTCTCCGGAAAGGGAGTTTGAAGCTGTCTCTCGCGACGCCAGTTGCGGTAGAAAAACAGATAGAAAACCGAGGCGGCAATCACGGACATCGCGCAGAGAGTGTAGATCAGCATGGGCAAGATTCCGGGGCCGTGTGGTGATTTGACATTTTAGTTCAGTTTGCTAATTAATTAGGTGTTGGGTAGCAACATTCCCACCGTGCGATTGAATTCTGATGCCGTTCATCATAGGGGGTTGTAGGGCGGCCGTCAGGGAACTTTTCGTTACTTCCTATCAGTAGTGGCCACCAGGTCGTTCCGTGGCATGGAAGCATAAAGGAATCTGCTCCATGTATATCGTAACCAATAGAACCGTCGATGAAAGCAAACACACAGAGAGCGAGGCCTTCGGCAGTAAACCCATTGAAGGCCCCAACGAGTTGCGGCTGGCGGAGGCATCCCGCCGGCGAAACCGCTGGCATATTGATATCCTGCCTGACCAGATCACACCGCAAATGGCGAAGAGTGTCGATCTTAATCCCGACAATACCTACCCGGCGAGCGCCTACGTGGCCCGCAAACTGATCGAGAGATCCGGCCACGGCGCTGGTGCGCGCCCGAACGGAAGAAACCTGCTGTTGTTTGTTCATGGTTACAACAACGATATGACTGATGTGCTTGATCGTGCCGAAAGGCTGGAGCAGAACTTCGGCGTTGAAGTCATTGTGTTCAGTTGGCCCGCCAATGGTGGAGGGTTGCACGGCGTGCTCAGCTACAAGAGCGACAAGCGGGACGCCCTCGCCTCGGTAGGGGCATTCAATCGCGTGCTGGAGAAGCTGGAAGCCCTGGTGAGCGACTTTCATGCGCAGTACGTGATGGATCTGGAGGCGCGTGCGGAAGCCCGGTTTGCAGACAACGCCGCCGCGTGGGACCGCTACTTTGCGAAGGAAGTCGAGAAGCACTGCCCGTTCACTGTGAATCTGATGTTGCACAGCATGGGGAACTATCTCTACAAGCATTTGCTGGGGAGTTCGGTGTACAGCGGAGATCGGCTGTTGTTCGATAACGCTGTGATGGTGGCCGCGGACACCAATAATGAAAACCACGCCGAGTGGGTGGACCGAATTCCCTACCGCAATCGTCTCTATATCACCATCAACGAAAACGACGGAGCACTAAAGGCCTCACGCCTGAAAATGGGCGAACAGCAGAAAGCCCGGCTTGGCCATTACCTGCGCCGGCTGGATTCCAGGGTGGCGACCTATATCGACGTTACCAGCCAGCCTCATGTCGGGGATTCCCACGCCTACTTTGAGGAGTCGCCGTTAAAGAACGCGAAAGTTCTGGATTTCTTCAAAGCATCGTTGAATGGAAAAGTGGCTGAGAAGCCGACTCGTTATGATCCGTCACGAAACGTTCACCGATTGTGATTGCGGATTTCAGTTAACCCCAAATCGCCGCTCTCGCTCAAACCGGAAGAATCCGTCCCGTTCCTCAAGGGCAATGGTTTTGGCAGAGCGCCCGAAGTGTTCTGCACGCAAATCGTCCAGCGCTTTATCCAGTTGATCTCCGGAATAGCGCCGGGCAAGTTGGTTTCGTTCGGCCATGTAGGCTTTGCCATTTTGCCAGCGTTCGTTGCGTTGCTGGTCCTGCTTTGAAAGGCGGCTGATGGCTTCTTCCGGATAGCCCATCTGGCGGCGCAGGCTGTTGATGCGTTCCTGGCGAGCGTCTGCCGATAAGGTGTGGAGGTGGCTCTGAACAGCGTCGAGGCTGAACAAGGTGCGAGCCATCACGTCCGGGCCAATAAGCCGTCGGGCCATATCGTTGTTGTAAAGCTGTTCTACGGAGGTTTTAAGCTGGTGCGCGGTTTCTTCCGGGGTGATTTCGTGGGCTTGGTCCAGTCGCTGCAGTTCCGCCTGAAAGGCGTCCTGATTCGCACGCATGGGAGACTCCCGCTCGCCCCATATACGGCTGGCCTCGTCACCGAACAGTGCCTCCCGTTTTTCCCAGAGCGCTGTCTGGCGTTCGAGCATGGGCATGCCCTGCAACAGCAGCCGGTTGTCTTCCAGCCATTGCTCGTACGCGGAGAGCTTTGCAAGGTCTTCATTGCTCAGGGCTGATGGCCCCTGGGATTGGGCCGGCGGTGATGTAGCTGGTTGGCCGGGCAGCACCGGAGTGGACGAGGTCTCGGACGTCAAAGGCTGTACGGGCGTCGTCGACAGGCTAAGGATAAAGCCGGCCGTGCCCAGAATCACCACGGCCAGCCCTGCAAGCCAAAGGGATGTTTTCACAAAGTATTTTCCTGTTCACCGGTTGTCAGGGAGCCTTTCAACGTCGTTGACGGCCCCCTGGTTGAGTTACAGCAAAGGCTGGAGTTTCGGCCAGATCAACTCTGCGATCTTTTGGGAGCCACTATCGGCCGGGTGTATGCCGTCGAAGATGATGTCGCTCTCCGTCACCACCTGTCTTGGGTCCACGAAGGTACAGTCGAGAGTGGAATATTCGCAGGCCCTGGCGAGGATTTTGTTGCCGTAGTCGACCGCCTGTTTCATGCTTTTAAGACGGAAAAGGCCGTTCTTGGTGTAGTAGTAACCCACCAGCACGCCGTTCTCCACGCCCGCATCGGACAATTCGTTCAGATAGTTCACGCCGTCCACATACAGATCATCGATCAGATCCTTGCACTTGCTGCTGAGGCGGCCGAACTGATACCACTGGGTTTTGCAGTTGTATGGGTCAAGGGCAATCGCCGGAATAAGGATGTCGTTACCGCCGCCATTACCAACCATGGTGCGGATGTCGGGATTGTCCTCCTGTGCGGTGGCGAACTGCTCGACAACAGAGGGCGCGAGGAACCCACCGGTGAGTTCGGCGCCGGAGACCGTGTAGCGGCGGAAGGTTTCCCCGGCCTTGGCTTCCAGTTCGTCCTGGATCTTGCCGGACAGGGCGAAGATTGAGTCGCCCAGGAATATCACCTGATCGTTGTCCGCATCAGAGACCTGGGGATTGCTGAGCAGTTGTCCCAGCTGGCCGCAGCCTGTCATAGCCATGGCCATCGCAGTGACCGCCAGGAGTCGAAACAGGGAATGGCCTTTGGAGGAGGTGTCTCTTTCGTCACAGTGTCGGATCTTGTTCATTATTGTGTCTCCGTTGTTGGGGATGAATGGTGCCTGGCGAGACACCATTCATTCGCAACTTGCACAAATTATGATCAGCGCAACAGGTCGGAAGTGGCCGTTTTTTTGTCTTTTTCGGCGGGATGAGCTGGAGTGTGACTGGCCTCTCGAAACGATGTGTTCGCTTTTGACCGGCAGGTTATGGTCTGGAGTGATCGGTGAGCTCATTCAGCAATTCAGAAGCACCCCAGGTTTTTTCCGTTTCCTCCCGTTGATGCATCAGTCGCACGAGTTTGCGGTTGACCGGTGCGTCCGTACCCAGCTTTTCCGCCAGTTTCACCACTTCGCCATTGATCCAGTCAATTTCGGTTGGGCGCCCGGCCTGGAGGTCTTCCCACATGGAGGAACGTGCAACAGGAACGATGGTGAGCATCCGTTTGGCTAGTCGGGTAAACAGCCAATCTGGTAGTGACATCACGGAAGGAATCAGTTTGGTAGGCAGGCCTGTGAGTTTTACCGTGGGTATGCCTGCCGATTTAAGGAGCTCTAGCGTCTCTCTCTGAGCCATTGCCAGGCAGCGGCGATAGTCCCTTTGCGAGAGCTCTTCCAGCAGCGGAACGCCAGAAAGGGCGTTGACCGGGTTATTCAGATTGAGTAACAGCTTGGACCACATCACCGATTCGATATCGCGCCGCAGTTCCAGGGGGAGCCCGGCATGCTCAAACCAGGGCAGGGCCGGCTGCAGTGACGGGTGCCGGTCGGCCATCAGGTGGCCCTGAGTGCCTTGATGGAAATGCCCCGGCTCCTGTTGCAGCACGTTGAATGGAACCATCCCGGCCAATACGTTGGCGTTGGGCATAGCGGCCTGGAGGTGCTCTGCGTTGGAGATTCCGTTTTGCAGGCTGACCACCGGTATGCCCTCGCTCACCCAGGGCGCGAGCTGTTTGCCGGCCTCGGAGGTGGCGGCGGATTTGACCGTTACCAGCACAAGATCGGCGTTGCCTGCCGCCTCGGCAGAGGTCACATACTGATGCTCGGCCAGCTGGCTGTGGAAGCGAAACCCTTCATAGTCAGTGACCGTCAGTGGGGAGGTTCGGAGGCGCTCTTGCATGGTCTTTCGGCCCACCATGACCACGTTCACACCGGAAGAAAGCAGCCTGCCTCCGAGGTAACAGCCGATACTGCCAGCGCCAAATATAACGACCTTGAAAGAACTCTGCGTCACGGGCTTTGCCTTATTGTTTTCCCAAATAGTGGAAGGGCTGCCCGCGAGAGTCAACTATCAGGCGAAGCTACGGGTCGAGGTGATCTTTCCCGCCAACGACAGTGCCCGGCGATTTTTCTCTCAACTTGAGGGTTGAACACTGCAGTGGTGAGTCCGTATAACGGACCTTTATCTCAATAACAGGAGGCTGTCATGCCTGAACAAAGAACCGTTGTGATTACCGGGGCCAATCGCGGCATCGGGCTTGAGTTGGCCCGTCACTTTGCAGGTGAAGGCTGTGACGTGATTGGCGTATGTCGGGAAGCGTCTCCCGAGCTCAAGGAGGTGGCGACTCGAGTCATTGAATCTGTTGACGTCACCACGGCAAGTGGACTTCAGTCATTGATTGACGGCGTGAAGGGCCAGTCGATCGACCTGCTGATCAATAATGCCGGCCTGCTGCAGGATGAAAAACTGGGCAGCATTGATTTCGATTCCATTCGTACCCAGATGGAAATCAACGCTTACGCGCCATTGAGGGTGGCGGAAGCGCTGGTGTCCCAGATACCTTACGGCGGTAAGATTGCCAACATCACCAGCCGGATGGGCTCCATCGCGGACAACGACTCTGGCGGCCGCTATGGCTATCGTGCGTCCAAGGCGGCGCTGAACGCCTTTGGCAAGTCCCTGGCGATGGACCTTAAGCCAAAGGGCATTGCGGTGGCCCAGCTCCATCCCGGTTATGTGCAAACCCGTATGGTGAATTTCGGCGGACTGATTACGCCCGAGGAGTCAGCAAAGGGCTTGGCGGCGAGAATCGAGGGCCTTAACCTGGAAAACACGGGCTCCTTCTGGCACAGCAATGGTGAGCAACTGCCCTGGTAATAACTTGCCAGGGGGCCTCGCTTAGTGGCATAGGTGGCTGACAAAGCTGGAGACCGGTGGGTGCCGGGCAATCGTCTCGGGGCAGATGACCACCAGTTCCTTTGCAAGCCCGGGATCGCTGACGGGGATGGCTCGCAGGGTGCCTGCTCGCACTTCGTCAGTGACCGAAGCCGCCAACACCAGCGAAATACCCACCCCCGCCTTGACCGCCTGCTTTACGGCTTCGGTACTGCCCAGTTGCATCGATACCTCCGGAAAAGGCCCGTCGTCGCCAAAGAAATTAGCCAATAAACGGCCAGTGCCGGTCCCTGGCTCGCCGCCCAGCAGCGTCATTCCTGCCAGGGCTTCCCGGTTGATCTGCGTCATATCGGCACAGGGGTGGCCAGGCGGCACAATCAACACCACTGGCTCCTGTTTCCAGTCACGGGCCTGGAAGCCGGGCTTGGGGTGCCACCACTCCATGACTGCGATATCCAATTCGCCGCTGGTGAGCTGTCGTGCGATGGCGGGGTTATTGTCGATCACCAGATCCACGTGCGGAGAGGTCTTCCGGTCCATGAAGGAGCGAACGTGAGGCTGCAGCATGTAGATACCGATGTTGGAGCTGGCACCTACCCGCAGACTTGTTCCCGTGACCGCCTCCCGCGCGCGTTGGTCCAGGCGTAACATGCTTAGGGCGAACGGCATCAGCGCCTGGGCCGCCCTGGTGGGTTCGCAACCGGACTTGCCGCGTTGGATCAATAATACGTCCAGCTGCTCCTCCAGTTTCTGAATGTGCTGGGATAGGGTGGGCTGGGCGATGCCGAGGTGATTGGCGGCGGCCTGGAAACTGCGGTGCTGAACGAGGGTGATAAAACTCTTGAGCCAGACCAGGTTCAGCATACTGTTCCCTTGGGTTCGAGCGGTGAGTTGACCGCGTCCTGGGGCTGATGGCCTCTGAGCGCCTGAAGGATGTTGTCGGCTGCCCGCTGTTCGATGGCAAATCTCACGTCCCTGACGGCCGAGCCCGTGTGTGCGGTGAACAGGGTGTTCGGGTGGGCCAGCAGTGCCGGATCAATCCGCTGCGGGCGGTCCGGTCTGGCCCAGTCTTCCATTTCAAACACGTCCGCCGCGTAGCCACCCAGATGTCCGTACGTCAGCGATTGCAGAACGGCTGCCTCGTCCACGACGGAACCCCGGCAGGGATTGATCAGAAAACTACCGCGTTTCATCTGGCGCAGGCGGTCAGCGTTGAGCGTGTGCAGGGTATGTTCATTAAGCGCCAGGGCCAGTATGACGATGTCGGATTCGGCCAGCAGGTCATCAAGCTCTGACCTGGAAAGGCCCAGGGCGTCTTCTTCGGCAGCCGGTAGGCTTTCCGGTTGTGAGTACAGTATTCGTGCGCCCCAGCCCTGGAGCCGTGTAGCCACGGCTTTGCCGATGGCTCCCATGCCCACAATACCAATGGTCGAGCCTTCAATGCCGAGGCCATAGAATTGAGGCTGCCAGCCCTGGAATTCTCCGGAACGGACGAACTGGTCTGCTGGCCGGATCTGGCGAATCAGGCCTATGGTTAATCCAACGGTGAGTTCGGCGGTGGGCACGGTCAGCAAATCGGGCACGAAGGTCAGCCAGACTCCGTGACGGGTGCAGGCGTCCACGTCAAAGTTATCGAATCCCTTCAGGGCAGCGCCGATCACTTTCAGGTCGGGGCAGGCCACCAGAAACTCCTCGCTAACGCGATCTGGCATAAACGCCATCATGGCATCGGCCGTAGCCGCGCGGGCTCTCACCGAACCCGGTGGCAGGGTGACGGCAGACTGGTTAGTGATCAGCTCGCAGTGGGGCTCCAGGCTGGCAAGTATACTGTCGTGGACCCGGTGGGTGATGACAACTCTTGGTTTCATTCGCTGTCCTTATTTGAATGTCTTACGGAGGTGGCCGCTCAGGCTGTCCACCATCGTTACCATCAGCAGTATGACAATGAGGATGGCACTGACTTCCTGATACTGCATGATGCGCAACGACCCCATGAGCTCGAAGCCGATACCGCCGGCACCGACCATGCCCATGACGGTGGAGGCGCGAAAGTTGTATTCCCAGCGATAGATCGACACATCGGCAAACTGCGGCAGCACCTGTGGCAGAACCGCGTGCCAGAGCACTTGCAAACGCGTGGCTCCGGAGGCATCAGCGGCCTCAACGGGGGCTTCATCCACATGCTCTATGGCTTCTGCGAAGAACTTGCCGACCATACCGATGGAATGCAGGCCAAGGGCCAATACCCCTGGCAGTGCGCCAAAACCCACGGCCGCGACGAAAATAATGCCCATGATGAGTTCCGGTACGGAACGCAGGCCGTTCAGCAGGGTGCGGGTCAGGTGAAACACAGCAGGGTGGGGCGTGGTGTTTCGGGCCGCGAGAAAAGCCAGGGGCACAGAGGCCGAAACCGCAATCGCGGTGCCGGCGATGCTCATCGCCAGTGTGTCCAGCAGGGGCGACATCCAGTCCATCACATTGGTGAAATCAGGTGGTAGTGACTCTCGCAACAGGGTGGCGATCGCGGGGACGCCGTTAGCAAGGGTGCTGAAGTCGAGCAGGTCCACGTACCAGCTGGCGAAAAAGACCACTGCCAGTACCAGGCCTGCCTGCCAAAGCTTGCTCCGCCAGCCCCGTGCGTGTTCGTCCAGCACGGAAGCCGACGGAGCCGGCGACAGGGCCGCCGGTTCCGTCGTCGTGTGAGTCATAAAGCCTCTTACATCTTCGCGAAATCAAGGTTGAGCAGGCCGCCCATCTTGCGGATCACGTCGTAGTCGGAATCCTCGATAGCGGCAAACCCCTCGGCCTTAAGGTTGTTCAGGATTTCTTTGTCATTAATGCTGATGAAGGCGTCGCGTATCTTTGCCTTGAGGTCCGGGTTCAGGTTTGACCGCATGGCCCACGGATACTGTGGGAACTCGCCGCTGTAGCCAAGAATCCGGACGTTGTCGCGATCAATCAGGCCACGGTCCATGACATGCTGGAAGATGACTTCCGACAGGCCGCCGGCCTCAGCGTTGCCGTTGGCCACGTTCACCGCAACGGAATCGTGGCTGCCGACGAAGTGGGCTTCATAGTCCCTGTCTGCTTCCAGTCCGGCAGATTCAAGCAGCACCGTTTTGGGGATGAGGTGGCTTGAGGTGGAGGCGCGATCGCCATAGGCCATTTTCTTGCCCTTGATATCGTCATAGGACTTCACGCCCGAGTCCGCATTGGCGATGAGGATGGAACGGTACGTGGGTTTGCCGTCTACAATCATGGCGGCGAAAGGCTCGATGTCGCTTTTACTCTTCGCCATCACGTAGGACAGTGGGCCGAAATAGCCAAGGTCGATACGGCCGAAGCGCATGGCTTCGATCATGGACGAATAGTCCGTTGTGACGATCAGTTCCACTTCTTTCCCGAGGGTGCTTTCCAGGTAGTCTTTCAGAGGCTGGTTGCGCTTGATCAGTTCAGAGGCATTTTCATCGGGGAGCAGGGCGACCTTCAGCAGATCCGGGTTGGGGTCTGCTGCGGAGGCCTGCATGTTCATTCCCATCATCAGGCAGAGCACTAACACGAGGTTGAATAACGGTTTCATTGGGCGATCTCCAGTTGCTTGGTGGGATGGTTCGATGGTTGAGGGTGGGAGGTCTGCGCGGCGGTCTTGCCGGGGTCGGAAACTGCAACGCTCGCGCTGTGGTAGATCTCATCAAGATGGTGTTGCTCCAGCTTTGCCGGTTCCGCATCGAATACGATCCGGGCGTTTGCCAGGCCGATGATGCGATCGGCAAACCGCCGGGCGTACTCCAGCTGGTGCAGTGACATTACGGCGGTGATACCGTCCTCCCGGCAGATATCGCGCAAGAGTGTGAGTACCCGTTCGGACGTTGCGGGGTCCAGACTGGCGACAGGCTCATCCGCGAGGATCATGGACGGCTGTTGCGCCAGGGCGCGGGCGATACCCACCCGTTGTTGTTGGCCGCCAGACAGTTGATCCACCCGCGCAAGGGCCTTTTCACCAAGACCAACACGCTCCAGGCAACGCAAGGCGTACTCCAGTTCCGCCCTCGGTAGGGGAAACAGGCTGCGCCACGTACTGTGGTAGGCAAGCCGGCCTGTGAGTACATTCTGGAGCGCGGTATGTCGTTCGATGAGTTGGTGGTGCTGAAAGACCATGGCAGTTCTACATCGGTGCCGGCGGACCGTCCTGCTGGTCTTCAGGGTGCCGAACTCAGCCGAGATCACCGTGCCGGTGGTGGGTTGCACCAGATGATTGAGTGAACGCAGAAGGGTCGATTTGCCCGCGCCCGAAAGGCCGAGTAGTACCGTAAACTCACCTTTGTGGAACTCGACGGTGGTAGGTCGCAGCGCCAGGACGTTGCCGGGGTATGTTACTCCCATGTCCTCGATGCGGAGCATCATATCGGGGGAATGCACAGACGGCATGGAATCACCTTTTGCAATACATAAGCTCGCTTTATTGCGAGTTACAATGCAACGGTAATCCTTGAGGGTGACAAAACAGTGTCAGGTAGGTGACAGGTCAATGACGAAATTATGAAGGGGCAATAAAAAAAGGCAGCCGAAGCTGCCTTTTTCAAACGTGCTGACTGTTATTTAAACAGCAACAACGTTCTCTGCCTGAGGGCCTTTCTGGCCGTCAGTTACGGTGAACTCAACCTGCTGGCCTTCTGCCAGGGTCTTGAATCCGCCGCCTTGAATAGCGCTGTAGTGAACGAATACGTCAGGGCCGCTTTCACGAGTGATGAAACCAAAGCCTTTTGCTTCGTTGAAAAACTTAACAGTACCGGTAGTAGTCGACATAATCATAATCCTGAAATCGATAATTTAATGTGCCGCCAGACCATCTTGAACGATGACTGATCAGCGTTGTGCGGAAACAAAAAACGCGCGGAATCAAAAACAGGACGGACAACTACCAAAACAACAGAGATGCGTCTTATTCGTGAAATGCTGTGCTAAATCTTTCCTACGAAACGAACTTTACTCCTATGTCCCCGGAATTGCCAAGTTTATTTGTAGGCATTTACCGATGCGATCCAAAATCAAAACAATTACTCTGAGAGTCAGAGGCCCGTTATTTGGGAAATTGCCGTTTGGAACGAGGGTGAACTCATGAAATACATCTTCGAGGTTCGCATACGAGAAGGGCACACGGCAGAGGAATACGCCGATGCCTGGGTTCGTGCCAGCGAGATCATCCAGCAGGCGCCGGGCGCGCGCGGAACAGAGCTGCACCGGAAAATTGGTGACCCGAATGTGCTGATTGCCATCGCCAGTTGGGACAGCAAAGAGCAGCGGGATGCCATGGAAGGGCAGCATAACCCGGAAGTGGCCCGAATCATCCGCAGCGCCGCGCCATTTTGCGAAATTACGCCGCTTGGCGAATTCGAGGACCCTGAGTGGGTAGTTATGCCGCCTGGCAAGCGAGGTAGATGAGTGGCCATGGCTCGAAAACGCCCGCAGATCCCATCCACGGCCGCATTGGGATTCCAGGCCGGCATTGGTGTGGTGGGGCTGCTGGCGATTTTTCTGTTAGGTATACCGGTTCAGTACGATGGTTTGAGCTTTGGCTCGGTCGTTCTATGGGGAGTGGCCGGCAGTGTGGCAACGTACGTCGTGATCATGATGCTGACCTGGCTTCCGGGCCGGCTTCGTGACTCTCTGGAATCCCAACTGGAGCAGTTGCATCGTTTCGCCTGCGAGTATTCCTGGTCGGTGCTGATAGCCTTGGCAGTCTTCGCAGGAGTCGGTGAAGAATTGCTGTTCCGCGGGGCGATCCAGGGTTGGCTGGCCGAACACACCCACGATGCGGTTGCGATAGTCGCTGCGTCGGTGCTGTTTGGCATGGTGCATTATCTTTCGTTCACCTACTTTCTATTGGCGACCGGGTTGGGAGTGGTGTTGGGAGTAGCGTATGCACTGACGGACAGCCTGCTGCTGGTAATGGTCTGGCATGGTGTTTACGACATGATTGCGCTGTACTGTCTGCGTCGGTTTCCGGAATGGTTTGGGGTGCGGGTTGGATAAACCAGAAACACATCGTCTGTTCTTCGGGTTGGAAATCCCCGATTCGGTGAAGCAGCGTCTGGTGTCAATTCAGCAACCGGTTGCAGGGGCGCGCTGGCAGCGACCGGATCAGCTGCATCTTACGCTGGTATTTCTCGGTAGTGTGGCCAGGCAGCGGTTGCCAGATGTATGTGATGCTGCCCGAAACCTGCCAGTTGGACAATTTGATCTCACCGTTTGCGGCCTGGGCTGCTTCGGCCGACCGGACTTTCCAAAAAATCTGTGGGCCGGAGTTCAGCCAGCGGATAAACTGGCTGAGCTTCACGAGGTGCTTAACCAGAGTCTGTGCATGCCTGGGTTTGAGCAGGAAAAACGCCCGTTCTGCCCACATATCACGTTGGCTCGTTTCAAGAGGCAGCGTGGGTCAGTCGCCGAATTGCTTGAGTCTCAGGAACGACAACCTATAGGGACCTTTTCGGTGGGCGGGATCGCGTTATTTGAAAGCACACAGGGGGCTCATGGGTCTGTCTATCAGATCATTGAACGGTTTCCCCTCGCCGGAAATCCCGAGAGACTTTGCCGCTAACACGATGTAAGGGGAGTCAAATGTTCCACTACGAAACCGAACCAAGATTCAGCGACACCGACGCACTTGGCCATATCAATAACACGGTTTACCCGGTCTGGTTTGAGCAGGCGAGAACACCGGTGTTCCGTATATTCCATCCTTCCCTGGAGCCGAAAGGCTGGCCACTGATTCTCGCCCGCATGGAAATTGATCTCAAAGCCCAGTGTTACTGGGCCACGCCTGTTAAGGTGCGGTCCGGAATTGGCAAAGTCGGCAACTCTTCCTTCGAGGTAATCCAGGAAGCTTGGCAAAATGGTGTTTTGGTTGCGCGTGGCGTTACCGTGCTGATTCATTTCGACTACGAGACTCAAAAGTCGGTCCCCATCCCTGAAGCGGTTCGTAGCGAGCTTGCAGTGCATACTTTTGAGGCATAAACCGCTGGATTGCCAACCACAGTTCCGGAGATAACGTGGACACGCTTAACAATAACGAAGTGGAACGGATTTTTTCATCGGCACCGTTTGTTGCAGATATTGGTCTGGAACTGGTGTCTATCAAAACCGGTGAATGTCGATCCCGTCTGGTACTGGCGGAACGGCATCTGCAGCAGGACGGTTTCGTGCACTTCGGGGTGCAGGCTACGGTGGCGGATCATACGGCCGGTGCTGCCGGTGCCTCCGCTGTTAAATCCGGGCAGATGGTCCTGACATCGGATTTCTCGCTGAAGCTGCTGCGGTCAGCCAGCGGGACACATATCGAGTGTGTCGCCACTGTGCTCAAGGCAGGCTCCACGTTAACCGTGGTAGAGTCTGAGGTGTACTGTGGCAAGGCCGGCGACATGAGGCTTGTCTCCAAGGCAACGGTGACACTGGCCATTGTCAGCCCCAAAAACAGGTGAGGTGGCGTGCAGTGAAAGACATTTTTCGAAAGCTGTTCTGGCCCATTCTCTGTTTTTTCGAGAAAGGTGGAAGCGTCGAGGGTTATCGTCAGTCGCATCGTAAAATACTGCTGGTGGTCGGTTTCCTGTTCCTGGTTCTGTCCGGGGTGTCGCTTTTCTTTTCAATCTTCGCGGAAACCTTCAGCGCTTTGTTACCTATTGTGCTGTTTTTCGTGATCAGTCTCGTCTGTTTCGTGGTAGGACTGCTGGGCAGCGATAGTGCTGTAGCCCGGATCTGGGGCACCCGATAGGCCATGGGCCCCACCATTCCGCCGGAAAGCTTTATCGACCTGCTGCTGGACGCACTCTGCGTTGTAGATCGCGATGGCTACGTTCGCTACGTCAGCGCAGCCAGTGAGCGGGTATTTGGTTATCTGCCGGAGGAAATGATTGGACGGCGAATCCTGGATTTTGTTCATCCGGAGGACCTTGAGAAAACGCGCCAGGCTGTCAAAGAAATCCTGCGGGGAGAGCTGAAGCCGTACTTTGAGAACCGTTACATCCGCAAGGATGGCTCAACAGCCCATATCATGTGGTCTGCCCGTTGGTCTGAAAAGGAACAGATCCGCGTGGCGGTCGCCCGTGATGTGACCCAGCGCAAGCGGGCCGAGGCTATGCAGGCCGCCATGTATGCCATATCGGACGCAGCGAACAGTTCGGATAGCCTGCCTGCCATGTTCCGGCGAATTCACCAGGTTGTGGAAGGCCTGATGTCAGCGCCTGCTTTTATGGTGGCGCTCGTGGATACGCAGGGCGGTGAGTTGTACTTTCCCTATAATGCCGACCGTCATGAGACGGGAACCCCCGGTTTCTCTCAGGATATCGGTTCTCTCTGTGAACAGGTCATCCGTTCCGCCAGGGCTCTGTTGCTGACGCCCGGAAGCAGCGTGGCTTTCTCGCCTCAGGCGATCGATACCTCGCACGTTGAGGTACGTCACCACTGGCTGGGTGTGCCGCTGAAATCATCCCAGGGTGTGTTCGGCGCGATTGCCGTACAAAGGCAATCAAAGAGTGCGTGTTACACGGACGAAGACAGAGAGCTGTTGGAGTTTGTCGGCATACAGGTTGCCGCCGCGGTGGAGCGTAAGCAAATGCAAGCGCAATTGGAGCATATGGCCAGGTACGACCAGCTGACGGAATTGCCGAACCGTAGCCTGGTCCTGGACCGGATTCAGACAGCGCTTGCGCGTGCAGCCAGGGAAGTCGGCTTTCTGGCGATACTGTACCTCGATCTGGATGACTTCAAGCAGGTCAACGATACCTACGGACACGCCGTCGGAGATCAGGTCTTGCAGGAAATGGCTCGCCGATTGGTGCAGGGGGTTCGGGCCGCAGATACGGTTGGTCGGCTGGGTGGCGATGAGTTCATCGTGCTGCTTGATGGAATTGAACAGCCAAGTGACGCGGACAGTGTTGCTGAAAAATTGCGGGCAACTCTCAGTGAACCCTACGAGTTGCCGATGGCATCCCTGACATTGATTCCAAGTATTGGTGTGGCTGTCTATCCCGAACACGGGGACAACCATGAAGCACTGATTCGCTACGCAGACAGCGCCATGTACCGGATGAAAAAAGGAAGACCGGATCCGGTGTCCTGAACGTTTGCGTGTTACTCCCCGGCTCGTTTCCTGGCTTCGAAGTTTTCAAGCTCAACGTTGATGGCGTTGGTCGAAATCACGATTTCGTACAGCGAATACAACAATGAGACCGACAGTAATATCAGGCTGATGCCGAACGCGATGGCCCCTGCAAGCTGAGCTCCCACAAACAGAACAAACATGGACATGGTGCAGACAAAAAAGCTGAGTACACCGTAAGCCTGCATCCGTTTGGTCAGCAAAATGCGTTTGCGCAGCATGCTGATCTGGCGGGCGATAAGGGCATGGTCTTCTTCCGTATCCATTTGCTTAAGCTGGCGTATCAATTGCGCCAGAACAAGAAAGCGATTGGTGTAGGCCAGCAGCAACAGTGAAATGGCGGGAAACAGAAGGGCGGGGGTGGTCAGTGTCAACGTCGACTCCTTGATCTGCACGGACAGGTTTGACCAATATAGCAGGCTTTGTCGGTTGCTGTAGCCCCATCTCATGCTTGGCACTTTGGCGCGGCTTCCAGGATTCATCACGGTGGTGTTGACGTTTTTGGTTGTGCCAGTGTCGTATTGGTTCAACCTGATAACTGAAAACAGGGTCACATTAGAGCTATCGACAACCCGGTAGGGGGAGATAGCAATGGCCGTTAAATTTGAGCAAGCACTTCTGGATTATCCGCAGCAACGGGCGGGCGCCGCCCGCCAGCCTGACAGTGTTGACCAGTCCGACCGTCGGGTTCCCATTAACCTGCGCCAGTCCGGCCCCACGCCGGTGGAGATGTTGATCTCCACCCGTGTACGCAAGTCGCCATACTGGCACCTGGCGTACGAAGCTGGATGCTGGCGGGCGACCGTTTACAACCGTATGTATCACCCCCGGGGCTATGTCCGTCCGGAAGATGGCGGCGCCATGGTGGAATACGAGTCGCTGATTCATGACGTCACCATGTGGAATGTCGCCGTAGAGCGCCAGATTCAGGTCAAGGGGCCGGACGCGGAACGCTTCGTGAACTATGTGATTACTCGAGATGCCACCAAGATAAAACCTATGCGTGGCAAGTACGTCATCTTGTGCAATGAAGAGGGCGGCATTCTCAATGACCCGGTTCTGCTTCGTGTTGCCGAGGACGAGTTCTGGTTCTCCCTTTCCGATAGCGACCTGGAATTCTGGTTGCGGGGCGTCAACATCGGGATGGGCTTCAACGTCACCATCGCGGAAATCGATGTAGCACCGGTGCAGATCCAGGGTCCCAAATCTGAGGCGCTCATGGCTGACCTGTTCGGTGAGCGCGTGAAGGAGATTCCGTACTATGGCTTGATGGAGGGCCAGGTGGCCGGTCATGACGTGATTATCTCCCAAACCGGTTTTACCGGTGAGAAGGGTTACGAGATTTACCTCAAGGAAGCCACCAAATACGCCGAAGACCTCTGGTACACCGTGCTTGCCGCCGGTGAGGCCCACAATCTGAGAGTGATTGCGCCGGCGCATCACCGCCGAATTGCTGCCGGTATCCTTTCCTGGGGCCAGGATGTGGATCAGGAAACCCTGCCATTCCAGTGCAACCTGGCGTATCAGGTGCCTCGCAACAAGGACGCGGATTACATCGGTAAGCAGAAGCTCGAGAAAGTCCGCGAGCAACTGGACGCTGGCCGACCGCCTTTCAGCCACATCATGGTGGGTATCCGTTTTGGCGGTGGCCAGGTAACCGACTATGCCAACGACTTCTGGCTGGTCAGCGGACCAGAAGGCGGCGAGCCAGAGGGCTATGTTACCTCGCCCTGGTATTCGCCTGAGCTGGAAACCAATATTGGCTTGGCCTATGTGCCGTTTGACCTGCGTGCTGTTGGCACCCGCCTGACGGTCCACCTGCCGGTGGAATACGCTGCTACGGATGGCTCAACGGCTGTCGAGGCGGAAGTGGTGGAAGTTCCGTTCCGGCCTTCGGTGAACCCCAACGCCCGCGAGAGGGCACGGGCGAAGGGAATCGACTTCGCGGACTAGCAATGCAGTGGGGCAGACGGCGGTGGCCGTCGCCTGCCCGATGCAAGCAGGTATCAATGGGGTGCGTGATTCATGAAACTGGTGAGTGATAAACAGCCGTTCAGTGCCCATGATGCGGAAGCCACCGCACGGATGCAGGCCCTGGTACGTTGGGCGTCCATTGAGGCAACACCCCGCCAGATACTGGCACAGGAGCATTTGCCGGATTTGCTGCCGCGGGGCACCTGTGTCTACGTGCCTTTTCTGCCAAAAGGCCAGTTCAGCGATACCCTGCGGGCATGCCGACATCTGCTGAGCGTTGGCATGCAGCCGATTCCTCACGTACCCGCACGTATGGCCGAGAGCCGCGGGCAACTTCGGGACTGGCTCTCGCAACTGAATGAAAGCGGCGTTGACCGTTTACTGCTGATTGCCGGCGACAGCGATGCGATCGCCGGCCCTTTTCCAGATACCCTGGCCGTTCTGGAATCTGGCTTGCTGGCCCAGTTCCAATTCCATGGTATCGGTGTGGCAGCCCATCCGGACGGGCATCCCATGGCGGACCGGGCAACACTCATCCAGGCCCTTGGTATCAAACGCGAATACGCGCGCACGACGTCCACGCGGCTCTGGGTGGTCACCCAGTTCACCTTTGACGCCAACGTGGTCATCGACTGGCTGCAAAGCCTCGGCAGCATCCTGGAAGAGGTGCCGGTATACATTGGCATGGCCGGCCCGACACGGGTGAAAACGCTCATTGCCTATGCGGCTCAATGCGGAGTGGGAGCATCGGCCCGCCTGATGCTGCGACGCCCTGGCAGCGCCAAACTGTTGCGTGCGTGGTCGCCGGACGGAATGGTGAGCGCGCTTGTCCAGTATTGCCTGGACAACCCGGATACTTTGCTACGGGGCATTCATCTTTTCCCATTCGGTGGCCTGCGCCAATCGGCGCAATGGATTCAAGAACACAGTGGGTCCATTGAGGACCAGAGAGGTCAGTTCCATGAGTCTTCAGTACAGTAAGCTGACACCCGCAACACCACCGGAAGCTGACTTTCCGCCGCCGGGCACTCCTGACATTGAGATCGCTCGCTCGGTCCAGCCTCAGTCTATTCTGCTGCTGGCCCAGCAGCGTTTCGGTCTGCCAGGGGAGAGTCTGGTGCCGTTCGGCCACTACAAGGCCAAACTGGATATGGCCTATGTGGATACCTCTGATAGTGCGCCCCGGGGCAAGCTGGTACTGGTGACCGCCATAACGCCCACACCAGCGGGGGAGGGCAAGACCACCACCAGTGTGGGATTGAACGACGGTTTCAATCGCCTGGGCGTGCGTTCGTCCGTGTGCTTGCGGGAGCCCTCCCTGGGCCCCTGTTTCGGCATGAAAGGGGGCGCAGCCGGCGGTGGCCGCGCGCAGGTGATTCCGATGGAAGACATCAATCTGCATTTCAACGGTGACTTCCACGCCATCACCACGGCCCATAATCTGCTGGCATCGTTGATCGACAACCACATTCACTGGGGTAATGAAACTGGCCTGGACCCTCGTTATGTGAGCTGGCGGAGGGTGATGGATCTTACCGACCGATCCCTGCGCAACATGGTGTGCGGACTTGGTGGTGCGGCCCATGGCGTGCCCCGGGAAACCGGGTTCGATATTACGGTGTCCTCCGAGATCATGGCGATCCTGTGCCTGGCGGACGGTCGGGCGGACCTCAAGCAGCGGCTGGGCAATATCATTATCGGCAGGCGCTCTGATATGACTCCGGTGACCGTTCGTGACCTGGGTGTGGAAGGGTCATTAACCGTGCTTCTGAAAGAAGCGCTGCAGCCTAATCTGGTCCAGAGTTTGGAGCACAACCCGGTGTTCATCCACGGTGGGCCGTTTGCCAATATCGCCCATGGCTGCAACTCCGTGACCGCCACCCGTGCGGCTCTGGCACTGAACGATGTGGTCGTCACCGAGGCGGGATTTGGCGCCGACTTGGGGGCGGAAAAGTTCATAGATATCAAGTGCCGGCAAACAGGCTTGCGGCCAGACGCCGCCGTGGTTGTCTGTACCATTAGAGCACTCAAGATGCAGGGTGGGGTCCCTCGCAGCCAGCTCTCCGTTCCCGACCTTGCTGCTTTGAGGGCCGGTGCCGCCAACCTGGAGCGACACGTTCGTAATCTGCAGCAGTTCGGACTGACGCCAGTGGTGTGCATCAACCGTTTCCCAGACGATACCGAGGAGGAAATGTCGCTGGTGCAGTCCATCAGTGAGTCGCTGGGTGTGCGTGCTGTGCCTGCCGACCACTGGGCTATGGGTGGTGAGGGTGCCACCGAACTGGCCCAGGCGGTGCTTGATCAGATGGACGAAGGCACACCTGAGGTGAACTTTCTCTATGAAGACGGCCTGCCGCTGGCGGATAAAATCCGCACCATCGCCACGCGCATTTACCACGCCGGTAGCGTGGAATTCACCACGGTGGCGAAGCGGCAGCTGGAGGAATACGAAAGCCTGGGGTTTGGCCACCTGCCAGTATGTATTGCCAAGACCCAGTACAGCTTTTCGGCGGACTCGTCGGTGAAGGGAGCGCCGTCCGGCCATATGCTTCCGGTAAGGGAAGTGCGCCTGGCGGCCGGCGCCGGCTTTGTGGTGGCGGTGTGTGGTGACATCATGACCATGCCCGGTTTGCCACGCCATCCCGCGGCACTGGACATTGCTCTGGATGAAAACGGCCTGGTGGTGGGGTTAACCTGACCCGGTGTTCTCGAAAATGCCATAGGTCGGCTCAGACCGGGCGCGCCTCAATGCCTGCAGAGAGGAAGACGGCAGGCTGGCCATGGAATCGGTAAAAACCGCGCTGGAAGAGCCCTGGGAATAAATTTCCATTCGCTCGTGTTTGGGCGCTCGCCCCATGGTCTTGCGATAGCATCGGCTGAAGTGGGTGGCGGACACGAACCCACACATGGAGGCGATTTCCACAATCGAGCAGGATGTCTGCTTGAGCAATCGGCGTGCCCGGTTAAGGCGCACCCGCAGGTAATAGCGCGAAGGCGTGCAGCCCGTGTGCTTGAGGAACAACCGTTCCAGTTGCCGCCGCGAAATGCCGGCCAGTGTTGCCAGCTCCTTCAGTTCGATGGGCTCTTCGATATTGGCCTCCATCAACTGGGCCGCCTCCGCCAGTTTGGGTTGGGCGCACGCCAGTCGCGGGTGCATGGGCATCGGTTGCTGTTCACTTTCCTCGCGCACCCGGTCGCACACAAACATGTGGGATATTGCATTACTGAGCTCCTGGCCGTGACGCCTTGCCAGAAAGCTGAGCATCATGTGCATGGGGACGGTACCACCGGTACAAGTCATGCGTTCCCGCTCGACGGTGAACAGGCGGTTGTTGGTCTGTACCCGTGGGAAACCCTCCTGCATGGCCTCCAGGCATTCCCAATGGGCGCTACAGGCATGACCGTCGAGAAGGCCTGCGCTGGCCAGGACATAGGGGCCAGTGCAGACCGCCCCAAGGAGGACGTGGCGACGCGCCATCTGCTTCAACCAGACGACCTCTTTGCGGGAAAAACTCCGGGTAACATCAATACCGGCCACCACGATCACCAGGTCAAACCGGTGCTCTTCCTGGATCGACCCGTCGGGCAGCATGGTAATGCCATCGCTGGCACGGGCAGGTTCGCCTTCGGCGGTAAGCAGCTTCCAGGAATAGAGTTCAGTACCGGCCAATTGGTTGGCCATGCGCAGTGGCTCAACGGCCGTGGCGAGGGCAATCAGGGTGAAATTATCGATCAGCAGGAAGCCGACCCGATAGGGCTCTTGGGCGGGCCTGTCTGTGTGTGAGCCTGTGTCAGCGGTCATGGTAAACCCCCTTGCCCCGCCTGGGCCTGTCGCGGCAATGTCTGGCTGTCACACCAATTGTATTACCTCAACCTGAACACTAGTTGTTGCCTTTTGATAGTGCAATAAGTGATCAGTTCCAATGTGATCTCATTCTATGCTGGCGGCCCGGTAGCGAATGGTCCACAACCGACACGGGAGTTTGCGGAATGATCCGGAAGCGACGTTTATGCCACTATTCTGGTTGATCAGAGCTGTCGTAAACCATCGTTCGAATGTCGTCAGCAAGCAGGCGGCGGATCGTTGAAGGCGCTATCCTTGAAGCACACCCCAAGGTAGGAGGCTGAAAAGTGGCTGTCAGTCTGTTTGAGCTGTTCAAGGCAGGCATTGGCCCGTCCAGTTCCCATACCGTCGGGCCCATGGAGGCCGCGCGCCGGTTTGCAGGTGGCCTGGACGATGAATGTCTGCTGGCTTCCGTGCATCGACTGAAGGTATCCCTGTATGGCTCTTTAGGTGCTACCGGCAAGGGGCATGGTACTGGACCGGCTGTGATGATGGGGCTGGAAGGCGAGCAACCGGCCCGGATTGATCCGGAGCAAATGCCGGGGCGGCTTGAGCGTATTCGAAGCACAGGAACACTCAGCCTCGCTGGTCAACATCAGATTCGTTTCCGCGAGAGTACCGATATCGTGTATTACCGACGGAAATCCCTGCCAGAACACCCCAACGGCATGGTCTGTCAGGCATTTGACGAGCACGGACAGTGCCTGTGTGAGCATACCTATTACTCGGTCGGCGGTGGTTTTGTGGTGGCGGCGAACGCCGATGGCAGCCTGGAAATCCGCGCAGACGACACGCCCTTGCCTTATCCCTTCAACAGCGGGAAAACCCTGTTGGCCCTTTGCCAGGAACACGAGCTCACCATCGCCGACATAATGTTGGCCAATGAGCAGGCCTGGCGTACGGCCGATGACATTCGAACGGGCATTCTCGAGCTATGGCGGGTGATGCGTGAGTGTGTGCAGAACGGTATCCGCCATGAAGGGGAGTTGCCCGGAGGCCTCAAGGTTCGGCGCAGGGCTGCGTCGCTGTATCGCTCGCTGATGGATAAAACGCGAGTGGACCTGATATCGCCGTCGTTGAGCGCGCTCGACTGGGTGAATCTCTATGCCCTCGCCGTCAATGAAGAGAACGCGGCCGGCGGTCGGATTGTGACTGCACCGACCAACGGCGCCGCCGGCATTATTCCTGCGGTGCTGCACTACTACTGGGAGTTCTGCCCCCAGGCGGATGAAGACGGCGTTGTCCGCTTTATGCTGACAGCGGCGGCAATTGGCGTACTGTTCAAAGAAAACGCGTCCATTTCCGGGGCGGAAGTGGGGTGTCAGGGCGAAGTGGGATCGGCCTGTGCAATGGCTGCTGCCGGCCTGGCTGCAGCGACAGGTGGCTCACCAGAACAGGTTGAGAACGCGGCCGAGATTGGTATGGAACACCATTTGGGGATGACCTGTGACCCCATTGGTGGGTTGGTGCAAATTCCCTGTATCGAGCGCAATGCCATGGCATCGGTAAAAGCCATCGACGCGGCTATCATGGCCTTGCGGGGAGACGGCAAGCATTTTGTGTCCCTCGACAAGGTGCTGCACACCATGCGGGAAACCGGCCGCGATATGCTGGACAAGTACAAGGAAACTTCAAGAGGCGGGCTGGCGGTCAACATCATCGAGTGCTGACCGCCAGTGTTGGCTGGACGACGGCGTTCAGGACTTGACCCGCTCGTTGTCCGGATCAAACAGCGCCCGGTAGCCGACGGCTTCGATACGGATGGGGTAGTGCTCCTGGAAGTATTCCAGGGTCAGTTCCCGGCCCTCCTGAGCATACTCCACGGGAATGTACCCCAGCAGGATGATCTTGCCCACTGACGGCCCCCACACCACGCTGGTGTTGTAGGAGCGGCGGCCGTGACTGTCCACCAGCACTTCTCCGGTTTGCGGGTCGAGGATCGGCCACTGGCCAACCGGGTAGCGCAATACCCCGTTGGCATCCCGATGTTCCGTCATGGTCATGGTGCACAGGTACGCGGCCTGTTGCGACCAGCTACGTTGTTCCAGGTAGGCGGCCTTGCCGTGGAAGTCTGCCTCCTTGACTTTGGGCCGTTGGAGCCCGGCTTCGTAAAGGTTGTACTCCGTTTCGAGGTCCACGTTCTGCAGCCGCAGGCTTTTTTCCAGACGGCGCGTGTTGGCGTAGGTCTCGATGCCAACCGGCGTAACGCCAGCGTCGTACAGCAGATCCCAGATACGCAGGCCATAGCTGAACGGGAAGTAGAGCTCCCAGCCCTGTTCGCCCACATAGGATATCCGGAACGCCCACACCGGCACGCCCTGGACATTCAGTTCCCGGGCGGTGGCAAATGGGAAATTCTCTGCCGACAGCTCGTCGGGGTTGGTGACGAACTGTGCCAGTGTTTCCCGCGCCTTCGGCCCCCAAAGCCCCAGGGTGGCCAGCTCATCGGTGCGGTCCTGCAGGCGGATATTGTTCAGGCCTTTTTCCCGTGCGATGCGTTTGATCCAGCAATGGTCCCGATGGCCAGTGTCGCCGCCGCAGACCACCCGATAATCGTTGTCGCCCCGCCGGATGATGGTCAGGTCTGAGCGGATGCCGCCACGGGCATCCAGAAAGTGAGTATAAACACCCTTGCCATGAGGGATGGTACCGCCCACCTTGGCGACGGACAGATACTCCAGCAGAGTTTCGGCGTCGTCTCCGGAGATGTCGAAAATAGCGAAGTGGGACAGGTTGATCATGCCCACCGATTCGCTCATTTCCAGTTGCTCGGCGTTGGACACTTCCCAGAAATGCCGGGCGTCCCATTCATGTTCCCGTACCGGAATGCGGTCGCGATATTTCGCCAGCAAAGTGGACTCGTTCGCGGCGTAGCCGTGAGCCCGCTCCCAGCCGGCGGCTTCCATGAAGTAGGCTCCCAGCTCGACTTCCCGCAGATAGAAGGGGCTGGTTCGCATCTTTCGACCGGTCATGTAGGGCTCGCGGGGATGCACCGCCGGGGTGTAGATTTTTTTGGCGGTTTCGTAGCATCGGTTGTAAACGTAGTCCGGGGTTTTCTGCAGCGGATAGTGGCGGGCGATGTCGATGCTGTGGGGGTCCATCTCCGGAGAGCCATGGGTCATCCAGTCCGCCAGGATTTTGCCTGCACCGGGGCCATCCTTGACCCAGACCGCTTCACAGAACCAGAGGTTGCGCACTTCCGGGGATTCCCCCATCAGTGATCCGCCGTCGGGTGTGACCGACAGCAGGCCGTTAAAGGAGTGCTTTTCCTCCCAGCCCAGTTCGCCAAGGATCGGCGTCATTTCGATGGCTTTTTCGTAGGCGTCCATAACCTGATCCAACGTCAGATCTCGCATGGATGGCGACATCCGCGCCTCGCCGGGCTCGGAGATGGCTGCGGGGTAGACCAGTCGGGGATCTTCCGCTTCGTAATAGCCCCACTCAATGCGGCCACCCTCGGTGGTGGTAGGGTCGCCAGTATCCCGCACGTAGGCGGAGTTGCCCTGGTCGCGGAACAAGGGGTAGACAATCTGCTTGCCGGTGCCGGCCAGTTCCTCGTAAGGGCCGAAGAACAGCAGCGGGTGTTCCAGTGGCATCAGCGGCAGGGGCGAGTTGGCGGTATTGGCCATCAGGGGCCCCCAGATGCCCATGGACAGCACCACGTACTCGGTTTCGATATAGCCCTTGTGGGTTTCCACGCCCCGTACCTGGCCGTCCTGTACGTCGATGCGGATGGCCGGAGTGTAGGCAAAGGCCTGCAATTTCCCGGTAGCGACCGCCTCTTCAACCAGACCGCCTGCAACGCTCTGGGAGCGGGGCACCACCAGCCCCGCGTCCGGGTCCCACATGGCGCCCTGGATACAGTCTTCGTTCAAAAGGGGAAACAGTTCTTTCGCCTGTTTCGGTGAAATCATACTGACGTTGGTGCCGAATGCCTTGCCGGAACCGACCTTGCGGCGGAGTTCGTCCATGCGCTCGTCGTCATCAGCGCGAGCCACTTCCATGCCACCGCATTTCACATAGTTGCCGCGTTTTTCATAGAACGCCTGGCTGTACTTGGTGGTGTAGATATTCAGCTTGTCGTGGGAGGTGGTGAAGCAGAAGTCCGAGGCATGGGAGGTAGAGCCGATGTCCGAGGGAATGGCGGATTTTTCCAGCCCGACGATGTCATCCCAGCCCTGTTCGATCAGGTGGTGGGCGACCGATGAGCCAACGATACCGCCCTGGCCAATGATGACGACTTTTGCACGTTTCGGTAGTTGTGCCATCTCGATCCCCCTTTACCCACAATGGCAGCCGCGTGCGCGGCCTTGATTCAATGTGGCCCGGATCGGTCACGGGTGGTAAATCCAATACGACACCAAGTCGTCCAAAAACGGCAGGGATGCTCGCGTACCGTTCAGGCCAGTTCGCAGGCCTCCGTGATCACCCGGTTTCGGCCAGCGGCCTTGGCGCGGTATAGCATGGCGTCGGCCCGGCTGATGGCATCCTCGATGCCCTGTCCAGGCAGGTACTCGGCAATACCGACGGTGGCAGTCACGGAGACACCCGCGATGGGTGCCCTTTCAATGGCGCGGCGGCAGCGTTGTGCGGCGTGGCGGGCGCTGCGAAGGTCCACGCCCGGTGTGGCGACGAGGAATTCGTCTCCGCCCCAGCGTGCGGCGAGGTCCACTTCACGAACGGTTTTGGAAAGGATAGCGGCAAATTCGCGAATCACCGCATCACCAACTTCGTGGCCGTAGTCATCGTTGATGCTCTTGAATTCGTCAATATCAATCAGAATGATGGTCAGAGGGCGCTGGTATCGGTCTGCCTGGGCGGCTTCGGCAGACAGGAAACGGTCAGCACCCCGGCGGTTTGCCAGGCCGCATAGCGGATCTGTGTTCGCCCAATGGTGCAGGGTTTCAGCTCGCGCAAAGGCACTCCAGGAGCGTTCACGCAGCAGCGTTCCGGCGCTGGTAAGCACCAACAGAACGGTGAGGAACAGATGGATGCGCAGCAGGTATACCCAGTTTTGACAGTGATCGCCTGCTGCCAGGAAGCATTGAGAGACTTCCTGGGTGGTCAGCGCGCCCGAAAACAGCAAGGTCGCGACACCTGTCACCATGCCGCCCCGAAAACCAAGCGCAATAAAACCGCCAACGATCATGATACCCACTGCCCAGTAGTGCCCGCCCGTGAGCAAAAGAAGGTGTTCGCCGAGCGGGTCGCCAACCGCAAAATGCCATGCGAGGCGGCTGAGTATCATCGTACCGACCACGGCAACGAGGGTGATTTCCATGGTTCTGAGCTGCAAGGATCGGCGCCAGAATGCGAAGCCAAGAATGGTGAGAATGACAGAAAAAACAGGGTAGGCGATGGTAATGAACGGGTCGCCCTGTTCCCGGAAGGCCCAACTGAGCATCATGATAGCCACGGTCAGGGCCAGAACGCCAAGATAGGTGCGCCGCCGGTAGGTCTCAAGGCGGTTAAGTTCTATTTTGACGGCTTGGAGATGATTTCCGGGTGCTGGGTCCATAGCGTTTGTAATTCCGTTTATCGCGGGCGCGCTTGGGGCGCCGACATAACCACAGAAGATTGTAGATATTTGCTACAGATATTATCGTGCATTCCGTGCGCGAGTCCACGTTTGCCAACCGATGTTGTCTGGCGGGATCATGGGGACCTGGCAATTTGATAGAGTAGACAGTCGTCATGGGCAACGTTTATCAGATTCTCGCCGATACCGTCCTGACCATTCATCTGCTGGTGGTGGCCTTCGTTCTGTTCGGGTTGGTTCTGGTGCTGGCGGGCAACGGCCTGGGTTGGCGCTGGGTGAACAACTTGTGGTTCCGGCTGGCTCACCTGGGTGCGATTGCCATCGTGGTTGCAGAGGCCTGGCTTGGCATTGTCTGCCCGTTGACCACACTGGAAATATGGCTGCGGTCAAAGGCCGGTATTGATGGCTACACCGGCAGCTTTATCGAGCATTGGCTGCAGCAGATTCTCTATTACGATGCGCCTGCCTGGGTATTCATTGCCGCCTATACGGTATTTGGGCTTGTGGTCGTCGCTACCTGGTGGTGGTTTCCGCCTCGCTCGCGCAGATAGGTGCCATTCTCTCTTTTCCAAGGAGATTTTTAACGTGGAGCTATCGTCTCCCGGAAGCTGGACCCTTCTTCAGGGTAGTCTCGTGTTTTTCGTGTGTGCCGCCATTATCGCGCTGGCCGGCACGCGTATCACACGGGTTGTGGACCAACTCGCTGACCGCACTGGAATAGGAGAGGCTGCTGCGGGCGCGGTGCTTCTGGGGGCATCGACATCCCTGGGTGGGTCGGTGCTGTCGGTGACTGCAGCGTGGCACGGCAACGCGGAACTGGCCGTGAGCAACGCTTTGGGTGGCATTGCTGTCCAGACGTTTTTCCTTGCGGTGGCGGATATGGTTTATCGTCGCGCCAATCTTGAGCATGCGGCTGCGTCTGTGCCGAACATGATGCAGAACGGCTTGCTGATTTGCCTTCTGGCGTTGATCCTGTTCGCGCCCCACCTGCCGGACGTGACGTTCTTCGGTGTTCATCCGGTCACGCCGGTTCTTCTGGGCGCCTACATCTACGGAATATACCTGGTGCGGGACGCATCGGAATCGCCCATGTGGCGGCCTTCAATAACCAGGGACACGCGGCAAGACGAGCCTGACGACGTAACAGCCATGCCGCCGCTGCTGCGGCTTTGGATAGAGTTCCTGGCGCTGATGCTGGTGCTGGGAATTGCAGGCTGGATGCTGGAGCCGGCGGCAACGGTGATTGCAGACAGGGCTAACCTGAGCCAGACCATTGTTGGCGTGATGTTGACGGCGATCAGTACGTCAATTCCCGAGCTGGTGACGTCCATAGCCGCAGTTCGCCGAGGCGCTCTGACCTTGGCCGTAAGCGGTATTATTGGCGGCAACGCGTTCGACACGCTGTTTACTGCAGCCTCCGATATCGCCTACCGGGACGGGTCGATCTACCATGCCATGCCGGAGGATTCGGTATTCTGGGCGGCGCTCACCCTATTGATGTCCGGCGTGCTGATGATGGGATTAATCCGCCGTGAGCGTCACGGTATCGGTCAGATTGGTACAGAAAGCGTGGTTATCATGGTTCTCTATCTGCTGGGCGTAGTGTTGTTACTGGCGGGCTAGTCAAACCGTCTAGCCTGGCTGAAACGATCCCGCCAGTAGTATCCGTTGAGGGACGAGCGGGTAACGCCGATGGAGGTCGAGGAATGAATGAAGCTGTCACCACCCATGTAGATGCCAGCATGCTGGTCCTTGCCTTTGATACGGAAAAACACCAGGTCGCCAGCACGCAGTTGGTCACGACCGACCACGTCACCGGATGCCAGCATCTGTGAGGTTGTACGGGGTAACTGACGGCCGAGGGCTTCATCGAAGGCAGTGGCGATGAAGCCAGAGCAATCGAAGCCATTGGCTGAGGTGCCACCGTAGCGATAGGGCGTGCCTTCGTAACGCTCGAATACCTGCCATAACCGATCTGCTGTCGCCGCATCCTCGGGTGTGGCATTGTGAGGGGGCTGCCAGGTGGTGCCATTCGTTGGAGGCAGGTTCTGGTTACTGGCGCAGCCTGCGAGGCCGACGGCCATCAGGATTGCGAGCATCGGAAGCACTGGGCGCCGATTCATGGGAAAGCCTCTAATCGTTTTACATGGGCCTACTCTAAAAGGCCTGGCGCCGGTTTGTCAGGTTAAAGTTTGCTTCGATTTGTTTTCTGCAGAGGCCACTTGACGGCTCGAGGACATTTCGCGAACTATGCCTTTAGGCTTCCAGCTTCCGAGGTTTCCATGAGTCCTCCCTTTTCAGACAAGACACAGCGCCTGTACGTAAGAAACGCCACCCTTGGCGATATACCGGGAATCATCGCCCTGAGCCGCCGGGTGTACGCGGGCACAGGGATGTATGGCTACACCGCTGGCCCCCTGACAGGGCAGATCAACACCTTTCCTGAGGGCCAGTTTGTCGCCATGCTGGGTGACCGCGTGGTGGGGTATTGCGCCACGTTTCGTATTGGTGAAGACGTTGCATTGGCGCCCCATGACTGGACAGAAATTACCGGTAATGGTTATGCCTCGCGCCACGACCCGGAAGGGAAGTGGCTGTACGGCATGGAGGTGTGTGTAGACCCCGACTGCCGTGGCTACCGCATTGGTGAGCGCCTGTACAACGAACGTAAAACGCTCTGCCAGGCGCTGGAGCTGCAGGGCGTTGTGTTCGCGGGCAGGTTACCGACACTGGCCAAACGCCTGAAGAAGTTTGAATCGGTGGAAGAGTACGTGGAGGCGGTGAAATCGAAAAAGCAGCGGGACCCGGTGCTGTCGTTCCAGTTACACAACGGCTTTGAAATCCACGGCATTATTCCGCACTACCTGGATGCTGACCACGCTTCCCTGGGTTACGGTATCCACCTGACCTGGCGGAATCCCAAGGTGGCCCGCAACGGCGACAACGGCAAGCGCAAGCGATACGGCCGGCGAATGCCGGACACCGTTCGGATCGGCACGGTCCAGTACCAGCAGCGCCGGGTGGCATCGTTTGAAGAATTCAGCGACATCGTCCGGTACTTTGTGGATGTGGTGTCCACCTACAAAGGTGATTTCGTGGTGTTCCCGGAGTTGTTCACGCTGCAATTGCTGTCCATTGAAAGCCGTGAAGGGACCCCGGCGGAAGCCATCGAAGCGGTGACGGAATACGCCGAACCTTTCCGCAACCTGATGCGCGATCTGGCCCTGAGGCACAACATCAACATTATCGGTGGCTCCACGCCGGTCAAGGAGGAGGACGGCCGGGTTCGCAATGTTGCCTATGTCTTCCTGAGAGACGGACAGGTGTTCTCTCAGCCCAAGATTCACCCCACGCCGAACGAAGCCTATTGGTGGAATATCACCGGTGGCAGCCGTGTCACTGCCATTGAAACCGATTGCGGCCCCATTGGTGTCCTGGTTTGCTACGACGCGGAGTTTCCCGAGCTGACGCGTCATCTGGTGGACCAGGGCATCCAGATTCTGTTCGTGCCTTTCTGTACCGATGAGCGCCAGAGTTATCTGAGGGTACGGTACTGTTGTCAGGCCCGTGCGGTGGAGAACCAGCTGTTCGTGGTCATGTCTGGCAATGTCGGCAACCTGCCCAAAGTGCCCAACATGGAGTTGCAGTACGGCCAGAGTTGCATCCTGACACCCTGTGATTTTCCCTTTGCCCGTGATGGCATCGCCGCGGATACCACGCCGAACGTGGAGACCGTCGCCTTTGCCGATCTACGGCCGGAAACACTGCTTACCGCCCGCAACAGCGGCACAGTGAAGAACCTCAAGGATCGCCGCCACGACCTGTACACGGTGAACTGGCGCGGACACTGACCCATTGATGGCTGCTTTCATGACATTACGCCGATGCCTGCTACTGCTTCTGAGCCTGATTGTCATGTTGTCGATGGCGGGTGGCCTGTACACCCTTGTGGCGTGGGAAACCTGGCGGAAGGCAAACGGCATCAGCAACCTTGAATGGCGATGGGGTGACGTCTCGCTGGCGGGCCTGCGACTGCACCGATTGTCTGCGACCCAGAGCCGGGAAGGGCAGCGTTATCACCTGGTGGGGAAGCAACTGTCGCTGGCCTGGAGCTGGCACTGGTATGGTCCCATGCCCGAGGCTATTGTGATCGAACAACTGGCACTGACTCTGCCGCAAGGTGTCCATGCCGAGGGCGATCTGACAATCTCAAGGCCCCTGGAACCCGGTGAACGGCAACTCACCACCAGCGCCATGAAGATCGAAGGTCGCTTGGCTGAACGGGCCCTCGCTGGCTGGACCATGGGGGAAGGCCGGATAAACCTGACGGTCAGCGGTACAGCCAGCGAGCAGGCTGCAACACTGACCCTCGGCGAACAAAGCCGCGTCGAGTTCGACGATATTGCCGCGCCCGGCAAGGATTCCCGGTTGGATGACCTGGGGGTCAACCTGGCCGGTGTGACTCTGGTCGGGGAATATCAGTTGACCCCCATGGAATTGGAGCGTCTTGCGGTCGAGGGGCCGTTTGAGGCGACCGTCGCCACCATTCACAACTCCCAGCTTCTTCCTCAGCCCTGGCGATTCGATGGGCAACTGGACGGCACCCTCAGCGAACTGAAGATCGACGGAAGGCTATCGTCGGACGCCGGCGTCGATGCTGACATGGACATGAACTATCCGTTCGAAGGCGTACCGGTGCTTGAGGTGAGCATGGACGCTGCCGGAGCAAGTGGCGGTCGCGCGCTGGCGGATACGTTCACCGCGTGGCCAGCGGCGATCGAGGTGAGTGACGGCCGCGTCGAGGCGGCCCTGAGTGCGCGCTTCCCATCCCAGGGCATCCGCGTTCAGGGAGATCTTGTTTTCGATAACCTTGATGGATTGTACGACCGGACGGCCTGGACCGGTCTCGACGGCAGGGTGAATCTGAACCTGGACAATGACCACGTAAATGTCCGGACCTCCGACCTGGTATTAGATATCCTCAATCCGGGCATCGCCTTGCGCGATGTGCGGGTCGCCGGCCTCTATCGCTCGCCCCGGGATCAGATCGCCAACGGTACCCTCGTTCTGGACCAGGCCTCTTCCGAACTTCTGGGTGGTGAGGTTCGGGTCACACCCGGAGAATGGCAACTTGCCGACATGCCGCTGCGGATTCCCCTTGAACTCAGCGGCATTGAGCTGGCGAAACTGATGCAGGTATACCCCGCCGAGGGGTTGGCGGGCAGTGGTTTGCTTCAGGGCGCCATTCCGGTCCGGGTTGGTCCGGAGGGTGTGAGCATTGATGCCGGGCAGGTCCAGGCGGTGGCCCCTGGCGGCACGCTGAAACTGCCAGCCGATCGATTGAAGGGGATTGCCCAGGGTAACCAGGCGATGGCACTGGTGGTCCAGGCCATGGAAAACTTTCACTACTCGGTTCTCAACAGCACGATAGACTACGCTCAGGATGGTACCCTTATGCTGGGATTGCGGTTGGAAGGCAGCAGCCCTGAAGTACGAGATGGTCATCCCATTGTCCTGAATATCAATCTGGAAGAGGACATTCCAGCGTTGCTGACCAGCCTGCAACTGAGTGGCCGGGTCAATGAAGCCGTGACAGAAAAAGTGCGCAACCTGATACGGGAGCGGGACGCGCAACGTCAATCCACCGGGGCGGGAAACAATCAGGAGTAAGGAATATGGTCGCATTTGGGCCGGGCGGTTTGTCCGGAAAAGGTGGTTACACGCTGGTGCTGCTGGCACTGGCCCTGGGTATGGCAGCCTGCACGCCTACGGTCAGGATGGAGGCGCCCAAGGAGCCCATCACCGTGAACCTGAACGTCAAGATTCAGCATGAAATCTACGTGAAGGTGGATGAAGAGGTGGATGAACTCTTCGGCGAGAAGGGGTTGTTCTGATGGTCAATTCTGAATCCAGGGAGTCACTCATGAAACGGTTTTCCAAACTCGGTGCGTTTATCCTCGTGCTTTGCCTGGCCATACCGGCCGCGGCCATGGGGCTGCAAGAGGCCAAAAGCCAGCTGGATACCGCCAAACAGCAAGGGCTGGTAGGGGAAACCCCAACGGGTTATCTGGACGTGGTCAAGGCAAGCGGAAACGCCCAGGGCATTGTCGACGCCATCAACCAGGCACGTCGGGATGAATACGCCCGCATTGCGGAGAAACACGATATTCCTGTCACCCAGGTGGAAACGGTGGCCGGCCAGAAAGCACTGGAAAGAACACCATCGGGGCAGTACATCCTGAAGGATGGCCAGTGGGTTAAAAAATAGATGGGCCGATTCCAGGAAATCGGTACAGCGACGATTCCCGGTAACGGGACCCGGTTGCGACTGCTGCAACGTAATGATGAGTTCTCTATCAAGATTGCCGGTACCACCGGTGAGCTGATGAACAGCCGCCTGCATGGCTCGGAGGACGCTCTGGCCACGCTCGCCTGCGAGCGTATCGGCGGCCTGGCTGGGCCCCGGGTATTGATTGGTGGGCTGGGCATGGGGTTCACGCTGGCTGCGGCGTTGTCGGCCCTTGCAGAGGATGCCAGGGTAACCGTGGCGGAGCTGGTGCCCGAGGTCGAGGACTGGAACCGGGGGCCGCTGGGCGCTGCCGCCGGGTACCCACTGAACGACGCTCGTGCCAGTGTTCATGTGGGCGATGTGGCGGAGTTGCTGAGAGAAGGCGATGGCAACTGGGATGCCATCCTGCTGGATGTGGACAACGGCCCGGAAGGGCTCACCCGCAAGGAGAATAACTGGATTTACTCCCCGGACGGTATTGCAGCTGCCCAGAAGTCCCTTAGCCCCGACGGCGTACTGGCCTATTGGTCCGCCGGCCCGGAGCATGCATTCACCGAAAGGCTGCGCCGCGCGGGCTTCTCCGTAGAGCCAGTTACGGTCAGGGCTTTGAGACCGGGCAAGGGCGCACGCCACGTGATCTGGCTGGCCTGGTAGAGCGGGCCCTCCGAGGGCCTTATTGCTGGATGGTCATTCGAAATACAGGTATGTGTGTTGTATGTTTGTGGATAGAGGGGCGATGCTCCACAGCAAACGCCCCATCCATTCGCTGAAAGACTCAGGAGGTATTGTCATGAAACCCTCAATGAGTTTGACCGGTGAGCACGAAAGCCACAAAGTGGCAGCCGTTTTCGAGACAGAGTCAGATGCCAATGGAACGGCAAAAGCATTGTGCAACGAGACCAGCCTGACCAATGATCAGGTATCCGTGTTGAGCCCCGCGGACCGGCGCCAGGGAAAAGAACTTGAACCTGAAGACCAGGGTATCTGGCAGACGCTTGTGCGTTCCCATGTGGGCCTGAGTGTCGGCGGTGCCGTGTCGGGTTTTGTCGTCTATGTGATACTGAATGCCCTTGGCATTGGCTTTATTTCGCAGAATACGGTGGTTTCAGCGTCTGCGCTCACCGCGCTTGGTTTGATGCTCGGGCTATTGCTCGCAGGGGGCATAACAATCCGCCCGGACCACACACCCTATCTGATGAAGGCACAGTCCGCATTGCGCAAGGGCCATTACGTATTGGCCATTCATGCAGAAAGCACACAACAGATTCAGGAAGCAAAGTCGCTTCTGCGCGCCCGGAATGTTAAAACAGTGCAGACCTTGTGATGTAACCGACCGGGATTCTGTGTATGGAAGATCTGAAGCGTTCGCGGGTAACTATTGTCGCCGTCAGCGCCGTTGTTCTGTTTTTTCTCACCAACTATCTGGCGCGTTTCCTGTTCGGGCTGACAGGGGTGGTGGTTTCCGTGGTGATCGCAGCATTGATTGCGGCCTACATCGGCTGGTCGGTGGCCCGGGTATTGAAACGGGTGCCGACCAGTGAAGAGCGCGGGCGCGTGCTGTGGGCCTATGGGGGCTTTCTCGGCGCACTGTTCGTGGCCTGGGGTGCCTATGTGGGCCTGTCTGCCGGGCTGGATTCCTCGGGAGTACTGTTCCTGCTTAGTCATTACCTGCCGTACCCGGCGCTGGCCCACCTGATGTTGTCAGACCGTATGGCAGCCCGGTTCGTGGGGAAGGCCGGTTAGTCGTCGCCGGCCTCGGCATCCCTCAGGCGTTCCAGGCGTTCGCGCTCTTCCTCTTTCGCGGCATCAATAACCGCCATCAGCTCGTCCACATCCGCGCTTTCCGTGTCGTGCTCGAAACACCCGGTCAGCAGGCTGTCGGGGTGCAGGTCGCCGGACTCATAGAGCGCCCAGATTTCCTTGCCATAATCCGTGTTCAACAGTTCAGGGGCGAAGCGGCCAAAATAACGGCGCATGTTGTCCACGTCCCGTTCCAGCATTCTTTCCGCGCTGTTGTTGCCAGAAGCATTAACCGCCTGCGGCAGGTCGATGATGACCGGGCCAGTGGCATCGACCAGTACATTGAACTCTGACAGGTCGCCATGGATCAGGCCGGCGCTGAGCATGCGCACCACGTCCGCAATGACTTTGCTGTGATAATCCCGGGCCTGCTCCGGCGTGAGTGTGACATCGTCCAGCCGTGGCGCTGCTTTGCCGTCTTCGTCGGCAATCATCTCCATCAGCAGCACGCCATCCACGAACCCAAACGGTTCCGGTACTCGCACGCCAGCGCCTGCCAAACGATAAAGGGCGTCCACCTCGGCGTTTAGCCAGGCGTCTTCCTGTTCCTTTTGCCCGTAGCGGGTTTTCTTGCCCATGGCGCGGGCGCGACGGCTGTTACGAACCTTACGGCCTTCCTGGTATTGAACGGCCTGTTTGAAGCTACGTTTCTGAGCCTCCTTGTACACCTTGGCGCAGCGAACACTGTCACCGCAGCGCACTACGAACACCTGGGCCTCCTTGCCGCTCATCAACTGGTAGAGCACTTCGTCCACCATGCCGTCATCGACAAGGGGCTGCAATCGTTTGGGTATCTTCATAGATCCTTTCGGTCGGCTGGTTGGGCCTGGCGGGTCATCGGATGTCGACCGGCGTGTATGGGGGCATCTTACCTGAAATTGGTAAAAGACCCCTCATATTCGCGGATTTAGTGCGTGGCTTCGCTGGGGGGCTTCTGGTCCATGTTCCTGGCGAGGATCTTGTCGGCATCCAGGGAGGCGATGGGTATCTGGGTGTCGCGGGGAATATCGCCGCTGAGTTGCAGGGCGACGTATCGCATGGCACAGACCCGCAGAAAGGAGGTGAAGTTGCCCAGGTCATGCCCGGCATCGATGGATTCGTGATAAAGCCTGGTGATCATCTGGGGCAGGTTCATGCCGTCCCGGGCGGCGATTTCTGTGAGTGCGTTCCAGAACGCGTTCTCCATGCGAATACTGGTGACCATGCCGTCGATGCGCAGGGAATGGGTGCGGCTGATCCAGAGTTCGGAATCCGCGTGGACGAAGAGTTTACACATGGTGTGGTCCTCGTGAATCCGGGGCTGCATTGGCAGCCCCGTTTCCGTCACTTGTCCAGCAGTTTGAAAAACTGTGCCAGCCACTGCGGATGCGCTGGCCATGCCGGTGCTGTCACCAGATTACCATCGGTGACCGCGGCGTCAACGTCGATGGCGGCGAAGCGGCCTCCCGCCAGCTCCACTTCCGGTTGGCACGCCGGGTAGGCAGAGCATTCGCGGCCTTCGAGCACACCGGCCGCGGCCAGCAGTTGTGCGCCGTGACAAATGGCAGCCACCGGTTTTTCGGTTTCAAAGAAGTGGCGGACCAGTTTCTTGACGTCATCGTTCAGGCGTAGGTATTCCGGGGCGCGACCACCGGGTACGACAAGCGCGTCATAATCCGCGGGGTTGAGTCCGGCGAAATCGGCGTTCAGGGCGAAACGATGGCCCGGCTTTTCGGTGTAGGTCTGGTCGCCTTCGAAGTCGTGGATGGCCGTGGCCACGGTGTCTCCTGACTTTTTGTCAGGGCAGACCGCATGCACCGTGTGGCCAACGGCCTGAAGTGCCTGAAAGGGCACCATGGTTTCGTAGTCCTCGGTGAAATCACCTGTGATCATCAGTATTTTTTTACCGTTCATACCCGTCTCCTTGTGCTTGTTGGTGGTAGCCTGAATACAGTATCAGCGGGCGAATCGCAGCGGGTATTAGGGGAATACTACAGTGTTATGTTATAACACTATGTTCTGCCGACCTTTTCAATGAACGACACGGGCGATCTATGACTTCACCAATACCCACCAATCTGGTGCTCGGCTTTCTGGGCGTGGGAAAGACCACCGCCATACTGGACCTGCTGAAAAAAAAGCCGGAAGGGGAGGTGTGGGCGGTTCTGGTGAATGAGTTTGGCGAAGTGGGCATTGATGGCGCCTTGCTGGAAACCGAAGGTGCTTTCGTGCGGGAAGTGCCAGGAGGCTGCATGTGTTGCGTGGCCGGGTTACCGATGCAAATCGGACTCAACCAGTTGATTCATAAAGCCCGCCCAGACCGGTTGCTGATTGAACCCACGGGCCTTGGGCATCCCTCCCAGATTATTGAAACCCTGACGGGAGAGCATTATCAGGATGTGCTTCAACTGGGCCCCGTGCTTTGCCTGGTCGACCCGAGAAGGCTTGAGGAGCAAAAGGTTCTGGAAAACGTACAGTTTCAGGATCAGGTTGCGGCAGCTGATATTGTGATCGCCAATAAAACTGACCTTTGCACACCGGAGCAGGTTGACCGGTTTGATCATTGGGTGGCCGAGCTGCAGCCGGAAAAGACGGCTGTTTTCCACACCCGGCAAGGCCGGTTGGAATCCGCCTGGCTCGACGGGGAGACCGCGCTCTCCGAGGTCAGTACGCCCCACGCGCATCATCACCATGCCTCTTCGGAAGCCTCGCCGGTTCCCGATATCCAGGACGAACCGTGGCAGCGGGTCAGCAACCGTGGGCAGGGGCATTTCAGCGTGGGCTGGCGTGTCCATCCAGACACGGTCTTTTCAGAAACCGCTCTGCTGGCATTGTCGCTCGATAGCCGTTTTGTCCGGTTCAAGGCTGTGGCTCAAACCAGTGATGGCTGGCGGACGATCAACATGGCGGACGGGGCGCTGTCGGTATCTGAGTGTGAACCACGAGAACTGTCCCGTCTCGAAGTCATCAGCGAGCAAAGCCTGGACGTTGACGAACTGGATGCCAGCCTGCGTGAATCCATCGAAAAAACGGACCTGTCATGCTGAAAATTTCCAATGCGGTGGAACTGGGGGACTGGGAGATCGAGCTTACCCAGATCCGGGCCCAGGGCGCCGGTGGCCAGAACGTCAACAAGGTAGCCTCCGCCGTTCACCTGCGCTTCGACGTCCTCAACTCCAGTTTGCCGCCGTTCTATAAAGAACGGCTGATGCGACTGTCCGATCAGCGCATCAGCAAGGAAGGTGTGATTGTCATCAAGGCGCAGAAATTTCGCACCCTGGAGCTGAACAAGGAAGACGCCCTTGAACGCCTGAAAGCCCTGATTCAGGACGCGGTGAAGCAGCAGAAAGCCCGCCGCCCCACGCGCCCCACCAAGGGATCACAGCGACGGCGCGTGGACAAAAAGACCCAGAAAGGTAAAACCAAGGCACTGCGGGGTAAGGTTTCTCTCTAGCCTTGCCCATCGGCTACTCGTTTTTATCCAGCAGTCTCGCGCCGGGGCCTTCATCGCCAAGCTCGTCCCAGGGATTGCGTAGCCGGCAGGCGTCAATGGACAGGCAGCCGCAGCCGATGCAGCTTGTGAGTTGATCCCGAAGTCCGACCAGTAGCTCTATGCGGTGATTCAGATCGGACTTCCATTGCTCGGAGAGTCGCTGCCAGTCTTGGGATGTCACGGTGCGGTCGGTCGGCAGGGTTGCCAGGGTTTCGCCGATCTCCGACAACGGAATGCCAAGCCGTTGCGCTACTTTGATAACGGCGATTCGACGCAACACGCCCCGATGGAAACGTCGCTGGTTTCCGGCATTGCGCCAGCTGTCGATCAGTCCTTTTTTCTCATAGAAGTGTATGGCTGAAACTGCGACTCCACTGCGTTCAGCAACCTCGCCGACGCTCAGCGCGGTTTTAATTTCTCCGTTTACTATGCTCACCATAGCCAACTCCAATCGCTGGATTTGTTGACCTCAAGTTTACTTCAGGTTTTAAGCTGCTGTCGAACCTGACACAACAACAGGAGGAAACGATGAGACAGATCCAGACTGATTTGTGGGAAACGGATGTTGAAAACCCGTTTCCGGGGCTGACAACCCACGCCTATCTACTGACCCGGGACGACGGCAACGTATTGTTCTACAACACAGGCCATCATCACGAGATTGATAGAATGGCAGAGCTTGGCGGTGTCGCCCATCAACTCCTTAGTCATCAGGACGAATTGGGGGAGACGCTGGTGACGATCCATCAACGCTTTGGTGCCACTCTTGGCGGTCATGTCCGAGAGCGGGATGTGTTCGCCAAGATCCGCGATCCCGACGTTCTGTTTGATCATCGTGAAACCATACTGAACAACATTGAGGTGATCCCGACGCCAGGGCACACACCCGGAAGCACCTGTTTCCAGGTGTTGTCTCCGAGTGGGAAGCGTTATCTCTTCACCGGCGATACCCTGTTCCTGTCGGAGTCCGGTGAGTGGCAGGCGGGTTACATCAAGGGTGTCAGCGACAGGAAAGAGCTGGCTCGCAGCGTGAGGTTGCTGGGTACCCTGACACCGGACGTGGTTATCTCCAGCGCATATACTGGCACGTCCGGGTTCAGGGAAGAGACTCCGGATGGCTGGGCTGGGGCCATTGAGAACGCGTTGAAACGGCTGGGGTAGACTACTCGTCCACAACCGTTTCAAATCCGCCATAAATGAGGCGTTTCCCATCGAAGGGCATGGGATTTACATCCGCCTGGATACGGGGGTCTTCCATCACTTTTGGCATGCCCCTGTTCCGGGCCTCGCGTGAGGGCCAGAGTATCCAGGAAAACACTACCGTCTCATCGGGCTTGCACTTCACCGCCATCGGGAACGATGTGACCTCGCCGTCGGGGACATCGTCACCCCAGCATTCCACCAGTTTCAGGGCGCCGTGATCCTTGAACACCACGGCCGCATCGCTGGCGTGTTTGATGTATTGCTCTTTGTTGGCGGTGGGGACCGCTGCTACAAATCCGTCGACATACGTCATGTTGAATCTCCTGGTATCAGTCCTTGGGAGGAAGTTCGCGCGCGGGCCTGACTTCAATGCTGCCAAAGCGCGCAGGGGGGATACGGCTTGCGAGTTGTAGAGCCTCGTTCAGGTCGTTGGCATCCAGCAGGTAGAAGCCCGCCAGTTGTTCCTTGGTTTCGGCAAACGGGCCGTCTGAGATCAGCACTTCGTCGTCTCTGACCCTCACCGTTGTAGCCGTGTCGATGGGCTGCAGAGGTTGGCCTGTTACAAACTTGCCCTGACTGGTGAGCTTCTCCACGCCGGCAATACACTCCTGGTTGAGGTCGTGCCACTCCTGTTCCGTCATGTTGTTGATGATGCTTTCCTGGTAGTACACCAGAGCCACGTACTTCATGTGAATCTCCCTTTTTGCGTGTGGTTATCTGTATGTCGTACGGAAGGTGGCTGAATCGACAGCCCGGGAAAATTTTTTATCACGCGCTGTCGAGAGCCGTCAGCCGTCGGCTCAGGTAGCGTTGTTCCGGCCCCTGTTGCGTGAGGGTCAATGCTCTCTGATAAGCAGTGCGGGCGCCTGCGAGGTCGCCCGAACGGCGAAAGAGATCGGCGCGTGCGGCGTGATAGAGGTAGTAACTCTGGATGGCTTTGTGGCCGGCCAACTGGTCGAGCAGCTTCAGGCCTTCCTCCGGTGTGTCTCGCATGGCCACCGCCACGGCGTGGTTCAGGGCAATGACCGGGGATGGCTGACGTTGATAGAGAGCCTGATATAGCCTGGCGATACGGGCCCAGTCGGTATCCGAAGCGGTGGCGGCCTTGGCGTGGGCGGCGGCGATGGAAGCCTGAAGGGTATAGGGTGCCGCTGGTGTCAGTTCCAGGGCTCGGGCGAGCCAGGCCAGTCCGGAGCGAATCTGCTCCTGGTCCCAGAGGGTACGGTTCTGGTCCTCCAGGGTTATCAGTTCGCCATTCGCGTCCTGGCGCGCATGCCGCCGTGAATCGTGCAGGAGCAACAGCGCCAACAGGCCGAAGACTTCCCCATCCGGCAACAGTTCGGCCAGTAGTTTGGCCAGGCGAATGGCCTCGCCAGCGAGGCTGATGTTGACGACGGTGTTGCCTTCGCTGGAGGAATAACCCTCGTTGAAGATCAGGTAGACGACCTTCAGGACGCTCTGCAGGCGCTGAGGGAGCTCCTTTCGTTCCGGAACTTCGTAGGGAATATTCGCTTCACGTATCTTGCGCTTGGCGCGGACAATTCGTTGCGCTGTGGTGGTGGGTTTCTGCAGCAGGGCGCTGGCGACCTGTTCGGTAGTAAGGCTGCATATCTCGCGCAACGTCAGCGCCAGTTGGGCCTCGATGGCAAGGCTCGGGTGGCAACAGGTGAAAATCAGCCGCAGCAGGTCGTCGTCAATGTGGTCGGTGTCCGGCTCTGAGGTGTAGGGCTCGTCCTCGGCGACGCGGGAAAGGTTGTCCCGGGCGGTCTGTCGCTGGCGAATGTGGTCAATGCCGCGTCGATGGCCGGTTTTGATCAGCCAAGCCGCAGGATTGTCAGGAATGCCCTGTTCAGGCCACTGTTTCACCGCAGCGGCGAAGGCCTCCTGCATGGACTCCTCGGCCAGGTCAAAGTCGCCAAGCAGGCGAATGAGCGTGGCCTGCACCCGGCGTGACTCGGTTTGGTAAAGCGCGTTGATACGGCTGGCTATGGTCATAGTCGCTACACCTGGTCCCTTGCGGCGATTTTCTGTTTGTTTTGATAACAGTAATCATTGTTTTATCGTGTAATCAAGTGAATGCGATGCAACAAATGGAGAGGGCTATGACCGCATCAGAAGATCGGCTTCGGGTATTTTATGATGGCGCCTGTCCAAGCTGTGTGAGGGATCGCAAATTTTATGAACGGCTGGCGGGCCGAACCGGTGACGCTGTCGAGTGGGTTGATATCACCGGTCGTGACGAAGAGTTGAAACAGCTGGGTATTGACCCGGTTGCAGCACTTCAGGAACTGCATGTTGAAGATGGCCGGGGCAACATTCATCGGGAACTGGATGCCTACATTTTGCTGATGTCGCGGGTGTGGTTGCTGAAGCCACTGGCATGGCTGATTGGCTTACCGGTGATTCGCCCGGCACTCGCAAAGCTTTATCACCGCTGGGTGGGTGAACGGCTGGAGAGGACCGGTCGACTGCCAAAATAACCCGCGAGAATCGACGAATGTCGTGAAGCAGGCTAGGGTTCAATTAAGACATTCCTGGAAGTGACCGGAGCCTGCCAATGCAAATAGCGTATCGCGCCCGAGATCTGGCCGAAGCCCATATCGTCGCCGGCCTCCTGCAGTCCAGAGGCATCGAGTGTCATGTTGGCGGTCATTACCTGCAAGGGGCCATGGGCGAGATAGGTGCCGCGGGATTTACCAATGTCCATGTCGAGGATGAAGATTACGTCCTGGCTCGTACCCTGGTCGCTGAATACGAATCGGCAAATGCCCCGGAGAGTGCGTCTGCCCATGGAGAGGATCGGGCCAACCGTTACGCCACCTGGTTTCTGCTGTTCCTGGCGGTCGTGATGGTGGTGCTCTTTGGCGCGTTGTAGCGACCGGTCGGAGATTGGGGGCTCCCCGGGCTTGCGCCCGGAGAGCGATGCCGGGTGTCAGTGCCCGTACACCCGCATGGAGGTGTTGCGGATAGCAAGATCATCCAATCCCACCGAACCAATGGAGGTGCCTCCCACCAGCACCTGGCCGATGGACATATCGGCTTCAAAGGTGTTGATGTCGATAGCCAGGCTGTCGGTACCCGCCGCATTTGCATCCTTGTAGATGTCCATGTCCACCAGTGTGAACAGTGGCAGAAGTGAAGGGTTGTCCGGATCGTAACCAGCGCCGGTAATCCGCATGTCACGAATCCCCACTGCCATGAAGGGCACATCCAGTTCCAGCTCATCGATGGCGAACCGGGTGGTCAGGTTGAGGGTGTCCGTGTCGGTATCCACGGTTGCCTGGGCCTGGAGTATAAGACCCTCCGCAGAGAAGTTGTCCGCCAACAACGTGCTCTCGCCGCCGTTGCCCCGCAGTTCCCAGGCGCCGGTACGTACGGCGAAGTCCACGGGCCGTGCGGTGATGGGGAATACGTTGATAATGGCATCGCCATCGTCGGCGACATCCAGTTCAATTTTGATGTTGTCGATCAAATCCGTACTGCTGGTGCCGAAAATGGCATCGCGCCCGGAGGTGAATTCCTCGAACATGTCGATGCGATCCGCACCGCCAATGAAGATGTCGCTGATGCCCAGCGTGCCTTCATCGGTGTAGGTGAACTCGTCGATGGTGACCTGGGTTTCGAGTTCAATGGTAACGCCGGCCTGGCCGGTAATCTGGCCCATGTCGGCGTCGTGCAGTGGTTTGAGTTCGGCATACCCGCTCAGGGGTAGGCCCGCGATGGCTAACACTAACGCTGATTGCTTCAGGCTTTTCATTGTTATCATCCTTCCTGGTGTTGTTATGGTGGTTTGCCGGCACCCGAAAGTGCGGCTACCGGCAAACCGGGAGGCCTCTGGGGGCCTCCCTTACTTCCCTCAGAGGTTCGGGGTCAATGTCAGATCAATGCCATTGTCCGGACCGGCGAGGAACTGGTTGAGAACGTCGGTCAGCGGACCGCAGTTCTGCAGGGGAGGCAGTGTGTAGTTGCCAGTCACATCGCCGCCCTCGGACAGCGAGAAGTTGGTGCCTTCTACCGAAGCCAGCTCGATGTTGACCGGATCCGCCGTGCGGCAATCCTTGCCACCACCTACCGGAATTTTCAGGCCGAACAGGCGTACGGTTACCTTCGGTACTTCCACATACAGCGAGGAGTTGGCCGTCAGGTTGCCGTCTATCAGCGTGCCCGTTGTCATGTCAGCCTGTTCGAACGTCACTTTCGCGTTGGCCGTCAAGCTCTTGAACAGCAGCGGGATCTTGAATTGTCCTTGGGTGGGGTCAAGCGCAAGATCTGCTTCGAACATACCGGTTGCCAGCTCCAGTTGCGTTGCAATGCTGCCTGAGAGAGGCAGAGAGCTTCCGGAAGCGTTGATGTCGGTCTGTCCTTCCAGATCCAGAAGCACCTCGAGCACGTCGTCGCTGCCATCGTTACCCTGACCATTCAGGGCCACGGAGACGTCCGGGGTTTCAGGGTCGTCAGAGGCAATGTTGAGCGTCGCACTGCGTCCACCGGCGGCAGACGGCATGAAGCTGATTTCAACGGTACAGCTTCCATCCTGTGCCACGGTTGTGCAGTCGTTGGTCTGGGTGAAATCGCTGCTGTTGGTACCGGCGATCTCAATGGCGTTGATCATCAGCGATGCGTTGCCTTCGTTGGCAATGGTGACCTGTGCGGTGGCAGTTTCACCGAGCATCACCGAGCCAAAGCTGACGTCAGCAGGCGTAACGCTGATTTCCGGAACGGGCGCGAGCACGCTGGTACCTGTCAGCGGTACGTCCACCACAGGGTTCTCGGCGTCGCCGGATTCAATGCTCAGAGTAGCGCTCTGGTCACCTTCGCCATCGGGGATATAGGTGACGTTGACGTCGCAGCTTTCGCCGGCAGCGACAGTGGTACAGCTGTTGGTCTGGGTGAACGCTGCTGCGTCCGCACCACCAAGGCTGATGTTGTTAATGCCAAGTTCTGCCTGGCCGGTGTTGGAAATGGTAACCACCTCTTCCGCGGTGGTGCCGGCCTGCACGTTGCCGAAGTCGATGTTTTCCGGGCTGACCGCGATACGGGGTTCAAACTGCTCGTCGGGAACCACCTGCACTGTCTGCAGAATGTTGTCCTGGCCGGCGTTCTGAACACACTCGGAGGTAAATTCGCCGATGGGCGCAGGCGCAATATCGCCGTTCTCAACACGGGCGATCATGTCGAGTGTAAGGCCACCGATGCTGATGACCGCCTCGCCAACATCATCCTCGGTGAAGGTGATGGCCGGGGAAGTGCCCTGAGCCGGAACGGTAAATTCGCCGGTTTCATCGGGAATGGGCGACTGGGGAATGGTCAGCGGTACCGTCAGGTCAATCTCACGGCTCGGCGTGACAACAATGGTTTCATTGGTGGCGGTGCCTTCAATGGTGGCGGAACCCACCAGCTTGAGGCCCAGCCTGGAATCTTCATTCACCGTTGTCAGGGCATCCACCGTGAACTCTGGTGTGGGTTGCCCCACGGTTGCCTGGGTGGGTACATCGGCACTGATTTGCGCTCGAATGGGCTGTTCGCCAATCAACGGGAACGGGCAGGTGAATTCCAGTTCCAGTGACACCGGTTCGGCCAAGGCATTGCCACCACCGGTCATAAGCGCCGCGGCTGCTATCGCAGTACCGAGCGTGCGGACGCTTTTGTTGGGATTCCTGAGTTTCATGAGTTCGTCCTCTAGGGTTTCAATCTTTGTTGTGTGGGTATGCAGAAATCACCGATGAGGACTGCTGTATCGGTCTTGCAATGTGTCCCTTTATGACTGCGCGGAGGTTACTATCTCCACGCAGTGCCATTAGGCCGTCGCTGAGCGGTTCGGGTCATTGCTAAGGCCGGCAAGGTTTTTGTTCAAAGCGGAGAGAGAGCCGGGGAAATTCCAATTTCGTGACGCCCTTCAAATCCCGAAAATCATTCAGTGTGGGCTATCAGGAGCGAGAGCACTTTGAGGATGAGAGCTATTTACGGTCGCGGGCCTGCCGGCGGACATCACCGGGCGTCTGGCCTGTCCAGGAACGGTAGGCTTTGGTAAAACCGGCCTGGTCGCTGAACCCCAGCTTCTCAGCAATGGAATCGAGTGGGATGACTGTATCGGTGAGGTACAGAGTGGCAAAGTTCTGACGTATCTCGTTTCTGAGCACTCTGAATGAGGTGCCTGCGGTCGACAGGTGCTGTCGCAGGGTGCGGGGACTCATGTCGAGCCGACGTGCAAGATTGTCCATGGTGCAGGGGCGGCCCGGTTGGCTCATGATCATCTCCCGCACCTGCATGACGGTTTCATCGGCCTGTTCTGACGGTTCCCGCTCTCGTGAGCGGGCGTTGGCCAGGATGAATTCCAGGCCGGTATCGTCGTTGCGAACAGGTCGGCCGGACAAAGGCATGGTGACCTGGCTCGCCGGAGCGTTGAAGCGAAATTCGCAGTCGGCAGCAATGCTGCGCCACTGCTCGGGTTCCAGGGACGAGTCGAAATCGAACTCAAAACAGAAGTGATTGCACACCTGGGATGAAATTCGATGGATGCTGCCCATATATATTTTGGTGAGGCAGGGGCGTAAGTCGCCAAGGCCCCAATTGTCGATCAGTTGTATCCTGAAAGTGGATCCAGTTGAACTGAGGTCCATGTCCATCAGCGGCAGGCCCACGCGCAAGTACTGTACAATCATGCTGATCAGTCGCCGGGGGTTTTCCTGGCCGAGCACGGCGAAGCCAAGTAATCCGTGGGCCGGGAGGTCCAGTTGCTGGCCGAACTGGAAGGCCGCCCTCTCGTCGCCCATCAGCCACTCCGCCTTGCCCAGCAGTTGCCGGACCTGCCCCATGGAAAGACTCGCATCGGGATCGTCCAGCATATCGCTGGAAATGTCGGTATCTCCAAGGATGGCGTGGCGCCGAACGCCCTTGCGCTCCATAAACCGAATAAACTGTCGGGCGTAGCGTGCCGAGATCAGCGGCACTTCGAGCGCCATCGGGCTGGACGTTTCCACCGTTCGTTCCATGAGAGGTAGCCTTATTGAACTGGAACTGTCGCGTTCAGCGCACAGTTGTTTACTCTGTCTTGGCCCAGTATAGGCAGGGTTGCTCGTGTCGATTTTGCTCACCGGTCACGGTTCTGGTGTGATGGCCGGAAATGACAATGAAACATTCGTTAGATTTTGCAGGAGATCGCCCATTGAAAGTGCCCTGTCCGGTGTGTGAAACACGCTCACTGGTGCCGTTCCAGACCATCAAAGGCATACCGTATTATCGTTGTGAAACCTGTGAGGCCACAGTCATGGACTCGTCTTGCTGGCTGGACGAGCGCCGGGAAAGGGATATCTACAACCTTCACGACAATCATCCGGAAGATGAGGGCTATCGCCGCTTTCTTTCGAAGATGACCAGGCCGTTACTCGAAAGGCTGGAAGCGGGTGCACGCGGCCTGGACTTTGGCTGTGGCCCCGGCCCGGCGCTGGCCGGGATACTGCGGGAAGCGGGCATGGACATGTCGCTCTATGATCCCTTCTTTCATCCGGAAACGTCTGTTCTGGACCGCCAGTATGATTTCGTATCCTGCACGGAGGTGGTGGAACACCTTCATCGCCCGGCGGATACGTTCCGTCGGCTGGACAGGCTGCTGAAACCGGGTGGCTGGTTGGGTGTGATGACCTGCTTCCAGACAGACGACCAGTTATTTGCCAACTGGCATTACCGGCGGGACCCAACCCACGTTGTGTTTTATCGGGAGTTCACTATGGCCTGGTTGGCCCGGAGGTATGGGTGGCGCCTGGAGGTTCCGGCCAAGGACGTCGCGCTGTTCCAGAAGATTCAGTGAATCGGGGTAGGGCAGTCCAGTGCAGGGCACTCGACGGGACGGGGTCTGTCGCTGTCGTTCTGGACATTGCCGTCGAAACGCTCTGGATCGATGGCGCTGGCACAGCTCGCTGCGGTCCTTGATGCCGTGGCACAGCCTTGGGTGGCCAGTGCGTGGGCCAGGTTGTTCCAGCCTGCGGCCAGGTTCGGGAATTTGGCGGTCAGTCTCAGGAAATGTTGCGCGGCCAGGTCCACCTGGCCCTGTTGCCAGGCAATGTTTCCCTGCCCCATGATGGCAGCCGGCTGGTCTGGCCAGGCCTGTTCGGCCGTTCGATAGGCTTCAGTGGCAGCGATGGTCCTGCCGGTGGTTTCCAGGTCGTTGGCGGATGTCAGATAGCGCAGGGGCTGCGCCGTTGCAGGTAGTCGGTCGGGCGGCAGGATGACCGCGGCCCAATTGTCTGCGCGGTCCCATGTGGCCATGAACACTGCCAGTGCCTGCTCGTGCCGCTCCTGGGTGCCGGTGTGAAGGATGATGGAGCGGTCGCTGGCGTCGTAACCAATCGCCACGGCAAAATGCCATTGTGGCCACCAATCGAATCGCAGATTCTGCATCACCAGCACCGGGTGGCCAGAGGCTATCTCCTCCAACAGGCTCTTGAGCGAACCGTCCAGCGGGTAGACCAGTAAGCCATGGGATCGGGCGGCGGACACCATTTCAACTTTCAGGCTGCCCTGGCGGGCAGGCAGGTATACCAACTCCTTCAGTACGGCGGGGTTGGTGTTCAGGCCCTGGCTGTTGAGCATCATGGCCAGGGACGCCGGGCCGCACTGGTACAGTTCCTGAGCGTGGAAGGGAACATGGTCCAGCACTTTCCGCTGGTCAACACCGGCCGTGTTCAGGGCAGGGGTATCGGGCCATTGGGGGCGGCTGGCGCAGCCCGCCAGAATCGTTGCCAGTAAGAGACTGACAACGACTCGCAGCAGGTGCAACTGGGTAGGACGGATCACGGAGCTATTGCGCTACCGGATGCAGTTGATGAACGGGAAGATATTGGTGGCGCACAGCATGTCGGTGATGATGAACACCAGCAGGAACAGAACGATGATCCCGACAACGCCCTCGCCAACGGGAGCCTCCGCCAACTGTTGCTCAAACGACGATAACTCCTCCGGCGTCAGGTTCTGTATGCGCTGTTCAACCTGCTCCTGACTAACGCCCATTTCCGCCAGTTTCTCCTTTACCTCATCCCGCTCAAGCATGTTGAGCAGTGACTGGCGGTCCAGATCCGTGCGTTGCTCGGTCAGCAGTTCACCGGTTCCAACCATGCCCGCCGAGGCGGACGATGCCCAAACGGAGCCGAAAGCCATCATGATGGCCATGACAAACGATACGTACCGCAGATGGTTTCTCAGGGTTTGCATTACACTCTCCTGTTATTTTCGTTCAAGAAGCGGTCTTTCCGGTTGCTGCCTGCGATGTAGCCGACGGCTACATCCGACATTCAAGCTGACCTAATAGTAGCACGCGTTTTCGGCGTCCCAGGTTCCTAATGGTGACGGAAACTTAAAATGTGGACAGTCCCGTTGCCTCCATCAGCCTGTATTGCCAATACCGTATCCGGGATTCATCGGCCCAGGCATTGTAAGGCAGGCTCATTACCGGTGTTTCGCCCGGGCCGTGGTTCCATTGCTCATCGAAGAAGCCGGCCGCTTTGCGCACGATCTCTGAGTGCACGTTGGAGCGCACGAGTACGCTGGTTTCAAGGTTCAGGTCGTCAAGGTTGCGGCGGGTGAAGTTGGCCGAGCCGAGCAGCAGTTGAGCGTTGCCGTGGCTGTCGCGCCTGAGCAGTAATTTACTGTGGCACTGCTCACCTTCGGTGTTGCACCAACGTACGGTAATGCCGGCGCCATTTAGCTCCATGGCCGACTGCCGGTTGGGTATGCCGCTTTTTTCCATGCCAAAAGCATCGTTGTTGGCGTCTAACAGTATCCGCACTTCGACACCGCGTTCGTGGGCTTCTTTCAATTCTTCCAGTAACGTTCGGTGCGACAGGTAGAACATGGCCAGATCCAGCCTGTCGCCTGCCTTTGCGGTGCCAATGATGTCTCTCGCGGTTGTCCGTATGGCCGATTCTGTGACGACCTGGATGGTATCGAGCGAAGCGATGCCGGCCGCGGCTTGAGGCAGGCTGCTGATCATTTCGTCCACCACCTCGGTGTCTGCACCGGACATCGCCAGAACGGCACGCTCACTGAGCAGCAAATCGGCCACGGCAGGCCCTCCGAATCGCAGGCCGATGTTGCTGTGCCGGCTACTGCCATCGTGGGGGTTGGCAGAGGTCACCAGGGCGTTAAAGCCCTCTGCGTTGTCGGTGATCAGAACCTTGCGGTGGTTGGCCTTGAAGTTGGGGAGGGCCAGGTAACTGCGCAGGGTGACCGGCTGCTCACCGAGTGCGTTCGGCAGCCAGCCCCCGGTCGCGGAGTTGCCCATCCACTGACAACAGAAGCGCCACAGGCCGGACCAGGTGGGGTTGCTGTCACGAAGGCGCTCCAACCTGGTTTCTATTACCGGAATGCCTGCTTGCCTTAGTTGCTGGAAGTAGGGCGAGACCGTACCACCGTATACGGTGTTTATGGGATCGGAAATAACGACAATACGCACATCCGGATTCGCCTTGCGTTGCTTGAGCAGGGCGTCAGTCAACTCCCTTGCCAATGGCCGCTGACGGCTGCCTTCCTCGCGGGTGCCGTTGAAGAGGAACATATCCACCAGAACAAAACGGCGAGCCGCCGAAATCATGTTGAGGGCCTCGTCGAAAATTTCCTGGTCCAGCCGCGGTTCCTCGTTGCCGAAATGCAGGGTCCTGTCGGTGAGAAGCCTGGCATTCGTCAGAGGATGGACTGTGCCCTCGTAACCTATCCCCGGCGGCAGGGGCTTCAATGTGTGGTAAAAACCGGTTGTTGTGATGGTCAGAATAACCAGGCCGATCAGTAACTTCACTGTCATCGTCGTACTTCCTGACGGAAAAGGTCCAAAGACGAAACTATACTGCACCGGAACCTGTGCCGTCCTTACACCCTTGTCATCCTGGGTTAATAATGGTCGCGACGTGATCGTGGTCCCAGGTAAACAAACACTTACAAAAAACGTTCTTCTGGAACTATCGCTGCCGGCGTTCACTTTCTAAACTTGCTGGATCAATCATTTACGATAACGATTCCTGTGAATTCACTGGCTTTTATTGGTTCCCGTCTGTTCAGTCTGCGCCTGCTCATTGTTGTGCTGGCGTTGGCTTGTGTGTTTGTGGGTGACGCGCTGCCACTGCTGGGCTGGTTGGATCGGGTGCTGTTCAGCGCTCTTGGCAACCCTGAGGGTATTGGGGATGCTGTTCGGGTTGTGGATATGACACCGGACGCCTTCGCAATAGCGCTGCAGGCCCGGGGGCTCGTCGAGCCAGAGTGGTCGGCGCTGGCGATTCGTGCCGGGTTGATGATGTCGACACTCATCCTGGTACTTGCAGTTCCCAGAATGGGTGGAGCGGTCGCGCTGCCGGTGCTGTTACTGATTGCCGGGGCACTGGTGGTTCTGCAAGCAGCGTTCATGTTCTATCAGAGCGCCTGGCTGCCATTGGGTGAAGTGGTGACCCTGCTGATGGTCGGCTATGTCATCATGCTGTTCTGGCTGCAACCGAGGCGGGATATCGTCGCCTTGTCGGAGAATGTCCGCGTAGCCCGCACGCGGCTTGGTCGTCTGCTGCTGCAACAGGGACAGCCCGAAGAGGCGCTGGAGGTGCTGGCTGAATGCCCGCCCACCGAAGATACCTTGGCATTGCAATACGACATCGCCATTCAGCAGGAGCGCAAGCGGCAGTATGACCGCGCGTCAGCCACCTACCAGCAGATTCTTCAGCAGAAGCGAAAGTATCGGGACGTGGAAAAACGCCTGGCGGCACTCGGGAGCCTGACCACCGAGGCAACCGTTGTTTCTCCCGGTGGCTTTGACAGTACCCGAACCCTGGTCATGCCCGAGCAAAGTGTCAGCCGGCCCACCCTGGGCCGCTACGAGATCGAGCGCGAGATAGGGCGGGGCGCCATGGGCGTGGTCTATCTCGGCAAGGACCCCAAGATTGCCCGTACCGTGGCTATCAAGACGCTCAGTTACCAGGCGTTTGAGGACAACGAGCTGCGGGACCTGAAATCACGCTTCTTTCGGGAAGCCGAGGCGGCGGGCCGCCTCAGCCATCCGGCAATTGTCACCGTGTATGATGTCGGGGAAGAGGCCGACCTTGCGTTTATCGCCATGGATTATGCCAAGGGCAGGCCGCTTAGTGAATTTGGCAAGCCGGGGCGGTTACTGCCGTTGGCGAAGGTGCTGGATATCGTCGCCCGGGTGGCGGATGCCCTCGATTACGCGCATCGCCAGAAGATCATTCATCGCGATATCAAACCGGGTAACATCATCTTCAACCCGGACAACGGTGAGATCAAGATTACCGATTTTGGCATAGCCAAGATCTCCGACGACTCCCGGACTCGCACCGGCAGTGTCATGGGCAGCCCACTGTATATGTCCCCTGAGCAGCTCAAGGGCCAGAAAGTGACTGGCGCCACCGATACCTACAGCCTGGGAATCACGCTGTACAAACTGGTGTGCGGGGAAACACCCTATCAGGGTGATACCCTGGCCAACCTGACCTACCAGATTCTGAACAAGCGCCCACGGAGTGTCCGCGAGTTCAACCCGGAACTCCCCAACGGTGTTGTCCGTCTGATTAATAAAGCCATACAACGGGAGCCTGACAAGCGCTTCCTGAGTGCCGCCACCATGGCGGAAGCGTTGCGAAGACAGGCGAGCCGTGAGGCAAGGGAGGAAGCATCGTGATGAATCCCCAGGTGGCTGGCATAACGGATGTAGGGGCGTTGCGTACAGCCAACCAGGACGCTATTGACTGGCGGGTCAGCGAGGATAACCAGCAGGTGCTGCTGGTGGTTGCCGATGGCATGGGCGGTTACCACGGCGGAGAAGTGGCCAGCCGCATTGCCGTAGACACGGTGATGGAAGTGCTGGTGCCCTGGTTGTCGCCGGATGAGGGGGTGCCGGAGGAGCCGGACGATGCCATACAGTTTGCGATCAACCTGGCCAGTGAGCGAATTGCTGATCGAAGGGCTGCCGATGCGGACCTGGCCAAAATGGGGACCACGCTGGTCATGGCCTGGGTGATTGACGGTGAGGCTCACATTGCCCACCTGGGGGATTCCCGCTGCTATCTCGTTCAAGGGCGCGAACTGGCATGCCAGACCCGGGATGACACCGTGGTACAGAACATGCTGGATGACGGCAGCATCCGCCCTGATGACGTGCCCCATGTGCCTTTCCGTAATGTGCTGACACGGGCGCTTGGCGCCTCAGCGGCCATTGCCAGCTTCCGCCGCGTGCGGATGGCAGCTGGAGACTCCCTGTTGCTCTGTTCCGATGGCCTGACGGGGGCCTTGCCAGAGGACCAATGGCTGTCGCTGATGTCTGTGTGCGAAACACCCGACGATAAAGTCCGGGCGCTGGTGGATGCGAGCCTGGATAACGAGGCGGCCGACAATGTGTCCGTTGTACTGTTGATTCTTAATTAATGGAGGAGGCCTGTATGGCGTCACTTTCCCAACTGGTGGACAACGTTGTGGTGACCACTTTTGAGCTGGATCAGCCGGAGATTCATGTCGGCAGGCGTGGCGATAACGATATCCGCATCGACGAGATTTCAGTCAGCGGCCATCATGCGTTGATCGAGGCGGTGCCCAATGCCTATCTGGAAGGCACGGTGGACTATTACATCACCGACCAGAACAGCACCAACGGAACGTTTGTGAATGAACTGCGGATTGACCGACGCCAGCGCCTGAACAGTAACGACCTGGTTCGCATTGGCTGGAACGAATTCCGCTTCATTGACGAAGATGAAAACGCGCTGGAGAAAACCGCCTACATACTGGATTAGTGGTCCGTTGGCAGGCCGTTGAGCACCAGTCTGGAGAACCGGCCGAGCAGGGAGGTGGCGTTGGGCGCATCGATCACGTTCTCAATCAGTGCCTTGGCATCGAGCCCTTCCTTTTCCAGATCGGGTGCCTGCACCTTGAGGTAGGCCCGCATCACCTCTGCTGAGAATTCCGGGTGGAACTGGATACCCCAGGCGCAGCGGCCCACGCGGAAGGCCTGATGCGGTTCGAACTCGTTTCGGCCCAGAAGAACGGCGTTCTCCGGCAGCCGGAGAACGGACTGCCGATGTGTCAATTGCGCCGGGAATGTTTGGGGCAACCCCTTAAATAAAGGGTCATCCATCGCTGCGTCCAGCAACTCTACCTGATGGGTGCCGGTTTCCCGGCCACGTGGATGATAACCCGCTTCACCACCCAGAGCGTGGGCCAGCAGCTGATGGCCATAGCAGACCCCCAGAACTGGCACCTCTTCCGTCACTGCCTCAGCCAGCCACGCGGCAGTGCACTCACTCCAGGGCGCCCGGTCGCTGACCATGGCCGGAGATCCCGTCACCACGATCCCGTCCCAATCCCCGGGTTTGCCCGGCAGATCGTCAACCGTGACATCGACCACCTTAAGGTCGAGCTCCGGAGCCAGCCCTGCCAGGAACCAGCTATCAAAATCCCCGAATGACTCCAGAAGGGACGGGTAGGTATTACCTGTTTTGAGTATGACGACCCTGGTCAAGGTGTTGCTCCCGTCAGTCTGCGATGACTGCGTTGTGGTAAACATTCTGGACGTCATCGAGGTCGTTCAGCATGTCCATGAACTTCTCGAACAGCTCAATGTCGTCGCCTTCGACAGTGGTGGTGGTCTGGGGCAGGAACTGGATCTCATCCACTTCAAACTCCAGGCCTTCAAACGCTTCCTGCAATGCCTGTCGCGCCTTGGCGTATTCGGTGTGGGGCGCGAACACAGTAATCATACCCTCTTCGTGCTCAATGTCAGTGACATCCACATCCGCCATCATCAGTGCTTCCAGGGCCGCTTCCTCGTCGTCGCCCTTGAACCCGAGAATGGCGCAATGATCGAACATATGGCTGACGCTGCCCTGGGTGCCGATCTTGCATTTGGTCTTGGTAAACGCCAGGCGCACGTCACCGAAGGTGCGGTTGGGATTGTCGGTCAGACAATCCACGATGGCCATGCAGTTACCCGGGCCGAAACCTTCATAGCGGGCAGGGGAGAAGTCCTCACCGGCTCCGCCACGGGCTTTCTCGATGGCCTTCTCAATGACGTGCGCGGGCACCTGGTCCTTCTTGGCACGGTCGATCAGGCCTCGCAGGCTGAGGTTGGCCTCCGGGTCCGGACCGCCGGACTTGGCGCATACATAGATTTCGCGGCCGTACTTACTGTAGACCTTGGTTTTGGCGGCGGCCGTTTTGGCCATGGAGTCTTTGCGGTTTTGATAGGCTCTGCCCATTACGCTGCCTCAATTTCATTTTCAAAAGGGCGGATTTTACTCGACTACACAGGCCGGTGACAGCCTTATTTATCGAGGTTGTCGACGGCTCTTCCATGGTACCAAAGTGCCAGGGTTTCAGAACTTTCCGGTCAGGTACCGCAGAATGTGTTCGTGTTACGGTCGGAACATCGCCATTATCACCGAACGCGGAGATTGCCATGAGGTCCGTTCGAACATCGCTCATTGCAGCCGTGAGTTTGCTGCTGTTCACCGGAGCTCCGACAGTGGCAAACAGTGCCGAGCCGGATCAGCAGATGGGCGTGGCTCGGGAGATGATCCAGGTCCTGGAGGCCTATGCCGTCTACAAGATGGGCCAGTACGATCTGGCGTTCGAACGTTACCAGGCGCTTGCCGAAGCGGGGAGTCGGCAGGGTATGTATAACCTGGGCAATATGCACGCAGCCGGGCAAGGCACGGCACAGAGCGATTCGAAGGCTTTCGAGTGGTATCTGAGGGCAGCGGAGGCTGGCGACAAGCTGAGCATGTCCGAAGTGGCAAAGGCCTATGAAGCGGGCATTGGTACCAGGGCAGATCCGCAACTGGCCCGCCACTGGCGGGAGCGTGCCGCAACCGAAGATTGATCATTATCAACCTGCCACAATACCCCCGCCCAGCAACGAGTTCTTCAGTTGCTTACGCCAACTTGGGCACCCTGCGGATGCCCTTACGGATCCCCTGATCAAGAGCGGAGCTGACCAGTTTGCCGGTGAACGGCACGATGTCGTCAAAGGAAATGGTGTACTGGACGCGAGTCCTGCCATTGGCGGCATCGTCGAAGCGGATGCGGCCGAGATGGTTGCGGATGGGGCTCATGCTGGAAATGGTGTACTCAATAAGCAACCCCGGCTCGAAGGTAATGACGGTCTCTTCAAGGCCGATGGGGCCGATGCCGATCTTGCGGATGGACCCAAGGCCGTTGGGGTCGGCCTGGTCGCTGTCGCGAATGCGCTTCACTGGTGCTCCCAACAGCTTCCCGAAGCGCTCATGATCCGCAAACAGTGCAAACACACGGTTGCGCGGCACATCAAAGGTTTCGTCAATTTCAATCTTGTAGTTCGCCATGTATGAACTCTTCAGAGACGGTTTTCATCAGGGTATCCGGTTATGTGTTACAACAAAAGTGACGTGGTGGCAATGACCGAGCGTTGGCCCAAAAGGGCTGAATGACAGCCGAGCGACAGGTACACTGAGCCTCGTGGTGCATCAGTTATCATACCCCCAATACAGCCCGACAAGGTGCATGGACCCGCATGAACAACGATAACGAACAACCCGCACGCTCAGATCTCGCGACACCACTGAATGGCATCTTTGCGCTCGGGATACTCTATACCCTCTACGTCGCCCACCAGATTGTCCTGCCAATTGTCCTCGCGGTCCTGACCAGCCTGCTGTTGTTTCCCCTTGTCAAAAAAGCCTATGACAAAGCCGGGATCCCAAGGGTGCTCAGCTCATTGGTGTTGATCATCGTGGTGATCGCTGGTCTGGCGGGTGTTGGGGCGACCGTCGCAACGCCTGCCCTGGAGTGGGCACAGCAGGCGCCACAGGGGATCTCTCGACTGCTCATGGGTGAGAGCGGCATAAAAAGCCAGATTGATAAGGTCAACGAATCGGCAAAGAAAGTGGAAGAGTCGATGGACGAACTATCCAAAGACGAGAAGACCACAACCAACACTGTCGTCCTGAAAACTGACTCTTGGCGAAACCAGCTACTGAACAAGGCCCGTAACGGTGCGGCCGGCCTCGCACTTGCGCTGGCCCTGACCTATTTCCTGCTCGTGGGTGGTGACCGCATCATCCTCAACTTTGTGCGACAACTCCCGAAGCGACAGCGCCGCAACGTGCTCCAGATTGCCCGCGATTCCCAGCAACAGATCGCCCAGTATCTGGCGGTACTCAGCCTCAGCAACCTGCTGGTTGGCATCACCACCGGGCTCATCTGCTGGGCAGTGGGGCTTCCGGACCCAGCCGTTTGGGGGCTCGTTGCCGGCTTGGCCAGATTCATCCCTTATCTGGGCGTTATCCTGACCATCATCCTGCTTGCGGTTGTGTCTGCCACCAGCCTCGACACACTCTGGATAATGGCCATCGCCCCGCTCGGCTATTTGGCTCTTACCTCTACCGTCGGGTTTTTCATAGAGCCCTGGATCCACGGTTTCCGCATGGCGATCAATCCCGTCGTCATCTTCGTGTCCATCTTCTTCTGGGGCTGGTTGTGGGGCCCGGTTGGCGTGTTGCTGGCGGTCCCCCTGATGACCATCATTCAGGTGGTCCTCAAACAAATCCCGAAACTGCGGCCGATTTACAAGGTTATTGCCCGGTAAAAGCGGCCAGGGGGCCCTGACACTGCTGGGAATCTGGCCTATCCTGACCTGATATCCAGCAAAGCAGGAGCAGAACGCCCATGATCCAGAAGACCATGAAAGCCATGCTGCTCACCGGCCACGGTGGCGTCGAGAAACTGGAATACACCGAAGACGTGCCCATCCCCACCCCTGGTGCGGGAGAGGTGCTCGTCCAGGTCACCGCCACCGCCAAGAACAACACCGACCGCAAAGCCCGGGAGGGTCTTTACCCCACCAAGGATAAAGGCGACGTAACCTCCTTTCAGATGGGAGGCTCAGCCACGCTGACGTTCCCAAGAGTTCAAGGCGCGGACGTTGTTGGGCGTATCGTCGCCGTGGGGCAGGGTGTTGAGGATACGCGGATCGGCCAACGAGGCCTGCTGGACTTCAACCTCTACGCCGACGACCGCCGGGATATCAACCTGACCCCGGACTACTACGGCCACGGCGCCGATGGCGGGTTCGCGGAATATATTGCTGTGCCTTCCGACCAGTTTCACCATGTCGAGAATGCCGGCCTGGCCGATGCCGAACTTGCCGCTATGGGCATGTGCTCCTATCAGACCGCCTTGCACATGCTCACATCCGCACGGGTAAAAGCGGGCGAGCACATCCTTGTGACCGGTGCCAGTGGTGGCGTTGGCACCGCCCTTATCCAGCTTTGCCGCATCATGGGGGCGATTCCCTATGCGCTGAGCCAGCGTGATAAGGCCGACCCTCTGCTCAAGCTTGGCGCCGAAGCCGTGCTGGACCGTTCCGACATGGACAACTTCACGGATCAGGTGCGGTCCGTCACTGGGGGGCGACCGATTGATGCCGTGATGGACCTGGCTGGCGGCGAGATGACCGACCAGTTTATCGACACCATGATCTTCGACATGAACAGCCGCGATGATTACCCAAGGCTCAGCATCGCGGGCGCCAGCGCCGGGAACGTCAGCGAAATCATGTGGACACGGATTTACCTGTATCAGGTGCAGGTGTTCGGCGTGTCACACGGCACCCGTGAAGAAGCGGAGCAATTGGTGGCCTGGATTCGCAGCGGTCAGCTGAAGCCGGTGCTGCATGCCGCTTTCAGACTTTCAGAGTTGCACGAAGCGGAACGCTACTTCGTCAATCGCAACAGCAACTACCTGGGCAAAATCGTAATCGTCCCGGATGCCCAATGGGCCGAACATGGTGCCCCGTTTGCCCTGGAGAAGTCCTAATGCGTCCCGAACTCAAACTGCAACTGATGGACACCCACGCCGGCGGGGATGTAAGCCGGATCGTGACTGGCGGGATTTGCCCGCTTCCGGGGGACACCGTGCGCGCCCAGATGGAATACCTGCGGGACAAGGCGGATGGCCTTCGCACGTTACTACTGGAAGAGCCCTACGGCATCCCGGAAATGTCCGTGGACCTGCTGGTGCCTCCCACGGACCCCGAGGCGGTCGCCGGTTATATCATCATGGAAGTGATGGGGTATCCGATTTACTCCGGTTCCAACACCATCTGTACCGCCACGGCCGTTCTGGAGAGTGGCATCGTCGCCAAGCGGGAAGGGTGGCAGAGCTTCGCGCTGGAAGCGCCTGCGGGCCTGGTCCACATCGACGCCCTTGTTCGGGACGGAGTTGTGGAAGCCATTACCTGCGGCGGGCTGCCCAGTTACATCGACACCTACCAGGCCAGCATCCACGTGCCCTCGATCGGTGACGTATCCTACAGCGTAGCCTACAGCGGCGGTTTCTACGCCCTGGTGGACGCGACGAGCCTTGGGTTTTCCCTGACCCTGGATGAAGAACGCAAACTCAGCGAATGCGCCTATCAGATAGTAGAGGCCATCCAGGCAGAACGCGGCTTCTCCCACTACACGCTGGGTGATGTCGGACCCTTACCCTTTCTCCATTTCATGGGGCCGGTTGAACAATTGTCGGATCATTCGTATCGCTCACGGTCGGCCACCTATGTGCATCCCGGAGTTATCTGCCGCAGCACCACCGGCACGGGTACTTCAGCACGGCTTGCGTTAATGAACTACGAGGGCAAAATCAGCCCGGGCGACCGACTGGAGACCGTCTCCCTGCGTGAAACCGGGTTTATCGGTGAATTCACTGGCGTGCGCCAGGAAGGGGAACATCAGGTGGTCGAGAATACCATCACCGGCAAGAGCTACGTGCTTAACCGGGCGGATATCATCGTAAACTGTGATGATCCGATGGTGGACTGTGGGGGGCTTACTCACATTCTTTTGTAGCCTGAGGTTTTGCGGGCGGATACGGGGGGTGGGGGTATTTTTTCTTCTGGAAAAAGAACTCGCTTTGCTCAGACATCTTTTTCCTTACCAGAAAAAATACCCCCACCCCCCTATCGACGTGCAGCTCAGGAATATCCAGAACCTTTCCAGTCGCTTTTTCTCTCTTCGCGCTTCGCGAACCCTCCGTGGTCAGCTCGGCGCGGGGTGGTATCTGGATTTTTCGCCAGAAAAAGATGTCCGAGCGAAGCGAGTTCTTTTTCAAGAAAAATACAGATGCCACCCCGCAAGCCCGCCCCCAAAACCATCAGGCTACGAAAGAGAAAGCAACTCCCAAAGCGTCAGGCAGTCTGAACCCGAACCCCCGAAACCTGACCAAGGGCAACCTCCGCCACTGTATGCAACTTCTCCAGTTGCGACTGGAGCATGGCAATCGGCCGGGTTCCCTCCAGGGTCAGGGTGATATCGAGATGCTCCCCGGCGGATTCCACCGCCATTGTTGCAATCCGGAAACCGCGAATACGGACCACCTGGCAAAGACGCTCCAGGGCGGCCGCTTCCTGCGACATGCGGCAGCTGATTTTATAGCTCGGTGTTGAGGACTGGCTTTGCGGTTTCATGCAACGTGTTCCTTTTTGCTGGTGCGTCGGGTTTCGTCGATCATTTCGCGGTTGCTGGCGCCGGGTTTGACGATGGGCCAGACGTTCTCCTCACGGCTGATGGCCACATGCAGCAGCATCGGGCCGTTGTAGGCCAGGATGGTTTCGATGCCACGGCGGATCTGGTCAGTGCGGCTGATGTGCAACGCCGGGATGTCGAAGGCGCGGGCCATGGCGACGAAGTCCGGGTTGTCGTCCAGGTTGATCTGGCTTTCACGATTGCCGTAGAACAGTTCCTGTTGCTGGCGCACCATGCCCAGGCACTGGTTGTCCATGACGATCAGTTTTACCGGCAGGTTATAGCGGCGGATAGTGGCCAGTTCCTGGGCGTTCATCATGAATGAGCCATCGCCCGTCACATTGATCACCGTACTATTGCGGTCGGCAAACTGGGCACCGATGGCAGCGGGCAGGCCAAAGCCCATGGTGCCCAGGCCGCCACTGGTGAGGTGGTGGCGAGGGTGGTCAAAGTCGTAGTGCTGGGCTACCCACATCTGGTGCTGGCCGACGTCACAGGCGATAACGGTATCGTCCGGGGCAATTCGAGAAAGCTGGCGAACAAAAGCCGGGCCGGTGATCGGAGCCAGTGGTTCTTCGTTGTCGGCGGCATGGAAGCCGCCGGTGGTGTACCAGGTTCGGCACTGTTTCTGCCAGTCGCCAATGTCCAGCGGCTTGTCCTGTAAGGCGTTGGTCAGTGTTTCGAGAATGTCATTCAGGTCCCCCCGAATAGCCAGCTCGGTCGGGCGCAGTTTGTTGATCTCGGCGGCGTCGGCGTCAATGTGAATCATCTTTGCATTGGGGGCGAAGCCATCCAGGCTGCCGGTGGCGCGGTCATCCAGGCGGGCACCGATAACCAGCAACAGGTCGCATTCATCCACGGCTTTATTGGCCGCCCGGGAGCCGTGCATGCCCAGCATGCCCAGGTTGTAAGGGTTGTGTTTTCCCGGGTTGCCGATACCTTTGAGCGTTACCACCGCTGGCAGAGCGGCGGATTCAGCAAACGTGCGAAAGCGATCTTCAGCGTGTGCCAGGCTGATGCCACCACCGCTGTAGAGTATGGGTTTGCGGGCCGCCCGCAGCATCGTGAGCGCTTCGGCCAGGTCTGGGAAGCTGATCTCCCGTGGCTCGGACCGGGGGAAGCGAGCATCGCTGACATCAGCCAGCAGCAGGTCCTTGGGTATATCAATCCACACCGGCCCCGGCCGCCCACTTTGAGCCAGTTCCATCGCCTCTTCCATGATCGCGGGCAGGCTGTCCGCGTCGTCAACCAGATAGCTGTGTTTAACGATGCCCAGCGTCATGCCCAATACGTCGGTTTCCTGGAAGGCGTCGGTACCGATCAATCCCGAGGGCACCTGGCCGGTGATGACCAGCATGGGGATGGAGTCCCGGTGAGCGTTGGCAACGCCGGTGATCAGGTTGGTGGCGCCGGGGCCTGAGGTGGCAATACATACACCGAGCTTACCGCTTGCGCGGGCGTAACCGTCGGCGGCCAGGGCGCAGGCCTGCTCGTGGCGGCACAGCACGTGTTCCACACCGACATCGTCCACCAGCGCATCGTATAGCGGCATGATGCAGCCGCCCGGATACCCGAAAACCGTGCTGATGCTGTGGCGGTGGAACGCGTCAAGAATGTGCTGTGCGCCGTTCATGGTTGTTATTCCTTTTTCCTGATGCAAAAAAAAGCCCCCGGGACCTTTCGGTGCCGGGGGCTTTCGTGTGTTTGTCGAGTCTGTTTCTATCTCACCCGCTTGTCCACGCAGAAGCCCCCGGACGGTACCACGACCACCAGGACTAGCTTCACAAGGACAACCACTGCGTTGAGATTCATAAAATCAGTATCTGCTCTGAATCTGAGAGAAGTTTATGTGTAGAATCTACCCCACGAAAACAACCGGATGCAACCGTTTTCTGACAGTTTCTAAAACGACTGCCTGGACTGTAAACCGACATCACCCGAATTTAACTGCGAGCGATCAATGACCAAAGCAAAACTGGGATCTATCGGATTGTCCTTTCTGGTACTGGCTTTATTGGTGGTATGGATGGCAACCGGTGACGTCAAGGAAGCGCGGGACGAGGCGCCAGAGGACACACCTGAGGAGTCGGTCAGCGCGCCCTCCGTCCAGGTGGATGTGTTGCGTACAAGGCTTTACGAGCCCGGGTTAATGCTGCAGGGGCAGTTGGAGCCCTGGCGAACCGTGTCAGTTGGCGCTCGGGTAGCCGGCACGGTAGAAGAGCTGATGGTGGAGCAGGGTGACCAGGTTGAGGCGGGGGATGTCCTGCTTCGACTCTCCGAGGATGGGCGACGTACCTCGGTAGAACAATGGCAGTCCCGCATTCGCAAATTGGAAGCCGATTTATCGGCTGCCCAGAAGCTCCGATCCCGGAATCTCACCTCCGAATCCGAAGTGTTGACCCTGCAAAGTGATCTGTCTGCGGCGAGAGCTGAGCTCACTCAGGCACGTCTTGCTGTTGACAACCTGGAGCCACGAGCGCCTTTTGATGGAACGGTGAATCGACGGGATGTCGACCTTGGTGATCTGGTCCAGGTCGGGTCACCACTGTTGGAGCTGGTACGCGTTGATCGGCTGAAAGCGACGGGGCAAATCCCGCAGCAGTCAGTGAGCGCCGTCGAAGAAGGGCAGGCCGTAACCATTCGCACGTTGGATGGCGACAGCCTGGAAGGCGTGGTGAATTTCGTGGCCAGTGCCGCAGACCCGGACACCCGTAGCTTCCCGGTGGAGGTGTCCATAGACAACCCGGAACGTAAGCGGGTTGCCGGCGGTAGTGCCACGCTGCGCATTGCGCTGCCGGAAGTGGAGGCGATGTTCATTTCGCCGGCCTATCTCAGTCTTGGGGATGATGGCCGGCCCGGTGTTCGCTATGTGGGCGACAATAACGAAGTGGTGTTTACCACGGTCAAACTCCTGAACGTCACCACGGATGGCGCCTGGGTCACTGGCCTGCCGGATGAAATCCGGTTGATTACCCGGGGCGCGGGTTTTGTATCCATCGGGCAGCAGGTACGCCCGGTTGATCGTGATTCGGACCGGGGCTAACCGATATGCGAACCTTGATTTTCGCCGCTCTCGACCGCAGCCGGACCACACTGCTGACACTGGCTTTCCTGATCCTGGGTGGTGTTGCGGCTTTTCAGACCATCCCCAAAGAAGCGAACCCGGACATCACCATTCCCATGATCTATGTGTCAATGACACTGGAGGGAATCAGCCCGGAAGACGGTGAGCGCTTGCTTATCCGGCCCATGGAGCAGGAATTGCGTTCCCTCGAGGGCGTCAAGGAAATGCGTGGTACGGCTTCCGAGGGCCACGCCTCGGTGATGCTGGAATTCGACGCCGGGTTTGATCCGGACATCGCGCTTCAGGATGTGAGGGAAAAGGTTGATACCGCCCGCAGCAAGCTGCCTCAGGAAGCTGACGAACCAAGGGTCAATGAAATTAACGTGGCGCTGTTTCCGGTCATGTCGGTTGGCCTCTCCGGGCCTCTTTCCGAACGCGAGCTGGTCACTATTGCCCGGCGTTTGCAGGATGCCATCGAAGGCATTCCGGAAGTGCTGGAAGTGGACATTGGTGGTGACAGGGAAGACCTCCTGGAGATCGTTGTCGATCCCCAGGTGCTTGAAAGCTATGGCGTCGACTTTGATCAGTTGGCGACGTTGGTCACTCGCAACAATCAATTGGTTGCTGCCGGAAGCCTGGATACCGGTGCCGGTCGCATGACCATGAAGGTTCCGGGCGTTATTGAATCCGTGGAGGATGTTATGGCCATGCCGGTCAAGGTAGGCGGCGACACCGTCGTGACCTTTGGCGACGTGGCTATGCTTCAGCGAACCTTCAAAGACCCGCGAGGGTTCGCCAGGATCAACGGTGAGCCGGCGCTGGTGCTGGAAATCTCCAAGAGGACCGGTGCCAACATCATCGAAACCGTGGAAAAGGTGAAGGCGCTGATTGAACGTGCCGGGCCGCAACTGCCCGACGAGCTCGAGGTTCGCTACATCATGGACCAGTCTGGTGAAGTCCGGGACATCCTTAGTGATCTGCTCAACAATGTGCTGACGGCCATCGTGCTGGTGATCGTCCTGATCATTGCCGCCATGGGTCCCCGTTCTGCGCTTTTGGTGGGGCTTACCATTCCCGGTGCGTTCCTGACCGGTATCCTGGTGATCTGGGGAATGGGTTTTACCCTTAATATTGTGGTTCTGTTCAGCCTCATACTGGTGGCTGGCATGCTGGTGGATGGGGCCATCGTGGTATCGGAGCTTGCCGACAGGAACCTCTCCGAGGGCCAGAACGTAAAGTCTGCATGGGGCGAGGCGGCCAGCCGCATGGCCTGGCCCATCATCGCGTCAACCGCCACCACGCTGGCGGTATTCATCCCGCTGTTGTTCTGGCCGGGCGTGGTCGGCGAGTTCATGAGCTTTTTGCCCACCACCGTCATCATCTGTCTGACCGCCTCGTTGGCCATGGCTCTCGTATTTTTGCCGGTCCTTGGCAGCATCAGCGGCGGAAAACGCCGTCCCCAGTCAGCAATCAGTGGCCGCATGACGGACGTCTATCGTGGCGTTCTCGGGCGATTGTTGGCAAAGCCCGGTTTTACACTTCTTGGCGTGCTTGGCGTCGTTGTGGTCATCTATGCGGCTTATGGCAAGTTCAACCATGGTGTTGAATTTTTCCCAAGCGTGGAGCCGGATTCAGCGCAGGTACATGTCAGGGCCAGAGGCGATCTGTCTGTGCAGGAGCGCGATGCCATCGTTCGACAGGTCGAGCAACGTTTACAGGGAATGCCGGAGGTGAAAGCCCTCTATGCTCGCTCAATGGTCAGTCCCGGAAACCAGATGGCGCCAGACGTCATCGGTGTGCTGCAGTTCCAGTTCACGGACTGGTTTGAGCGACGGCCAGCGACACAGATACTGGAAGATTTCCGTTCACTCACTGCGGACATTCCCGGCATTGAACTGGAGTTTCGCAAGCAAGAGGGTGGTCCTGCGGATGGCAAGCCCATTGAGCTTATGGTCAGCAGTATGGACAGCGACCAACTGGAACGGTATGTCGCTCTTGTCCGGGAACGGATGTCTGGCATCGATGGCTTTGTGGATGTCGAAGACGACCGCAGCCTTCCGGGCATCGAATGGCGCCTGAACGTTGACCGCTCAGCCGCCGCCCGATTTGGTTCAGACGTGCTCAGCGTTGGCAGTGCGGTGCGACTGATTACCAACGGACTGGTGCTCGCCACCTATCGCCCTGAGGACGTGCGCGACGAAGTCGATATCGCCGTGAGAGTGCCTAATAACTGGCGGGAGTTGGATCAGTTCCAGCGTCAGACGATTAACACCAGCCGTGGGCAGGTACCGCTCTCGGAGTTTGTTGAGTTGGCTCCCGGCGACAAGATTGGCAGCATTACCCGCGTGGACGGACAGCGCACCATTACGATCAAGTCCGAGATAGAGCCGGGTCGCCGTGCGGACGAACTGCTGATGGAGTTGCAGCAGCAAATGCCTGAAACGCCCGAGGGTGTATCCGTCCGATTTGCCGGCGAGAATGAGGACCAGGAACAAGCCTCGAATTTCCTGGCATCGGCGTTTCTGGTCGCGATTGCCCTGATGCTGTTGATCCTGGTGACCCAGTTCAATTCGCTCTACCAGACCATGCTCATTCTATCGGCCATTGTGCTTTCCACAGCGGGCGTATTGCTTGGCCTGCTGCTCAACGGGCAGTCGTTCGGAATCGTAATGGTGGGCATGGGCATCATTGCCCTTGCGGGCATCGTGGTGAACAACAACATCATTCTGATCGACACCTACAACCAGATGCGAAAAAGCGGTATGGCGGCATTCGAGGCCGCATTGGAGACCGGATGCCTGCGCCTGCGACCGGTATTGCTGACGGCCATCACCACCATACTCGGGCTGATGCCAATGGTGCTCGGGGTAAATGTGGATCTCCTGACCCCGTCTTTGGGCATCGGTGCTCCGTCCACGCAGTGGTGGACCCAGCTATCCAGTGCTATTGCCGGCGGGTTGGCGTTTGCAACGGTGCTCACGCTGTTGCTGACCCCGGCGCTGCTGGTTTTGGGTGACAAGACCGGCCAACGGGTACGTGGGTTTGTAAACCGATAGTGGTGTGGTTTACAAACCGCGTTGGCCGGGTGGGCCGGGTGGAGGGAGATTAGCGTCGAATGCGGCTTGATAAGTCCCGTGCCGCCTTCGCCATGCTTTCAAGCTTTGGAACCATGGTGAGGTTTTCCTCCGCAGCGCGGTTCATCGTTTCGGATATCTCTGCAACTTCGGTCACGTTACGGTTAATTTCCTCGCTGACGCTGGTTTGCTCTTCGGCCGCCGTTGCCACTTGAGTGGTTGCGTCATTCACGCTGCCCATGCGGCGATTGATCTCGCCCAATGTCTGCCTGACCGCCTCCACCGACTGCCCGCTCTCCTGAGTGACAATCTCGCTTGCCTGCATATATTCAGAGGCGTCTCTGGACCCGGTGGCTATGGTGTCGATGATTCGGTCGATCTCCACGGTGGCTTCCTGGGTCTTGGCTGCCAGATTCCTGACTTCGTCTGCGACTACGGCGAACCCTCGGCCCGCCTCTCCAGCGCGGGCGGCCTCAATGGCGGCGTTTAGTGCCAGCAGGTTGGTCTGGTCCGCGATTTCGCGGATGACTTTCATTACGTCGCCAACCTTCTTGCCGTCGGAAGTGAGCTGATTGACGGTTCGTGACGAGGTCTGAATCTGGTCAGCGAGTCGATTCATGCTGTCCACTGCGGCGTGGATCTGCTTGTCAGCTTCGCCCGTCTGGCCGGATGTTTCCTGCACTTGGTTTGCAACTGCCGCGGCGTGTTGTGCGACATCCTGAGCGGTTGCCGACATCTCGTTCATGGCCGTTGCGATCTGGTCAATTCGCTGATGGGCAAGTTCGGATTGGGATGAGACTTTGCCGGCATTGTCCCGGATCATTGAGCCCGTGAGTTCGAGTTCGCGAGCATTTTCTTCCATCAATTCGCCGGTTTCTGAGAGAAAGCCGTGTAGCTTGCGGGCGCTATCAGCCAGTCGACCCAATTCATCCTGACGGATTAGAGTTGCGGGATCAGACAGGTCACCTTCCCCCAGTTTGTGCATTTGGCCAATCAGTGTTTGCGTCGGTCGGACGACGGAACGAACCAGGACAATGACGCAAGCGATCGTTCCCAGAAACACTGCGAGTAGCATCAGGCCACCGACGCGCCAGGTGCTCGTGGTGACGGATTCGTTCAGGGCCGCGGCCTCGGCCACACCCTGTTGACGAATGAGTGCGGAAGCTTCTTCAATCAGCCTTGATGGTTCCCGATCGATGCCGCTGACGGCCCGATCGCCTTCGCCGTGCTGGTAGCCTGATGCCACAAAGTCGGCGAACCCGGTCCGGTAAGCTTCACCCATCTTCTGGTGGGAGCGCTGGAACTGACTCATCAGTGCGCGGGCCTGATCATCTTCCAGCCTTGGGATAAGACTATCCAACTTCTGCTGGATGAGGGCTTCCTGTTCCTGGAACTGGGTCCAGTACTTTTTACGCTGACCGGCATCCGAGCCGCGAATCAATACGTTTTTCCATTCCTGGACCTGGGTCTTGAAATCACTGAGGATGTCCTGCGCCTCCAGTGCCCTGACCATTTGTTGGCTGGCCAGCCGGTGATAGTCGTTCTTAGCCTGGAGGGAGTAGTTGAAGTAGTAGCCGGCAACCAGTATGACGACCAAGTTTGCGGCAATGACAACGCTCAGCACACGATTGAGAATGCTTCGGGAATACCAATTCATAACGTAGGGGGCCTGTTTCTAGCTAGAGCTTTCGATCGCGCGTAGTAAAACACGATCGGTCGGCTCACGCACTACGAAATGGCGGGCGTCAATACAATTACATATGATCAATCAGAAGTAGTGACTGGCCACTAGATGGGAGTGAAATACTGTTCCAGCAGGGCTTCAAAGGGCAGCGGCCTGCTGTATCGATAACCCTGCAGGTAATCACAGCCCCGCTGGAAAAGCCATTGTTCATGGGCTTCGGTTTCGACGCCCTCAGCGACGACTGAGAGCCCAAGCCCTCGAGCCAGGCCAATGATCGAGAGGGTAATGGCGCAGTCGTCCTCGTCGTCTGGCAGTTGGCTGATGAAGGAACGGTCAATCTTGATCCGCGAGAAGGGCAGGCTCTTGAGGCGGGACAGTGAAGAATAGCCGGTTCCGAAGTCGTCTATGGACAGGCTTGCACCGTCGGCGACCAGCTCTTCCAGGATACTGTTCAGTGAATTGAAATCCCCTTGAATGGAATCCTCGGTTACCTCGAAATGCAACGCGCTGACCGGCACGCCATATTCATGGCAGGTTTCCCTGATCAGGCTGGGCAGTTCCGGTATCGATACCTGCTCGGCCGACAGGTTGACGGAAATCTCTGGCAGCGTAATGCCCTGGTTGTGGGCCTGTTGCCAGTGTTCGCACACGCGGCGAAGCACGCACTCCCCCAACGCATACATCAGGCCACCGCTTCTGGCTATCCCCAGAAATTCAATGGGTGACAGCCAACCCCGTTGCGGGTGTTGCCAGCGTACCAGGGCTTCCAGCGACTCCAGTTTCATCCCGGCGGCGCTCATGATGGGTTGATAGAACACCTCCAGGGTGTGGTTGCTGATGGCTGCCCGCAACTCGTTTTCCAGAACGAATCGCGAACGGGCCGTTACCTGGATGCTCGAATCAAAGAAGCACGCCTGGTCCCGGCCCCGCTGCTTGGCGTTGTACATGGCGGCTTCGGCGCCACGCAACAGCTCTTCGGTGGTTTGACAGTCTCCGGGCAAGTGGCAGATGCCCAGGCTTGCGCCAACGGTGATGGAGTGGCCAGTGAGGCGGATGGGCCTGTTGATTTCCTGCCTTATACGCGAGGCGGTCAGTTCCAGAGAGTCCCGCATGGTGTGGTTGCGCACCATGAGGGCGTACTCATCGCCTCCAATCCTGGCCAGTAGATCCTTGCCTGGAACAGAGAGCTTTTTCAGGCGGCGGCCGACTTCGGCAATAACGTTGTCACCCACCTGAGGCCCAAGCCCATCGTTGATGGATTTCAGACGGTCCACGTCAATCCATATCAGCGCCAGGCTACCAAGCCCTCGTCGTTCTATTTTGTCGGCGAGGTGGCCGATACGGTCTCGCAGGGATTCGATGTTTGATAGCCCGGTCAGTGAGTCGTAACGGGTAACGTATTCAAGTGCGCGTTGTGAGTGGAGCCAGGCTTCGTGGGTATTGATCAGGCTGATGGTATCGGCAATAGCGATAACGAAGGATATTTCCGGCAGGGTCCAGTCCCGTTGATGGGTTGATTCGAGGCAAATGACGCCACTGAGCCGGGCACCATCAAATACCGGTGCATCAAGCATCGATAGGATGTTCAAGGGTATAAGGTAGCCCGGCGCGAATGCCCGGGTGCGGGGATCGTTCTGGGCGTCCCGGACAGACAGCACGCGTTCGGTTTCCAGGGCCGAGAAGTACTCCGGGTTGCCGGACTGGTACAGGCTGGATTTGTCACCGGTGGCAGCGTCCGTAGTATGAAGCCACTCGGACTCAATGCGGTCACGCTCCTCCGGAAACTGCCAGACACTGACCCGGTCAACGTTGAGCAGCCTCGCGCAGAGCGCCGTCAGGTCTTCGAGTTTTTGCGGGCGCTTCTTGTCGATAAACGCCGGACTGTGGCTGAGTTCCGTCAGTGCCTTGTGAAAGGTCACGAAGGTGTCCGTATCGTGCATAGTCTCTGGCTGTCAGTTTCGAGGACGATAGTAGGTGTACGACAAGGAGCGGCGTTTGGTCGCTTTGCGCCAGCATTTTTCATTTTTCGACTTTCTCATACTGGCACCCGGCCCCGATACTGTCCACTTTGAAGTCATAAGAGTGGGACATGGGTCGTCACCAGCGTTCGGAAGTACCGCAGTTAGTTAGGCTTTATTGTCTGATTGAGTCATTTTAAAGGCGCCTGCGGCGAAATGCCGGTTTCTGGTTTATGCTGGTAGCGAAAAAACAACAAATTTATTGTCTCTCTTGAACTGGGAATATCTTTGCAAAAGGGTCTGACGCAGATTCTGTTCGCCATTATGCTGTTTGCGCTGCCTGCTCTGGTTTCAGCGGAGCCGGCGGTTTGGGACAGTTATGCCAAGCGGTTGGAGCTTCTCAGGTATGTGGAGTATTGGCAGGAACCCGCCGGCGCCGTTCCCTTGGATTCCGTGAGACAGCTTCCCGAAAGGGAGTGGCAGTCAAACGGAAAAGACAGCGTTAGCCTGGGATACGGTGATGAGGTTTACTGGTTCCGGGTAAATGTTCGCAACCCAGGGGCCGCCACGGCTCCCCTGTTCCTGGAAATCGGGTATCCGGTGTTGGACCATATCGAGGTCTATCTGCTCGAAGATGGCGAGCTTGTAGAACGACAGTTATTGGGTGATAAGCAGCCGTTCTACCAGCGCCCAATCTACCACCGCAATTTTCTTGTCCCGCTCTCCCTTTCACGTGACGACGAGCTCTCCATCTATCTTCGAGTGGACACCACCAGTTCCATGCAGGTGCCCCTGACCCTTTGGGATCAGGATGCTTTCTACGTGGCCGAGCAGGCCCGCAGCCTGTTCGAGGGCATTTACTACGGCATTGTGCTGGTGATGATCCTCTACAACTTGTTTGTGTATATGGCGGTTGGCGAGCGGAGCTTCCTGCATTATGTGGGGTACATTTCGGCCATGCCCCTGTTCCTGGCGAGCCTGCATGGCGTTGCTTTCCAGTATCTCTGGCCGGAGGCTACCTGGTGGAATGACCAGGCGATCACCGTGTTCCTCAATCTGGTCGTGCTGTTTGGCGGCACCTTTAGCCTTCACTTTCTCAATGTGACGTCAGCCAACCACCCGTTTCTCAACAGACTGACGGTGGGGATTGTCGTTATGGCTGGTGTGATGGCAACGGCGGGATTGCTGGTTCCGTATCGACTCTTGATCCTGCCGACCATTCTGCTTGCTTTCCTGGGCTGCACGACCATGCTGGTGCTCAGCATTGTGCGCTGGCTGAAAAAGGACCCCGCAGCGAGGTACTACGCGTTGGCCTGGGTGTTTATGCTTTTCGGAGGGATTGTCCTGGCACTGAGCAAGTTCACCGTGTTGCCACGCAACCTGCTGACGGAGAACGCAACCCAGGTGGGCTCCGCTATAGGCGTCATTCTGTTATCGATGGCGCTGGCAGACCGGCTTAACAGGGAAAAGAAGCGTGCTTTCGAGGCCCAGCAGCGCCTGTTGCTTGAAGAACGCAAAGCCAGGATGGCTCAGGAAAAGTCCCTTCGTATTCAACAGGAAGCCAATACGTTACTTGAACAGAGAGTACAGGAGCGCACCCGGGACCTCGAGTCGCTCAACGATCAGTTGCGCGAACTCAGTGCTACCGACGCGCTCACCGGGCTCAAGAACCGTGGCCACTTTGACCGTACCTTCAGCTCGGCGGTGGTGAAGGCGTATCGATTTAGTCAGCCATTGTCACTGCTGCTTCTGGATATCGATCATTTCAAGAAGTTCAACGACACACATGGTCATCTGGTCGGCGACGATTGCCTGCAGATGGTGGCCAACTGTATCCGCGACTATGTCACGCGCCCGCAGGATTTGGCTGCCCGCTACGGCGGCGAAGAGTTTGTGGTTCTGTTGCCGGATACCCCGAAAGAGGGGGCGCTGAGAGTGGCCGAGAAAATCCGGAGCCGGATTGAGGAAACCGGGTTCCGGGTGTCGGATGAAGTTTTGCACCTGACGGTGAGTATTGGTTTGTGTGCCGTCTGTCCCAGCCAGGCGGATGCCACCAAAGACATCTTCAGTTGGGCCGATGGGGCCCTCTACGAGGCCAAGGGGCGTGGGCGGAATCAGGTCGTCGTCTGCGAGCCCCCCTCCGTTCAGGGAGCGGAACCTGTCATGATCTGATGGGCTGGCTGTCTATCCTGGGCCAGTTCATCGTCTCCTCCAGCAAAAACGCCAGTTCCAGCAGTGTCTGCTCACCCCCGTGCTTACCCATCAGCTGAATGGAAACCGGCAGACCCTGCTCAGTGAGGCTGGCTGGCAGCGAAATGGCGGGTGCGCCGGTGGCGTTGGCCAGTGGCGTAAAGCTGACGTATTGGGTCAGGCGGTCGAACAGGGTATCAAAGTCGACCGTGGGGCTCAGGTAGCCGATTTCGGGCGTGGTGTGACCCAGTACCGGAGTGAGAATGGCATCGTAACTGGCCATGGTGCGAGCGTAGTCCTGATACGACCGGTGCAGGCGCCAGAGTGCCGCCGGTAATTTGTAGAACTGCCTCCGGAAGGCTTTGTCCAGCCCAAGGGTTAGCCCGTCCAGCTGTGACTTGTCAAAACTTGGGTGAATCAACCGCTTGCCATTTGCGCGCACACCAAAGGCCAGCATTCCCCAATAGAGCGCAAAATCATCAGGGAAAGATGAGGCAACGGGAACTCCTACCGGTTCCACCTTGTGGCCAAGCTTTTCGAGTAGTTGTGCTGTATTTTCAACGGCTGCGCGGGTTTGACTGTCGGTGGCGTGACCGTTGATGGAGTCGATCACCAGGCCAATACGGAGTGAGCGTGTGGCGGGGCGCTCCACCTTTCCTATGGCCGGGAGTTTCGGGTTTCGGAAAAAGCGTTCCGCTCCGTGATAGAAGTTGGCGGTATCCCTGACCGTGCGCGTTACCACACCATCACTGACGATATTGATGGGGAGTGTTTTAGCCGCATCGTTGTCGATCAGCCGTCCCCGGGTTGGTTTCAACCCCACCAGCCCACAACAGGCGGCTGGAATGCGGATGGAGCCACCGCCATCGTTGGCGTGTGCGATGGGGATGACACCTGCGGCAACCAGCGCTGCGGAACCTCCTGATGAAGCACCGGTGGAATATTGAAGATGCCAGGGGTTGCGGCTTGGGGTGTCATGGGCGGGTTCGGTGGTGGCATTGAAACCGAACTCAGGCAGGGTGCTTTTGCCAAAACACACCAGGCCCTGGGCCAGCAACTGACGGGCGAAAGGGCTGGTTTCGTCGGCCGGGTGGGAATGGATGGCCGCAGTGCCATGGGAGGTGGGGAATCCCTTCACCTCGGTGTTGTCTTTGATCACCGTGGGAACGCCCGCAAAGATGCCAGGCACCGTTTTTGCAGCCGGCGTTTTATTTGCGATCATGCCGGCACCGTCGTCCGGAATGGGGGTAACCAGGCCATGGATAAAGGGTTCGGCTATTCGCGCCCGGGCCAGGGTAGCCTGGAGGACTTCGCCGGCTGATACGTCGCCGTTGTGAATCAGTTCGGCCAGCCCGGTGGCGTCGTGCCGGCCCAGCAGATCGTCACTGAACGTGTGCATTGATTGCGGGTGGGGTTGCAACGGATGTTGGGCGGTCAAAGCAGATACTCCGTGTTGTTTTCGGGACTGTATCCACTGTATATAAAACCTAAACGTGACGATATGTCATATCGGGAAATTGCATCGCGGCGCACAACAGATAGAGGGGAAGTAAGAAAAGGCCCTCGCCGGGCCTTTCGTTAGTTGCGGGCGTCCTTTATTACGTCGTAGGCGTGGCTGATCTCACGGGTGCGCTCTTCTGCCATTTCCCGCATGCTTTCCGGCAGGCCGCGCCCAGCCAGTTTGTCCGGATGATTCTCGCTCATCAGTTTGCGGTAGGCTTTCTTGATCTCGGCGTCGCTGGCGGAGGGCGACACCCCGAGAACCTTATAGGCATCGTCGATCTGGCTGGCGGACGATGCCTGGCCTGCGGCGCCAGACTGGCCGGCGTGGGCGCCCCTCAACATGGCTTCCAACTGGTCTACCTGGGCCTCGGGCAGTCCCAGCCCCCGGGCAATACGCACCAGCATCTCGTGTTCGGCCGGGTGGACCACACCATCGGCGGCAACGGCAGACACCTGTACCTGAAGGAACATCTGCAGTAATGCGGGCTGGCGGCCACTCACCCGCAAGAAGTGTTGCAGTTCCGCATCCAGGTCGAAGTCATTGGCCTTGCCCCGGTTGAAGGCTGCCTTGGCGCGCTCCCGGTGTTCGCCGGAGAGACGAAACCGGTCGAACAGGCGTTCCGCCACCTGGATCTCATCGCGAGTGACAACGCCATCGGCTTTGCACAGGGCGCCCATCACCGCAAACACGGATTCCAGGAAGTCGGTCTGCACATTGCGCAGTTTTTGCCACAGACGGCTTTTGATGTATCGGGTCAACAGTACGCCTGCCACAGCGCCAATCAGAAGGCCGGGAAAGCGGCCAAACAGGTAGCCGATCAAACCGCCGATAAACAGGCCGAACATGTCAGTGTCCTTTTCAAGTGTTTAAAACTGCGCAAAGTATACGGGTTTCGGCGAAGAATTCGAAAATAACCCGTCGCGATGGAGGAATGTTCATGTCAGAAAGCGTTCTTCATTCACGGCGTCGATTTGTTCCGGACGCAGGTGTTGCTCTGCGTATCGGCGGTAGATACCTGTCTGGACGAACAACTGGAACACCGCCCGGTCGATGTGTCCGTCATTCACCATTCTCTGCATGATGGTCAGGGATTCGGTCAGTGTCTTGCCCTCCTTGTAGGGGCGGTCCACGGCGGTCAGCGCCTCGAAAATATCCGCCACCGCCATGATCCGCTCGGGAATGCCCATGTCGTCTGCGTTCAGCCGGCAGGGGTAACCTTGTCCATCCATGCGTTCATGGTGGGTGCCTGCCAGGTGGGGCACGTTCGCAAGTCTGTTAGGCAGGGGCAGGGCGTCCAGCATGCAGATGGTCTGTACGATGTGGTCGTTGATCCGGAAGCGTTCCTCGGGGGTCAGGGTTCCTTTTGCCACGGTCAGGTTGTGGAGCTCACCCTGATTAACGGCATGTTCTGGAAGTGTCATGTCGAATCCCCACCGGTTTCGTGGGTCGTTTTTGGCAACGGGTGGTTTGTGTTCACCCCAGGGACGAAGGTGGCCGGGTTTGTCTGCCAGCAGAGGTTCTGTAGCAGGTGGCGTCTGCTCCGGTGTGCCAGTCAAAACCTGCTTTTCGTCGCCGGACAATCCCAGCCTGTCACTGAAATGACGCACCCAGGTGCGTTGGCCGATCTGTCGGATGTGCTCTATGTCGTCCTCCGACATGAATTCGCCACCAGTGTTGGCGTTGGCGACTGCGCGAAAGGCTTCCTGCAGCTCTTCCTGATCCCGATCCCGGTCGGTTTCCGCCTGCTGAGAACTCTCGCCAGCCAGTTGCCTTTTCAGGCACCGGATCTCCGCATCCCGATGCAGAACTTCAAAGCGGGTGCGAATCTCATGGATGCGGTTGTAGATCGTTTCCAGTTTGACGGCCTTGTCCACCACATGCTCGGGGCTGGTGATCTTTCCACAATCGTGAAGCCACGCTGCCAGGTGGAACTCGTAGCGCTCGTCGTCGTTCATGGTGAAGTTGGCAAAGGGTTCTGCGGGGCTCTGGATGGCTTCATCGACCATCATCTTGGCGAGTTTTGGTACGCGGTCGCAGTGGCCACCCGTATACGGTGACTTGGCATCAATGGCGTTGGCAACCAGGCGAATGATGCCCTCAAGCAACGCCTGCTGGCTTTCAATCAGTTCACGGGTTTCGATCGCAACGGCGGCGGAGCCGGCGATCTCATCGACGAATACGATCAGGTCGTCGCTGAGGTGGGTGTGCTCACCATGCTCCATTTCGATAACGAGGGCCCCAATCAACTGTTTGCGCCGGTTTCTGAGAATGGCGAATACCGGATGGCCGGAAAGGGCGTTACGGAGCGCCCTTATCACGTCGTTGTCGTCGTCCTTGGCGTTGACGCCGGTGATGGTCTCCGGCGGGTGTATGTCGCGGTCCACGGAAAGCCTGAGTTCGCTGCTTTGGCGGCTCATCAGGTAGATAGCACCCCGGGTCTGCCCGAGGATGTGAACGATCTGTTCGAGGATATCCTGCAAAAGGCTATCCAGATCCTGACCCCGATTGAGTGCGGTCGCAATGCTTTGGAAGCTGCGGATCGTACTGGCCATATCGTCCAGGGCGACGCTGAGTTGACGCGCTTCGCGAATATGGGAATCAACGGAAACGGACGTGTCGAAACGAAAACGGGAGAGTGCCCCCACCCGGCGTGTCAGCAATTCCAGTGGCCTACCCACACGACGGCCCAGGAACCAGCCGATGACCAGCAACAGAAGTGCGATAGCACTCGCCAGGATAGTCTGACGGGTCAAAGCTGCCCAAACATCAGCCAATAGTTCGTCGGCGGGAATGGCCACGGCGATTTTCAGGTTCTCCTGGTCCAGGGACTCAAGGGGCTCGGTCATGCCGTACCAGTCCCGGTTTTCAGTGGTAAAGCGGTTTACCAATTTACTCGTGGCTTGCATGCTATCGCGTTCCAGGACGGCGTCGATGGCTCTGTCATTCAGTCCCTGTGGCTTTGCTGTGGTGGATGTTGTCCCGCTGTTGGTGGTATCAGGCCCTGTGTAGGCCAGGGGGGAACCCTCGGCATTGACGATGGCAATGCGGGTGCCGGGCGTCTGCCGCAGTTCGGCCAGCTGCGTGCCCAGGTCGGTAACAGTTACATCGATGCCAAACACGGTATTGTTGTCCATGCCCTTCGCAGTGGCTTGCCGTCGGGAAAGCGTCAAACCGGTTTCACCCGTGGTAAAGAAAACATAGGGCGCGGTCAGTTCCGTCGTACCGGAGGCATCAGCGAACTCGTACCAGCCACGATCTCTGGGATCAAAGCGGTAGTCGGAAGGCGTGCGGCGTTCCAGAAGGGTGCGGCTGGCATCGTAGAAGTGCCATATGGGTTGCGGCCTTCCATCCTCGGCCCTGGTGATAGACTGGAGCAGGTACTGCGCATTGGTGGGTGCGTCAGGAAACTGCATGGCGCCAGAGCTACGTATCTTGCGTAGCAGGAAAAAATCGCCGTTGTCATAGCCAGCGTAAACGGCACTGACGATGTCGCTGCTATCGAGAATGTCGGCGACAACCGGCATCCGGACCAGGCGTTGTTGCAATGTATCGGCGACGGCCAAAGGGTCGTGGCTGAGGACCGCGAGGGCGGTTGACGGCGGGCCTGTAATGGCGCGGATACGGTCATCTACACTGACGGCAAGCTGGCGGGCCGTGGCGCTGGCGGCAGTTATCTTGGCGCTTTCCATGCCGCGAAAGCTTTGCCCGACCAGTACAATGGTGAGTGCCAGCATGCCGAGGGTGATTGTAGAGGCAATCAGAAAGGCAAGCGATACCTGTGCGGACTGGCGGTTCCGACGCATGGTTCATCCTTAAACGGTGGTCTGGCGTAGCGAAGCGCAGGGGACTGCACTGCCCTAAGGGTAGACGTTAAACTCCCGGTTTTCCTGATCATACGGTGAACGCGTAATGACCATGGATTTGTTCGAGTCATCTTCATCAGAACCCTGGGTCGAGCCGCTCTGCGACGGGGCAGTTGTCCTTCGCCGTTTTGCCCGGGCCGAGGCCAGCGGATTGCTGGAAGCGATTTCAGGCGTGGCGGAACAGGCTCAGTTTCGGCAAATGCAGACACCCGGTGGCCACACCATGTCGGTGGCGATGACTTGTTGCGGAGACTGGGGCTGGGTGACGGATGCGGGCGGTTATCGGTATCAGCAAACCGACCCGCTTTCGGGGGAACCCTGGCCGTTGATGCCGGCCGTGTTTCGGTCCCTGGCGGCAAAGGCAGCAAGCGCGGGGGGCTACTCGGGGTTTGAGCCGGACGCCTGCCTGGTGAACCGCTATGCACCTGGCGCCAAAATGGGGCTCCATCAGGACAAAGACGAGGACGACTTCGATCAGCCGATCGTTTCTGTGTCCCTGGGCACGCCGGCAATGTTTCAGTTCGGAGGCGCCAGGCGCAGTGACCGGCCGCAGCGAGTGCCCCTTGAGCATGGTGATGTTGTGGTCTGGGGCGGCCCGGCGCGGCTCCGCTACCATGGCGTGTTAACGCTCAAGCAGGCACTGCATTCGCTGACGGGCGCCTGCCGTTACAACCTGACGTTTCGCCGTGTGCGGTAATGGTGGGTGATGGCACCCTCAAGCGTGGTGGTCAAACGCTGTAGCAACTCCCCGCTGTGTCGCCAGAAGTGCCAATAGAGGGGCACTTTCAGCTCATGACCCGGTGCAAGGTTGACCAGGCCCCCATTGTCCAGCCAATGACTGGCCTGGATTTGCGGAATCATGCCGTAGCCCATGCCGGCCCTGGCAAGCTGGACGAAACCTTCGGAGGAGGGGCACAAATGGTAGGGGAAACGGCCGTGGTAGCCACAGCCGGCCATGAATCGGTGCTGTAGCTGGTCGTTGGGGCCAAATACAATGGCCGGAGAGGTGGCGAAAGCTTCTGGTGTGATGCCATCCGGAAAAAACTGGCGAACATACTGTGGGGTCGCCAGCGGCATGTAGGTCATTTCCCCCAGTGCCACGCAACGCCCGCCAGCAATGGGCTGGCTGCTGCTGCACAGACAGGCGGCCACATCGCCATCGCGCATTCGCTTCAGGCCTACGTCCTGGTCCTCAATAACCAGATCGAGCAATAAACCCTCCCGGCTGCAGAACTCCCCAACCACAGCGGCCCACCAGGTGGCCAGGCTGTCGGCGTTGATAGCGATACGCAGGCGGGTGGTGTCCTCGGCAAGGGCGGGTATGGTTTTGCGCAGGTCCCTTTCCAGAAGCTGTACCTGCTGGAAGTGGTTCAGCAGCTTGTTCCCGGCCGGCGTTGCCTGCAGTTCCGGGTGCCGGACCAGAACCGGCTGGCCCAGGCGTACTTCAAGTGACTTGATGCGTTGTGATACGGCGGATTGCGTGAGCCCGAGTATCTCCCCGGCACGCTCAAACCCACCGTTCTCGATCACCGCGGCAAGTGCCTGCAGAAGCTTGTAATCCAACATAAGAAATATTCATGGGATATAAGGTTTATGATTTTTAAGTATAGCCCTTACCCCTTAAGCTTCCAGCAAATTCGGAGGGAAATATGCTGACAAGTTATCTGACAGGGCTGCTGGTGTGTGGAGGCATCATCATTGCGATTGGCGCTCAGAACGCCTACATCCTGGGGCAGGCGATTCGCCGGGAACATCATTGGTATTGCGCTGGCATTTGCATGACGGCGGATATCTTGCTGTTCACGGCAGGCATGTTCGGCGTTAACGCCGCGTTGATGGCCGTGCCTGAAGCGCTGGACGTGATGCGCTGGTTGGGTGTGGCGTTCCTCAGCTGGCTGGCGTTGCTGGCCTTCGCTCGTGCTGCGAAAGGACGTGATGCCCTGGATGCCAGGAAAGCGGATGTTTCGAGCCTGCGGACCGTGGTGTTGACCACCCTGGCGGTAACGCTGCTGAATCCCCAGGTGTATCTGGATACCTTGTTGCTGATCCCTGCCATCGGCGCGCAACAGGCCAGCCCGCTGGTGTTTGTGGCGGGCGCCAGCAGTGCGTCTGTCATGTGGTTCTGCCTGCTGGCGTTCGGCGGGGCGGCGCTTTCCCCCTGGTTGTCGAGCCCCATGTCCTGGCGGTTCATTGATGGCGCTATTGGTTCCATGATGGCGATCATTGCCTTTCACCTCGCCAGCAACGGCCTGTCCGGGCCGGTGGCGTAAACAGGGCCCGGTCTCCGGGCCCGCCGGTTACTTTTCCAGCACCGTTCTGGTATGCTTCGCCGCCTTTAATTCGCAGCTTATGAACGTACCTTAATGAACGTCCCCACGACAGTTACGACGATCACTCCGCCCTAGCGTCCTGTGCTCCCAGGTTTGCGTCCTGATTGAACTCCGGTAGTCACTTCATGAGGACTACAACCGGTTTTTACGTCCCGAATTTGCCCTCTCTGACTGGATACCAACGATATGGTGAACAAGCTTAAGGCCGACTGGCTTTCCAATATACGCGGCGATTTGCTTGCCGGCATTGTGGTGGCGCTGGCGTTGATTCCCGAAGCCATCGCTTTTTCCATTATCGCCGGTGTGGACCCGAAAGTGGGTCTGTATGCCTCGTTCTGTATTGCTGTGGTGATTGCCTTCGTCGGCGGCCGCCCCGGTATGATCTCCGCCGCAACAGGCGCTATGGCGCTGTTGATGGTGACTCTTGTAAAGGAGCACGGCCTGGAGTATCTGCTTGCAGCTACGCTGCTGACCGGGTTGCTGCAGATCGGCGCTGGCTATCTGAAACTCGGTGGCCTGATGCGCTTTGTGTCCCGTTCCGTGGTGACCGGGTTTGTGAACGCGCTGGCTATCCTGATCTTTATGGCGCAGTTGCCAGAACTGACTAATGTCACCTGGCACGTTTATGCGATGACCGCTGCCGGACTGGGTATCATTTACCTGTTTCCACTGGTGCCGGTCGTCGGCCGCATACTGCCATCGCCGTTGATCTGTATTGTCTCGCTGACCATCGTGGCGATGGTCTACAACATCGATATCCGCACGGTCGGTGATATGGGGCAACTGCCGGATACGCTTCCGATTTTCCTGTGGCCAGACGTGCCACTGAATCTTGAAACCCTGATGATCATCCTGCCTTACTCCGTCGGTCTGGCCATTGTTGGCCTTCTGGAATCCATGATGACCGCCACCATTGTGGACGACCTCACGGACACAACCAGTGACCGTAACCGGGAGTGCAAAGGGCAGGGCGTTGCCAATATTGGCTCTGGCCTGCTGGGTGGCATGGCTGGTTGCGCGATGATTGGCCAGTCCATTATCAACATCAAATCCGGCGGCCGAACCCGGCTTTCCACGCTGACAGCGGGTGTATTCCTGCTGGTTCTCGTGCTGGTGCTGGACCAGTGGCTGGTACAGATTCCAATGGCGGCCCTCGTAGCCGTGATGATCATGGTGTCCATCGGTACCTTCAGCTGGGCGTCGATCAAGAACCTGAAAGAGCACCCCCTGTCCACCAATATTGTGATGGTGGTGACCGTTATTGTCGTCGTCGCCACGCACAACCTGGCCTTCGGCGTGCTGGCAGGCGTGCTTCTGGCGGCCCTGTTCTTCGCCAACAAGGTGGGCCATTACATGCTGGTGACGTCCGACTTTGACGAAGCGACTGACACCCGCACCTACAACGTTGTCGGGCAGGTGTTCTTCAGTTCCTCGGAAAAATTCACGGAATCCTTTGATTTCAAGGAAGCAGTGGATAATGTGGTGATTGACCTGACCCGGGCTCACTTCTGGGACATTACGGCAGTGGGCGCTCTGGACAAGGCCGTTATCAAGTTCCGTCGCGAAGGTGCGGAGGTGGAGATTATCGGGCTGAATGAAGCCAGCGCCACCATTGTTGACCGCTTTGGGGTGCACGATAAACCCGACGCCGTTGACCAGTTGATGGCGCACTGATATGACACAAGCCAAGGAATTCAAAGACGTAACCGGTCAGAATAACAACCACAAGGATCACCAAGGCGAGGTTGAAATGCTACGAGTAGTTGCCTGTATCGACGGCTCCCGGGCTGCACCGGCGGTGTGTGATTACGCTGCCTGGGCCAGCAAGCACATGGAAACCCCGATGACTCTGCTGCACGTTCTCGACGAGGAACGCTATCCAACAGAGCCGGACCTGGCTGGTAGCATTGGCTTGGGAAGCCGTGAACAGCTGATGGATGAGCTTGCCGAGCTTGACCGCAAGCGTTCCAAGCTGGCCCTGGAACACGGCCATCACATGCTCGATGAGGCAGAACACCGGGTGAAGGAACAGGGCATTGACGACGTGATCAAGCGCCAGCGCCATGGGGATCTGACGGAATCCTTGCTGGCCCTGGAAAACCAGACCCGTCTGCTGGTCATGGGGCTGCACGGTGAGAGCAGTTCAGACCGTGACGTACATGTGGGCAGCCAACTGGAAACGGTGATTCGTAGTGTCCACCGCCCGATTCTTCTGGTTCCGGACGAGTACGAGCAGCCAAAGAGCGCCATGCTGGCTTTTGACGGCAGCGCCACGGCGTTCAAGGGCGTGGAACTTCTGGCGGGTAGCCCGGTACTGAAAGGCATGCCGATTCATCTGGTGATGATTGGAGCGGACACCAATGACCGCTGGGAACAGCTCAAGAAAGCAGAGAAGATGCTGGGTGACCTTGGCTCCGACATCACCCTCGCGATCCGCGCCGGGGATGTAGAGCCAACGCTCCACGCCTACCAGGAAGAACACGACATCGACATCCTGGTAATGGGTGCCTATGGCCATTCACGAATTCGACAGTTCCTGGTGGGAAGCACCACAACCACCATGCTGAAAACCGCGAAAAAGCCGCTGGTGATCCTGCGCTAATGCTGAACCAGCGGCGCTCTGTTGCCGGGCTGATGTCGGCCCGCTACTTTCTGTCGGGGCTGCTAGTGCTGGTAGTGCTGCTGGTCTTGCTGACAGGCTGTGCCGGCAGTTTGCCGCCGGCCACTCATTCCGGAGCCGAAACCGCCGTGTTGACTGACGACAGTTTCCTTTCCAGCCAGTCCCGGCAACGGCTGGCTGACGCGAACGGTCAATCCGGTTATTACCTGCTGGATTCTGGTCAGGACGCCTTCCTATACCGAGCCGCTATGATTGAGGCGGCTGAACACCGTATTGATGCTCAGTACTACATCTGGAATCGTGATGACTCCGGACTGCACCTGGCCGGCCGGCTGTTACTCGCAGCGGACCGTGGTGTTAAGGTCCGGCTGCTGCTGGATGACTTTAATGCCGAGGGGATCGGCGAATTGTTTGCTTCCCTGGATACCCACCCAAATATTCATATTCGCATCTTCAACCCAGCCAGAAACCGCAGTGGCTGGGGCCGATGGGTATCGTTCCTGATGGATTTCCAGCGAATAAACCGCCGAATGCACAACAAGACATTTGTGGTGGACGGGACTGCGGGCATTGTCGGTGGTCGCAACATTGGTGATGAATATTTCGGCTTCGATGAGAGCCGCTATTTCAGGGATCGCGATGTCCTTGCCCTGGGGCCGGTGGTTGAGGGTATGGCGGATAATTTCCAGGCTTACTGGAGCAGCCCCTGGGCTTACCCCGCTTCCGATCTATACACATCCATGCCTACTGGCGCGGAGTTGGCCGAGACGCTGGAGGGGCTTCGGCAGCAGGCTATCGCACAACCCCGGCTTCCCATCTCTGCCCCCACCGGGGCGGAACAGGGCAGGTCTGAACTGACCAGCGTGTTCAGCCGAATGACGATTGCTCAGGGGGAACTGGTGTTTGACCCTCCCCCTGAACATATGGACGCGCCATCCGAGACACCCAAACGGAGCGCACTGGCGTTGCAACGCCTGGCGCAGACAGCCACCCGGGAAATCCTGATCGAGTCCGCCTACCTCATTCTTGCCAGGGAACAGTTGCAGGCCCTGGGTGCCAATGAGCGCCCGCAACTGGAGGTTGCCGCGCTGACCAACTCTCTGGCTTCCAATGATCTGGTCACCAACCATGCCGGTTATGCCCGCTGGCGTCCCTACATGCTGGAGCAGGGCATAGACATCTACGAACTCAAGCCTGATGCCGAGGCCTGCCAGCAATGGTTGAGTGACGACGACTTCTGCGCCACGGGCGAGGTCAGCCTGCACTCCAAATCAGTGGTTTTTGATCGCAGCACCCTGGTGGTGGGGTCCTTCAACGTTAACCTCCGCTCCATCTACCTCAACGGTGAAACCGTATTGATTATCCACAGTGCCGAGCTGGCAGAGCGTGTGGCGGCAGATATACGGCTGACCATGGAGCCCCGTAATAGCTGGGAGGTGGCTCTGGACGAGGAAGGAGATCTCCAGTGGCGCAGCGGTGAGGCAGTGTTCACCAGCGAGCCGACCGTCCATTGGTGGCGCCGGGCGAAGTCCGGGTTCTTGTCGTGGTTGCCTATCGAGAAGTACCTTTAGGCTTGGTCGTGATCTTTATCCTTTTGGATGTCAGGCATCGCGGGGGGGAGGGGAATCCAATATTAGTTGGCGTACCCTTGTTTGAATTGATGTATTTGATTGTGGGCAGTGAGCGCTGAAAATCTCTAAGCTGGAGACTTTGATGAAATTATCGACGATTGTGCTTTTGGTGTTTGTTTTCGCTGGGTGCACAACATCCGTGAAAATGGGTGATCGACCGGCCAATAAAATCGAGATTGTGGATGTTAAGAACTATTCTCTTGGTGAGCCAGCAACGGCCTATGTCGGCGATCCTATTGTAGTTCGAAAATCTTATAAGGCTGTTGTGAAGAAAGACCTTTACCGGGCAAACAATGACTTCGTGCTTGAGGGCGGTATTGGCTCTGTTGCAATCTATCTCGACGGCTCTGCTGGAAATACTTACCGCATTGCTGGAACGAATGAAAAAGGCAATCCAGCTCTCGCGATCCCTAACTCAACGTTGATGTTCGGAGTAAATGAGAACAGCCAATGGGATCAAACTGTAATGTCTCCTAGTTTTTGGTCTAGCCCCGTTGGCAGCGGTTCAGGATACGATCTGTTACCTGAGGACACGACATTCTCACCTGTGGAGTCGACAATCCCAGTTTCTGAAGCGGGGTACTTGAACCACGAATTGGTCTTTACAGGTCAGGGTGCAAACGGTATCAACTTGCTTTATCGCGAATATACGTTCGAGAATATGGCTCGCTCCGCTTACACTCAGGAACTGGTATATCCTCTGGACACTGATGAAATCCGGTTCCGGAACTATCAGATTGATATGGTCTCTGTGTCGTCTTCGGAAATTAAATATATCGTCAATTCTGACTAGAAGAAGGTTTTGATAGGATTGGTAGATGAATAGGTTATTTGTATTGAGCAAACTCTGGACCTTTTAAAAAGCAGAAAGAAGGGGGCTGATGCAGCAGCCCCTTACCGGAAAACGCCGCGTCAAAATCATTGAAATGTCCCTGCCACCTCCTGAGGCACAAAACGACTAAGGGCTGGAGAGTATTTTTGTCCGACAAGCTGACCCCGAACACCAGCGCGCATCGACCGTGCCTTTTCCGGCAAAACCGGGATAGCCGCTTGCGCTTAGTGTCGGGGATTCGTTATAGTTCAGGTAACACAGCCACCACGCTTAGTACCCTCTCGGGGGATATCGCGCAACCTTGGTGGCTTTTTTATGCCCGCTTTTTGCGCGCCAACAATGCCGGGGCCGCTCGGTGCTGAAGCCCTACCGCAAGGTTGCCCTTTCCTTCGCTGACCAGTTGCGGCTTCTGGAAGCCCGAGGGTTGACTGTTCCTGACCGGACGTTGGCGTTACGTCAGCTCAGTTCTATAAGCTACTACCGGCTGAGCGCCTACTGGTATCCCTTTCTGAAGCGCAACTTGCAGGGAAAAGTGACCGGCTCGTTCGAGACGGGTACGAACTTTAGTCAGGTGGTGCAGCTTTACGAATTCGACCGCCACCTGCGGCTCCTGGTTATAGATGCCATTGAGCGGGTTGAAGTGCATATCCGTACCCTAGTGACCTATCATCTTGGTCATCAATACGGGCCCTTCGGACACATTCAACCAGTTAATTTCCATCCCAATTTCGATCACGCCAAGTGGCTGACAAAACTGGAGGGCGAAGCTCTACAATCGAAAGATGCCTTCGTGGAGCACTTCAAGAGCAAGTATACCGGGTTTCCGACATTGCCGATTTGGATGTCAACGGAGGTGATGTCATTGGGGTCATTATCCTTCTGCTACACGGGCCTGAAGAATCAGGACAAGCAACATATATCAAGGCAGCTTGGCATTCACCATAAGCGCCTGAAAGACTGGCTGCACACGCTTACTTATGTCCGAAATATCTGTGCCCACCACAGCCGTCTCTGGAATCGGGAGCTGGCGATCAAGCCGGAGAAGGTGCGCGACCCAGCGTGGAACTCGCCGATAACCCCGCGTCATGACAGGTTATTTTACGTCCTGCTGATTTTGCGTGTGTTGCTCAGAAGTAATCATAACGGCAACCAATGGGCGGAGAGCTGTAACGATTTGCTAGACACTTTTGCAAGCGAAGAAAGATATCGGACCGCCATGGGAATGCCTTCTGACTGGAAGTCCCATCCTCTATGGATCTGACGAAAAACAGCTATTGATATAATGGACAGCAGCTCAGACGTGCTGTCCAGCTGCCACGCCCGACGCCCATGCCCACTGAAAGTTATGGCCGCCAAGGTGTCCGGTAACATCCACCACCTCACCAATAAAGTACAGGTCAGGCTTGTCCAGAACCGCCATGGTCTTGGAGGACAGCTGGCGGGTATCCACGCCACCCAGGGTTACTTCGGCCGTTCGATAGCCTTCGGTGCCGGCAGGTTTGATGGTCAATTGGTCCAGAGCTCGGGCCACCTGCTCTATGTCGCTGTTCTTATAGCCCTGCAGTGGGCCGGCCCAGCCGTGAACGTCGTTCAGGGCCTGGGCGAAGCGTTTGGGCAGGTGTTGCGCAAGGTATTGGGCCACCGTGGATTGCGGTTTTGATTTCCGCAGGTGGTGCAGGTCCTGTTCTACGTTGGTGGCGGGCAGCATGTTAATGTTCAGGCTGTCGCCGGGGTGCCAGAAGCTGGAAATCTGCAGCATCGAAGGGCCACTGAGCCCGCGGTGGGTGACCAGCATCGGTTCGCGGAAATGTTCGTTGTTGCAATGCACATCCACAGGGCAACTGACGCCGGACAGGGGCGCCAACTGTTCTTTCAGCTCCGGGTGCAGGGTGAAGGGCACCAACCCTGCCCGGGTGGGCAGTATGGCAAGCCCGAACTGTTTCGCAATATCGTAGCCAAAGCCGGTTGCGCCCATGGTGGGGATGGACAGCCCACCGCAGGCGATGACCAGGGATTCGCAGGTCAGGGTACCGCTGCTGGTTTGTAGCTGATAGCCGTGATCGACACCGCTGATTGTTTTAACGCTTGTCTTAAGCCCCACTTCCGCGCCAGCCCATTCGCATTCGGTGAGCAGCATATTGAGTATTTCCTTGCTGCTGTCCTTGCAGAATAGCTGCCCGGCGGCCTTCTCCTCGTGCTCGATGCCGTGGCGTTCCACCAGGTCCAGGAAGTGCTGGGGGGTGTAGCGTTTCAGGGCGGAGATGCAGTAGTGGGGATTGTCCGAGAGGAAGTTCGCCGGCGTGCTGTTGAGGTTGGTGAAGTTGCAACGGCCACCGCCGGACATAAGGATCTTCTTGCCGGGTTTGTTGGCGTGGTCGATCACCAGCACGCTACGGCCGCGGTAGCCTGCGGTCAGAGCGCACATCAGGCCTGCGGCGCCGGCGCCTATGATGATGACGTCGTAGCTCGCCGTGTTCATCTGATGTTGTCCCGCTGCAGGCCTACGGAGTTCCGGCACGGGTTGAGGGCGGTCAGGGATACGCGGTGAATGCGTCCCTGTACGCTCGACAAAAACATCCCTGTTTTTGACGATCCCTGACCGCCCTCAACCCGTGCCTTGTTAATCATGGTGCCCATCTTATCCCGCAAAAAAAAGTTGAGTATACAGTCTGTGGGCGGCTATGTGTTGCGGGCCCGCAACCAGGAAAGTCAGTTCTTGACGTGCTAGGACATTTGTCCTATAAATATTAATAGGACGACCGTCCTATAGGTATCATCGAAGGACCCGGAAGCGGTTTCATGAGCGCCAAACAGACAAAAGATCACATCGTTGATGCTGCGGATCAGCTGTTCTACGAGCAGGGTTTTGAGCACACATCGTTTTCGCAGATTGCTGAAGCGGTTGGCATCTCACGCGGCAATTTCTACTACCACTTCAAATCCAAAGACGAAATCCTTGACGCTGTGATCAACCTCCGCCTGTTCCGTACGGGGTCTATGTTGGAGGATTGGGATATTGAAGGCGCCACACCCGCTGATCGGATTCGTTGCTTTATCAATATCCTGGTGATGAACCGGGCCAAAATTAAGCGCTTTGGCTGTCCGGTCGGCACTTTGTTTACGGAGCTTGCCAAGCTGGAGCATCCGAGCAAGAGCAATGCGAACGAACTGTTCACGCTATTCAGAAACTGGTTGCGGCGGCAGTTTGAGCAGCTTGGCCGGCGCGATGATGCGGATGAACTGGCGATGCATCTCCTGGCAGCCAGCCAGGGAGTGGCAACACTGGCCAGTGCCTTTCAGGACGAAGACTTTATCAGGAGTGAAGTGGGCCGGCTGAACGACTGGTTGGCCTCGATTTCAGGCGAAAGCAATGCACAACAGGAGGTGGTTTGATGTTTATCGTGAATTTGAGGTTCTCTCACAACAAGAGTCAGGCGAGCGCCCACATGGAAGGACACAACCAATGGATAAAAAGAGGCTTTGACGATGGCATTTTCCTGATGGTTGGCAGTCTTCAGCCTGGACTTGGCGGATCAGTGATAGCCCATGGCATATCGCGAGATGAACTGGAAAGCCGCGTTAAAGAAGATCCGTTCGTGGCGGAGGATGTTGTTACCGCAGAGCTGCTTGAGATCGAACCCAAAAGAGCCGATGAGCGGCTGAGCTTTCTTATGTCCTGACGGCAGAGACTTGGACACGAACTCGATAATTAACGGATGACCGACAACGGAGGACAGCCGACATCGTTTGTCAGGCTGTTCCGTCGTCTGTTTTCGTCAGGTTAGGCGAGGTGTACGGAACCTTCCATATAAAACGCTGCCTGGCCCGCAATGGCGACGCGGTCGCCCTTCAGTTCACATCGCAGAACGCCGCCCCTTACGGACACCTGGTGTGCCAACAGGTGATTCTTGCCGAGTTTTTCGGCCCAGTAGGGCACCAGAATACTGTGGATTGAGCCGGTGACTGGGTCTTCATCAATGCCGCCGCCGGGGGCGAAGTAACGGCTGACGAAGTCGCAGTCATTGCCAGGCGCAGTGATGATGACGCCCAGATTACCAAGTTCCTTGAGCTTGCGGATGTCCGGCTGCGCAGTTTTTACTGCCGCTTCGTCTCCGAGGACGATGAGGTAATTGGTGTCTTTGGGGACAAAGAACGAAGTGTTCGGGCAGCCTTCCAGGGCTTCCAGAATCAGGCTGGGTGTCGGGCGTTCCTCAAAGCCCAGATTGGGGAAATCCAGCTCCAGCCAGCCGTCGTCGGTCTGTTTCACTCCCAGGGGCCCGCTTTTGGACTGGAATCGGATTTGCCCCTTTTTCCAGTCGAGCTTGTTGAATAGGACCCAGGCGCTGGCGAGGGTGGCGTGACCGCATAGCGGCACTTCAATGCCTGGGGTGAACCAGCGTATGTGGAAGTCTTCGTCCGCTTCCTTGGGTAAGGGCACCAGAAAGGCTGTTTCCGAGAGGTTATTTTCCAGTGCCAGTTTCTGCATGGCGTCGTCCGGCAGCCACTCTTCAAGCGGCATGACGGCCGCGGGATTGCCGCTAAAAACCTGACTGGCGAAGGCGTCGACCTGATATATCGGTAGTGTTTTCATTCCCTTTCCTTTCGCGAGATTCGATGGATGATAGCCAGAGTCACCATTCTCCGTTTATGCAGACAACCATAACAGATTCAGATATTGTGATTTTGGACCGGTACAGGCCTTTCTATGTGACATCTGTACTGGTGAGAATCTGTTCGATCTGTACTGCAGCCATTCTGGATTGATCTGGCAGGATGAAGCGATGGGCATTCTCTATAATCAGGTAGCAGACCAGTTACACGCATTGATTCGTGATGGGGTTTATCGCGAAGGTGAGCGGTTGCCTGGTGTTCGGGCGCTCAGTCGCCAGTTTGGCGTGAGCGTGTCAACGGTGCTTCAAGCACACCAGACGCTGGAGGCCCGAGGCTACCTCGAAGCGCGAGAGCGCAGCGGCTATTTTGTGCATCTGCCCAGGCGGGATACACCAGAACCGGTGATGCAGAAGCACAAAGCCAAGCCGGTGCCGGTGAGTGCCCGTGACATGGCGCTTGATCTTTGTGCTGACGAAGAGAAGCGCATGGTGCCTCTGGCCGCTGCTGTGCCACATCCCGATTTTTTGCCCGTGCGGCAGATCCAGCATGCCACCCTCTGGGCTGCGCGGCGTGGGCTGGAAACATTAGACTATGCCTTTCCCGGCAAGATCGAGTATCGCCGTCAGGTGGCCCAGCGAATGGCCGCGTTGGGGATTATTACCACGCCCGACGACATTCTTGCCACCAACGGCGCCCAGGAAGCCATTATTCTTGCCCTGCAGGCGGTCACTTCGCCTGGGGATATCGTGGTTGTCGAGTCACCATCGTTCCCGGGCATCCTCCAGGCGCTGGACGTGGTTGGGCTCCGGGTCATTGAAGTGCCGACGCATCCTTCGGAAGGGCTGAGCCTGGAGGGATTGGAGCTGGCGCTGGAACAGTGGCCGGTGAAGGCATGCGTGGTGGTCCCCAATCACAGCAATCCCATGGGCGCGACGATGTCTGATCTTCGCAAGCAGCAGATGGTAAGGATGCTGGAAGCGGTGGGCGTTCCTTTGATTGAGGACGACATCTACGGCGATCTCTATTACGGCATGAATCGACCCAGACCGGCAAAGGTCTTTGATCGCACCGGCAATGTTATCTATTGCAACTCCTTCTCCAAGACCATTTCTCCGGGTTTACGGCTGGGATGGATGATGCCGGGAAAATACCTCGCCGAAGCACGGCAGCAGAAGTATTTCAGTAATCTGGGTACGGCGAGTGTGCCCCAGATTGCCGTAGCGCATTTCCTGGAGCAGGGCGGTTACGACCGATACCTGCGTTCAGCCCGGCAGCGTTACCGCGAGGCAACGGACCGTATGCGTGCGGCAGTAGGACGCTCCTTCCCGGAAGGTACGGCTGTCAGCCGTCCCCAGGGCGGTTTCGTGCTGTGGGTTCAGCTTCCGGGCACAGTGTCCGGTACAGAGGTGTTTCGCCGGGCGCGGGAGGAGAATATCAACGTGGCTCCGGGCCTGATGTTCTCCACCACCGACAAGTACGAAAACTGCCTGCGATTGAATGGTGCCAATCCCTGGAGTGAGCGGGTTGAGCAGGCCATTGCGCGCCTCGGTGCCATCGTAACGGCTGTGGCGGCTGAGTCCCGGGCCTGACTCGGGCCTATTTTTTCCGCAGGCTCATCGGATCCAGCAGGCCGATGGCAACCGCAATGCCCGTAACATCCGGCACGCGCTCCACACCTAGCCGTTTCATTACGCGCGCCCTGTACAAGTCAATTGTCTTCACGCCGATGCCCAGTTGCTCCGCTATTTCCCTGCTGGTGTATCCTTGTGCCAATGGCATGAATACATCCCGTTCCCGCCGTGTGAGAGAAGCGACAAGCGTGTCAGTGTGCTGGTCTCCACGTTGTTGACTATTGGTTTTCTGATGTTCCTGAAGGGCCTGCTGGACGCTATCCAGAAGAAGTTGTTCGTTGAATGGCTTCTCGATGAAATCAAAAGCCCCGGATTTGAAGGCGCGGACCACGATGGGCACATCCGCGTGTCCAGAGAGAAAGATGATGGGAAGTTGCGAGCCCCGTTTTTGAAGCTCTTCCTGAACGTTCAGGCCGCCGAGGCCAGGCATCCGTATGTCGAGGACCACGCAGCCGGTATGCTCCGGATTAACGGCGTTCAGAAATTGCCGGCCATCTGCATAAGGCTGCACGTGTAGGCCAACGGACTCCAGCAGCCACTGGGTGGACTCCAGCATGCCGGCATCATCGTCTACAACATAAACGGTATGGGCTGAATCACTCATCCTGGTCTGTCTCCCTAGGGTTGCCGGATTCATTCTTTTTGCAGTGGGGAGGAGGGAAGCGGCATATCAGTGTCAGGCCGCCACCGTCGGCTGGTTGTGCGTCCAGAAAGCCGCCATATCCCTCAATAATGGAGCGACTCATGGAAAGTCCAAGGCCAAGTCCTTGAGGTTTGCTGGTATAGAAGGGCGTGAACATGTGTCGCAGGCCTTCCTCGTCAAGGCCCGTTCCGTGGTCAGTCACCTTGATCAGGGTCTCCTGCGCCGGTGTTATGCAGGTTTCAATCTTAATGTGAGATGGGGCGTTGTTATCCTGCCGGGCTTCGGTATTGGCGTCGATACCGTTGCGAATCAGGTTGATCAACACCTGCTCGAGTAAGACCGGGTCGGCAGTGAGTACGGGGTTGAGCGGCGTTAGGTTCTCCTGGATGACCACATTATGTTTGTCTGCATCCCATTGGCATAGTCGCTTGACGTTGGTTACCGCGTCATTGATGTTAACCGGCGCTGTGCGTTGCTGCCCCTTACGTAGAAAGGCCCGCAGTCGCTTGATGACTTCCGAGGCGCGGTTGGCGTGATGAGTGATTCGCTGCAGACCATCGTCCACCCGCTCGAGGTTCTCCGGGTACTCCAGGGCCAGTTTCAGATAACGCTGGCTTGCACTGGCAAAGTTAACGATCGACGCCAGTGGCTGGTTCATCTCGTGGGCGATACTGGATGCCAGTTCGCCCAGTGTCGCCAGGCGGGCAGTGTGGGCGAGTTCTTCGGCCAGTCGGCGGTTGTTTTCTTCCGACTTTACCCTTGCGGTAATGTCTCGTGAGACGCTGACGGCCTCGATCACTGCTCCGGTGTAGGTTTCCCTGATCGCCCGGCTGGCGATTTCAAACCATCGCTTGCTGCCGTCCCGGTGGGTGATCTCTATGGTCATGGTGGCGTAGCCTTCGTCCCGAAGCCGGTTACGGGCTTCCTCCATTTCGGCGCTGAAGGCATTGCTTCGGAATACCTCTTCAAGAGGTTTGCCCCTAAGTTCCTCAGGCCAGTATCCCAATAGCCTCCAGGATGCCGGCGTGGCATCAATGAACCTGCCATCCGGTGCATGCCGGGAAATAAGGTCTGTAGTGTTTTCGGTAATCAATCGGTAAAGCCGGCTGGATCGGGTTGCCTCGTCCAGTTTCCGAATGTTGTCTGTGACATCCCGTCCCCGTGCCAGAATCTGGCGAGAGTCCTGGTCGGGAATGAACGTCCACGACAGGGTGGCCGAATGCAGACGACTCTCCACGCCTTCAATAGCGCGCCCCTGGGTAAGGCAGGCATTGATCAGAGCTGAGAAATTGACTGGTAGCAGTCTGATCGGGTTGTCGGTTCCGGTCTCCGCACACAGATCTTTCGCTGCCTGATTCAAGCCTAGCAGCTGGCCGTCGGAATCGAGTATAAGCCCTGCTTCAGGGTCGGAACTTGGCAGCTGGAAGGTTGTGATAGTGCTTCCTTTGTTATTTTTCATTTTAATATAGTAAATACACTATAATACATTGGTGTAATTTCTAGTATTGTTGCTATAAAATAGTATCTCTATACCAGAGATTATAGCCCTTTTGGTAGACTTCTTTAATGCACCATAAGAATAATGACGCTTACAGGACCATACAATGACATCAATTTTTGATCAGGGCCTCGAGCCAGTCAGCGCCAATCACTCTGTCCTTTCCCCCATCGACTTTATTGAGCGTACCGCCAGTGTCTACCCGGACTATCCGGCAGTCATACACGGAGCCATTCGCTATACCTGGGGACAGACCTATGAACGGTGTCGCCGACTGGCCTCTGCGCTTTCCAGCAGGGGCATCGGTCGTGGCGACACGGTGGCGGCGATACTGCCCAATATTCCGGCGATGGTGGAATGTCACTTTGGCGTTCCGATGATTGGGGCTGTGCTCAACACTCTTAACGTGCGACTGGATGCTGAGGCCATTGCTTTTATGCTGGAGCACGCTGAAGCCAAAGTGGTGGTGGCCGATCGGGAGTTCGGTAGTGTGGTTCGCGATGCAATCAGTCGTCTGGACTCAAAGCCATTGGTCATTGACATTGACGATCCCGAATACGGTGAGGGTATCCAGGTGAGCGATCTGGATTACGAAGCGTTCCTTCAGGAAGGCGACCCGGAGTTCCAGTGGAACCTGCCTGAAAACGAATGGGATGCAATTTCACTGAACTATACATCAGGTACCACCGGGAACCCGAAAGGTGTGGTTTACCACCATCGTGGCGCTTATCTGAACAGTCTTGGCAATCAGGCCGTGTGGTCAATGGGCCAGCACCCCGTCTACCTGTGGACGCTTCCCATGTTCCACTGCAACGGCTGGTGTTTCCCCTGGACCGTCACGGCGATGGCAGGCACCCATGTGTGTCTACGGCGGGTGGACCCGGAGAAAATCCTCCAGCTGATTCGCAATCATCAGGTGACTCACATGTGCGGTGCGCCAATTGTGCTCAACGCTCTGTTGAATGTGCCAGAGTCTGCAAAAGCCGGAATTGATCACGAGGTGAAGGCGATGACAGCCGGTGCAGCCCCTCCTGCACAGGTTATCGGTGCCATTGAGGAAATGGGGATTGCGATTACCCATGTATATGGTCTCACCGAGGTATACGGCCCAGTGACAGTGTGTGCGTGGAAATCCGAGTGGGATGAGAAAACGCTGGATGAACGGGCCACGATCAAAGCACGTCAGGGCGTTCGTTATCAGACGCTGGCAGGCACGATGGTGGGCGAGCCAAGCACCATGGAGCCAGTACCTAAAGACGGTAAAACCATTGGCGAGATATTCCTGCGCGGTAACACCGTAATGAAGGGCTATCTGAAAAACCCCAAGGCCACTGAGGAAGCCTTTCGCGGCGGTTGGTTCCACACCGGCGATCTGGCTGTGTGGCACGAGGACGGTTATATGGAGATCAAGGATCGTCTGAAGGACATCATCATTTCGGGGGGCGAAAATATTTCTACCATCGAGGTGGAAGACGCTCTGTATCGCCATCCGTCGGTATTGGAGGCAGCGGTGGTTGCGCGTCCAGACGCCAAATGGGGCGAGACCCCTTGTGCGTTTATCACCTTGAAGCCGGAAGCCAGCGAAGTGAGCGAGGAGGATCTGATCGACTTCTGCCGTGAACGATTGGCTCGCTTCAAGGTGCCCAAGACGATCGTATTTAGTGACCTGCCAAAAACCTCAACCGGCAAGATCCAGAAATTCGTGCTGCGAGACCAGGCAAAAGAACTGGATTGATCTGGTGGTGTTATAGCCCGGCGACCGGGTTTGGAAACCGTTAACACAAAAACAACATGAGGTGCGGATGATTCCGCACCAGGAGACTTTTTATGCAAGTTTACCACCGTAAAAATGGGGAAGAGCAGCCATATTGGCCGGCTGGTCCATTCAAGATTCGACTGCCGTTTGTTCACTACCGTTGGGAGTTTGCCGAAATGGTGCAGGCGCTGATCATGTTCGTGGTCAGCCTTGCGATGATTCCGCTTCTGGAGAAATACCTCGGTGTGCCCTACGACGTTGCGCTTGCCTACGTGGTGATTTGCGGCATCGGTTTCATGTTGCCAGCGTTACTCGGTGTTCCACTGATACCGGGCTGGATCACGCCGGGCATCCCTGTGGTGCTTCTCTTCCTGGGTGACTACGAGCCGGGTCCGGAGGCAATTAAAGCGTTGTTTGCGCTACAGTTCCTGGTGTTCATTATTTTCCTGGTGCTGGGGGTTACCCGCTTGGGGAGCAAGCTGGTGGAGCTGATTCCCCGTTCCATGAAGGGCGGCATTATTATTGGTGCCGGTATTGCCGCATTGATGGGCGAAATCGAAGCAGGTGGACGACTGGCTGAAACCCCCATTTCCCTGATTGTGGGCGGTCTGGTCTGTCTGTATCTGATGTTTTCGGTATCTTTCAAAGGGTTCGTCGACACCAGCAACATTGCCCGCAAGATTGCGAACTACGGAATGGTCCCGGGAATGGTCGTCGCCATCCTGGTGGGTTTTGCCACTGGTGAGTATGCCGTTCCAGATGTGGAGTGGGGCATTACCAAGCCGGCGTTTGACGAGCTGTGGAACTATCTGCCGTTTGCTGTCGGGTTTCCCGATGCCGAAGTGTTCATGTACGCCATTCCGACAGCGGTGATCGCCTATGTCATTGCCTTTGGTGACATCGTAGTTGGGCAGTCGTTGATGAACCGGGTGGATCACCTGCGAAAGGATGAGGAGATTGATAACAGCATTGATCGTGTACATCTCGTGACGGCTATCCGCAACGGTGGGCACGCTTTCTTTGCGCCATACCCCGGTCTTGCCGGCCCTATCTGGACGGCGGTTACCGCTACCATGGCTGAGCGTTATAAATATGGCCGTAACGCCATGGATTCCATCTACAGCGGTGGTGGTACGTTCTGGGTTACTGGTTTCATTGCCTTGTTTGTGTTGCCGTTGGTGAGCTTCTTCCAGCCAGTATTGCCGATTGCCTTGTCGTTGACTCTGCTTCTGACTGGCTACATCTGCCTAATGGTGGGGCTTGAGCAATTGGAGAACAACACTGAACGTGGTATCGCCGGTACCATGGGGGTGGTTCTGGCAGTCTATGGAGCGGGTTGGGGACTGGCCACCGGTGCCGTGCTGTATTTTCTTATCGAGCGCACCAAGCTGCTTGGATTTACCGCCGACCCGGAAGCGCCGGGTGTTAAGGCAACTGAAGAACATTAAGCCAGCAGCGTCTGATCTGCTTGAACGCACTTTACCCTTATGTGTCCTTGGAGGCATCGGCTTGGCCATGCCTCCTTTTTTGTTTGACAAGTTGTCATATAGTGACAACTTGTCGCTTTTTTGTAGTTGTCGCCTTCCTTCCGTGTTGAATTCGGGTTTAAACTGAAGTCTCTGATCAATTTTCGTACGCGACGTTGCCGCTGTACGGTGAATGCCGCTCCATAATCACAATAACCCGGAGGCAGTCATGACCATCAGTTCCACGCCCGAAGGCGTTTCGGTTGCACCCCGACACATGCACTTCGATATTGCCGACGACCTCAAAACCCTGTGGCACGGCAATGACACCTTCCGCACGGCGTTCTTCAATGCGCTTTCGCTCCAGTTCCCCGATGGCGAGCAGCAGTTTATCAATGCGGTTCGGCTCTACCGGGACAAGGTGGACGATCCCAAGCTTAAGGAAGAGATTCGCGGGTTTATTGGCCAGGAGGCGCTGCATAGCCGGGAGCACAAGCACTACAACGAAGCGTTGAAGGCTCGTGGGTACAACATCGATGCCATTGATGAGCGATTCCGCAGGCATATGGCGTGGGTAGGCAACCTGCCGCCCAGTCGCCAACTGGCCGGAACCTGCGGCGCCGAGCATTATACCGCGGTGCTGGCGAATGCCATTCTCCGTCACCCGGAATGGATGGAAGGGGCCACACCGGACATGGAAAAGCTGTGGCGCTGGCACGCCATCGAGGAAACTGAGCACAAATCGGTGGCTTTCGACGTCTATCGACACTGCGTTGGCAATGAGCGTCTTCGCCGGATTGTATTCCTGTTTGTGACCTGGAATTTCTTCAAGTACACCTTCCTGAACACCTGCAGCCTGTTGAAAACCGACGGCAAGTTGTGGAGCCTCGGCACGTGGATCGGTGGTATTAACTTTCTATGGGGTAAACCGGGGGTGTTGCGCAAGTGCATGCCGGACTTCCTGGCCTATTTCCGCAAGGGGTTTCATCCGTGGCAACAGGATAACCGTGAACTGATCGAGAAAAACCTCAATGAACTTGAACTGAAGCCATCCGCTCGCTAGCAGGGTGCTGAAATATTGACCGCTTTGTGTAAGACTGGGCCTGCCAAAAACAATGACAATAAAGGGAAGCAACCGGCTGGAATAGCTTCCCATAGCTGGAGGCCCCATGCGCGTTGGTCTTATCGTTGATTCCGCCTGCGATCTGCCCTATGAGTTCAGTCGCAAGCACGATCTGTTTGTTCTGCCGGTCACGGCCGTTATTGATGGCCAGACCTACATCGACGAGCACGACCCGGTCAGGACCCAGGAATTCTACCAGAGCGGCCTATTACAGAAGGGCCACCACGCCGAAACGCACGCCTTCTCCGCCGAACAGATCCACGACCTGTTCATGGAAAAAATTGTCACGGAATTTGACGTTGCCATCTGCGAAACGGTCACCCGGTCTCGCAGCCTGATTTTCCAGAATGCTACGGAAGCCATGAACAGTGTGATGGGGCACTATCATGAGGCCCGCCACGCCGCCGGGCGGGAGGGCAAATTCTCCATGCGGGTGATCGACAGCAAACAGATCTTTGCCGGCCAGGGGCTGCTGGCGGCTCACACCCTTCGCCTGATTGAGCAGAAGCTTTCGAAAAACGCCTTACGCAATGAAGTCGACACGTTCACCGACAGAATCTACACCTGCGTGATTCCCCGGGATTTGCACTATATCCGCGAACGGGCCCGTCGGCGTGGAGACAAGAGCGTGTCGGCACTGGTGGCGTTTCTCGGCAAGGCACTGAACATCACCCCGGTCATTTTTGGTCAGGGCGCTGAAGGACAACCGGTTGCCAAAACCCGGAGTTTCGACGTGGCAGTGGAAAAAGTGATGAACTATGCCACCGCGAGGGTCGAGGCAGGACTGTTGACGCCCTATGTCAGCCTTTCCTGCGGCCTGACCTGGACTGAAATCGAGGACCTTCCAGGATTGAATCGCCTGCGTGACGCCTGTGAGAAAAACGGTGTTGAGCTGTTGCTCTCCCAGATGGGCATTACCAGCAGCATCTACATCGGCCCCGGCAGCCTGTGCCTGGCGCTTGCCGCAGAACCCCACGAATTCAGCGATTTCCAGTAGCCGGGACTATCGGGCGCCCAGGCACCACCTCCCGTTTCTTGGCTCACTCGCACACCAAAGGCTGTATCTTCGGCAAACGCAGCTGGTCGGGCTTCGTGTTAGCCTCATGTCGTTCTCAATTCAGAAGCCCACTTCCAGACAGCACCGGACCCCGATTATGACCAAAGGTAAAACGGATCTCGCCAATGCGTTGCTCGAGCAACACGTAAAACACGAACTGGCTTCCCTGAAAGGGGCCAAGTTGCGGCGTTTTCTCGAAACCGAAGTGGATGAATTGTTTGACTACGCCGGGGCCATCACCCTGAACCGGCTGACCTCGGCGGAACAGGTTATGGGCGTGATCCAGCGCATTGTGATCAACATGGAACTGGATGCCGGTATCCCGGAACTGGCGGCCGAAATGGCCACGGAGGTATTGAACGCGCCGGTCCAGCGCACGTCCCGGTTACGGGATATTATCACCCGAGAGCAGGCCACCGGGTTCCTCGAAGAGGCCCTTGAGCTACGTCAGCAGCGTGAGCGGGTGATCAGCGAGATCATGGCTCACCCGGTCTATCAGGAGCTGGTTTCAAACGTGGTGTATCAGGGCGTGGTGAACTACCTCTATGAGGACAACCTGATTACCAAGAGTGTTCCTGGTGTCGGTTCGATGATGAAGTTTGGCAAGCGCATGGCCAACAGGGCGGTTCCGGGCCTGGACGAGACCTTTGAGCGCCGTTTCAAGGCCTGGTTGTCCGACAGCCTGCCGGGGTTGATCAGCCGGAGTGAACAGTTCCTGAACAAGGCGCTGAGCGACGAGGAGCTGCGCGACAGCGTGATGGCCGTATGGGTGTCACTGGAAGACCGCACCATCGAAGAGTTGCACGAGGGGCTTGGTGACATACAGCTCCAGGAGTTTGTGGTTCTGGGGTATGAGTTCTGGCTGCAGTTCCGACAGACGGCCTATTTTGAGGGGTGTGCGAGGGCGGTGGTGGAGCACCTGTTCACCCTGTATGGCGACAAGCCAGTAATTGAGCTGTTGGCTGCCGTTGGGGTCGATCGCGATGTAGTCATGGCGGAGGTGGATGCCTACGCACTTCCTGTGATAGACGTGCTGCGGGATGAGGGGTATCTTGAGGCCCTGATCCGTCGTCGTCTTGCGCCATTCTATAAGTCGGCCGCGGCGAAAAAACTTCTGCAGCAGGAGAGCTGAGCACTCCTGCGTTCGCGTGGGATGTTTGGCAATGCTGGTACCAACGGAGCTGTTCTGGGCCTATCTGGTGGCCATCTCGCTACTGACTGTCACGCCAGGGGTGGACACCCTGCTGGTGATGCGGAACGCCGGGCGCGGTGGATTGAAACATGGTTTGCGGGATGGCTGTGTCACCAGCGTGGGCATCTGCTGTGGGTTGTTTATTCACGCGACCCTGTCCGCTCTGGGTATTTCGGTGCTGCTGGTAGAGACGGCCTGGGCCTTTACCGCGGTCAAATGGGCAGGTGCCTGCTACCTGATCTGGCTGGGGCTGAGTTCGTTGCGTCAGGCCATGGCCCGGGGCCCCGCAAACGCCGATGAATCCTCGATATCGAGCGCCGAACCGCCATTGATGAAACCGGTATCAATCTGGGTGGCGTTTCGAGAAGGCCTGCTGTCCAACGTGCTGAATCCGAAAACGGCGCTGTTCTATATGGCGTTGCTTCCTCAGTTTATCGATCCCGCCGGGAATGCATTCCAGCAATCGCTGTTCCTTGCGGCGGTTCACTTTGTGCTGGCGATGGCCTGGCAATGTGGGCTGGCGTTGGTGGTGGTCAAATCAAGAAGGCTTGGCGTGGGGCAGGGCGTAAAGCGCATGCTGAACGCGCTGACTGGTGGCTTCTTCGTCGCTATCGGGGCAAAACTGGCGACGCAGTGAAGTGGTGATGTATGAAAAAGGGGAGCCGAGGCTCCCCTTTTTGATGGTAATACGCTGAACGCAGCTATTACTTTTCGAGGTACTGCAGCTTGTCCGGCTTGCCGTCCCACTCTTCGGCTTCTGGCAGCGGGTCTTTCTTTTCGGTGATGTTGGGCCACTTGCCTGCCAGGTCGGCGTTGAGCTCCACAAACTGGACCTGATCCGCCGGCAGCTCGTCTTCCGAGAAAATGGCCTCAGCGGGGCACTCCGGCTCACACAGGGCGCAATCGATGCATTCGTCCGGATCGATTACCAGAAAGTTCGGGCCTTCGTAGAAGCAGTCAACCGGGCATACTTCCACGCAGTCCGTGTATTTGCACTTGATGCAGTTATCAGTAACGACAAACGTCATAGTCAGTTTCCTGGTCCAGTAGTCAATCTCATCAGTGTAATAATAATTGCGCGATATTGTATTGAGCGGCCTGCCCTGTCGCAAGCGCTGAGGCGCACTATCGTTATTACACAGATCAATTCTGCCGCTGAGTTCCGCTATTTCCCCAGCAGTTCTTTCAATTCGTACAGTCGGTTAAGGGCATCCCGCGGAGTCAGTCCGTCCACGTCCAGGTCGGCCAGGCATTCTTCCACTTTGCTGGGCTCCAGGCTGGCGAACATGTCTGCCTGCATAACCGGCTCGCTAACGCGGGCGGTGCGTGGCTGTTTTTCAGGTTCAGCCGGCGCCACGGCGGCATGATCGGCTGCCGGCCTGGCTGGTGCCGCACCGCCTTCAAGATGGGACAACTGCTCCTTGGCATTGCGAATCACGTCCTGGGGCACGCCAGCCAGCTTCGCCACCTGCAAACCATAGCTCTGGCTCGCCGGGCCGTCATGAACGTTGTGCAGGAACACGATGGTGTCGTCGTGCTCGGTGGCAGTCAGGTGAACATTAACGGCGTGCTCAAGATCGTCGGCCAGTTGCGTGAGCTCGAAATAGTGAGTGGCAAACAGGGTGTAGCAGCGAATGTGTTTGGCCAGGTGTTCCGCTGTCGCCCACGCCAGGGACAGGCCGTCGAAGGTGCTGGTGCCGCGCCCCACCTCGTCCATCAGCACCAGGCTGTATTCCGTGGCGTTGTGAAGGATATTGGCGGTCTCAGTCATTTCCACCATAAAGGTTGAGCGGCCGCCGGCGATGTCGTCTGACGACCCCATGCGGGTGAAAATACGATCCAGTGGCCCGATGACCACGCGGTTGGCGGGCACATAGCTGCCGGTGTAAGCCAGCAGGGCAATCAGTGCTGCCTGGCGCATGTAGGTGGACTTACCGCCCATGTTGGGGCCGGTGATCACCAGCATGCGCCGTTGCTGGTCCATCAGCAGATCATTGGGCACGTAGGGATCGCTCAACAGCTGTTCCACCACCGGGTGGCGGCCTTCTTCGATATCGAAGCCGGGCGTGTCACTGAATTCCGGGGCATTGAAGCGCAGGCTGGTGGCCCGCTCGGCAAAGTTGCTGAGCACATCCAGCTCCGCCAGGGCCTGGGCAGCGTCCTGCAGGGGTGCCAGTTCTGCGGCTACGGTTTCCAGTACCTCGTCGTACAGGGCTTTCTCCCGTGCCAGCGAGCGGCTCTTGGCGCTCAGGGCCTTGTCTTCGAATTCTTTCAGTTCCGGGGTGATAAAGCGTTCGGCGTTTTTCAGGGTCTGACGGCGGATGTAGTCCACTGGCGCCTGCCCGGACTGGGCGCGGGTGATTTCAATGTAGTAGCCGTGTACCCGGTTATAACCCACTTTCAGCGTGCTGATCCCGGTACGCTCGCGCTCACGAGTCTCAACGTCCAGCAGGAACTGGCCTGCGTTCTCGCTGATGTTACGCAGCTCGTCGAGCTCTTCGTCAAAACCTTCGCGGATAACGCCGCCATCCCGGATGACCACCGGCGGGTTGTCGATAATGGCCCGTTCCAGCATGTTCGCCAGTTCCGGATATTCACTGATGGTCGTGGCCAGCCTGACGATGTGGTGGGATTCGACCGAGGTCAGCGATTTTTGCAGCTCAGGCAGTGCCTGAAAGGCATCCCGCAGCCGTGCCAGATCCCTTGGGCGCGCTGAACGCAGCGCCACACGGGCCAGAATCCGCTCGATATCACCGATGCTTTTCAACAGGTCATGAACCGGCTCATAGTGAAAGCCGTCCAGAAGTGCTGAAACCGCCTGCTGGCGTTGTTCCACCACGGTAATGTCCCGTAAGGGCCTGTTAAGCCAGCGCCGGAGTTGACGCCCACCCATGGCGGTCGCAGTCCGGTCCATCACCCAGGCCAGGGTGTGCTGGGTGCCGCCCATCAGGTTGGTGTCAATTTCCAGGTTGCGGCGGCTGGTGGCGTCCAGGATCACCGCTTCCTCGCGCCGTTCACGGCTGAGTTTGCGAATGTGGGGCAGGGCGGTGCGCTGGGTTTCTTTGGCGTACTGCAGCAGGCATCCGGCGGCGCAGATGGCCAGCGTGAGGTCTTCGCAGCCAAAGCCGGTCAGATCACGGACCTGCAGCTGCTGGGTAATCACCCGGCGGGCGGTGTCGGACTCAAACAGCCATGGGCCCTGGCGGCGGATACCGGTATAGCCGTCCAGTACGTCCTGATAAGGAAAGTCCTCACTGATCAGGATCTCCGCTGGGCGCAGGCGCTGGAGCTCCCCTTGCAGGCCCTCGAGATCGTCCAGTTCAGACACGGTAAACCGGCCGCTGGAGATGTCGAGGGAGGCAAAACCAAACTGCTCCCGGTGGCTGTAGATGGCGACCAGGAGGTTATCCCGGCGGTCCTCCAGGAACGCATCGTCGCTCAGCGTGCCCGGCGTCACAATGCGAACCACCTTGCGCTCTACCGGCCCCTTGCTGGTCGCCGGGTCGCCAATCTGTTCGCAAATGGCGATGGATTGACCAGCACGAACCAGACGTGCAATGTAGCCTTCAGCGGAATGGTAAGGAATGCCCGCCATGGGAATCGGGCTGCCCCCCGACTGCCCCCGGGCCGTCAGGGTGATATCCATCAGCTCGGCGGCTTTCTTGGCATCCTCGTAGAACAGCTCGTAAAAGTCCCCCATGCGGTAGAACACCAGTTCATTGGGGTGTTCACCCTTGATCTTGAGGTATTGCCTCATCATCGGGGTGTGGTGGGACAGATCGGTCTGGGCTGCTGACATGAACGGTTCCGGATCCATTGGCTTTATGTGAAGGCAGGGATTGTAAGAAAATAACCGCCATGATGAAACGAAGGAGATCATTATGCCACTGACTGACGAGGCATTGGCGGAAGCCGGCACGCAATTGGCTGACGTATTAATGCAACGCGAGCTTACGATAGCCACTGCCGAAAGTTGCACTGGCGGCTGGGTTGCCAAGGTGCTGACCGACCGCGCGGGCTCTTCTTCCTACGTTCTGGCGGGACTGGTGACCTACAGCAACGATGCAAAAAGGGGCTTGCTGGGTGTGACTGAACCGTCGCTGGGGGAGCACGGCGCAGTTAGCGAACCGGTGGTACGGGAAATGGTTGCTGGTGCCCTGGCGGCCACGGGTGCGGATGTGGCTGTTGCGATCAGTGGCGTGGCGGGCCCTGGTGGCGGCAGTGACGACAAGCCGGTAGGCACGGTGTGGTTTGCCTGGGGGCGCTCTCCGGCTGACACCGAAGCGGTGGTTGAGCAGTTCCAGGGCGACCGTGATCAGGTTCGGCGCCAGGCGGTTCTTTATGTGTTACAGGGAGTTAGGGGCTTTCTGGAAAAGCCCTGAAACGGAGGGGTTGGTCTTGCCTTCGTGTTGTGTTTTAATACTGTTCAAATATACAGGAGTCCGGTTTTCCGGGTTCCGCAGTCCATGATTTTGGCCGCCGGGCTCCCGTCCCGATAACGGCATTGGCGACAGAGGGTTTGCAACGATGGAAGACAACCGCAAGAAAGCACTGGGTGCAGCACTGAGCCAGATCGAACGCCAGTTCGGCAAGGGCGCCGTCATGAAGATGGGCGACCAGCCCAGGGAAGCGATCCCTGCGGTATCCACCGGTTCCCTGGGCCTGGATGTGGCGCTGGGAATAGGCGGTCTGCCTTATGGTCGTATCTGTGAGATCTACGGCCCGGAAAGCTCTGGTAAAACCACGCTGACCCTGCAGGTGATTGCCGAGGCCCAGAAGGCTGGAAAAACCTGTGCGTTTGTGGATGCGGAGCATGCCCTGGACCCGGTCTATGCCGAAAAACTGGGCGTGAACGTGGATGAACTCCTGGTATCCCAGCCGGACACCGGTGAGCAGGCGCTGGAAATCTCTGACATGCTGGTGCGCTCCAACGCTGTTGACGTCATCATCGTGGACTCCGTGGCAGCGCTGACGCCCAAGGCCGAGATTGAAGGTGAGATGGGGGACAGCCATGTTGGTCTCCAGGCCCGCCTGATGTCCCAGGCGCTGCGTAAGCTGACGGGTAACGTCAAGCATGCCAACTGCCTGCTGATCTTCATCAACCAGATCCGTATGAAAATTGGTGTGATGTTCGGCAGCCCCAAATATGTCTTCCCGAAAATGTATGAGAGCGCCAATGATAGTGATACCGTGCTATCGGCAGCAGTTTAGTCCTTTCATACAGAATTCATAGTAGTTTTCAGCGCCTCACACCACACCCTCTGTCGCGAAATGAGCCTCTGAAAGCTAAAACCAGATTAAAATTTTGAGGTAGCAAGAATGGAAGATAATCGTAAAAAGGCGCTTGGCGCTGCACTGTCACAAATCGAGCGTCAGTTTGGTAAAGGCGCAGTCATGAAGATGGGGGACCAGCCCCGTGAAGCGATGCCTGCGGTGTCCACTGGATCTCTTGGTCTTGACGTGGCACTGGGGATTGGCGGACTTCCTTATGGCCGTATTTGCGAAATTTACGGTCCAGAAAGTTCTGGTAAGACCACGCTGACACTTCAAGTGATCGCGGAAGCCCAGAAATCCGGTAAGACCTGTGCCTTCATTGACGCCGAGCACGCCCTTGATCCGGTTTATGCCGAGAAGCTAGGTGTGAACGTTGATGAACTGTTGGTTTCGCAGCCGGATACAGGCGAGCAGGCCCTTGAAATCGCAGATATGCTGACCCGCTCTAGCGCGGTTGACGTAGTAATCATTGACTCTGTTGCGGCGCTGGTGCCGAAGGCAGAAATCGAAGGTGAGATGGGCGACAGTCACGTTGGCCTTCAAGCGCGTTTGATGTCTCAAGCATTGCGGAAGCTCACAGGTAACGTTAAAAACAACAACGTGCTCATGATCTTCATCAACCAGATCCGTATGAAAATCGGAGTAATGTTCGGGTCGCCAGAGACGACGAGTGGAGGTAACTCCTTGAAATTCTACGCTTCTGTGCGCTTGGACATCCGCCGCATCGGGGCTGTTAAGGATGGTGATGAGGTGATTGGCAATGAAACCCGCGTGAAGGTTGTCAAGAATAAGGTATCACCGCCGTTCAAACAGGCCGAGTTCCAGATCATGTACGGCAAGGGCATCTACCACATGGCGGAAGTGGTAGACATGGGCGTCAAGGAAGGGTTCGTGGACAAGTCTGGTGCCTGGTACGCCTACAAGGGCGACAAGATCGGTCAGGGTAAGGCCAATGCTTGCAAGTTCCTGGAAGAGAATCCGGCCATGGCGAACGAGATTGAAACTGCCGTGCGCGAAAAGTTGATGCCCAAGCCCGTTGCAAAGCCCGCTGCAAAGGAAGAAGATCTTCTTGAAAAGACGGAAGACTAAAAAGATCACGGGCAGAAAAGGGCTAGCCGGATATGATAGAAGCAGTTATTCGGCACAAAGATAAGGATTTCTCTGTTGCTGAATTAGAATCCGTGTTGGCGGCTGGTTATCTCAAATCGGTCGTCAAGATTGGTAATCGGCTAGCCAAAGGCTACAGCGTTCCGCACATGGAGAGTGTGGTCAAAAGCATTAAAGTGTTTGGGCAGTTCCTCTCCGCGTCGCAGCACGCCTCGTCAATTCCTCAAGATCTCAAAGTCGGCATAGCACCCCTGCATTCCAGGGGAGGCTGGATGCACTTCTTGAACCAATTCGGTCATCATCTGAAGGAAAATCACGCTCCCGCTCAAGTGCGACAATACACTTCTTGCATGGGTCTCTGGCTAAAAAATATGGCCGGAGAAATGATATGCCCAGCTAACTTAGAGGTACCTAATCATCTGCCTCTAATGCAAGAGGGAGGGAAGCGCTCCATACTAGGGGCAAAGTTGTCTAAGGAAGCAGAAGCCGATCTTGAAGCTGCGGCTAAAGCATTAAAATCCTTTGATATCGAGGGTTTAGAAGACGATGACGATTTGGCTTCTGTTGCTAAAGGTGTCTTTCATGATCTTATCGATCAGCTCGGTGAAATCCAGGGATTGTCGTCTGAAAACTTTCTTTTTCTAGTTCAATCGACGCTAGAGGGACGACTGGAGGCTATTTATAGAGGAGCGCTCGATCGGTTCAAGAGTGCAGTCGCCAAGCGGGAGGAAGGGCAGCTTCTCGTAAAAAATGGCTTGCCATATATGGGGTTTATAAACCATTGGCTAACGTATGAAGGAAGCTTTAAATTCAAGGCCGCTAAGCCGATTTTGCAGCGAGTCCGAGAGCTTACCGATGATCAATTTGAGGCTGGGATTCATGCGTGGTGCGTTCATTATCACCAATTCCGAGGTCTGCACCCCTACGAAAGCCAAACCAACGATCAAGTTGTGAGGCGTTATTTTAAAGAGCGTTCGAAACGACCTTCTTTAGATCTTTCTGCTGACACGATGATTGGATATCACGGTGCTAGCCGAGATCTTCTTATTGCCGCCTATATACTCATCACGTTCGAGACATGCGCGAACGCAAGCTCAGTTCAAAAACTTACAGTAGATTCGAAAAAAGACATCACGGAGTCGCTCTCTGTTATCGACTGGGTAAAAGATCGTGCAAAGGCGGTGCTGAGCAAGTTTGATGTTCGAAGGGATTTCGGATTGAGTTCTGTCATTGAGACTGTTGCGGAAGCAACAGAAAACTATCGAAAGATTGCGATTCGCGCTGACGACAAATATTTGTTTCTTCATGCATACGGTGCAGATGCGAGCGCTAAGAACCGTCAGAAAGAAGAGGGGAAGTTTCTTGTAAAGCCTTCCGGGAACTGGTTCAACGAGCAATCCAAGATAATGATCCGCGAGTTCAATGACGGAAAATGGACAGCAACTGTAAAAAATATTCGTGCGTCCATTCTTCTAGCTCATGCTTTGAAATACGGCACGAAGGCCACGCAGAACCTAGCTCAACATGGCTCTTCACGAACCACCGTTGGTTACCTAGCAACGGCAGAAATGAGGCTAAAGCACGAAGAAAAAATTCGTGCATTCCAAGAGTGGCTTCAAGTCCTTGTTACAATCAATATTGATGACATTCCCAACAAGTTGGGCCTTGCAGAAGATGCATATGAAGAAATAAAAGAGCGCATCGTTAATTCTCGTTTTGGTGGCAGTGTGTGCTCCGACCCAATGGGTGGTCATCAGCCTGGCAGTGTTGTTGGCAAACCCTGCACCCAGATTAAGATGTGCATGACGTGCGAGAAGCGCTTAAACCTATTCGTGGCCTCAGAAGAAAACGTTGCTCACCTGCTACATTGGCGTGACGCATTAAAGAGCGCTTTCGAGAACGGCAGGGTAAGCGAGAACGACCTTAACTGGACGCTCTGGAGTGTCTTTATTGATACCATGCATGATCGCATGGAGGGGTCTTTAAAGCATAAGGGGCTTCTGCGTGACGTACGAAACCGAATTGCTGAGGACGAGAACCCTTATCACCGTATTTTTGCAAGGAGCGTTGCTTGATGGGTGAGGTTGCGCAGTATGCGAACCTTTTCTCTGAGATTCATCTGCCAGATGGTGGATTTCGGACATCTGGTTATAGTTGGCTTGGGTCTGAATGGCCTGCAAAGAAGTGGAAGATACTTGACCCGGATCAGCCGCATCTAAAACCGGCATGGATCAATTTCGATGTTCCGGCAATGGCGGGCCAGACGTTTTTGGATCGACCGGAACTCGTGGAAGACATCAAACGCTCAATTGCAATCGCGGTGGAGCTTCGAACGGTATTGAGAAGGAAACGTCAGGGGCTATTCTGTGGTTCGCGATCATCCATTCGTCTGTTTGGACAGAAACTCCTCAGAATTTATCGGGAAATACTCGATATGGGCTTTCAAGGCCCATCTGAGCTGGATGAAGAGCATCTTTCAGAGCTGCGTAATCGTCTTCTCTATCCCGAGCGAGTTTCGCGTCAATATCCGGAAAAGCTTCTACAGCTGATTGAAAAAAAAGGCATTGATGCCGTACCGGTGAAAATCGTTAAAAGCCGGAAATTCCCATGCCATGTCGATAAAGCTCGATTGCAGTTTATGACTGGGATTAGCGATTGGAGACTAAGCGCTGAATGCAGGCAAATTGTTCACGACATTACGCAGGAGCTGGCCGAGAAATATCCGAAGTACTCATGGGAAGAAGTGGATGTTAATGATGCGATAGATTACGCCAGCAAAACCCAAGCAAGGAATCACGGAAATACGCTTAAGCTTCTGCACATGCAGGGCGAGCTGCTGCAAAATGATTTTGCTTTTCCTCTAAAAGTAGACCCTTATCCTGACGAGACTCCTGCTGATTTTGTTGATGGGTCATTTGCAAGAGATGGACACCCAACCCGCCCATGCCGTGGCCGGACTCGAAATTTGCCGGTTCCCGTTTTTTTGAAGCTGATGGATGCGTCGGTGCGGTGGCTGATCGACTACGCCGAACCGCTGTTGGCTTTGGAAGAGCAAATAGTTACTGAGTTCAATGAGCTTGAAGCTAGCCTCGGTAATGAGCGAGCGCGTCGAGTCGCTAATGCGAGAGTTCGAGAGCTTTCCTCTGAGTCTGAGTGGGTAGATAAACCTTGCAGCCCTTTCCCGCTGGCAAACTTTAGGCACTTTCGCGCTGCAAGCGACTCGAAGTATGACGACGAATTTATAGGCGAAGTTCAGACACTTTTAGGTCAGGGTTTGGGCGCTCGCGAAACCGGGGCTCGATTGGAGATTTCAAAGTCGAGTGTGGAATTTATCAAGGCCCGGTATATCGACGACCGAGATAGCCACAGCCTGCGAACAACTGGCGTTTCGCTCAATTATGCGCTTTACAGTTACCTGCCATTCTGTTGTTCGGTGATCCTACTAGCGTTTACAGCGGGCCGAGAGTCCTCAATCGGTGATCTTCGATTTGGCTGCATGAAGAAGATTGCGGGTTTGCGTTATATCAATCTCTATATTCCCAAGACCCTACGCCGTTATGAAGACCTCCCGACTGTCGAGTTGGTCGAGAAAGCCGTTTCTGTTTTGGAGCGATTGAGTGCGACTGCCAGAAAAAAGACCAGATCAGATCATCTATTTCAATTCGATGATTTGGTTGGAGACCGGGTGAAAGGTGTTCGGTTTGATACTGTATATCCCAATTTCTTTGATTTTATAGATATGCCCAGGGATGAAGATGGCGCTTTCTGGAAACTCAGCGAGCACCAGTTTAGACGCTTCTTCGCAATCATGTACTTCTACCGTTACGGGAAAGACAACGACTCTGATTTTGAGTCGCTGATGTATTTCCTTCGTCATTGTGACTGGTCGATGACAGACCGTTACCTGACGGAGGAAGAGCAGGGCAGAATCTTCCGTGAAGTTGAAGAAGAGTGGCTTTCTCACGTCATTGTGACTGGTAAACCTGTGGATCAGTCGCTTCAAAACCTGATGGTCGATGTCAATAAAGTGAAAGAATCGGTGATCAACGGCACTACAATCGCTCGTGAGAAGGACGCAGAGCGTGCTCTCAAACGCGTTCAAGATGATGGTTTGGTTTTCGAGTTTCTCTCTTTTGGTGCCGTTTGCCTGGGATTAAGTCCCGGTCGAGCAGAAATCGCCGAGTGCGCTATCGAAATTGATGGTGAATTTGCGCCGCGCTTACACAAGGCGTCTGAAAGCCTCTGTAGTGGCTGTTCAAATTATGTGGTATGCGACTCCTTGGTTTCTTCTAAAGCGCCGGAAAGCCCTTCTCTAACGCCGCTGGCGTGTAAGTCGCCGATACTTGATGCTGTCTTGTCCCAGGTGGAGTCTGATGATGCCTGAAGAAGAACTTAACCCCGTCGAGGGGAAAAAGGAGGCGTCGAGTTCTTCAAGCCAAGCTCCAGAGGCTAGAAAGAATCAGACTACCCAGAAGGTGGAAGCCAAGATACAAGCGCTTCGCGCTGCACTCGAAAACCGAAGCAAAGACCGCCTTCATGGGCTCCCAAAAACTCTTCAGGCATTCTTAAATTGGCATGGTGAGGGCCATAAAGAGCCCCTCAGTGTAATTCCGCGACCGACTCTCAATTCGCGAGAAGACCTCAAGGAGGAGGTTCAAAAGGTTCTTCAGGAGCGCAAAAACGCGCCAGAAGAAGATGTTGCGAAACAAGGAGCCCGTATTAAAGAGCTTGAGAGGCAGATCAAGGGCCTTGCAAGCGCAAACCATGAAATTCACCTGGAAGTTAGTCGCCTTGAAACAGAGATAACTCTTCGAGAGAACAAGATCGCAAAGCTCGAAGCGAGCCTAGTAAAATCCAGCTCAAATGTTAGTAGCATCAGAGGCAAGCGATGACTCGTGAAGCCCGTGACGCATATACGAAAATACCTTGTGAAGTTTGTTGGCTTGGCGATCAACGGCTAAAAGCAGTTCCTTTTGTCTTTGACCGAAATGGGACTCCCTTCGAGCCTATAAACGCTTGGGTGCGTAAAAATATCGACCAGTGGACGAAAAAAGGGATCAGGCAACGGGGTGAGGCACCGGCTAGGAATTTCGATCAGAAAGTAAGTCGAGTCGTGAGCTTTCTTAACTTTCTCGATGCTAACGGTCGGAACTGGGATGAGCCAACCCAAGATTATCTTTACCTTTTTGTATCAACGGTTGAACAGAAAGAAAGGGCCGCCGAAACCCTGAACGCTTTTACTTCGGCAATTTTTGATTTTTATTGGACGCGTCAAGAAGCTGGCTTCTGCTATAGAGTCATCGGCATCAACGATGTAGATCAGGATGACTATCGTAATCCACTCCATGTTCACCCGTCCCGAGATCCGAAGCGCGATTACGATAACCCTATGACTCGGCGGGGTAAAAATCGGACAAGTCGAACTTCAATTACCGAAAATGAAGAGTGGGAAGATGCATTAGAGAGGGCGCTTGATAGCGGTACTGCGCTCGGCGCAAGAGACGGTGTTTTGATCAGCTTTATCCTTCAGACGGGTGCGCGACGCCTTGAAGCGGCAAATCTCGAAACTTCAGACTTTGAAAAAACAGTAGATCCGAACAAAAAAGAAGTGATCATCAATGTGGATACCAAGATCTACGAATCTCGTGATCTTGTCGTACCGGTTGAAGCATATAGAGAAGTTCAAGATTTTATTCGAGATGAGCGCCCTGATTTAATTTCAAATCCTCGAAAAGACTTGGGGTTCGTTTTCTGTAGTACCGACAAAAAGAACGGTGCGGCTTTGACCAAAAGCTACATTTCGAGGCGTTTTAAAAACATCTATGGGATCTCACCTCACGACGGACGCAGCACTTTTGCAACCAATGAAATGATTGAGCATTATTTTAACGGTCTTGATATGGATACTGCGATGCTCTTGGTTAGAGAGCGCATGGGGCATAGTGCAAACGATGAAACAGCTCGTACGCTGCGCCAGCACTATCTCCAAGCCAAAGCTCTTGTTCAGGCTGAAGCGGCGGGCTCGAAGCTCGATAAGGCTAGAAAAGAAATTGCTGAACTGAAAGCGATGATGGCTGATAAAGATCGAGAACTAGAAGAGCTGAGACGTCTCCTCCCTGTGACAACTACGACTAGATAGGGTCCAAACAGAGGTCGGAAATCCAATGGGATTATCAGACGGTTACCTTTCATGCCTTTAACCACGCCAACATGGCACTCTTTATTTCTAAAGGCAGCAACTCACTCTCGTTGATCCACTGCCGTATCAAATCAAAATCGACTTCATGATCGATGTCATGGGCCTGGATATTCGGTACTGGCTTATCTAGCACAGCAAAGTGGTGTAACAAATCGAATACCGCTCGCTCGTATGACGCTGCATGAGTGGATTCTGGTGTGTTCGGTGCATGGCGACGCAGTTCGCTAGTCGCGTCATAAACGCCTCTAAGGCCGAGTAGGTGGGTCGTATCCATGATTGAGTCACCGGACCAGGTCCAATTTTCCCAAAGGTATAGGTAGGTGCTGTGCCAACCGGGAGCTGTGCGACCTTGCATATCGAGATCTAGGGCCGTGAGCCCTGTTAAGTATCGCGTGGTAGCTCGTCGCCGGTTGGCTGGCAAAAATCGTCCCTCGGCGAATAGCTGCTGCCAGACTTGAGACTGATCTTCAGGCCTAATTCCGCGCCTGATGCGCTCATTGACGCGCTCTGCCTCGATTTTCTTCAGTTCACGGATTTCCTCAAGTGACAGTCTTTCACCTGGAGCTTTTTTTTCGAGCCTTTTTCGTATCGCTTTACAGTGCCGATCATCAGCCATATCGGTGGGTCGTCGCTCTCAGGCGTTATAAACGTGATAGGGAAGGTACTTCGCAACCCTCTCGATGTCGCCAGAAAGCATTGCATCAAGTGGACGAAGCCCATCAAAAGCTCTGTTTGGCCTTCCTGGCCACTGACTAGCTCGATCTTTATCGCCCTCATAAATCGCGTGGAGAGAATCGTAAATCGAAAGCACGGCTAGGACGTTCTCGTCTTTATCCAGCAACCCCTCTCTCGGGCGAGTCTCAAGCCCCCATGACTCAAGTATTCGGGATGCGAAATCGCGTCGTGAGATTGGGCTTCCAGCGTCCATGGCATACCTGCTGTGGCGTTTGTCACCCTCAAGTATAACAAATGGCGACTAGATGGTGGCCAATGCTGAAGCGGTGGTGATTCAAGTGAGGCATCCTGGTTGGTCTCGTGAGATCCTGCCAATTAGATTCATTGTAATTTGGGAGGTTTAATAAAGCCTTAGTTTCAGCTATCCAAAACGGCTCAAGCGAGTAATGACGCGGTCTGTGTAGATTTATTCAGATTTCCTGCTAAGCCTCCAAAAAAACCGCTCTTCTGAGCGTTCAGCGTTGACCATTTTTGCGGCAGTTATGTCCAAACCGATCCCAATGATGCTAATCATCTGTCTTTCACAACGATCATTCAGCCCACGAAGCATGCGAGTTGAAAGGGTCTGAAAATACCAGGGCGACCTTGGGCTGGCATAGCTTCCCAAATCATATGTAACGGAATAACTTACTTTCTTACTTTCTTACTTTCTTTAGTTTTCCCTTAGTTTCGATTAGAGTCGCATACCCAAAACATTTCACGGAGCAACAGGTATGCGTCCAGCCGATCACACAGACCAAGAGATTATCGAAGCGGGAAAGCGACTTCAGGATCAGGACAGAAAAGTTACCGGCTACGGGCTTCGCAATGAACTAGGTGGTGGGGATCAGAAGCGCCTCCTGGCCGTTTGGAAAAATTTTACAGCCCAGGATGTTGTGGAATCTATACCGGACACAGAGCTACCGGCAGAGCTTGAGGAGTCGCTAAACAGTGCCAGCCAAACACTTCTCAACCATCTTCGCTCAATGGCTGTCCAGATTCACCAGGCAGCCACCAAAGTGGCAGAGAGACAGGTTGCTGAGATCACTCGGCAATACAAAGAGCTTGAAGAACAGACCGATGCAGAATTGAAGGATGCTGCTATCATCATCGAAAAACGAGAGTCCGAGATAGTCGATCTCAAGTACCGCCTCGCGATAACGGAGGAAAAACTGGATTCTGCCCGTCGTGATGCTGAGCAACACGAGAAAGAAGCTTTTCGGCTTCAAACCAAACTCGGCGAAATGAAAGGTGTGGAGAGCTTGATAGCCCGCCTAGAGGCCCTTGAAGAAAAAGCTGCAAACGACAAACTTGGTGTGTGACACGGCAGAGATTTCGGTCTTCTTTCTGATGAAAGCAGTAAAAAAGCAGAGAGGGCTCCAGAAAACGGTTCTGACGGTTTTTCTCTGAATTGAAGTAGCAGAGGGGGCGGGGGCTTAAAGGATGCTTAAATCACTTCTCAGGGACCTTCTGGGGTAGGCTAAGCCTCGGCCAAGGGAACATGCTTAAGGATCTTTATGATGTTGGAATGGCGGTCCTTAATTTTCTTATGTCATTGTTCGTTTCGCCTCAGTCGGCCCAGAGCTTAGATCATGGAGAGCGTCCGGCCATCACAGCCAGCAAGTTTCAACACTGATCTGGTGACTACTGGATGAACCCTAATTTACGGAGTAGGTCTTTCAAACGGGTTTTGCTTCACTGATTATGATCTCTCTGACTTTGACCGGAAGATCGCCCGGCGTAAGCAGATCAACCTTTACCCGTAATAGGGATTGAAGCTCATCCTGTAGCCCACCTAAATCAAATAAGGTCACTCCTGATACTGGGTCCACCAATAGGTCAAGATCGCTTGTCTCGCAATCATCTCCGCGAGCAACTGAGCCAATCACTGTACATTAGTTACTGGGTAACGTCTTGAAATTTCACGAATATCCTGTCTATAGCGGTTATAAATCTGAGAGGCCTTACCCATACCTGTTCACCATAATTAGCAGCTACAACTGCGATACTTGATGGCCTTTGATTGTTATGCCGTTCATGAATAGTGCCCACTAGAAAATAAGTGGACACTATTCTGACGGCGGCAGCGCCAGTCTCAGAACGGGATCACAGGACGGTTACAGATTATGCATTGATTGATTTAAAGAGATGATTAAAGCAGCATCGATTTGTCAGAATGTCGGCTCAACATAACAATTCCTGGCTCTCTGCCTACAGTGTAACCGACGATGAGATACTTTCATCTCATTCTTGGTAACCGTTGAGCAGCTCCGGGATCAGATCTTTAGGGGAACAACCCAAAGTCTCGGCGAGGGTGTATAGTTTCTCGATAGTCAAATTCACTTTTCCTCGCTCGACTTTCCCAAGATAACTTCTATCGATTCCGGCAGAGTACGCAAGCTGCTCTTGGGACAGTCCTCTGGTACGCCTAATTGACCGCAAATTTTTACCAAATTCTACTCTAATCTTTTCCATATTTGCCTCAAGCTGCTAACAGACTGTCAGCTATTTGTGCTTTTGAGGCCACGGCATATAATACCCATTTCGGAGCGTTTAATTGCCCATCTCATGAGGAGTGTTATGCCGACGAATTCGCTAACTTTGGACAGGATCCTTCACGCGATCCTCCGAGAAGCGTCAGGGAAGGAGCTAGACCTCGCTCAGATCCGTGACGAGTACACAAATCAGGTGCCTGAATACGCTCGTCCACACAAAAGGCATTTATGGCGTTATGTCTATTCGGAGATGGAAAAACTGAGGTCGAAGGGCTTGGTAAGCACTTCAAGAAGGTCATTTAGCAGTTGCGGGAAAGCGTACAGCGTTACACCTGACTTTGGCGAACAACTAATAGAGGAAAATTGTGAGCCCTTTCTTTCCGATACCTCCCACGACCTAGACCAAAAACGTGTGGACGATCTGAAATATAAGATAAAGGTCTATTGGCGAACTGCTTTCATGCTCAACGGTACGCTTGACGAAACTCGGGCTCTTGCACGCGAAATTCCCTCTCTTGCCAGGGAGCTAACTTATAAAGAGACCAAAATTTTCAATAAGATACTGGAAGTGTATGGCCGTATCGGAGCGCTCGAAGAAATAATCGAAGACCTTCTCGACAGCCGCCAATGCCCTTGAATTGTCCACAGACATTAGCTTCGTTTAAGACTGGCTATTCCGCGATCAATCCGAAGTGGTCAAGGTGCTGTGGCAGTGATGAGGCTCATCCAGTAGTCGAAGTTGAACGGGGACGAACCTTATACCTGACAACATGTGATTCTCGGACGTTTAGTCTGCCTCAGCTACGCTAAACCCTGAATCACTGCACAATAGAGGATAAAAGCCATGGATGAAGTCCAATTCGAGATAGGCCGAAAGGGAGCCGAGCGAATTGCGGGTCGTTGGGGCCTGGCCCAAGAACAGATTGAACTTTTGCTCAGCAACGACTTAGAGAGAATTTCCTACGTGCTGGGGATCTACAAAGCATTGCGGATAATCTACCCGACCGAGGAAAGGGCAAATGCCTGGCCCGCAAAGCCTAATCGGGCGTTCGGAGGCCGGTCGGCCCTTGATCTAATGCTAGAGGGCGATCTAGCCAAAGTGCGTCGCTATCTTGATGGACAGTGCTTTGAGGTGCCTGAAGAAATGGAGAGCGCTGCTCAAGCCGCTCGCGTTCTTCGGGATGATGAACGATATTAGTCATGGGACGTGCTCGCTTGAGCCTTTTTCTGGGGCAGATCAGGTCTCTGCTCTTCAGCAAAGGCCAGTGGTTCTCAAGCGAAATATCCGCATTTCCATGATCAAACGGGGTAGCTCGCCTGCCCTCGATTGAGTTGATATAAGACTTCGTATTCGAGGCGAACTAATCGCCAATCCAGTTTTTCCTTGCCACAATTCGCCCTAGCTTGTAGCCGAGGAAGGGATAGTCTTCCCAGTGCGAGTGACCTGCCCCCGGTATTTAATCCAGCTGCTCCCTAGTAATGTCCGTTACTTTTGAATCAGTTTTCCAAGTCGGAGAGCGGAGGCAAACTCCAGGGGTGTCGGGTTTTGTAGTTGCCCCCGCTACACCATTGGACGTCCTGATAGCTTTACTTGTTTTCTTGAGCGCCCCTTTGGTTGCCTTCCGTTTTTTCTTCACTGGAGCGGTAAATTGCGACAAATGGCGTTTAAACCATCGCCTTCGCTCTAGAGGCCTCCACTGGCTGATGAAGAATCGATAGTCGCACTTTCCAAGCCTCGAACCACAATTGCAGGGGCAAGGAAGCTTATTGGCAGTCCTCTTTCGGGTACTCAATGCTTTGAGTGCCAGCATTACGGATGACTTATCTTGGACTTTGAATACCCCTTGGTAGTCTTCAACCAAGCCTTCTTCTCCGTGCGAAAGGTCTCCGTAGGGAAAGGAGTCAAATAGAATCTTGTGGCTTACCGAGTAGAGGAAAGGAGTCAGAATTCGGTCAGAAAATGCGAGCAAATCCGGACTCTCAGACAGAATTGACTTAACTTTTATTTCCGAGCCAAGGCAAAACGAACCATCATGATTGATGTGGTGGTCACTGGTTTCAGGTATCTGACCTCGGGTTTCCGAAACCCTGGGGATTTCGCGTGGAAATTTTCGACTTACGCTTAACCTCAAAGAGAAAGTTTGCTCGATCTCCCGAGCACCGTTCATATTTGCATGAATACGATACTCGCCCTCTATGGTTAGAGAATCATCGCGGAGTACACCAATACGCATACTAGGATTTCGAGATAAAAAATCCTCTAGCTGAATTTCATCCCACCACATCATTTACGATTCACACCAAGGTTTTGGGCTGTCATTAGCCTCGATCCTAGTGGTAGGAAAAATGACCGCAGGAGATAGACCGAGGGACCGCTCAACCTGACGTTTATCCAGATTAATTTCGAGCCCCTTAGTGGCAGCCTCGACGATATTTTGGCTGTTGTTCTTGGCAAGAATAGTCTTGAAATCGGCTCTTGCCTGACGGAGCCACGCATGGAAATGTTCTCGAAGATGCAGCTGCTTATGCTCTTCGGAATCCCATTTGTCACCAAAATCTTCATCGGGATTGACCGGATTTGGAACATAAGGTGCGGTTTGATTAACGAAATCTCCCATGCGGTTTAAAATGTTCTCAAGAGCCGATTCGAGACTACTTTCGCCATTGTAGGCTCGTGCTGCGAGCGTCGTGATAATTACAGAAATCGGCTTGGATTCTTCGTTACCGGCCTTAAACATTGTGTCACGGTGGCGCTTAAGAAGCTGAATCACACTCTGGAGCGGTGTTTTCCACCTGTAGTAGGGAAGATCGTCAATGCTTGCCCTAATATTGATTTCACGTTCGTTGAGGACAGACCGGGCAGTCCTCATCCGTGACTCGAACCATTTGGCAAAACCCTCCGGGTTGCTTATTCTCCAATTGCTGGTTATTTCTGCGTATTCAGGATCGGTATTGTCAGTGATGGAAACAGCCAGTTCCGAAACGCTGTCAGCAAGATTTTCATCAAAATTTGATGCCTCTATCATGCGCTTCCGAAGCAGCGTTCTTTGGGTGTCCTGCTCTGGAATACATGGCACGATATCCATGTGGAAGCTCATGCCATCGGCGTACTCAAGTCGCCAGCAACGTCTCTTTTCGGCGAGTTCTTCTTTGATTCCTCTCGCCGTTCTGTATAGCTCCAATTCTTTTCCGACTTGGTTCTTAAGGCCCTTCTGGCTTATTCGATCCTTACCCAATCCTTCTCTTAATTTGCACCCCATGTCCAAATCATACTCCTCACCTTGGCTGGGCTTAATTGCAGTCCCCAGCCGAAAAGATCCTTGCGCATAAACATGGGGATCGTATTCCGTGCAACTTGAATCAGGTCTCTGTAGCCAATCGCCTAAGTCTTTATAGCGCCTATCAGCTTTCTCATACGCTACTTCAGGAAGCTCAACTTCTTCCAGAATCTTGACGAGTACAGCGTTCTCTTCATTTCTGTTCATGCAAATCACCCTCAATTCTTATCGATTCAACAAAAGTTTGTGTCGATATGTCATGGTCAAAAATGATCCATGGCATATCCGCTTTAGGCATCCGGACACGGCCCAGCTCTAGTGCGCAGGAGACTGGCATCGCGGGGAAAATGTGTAACGGGGCGTCCCTCCCGTGGTGTTTTTTAATATCAACCATTAGCTTCCTCATCTCCTTCATGAATAGATAAAGCTGATGCTTCGACCTCATCAAATTATTGTGCGGGTTGACCAGTGTGACCTTCCAAATTGCGGCGTTATCGCCAAGTACACTATGGATTCGGTCGTTTGAGACATGATCACTAAGCGCAAGCACCAACGCAGCAGGACCTTGAAAATTCGAGGGCTGTTCTATGATGTAACTGAATTCATCATCCTGGTCCTGCCATTGCCAGCTCTTCGGCTCCCTATGCAACTGATAGGTCTCGACAGAAATTTTGTCGGTAAATAGCGCACCGAGTTGTATCAACAACGGCTGTGGGGCAAGCGAAAAAACTGAGAAGTTTTTGCACGTATCATCTTCGATGAGTGGCAAAATCTTGCGTTTGAACGACTGGATAAGGTTATGAGATTCCGCACTCCAATACTCTGAGGATCTATCTTTCAGCTCGGACCCCATAGAAAGGCGTACTGGATTCTCACTGGCTGGATACCAGTGCGGAAACATAGCTTCGATACAAGAGTGATAATCAATTGGTGACTTTTCGGAGCTGATGTTGGCACCGTACAAAATTACATGGGATTTCTTGTCGGGCATGATCCCCGTGACGGTTTCCACTCGTTGTTCATGTGCAGCTTTCCAACTAATCAGAAGCTCTGCGGAGTACCTCTCACCGGAATCGTCTTGATCTATCGTCTTGTGACATTCGTGACACATCAGCATGAGGTTGCTGATGTCATTTAGGTTGTGAAGTTTTAGCTTGAACGGCCCCCATCCACGCGGCCCCTTTTCTGAAAATGAGTAGATATGGGCTTTCTGAGATAGATTGACGGTCTCTTGGGTGACTGATGATTTGAATAAGCGTTTATTGCAGCCGCTAAATTGACACCGGCCAGCAGCGCGAGCCCATAGCTCGCGTTCAACTGGCGACTTCACATGCCGTGTAACTTCTTTAACCATTCCCGCTCCTATCCACCTGGCACAGGTCATCCCTGACTACCTAATCATATGCCCATCTTCGGCACGTGGGATTCTTGGAATTACTTCTCCCTTCTAACGCCCTTGAAAGGCTTTTTATCGGAGGTCTTCACATCCATAAACCGACCTGTATCTGTATCCCTCTTCACGTAGTGGCCTGAGGGGGTTTGGGTTTGCGAGCGATTTTTTACCGCGCCGTTGCGGTGTCCGTCACCTGATGGGGGGTTTGTAGCCATTGTTAACCTCTTCTCTATATCCGCGTCGGGTTGCCATTCAATTAAACCAGCAAAAAAAGTTCGGAGTAGCGAACTTTCTTTATCATGCTCCCGGATAATGCTATTGTCAAACAAAATATTCGGTGCACCGAACAAAGCGGTTTCGATTTTTTGGAGGAGTAATGAATGGCAAGTCGCTTGGGTGAAAAAATCCGAGAACTTCGCAAGAAGCGCGGACTAACTTTGGACAAGCTTGCCAAGGCAGCTAACTTGAGTAAGAGCTACTTATGGGAGTTGGAAAATCGGGAATCTCAAAGGCCGTCAGCGGAAAAGCTATCTTTTCTTGCTGATGCACTTCGGGTGAGTACAGACTACTTTTTGGATGACGATGCCCGTGAGCCAGAGGAGAAGCATTTGGATGAAGCATTTTTTCGAGGATACAAAAGCTTGAACGGGCCGGAAAAAGAACAGCTCAGAAAAATTCTTGAGGCCTTCAAGAAGGAGTGACGCGGTCTTTTGAAGGCCAAAAGTCCGCGTGCTTTGGCAGGACCAGCAAAGTTAGAGTCGAGTCGTACTGCTCCGAATAGATCTTCATTTCCGTGAGATCCGCGTCCGAATCGCAAAATTTAAACCAAGTCTTCGCAGGTATTTTTGCCCCATTTGGCTGTAACTGTATTGAGTCATCTGCCGTTATGCTGCGTTCTGGTACCGCGATTACGTTTTTTCTAGTTCTGAAAAACGCCCCGGACTGATGGGCTGGACCACTGGATGAAGCCCAACTCATAAATCCATCATTGGACATGACCAGTACCGCTTTTTGATCCGTGTAGCTTAACCACTTGAGGGTTGCAGCGGTGAGCGAAACACCGTACCTGTCCGCGCAATGAGAGAGCACATCCAGTGTGATAGGGGCATTTGTCTGCGCTCGGAAGTCATCCAGAGGCATCAATAGGCTCGAAGCAAATGTATCAGCTTCAGCTTCGATGTTTGCCCCGCCTGACCAAGCCAGCATATCCTCCCTGGTACACATGAAATTCTGCTGGGTGTGTCGGTGAAGAATATAGTGGCCAAGCTCATGAGCTTTGGTGAAACGAATCCTACCCTGTGAGGAAACTGCATTGTTGTACGCGATCATCCACTTCGAATGATCTTCGTTGGATGCAAGCATACCTTCAAAATTAGGGATATTGGCTTGTTCGATTTTGGAGATAGGATCAGGCCAATCGAAGATTTCATGAGCACCCAGAGCGAGCTTATCAACATTGACAGGAAACCTTTCCCCTCCGTGAGCATCATGAAAAACGTTCAGAATCCTGTTCAATTGATTGGCCGATTTCGCCGGGCTCAACGTTTTTGTGCGTGTCAAAATCCTTCTCCCGAACTCGTGAATCCTTTACCGGTCTAAAAAGTAAAGTAGGACAGCAATTCCCGCCAATCAAGAAACACCCAGATTCTCTTTATCTTGATTGTAGTCCCCCCATTATTAACCGTTCTTTTGAATAGAGGATTAAGCGGCCTCCAGCAGTCTGGATGGGGGATTACCGAGCCTCTATACGATCTTGGCGGGATATCGATTTCTTGACTATTATCTAGCTGATTGGTTTTTGACCAGTCACTTCAAAATTAAGTGCTACGCGAAACTAGGGAACACCCAGAGCGCCAAGCCTAAATTGCACGGAGCGAAAACTGTGAGAAATCTAATTATCCTCCTGTTTTTATTTAGCCCTCTCCTTTCACAGCCAGTTTACAGCCTAACCAGGTGTCAGTGCTCCTATCAAGATTGGCAGGGAGACTGTCGCGCTAAAATCGAGCAAACATCAACTTGGTTTAAAGTGGTTTCTGATACTCAACAGTGTTCGCGGGTGGATTGGTACATCAATGGCGAACCTCAAGTTACGATCGTAACCGACGGTGCCGACATGGTTGAATGGCTGGGCCAATCAGAACCTCAGTCTCTCAACTTGACTATTCAAAGCTGTAAGATTTGTAAAGACTCGCAAATTTCGAAGTCTATCGAAGGAAATCAATGTAGTTATCGATACAGGGAGGAATTTGGGCCAGAAAAGGGCACATATAGCGGACAATGCCTGAATGGTATTGCTCATGGAAAAGGCCGTATCTCATTCCCTTCCGGCGCTTACATGGAAGGTACTTTCGTCAATGGAGAGGCTGATGGGCCCGGAGAATACCAATACGCGGGCGGGAGTAAATACGTGGGTCAGTTTGAGAACAGCATACGTAAAGGTCGTGGCGTGTATTATTTTAATGATGGTTCTAGGTACGAAGGCGAATTCGATAAATTTATAAATGGCTATGGTGTTTGGCACCATGTCAGCGGAGGTCGTGACGAAGGCTATTTCAAAAACAACAAATTGTTCAATGGCACAAGGTATTACGCAGACAGAAATTCGTGTGTTTTTTCATCAGGCCGCAGAACCAACAACTGTTGCAGGACTAATAATTGCTGGTAAACCGCTCGCACCAGATAACTATCCCCCCACCCAGGATATGTCTGTTTCTCTTTGGTTCTGCCCCGTGACCCTGACCCCGTATTAGGTCCAGCCAGAGTTGGAAAAATCCGGCTCCTAATTGTTTCCTAACCACGCAATCCTCTAAATGTTCGGCCAAGCAGTCCCAATCCAGCCAGCATCATAAGAGCCAGTGAGCTTGGTTCCGGCACACTGGCAGGGTCTACGAATTCGATTTTTGTTGAATTGGATGGCTCTTGTATTAGCTTCGAGAACCCTTCAACACCTCCACAGCTTTTTATGATGTTATTTTCGCTCTCGCAATCGAAAACCCGGGTCACCTCAGCTGAGGCCTCGATATTTGAAAGCTGTCCAGAACCATTTGCAAAAAATACTGGGGTAAATTCATACAAACTGTTTGGCCGCAACACGTTGGCTAGTGTGGAGTCATTAACGCCGCCGCCGGTGTCAAGAAAGCGGAAATTCCAAGACAGAAATGCGCCATTTATTGAATAATCATCTACTAGAACGTATTCCGCTGGCTGGAAAGAGTTTAGGACGTCAGTGATGGAGAGAAACAGAGTAAAATCAAAGTCTCCGGATAGGGAGGCTGTGCCGCTTACTAAAACGTCTGCTGGGCCGTCACGTTGAGTCCGATAGTTGAAGGCAGAGTCGGGATCGAAAATGGCTTCATTGTTTGCGGCCTCGAAATTGATCGGTCCTGAATGAACCGCGAATGACGCAAGGATAAGAAATGGGAGAGTGAGGATGCTAAGAATTTTCATGAGACCTCCTTCATGTGCTCGCTGATGATTCAGCAATCTTCACACCAGCATGCTTTAAAACGTTTGGTAACAAGGTTGTCTCACATTCGATCTTGAAAAATGATCGGATGGTGTATAAAAACCTGACGCATTGATACTGTAAAGAGATTGACCGGTCGCCCCAATCACTAAACCACTCACGGCCTAGTAACGTCAGTTAATTGACCCTGAATGATACAGAGCGATCGCCAGAGAAGGGGCGGATATAAACTTTAAAGCTCTAATGGGCCATTTACCGTCTCTCTCCACGGTTTTTTGTGAAACCCCCTTGTAGGCACACCAGTCTTTGAAAACTGTCCCTGGAAGACAGATAGAACAAAGGTGTTTCCGTGTCTATAGCGAAAGGGTGACTCTTCGTGCCACGCTTTACCGATAATCAATGGCAAATTCGTTTCCCTCTTTGTTCGGTGCGCACGCCCATACGCCACCAAGTCAGGGAGGATAGAACTCTTCGTGCACTCACGATGAATAGGCTTCGTGAGAAGTCTGATTATTGCTCTCTCGTTAAGCTTTTCGTCTCCAGCAGGGGCCGCCGATTTCGATAAAGGAGTGAACGCTTATGATAATAACGACTACTTCACAACTTTCGAGGAGCTAAAGCCTCTGGCTGAGCAGAGAGGCCGACATACCTCTTGAGCTAGGTGAATTAAACGGTAGCGCCCGAAATGTTGTGCTTCCGAAAAAGCTCTTTGACAGGCAGGACCGCATTGGCTAATTTTAAAATTGGCTTGGTCTGTATTTGGTGAATCGATTCTTTTCGATCAATATCCTCTCTAGCGATGAAAATTACTAAGACCACGATTTTTTAGGCAGCTGGGAGCAGGTCAATGAGATATCATGGCGCAACTGTTTTAGTTACTTTATTAGTAATGCTATCCCAAAGTTCCGCATCATTTTCCGCTGAGAAGGATTTGGATCCGAGCCTGTACGATACCCTTATTTTTCTTAATGAAAAATTGAAGCAGATTAATGTTCGTTACTCACGAAATTTCGTTATTTTGATCGACCAACAGTCCGATATGTTGGAGATTTCGAGAGAGGTTTTCAGCCTTGAACGACAGGAATGGTTACCCGATAGGTTTACAGCGTTCATACCACTCGACGAAGTTGTGGTGACCCGACTTGGTGGGGATCGAATAGTAATAGGATGTGGACCGTGCAGCTTATATAGAACGGGAGAGGACGTGCGAATATATGGGGCGATCGAGGAGTCTGAGGTCGTTGCGAAAGAATATTCCGTGCCGTTCACTAGATGCGACCTTTATAGGAACAGTAACGAGTGCGTTTTTGACACACTAGATGATAGCACTAGCAATCTTTTCTCTATAGAAATAAGCCAGAATTCGCGACTTTCGTCAAAAATTGTTAAGGCACTAAATCACGCTATAAAAAGAAATAAAAGGACTATGAGGATTCTGGATGAGAACGATCTTTTTTAGTAAAAAGTGTCTTAAAACATACGGCACTTTCCTTTAGTAAAAAAGGGCTTAGAATAGCTGGAATTTAATATACACTGAAAGTTTCATCTCGTTGAAAAACAAATAGTTTCGCGAATTATTGATTATGTGAGATCTGCGCAGAAAAATGTTAATCAAAGGGCTCAGTCTAATAGGAAAACCACTCTGCTTTATCGCTTTGCCATTTACAATTATTAATGGCTTTTCCGATGCCGAGGAAAAAGATAGAAGTGTTTTCGCACATATTGATTTTGAGCCAGGCTCCTACTCGTTGGTTGAAGGGGAGTATCCATGTGAAAATGGATACGTAGGTTGGAGGAGTGACAACGGGTCGCCAGAATTCGTTGTTGGCCCCAATCTGATATTTTCCAATATAGATGAAGAACGACAGTCTCGGGATTGCGGTAAACGCTGTGAACATTTTATATTCACGAGTAGCATGCCTAATACGCTATACCACAGTAACCAATACCGATCTTTTCAAGAGAGCGGACCAGGCCCCGAGATCTTTGAAAAAAGAAAGGTCGTCACTTTTGAAACAAACTCCCTAGTTATTTCGCTCTCATCGAGTGGAGAGAAAATCAGAGATGGCACGACGTTTGCAAAAGAACAGCAATGTCGTTACGAAAAAGATTAGCATCAACCGATTTAAGCAGAGGATCTGCGGCGGCGACTCCAGGCTAAGTCCAGATTAGAGCATAGGAGGGAGCGCCATGAGCAATCAACTTTGAATTACAGATCCATCCATAATGATGTATGGTTATTTTTGATTAATAAGGTTCTCATACAAAAAAGCGGGTTTTGGTTAGGGATATATTTTCTCCAGAAACCACCACCGGCGGCAACGCCCTGAAATTCTACTCATCCGTTCGCCTGGACATTCGCCGCATCGGTGCCGTTAAAGACGGCGATGAAGTGGTGGGCAACGAAACCCGAGTGAAAGTGGTCAAGAACAAGGTATCTCCGCCGTTCAAGCAGGCCGAGTTCCAGATCATGTACGGCAAGGGCATCTACCACATGGCCGAAGTGCTCGATATGGGTGTGAAGGAAGGCTTCGTGGACAAGTCCGGCGCCTGGTACGCCTACAAGGGCGACAAGATCGGCCAGGGCAAGGCCAATGCCTGCAAGTTTTTGGAAGAGAACCTTGAGATCGCCAATGAGATCGAAGCTGCGGTGCGTGACAAGCTGATGCCCAAGCCGGCCAAGAAAGAAGAAGCGGCAAAGGAAGAGGCAACAGCAGACGCGAACGGTGAGCTTCTTTAAGCTCTGTGGTTAGTTCCCGCACTATCGGGGAGGTGGTATGGATGCGAAGAAGAAATTGCTGGTTGTCGCCCATGCTCCCTCCCGGAATACCCTCAAGCTCCGGGAAGCGGTAGAACAGGGCGCACAACACGAAGACATAGAAAACGTGGAAGTGACCGTGCTCCCTCCGCTGGAAGCAGGCCCGGAAGATGTTCTGGCCTGCGATGCCATCATCCTCGGTACCACTGAAAACCTTGGTTACATGAGTGGTGCGTTAAAGGATTTTTTTGACCGCAGTTACTACCCCTGCCTTGAGAAAACCCAGGGTTTGCCCTTCACCTTCTACATCCGCGCCGGTCTCGACGGTACCGGCACCCATCGCGCTATCGATTCCATCACCACGGGCCTGCGTTGGCGGCTGGTGCAGGAGCCATTGCTCTGTCATGGCGACTATCGGGACGAATTCGAGGATCAGTGCCGGGAACTGGGGCTCTACATGGCCGCCAGCCTGGATGCCGGGCTGTTCTAGGAAGGCTTAGCTGGCGTAGCGGTTGTACAGGCCTTCAATGCGGGAAAGGGCATTGTCCACGGTTCGTGAATACCCCTTTTTGTCGAAACAGTAGCTGAACTGGATGCTTACCCGGTAACCGGTCTGATAGGGCTGGCAACTGATCACCCGGGCGGCGACACGGGATTCGCGGATGTACTTGCCATGAAAGTCCATATAGAGACGGGCGCCAGACTCTACTGGCCTAGGGCAAAGCACCGCCATGCCATAGCGATTCAGGTCCAGGCAGGTGACAGCGGTTGAATTCTTCCCTCGACCAAAGAAGCCACGCTCCTGCAGCTGTACCTTCAGGCACATGGCAGGGTAGCGGTCCTTGATTCTGCGGTCTGCGGAATCACTCATCATACGTTGGCATCCGTTGCGTATCTTGTGATTATTATTGGCCCGTTCTTCCACCGGGACGTTGAAGTCTAGTGCCCACGATGGTGACTGAAAAATGACCAAGCGAAGAACTGTGACCGGGTTATCAAAATGGGGCTGCAGTGTGCCGACAGCAAAATCATGCCCCTAATGACATGGTGTTCAGGCCTGGGTGCTGACCAGTCGCCCCCTGCGGTCTTCGGTGGGAGCGGCCTTGCCGGTTTTCGGGTTCAGTAATCGCGGGCTGCGCCTGGACCGCTTCTTGCGGCGGTCTGGCCCTTCAAAGGCCACCTGCGCCCGGCGCCGATCCGGCTGTACACGTCGGTCACCCTGCGGTTTTTCCGGCGACGGCGACGCCTGTTGCGGCTGCGGTGCGGTAAAGGGTTTGCGTTTTCGCAGTGACTCCAGCACCGTCAACGGTTGTGACTGATTTCGATAAATATCCATTGAATGAGTGTCCCGCCCTGAGGTTGAGGCCTCTGTTATTATGCCCGATTGATCAATTTATCGACAAGTTGGGCTAAATCTTTAGCGAGAGCGCGACAGGGCCGGCCCCAGATTCTACAATGAGCGGCCAACACCAAAATGCTTTCATACCGTTACAGGACCGAACCTTGAAGTCACTGTCACTGAACCAGCTCTACAAAGCCTGTGTTTTAAAAGATCTACCGTTCAAGACCACGCGACAGCTCGAGCCCCTGGCGGAAATTGTTGGCCAGAATCGGGCCCAGGCAGCGGTGCGTTTTGCGCTTGCCATGCCCCATGGCGGTTACAACGTCTATGCCGTGGGCCGTAACGGCTTAGGCAAGCGCACGATGATGCTCCGTTATCTGGAGCATCACGTGGACACTGAGAATCAGAGCCAAGACTGGTGTTATGTCGCCAACTTCGAGGAACCGCGAATTCCCCGTGTTCTTCAGTTGCCCGCCGGTAAGGGCACCGAGCTCAAACAGGATATGGAAAAGTTGATGGGGCGTCTGATGAAGATGATCCCCCAGACGTTCGACAGCGACAGTTTCCTTGAGCGTGCAGAGCAGCTGAAAAACGGGTATGGCAAGAAGCAGGAAGATGAACTGGAGAAGGTGGCAGCCCAGGCCAAGCGAAAGAAGGTCAGCCTGAATATTACGACACCCGGCGGCTATCGGTTGGTGGCGATGAATGGCGAGGAACCCCATACCGCTGAATCCTTCCAGGCGTTGACAGAAGCGCAGCGGGACAAGTTCGAGAATGATATCAACAAGCTCGAGAAGAAGCTGCGTCAGGCCCTACGCAAACTGGCGGATTGGGAGCAGGAATACGCCGAAAGCCAGCAGGCACTCAACGAGGAAACGCTGGAAAGCATCTCCGGACACCAGATCGACGAGTTGATCGAGAAATACAGGGATATGCCGGAGGTGGTTTCGTACTTCGAGGAAGTGCGTAAGGATCTGTCCGAGAGCCTGGAAATTTTTCTGGAAGACAATGAAGAGCAGGCGGCCATCGCCTATGCGTCGCTGGATAAAAAAATGCCCCGGCGCTATCTGGTCAATGTGCTGGTTCACCAGAAAACCGACGAAGTGCCGGTTGTGGTCGAGGACAATCCCACCTACCACAACCTGTTTGGCTACGTGGAAAGCGTTACCTTCAAGGGTTCGGTGTTTACCGACTTCTCGCTCATACGCCCTGGCAGTATTCACCGTGCCAACGGGGGGTATCTGCTGATGGATGCGATCAAGGTGCTTGAGCAGCCATTTGTCTGGGACGGGTTGAAGCGTGCCTTGCGATCCAAGTCCATCCAGATCAACTCGCTGGAACGGGAGCTGACCCTGTCGGGCACGATTTCATTGGAACCCGAAGCGATTCCGCTGGACGTAAAGATCGTACTGTTTGGCGATCGGGAAACCTGGATGCTGTTGCAGGAATACGACCCCGAGTTCGCTGAGCTGTTTCGGGTCACCGCAGACTTTGAAAACGAGATGATGCGTACGGACGAGAGCCAGCTCCTGTACGCCAAGTTCATCGCCAGCCTGGTGAACGAAAAGAAGCTGCTGCATTGCAGCAACAAAGCCGTGGCACGTGTGATTGAGCACAGTTCGCGCATGGCAGAACATCAGGATCGGCTGTCGCTGCACGCAGCGGATATCGCCAATCTGCTGAGGGAATCTGATTACTGGGCGAGACAGGCGGGGGCAAAGCTGATCCAGAGCTCCCATGTGGATCAGGCATTGGAGAGCGCCCAATATCGCAGCAGCCGTATCCGTGATCAGTTTTACGACTCCATCCGCGATGGCACCACGCTGGTGTCCACAACGGGCACCTGTGTTGGGCAGGTGAACGCGTTGTCAGTGCTCTCTACCGGCGGATTCGAGTTTGGTTTGTCCAACCGTATCACCGCTACCTGCTATTATGGAGATGGCGGTGTGATGGATATCGAACGGGACGTCAAGTTGGGAGGTAATATTCACTCGAAAGGGGTGATGATCCTCAGTTCCTGGCTGTCTGCCCATTTTGCCGTTACGGATCCCATGCATCTGTCGGCCAGCCTGACCTTCGAACAGAACTACGGCGAAGTGGACGGTGACAGTGCTTCGCTGGCGGAACTGTGCGCCCTGGTGTCTGCGTTATCCGGCCTGCCTGTCAGGCAGGACCTGGCGATTACCGGGTCGGTGAACCAGTTCGGAGAGGTTCAGCCCATTGGTGGCGTGAACGAGAAGGTTGAAGGCTTTTTCAGCACTTGCAGGCTGACCGGGGAACTCACTGGCACCCAGGGGGTGATCGTACCCTCCACCAACGTCCAGAACCTGATGCTTGAGCAGGAGGTTGTCCAGGCTGTTCGCAATGGACAGTTTGCCGTGCATGCGGTCAGCCGTGCCGAGGAAGCAATTACGCTGTTGCTCGGTAAACCGGCAGGCAAGGCTGATGACAAAGGCAGGTACCCTAAGCAGAGCGTTTTTGGCATTATCCAGCAACGTCTGGAAAAAATGCGCGAGCATGAGCGTCAGGAGCATGCCCGGGACGACCACAAAGATCCGTCGATTCATTAAGAGCCACGGCGGTCATTGAAAGGAGAGACAAGGCACATGACTGATACCCAGCAAACGGTCTACGTAGTTGAGGACGATGAGGCGGTTCGTGATTCTCTTGAACTGCTGCTGAAATCCGATGGCAAGCCGGTCAAGACTTATGACAATGCCAACGCATTCCTCAAGGATTACTCCGAAAAAATGGCCGGCTGTATCGTACTGGATATCCGCATGCCGGGCATGGATGGTATGGAACTCCAGAAGAAACTGAATGAAAAGCACTCCATCCTGCCAATTATCTTCGTCACCGGGCACGGTGATGTCCCCATGGCCGTGGATGCCATGAAAGAGGGCGCGGTCGATTTCATCCAGAAGCCCTATCGTGAAGAGGCCCTGCTCCAGAAAATCGAAGCCGCTCTGGAACAGGACAAGGAGCAGCGCAAAACTCTCGGTGAGAAGCAGGAAATCCTGCGCCGCGTGAAAAGCCTGACGCCCCGGGAACATGAAATCATGGATCGGATGATTGCCGGGCAGGCGAACAAGGTCATTGCCATCGAACTGGAGATCAGCCAGCGTACCGTGGAAATTCATCGCTCACGGGTGATGCATAAGATGGGTACTCATTCACTGGCACACCTGGTCCGTATGGTTCTGTCCGTAAAGGACCTTATCGACGCGCGCTGATTTGGCCGGCATCATGCATTCATCATCGTAACCGGCCGTACTTCTATGACAGATGCTGTCCTTGAGACAACAGACGTAACGGTTCTGCTCGTTGACGACAACCCGCAGAACCTCAAGGTTCTCTATGAGACCCTGAAAGACAAGGGTTATCGCCTGCTCATTGCCAACGATGGTGAAAAGGCGCTGGACCTTGCTCATCGCCATCAGCCGGAAGTGATCCTTCTCGACATCATGATGCCGGAACTTGACGGCTATCAGGTGTGTGAACGCCTCAAGGCAGACCCGGTTACGTCAGACAGCGCCGTGGTGTTTCTCTCCGCTCTGGATGATCTGCAGGCGAAAGTCCGGGGATTCTCCCTGGGAGGCGCTGACTACATCTCCAAGCCGTTCCAGGCTCAGGAGGTGATTGCCCGGGTGAAAACCCATGCCAGGGTCATCCGCCTTGAGCGGGCGCTTCAGGCCCGTAATCGCCAGCTTGAAAACGATCAGGCCCGCATACTCAATTCCATCAGCGAAGGTATTTACGGTCTCGACGCCAGGGGTACCATCGTGTTCGCCAATCCGGCGGCGGCGCTGATCATGCGCAGGCCTGTTGAAGAGTTGATTGGTGAGGGTTTTTTCGATCTCCATTTCCGCACCGCCGGCCACGGATGTGAGTCACTCCCTATTTATGCCACCTGTACCAAGGGTGTTCCGGAGAACCAGCGCGATATCGAGATGTTACGCGCAGATGGTTCACCGTTTCCGGTGGAGTATCGTGCGACACCGAAACTGGATGGTGATGAACTGCATGGCGCGGTGGTTGTCTTCCGTGACATCACTGCTGAGCTTGAAAGTGAGCGGGCACTGGACGACGCCCGGCACATGGTTCAGGAGCAGCGTGAGCAGTTGGCCCACTTCTCCCGCCTGACTACCATGGGGGAGATGGCTGCCGGTGTGGCACATGAGGTTAACCAGCCACTGACGGCCATCACCAACTATGCCCGCGTTGCCAAGCGCGTGTTGGCCAAGGAAGCGCCGGACCACGAGTTGCTTGAGGAAACGCTGGAGAAGATCGAAGCCCAGTCACACCGCGCCAGTGAGGTGATCCGACGCATCCGGCGGTTTATGAAGAAGCCGGCTGCCGGAAAGGATGTGTTGTCGATTGCGGCGCTGTTGGAAGATACCCGCCAGTTCGCAGAAGTGGATATCCGCAACAACGAAGGCGGCGTCGAGATTTCGGTGGCCAATGACGTGCCGGATGTCCTGGCGGACCCGATTCAGGTACAGCAGGTTGCGTTGAACCTGATTCGTAATGCCTTGGAGTCCACTCGCAGCGCCCAATCGGAAAAGCCTGTGGAGGTAACCGTGGCGATGTCAGGCACGGGCTGTGTCCGTGTGGCGGTCACCGATCATGGTGTTGGCCTGCAGGACGATGCGGAAGAAAAGCTGTTCCTGCCGTTTTATACCACCAAGGAAGAAGGCATGGGGATTGGCTTGCCCATGTGTCGATCCCTGATCCAGGCCCAGGGCGGTGATATCGGGTTTGAGCGGCCCGAGCACGGTGGTGCGTGTTTCTTCTTTACCCTGCCGGTCGCCGGTGCCGTGGGTTCGCCCTGGGCGTCCACTGACGGCTCCGGAGAGCCGACAGAGTAACCTCTCTCCCCACTTAACTTTCCCAATGTATCTGGCCGCTCAGGTGGGGTGCGTTTCCGGACGCATTCAGTAGCTGATAATCCCAGCCGTCTTGCCCCGCCTGCCAGTTGAGTTGTGCGGTTCCGGGAAGGAACAGCGGCTTCTTGAACTGGCAGGAGACGGATATCGCGTCCGGGCGCCAGCCGCTTTGCTGTTCCAGTAATGCCAGCACTCGGGCCTTGCTCCACATGCCGTGGGCAATCGCCCGGGGGAAACCGAAGGCCTTTGCGGTCAGCGCGTGAAGGTGTATCGGGTTTCTGTCACCGGATACCCCCGCGTATTGCCGGCCAATGGATTCCGCGGCACTGATGTCGGTGGTCTCAGGGTAGTGGGGTAGTTCGGGAGGTTTATCGCCCGAGGCCTTTTTGCTTTTATCCGGCTGCCGGAACAGGTTGGTGCTCGTCTCCTCCCACACCAGCCGCCCTGCGGACCAGGCTTCGGTGACCAGATCGAACTCCAGGCCCCTCGACGTATTGTTCTGACCGTCCAGCCGTGCGGTGATGTCCAGTGTTTCCCCGGTGCCGATGGCTCGGTGCTGCGTGATGTTGTTGCGAAGGTGAACGAGCCCAAGCAGGGGCAGTGGGAAGTCTTTCTCGGTCAGCAGTTTCAGATGCAACGGAAACGCCAGGATGTGGGGCCAGGTGATGGGCACGTTAGCCTGTGTATCGAAGCCACATACCCTCCGGTAGCGTTTCAGGTTATCGTTGGCCGTACTGACACCGATTAATCGGGTGGACAGGCCGGGGATCCTGAGTTCGTCGCCGGATGGCTTGGTTTTCGGGAGTAGGGCCTTGCTGTAAAGCGACCATAGGCCGGGCGGGTGACGGTGGTAGATTGAAGTATCTGTCATATTGCTATCTCTCCTGGTACACCTGTGCGTCTGTGGCCTGATATGCTCTAATATAAGACTAAGGTCTCAGAGTCTGGCAAACCCGGCCAGTATGAGCATTGACCTGGCTTGCCAGCAAGGTTGTCCGGCCGGCCAAGCCGATTAATAAACAACTATAAAGCGGGATTTTATGCAGGAACTTCGCGATGCGGGTGTGATGTTGCGCCTGATTTATCAGGCCATGAAACGCAAAGGGATTGATACAGATGCCATTTTTGCCCGGCTGGGAGTGGATGAAGACTATGTCTATACCGAGCAGCTAAGAACACCTCACAGTGCCCAGTTGTATTTCTGGCAGGTGGTTGAGGATGTGTCGGGTGACTCCGACGCCGGCCTCCACCTGGGTCAGTTGTTACCGGCCTACAAGGGGCAGGTACTGGAATACCTGTTTCTGAGTAGCCCGACGTTTGGCGAGGGCCTGCGGCGGGCTCAGAACTATCAGCGCCTGTTGAGCGATGCTGCCAATACCGACTTCTTCATCGAGGGCGACGAGGCTTGCATGGTTCTGGATGCCGCTTCCAGCGAAGTCAGCCGTCTGCGGCACTTCAACGAATGTTTCGTGCAGGGCCTGATTACCTTTTTCAGATCGATCACCGATGACAGCTTCTATCCGTCGCGCATCGAGTTTGAGCATCAGCGTGAGCATGGCCAGGAGCATGTGATCGACGTGCTTGGCTGCGATGTCATATTTGGCGCCAAGGAAAACCGGCTGTATTTCCCTGCCACCCTGCTGTCCCATGCTTCACCCCATGCGGAACCGGAGTTGCTGGACCTCCATGAGCGGTTTGCCAGTGAGCAGGTGGCCCGTCTTGAGAAGAAAGACATCGTCGGACAGGTCGAGCGGATTGTTGCGGAACTGCTGGACAGCGGCGAGGTTACTCTGGATGCCGTGGCCGAGCGTCTTGGCATTAAGCCCCGAACCCTGCGTACCCGCCTGACTGAAGCAGAAACCAGCTTCAACCAGGTGCTGGCGGATTTCCGTTATCGCCTGGCGCGGCAGTTGCTGGCAACCACCGACGAATCCATTGACGAAATCGTTTATCTCACCGGCTTCTCGGAACCCAGTACTTTCTACCGGGCGTTCAAGCGTTGGTCGAGCATGACGCCTATCGAATACCGAAAGACCGCACAGGGAAAGGATGCCATGGTTGATGCCATGTAAGAGCCTTCTGAAAACCGAACTTTTTTCATGAAAAACGTTGACATGCAGGGCGGCCTCTTTATAATGCGCCCTCGTTGTCACCGAGCAGTCACACCCTTGATTGCGCCCGAGGTGGCGGCTCACGCGGAGCGGTAGTTCAGCTGGTTAGAATACCGGCCTGTCACGCCGGGGGTCGCGGGTTCGAGTCCCGTCCGCTCCGCCATTTTCCCTTCTTTGATTACCTCTTTTTGTTGTCATTCCCGATTCATCTCTCTGTAATATTGTCCATGCTATCGTTCTCCTGTTTGAAACTTGGGAGACGAATAATGTCCGATTACGAAGAAGAGCTGATGGATTGTCAGTTTGAAGACTATGATGATGATGACGATACTCTGGACGATGCCACTGAGTTGTAGTGGTGCTTTCAGGTTTTTAGAGAATGCCTTTGGCAGCCTGCTCCGCCAGGTACTGTTTTCGATGTTCCCCCGGGCTGGTGTTGAACCAGCGACGCCACGCCTTATGAAATGCTGCCGGATTGGCAAAGCCCAATAGCCACGCAATTTCTGACAGCGATACCCGTGTTTCCCGTATGTACTCGACAGCCAGCTCCTTGCGGGTGTCGTCCACCAGTTCCCGAAATCCGGTGTTCTCCTCTGCCAATTGCCTTTGAAGTGTCCAGGGTGCGACGCCGAGCTTATGGGCGACGGTCATCAGGGTCGGAGTGCCGCCCTGTAGCAGGGGTGGGAGCTGGTCTTTCACCCGGTCAGCCGTGCTCCACCCGGCGCGGATACGTAACAGTTCCAGTGCGCACTGCCCTGACAGTGACTCGAACATGGCGGCCTGCGCCTGTAGCGAAGCGGCTTCCGCTATTCCCGGGGCCAGTCTGAGGCTGTTGCCTTCGGCACCGAACTTCACCGGGCACCCGAACCACTGTTCAAACACATCGTCGTAACCCTGGGAAGGGTACTCAATGCAGACCCGTTCAACGACCCGGTCGTGGCCGGTAATGAGCCTCAGGAATTGGGTCCAGGCTGCAAGGACCGAATCCACCACGAAGTAATTAAACACGTTGTAGGGTTTGATGGAGTAAAAATGCGCTTCACGGCCCTTGCCGGCTGTCCAGGGAACACCCCTGCTGTTGCGGCTGTTGAGTAGGGAATAATGAATCAGCGTGCTGATGGCTTCGCCAGCTGTGGCGGCAGATTGGGCGGCAAGCCCTGCGATACCCGCGTCCACGGGGCGAGACAGCTGGCCCATCGTCAGGCCGAGCGCGGGGTTGCCGGTGAGGGCGATAGCCGCCTGACCCATTCTCATGAACCGGGGGATGCTGATCCGGGCCGCAGGCGCTCCCAGTGCTTGTTCGTCCAGCCCAAACCGGCTCAGCAGGTCTGTGGGGTCCCGGCCTTCGGCCCGAAGTGCGCGGGCCATGACGGCGACGTACAGCACGCTGATATCGCCGAGGGGGTTTTTGTGTCTGGTGCTCGTTTTCATGATGCAGGTATTGTCCGACAAGTCGTTACAGGATATCAAACTGTTGTTTCGGGATATTGTTTGGGAAGGGCCGGATGGCTAATTTAGAGCCCATATCACGGCATTGCCGATCCAATACAGGAGAGAGATCATGACCGAATCGACACCGGGCGTTAAACGTTACCCCAATTTGCTGGAGCCGTTGGATCTCGGGTTCACGCGTCTTCGCAATCGTACACTGATGGGGTCCATGCATACTGGCCTGGAAGAGGCGAAGAATGGTTTTGATCGGCTTGCCGCTTTCTACGCCGAACGTGCCCGTGGCGGTGCAGGTTTGATTGTGACTGGTGGTATTTCCCCGAATGTGGAAGGTGCGGTGTTCCAGCACGCGGCCAAGATGAACACCCAGGAAGAAGCGGACAAGCATCAGGTGATCACCCGCGCGGTGCATGAGGCCGACGGCAAGATTTGTATGCAGATTCTCCATGCCGGTCGCTACGCTTATCATCCGGAGCTGGTGGCCCCGTCCGCGATTCAGGCGCCCATCAACCCGATGAAGCCTAGAGAGCTGGACGAAGCGGGTATCGAAAAGCAGATTGAGGATTACGTCAACTGCGCGGCGCTCGCGCGGGAAGCCGGGTACGACGGCGTGGAGATCATGGGTTCGGAAGGTTACTTCATCAACCAGTTCATCGTGGCCCATACAAACCATCGTACTGATCAGTGGGGTGGCAGCTACGAGAACCGCATTCGACTGCCGATCGAGATTGTTCGCCGGGTTCGCGAGCGTGTGGGCAGCGATTTCATCCTTATTTACCGTTTGTCGATGCTGGATCTTATCGAAGATGGCAGTACCTGGGATGAAGTGGTGCAATTGGCGAAAGAAATCGAGAAAGCCGGCGCAACCATTATCAACACCGGCATCGGCTGGCATGAAGCCCGTGTACCGACCATTGCTACCTCTGTGCCTCGAGGCGCGTTTACCAAGGTAACGGCCCGCCTGAAAGACGAGGTCAGCATTCCCCTGGTGACCACCAACCGCATCAACATGCCGGATGTTGCCGAGAAGATCCTCGCGGAAGGCGATGCTGATATGGTGTCCATGGCCCGTCCGTTCCTGGCGGATGCGGACCTTGTTCTGAAGGCTGCCGAAGACCGCGCGGACGAAATCAACACCTGCATCGGTTGCAACCAGGCCTGCCTGGATCATACCTTCAGCGGCAAGCTGACCTCTTGTCTGGTCAACCCCCGTGCCTGTCACGAAACTGAGCTGACCTACGTCAAAACCGCCGAGCCCAAAACGATCGCGGTGGTTGGGGCCGGCCCCGCAGGCCTGGCGTTTGCGACGGTAGCGGCGGAGCGTGGTCATAAAGTAACGCTGTTTGACGCCGGTAGCGAAGTGGGTGGTCAGTTCAACGTGGCCAAGCGGATACCGGGCAAGGAGGAGTTCTACGAAACCCTGCGTTATTTCCGGGTCATGTTGGACAAGCACGGGGTGGACGTACGCCTGAATACCCGTGTGGATGTCGATGCCCTCAAGGCTGGTGGATACGACCATGTGGTGCTGGCCAGCGGCGTCAGCCCGCGCACACCGGAGATTGAGGGAGTGGATCACCCCAGTGTCATTGGTTACCTGGATGCGCTGTTGGGTCGCAAGCCCGTAGGGCAGAAAGTGGCGGTGATTGGTGCCGGTGGCATCGGTTTCGACGTCTCGGAATTCATCGTCCACAAGGGCACCTCGGCGGCGCTGGATCCCGAGCACTTCATGCGTGAATGGGGAGTGGACCTGAGCGTTGGTCATCGTGGCGGTATTCAGGGCATGGAGCCGGAGGTGCCGGAGCCGGCCCGCGAGGTGTACCTGTTGCAGCGCAAGGCATCGAAAGTCGGTAAAAACCTGGGCAAGACCACAGGCTGGATTCACCGCACTTCACTGAAGAATCGCCAGGTGCAGATGGTTCCGGGCGTGAGCTACCGCAAGATTGATGATGACGGGCTGCACATAACGGTGACCCCGAAAGGTGCCGAGCAGGGAGAGGATAGGGTATTGCCGGTGGATACCATTGTTGTGTGTGCCGGCCAGGAGCCTTTGCGTGAGTTACAGAGTGGGCTTGAAGCCGCTGGAATGAAGGTGCACTTGATCGGTGGCGCCGACGTGGCCGCGGAACTGGATGCCAAGCGCGCGATCAATCAGGGCAGCCGCCTGGCAGCGGAGCTCTGAGTGCCACGGGCGTGCGGGCCCTGATCACAAAACGTTGCAGTTTTACTCTACCTTCAGAGGTTTGACCCGCTAGACTATTATCCGGAAGTCTGTCAGTTTGAAGCTGGCCCCGCGCACTGTGCAGGGCCGGTTTCTGGTGTCTGACGAAAAAAACGGAACACTTTTGGTGTGTTTGTCGTGTAGCGGTCGGGTTTTTGGAGAGTGGGGAGTTAGCAATGGGGTCTGCCGACCAGGCAAGCGATGGTTATTCGGCGGTGTTTTTCATGGACGGCAGCGACGTGTCGCGCCAGATGCGTGCGTCTGAGTTCGGAGCCTTTCTTGATGGCTACGTTGGCCTGTCCGACCTGGCAGATACCGATGTAAAGGCCGTTTACGTATTGCTTGGCAGCGACCTTCTGGTGCGTTCGCTGGTTTTTTTCCGAATCTATTTTGATGAGGAAGGCAGGGCTGACAGCCATTGGAACTTGCCCGTAGAAAAACTGGCCCGCAAAGGTGCCAAGGGCCCGGATATGGGTGCTGGTCCGATTCGATTGGTGTGTCGCAGTCAATGCCCGAAGTCTGCCAGTGCCGAGGATTTCTGGGATCCTGATATGACCCCGGGAAGCAACCACTTCCAGGCCATTCGGCGCGCCGTGGATGCGAACACACTGAGGTTCCGCAAGGTGGAGCCCACGCCGGAAGAGGATATTCCTGTGTTGGGTGCCGAGTCCCGTTCCCAGGAAGAACCTGAGGTTTCCGCAGACCGGGTGCGGCTTGCCCGTGTTATCCGGGAACAGCGGCTTCGCATCAAAACCCTGCAAAGTGTTCATCGCGATGCGCTGTCTGATCTGCAGCGTGAAAACCGCCATGAGATGCAGGCCCTGCGTAATGAAACCGCCGAACTCCAGCAGAAGTATGAGCGCCAGAAACTCAGCAATGAACAGCTGAAAAAACGCCTTGCTGAGCGCAATGAGCAGTACCTGATGATGCAGGAGCAGATCGCCAGTGGTGAGGCCCGTAATGAGCGCGAGGGTGCTACGGCGGATGCCGAGGTGGTGTTGCTGCGAGAGCAACTGGAGCGCCGTCAGCGCGAACTGGAATTGAGGGACGAAAAGATCGTGGTGCTGGAGCAGGAAAACTATGACTTGCGACACCAGCCGCCAACCGAAAATTCAGTCATGGATCATCTGCAAAACCATTCGGTCTTCCTGGTGGCCTACCACGCCGGGGTAGGTCATATTACCCTGCCTTACGATGATATCGAGAGCTATTTCCGCAACCCTGTGGCCTACGCTGCTGAGCGTTGCGGGCTCAATGAGCCGGCCTATCGGCAATGGCTTGATCACTATGAACACCCGGTCTGCCATCATAAGCTTACCAACGGTAAACCCTGTGGTGAGCCCGTCATGCGCATCAGTCAGCCGGCTGAGTTTCGGGCAGAGGTGGATGATCGCTGCGAACAGCACCGGCCGAAGGACTCCAGCTAACCTGCCTCTAGCGATTTCCTGCGGGATCTTTTTTCAGAATCGGGCCGTATTTCGTTACTATGGGTGCTGATACGCCCCCGGGTGATGAATCAGCTCCGCCCCGGCCCAACCCAGACACCCACAGGAAGCTACATGGATCAATTCAGAAACATTGGCGTGATTGGCCGCATGGGCAGCGTAAAGGTGGTCGAATCGCTGCGTCAGCTCAAACAGTATCTGGTGAGCAATAACTATCACGTGATCATTGAGGAAGACACCGCCAGTATGCTGCCTGGTCATGGTCTTCAGGTGGCCAGCAAGAAGCTGCTGGGTGAAATTTGTGACCTGGTTATTGTGGTAGGTGGTGATGGCAGTCTGCTGGGCGCTGCCCGGGAACTGGCCAAATCCAAGATTCCGCTGCTGGGTGTGAACCGTGGTCGTCTTGGTTTCCTGACCGATATTTCTCCGTCTGACCTGGAGGAACGGCTGGGCAAGGTCCTGCAGGGGAAATACATCGAAGAGACACGTTTCCTGCTGGATGGGCACGTGGAGCGCAATGGCCAGCCCCTGGGCTTTGGAACCGCCCTGAATGACGTGGTGCTGCATCCCGGCAAATCGACCCGGATGATCGGGTTCGACCTCTACATCGACGGACATTTCGTATACAGCCAACGCTCGGATGGGCTTATCGTGGCTACGCCGACCGGGTCGACCGCCTATTCGTTATCGGCGGGCGGGCCGATCATGCATCCGAAACTCGATGCCGTCGTGCTGGTGCCCATGTTCCCGCACACGTTGAGCAGTCGCCCGATCGTGGTGGACGGCAAGAGCGAGATCAAGCTGGTGATCGGTGAAACCAACGAAACCTATCCGCAGATCAGTTTCGACGGGCAGATGAACATTGCCTGTGCCCCCGGCGACATCATCCGAATCACCAAGAAACCCTTCAAGATTCGCCTGATTCACCCCGCGGATCATAATTTTTACGCCACATGCCGGGACAAGCTGGGCTGGGCCAGTGAGATTGCAGCGAGCTAACAACATGCCAGGACAGGAAAGATCCGCGAGCCGCGGCTACGACATTATTGGCGATATTCACGGATGCGCTCATACCCTGGTGCGGCTACTGGACCAGATGGGCTATCGTAAGGTTAACGGTGTCTATGAACACCCCCGGCGCCAGGCCATATTCATTGGTGACATCATTGACCGCGGACCTCGTATCCGTGAGGCACTGCATCTGGTCAGGGACATGGTCGAGCACGGTTCCGCCCGCATCGTAATGGGAAATCACGAGTACAACGCCCTGGGCTACTGCACCCGTGCCCGCCCCGGCAGTGGCAAGACGTTCCTGCGGGAGCACAATGCCCGGCACGACCGGTTGATCCGCGAAACCCTCGAACAGTTCGAGCATTACCCCCACGAATGGAACGAGTTTCTGGAGTGGTTCTACACCATTCCCCTGTTTATCGATGAGCCGGATTTCCGGGCAGTACATGCGTGTTGGGACAGCGACCTGATCACCAAATTCAAGGAAAATCAGGGAGGTGCCTGTATCGATGACGAGTTCCTCCATGCATCGGCGGCGATTGAGTCCTTCGCCGGCCAGGTCATGGATACCTTGCTGCGCGGCACGGATCTTCGCTTGCCGCCGGGCGTGAAGATTACCGGTAAAGACGGCTACGTCAGGGAGTTTTTCCGCACCAAGTTCTGGGCTGATAACCCGAAAACCTACGCCGACGTGGTGTTCCAGCCCGACCCCTTGCCGGAGGACGTCGCCTGCCGTGAGCTGACGGACGCTGAGCGAGGCCAGCTGATCAGCTATCCCGCTTCAGCGCCACCGGTGTTCGTGGGCCATTACTGGATGGAAGGCGAGCCGGCACCACTGAAACACAATGTGGCCTGCATCGACTTCAGTGCGGTCAAATACGGCAAGCTAGTGGCCTATCGCCTGGATGGCGAACGTACCCTGTCCCGTGACAAGTTCGTTTGGGTGGATGTGGAGAGGCCGGAGCAGCCGGACTATCCCACCAGCGAAGACAGCGTGGCGAGGTAACCTGTGTATCGCGTGAAACAGATTGATACCGACATAAACCTGGCTGGTTTCAGTCGTTGGCTGAAAGAGCAGGGGGTGGAGCACCGGATCACCGAGGAGGGTGGGTCACAGGTGCTGTGGCTGGAGAACCCTGAGCATACGGAGCCGGTGTTACAGGCCCTTGAGCGCTTCCTGAAGGAACCCGAGGTGCAGGACGCTGTCAATACGACAGCGCAATCGCCGGTGTTTGTCGGGGGGCGTTGGCAGCCGTCGCCACGCCACGCACCCATGGTGCTCGCCATGATTGCCCTGGCCGTATTGATGGCTTGGGTGACGGCCATGGGACAGAATCAGCTATCCACCCTGTTGATGTTCGTCGATCCGCGTTTCTATGATGTTGGTACCATGGCGGATCGAATCCAGGCGCTGTCTTCTACCTTGGCTGGTGGGCAGGTCTGGCGCCTGATCACGCCGGATTTCCTGCATTTCAGCTGGACCCATATCATCTTTAATTCCGTCATGTTGTGGTTCCTGGGCAGTCAGGTTGAGTGGTTCGATGGCCGTGCGCGGTTACTTGCCCTGTTCGTAGTGACCAGCCTGCTGTCCAACGGATTGCAGTACATCGTGAGTGGGCCTCTGTTTGGCGGTCTGTCTGGCGTTGTGTACGGCATTCTGGGTTATTGCTGGTTGAGCCAGCGACGCGTGCCCCGTTTCCAGTTCCCGCCTGCACTGGTGACGTTTGCCGTGGCCTGGATGGTGATTGGCTTTACGCCATTTACCGAAATGGTGGGGTTGGGGCAGATGGCAAATGAAGCCCACCTGGGAGGCTTTGTGGCTGGCCTTGCCCTGGCGGCCATTTTGCCGGTACCAAAAAAAGCCCCGCGAAACCGCGGGGCATGAAAAGAGCGTATAGCTCCTGATGAGAGAGACCAAATGAATACGACCTTCGTCATTTGGTGAGTTAATGATAATCATTATCGTTTATCGTTGTCAACGGGTTTCCTCACATTTTTTGCTAGCAAATGATTGGAGAACGAAATGACCTACGAAGAGCTGATCAAACGGCTGGACCCCGCTGTTTATCAGAGCCTCAAGCGCGCCCTTGAGCTGGGCAAGTGGCCGGATGGTCGTAAACTGAGTGACGAGCAGCGGTCGATCTGCATGGAGGCCGTTATTTATTACGAAGACCACCACAACACACCGATGGAAGAGCGGGTTGGTTACCTTGACCGCGGCGAAAAGGCGGGGACTGCGTGCGATCCCAGCGTGTCGCGCACAGCAGGAAAATCGTCAAACGGTACGGCCGGCTCAGATCAGTACTTTGAGGTGAAGTCTTGACCGCATTGGTTGATGTGACCGGTCGCCTGCGCAAGATGCCTGCAGAGGCCGGTGATCCGGTCAGCTATACCATCCGGGTGGGCGATACCCTCATCCCCCTTAATGAGATGGTCGGGTACCCGTTGCAGTTTGATTTCGATGGCGTGATACGCTGCATCAACTGTGATCGTAAGACCAACAAGAGTTTCAGCCAGGGTTACTGCTATCCCTGTTTTCGCAAGTTGGCCGCCTGTGACAGCTGCATCATGAGCCCGGAAAAATGCCATTACCATGAGGGCACCTGCCGTGAGCCGGAGTGGGGAGAGACTCACTGCATGATTGAGCATGTGGTGTATCTGGCTAATTCGTCCGGTCTCAAGGTGGGCATAACCCGTGGTTCTCAGGTGCCAACGCGCTGGATAGACCAAGGTGCCGTCGATGCCATCCCGATGGTCCGGGTGACTACTCGACAGTTAGCAGGTTTTGTGGAAATCGCGTGCAAGAAGTACGTCGCGGACCGAACCAACTGGCGGGCCATGCTTAAAGGCGACGTGCCGGATCTGGACCTGGTTGAAGAGCGTCGCCGCATGCTGGAGCTGGTCGCCGACGATTTGTCGGAATTGCGCGCCGCCCACGGTGAGAACAGTATCCGGGCTGTCGATGAAGACGGGTTGGCTCTGAGCTATCCGGTCGAGGTATGGCCCCGGACGGTAAAAACTCATAATCTGGACAAGTCGCCCTCGGCGGACGGCGTGCTCCAGGGGATCAAGGGCCAATACCTGATCCTGGATACCGGTGTTATCAATATCCGTAAATACACCGGTTATGAAGTCCGCTTCCGGGTCTTCCCAAACCACTGAGCCCGGCCCAACGAATTCTGGAGAAAGTGAATGCGTACCAGTCAGCCACAGACCATTTTCCTCAAGGATTACCGCGTGCCCGCCTTTCTGGTGGACCATGTGGATCTGCGTTTTGAACTGTTTGAAGATGGGGCCAGGGTTCACTGTACCCTGGCCATGTGCCGGAATCCCGACAGCGATTCCTCGGACAAGAGCCTTGAACTCGACGGCGACAGCCTGACCACACTTGAATCGGTGAGCCTGGATGGCAAACCCCTGGAGGGCAGCGCCTACGAGGACCGTGACGACAAACTCACCCTTCATGAAGTGCCGGATCAGTTTAACCTGGGGATCGTGACCTGGATCGAACCCCAGAACAACACGCGCCTGGAAGGCCTGTACAAATCGTCGGGCATGTTCTGTACCCAGTGTGAAGCCGAAGGCTTCCGCTGCATTACGTACTTTCCTGACCGGCCCGATGTGATGGCCCGTTTCCGCACCCGTGTTGAGGCGGATAAAACCCGCTATCCCATCCTGCTGTCTAACGGCAACGATGTTGAAAAGGGCGATCTGGCCGACGGCAGGCATTTTGTTACCTGGGAAGACCCATTCCCGAAGCCTTGCTACCTGTTTGCTCTGGTGGCCGGTGACCTCCTGGAGAAGCGGGACACCTTTAAGACAATGTCAGGTCGTGACATTGATCTGCGCATGTACGTTGAGCCCCGCAACGCCGAGAAGTGCGACCACGCCATGGACTCCCTGAAACGCGCCATGCGCTGGGACGAGGAGGTGTATGGCCGCGAGTACGATCTGGATATTTTCATGATCGTCGCAGTGGATGACTTCAACATGGGCGCCATGGAGAACAAGGGGCTGAACATTTTCAACTCCTCGTGCGTACTGGCCAGCCAGGAAACCGCGACGGACATGGCGTTCCAACGCATCGAGTCGATCGTGGCCCACGAGTATTTCCACAACTGGTCCGGTAATCGCGTGACCTGTCGCGACTGGTTCCAGCTTAGCCTGAAAGAAGGCTTCACGGTGTTTCGGGATTCCTGTTTTTCTGCCGATGTGGGTTCGCCCACTGTGAAGCGGATTGAGGATGCGACCATGCTTCGTACCGCTCAGTTCGCCGAGGATGCGGGGCCAATGGCGCACCCGGTTCGTCCGGAATCCTATATGGAGATCACGAACTTCTACACGCTGACCATCTACGAGAAAGGTTCGGAAGTGGTGGGCATGATCCATACGCTGCTGGGGCCCGATCTGTTCCGCAAGGGCAGTGACCTGTACTTTGAGCGGCATGACGGTCAGGCGGTGACAACAGACGACTTTGTCCGCGCCATGGAGGATGCCAGTGGTCGTGACCTGTCGCAGTTCCGTCTCTGGTACGAGCAGTCTGGCACGCCAGAGCTGACAGTGCGGGATGAGTTTGATGACGCTGCTGGCATCTATCGCCTGACCATCAAACAGTCGATTCCGGATACACCGGGACAGACCGACAAGAAGCCGCAGCACATCCCGTTTGCCATCGGCCTTCTGGGTGCCGAGGGTGAGTCGTTGCCACTGAAGCTGGCTGCAGATGATGCCGATGCGCCAACGGACCGAGTCCTGGAGTTGACCGACGCCAGTCATACCTTCGAATTCCACGGCTTGTCGGAGCGGCCAGTGCCTTCATTGTTGCGGGGGTTCTCGGCGCCGGTGCGGGTATTCTACCCGTGGACACGGGAGCAGCTCACCTTCCTGATGAGCCATGACTCGGACGGTTTCAATCGCTGGGACGCGGGACAGCGCCTGGCGGTGGAAGTTATCAACTCACTGGTGTCGTCCACCGATGGGAACGTGGACGCCGGCCTGGTTGAGGCGTATCGCAGCCTGTTGGCGGACTCGTCTCTGGACCAGGCGCTGGTTGCCAAAATGCTGCAACTGCCATCCGAAGCCTATCTGATCGAACTGGCTGATCAGCCCAACGTACCTGCCATCCACAGAGCCCGTGAACGCGTGCTTGCGCATCTGGCGAGATCGCTGAGGGACGAGCTTCTGGCCTGCTATCACCGCAACACCCTGAGCGGCCACTACGAGGTGACGCCGGAGGCCGTGGCGCGTCGAAGCTTGCGGAATACCGCCCTGGCCTGGCTCCTGCACATCGATGATGAAGAGGGCCGGACGCTGGCGACAAGCCAGTTTAACGAGGCCGATAACATGACGGATTGTATGGGAGCCCTTCGTGCCCTGGTGAACTCCGGTTACGAAAAAGAGCAGGAGCAGGCACTCGCAGACTTCTACCATCAGTGGAAGGACGACCCCCAGGTGGTTGAGCAATGGTTCGCGGTGCAGTCGGGCAGTACCCGCACCGGAGGCTTGCGCAAAGTCCATGAACTGATGGAGCACCCGGCGTTCGACTGGAAGAACCCCAACAAGATCCGCTCGGTGATCGGGGTGTTTGCCGGCCAGAATCTCCCTGCCTTTCACGCAGAGGATGGAGCCGGTTATCAGTTCCTTGCGGAGCAGGTGCGAAAACTGGATGACAGTAACCCACAGATTGCGGCTAGGCTGGTGTCTCCGCTGACCCGCTGGCGCAAATTCGCGCCGGTTCACGGCGAGCAGATGAAATCGGCGCTGGAGACCGTTCGTGACAAGTCTGGATTGTCGCGGGATGTCTACGAGGTGGTTCACAAGAGCCTTGCCGGCCAATAGGGAAGCGAGATCGCTGGGGTATCCGTCTGCCGCAACGCGGGGCCTGTCACAGGCGGATACAAAATCGCACTTTCGGTCGATAGACAATATCGGCCAATCGGCTACTCTGTCAGGAGCCGATATTCCATGACAACACAATAAGAAAAGCCTTCTACAGGGCTTTCAGACAGGTTTAAGGTTAAAAAATGACATACAAGAACAATGTGATTTTGGGCAGTCTGTTTGCTCTTTCGGTTTTTGCCATGCCAGCCAGTTCCGCCGTTTCCAGTAGTGAAGCCGCTCGACTGGGTCAGGATCTTACCCCGTTTGGCTCCGTGAAAGCCGGCAACGAGGCAGGCACCATTCCCGCGTGGACGGGTGGCCTCACCGAAGCCCCTACCGGATATGAGGGTAGTGGTCAGCACCATATCAACCCTTTCCCGGACGATGAGGTGTTATTCACCATCAGCGCGTCCAACATGGATCAGTATGACGAGTACCTGACCGACGGCCTCCGTGCCATGCTCGACACCTATCCGACGACCTTCCGTATTCCGGTCTACAAAAGCCGTCGCACACACGCGGTGCCGGATTGGGTTGCTGAAAATACCAGGGAAAATGCCGTAGATGCTGAGGTAGTGGGTAAAGGCGAGGGTATCGATGGCGCCTTTGCCGGTTATCCTTTCCCCATCCTGCACGGTAATAATGAGCAAAAAGCCTGGCAGGTAATCTGGAATCACCTGACTCGCTGGCGTGGCGTTTCCGTAACCCGCCGTTCAAGCGAAGTGGCAGTGCAGCCGGATGGCGATTACTCCCTTGTGACCTCTCAGCAGGAAGCCTTCTTCAATTACTACAACCCTGAGGGTAGTGAAGAAGAACTCGATAACGTTATTTTCTATTATCTGTCGTTCACCCAGTCGCCACCCCGTCTCGCCGGTGGTGCCATCCTGATTCATGAAACTCTGAACCAGATTATCAACCCGCGTAATGGTTGGGGTTACAACGCCGGCCAGCGCCGTGTTCGCCGTGCACCCAACCTGGGCTATGACTCTCCGATTGCAGCCGCAGATAATCTGCGAACAGCCGATGACACCGATATCTTTAACGGTGCCCTGGACCGCTACAATTGGGAATATGAGGGTATGCGGGAGATCTACGTTCCCTACAACAATTACCGCATCGGTGAGCAGGGCACGCCTTACTCGGAAATCCTGGGTATTTCCCACCTGAATCCGGACCTCACCCGTTGGGAGCTCCATCGGGTGCATGTTGTGGAAGCGACCCTGAAGGAAGGGGAGCGCCATATTTACGGCAAGCGTCGCTTCTATGTGGATGCCGATAGCTGGAACACCTTGCTGCTGGACCAGTACGATGGCCGCGGTGAGCTCTGGCGCGTAACCATGGGCCTGGCGAAAAACTATTATGAATTGCCTGGCGTATGGACAGTGCTGGATGTGTACCATGACCTTCAGGCCCGTCGTTATCACGTGCTGGGCCTGGATACCGAAGAGGGTTCCACCCGTAAGTTTACCAACGACGTGCCCAACCGACGGTATTTCTCGCCGGCTTCCCTGCGTCGCAGGAGTGTGCGTTAACGTCTTGACTCGTTGTTGGAACACGATTTTCGCCAGAGACGGATGGCGACGGATATACCGGTGGTCGGAAGGTCACCGGTATATTCATAGTATTGGCCGGTGCGACCGGCAAAATCAGAGTGACACAGTTCAACACAACATATAGGCAATCTGAATGGCTACAAGGTTGATGTGCAAGACTCTGGGAGCGGCCTGTCTTGGACTATCCATGGCATTGTCCGCGCCCACGGTGTTTGCGCTTGCAGATATCATCGAAACCCCATCCCGGCCAACTGCGCTTGCGCCAGAGCATCTGCTCAATGATGTCGACACGGCGGGCGAACGAATCGTGGCAGCCGGTGTGCGTGGTCATATCATTTTTTCCGATGATGATGGTGAAAGTTGGGTGCAGGGTGAAGTTCCGGTATCCGTCACATTGACCGGCGTGGATTTTGGCACTGAACAGCATGGCTGGGCCGTTGGGCACAGTGGTGTTGTTCTCCATTCAGACGATGCGGGCGAAAACTGGGAGCTCCAGCTCACCGGTGTCCGGGCTGCTGAATTGGCGATTGAAAGTCGCCAGGAGCAGATCGACGAAATGGAGCAGAAACTGGAAGAAGCCCCGGAGGACGAGAAAGACGACCTCGATTGGGCGTTGGGCGATCTGTATTTCTCGCTGGAAAACCTGCAGGCGGATCTTGAAATCGGCCCGGTGAACCCATTTCTGGATGTTTGGTTCGAAAATGAGAACCACGGTTTCGTTGTTGGTGCCTATGGCATGTTTTTGCGCACGACGGACGGCGGAAAGACCTGGAAAGACTGGGCGCCGAAGCTTGAAAACCCCAGCAGTTTTCACCTGAACAGTATTGGCCAGATCACTGGCGGTGGCCTGGTGATCGTCGGTGAGGCTGGGCAGATTTTCGTGTCCGTCGATGGCGGTGACAGCTGGGAGAGACGTGAGAGCCCCTATGAGGGCTCCCTGTTCGGAGCAATCGGAACCGGTAATGTGAATGAGATACTCGCATTCGGTTTGCGTGGGAACATCTTCTTTTCATCCGACCTGGGCAGAAGCTGGAAAGTGGTGCCCAGTGAGTCGGACGCAACCCTCAATGATGGCACGGTGTCCGAAGACGGCCGTATCACGTTGGTTGGCAATGGTGGCGCAGTGCTAATGAGCACCAACGGTGGAGATACCTTCCGTCCCTACTTCCGGGATGATCGGGAAGGGGTGATGGATGTTGTCCCCGTATCGGGAACCAATCTGCTGATTGTGGGCGAGGGTGGCGTGAAGCACACCGACGCCCGCGGCAAGAATCTTCAATAACGCCCTGATGCGGCACCAACAGATAGAAAATTAGAGGGGCTTTTGAATGTCGAACCCGAAGCACGACAAGGGCGAGCATTACCTGACTACACCGAAGGCAGAACCGTTCCTGGAACGGCTGATCTTCAACAATCGGGCCATCATCCTGATTGCCTTTTTCTTCCTGACGCTGTTCCTTGGCTACAACGCGGTCAAGATTGAGCCGGATGCCAGTTTCGAGCGGATGATTCCGTTGGAGCATCCCTACATCGTCAATATGCTTGAGCACCGGGACGATCTGGAGAACCTGGGTAACTTTGTGCGTATCGCCGTGGAAGTGGAAGAGGGCGATATCTTCACAGCCGAGTATATGGAAACCCTGAAGCAGATCACCGATGAGGTGTTCTATCTCAACGGGGTGGACCGTTCCGGATTGAAATCACTCTGGACCTCCAACGTTCGCTGGGTTGAGGTGACTGAGCAAGGGTTCCAGGGCGGCACCGTGATCCCGGACGGTTACGATGGCTCCCGGGCCACCCTTGAACAGCTGCGTCAGAACGTACTCCGTTCGAACGAAGTAGGGCGCCTGATTTCCGACAACTTCCGTTCTACCATCGTGTACGCGCCGCTTTATGAGAACAACCCTGAAACTGGCGAGCCGCTGGACTACGGTGAGTTCTCGCGCCAGTTGGAAGAAAAGATCCGGGACAAGTACGAGGCGCAGAATCCGAACATTGAAATTCACATCGTCGGTTTCGCCAAGAAAGTGGGCGACCTCATTGAGGGTATTGGTTCCATTGCCTGGTTTGCGGGCATCACCATTATCCTGACGACCCTGTTGCTGTTCGGGTACTCACGTTGCATTACCGGAACACTGGTTCCGGTGTTCACCTCCATCATCGCGGTGTTCCTGCAACTGGGCACATTGAGGCTGTTGGGGTATGGCCTGGACCCTTACTCGGTTCTGGTTCCGTTCCTCGTATTTGCCATCGGCATCAGTCATGGCGTTCAGATTGTGAATGCCATGGCGGTGGAAGCGGCGAAAGGGTTTGATTCCGTTACCGCGGCCCGCCTTGCGTTCCGGGCGCTCTACATCCCGGGCATGCTGGCTCTGATTTCAGATGCCTTCGGCTTCCTGACTCTGTTCTTCATCGAGATCGATGTTATCCGGGATCTGGCCGTTGCCGCCGGCATCGGTGTGGCGTTCGTCATTCTGACCAACCTGGTATTGCACGTATTGATCATGTCGTACCTTGGTATCTCCAAGGGCGGTGTTCGTCATGTGCAGAATCATGGTGAAAAGCAGGACCGCAAGTGGCGCGTCATGTCTTACTTCGCACATCCCGGTGTGGCACCGATTTCTCTGTTGATAGCGGTTATTGGCCTGGGTCTTGGCCTTTATTACAAGCAAGGCCTGAAAGTCGGTGACCTTGATCAGGGTGCGCCGGAGCTGCGGGCCGATTCCCGCTACAACAAGGACAATGCCTACATCATCGACAACTACTCAACGAGTGCCGATGTGTTGGTCGTGATGGTGAAAACCGAGGAAGAGCAGTGTACCCAGTACAACGTTCTCCGCGCGATGGACAACCTTCAGTGGGAGCTTCAGAACACGCCTGGCGTGCAGTCCTCGGCGTCTTTGGCCGATGTGTCCAAGATTGTTACCAAAGCACTGAACGAGGGTAACTGGAAGTGGTATGAGATTTCCCGCAACCAGACTATTATCAATGCCTCGATCCGTGAGGCACCGGCAGGCCTGATCAATACCAATTGTGATCTGACACCGGTGCTTGTTTTCCTTGAGGATCACAAGGCAGAAACGCTGGAAACAGTCACCGAACGCGTTGAGGAGTTCGCCAGCAACAATAACAACGACGAATACACGTTCATGCTGGCCGCCGGTAATGCGGGCGTCGAAGCTGCCACGAACGATGTCATCTCAAGTGCGAAGAACATGATGTTGATCTTCGTCTACGGTGTGGTCGCGTCATTGTGCCTGCTGACGTTCCGTTCTATCCGTGCGGTTCTGTGTATTCTGATCCCACTGGGCCTGACGTCGATCCTGGCCGAGGCGATCATGGCGGTATCAGGCATTGGTATCAAGGTAGCGACGTTGCCGGTTATTGCGCTGGGCGTGGGTATTGGTGTCGACTACGGTATCTATATCTACAGCAAGCTCGAGAAGTTCCTGTTGGAGGGCAAGACACTCCAGGAAGCATACTTCGAGACCCTGAGGTCTACTGGTAAGGCGGTTATCTTTACCGGTGTCACGCTGGGTATCGGTGTGGTTACCTGGATCTTCTCGCCGATCAAGTTCCAGGCGGATATGGGGCTGTTGCTGTTCTTCATGTTCATCTGGAACATGGTGGGCTCTATCTGGCTGCTGCCGGCCCTGGCGCGTTTCCTCCTGCGCCCGGATCGAATGGTTGCCAAGGCCCGCGCGAACAAATAAGATTCGCGACCGCTTGATCAAAAAAGCCCGCTCTGCGGGCTTTTTTGTTTTTTTGCTCAAGTGGTTAGCGAGCTAACCCTTGCTTTATTTATATCGCAAAGTGGTCTATGTTTTAAGGCGAAAGTGAGGAGTGTCCGTTTCGTTACGCGGGCCCAAAAAAGCAATAATGAACAGATAAGGGAAAAGTCATGGCACTGAAACAGAAATTTTCCGCACTTGCAGTTGCAGCAGCGGTCAGCCTTGGAACCGCTTCGACAGCGGTTACCGCGCAGGAGCAGAAATTTGTCACCATCGGTACCGGGGGCGTAACCGGTGTGTACTATCCGGCTGGTGGTGCGATTTGTCGCCTGGTTAACATGGATCGTAAGGAACATGGTATTCGCTGCTCTGTAGAGAGCACCGGTGGTTCGGTCTATAACCTGAACGCGATTCGCCAGGGTGAGCTGGACCTGGCGGTAGCCCAGTCTGACTGGCAGTACCACGCCTACAACGGCACCAGTCAGTTCGAGGAAGATGGAAAGAACGAGAAGCTGCGTGCTGTATTCTCGCTGCACCCCGAGCCATTCACGGTGGTTGCCAGCAAGGGGTCTGGTATCAAGACGTTTGAAGATCTTGCAGGCAAGCGCGTGTCCGTCGGTAACCCCGGTTCCGGCCAGCGCGCCACAGCAGAAGTGCTGATGGACGAAATGGGCTGGACCATGGACAAGTTCTCGCTTCCGGCGGAACTGAAGGCTGCGGAGCAATCCCAGGCTCTGTGTGATGGCAATATTGATGCATTCTTCTACACCGTTGGGCACCCCTCCGGTGCGATCAAGGAAGCGACCACGTCCTGTGACAGTGTGATCGTCAGCGTCAATAACGAAGCGACCAAGAAGCTGGTTGCAGACAACCCATACTACCGTGAAGCGGTGATCCCGGGTGGTATGTATCGTGGTTCTGACGATGACGTGACCACGTTTGGTGTGGCGGCAACGTTTGTCTCGTCTACCGAGGTATCTGAGGACGTAGTGTACGAAGTGGTCAAGGCTGTATTCGAGAACTTTGACAGCTTCAAGCGCCTGCACCCTGCGTTTGCCAACCTGAAGAAAGAAGAAATGGTATCCGACGCGTTGAGTGCACCTCTGCACCCGGGCGCGGCGAAGTACTATAAAGAAGCCGGCCTGATCGACTGATCCTGTAACCGGTAAAACGACACCGCGGGCAGGCCTGCCCGCGGTGTTCTGATCTCCGACCCGCTATATTCTTACAGGACCCAGCTATGACCAATAGCGAACCGAGAGCCGGGGATACCATCGACAGCAAGAAGGTTGCAGAGGTTCTCCAAACCGAGACCGGTGGAAGGGCTGCGACCGGTACGGCTGCAAAGATTCTCTTTGTTGTCCCTCTGCTCTGGTCCCTCTTTCAGCTATGGATAGCGTCACCGCTCCCCTACATTGTTGAGTTCGGTGTTTTTAACTCGACGGAAGCAAGATCCATTCATCTCGCCTTTGCAGCGTTCCTCGCGTTTGCGGCTTATCCCATGATTCGTGGCAGGAATGTTGACCACGTACCGGTTTACGACTGGATTCTTGCCCTGGCTGCCGCTTTTGCAGCCTCTTATCTGTATCTGTTTTATGACCAGCTTGCGACGCGTCCGGGCTCGCCGATTACCCAGGACCTGATCATTGCACTTGGTGGTCTGGTACTGCTGCTGGAAGCAACTCGCCGCGCACTGGGGCTGCCGCTGACCATCGTTGCTGGTGTGTTCCTTATCTACGCGCTGGCCGGCCCCTATATGCCGGATGTGATTTCCCACAAAGGGGCCAGTCTGAGCAAGCTGTCTTCCCATATGTGGCTGGGTACGGAAGGCGTGTTTGGCGTCGCTCTCGGCGTTTCCACCAGTTTTGTTTTCCTGTTCGTGTTATTCGGTGCGCTGCTGGAACGGGCAGGGGCGGGCAACTACTTTATCCAGGTTGCCTACGCCATGCTCGGGCACATGCGCGGCGGTCCCGCCAAGGCTGCGGTGGTATCCAGTGGTCTGAGCGGTGTGATTTCAGGTTCGTCCATCGCCAACGTGGTGACAACCGGCACCTTTACCATCCCCCTGATGAAGCGGGTTGGTTTCCCCGCTACCAAGGCGGGTGCTGTTGAGGTAGCTGCATCCACTAACGGTCAGTTGACGCCTCCCATTATGGGCGCGGCAGCCTTCCTGATGGTTGAGTACGTGGGCATTTCCTACCTGGAAGTGATCAAACACGCCATCCTGCCAGCGTTGATCTCCTACGTGGCGTTGATCTACATCGTTCACCTTGAGGCCTGTAAGCTCAAGATGAAGGGTATTGAACGTCCGAATCGCCCGACTCTCGCGCAGCGTATGCTGAACTGGGTTGTGATTCTGATCGGCCTGAGTGCTCTCACGTTCATCGTGTATTACGGCATTGGATGGCTGAAGGTGCTTCTGGGCGAAGCGGCTGTGTGGGTTCTCGGGCCGCTGCTACTGCTCATTTATATCGGACTGGTCTGGTACTCCACCCGCTTTCCGGAACTGGCTCAGGACGATCCTGAATCCTCAATGGATACACTGCCTGACGTGGGGCCAACGGTTAAGACCGGCTTGTACTTCCTGTTGCCAGTGGTTGTCCTGGTCTGGTGCCTGACTGTTGAGCGGTTTTCGCCCCAGCTATCAGCATTCTGGGCCACGGTGTTTATGATTTTCATCGTGATCACTCAGCAGCCACTGAAAGCGTTTTTCCGCAAAAAAGGTCACTTCCTTGCGGAAACAAAAACCGGCCTCGTTGACCTCACCCTCTCGCTGGTAACTGGCGCGAGGAATATGGTTGGTATCGGTGTGGCGACAGCCACCGCCGGCATTGTGGTGGGCACGGTGACGCTGACAGGCATTGGCCTGGTGATGACCCAGTTTGTGGAGTTCATCTCCGGCGGCAACCTGTTGCTGATGCTGGTTTTCACAGCGATTATCAGTCTGATTCTGGGTATGGGGCTGCCTACGACCGCCAACTACATCGTGGTTTCCACCCTGATGGCTCCGGTTATCGTGACACTGGGCGCCCAGAATGGCTTGTTGGTGCCTTTGATCGCTGTCCATCTGTTCGTGTTCTATTTCGGCATACTGGCGGATGATACGCCGCCCGTGGGGCTGGCCGCCTACGCGGCGGCGGCTATCTCCGGGGCGGACCCGATACGAACGGGTGTGCAGGGCTTCACGTACGATATTCGGACAGCGATTCTGCCCTTCATGTTCATCTTCAACACCCAGTTGTTGTTGATTGGCCTGACGGGTTGGGTGGATTTGCTGGTGACGGTTGCCAGTGCGGTGACGGCCATGCTGGTCTTCTCGGCGGCCACTCAGGGTTACTGGTTTACCAAGAGCTACAAGTGGGAGTCGGCTCTGCTGCTGCTGATCACGTTTACCCTGTTCCGTCCAGGGTATTGGTGGGACATGGTCTACCCGGCAACGCAGGACAGGCCGGGTACCGAGGTGATTGAGCATATTGAAAATGTGCCCGCAGGCGAGTCCCTGGTAGTGCAGGCATCGGGCATGTCCCTGAGTGGTGACGAAGTTTCCACCTATCTCAGTCTGGAGCTACCCGCAGCGGAATCCCCGGAGGCGAGACTGGCGAGCGCTGGCCTTGAGCTGTCGCGTCAGGATGACACGATGGTGGTGGATTTCGTTGGCTATGGTAGCCAGGCAGAGAACGCCGGCGTCAGCTTCGGCTGGACCATTGATGCCGTGCAGGTTGAGAATGAGCGCCCGCCGAAGGAACTTATGTTCATTCCCGCGCTTATACTGCTTGGTCTTGTCGCGTTCGGCCAATTGCGGCGACGCACACCCGAAGAGGCCAGCGCCTACGGCTGACCCTTTTCCCCTTAAAAGCCCGGCATTAACCTGCCGGGCTTTTTTCTGTTAAACTCCTGCGCGCAACGGTCCGCGGTTTGTATCGCGGCCAACCGTCAACATGTGGTCTTTGGTACGGATCACCTCTGAGTCCCTAGGAGCCTACTATGCCTGTTGTTACCCTGCCGGATGGCAGTCACCGCAGTTTTGCCGAATCTGTTACCGTTCACGATGTCGCCGCAGACATTGGTGCCGGGCTTGCCAAGGCCGCCATTGCCGGCCGTGTAAATGGCCAACTGGTCGATACCAGCTTCCCGATTGAAGAAGACGCTGAGCTTGCCATTGTCACCGAGCGTGATGAAGACGGCGTCGACATTATCCGCCACTCCACCGCACATCTCCTGGCCATGGCGGTCAAGGAACTGTTTCCTTCCGCTCAGGTGACTATTGGTCCGGTTGTGGATAACGGGTTCTATTACGATTTCAAATTCGACCGGCCGTTCACCAATGAAGACCTGAGCCGGATCGAAAAGCGCATGGAAGAGCTGGCCAAGCAGGATATTCCGGTGTCCCGATCGGTCATGTCCCGTGACGAAGCTGTCCGTCTGTTTGATGAGATGGGCGAGGAATACAAGGTTCGCATCATTGAGGATATTCCCGGCGAGGAAGATCTGTCCTTCTACCGCCAGGGTGACTTTATCGATCTGTGTCGTGGCCCTCACGTGCCCAACACCGGCAAGCTCAAGGCCTTCAAGCTGACCAAGGTTGCCGGCGCCTACTGGCGCGGCGATACCAGCAACGAGCAGTTGCAGAGGGTGTATGGCACTGCCTGGGGCAACAAGAAAGACCTGAAGGCCTATCTGCATCGCCTGGAAGAGGCCGAGAAGCGCGACCACCGCAAGATCGGCAAGAAATTGAGCCTGTTCCACATGCAGGAAGAGGCCCCTGGCATGGTGTTCTGGCATCCGGATGGCTGGTCCCTGTATCAGGAGATCGAGCAGTACATGCGCCGCAAGCAGCATGAGCATGGTTACCAGGAAATCAAGACGCCGCAGGTGGTTTCCAGGGCGCTTTGGGAAAAGTCAGGGCACTGGGACAAGTTCAAGGACGACATGTTTACCACGGAGTCCGAGAAGCACGACTACGCCATCAAACCGATGAACTGTCCTTGCCATGTGCAGGTTTTCAACCAGGGCCTGAAAAGCTACAAGGACCTGCCTCTGCGTCTGGCCGAGTTCGGTTCCTGTCACCGTAACGAGGCGTCTGGTGCCTTGCATGGTTTGATGCGGGTTCGCGGATTTACCCAGGACGATGCCCACATATTCTGCGAAGAGGATGCCATTCAGCAGGAAGTGTCTGACTTTATCGGCATGCTCCACGAAATTTATGCGGATTTCGGGTTTACGGAGATTCTTTACAAGCTCTCAACCCGTCCTGAAAAGCGGGTTGGCTCGGACGAAGTCTGGGACAAAGCGGAAGCCGCGCTGGAAGAAGCATTGAACCGGGAAGGCGTTGATTGGGAGCTTTTGCCGGGTGAGGGCGCCTTTTATGGCCCGAAAATCGAGTTTTCGCTGAAAGACTGCATCGGACGGGTGTGGCAATGTGGTACCATTCAGGTCGATTTTTCCATGCCGGGACGGCTGGGTGCCCAATATGTGGCAGATAACTCCGAGCGCAAGACGCCGGTGATGTTGCACAGGGCGGTTCTTGGTTCGTTCGAGCGCTTTATTGGTATCCTCATCGAGGAATACGAGGGTGCTTTCCCGACATGGCTTGCGCCAACGCAGATCGCGGTGCTGAATATTACCGACAATCAGCGGGATTATTGCCAGAATCTTGCGAAAAAGTGGGATTCCCTTGGCTATAGGGTTAATGCTGACTTGAGAAACGAGAAGATCGGCTTTAAAATCCGCGAGCATACTATTAACAAAGTTCCCTTCCTTGTTGTTATCGGCGACAAAGAAGTTGAAAACAACGCCGTTGCGGTGAGAACCCGCAAGGGTGAGGATCTGGGAACTTTATCGCTGGAAGCGTTTGAGCAGCTGATGGCTGACGAAATCAATCGCAAAGGCAGAACCAAAACGGAGATCTGATTATTAAACAGCGAGCGAATCGGGGGCGCACTCCAAAAGCGCCGATCAACGAGAACATTGACGCAACTGAAGTCCGTCTGATCGATGCCGAAGGCAATCAGGTCGGTGTCGTACCGATTGAAGATGCACTCAAGCAGGCTGAAGAAGCGTCTCTTGACCTGGTTCAGGTTACGGATTCCGATCCGATCGTCTGTAAGATAATGGACTACGGCAAGAAAATCTTCGATGAGAAGAAGGCCAAAGCGGCTGCCAAGAAAAAGCAGAAGCAGACGCAGGTCAAAGAGCTTAAGTTCCGGCCAGGAACTGAAGAAGGGGATTATCAGGTCAAACTACGCAACCTGGTACGTTTCCTTGAAAACGGGGACCGCGGCAAAATCACTATCCGCTTCCGTGGGCGTGAGATGGCACACCAGGAAATTGGTATGAAGCTCATGAACAGGATCGAAGTGGATATTGAAGAGCTTGCCCAGGTAGAACAGCGGCCGAAAATGGAAGGCCGCCAGATGACCATGGTAGTGGCCCCCCGTAAAAAGAAGTGAACCTGATCCGGTGCTGATCCCCCGCGGTCGCGGGGGATTTGTCGTTCAGGGGCACATTGATATCACTTAAAAACAGAATGCGGAGTTTTAAAAATGCCCAAGATGAAAACCAAAAGCGGGGCCACCAAGCGGTTCAAGAAGACCGCTACTGGCTTTAAGCATAAGCAGTCCTTCACTAGTCATATCTTGACCAAGAAGAGCCCGAAGCGTAAGCGTCAGCTCCGTGGTACCAAGTTGATTGCCAAGTCCGATGTGGCTTCAATCAAACGTATGACGGCGTGCTGATTCAGCCGCTAGCCATTTCTTTTTAGGTTTAAAGGTAGAAGGATTAACGTATGCCTCGCGTAAAACGTGGTGTGGTTGCACGCCGTCGTCATAAAAAGATTCTCAGTCAGGCCAAGGGTTATTACGGAGCGCGTAGCCGCGTCTTCCGCGTAGCCAAACAGGCGGTTATCAAGGCCGGTCAGTACGCTTACCGTGACCGTCGTAACCGTAAGCGCTCGTTCCGCGCACTGTGGATTGCCCGTATCAATGCTGGCGCCCGTGCCAACGGCCTGTCTTACAGCCGTCTGATTGCTGGCCTGAAGAAGGCCAATGTTGAGATCGACCGTAAAGTTCTGGCCGACCTGGCCATGAACGAGCAGCAGGCGTTTACCGCTGTTGTTGAGAAGGCCAAAGCGTCTCTGTGATCGCTTAGCTCTTTCATCGGTTAACCGATCGATTCAGGCGTCTCCATGGGTTCATGAAGACGCCTTCTGATAGGGGAAGGGCGCGCTCTTCCCCTATTTTTGTTTAGAGTGATTCCATTTCTGGATTGGAGCAGGGTCAATGGAAAACCTGGATCAACTCGTTCAGGACGGCCTGGCGGCGGTTGAGAGTGCCGACAGTTTGCAGGCACTGGATCAGATTCGTGTTGAATACCTTGGCAAGAAGGGTGTGATCACCCAGCAGGCGAAGACACTGGGTAAGCTGTCTGCGGAAGAACGCCCCGCCGCCGGCCAGAAGATCAACGACGCCAAGGGGCAGGTGGAGCAGGCTATCAACGCCCGCCGTACAGACCTTGAGCGCGCCGCCATCGAGCAGAAACTCGCCAGTGAATCCATTGATGTGACGCTTCCCGGGCGAGGCCAGGATCTGGGTGGTTTGCATCCGGTTACCCGCACCCTTCAGCGTATTGAGCAATTTTTCTCCCGCGCGGGCTATACCGTGGAGCAGGGGCCGGAAATCGAAGACGACTATCACAACTTCGAAGCTCTCAACATTCCCGGCCACCATCCGGCCCGCGCCATGCATGACACGTTTTACTTCAATCCCGGCACATTGCTGCGAACCCACACCTCACCGGTTCAGATTCGCACCATGGAAGATGGCAAGCCACCTTTTCGGATGATTTGCCCCGGCCGCGTCTACCGCTGCGACTCGGATATGACCCACACTCCCATGTTTCACCAGGTGGAAGGGTTGTTGGTCGAAAAAGACGTGAGCTTTGCGGACTTGAAGAGCACCGTTGAGGAATTCCTGCGGGTATTCTTCGAGCGCGACCTGGAAGTGCGATTCCGCCCATCCTATTTCCCGTTCACGGAGCCGTCCGCCGAGGTGGATATCGAGTGGGGGCGCGAAGAGGATGGCAGCATCAAGTGGCTGGAAGTGATGGGCTGCGGCATGGTTCACCCCAAAGTATTCGAGCATTGCGGTATCGATGCCGAGGAATATCGTGGCTTTGCGTTTGGTCTGGGCGTAGAGCGCCTTGCCATGCTTCGCTATGGCGTGAATGACCTGCGCATGTTCTTTGAGAACGACCTCCGCTTTCTGCGGCAGTTCCGTTGAACACGCCATCAAGGTAAACGAACTAACAGGCAACACCGCATCAGGACAAGGCAGATACCATGAAATTCAGTGAACAGTGGCTACGTGAATGGGTCAATCCGGCGAATGATACCCAGGCATTGATGGATCAGATCACCATGGCGGGTCTGGAAGTTGACGGATTTGAGCCGGTAGCCGGCAAGTTCAGTGGCATTGTTGTGGGTGAGGTTGTGTCGGTATCGCCTCATCCCGATGCGGATAAGCTTCGGGTTTGTCAGGTCAGTGATGGTGCTCAAACGGTACAGGTGGTTTGCGGTGCGCCCAACGTGCGCGACGGCCTGAAAGTGCCGTTTGCCGTCGTCGGAGCGGTGTTGCCGGGCGACTTCAAGATCAAGAAGGCCAAGCTGCGTGGGCAACCTTCGGAAGGAATGCTGTGCTCAGAGTCAGAGCTTGGCCTTTCGGACAGCCATGACGGCCTGATGGAGTTGCCGGACGATGCGCCGGTAGGCCAGAAGCTGAGTGAGTTTCTCAAGTTGAACGACGTCACCATCGACGTGGATCTGACGCCGAATCGCAGTGATTGCCTGTCAATCAAAGGGATCGCCCGGGAAGTCGGGGTACTGAACAGCCTTGTGGTTGAGGGGCCGGAAATTCTCCCCGTGGAAGCAGTGCACTCAGAGGTGCCTGACATCGCCGTGAAAGACCCCGAAGGCTGCCCCCGGTATCTGGGGAGAATCCTGCGCAACGTGGACCTTAGCATTGAATCCCCGCTGTGGATGCAGGAAAAGCTTCGCCGCTCCGGGATCCGCTCTATCGACGCTGCGGTGGATGTTACCAACTATGTGATGCTTGAACTGGGTCAGCCCCTACACGCCTTTGACCGTGAGGAAATAGAGGGTGGCATAGTTGTGCGCCGGGCAATGCAGGGTGAAAAGTTGGTATTGCTGGATGGACAGGAAGTGGAGCTGACCCCGGATACCCTGGTTATCGCGGATCACGCCAAGCCGATAGCGATTGCCGGTGTGATGGGTGGCGAGCATTCCGGAGTGAGTGAGCGAACCCGCGACCTGATCCTTGAGGCTGCCTATTTTGATCCGATTACTCTGGCGGGTAAGGCGCGCCACTATGGCCTTCACACGGACGCTTCACATAGGTTCGAGCGTGGCGTGGACTACGAGCTTGCCCGCGATGCCATGGAGCGTGCAACGGCATTGTTGATGTCCATCGTGGGTGGCGAGCCTGGGGATATTGTCGAGGTTGTCAGCAAGCAGGACTTGCCTGAAGACCGCACGGTGGACCTTCGGGAGACACGTGTTGCCGACGTGTTGGGGCTGGAGATCGACCGCACTACGGTGGAAGAAATTCTGACCCGTCTGGGCCTTCATATCGATAAGCTGCTGAAGGATGGCTGGCGGGTACACGTGCCGAGTTTCCGCCCGGATATCAGTATCGAAGAGGACCTGATCGAAGAAATTGGACGGATATACGGTTACAACAACCTGCCGGTCACGGAACCCACGGGATCACTCGGCCTTCGCCAGCAGGAAGAGGCCGTCCGCCCGGTATCGGCTATCCAGAACTATTTCGTGGCGTGTGGATACCAGGAAGCGATTACCTACAGCTTTGTAGACCCGAAGGTTCAGGGCCTGATTGACCCGGAGCGGGAAGGCATTGCGCTGGCAAACCCGATTTCGTCGGATCTGTCTGTCATGCGCACGAGCCTCTGGAGCGGACTGCTGAAAACCGTGGCTTACAATCAGAACCGTCAGCAACCGCGAATTCGCCTGTTCGAAACCGGGCTCCGTTTCGTGAAAGACGGCGACCGGATTGATCAGCAGCCCATGCTCGCGGGGGTGGTCGCAGGTGGGCAATTGCCAGAGAATTGGGCAAACGGTCGCAGAAACGCCGATTTCTTTGACGTAAAAGGAGAGCTGGAGAGTCTGTTCCAGCTCCTTGGTATCGAGGTTCAGTTCCTTGCCAGCCAGCATCCCGCATTGCACCCGGGCCAGACGGCGGAGTTGATGCGGGACGGAGAACATGTAGGCTGGCTGGGCACATTGCACCCACAAGTGCAGAAAAAACTGGAACTTAATGGCACGATTCTGATGTTTGAGCTATTCTTGAATTCGGTCGTTTCTGGATATGTGCCTAATTTCAAAGATATTTCAAAATTCCCAGAAGTTCGGCGGGATTTGGCTATTATTATCGGAAGCGACGTGGGGTTTGCAGACGTCGAGCGTGTAGCGAAAAAGCACGCCGGGGAGCACCTCACGGCTTTGCGTGCGTTTGATGTTTATGAAGGTGAAAGCCTGGGTGAAGGCAACCGAAGCCTCGCTCTCAGCCTGTTCTGGCAGCATCCCGAGCGCACACTAAATGAAGAAGAGGTGCATTCGCTCTTCAACGGTGTGATTGACGCACTGCGCGAAGAGTTGGGGGCAACACTGAGGAGTTAGCAGATGGCGGCTTTGACGAAAGCGGAGATGGCAGAGCGGTTGTACGAGGAGTTGGGTCTCAACAAACGTGAAGCCAAGGAAATGGTGGAAGCTTTTTTCGACGAGATCAGAGGCGCTCTCAGCCACAACGAACAGGTAAAGTTGTCAGGATTTGGTAACTTTGATCTGCGTGACAAGAAACAGCGGCCGGGACGGAACCCGAAGACCGGTGAGGAAATTCCGATCAGTGCACGGCGTGTTGTTACGTTCCGCCCGGGACAAAAACTAAAACAGA